>Ga0209371_1000016_pt1 | contig 646301 bp, 537 predicted proteins | sample AgamicAtAmrz_FD_187165 | JGI IMG/M metagenome (GOLD analysis project Ga0209371, IMG submission 187165) | Agave microbial communities from Guanajuato, Mexico - At.Am.rz (SPAdes) (version 2) | ecosystem: Host-associated > Plants > Roots > Rhizosphere | place: Guanajato, Mexico | collected...
GCCGATGCGCTTGTCGGCGTCGTAGACCTTGAACGCGAGCGGGTTGTCCGAGGCCTTGCCTTCGAACGCGATGCGGCCGATGCCCGGGAAGTATTCCTTGGCGCCGATGTAGACGGAGTTGCTCATGACGAAGTCCTGGTGTGCGTTTGCGGGGGAAAAAGTGGATCAGCCGGCGTAGAGCGGGCCAATGGCGTGCAAGTGCTTCAAGAAGGTCTGGTAGTGCGCCTGGTATTGCGCGCCGCGTTGCGCATCGGGCTGCGCCGACAGCGCCGCCTCGTCCTGCTGGTGCTGCAGCACCACCTCGGCCAGGCTGGCGCGGTCGCCCTGCGCGTGGCCGTCGGCCCACAGCGCCTGCAGCGCGGCGCCGAACGCGGCGCCTTCGGCCTGCGCCGGCACGTGCACCGGCAAGCCGAACAGGTCGGCGATCAGCTGCCGCCAGCCGGCGCTCTTGCTGCCGCCGCCGGTGACGTAGATCGAATCGAACGCCAGCCCGGCATCGACGAAGGCGTCGAAGCCGTTGCGCAGGCTGTAGCTGGCGCCTTCCATCGCCGCGCGGTAGAAATGCGCCGGGGTGGTGTTGTGCAGGTCCATGCCGGTCATGCAGCCGCGCGCGGCCGGCAGGTTCGGGGTGCGCTCGCCGTTGAAGAACGGCAGCAACACCAGCCCGCCGGCGCCGGGCGCGGTGGCCTCGAGCAAGGCCTCGCCCTGCCCGGTCTTGATCCCGAACAGGCGCGAGATGGTCTCGGTGGCTACGGTGCAGTTCATCGTGCAGATCAGCGGCAGCCAGCCGCCGCTGGACGAGCAGAACGCGGCCCAGCGCGCGACAGCGTCCACCACCGGACGATCGGCGTAGGCGAACAGCGTGCCGGAGGTGCCCAGGCTCATCGTCAGCCGCCCGGGCACCACGTTGCCGGTGCCGATCGCGGCCATCATGTTGTCGCCGCCGCCGGTGGCCACGCGTACCTCGCGCGGCAGGCCCAGGGTCTGCGCCGCGGCCGCGGACAGGGCGAAGGTGGTCTCGGTCGGCACCAGCGGCGGCAGCGCCGCGGCCAGGTCGCGCTGCGGATCGATCGCCTGCAGCAGCGGCGCCGACCACTGCCGGGTGCGCACGTCCAGCCAGCCGCTGCCGGAAGCGTCGCCGAACTCGGTGTAGCGCTCGCCGGTGAGCCAGAAATTGACGTAGTCGTGCGGCAGCAGCACCGAGGTCATGCTGGCGTACGCCTCGCTGCGGTGCTTGCGCGTCCACGGCAGCTTGGAGGCGGTGTAGCCGGCCAGGATCGGGTTGCCGGCCAGCTCGACACAGCGCTGTTCGCCGCCGGCCGCCTGCATGATCTCCTCGCACTCCAGCTGGGTACTGGTGTCGCACCACAGCTTGACCGGCGCGGTGACCTGGCCTTGCGCATCCACCGGCACGAAGCCGTGCTGCTGCCCGGACACCGAAATCGCCCGCACCTGCGCGCGCTGCTCCGCAGTCAGTGCGGCGAAGCAGGCGACGATGCCGTCGATCCACCACTGCGCCTGCTGCTCGCGGGTGCCGTCGTCGCGGCTGATCAGTTCCAGTGCATGGCCGTGCGTGGCGACCACGCGCCGGCTGTCCGCATCGTAGGCGAGCAGCTTGACGCTCTGCGTGCCCACGTCCAGGCCGATGTACAGACTCATTGCCGCACCAGCCGATCGTCGCGCAAACCCAGTTCCATCGTCGCTCCAGGAGAAAGATCGGCGGTCAGGCTCTGCCCGCCGTAAACCAAAGTGTAGTGCCCGCCACGCTCGCTGCTCAGTCGCGCACGTCGCAGGCGGCCGTCGCGCCAGGCCAGATCGATGTCCGCCGCGCCGCGCACGCGCAGGCCGCGCACCTGCCCCTGCGGCCAGGCCTGCGGCAACGCCGGCAACAGCCAGATGCTGTCGCCCCAACTCTGCAGCAGCATTTCGGTGATGCCCGCGGTGCCGCCGAAGTTGCCGTCGATCTGGAACGGCGGATGCGCGTCGAACAGGTTGGGATAGGTGCGCTCGGGCGACAGCAGCATCGCCAGAATGCGATGCGCATGCTCGCCGTCGCGCAACCGCGCCCACAGGTTCAGGCGCCATCCTAGCCCCCAACCGGTAGCGCTATCACCCCGGCGCTGCAACGAGCGCCGCGCGGCATCGGCGAGGGCCGGCGTGTCGCGCAGGTTGATCTGGCTGGAGGGGTGCAAGGCGTACAGATGCGAGACGTGGCGATGATGCGGTTCCGGTGCCTGCAGGTCCCAGTCCTGCTGCCATTCCTGCAGTTGCCCGGCGCCGCCGATGCGGTCCGGCGGCAGCTGCGCGCGCAACGCGGCCAGTCGCTCGCCGAAGGCCGCGTCCACGCCCAGCAGCTCGCCCATTTTGATGCACTGCGCAAAAAGATCGCGCAACAATTGCGCGTCCATCGCCGGGCCGGCGCACAGCGCGGCGCCGAACGGATGCTGGTTCTCCGGCGACATCGAGGGGTTGGTCACCATCGCCCCGGTCTGCGGATCGCGCACCAGGGTGGCGACGAAGAACTCGGCCGCGCCCTTGAACAACGGATAGATGCGCTGCAGGTAGGCACGATCGCGGCCGTAGTCCCAGCGGTCCCACAGCTGCTGCAGCAGCCAGACCCCGCCCATCGGCCACAGGCTCCACTTCGCGCCGTCGATCGGCCCGGCCTGGCGCCACAGGTCGGTGTTGTTGTGCACCACCCAGCCCGGCGCGGCGTACATGGCCCGCGCGGTGCGGGCGCCGGTTTCGGCCAGATCGAACAGCATGGCTTCCAGCGGTTCCACGCACTCGTGCAAGGCGTTGGCCTCGCTGGGCCAGTAGTTCATCTCGGTGTTGATGTTGACCGTGTACTTGCTCTCCCACGGCGGCTGCATCAGGTCGTTCCACACGCCCTGCAGGTTGGCCGGCTGGCTGCCGGGGCGCGAACTGCTGATCAGCAGGTAGCGGCCGTACTGGTGGTAGAGCGCGGCCAGCGCCGGATCGTTGCCGTCGGCGAAGCGGCGCACGCGTTCGTCGGTGGGCAGCTGCGCGGCGGCGCTGCTGCCCAGGTCGATCGCGACCCGGCGGAACAGGCGCCGGTGTTCGGCCAGATGCCGCTGCAGCAACTGCGCATAGGGCAGCGCCGCGGCCTTGCGCAGCTGCGCGGCGCTGAGCGCCAGCGGATCGCCGCCGACGTCGTCGTAGCGCCGGTAGCTGGTGGCCGCGGTCAGCAGCAGCACCACCTCGTCGGCGCCTTCGATGCGGATCCGCCCGCGCTCGATGCGGGTCTGGCCGCCATTGGCCTGCGGCAGCACGCGCATCGCGAAGCGCAATCCCCCCTCGATGCCGGCGAAACCGGCATTGCGCCCGGCGAACAGCAACTCACCCTGCTCTTCCGCGACCTCGCCGGCCTGCGGGCTGTCGATGCCGATGCGCAGCGAGATGCGGCCGGGGCGATCGCAGGACAGGCGCACCACGATGCACTGTTCGGTCGGCGAGACGAACACCTCGCGCAGATGCGTGGCGCCACCCGAGGCGAAGCGGGTGCTGGCCACCGCGGTGTCCAGATCGAGGTCGCGCCGATAGCCGTCGATGCCATCGGCACGGTCGTAGTCGAGCAGCAGGTCGGCCAGCGGCTGGTACGGCATCTGCTTGTGCGGGCGCGACAGCAGCTTCGCATCGGCCAGTGCTTCGGCCTCGGCGTAGCGGCCGGCGAAGATCAAGGCGCGCACCTGCGGCAACGCCGCCAACGCCTCCGGCGAGGTCGCATCGTAGGGCTGGCCCGCATACAGCGTGTCTTCGTTCAACTGCAGGCGTTCGTGGGCGATGCCGCCCCACACCATCGCACCGAGCCGGCCGTTGCCGACCGGCAGCGCCTCCACCCATTGCGTGGCCGGGCGCGGATACCACAGGGTCAGCGCGGCAGGATCGGCGGCCGCTGCCGATTCCGGCGCGTGCACGGCATCGGCGCCCGCCTCGACAGCGAGCGCAGCGCCCGGCGCGGCGAGACCGGCGACCAGGCCAGCGCCGATCGCCTTGCACAGTTCGCGACGGGTCAACGCGATGCTCACCTTGCGTCCCCGCTCGCCTGCGGCGGACGCACGCGCGGCCACGCACCGCGGGCGCAGGCCGCACGCAGGCACCGGCCCCGGACCGAAGCGCCAGGGCGCGCAACGGCACCGCCTGCGCAGTCATCGCGCCTTAGCGCCGTCCGCAGCGTGGCGCCGTTCCCGCCCGGGTTGCCGCCCAGCTCGGCCATTACTTCGCCTTGCTGCCCTTGCCGCGCTTGGCGCCCTTCGCGGCCTTGCGCGCCACGCTCACGCTCTTGCCGCTGTACTGCACGCTGGCGTCGGCCTTGGGCTCCAGCGCCCCGGTCTCCTCGCGCACGCCGTCGACGAAGCGCACGTTGATGGTGCGCTTGGCCAACATGCCCGGCCAGCTGCCCTCGCGCGCGCCGATGGTCAGCACGCCCTTGGCCTGGTTCCAGCTCAGCGGAATGCGGCTGAACTCGCCCTTCTCGTAGCCATAGCCCTTGCCGTCGTCCTCGTACAGCGAGAACTGGCCGTCGGCGCCGGTGTAGACCACCACGGTCAGCGGCGCGTTCGGCACCTCGTCCACGTATTGCTGCACGGTGGTGGTGGGCACGATGGCGCCGGCGCGCACGAACAGCGGCATGCGCTCCAGCGGCGCGGCGGCGTCGATGCTCTGGCCGCCCTCGTAGCGCTTGCCGCTGTTGAAGTCGATCCACGAGGTCCCGGCCGGCAGGTAGACCTGGCGCGAGGTGGCGCCGAAACGGGTCACCGGCGCGACCAGGAACGCCGGCCCGAACAGGTACTCGTCGTTGATGTCGGCGACCTTGGGATCGTGCGGAAAGTCCATCGGCAGGCCGCGCATCATCACCCCGTCGCGGTGATAGGTGTCGCCGGCGAGCGTGTAGATGTACGGCAGCAGCGCATACCGCAGGCGGCTGTAGTAGGCCATGCTCGCGTAGTACGGCGTGCCTTCCGGGGCGATGTTCCAGATTTCGCGGAACGGGAACTGGCCGTGCGAGCGGAACAGCGGCACGAACGCGCCGAACTGGAACCAGCGCGTGTTGAGTTCGCGCCATTCGGCCTGGTGCGCCGGGTCCTGGTCCTCGTAGCGCTTCTCCACGGCGAAACCGCCGATGTCGAAGGTCCAGTTCGGCAGGCCGGACATGGAGACGTTGACGCCGGCGGAAATCTGGTCGCGCATGTCGTCCCAACGCGAGACGATGTCGCCGCTCCACACCGCCACCGCATTGCGCTGGGTACCGGCATAGCCCTTGCGCGAGAGGATGAACACGCGCTTGCCGTCGGCGGCGCGGTCGCCCTCGTACACGCCATGGGTGTGCGGCAACGGGTAGGAATTGAAGAACTCGGTGGACGGCCCCAGCGCGGTCGGCGTGGTGCGCGCCTTGCGCTCGCCGATGTCCAGGTTGGAGTGCACGTCCGGCTCGTCGGCGTCCATCCACCACGCATCGAAGCCCTTGCGGTTGAGCTTCTCGTTGACCTGGCGCCAGTAGATCGCCTGCGCCTCGGCCGAATACGGGTCGTAGAACGAGTTCTTGTAGCCCTTGCCGATCCAGTCCAGCTCGCCGACCTCGACGTTGCGCCTGTACATGTGCCCGGCGGCGTCGAGTTCCTTGTAGTTGGCGGTGGTCGGATAGAACTTCGGCCAGATCGAGATCATGATCTGCGCGTGCATGTCGTGCACCGACTTGACCATGCCATCCGGATCGGGGAAATGCGTCTTGTCGAAGTCGTGCGAACCCCACGCGTTCTCCGGCCAGTACGACCAGTCGAGCACGATATTGTCGATCGGCAGCTTGCGCCTGCGGTACTCGGCCAGCGCGCCGACCAGTTCGTCCTGGCTCTTGTAGCGCTCGCGGCTCTGCCAGAACCCATAGGCCCACTTCGGCAGCAGCACCGCCTTGCCGGTCAGTTCGCGGTAGCCGGCGATGACCTGGTCGGCGTCGGCGCCGGCAACGAAGTAGTAGTCGATCATCTGCCCGGCCTCGGACCACAGCGACAGGTCCTTGGCCTCGGCCGCCGGCAGCGGGTCGCGGTGCAGCAGCGCGATGTAGCTCGGGTCGATCAGGTCCCACTCGACCTTGATCTTGTGGCGCTGGCCCGGCTGCAGCGCGAGGGTGAACTCGTTGTGCCACGGGTTCCAGTTCTGGCGCCAGCGGTCGACCACCAGCTTGCCGTCGACCCACAGCTTGGCGTACTCGCTGGAATACAGCGAGAAGCTGTGCTCGCCGCCGCTGCTGGCCTCGATCTCGCCTTCCCAGCTGACCTGCATGCGGCTCTTGTCGCTGGGCTTGGCCTTGGCCGGGAACTTGGCCAGGTCCTTGATGTACTGGTAGTTGAGTTCCTTCTCGCGGCGCTCCACGACCTGCTTGCCGTTGACCGAATAGCGCGCGGTCAGCGCGCCCGGCTTGCCCTTGGCGTCGTACAGCTTCAGCGAGGCCGGCAGCGGCTGCAGGCCGCGCGGGTCGCCCATGCGGGTGATCGAGTTGTTGTCCCACAGGATGCCGTAGTTGCGGCTGGACACCAGGTACGGCACCGCCAGATCGATATTGCTCTGCAGCAGCTCGACGTTGTGGCCCTTCTGGTTCATCCAGCCCTGCTGGTGCTGGCCGAAGCCGTAGAAGGCCTCGTTGTCCGGCGAAGCGAAGCGCTGGCGCGTGCTCAGATAGGCTTTGCCCTCCACCTTCAACGGCGCGAAGCTGCGCCCGCCGGCCACTTCCGCCAGCAGCGGCTTGCCGTCGGCATCGGCGAAACTGACGTGGCCATCGACCGTGGACACCTGCGCGGTGACCTTGGCGGTCCTGATCCGCACCGTGTCGCCCTGCTCGTCGAACTGGTACGCGGTGTCGCCCTGCACCGGCACCCGCATCAGGCTCGGGGTGCGCTTGAAGTCGCCATCCGGATCGGCGCTGACGCGGATGATGCCGCTGTCCACCACCTGCAGCCGCACCGGCGCGGCGCCCTTGGCGCTGGGGTGCACGGTGACGCCGTCGGCGTCCTTCTTCACTTCCTGCGCGTGGACGCCGGCGGCGAGCAGCGCCAACGACAGGGCCAGCAGGCGCGGCAGCGGCTTCATCGCCAGGCGCACGGGACGGTTCGGGTTGTACATGTTCGCTCCCTCTGTAGCGGGTGACGGCGCCGCACGCTGGCGGCGCCAAGGTGTCAGTAGGTGGCCAGCTTGATCTTCAGCAACTGCGGCACGTCGGAGAAATTGACGCCGTAGTCGGTCTGATCGCCGTTCCAGTTGCGCTGGAACCGCCACTGCGTGTCATCGTAGAAGCCTTCCTCGACCCGGTCGTAGACCATGTTGGCGGTCGCCTCGCTGGCCGGATGCAGGGTCACCCGCACGTGGTGGCCGGTGACCAGGAATTCGTCCGGGCCCAATTCGGCGATCAGCGCCGCGCCGCTCGGCTCGGGATTGCCGGGCGGCGTGCCCTTGAACCAGAACTGCGGCACGCCGTAGGTGATGGTCGCGCTCCAGCGCGCGTTGAGGCGCAGCTCCTGCACCGGCTGTCCCGGTTCCTCGGCGGTGCCGTGCAGCTTGCCTTCGGAGGCGGCCTTGGCGAACGGGCGCATGCCCATGCTCACCGCCTTGAAGCCCAGCGCGAACGGGGCCATGGTCGGCTCGTCCACCTTCCTGGCGCCCAGCGGCCAGTTCGAATAGCCGCTGTAGTCCATGCCGAAGGTGGACCAGCCGATGCCGTTGTGGCCGAGCGCGGCGTACAGGTAGCGCGCGTACTCGGGGCGATTGCCCGTCTCGGCGACGAACAGCGGGTTGTCCGGCCGCGCATAGCGGTCGAGCACGGTGGTGTACGGCGTGTAGTCGGGCAGGTAGATGTCCGGCGCCAGCAGGTCGATGTGCGGCGCGGCGGCCTTCCACACGTCGAGCACGTTGTCGGTGGGGCCGCCGCTGGCGTACTGGCCGGGCTGGCCGGGATTGAACGGGCCGCGCAGCGCCGCATTGACGTACATCGGCAGCGGGTACTCGGCCTTGCCGGCCGCGGCCACCTGGTCGATGAAGTGGCCGATATGCCAGGCGTGGAAGAACTCGTCGGCGTCGGCGCCGAACACCTGCGCCCAGGTTCCCGGCTGCTTGCCGAGTTTCTGCAGCAACACCTCGGGCACCGGGCCGTCGAAGGCCCGCTGCGCCAGCGGCGAGAAATCGCGCACGCTGCCGTAGGTGCCCGGCTCGTTCTCCGGCTGCACCATCAGCACGGTGCGCTGCGGGTCGGCCTGCCTGAGGTGCTTCATGAACGCCACGAAGGCCTTGCGGTCGGCCTCCAGCGTGGCCGGCGCCAGCGGCGACAGCGAACCCAGTGCCTTGCCGTCGCGGGTGATCACCCGCGGGAAACGCACGTTGTCGGTCTTGACCCAGTGCGGCGTGTAGGACGGGCTGTTGTTCTTCCAGGTGCCGAACCACAGCAGCACCAGCCGCACCTTGTGCGCGCGCGCCTGCGCCAGCAGCGTATCGACGAAGGAGAAATCGAACTTGCCCTCCTCCGGTTCCACCTGCTCCCAGGCGATCGGCACCTGCACGGTGTTGGGGCCGAGGAACTGCATCGCCGGCCACACCTTGTCCAGCGCGGCCGGATAGTTGCTGGAATTGTTGACCTGCGCGCCGAGGATCAGGAACGGCGCGCCGTCGACCAGCAGCGTGTGCTTGCCGTCCTTGCTGAGCAGTTGCGGGATCGGCGTCGGTGCCGGCGTCGTCGCCGCTGCGCTGGCCTGCCCTGCAGCCGGCTTGGCCGTGCCGGGCTTGGCCGTATCGGCGTCGTTAGCCGCTGGCTTCGGCGCGCACGCCGCCAGGCCGAGCGCGAGCGTGGTGGCGAGCAGCGGTCGCCAGCGGCGGCGTGCAAGGAGCGTGCGGGAAGCGAGGGAATGCATGCGGATCGGACTCCGTGTCACCAGGTGTCGGTGCGGAAGGGGGAAACGGGCAACTGCTCGCGGTTGACCAGGTTGGCCTCGGCCGGGTTTTCGCTCCAGGCATAGCGCACCGCCTGCGGTTGCGCCACGTCGGCGCTCTCGACCACGACCTTGTCGCCGTCGATGCGCGCCTGCGCCGGATGGAAACGGCGGTCGGCGCCGGCCACGCTGAAGCCGCGCAGCGTTGCGGCACCGCCGCGGATCGCCAGCGCGCTGCCCATCGGATCGAACCGCAGCGCGACCGCGTGCCCGCCGAACTCGGCCTGCGCGAACACCGGCGCGCTGTAGACCAGTTGCTCGCCATAGGCCACGTGCCGCGCAGCCAGCGCCAGGCGGTGGCCGACGTCCTGCTTGTTGGTCGGATGGATGTCGCCGGGAGTGCCGATGTCGATGGTCACCGCCTGCGCGGTCGCCGGCAGCGCCAGGGTCTTGGACTGCGATTCGCGCAGCTGCGCCCACGGGCTCAGGTCGCCCTTGTCGGAACCGGCCTGGAAGTTGGCCAGTTGCACCCACAGGAACGGCAACTGCGGCTGCGCGCGCTCGTCGCGCCAGCTGCGGATCAGCGTCGCGAACAGGTCGCGGTAGCGCAACGCACCGTAGGGATAGGCATTGCTCTCGCCCTGGTACCAGATCACGCCCTTGAGCGGAAACGGCTGCAGCGGATGGATCATGCGGTTGTACAGCAGGGTCGGCTGCTGGTTCCTGCCGTCGTCCAGGCTCACGCTCACCTTGGCCGGGCGGAACTTCCATTCCGGCAACGGGCGCTTGCTGCCGTCGCCGAGTTGCACGAAGCGTTCGCTGCCCTCGCCGTGCAGGCCGCCACCGCCGCTGAGGTCGGTGACCTGCACCGCGATGTGGTTGACGCCGGCCTTCAGCGCGGCCGCGGGGACGCGGTACACGCGCGGCAGGTTCCAGCGATTCTCGGTGTGCCCGACCGGCTGGCCGTTGACGTAGGTGACGTCCGAGTCGTCGACCTGGCCCACGCCCAGGGTAATGCCGGCCTTGGCTTCCGCTGCGCTGAGGGTGAAGGTGCTGCGGTACCAGGCGATGCCGTCCATGCCGTCGTAGCCGCTGGCCTCCCAGTTGCGGTCGACAGGAATGCGGTCCCAGTCGCTGTCGTCCAGCTCGGCGTCGCGCCATTGTTCGGCGCCATCGTCCACCGCCGGCCAACGCGCGATGCGCTGCTTTACCGCGGCCAGGGTCTGCGCGTCCTTGGCCTGCAGCGCGGCAATGCTGCGTTCGGTCTGCGCGGCATCCATGCCCAACGCCGCGGCATCCATCCACGCCTCGATCGCGCTGCCGCCCCAGCTGCTGTCGATGATGCCGATCGGCACCCCGGTGCTCTTGCGCAACTCGCGCGCGAAGAAATAACCCACCGCGGAAAACGCGCCGGCATTCTGCGGCGTGGCGGCCTTCCACTCGCCGCCGGCCAGCTGTCGCTGCGGCTGCGGCGACCACGACTTGGGCACCTTGAAATGGCGCAGCTGCGGATCGTTCGCCGCGGCCACCTCGCTGGCGCCGTCGCGCGCCTGCGCCAGCGGCCACTCCATGTTGGACTGGCCGCTGGCCAGCCACACGTCGCCGACCAGCACATCGCCGATCCGGCGCTGCGCACCGTCGCCCTGCACCTCCAGCACATACGGCCCACCGGCCGCATGCGCCGGCAGCTGCGCCTGCCAGCGCCCGTCCGCGGCGGCGACGGCCTTCGCCGCCGCGCCGTCCAGACGCACCTGGATGCGCGCGCCCGGCGTCGCCCAGCCCCACACGCGCATCGGCACATCGCGTTGCAGCACCGCGCCGTCGGCGAACAGCAACGGCAGCTGCAACTCGGCCCAGGCCGAGGCGGGCAATGCCGCCAAGGCCAGGACGGCCAGCCATCGCAGACTACGGGTCGGGCGTGCGTTCATCGGATCGGTCCTGGGGTGATGGGTGCGACCGGCGTCGGTACGCACGGCAAGAGGAACCATGACGCAGCGCCGCCTGCGCACGCCGGCGCAAGGATGCGGACGCGGCGCTGGCCGCAAGGGTTAAGGTGCATCGCCATAGAAAATGCCTCGGCCGCCGGTGGCGAAATAGACGCGGCCGATCACGCGCGGGTCGCCGGTGACGGCGTAGGGACGGCCGAAGCGGTGCGCGTCGTCGTCGATCCGCTGCCAGTGCCGGCCCTCGTCCGCGGAACGGAACAGCCCGCCGACGCCATCCACGCTGCCGGCGAGGAACAGCATCGGCGCAGCGCCCTCGCGCGGCGCCCGGCCCAGACCCAGCGAGCGCGCCTCGTCCACCTTCGCCAGCACGGTCAGGCCACCGTCCTGCCAGCGCATCACGCCGTGGCTGGGGCTGGCCAGGTAGACCACGCCGGCGCGCGCCGGATCCGGGCGCAGCTGCGGACGGGTGCGCTCGGCAGCGGACGGCACGCCGACCTCGATACCGCTGTCGCGGAAGCGGCGGCCGCCGTCCTCGCTGAGAAAGAAACGGCCGCTGGCCGCATCCACCGCGTACCAGCGCTGCGGATCGACCCGGTCGGCCTCGATCAGCACGCTGCCGGAGGCTCCTTCCACACGCTGCCACTGCCTGCCCCAGTCGTCGCTGGCCCAGGCGCCGCCGCCATTGCGCGGCGACCAGATCACCCGGCTGCCGTCGGCATTGATCGCGATATGCCCGGCGCCCTCGCCCGCCGGCGGTTCGCTGGCGAACGCGGTCCAACTGGCGCCGCCATCGCGCGACCAGGCGGCACGCACCTCGCCGTTGCGCCGTTCGCGCAACGTACCGCTGCGCACCACCAGTTGCGGCGCCTGCCCGGCGGCATCGATGCTCTCGCCGTTGGTCAGCCGCGGCCCGGCGAACTGCGCCTGCGCGCGGTCCAGGCGATCGTGGCGGAAGCCATCGATGTCGCCGAGCGCGCTCAGCAGATGCGCACCCTGGGCCGGACTGAGCAGGTCCAGCGGCACCGTTTCCTCCAGCCCGGCATCGGCGAACCACCATTGCACCACGCCATCGGCGGCATCGGCCGCGCGCAGGTTGCGCGAGGCCCAGATGCCGTAGCCGGTGACGAACAGCGCGCGGTCGCTGTCGAACGGATCGATCGCCAGCGACGCCATCCAGTGCGGACGCGCCTGCGCGGTCCACGGCGTCGCGTCGTGCTCGAAACGCGAACGCGGGAACAGCGGCGCCCAGCTGCGTCCGCCGTCGGTGCTGCGGTAGATGTCGTCGCCGGGCTGGTAACGGCGGAAGGTGCTGGCGAGCAGCGTCTGCGGCTGGCGCGGGTCCACCGCCACCGCGCCCCAACCGAAGCCCGGCCCGCTGCGCGGTTGCGGCACCGGGGTGATGTCGGTCCAGCGTGCGGCGGCCGGTTCGTATTTCCAGACCGCGCCGTCGGCCATCAGGTCCGGACCGGGTTGGTCGCCGTAGCTGAGGTAGTAGATGCCGGCACTGGAGCGCACCATGTGGCTGGGGCGCAATCCGGTCGGCTGCCCCGGCACCGGCCGCCAGCTGCGCCCGCCATCGGCGGACTCGAACAGGCTGTGTTCCGGCGTGGACACGCCGACGTAGATCCGCTGCGAAGCGCCACCGCCGGTGGCGCTGGGCGGGTCGAACAGCACGAAGGCGATGCCCACCTGCTGGCGGCGTCCGGCGTGGTTCACCGCGCTGGCCGCCGGCCCGGTGGCCACCGCCGGAAACGACGCCACCCGCTGCCAGTGCGCGCCGCGGTCGGCGCTGCGCCACAGGCCGGCATCGCGCGAGCCGAGCAGCAGCACGCGGCCATCGTTGGGATCCACCGCGAGCCGTTCGCCATTGCCGCGGCCCAATTCGTTGCCGCCCAGCTTGAACGGCAGATCGGTGCGCACGAAGCTGCGCCCCTGGTCGTGCGAACGCAGCAGCGCGGCGTTGCCGGCGCGCTCGTGCAGATAGGTGCCCGCGGCCAGGTACAGCGCCTGCGGATCGTGCGGGTCGATCGCGAACGCATCGATGCCCATCAGGTTCTGGTCGGCCGGCCCTAGCCAGTCGGTCAAGGCAATCCATTGCGCGGACGCGGCGTCCCAGCGGTAGGCACCGCCGACGTCGGTGCGCGCATACAGCAGGCCCTGCTGCGCCGGATGGAACAGCAGGCCGCTGACGAAACCGCCGCCGCCGATGGCGACGCTGCGGAACTGGTACGGCAGCGACGCCGCCGCGAGCGCCGGAACCGCGCTGCACAGCAAGGCCAGCAACAGCATGCGCCAGGCCAGACGCAGCCGCCCGGCACGCTGCACCGTGCCAGGCAGTGCGTCGGATCCTAGCAAGCGATGTTGCCGCATCGTGCGCCCTACTCCGATTGCAACCGACGGCCACGCCATCGGCAGGAAAGCCCCGCTCCGGCCACGCCGCGCGCGCCGGAGCGGATCGACTGCGCCGTGCTCAGAAGCTGGCGCGCAGGGTCACACCGTAACGGCGATCGTTGATCACGAAGTCGCGGTACCGCGATTCCACGCCCAGATAGCTCTCGTTGCGGGTATCCAGCAGATTGACCCCATCCACCGACACCGACCACACGTCGTCGATGTTGTAGCGCACCGACGCGTCCAGCTGACCGAAGCCCTTGTTGTACACCGGCAGATTGCCGGTGCCGTTGCCGGCCGTGGTCACCAGCCAGTCGCTGCGCCAGTTGTAGGCCACGCGCGCCTGGAAGCGCGACATCTCGTAGCTGAGGATCAGGTTGTAGCTGTTCTTGGACAAGCCCTGCAACGGCACCGTCAGCGCCTGGCCATTGGTGTCGGTGGCGGTCGGGCTCGGCGCCTCGCTGTCGACGTAGGTGTAGTTGGCCTGCAGGCCGAAGCCGCTCAGCCAGCCCGGCAGGAAATCGAAGAACTGGGTATAGCCCAGCTCCGCGCCCTTGATCCGGCCGTCCTTGCCGTTGACCGGGCGGGTGATCTCCCAGGTCTGGCCGCCATAGACTTCCTCGAACACGGCGTCGGCGATGAAGCCGTCGACCTTCTTGTAGAACACCGTGCCGTACATCATCGACCCCTTGCCGAAGTACCACTCCAGCGCGGTATCGAACTGGTCGGCCTTCATCGGCCGCAGGTCCGGATTGCCGGCCGCGCCGGTGCGGCGGGTGGTGCCGTCGTTGCCGGTGGCGGTGCCCAGGCTCAGGTTCGGGTTGAGCTCGTTGAGATCCGGACGCGAGATGCCGCGCGAGGCGGCGAAGCGCCATTGCAGCTTGTCGGTGAGCATCCACCGCAGGTTGAGGCTCGGCAGTACGTCGGTGTAGGTCTGCTGCACGTCCACCGGCAGCAGGCCGCCGCCCTCGGCGTCGGTGCCGGTGCGCACGCCCTGCGAATCGACCTTGGTGCGCACGATGCGCAGGCCGATGTTGCCGTCGAACGGAATCGCGCCGCTGTCCACGCCGAAGCGCAGCACGCCGTAGGCGGCGTAGGTCTTCTCGCCCTGGCCGTTGATGTTGTTCGGCGCGAAGGTCAGCGGCGAGGCGCCGAAGACCTTCAACGCTTCGGTGTAGTTGTCGACCAGCGCATCGGACGGGGTCAGCCTGGGACCGAAGGTCTGCGAATCGCCGCGGAAGAAATCGGTGATCGGATTCTGCATCACCTGCGCGTCCGGGTACTGCGAGAACGGCGCGCCCAGGTACATGTAGCGCCACACGTTGCCCTTGTTGCGCGCATCGCGGTCGGTGTAGCGCACGCCGGCCTTGAAGCTGCGCGCGAAACCGTCGTCGAACGCCAGGTCCATGTCGCTGCGCCAGGCGAACTCGGTGGCCTTGTTGTCGTCCTTGTTGTCCAGGTGGAACTTCCAGCCGCTGTAGTTGGCCTGGTCGGCCAGGTAGCCCGGGTTGCCGGCGGCGTCGGTCACCGACAGGCGCGGCAGGTCGCCGCGGAAGTCGATGGTGTACAGCGGCGTGGTGTCCATGCCGGTGCCGAGGATGTAGCGCGTGCCCTTGGTGGTGGCATCGATGTACTGCAAATCGGTGCTCAAGGTCAGGTTCGGCGACACCGTCCACTTGGCGCCCAGCGAGTAGTCGGTGGTCACCGAATGGCGCTCGGTCAGGCTGGTGTTGGAATCGGCCGGGGTGTTCTGGAACGTGCCGCTGACGAACTCGTTGCGGTCGTTGACCACGATGTCGTCGTAGCCCTGCATCGGGTTCTGCCCGCTGTAGGCGAAGAACGAATAGTCGTGCCAGCGGAAATCGTAGTCCGAGCGCAGCACCTGCGCGGTGACTTCGAGATCGTCGTTGGGCCGCCACTGCAGCGCGAACGCGCCGGTCTTGCGCTTGCGCTCGCCGACCGTGGTGTTGGTGCCGGCGCCGTGCGGCACCGAGATCTCCTGGCCTTCGTAGCCCGGCAGGTCGGTCTGCGTGTACCACGGCTCGATGGAGATGGTGTCCTGGCGGAACGGGCTGGTCTGCTGCGAGTAGTTCAGCAGCAGGCCGATCTCGCCGATGCCGGTCTGCCAGCGGTCGCTGTACATGCCCGAAAACGCCGGCTTGCTGTCGTCGGCCAGATCGTAGTGGTTGTACTGCACGCTGCCGGCGATCTTGCGCCCGTCGTAGTCGAACGGCAGCCGCGTGCGCAGGTCGACGGTGCCGCCCAGGCCGCCTTCGATCATGTCCGCGGACGGATTCTTGTAGACGTTGACGCCGGCCAGCAGTTCGGCCGACACGTCTTCGAAGCTCAGGCCGCGGCCGTCGTTGGCGGTGAAGATGTCGCGGCCGTTGAGCTCGGTGCGGACCTGGGTCAGGCCGCGGATCGCGATGCTGCTGCCCTCGCCGTAGTTGCGCGCGATCTGCACGCCGGAAATGCGCTGCAGCGCCTCGGCGACGTTGTTGTCGGGCAGCTTGCCGATGTCCTCGGCCACGATCGAGTCGACGATCTGCTCGGCATTCTGCTTGACCAGCTGCGCCTTGGTCACGCTGCTGCGGGTGCCGCTGACCTGCACCGTATCCAGCTGCGTGGTGGCGGCGTCGGCCTGCGCAGGCGCGGTCTGCTCGGCTTGCTGGGCCTGTGCGGCGGACGCGGCGACCAGCGTGGCGACGGCCAGGGCGATGGCGGAACGGCGCACGCCGCGGCCGGAAATCGAACGGGTAGAACGGAGCGCCACGGTCCGCGCATGCGGACAATGGCTATGGGGCGCTGACATGGTGCTTCCCTCCCAGGACACATGTACCAACGATTCGGCGATCGTGCCGAGGGCAACGTCGCCGTTTCTAAGTTGTCCGGCCGCACCTGTCGATTGGGGTGCTGGCCGCAAGTCGGGCGCGAGCGGGAGTGCCGCAGCGCGCACGCGATCGGAGACGATCACGACTCGGGCCTGAGAATAGGTTGCAGTAACCATGCCATCCAATGAAATATTTACAGTTAGCTATATGTTTTCCACATACGAAAAGCGAGTGCGCCCGTAAACAGCCGCGCCCTCTACAGGCGCCTTGCGCTTCGGCGCATACCCGAGCGCATCGGCAACGCCACGAAAAAAAGCCCGCATGCGCAACGCATGCGGGCCGAGGACAGCATCTTTGCCGAGGTCGCTTACCAGTTGGCGCGCAGCACCAGCGAGTAGCGGCGGTCGTTGACGAACCAGCTGCGCGTGTACAGGTGGTTGTCGACCTCGCCGTCGGCATAGGAGGTCGGCCCCATCAGCACCTTGGTCACGGTATCGGTCAGGTTGTTGGCCTGGATGCCGAGCTGCAGGTGCGGGGTGAAGCGATAGAACACCGAGGCATCGAGCTGACCGTAGTCGTCCGCCCAGGTCGGCAGCTTGGTCGACACGTCGCTGGCGGTCAGCAGGTAGCGCGAACGCCAGTTGTAGGCCAGGCGCACCGACAACGGTCCCTTCTCGTAGATGCCGGCGAGGTTGTAGCTGCGCCGCGACAGGCCTTCCAGCGGCAGGCTCACCCCGGTGACGGTGGTCTGCGTGTAGGGATCGGTCGCGGAATTGACGCCGCCGCTGCTGTCCACGAAGGTGAAGTTGGCATTGACGCCGAAGCCGCTCAGCCAGCCCGGCCACGAGTCGAAGAACTGCGTGTAACCGTATTCGAAACCGCGGATGCGGCCCTTGGCCATGTTGTACGGGCGCGTCACCAGCCAGTCCTGGCCGCCGTAGGTCTCGGTGGTGGTCTGGGTGGAGAAGTAATCCTTGACGCTCTTGTAGAACAGGGTCAGGTACATCATGTCGCTGGTGTCGAAATACCATTCCAGCGCGGTGTCGTACTGGTTGGCCTTCATCGGCTTGAGGTTCGGATTGCCCGCCGTGCCGGTCCACTTGGACACGGTGCCGTCGTCCTCGGTGGTCGCCGCCAGCAGCAGATACGGCTGCAACTGGGTGTAGTCCGGACGCGCCATCGCCTTGGACGCGGCGATGCGCCACTGCAGCGCATCGGAGAACTTGAAGCGCATGTTGAAGCTCGGCAGCACATTGGTGTAGCTGCCCTTCGCGTTGTTGGGGAAGTACTGCCCGGTGTACTGCGCCTTGAGTTCATCCGACCCCGCGGTGGCCGACAGATCGGGGAACTGGCCGTAGCCGGTGGCCTCGGTCTTGGTCTGCACGATGCGTACGCCGATGTTGCCGTCCACCGGCACGCCCAGCGCGTCGTCGTTGCCGAAGTACATCACCGCGTAGGCCGCCTGGGTCCGCTCGAACTGGCGGTTGGTGTCCTGCAACTGGTACTGGTCCGGCGCCCAGCCCCAGCCGCGCAGCGCCACGATCTGCTCGATCAGCTTGGAGGTCCCGGCATAGTCCTTGACCGCAGCGTTGCTGGGGAAGTACAGGCTGTTGGGCACGCTGATCTTGCCGCGGAACAGGTTGGAGTACGAGTACAGCTGCGAGGACGAGGTCATGTAGCTGGCCAGGTCGGCCAGGCCGGTGCTGGTCTCGGGAATCGTCGCCCAGTTGTCGCTGATCACGCCCCAGTTGTAGCCGGAGTTCTTGTTGGTCTGGGTGCGCGAGGTGCCGCGGATACCGGCGCGGAAGGTGCGCAGCCACGGATTGTCGTCGTAGGTGTATTCCAGGTCGAAGCGCGTGGCCAGCTCGCGGCCGCGGTTCTTCGCCAGGTGGTCCATCGCCGCGCTCCAGAAATAATTGGAGGGGTCGGAGGTATAGCTGGTGTCGGCGATGGACACCGATGGGTACTTGCCGCTCAGGTCGAAGGTCAGGCCCGGCAGGTAGACCGAACTGAACAGGGTGAAGTCCAGCGAATCGCTTTCCGACTGTACCAGCTGCATGTCGCCGCGCACGGTGAGGTTGCTGGTGAGCTTGTGGGTGAAGCCGCCGGACAGGTCGGAGGTGGTGGTGCTCTGCTGCGCGTAGCGGTTGTCGGTGTAGAAGCGCACGCCATCGTTGCCGGTGACGTTGCCGCGCCAGGAACTGGACACCGGCGAGCCGCTGACGAAACGGCCGTCGGCGTCGTAGGTGAAGGTGGTGCCGGGCGCGGGGCTGATCGCGTTGGTGTCGTCGTTGAAGAACGCCGCGCGCTCCTGCCAGTTCATGTCGTAGGTGGAACGCATGTACTGCACGTAGATGTCGGTGTCGTCGCTGGGCCGCCACTGGAACGCCCCGGCCACGCCCTTGCGCTTGCGCTCGAAGTCCAGCTGCCGCCAGTTGACGCCGCCGGGCACGTAGACCTTGTCGAAATCGGTGCCGGCCAGCAACGCCGCATCGGTACGGCGCACGAACGGCTCCACCTGGATGCCGTCGCTGCGCGTGGCCAGTTCCGAATAGGCCACGTCCAGCATCAGCCCCATCTCGCCGACGCCGGTGTTCCAGCGATCGCTGAACAGGAACGAGCCGGACGGCTTGTAGGTCTTGCTGAAGTCGCCGTAGTTCTCGTCGGCGGTGAAGCCGATCACCCGGCCGGGCTGGTCGAACGGCATGCGCGTGCGCAGGTTGACCGTGCCGCCGAGGCCGCCTTCGATGATCTCCGCCGACGGGTTCTTGTACACGTCCACGCCGGCCATCAGTTCCGCCGGCACGTCCTCGAAGCTGAGCCCGCGGCCGCTGGCGGCGCTGAAACTGTCGCGCCCGTTGAGCTCGCCGCGCACCTGGGTCATGCCGCGGATCATCACGCCGCTGCCTTCGGCGGAGAAATGGTCGGGATCGTTGCGTGCCATGAAATGGTCGATGGTCACGCCGCTGACCCGCTGCAGGGTCTCGGTGACGCTGCGGTCGGGCAGCGCGCCGATGTCCTCGGCGCTGACCGAGTCGACGATCTGCTCGGCATCGTGCTTGATCGTCTGCGACTTGATCAGGCTGGCGCGCACGCCCTTGACCTCGATCGCCTCCAGCTGGGTCACCGGATCGGTGCTCTTCTTCTTGCTGCTGTCCTCGGCGTCCTGTGCCATCGCCTGCGCGCTCAGCAACAGGCCGATGCTCAGCGCCATGGCCGAACGACGCAAAAGGCAGGTAGTACGAACCGCTGCGGTCGGCGAGGCCGGACCACGGTAATGACGCGATGACATGATGTTTCCCTCCCAGGACACATGCACACACACGGATGGCGGTCGCGCGTACGCGCCGCCTTGCTGGTTGTGACGGCGACAGGCCATGGCCCGCTGCCGTATCGCTAGGCGTGGCGGGCATCGCAGGGGAGCGACGCGCCGCGACATCGGTCACGATCGGCTGAGCCTAGAAGTGAATTTCGCGTTAAGCAAATGAAAAATTCACGCAAAGCTATGTGTTTTTCGACTACTTGGACGGCGCCAGAACAACCATCCAGCGGGCCACGCCGAGCGTAACCAGAACGTGGCAATGCATGCCGCCAGATGCCACTCCATGGCACGTGTTCCGTCCAGTCGCCCTGCCCCGCATCAGCAGACTGTGCCCCACAAAATTCGCTCAGCCCGGCCCCCGATCCGGGTACAGGCGCTTGGCGGCATTGCGCAGCGCCAGCAGGATGCGTTCGGCGCCCGGCGGCAGCAGGTAGTCGCGGCGGCGGATGATGCCGAACGACTCCATCCGCACCCCCAGCGCGATCGGCAGCACGGTCAGCAGCTTGGCCTGCACGTACGGCGCCACCGCGTCGGCCGGCAGCGCCGCCAGCAGGTCGCTGCCGCGCAGCAGGCTGGTCATCACCGGCAACGACGAGGTCTCGATGACGTTCTGCGGGGTCGGCACGCCGTGCTCCATGAACATCGCGTCCAGCCGCGCGCGCAGCACGCTGTCCACCGGCGGCAGCACCCAGCCGTAGCGCGCCAGGTCGGCGTGGCGCAGGTCGGCGCGCGCCGACAGCGGATGCCCGGCACGCGCCACCACCGAATGCGGCTCGTCGGCCAGCGGCTCGAATTCCAGCTCGTCGCCGCCGTACGGGCCGAGGATGCGGCCGATGACGATGTCGAGCTGGCCATCCAGCAGCTTGGCCACCAGCGGCCGGCTGTAGTCCATCTCCACCCGCACCAGGATGCCGGGGAACTCGCGCTTGACCTCGGCGATCGCCTGCGGCACCAGGTTGGTGCCCGGATTGACCACGGTGCCGATCGAGACCTGGCCCATGCGTCCCTCGCGCAGCGCGGCGATCTCCTCCTGCGCGCGGCCGATCTCCGACATCGCCGACCGCGCGCGGCGGATCAGCACCTGTCCGTACCAGGTCGGCTCCACCCCGCGCGCGTGCCGCTCGAACAGCTTGACCCCGAGCAGGTCCTCCATTTCCGCCAGCAGCTTGGACGCCGCCGGCTGGGTCATGCTCGCCGCCTCGGCCGCACGCAGCACCGAGCGGTGCTCGTGCAACTGCAGCAGCAGCAACAGATGCCGGGTCTTGAGGCGGGCGGCGTTGAACCACGGATTGGCGGCAGCGGTCATAAGCGGAAAGCGTCCTGAGCGAGAAGATGCGTATTCACCACCGGAATAGCATATGTCTAAAATTTCATTTGCCGAGCATATCTTCACGCGCGCAGGCTATCGGCCAGTCGCTGCTCCGGCCGCGACGCCGTCCCACCGCCACACCCGCCTCGTGAAGGCGCCGGCGCGCCGCGCCAGCGTAGATGAGCAGGACGATCAGCCAGCGCACCGGTCGATGGCGTCCGCCCGTTCGTCGCCAACGGGCCGGTCGCTCACCTGCGCGCCACTGCGGCCGCGCGATGACGACGTCGCAGTGGACGCCTTTCGCTCCACGCACGTTGCCAGGTAAGCCGATGTCCGCCGTCTCCCCGTTCCAGTTTCCCCTGATCGCGATCCTGCGCGGCCTCACTCCCGACGACGCGCTGGACCATGTCGGCGCGCTGGCCGAGGCCGGCTACGACGCGATCGAGATCCCGCTCAACTCGCCGCGCTGGGCCGACAGCATCGGCGCGGCGGTGCAGGCGTTCGGCCAGCGCTGCTGGATCGGCGGCGGCACCGTGCTGAAGATCGCCGACGTCGACGTCCTCGCCGACCTCGGCGCGCGCTTCATCGTCACCCCGAACACGCGGCCGCCGGTGATCCGCCACGCGGTCGCGCGCGGCCTGCAAGTGGTGGCCGGCTTCGCCACCGCCACCGAAGCCTTCGACGCGCTCGACGCCGGGGCGCAGATGCTCAAGCTGTTCCCGGCCGCCACCTACGGCCCCGGCCACCTGCGCGCGTTGCGCGCGGTGCTGCCGCCGACGGTGCCGCTGTTCGTGGTCGGCGGGGTCAGCACCGCCACGCTGCACGACTACCTGGCCGCCGGCGCGATCGGCGCCGGCATCGGCGGCGAACTGTACCGGCCCGGGCAGGCGCTCGCGCAGACCCAGGCGCAGGCCGCCGCCTTCCGCCAAGCCTACCTGGACCACGCATGAAGATCGTTCGCCTCACCACCTACCACGCCGCGCCGCGCTGGCTGTTCCTGAAGGTCGAAACCGACGAAGGCATCACCGGCTGGGGCGAGCCGGTGATCGAAGGCCGCGCGCGCAGCGTCGACGCCGCAGTGCACGAGTTGAGCGGCTATCTGATCGGCAAGGATCCGTCGCGGATCAACGACATCTGGCAGCTGCTGTACCGCAGCGGCTTCTACCGCGGCGGGCCGATCCTGATGAGCGCCATCGCCGGCATCGACCAGGCGCTGTGGGACATCAAGGGCAAGGCGCTGGGCGTGCCGGTATACGAACTGCTCGGCGGCCTGGTGCGCGACCGCATGAAGACCTACCGCTGGGTCGGCGGCGACCGCCCGGCCGCGACCATCGCGCAGATCCAGGGCTACCGCGAGCTGGGCTTCGACACCTTCAAGTTCAACGGCACCGAGGAGATGAAGCTGATCGACGGGCCGCGCGCGGTGGATGCGGCGCTGGCCAAGGTCGCGCAGATCCGCGAGGCGTTCGGCACCAGCATCGACTTCGGCATCGATTTCCACGGCCGCGTCGCCGCGCCGATGGCGCGCGTGCTGCTGCGCGAACTGGAGCCGTTCAAGCCGCTGTTCGTCGAGGAACCGGTGCTGCCGGAACTGGCCGAATACTATCCGCGCCTGGCCGCGTCCACGCCGATCCCGCTGGCCGCCGGCGAACGCATGTTCTCGCGCTTCGACTTCAAGCCGGTGCTTCAGGCCGGCGGCCTGTCGCTGCTGCAGCCGGACCTGTCGCATGCCGGCGGCATCACCGAATGCCTGAAGATCGCCAGCATGGCCGACGCCTACGACGTCGGCCTGGCGCCGCACTGCCCGCTCGGCCCGGTCGCGCTGGCCGCCTGCCTGCAGGTCGATTTCGTCTCGCACAACGCGGTGCTGCAGGAACAGAGCATCGGCATCCACTACAACGAAGGCGCCGACCTGCTCGACTACGTGATCAACAAGGAAGACTTCGCCTGCGACGATAGCGGTAGCATTGCCGCACTGCCCAAGCCCGGCCTGGGCGTGGAAATCGACGAGGAGCGCCTGCGCCATGCCAACGAAAATCCGCCCGACTGGCACAACCCGGTCTGGCGCCATGCCGACGGCAGCATCGCCGAATGGTGAGTGAGCCCATGAACGCCGCAGCCTCGCCCGCCCACACCGCCTCGCTGGCGGTGGACAGCCGCTGCACCCACGGCGAAGGCGTGGTCTGGTGCGAACGCCGGCAAGCGCTGTTCTGGGTCGACATCGACGGGCGCCAGCTATGGCGCCACGACCCGGCCAGCGGCGCCACGCGCCATTGGGCGCTGCCCGACCGCCCCGGCTGCCTGGGCCTGTTCGACGACGGCCGCCTGCTGCTGGCGCTGGCCAAGGGCGTGTACGCCGCCGATCCGGACGCCAGCGCCGCCGACGCGAGCGACTTGCCGCTGCACAAGCTGGCCGACCTGGAACCGGAGCGCGACGACACCCGCGCCAACGACGGCCGCGCCGACCGCCACGGCAATTTCGTGTTCGGCACCATGAGCGAGCGCGCCGACCAGGCCCCGGTCGGCAGCTTCTACCAGTGGTCCGCGCGCCACGGCCTGCGCCGCCTGCCGCTGCCCGGCGTGGCGATCCCCAACGCGATCTGCTTCAGCGCCGACGGCCGCACCCTGTACTACTGCGACTCGGTGCGCCCGCAGATCCTGTGCTGCGACTACGACGCGGCCAGCGCGCAGACCGGCAACAGCCGCGTGTTCGCCGAACTCGACCACCCCGGCGCCGAACCCGACGGCGCCATCGTCGATGCCGAAGGCCACCTGTGGAACGCGCAATGGCGCGCCTGGCGCGTGGTCCGCTACCGGCCCGACGGCAGCGTCGAACGCAGCGTCGCGCTGCCGGTCAAGCACCCCACCTGCCCCGCCCTGGGCGGCGCCGACGGCCGCACCCTGTACCTGAGCACCTCGCGCATGGACCATGCCGAGGACGAACTGGCGCGTACGCCGCAGGCTGGCGGCCTGTTCGTCGCCGCGGTCGGCATCGCCGGCCTGCCCGAAGGACGCATCGCCAGCGCATGATCGCCATCGATTGGGGCACCAGCAGCCTGCGCGGCTACCGGCTCGCCGCCGATGGCGGCGTCCTGGAGCAGCGCCGCAGCGACCAGGGCATCGGCGCCTGCCAGGGCCGCTTCGCCGCCACGCTGGCGGCCTTGATCGATGGCTGGTCCGGCGACGTGGTGCTGTGCGGCATGATCGGCAGCCGCAACGGCTGGATCGAACTGCCTTACGTGCCCTGCCCGGCCGACGCCGACGCGCTGGCCGCGGCGATGCAGCCGCTGCAGGACCCGGCCCTGCCCGGGCGCACGCTGTGGTTCGTGCCCGGCGTGGCCAGCAGCGCCGAGACGGTGCCGGACGTGATGCGCGGCGAGGAGACCCAGCTGATCGGGCTGCTCGATGTCCTCGCGCAGGATGTGCAGGGAGCGGGCCGCCACAGCGTGTGCCTGCCCGGCACCCACAGCAAATGGGTCGATCTGGAGCGCGGCCGCATCGCCGCCCTGGCGACGATGATGACCGGCGAGCTGTATGCGCTGCTGCGCCAGCACAGCCTGCTGGCGCGCCTGATGGAGGCCGGCGACGCGCAGTTCGACGCGGCCGGCTTCGACGCCGGCCTGCAGCGCAGCGGCGAGCCCGGCGGCCTGCTGCACCACCTGTTCGGCGTGCGCAGCCTGGGCCTGTTCGAGCGGCTGAGCGCCGCCGCCGCACCGTCCTACCTGTCCGGCCTGCTGATCGGCCACGAACTGCGCGCGCGCCTGCCGCTGGCGCCGAACGTGCACCTGATCGGCGGCAGCGGCCTGCTGGACCGCTATGCGCATGCGCTGCGCGCGCTGGGCAGCGCGGTCCACAGCCACCCCGAAGACCTCGCCGCGCGCGGCTTGTACCGCCTGGCGCGGCTGCGCGGCGGCGTCGGCGACTGAATCCCCGGCCCGCCCCTTGCGCCGCGTGCGGGCCGTGCCACCAGGCCTGCAGGCCGCGGCGTGGCGGGCCCCGCGCCGACGCCGCCCTACGCATTCTCCACGCGCCGGCGCCGACTGCTTTAGAATTGCGCGCTTAATCGCCGGATCGAACCATGCCTTTTGTCGTCACCGAAAACTGCATCAAGTGCAAATACACCGACTGCGTGGAAGTGTGTCCCGTGGATTGTTTTCACGCCGGTCCCAATTTCCTGGTGATCGATCCGGACGAGTGCATCGACTGCACCCTGTGCGAGCCGGAGTGCCCGGCCAACGCGATCTATCCCGAGGACGACGTGCCGGCCGGCCAGGAAGGCTTCGTCGCGCTCAACGCGGAGCTGGCCAAGGCCTGGCCGGTGCTGACCACGCGCCAGGAACCGCTGCCCGACGCCGCCGACTGGGACGGCAAGCCGAACAAGCTGCCGCTGCTGCTGAAGTAACGGGCACGCACCGCCTTCGACGCGCCCCAAGCTGCGCAAACGGTTCCTGTAGGAGCGGCTTCAGCCGCGACAGGCTCTTCGGTGCAGGCCTGTCGCGGCTGAAGCCGCTCCTACAAAGGCTTCATCCCGGCGCAAGCCGCTGGCGCCAGCGCCTTCCCAATAACGAAACGGGCGCCCTGCGGCGCCCGTCTGTGTTTATCGCAACAGCCGGCGCGCACGCTGGCCGGCGACGCCGGCTCAATGGCCGAGCTTGGCCTTCAGCGCCGCGATCAGCTTGACCGGGGCTTCGCCGTTGGCCGGCATGCCGCGCGGATCGACCGCCGACACGTACACGCCCGCGTCCACCGCTACCACACGCACCAGGAAGTTGCTGCCTTCGTAGGCCACGTCGTAGGAGCCCAGCACCTGCGCACGGCTGGCGATGGTGACGCCTTCGATGCTGCCCAGCGCGTCGCCGACCTGGCCGAACACCTGATCGCGCGCGCCCGGCACCACGAAGCCACTGTTCGACGCCGCCGGCGCCTGGGCCGGCGTGCCGCTGGCGCCGGGGCGCTGCGTGGCCGACGCCAGCGCCGGCACCTTCATCGCCGCCGAGGTATCCGGCGCGGTCAGATCCGGCGGCACTTCCAGCGGACGCATTTCGGGGGCCAGCGCATAGTCGCCGCGCGGCTTGCCCTTGTGGAACCAGCTGCAACCGCTGGTGGCCGCGACCATGGTGGTCGCCAGCACGGCGGCCGACAGCACGCGGACGTAGGGAACGGAAGCACGCATCGATCAATCTCCTGAGGGTCAGGCCGCGAGCGTTTCGCGGCTGGATAGTTCTTCCAACGCGGCTGCGTCGGTGGCAAGACGGTCGGCCGTGGCGTGGTGCGCCGCGGACAGCGGCAGCAGCGGCAGCCGCAGCCCCTGGCCGATACCGGCGCGCTGCAGCAGCGCCTTGACCGGGATCGGGTTGGATTCGATGCCGCAGAAGGCATGGAACGGCTGCAGGCGCGCGTCCCAGGCCTGCGCCGGCTCGGCCTGACGCGCGCGCGCCAGGTCGCACAGGCGGCGGTAGGCGGCCGGCAAGGCGTTGGACGCGACCGAAATCAGCCCGTCGTAGCCGCCGAGCATGGCCTGCGCGGCGCTGCCGTCGTCGCCGCTGAGCACGGCGAAGCTGTCGCTGCGCAGCGCCAGCAGCGCGGCGATGCGCTGCGGATCGCTGCTGGCTTCCTTGATGCCGACGATCTGCGGATGCTGCGCCAGCTGCGCCACCGTCTCCGGCAGCAGATCGCAGCCGGTGCGCCCGGGCACGTTGTACAGCACCACCGGCAGGCCACCGTGCTCGGCCACCTGCAGGTAGTGCGCGAGCAGGCCGGCCTGGGTCGGGCGCACGTACGGCGGCGTCACCACCAGCGCGTACTGCGCGCCGTTGGCCGCGGCGCGGCGGGTCAGCGCGACCGTCTTGGCGGTGCCGGACAGGCCGGTGCCGGCCAGCAGCGGCACGCGCCCGCCGATCGCCTGCGCCGCCTCGCGCAGGATCAGGTCGTACTCCTCGTCCAGCAGGGTGGCCGCTTCGCCGGTCGATCCGGCCACCACCACGCCCTGCACGCCGCCGTCCAGCTGCCGTTTGAGCAGCCGCTGCCAGGCGTCGAGGTCGAGGTCGCCATTGCCCTGGAAGGGCGTGGCCAGGGCGGTGATGATGCCGGAGAGGGACAAGATGCCTGATGCTCGCTGTGGAGTAAGAAGAGGGCCGCGTGCGGCCTGCACGGACGTGGATTCGTCCCGCATGTTACTTGCGGCCCGAAAGCGCGGGCAAGTATGCTGCATACTGCACCGAGCGACCGCCCGGACGCCGTTCAGCCTTACGCAATCCTACGCAATGCCGGAAGCCCCTTTGACCGACACCACGCCCCGGCCCGCGCCGACCGAAAACCACCTCCTGATCAACGCCTACACGACGCATCCGGAGTCGCCGCTGTTGCCGGTGACGCGGCGTATCGCCGACAGCGGCTGCAATCTCGTCGATGCGCGCCTGGCCACGGTCGGCCGCGACGTGTCGGTGACCGCGCTGGCGACCGGCTCGTGGGATTCGGTCGCCAAGCTCGAAGCTATGCTGACCCGGCTCGACCGCGAGGAAGGCATGAAGCTGGTGTGGTACCGCACCGGCGCCAAGCAGGCGCAATCCAACCTGCTGCCCTACATCGTCGAGGTCATCGCCGCCGACAAGCCGGGCATCCTGTTCCAGCTGGCCGACTTCTTCGACCGCCAGGGCATCACCATCGAGAACCTGCAGAGCACCCGCTACCGCGCGATGCAGACCGGCGCGGAGATGTTCTCGGCGCAGGTGACGATCGGGGTGCCGGCGAACATGCACATCGCCGCGCTGCGCGACGACTTCCTCGAGTTCTGCGACCACCTGAACCTGGACGCGATCATGGATCCGATGAAGTTCTGATCCGCGCTGGACATCGGCGCAGTCGAACGCAGATGATGGCGATGCACGCGGAGGACACCCCATGAAGGACGGCGACACCCTGGACCGCACCACGCTGGCATTGCCGCTGGCGTTGTCCGGCGGCGCCAGCGCCACGCTCGGCGATTACGCCGGCCGCTGGCTGGTGCTGTATTTCTATCCGAAGGACAGCACCCCCGGCTGCACCACCGAGGGCATCGACTTCAACGCGCTGCTGCCGCAGTTCGAGCAGGCCAATGCCGCCGTGCTCGGCGTCTCGCGCGATTCGCTGAAGTCGCACGACAATTTCTGCGCCAAGCAGGGCTTCCGTTTCCCGCTGGTCAGCGACGCCGACGAGGCCCTGTGCCGCGCGTTCGACGTGATCAAGGAAAAGAACATGTACGGCCGCCAGGTGCTCGGCATCGAGCGCAGCACCTTCCTGATCTCGCCCTCGGGCCGGCTGCTGCGCAGCTGGCGCAAGGTTAAGGTTCCCGGCCACGCCCAGGCCGTGTTCGACGCACTGCAGGCCGCCGCCCAGCAGTGATCATTCGCGTTTCCCGCACGCCGCATCACCCTGCCCTGCGCAGGCAGTGATGGTCTTTCCCTGCTCCATTCCCAGGAATCCACGATGACCCGAGGCAAGCGCATCTACGTGCTGGATACCAACGTGCTGATGCACGACCCGACCGCGCTGTTCAAGTTCGAGGAACACGATGTGTTCCTGCCGATGCAGGTGATCGAGGAGCTGGACAACGCCAAGAAGGGCATGTCCGAAGTCAGCCGCAACGCGCGCCAGGTCAGCCGTTTCCTCAACGAGCTGATCGAGGGCGCCGGCGCCGAGCAGATCGAGTCGGGCATCCCGCTCAGCCATCCGCAGGGCATCCAGCTCAAGAGCAGCGGCAGCATCGGCCGGCTGTACTTCCAGACCCGCCCGGTCGAGCCCGGGCGCAGCTTCGGCACCGTGGCGCCGGACAACAAGATCCTGGCCGCGGTGCTGGCGCTGCGCGAGGACGGCCCGGAAACGCCGGTGATCCTGGTGTCCAAGGACATCAACCTGCGGATCAAGGCGGCGATCAGCGGCCTGACCGCCGAGGATTACGAGAACGACCGCGCGCTCGACGATTTCAGCCTGCTCTACACCGGCGCGATCGAGCTGCCGGAGGATTTCTGGCAGAAGCACAACCAGGACCTGCGCAGCTGGAGCGACAAGGGCCGCACCTGCTACGAGATCGCGCTGGCCGACGACGAGGACTGGTATCCAAACCAGTACCTGTACCTGCCCGGCGACGATGAAGTGGAACTGCGCGTGGTCAAGGTCAGCGGCGAGCGCAAGGCGACGCTGGCGCTGGTCGACGATTTCCGCAGCGGCCAGCACGCGGTGTGGGGCATCGCCGCGCGCAACCGCGAACAGAACTTCGCGCTCAACGCGCTGATGGACCCGGAAATCGACTTCGTCACCCTGCTCGGCACCGCCGGCACCGGCAAGACCCTGCTGGCGCTGGCGGCGGGACTGGCGCAGACCATGGACCAGCAGCGCTACCGCGAGATCATCATGACCCGCGCCACGGTCAGCGTCGGCGAGGACATCGGTTTCCTGCCCGGCACCGAGGAAGAGAAGATGACGCCGTGGATGGGCGCGCTGACCGACAACCTGGAAGTGCTGACCCACAACCAGGAAGGCGGCGCCTGGGGCCGCGCGGCGACCAACGACCTGCTCGCCAGCCGGATCAAGATCCGTTCGATGAACTTCATGCGCGGACGCACCTTCCTGTCGCGCTACCTGATCCTGGACGAAGCGCAGAACCTGACCCCGAAGCAGATGAAGACGCTGATCACCCGTGCCGGTCCCGGCACCAAGATCGTGTGCCTGGGCAATGTCGAACAGATCGACACGCCGTACCTGACCGAGACCACCTCCGGCCTGACCTACGCGGTGGACCGGTTCAAGGCCTGGCCGCACAGCGCGCACATCACCTTGCGCCGCGGCGAGCGCTCGCGCCTGGCCGACTACGCCTCGGAGGTCCTGTGAACGCCGCCAACGCATGCCGCCTCGGCGCCGCGGCGCTGGCCCTGGCCCTGCTCGGCGCGTGCGCCACCACCGCACGCGGGCCGGCCAGCGTGCCGACCGCGATCAAGGCCGGGCAATCGTGGATCGTCACCCGCAACAGCACCGCCGCGCAGGTGCTCGACACCTGTTCGCGCGACAGCCCGGCGCGCCAGGAAGGCGCGGTGAGCGGCTACTGGGCGCCGAGCGTGGAGCAGATCGCGCAGCTGGAAACGCGGCTGGCGCAACTGCAGCCCGCGATCGCCGATCCGGGCAGCTACGACCGCCAGTACGTCGGCATCCTCTACCGCGGCAAGCAGGCGATCTATGTCAACGCGTTCAAGCCGCAAGACGACAGCGACCTGGACCCCAGTGTCGACGCGGTCCGCGTGTGCGACGGAGGCAGCAGCTTCTGGGGTGCGGTGTTCGACCCGGATAGCGGCACCTTCTCCGAGATCGCCGTCAACGGCGCGAAGTAGGCCGCGACGCATGCGCCGGCCACCCTCGCCCAGCCCGTCGCGCGCCGCGCGGCGGCGGTGCCGCGGCGCATGAACTTCGAGCTGCCGCGCTGGGCCTGGGCGTTCGCCGGTGCGCTGGCCTGCGTCGCCGGCATGGTCAACGTGGTCGGCTATCTGGGCTTCGAACACCAGGCGGTGACCCATCTGACCGGCACCACCACCCTGCTCGGCGCGGCGCTGGCCGAGGGCGACATGCGCGTGATCGGCAATCTTGTCGGCGTGGTGCTGGCCTTCCTCGGCGGCGCCGTGCTCAGCGGCATCGTGATCCAGGACAGCCGGCTGCGCCTGGGCCGCCGCTACGGCGTGGCGCTGGCCCTGGAAGCCGTGCTGCTGCTGGCGGCGATGCAGGCATTCAAGCAGCAACAACTGTTCGGCGCGCTGTTCGCCGCCACCGCCTGCGGCCTGCAGAACGCGATGACCACCACCTACAGCGGCGCGGTGGTGCGCACCACCCACCTGACCGGCATGTTCACCGACCTGGGCATCGGCCTGGGCCAGGCCCTGCGCGGCCTGCCGCTGCCGCGGCGGCGCATCCGCCTGAGCCTGCTGATCATCGGCGGCTTCCTGCTCGGCGGCGTGCTCGGCGCCTGGGCCTACCGCCGTGTCGGCTTCGACGCGCTGCTGGCGCCGGCGCTGCTGACCGGCCTGGTCGGCACCCTCTACGCGCTGCAGGCCCACTACCGCCGCCAGCAACGCTGAGCCCGCGGTCGCCAAGCCGCGGCCGGCGCTGCACAATCGGCGCATGAGCGAACCCACTGTCGTCTCCGCACTGAGCATTGCCGGCACCGACTCGGGCGGTGGCGCCGGCATCCAGGCCGACCTGAAGACCTTCGCCGCGCACCGCGTGCACGGCCTGTCGGCGGTGGCCGCGCTGACTGCGCAGCACACCCGCGGGGTCGACGCCGTGCATGTGCCGCCGATGGCGTTCCTGCGCGCGCAGATCGACGCCTGCTTCGCCGATTTCGACATCGCCGCGGTCAAGCTCGGCATGCTCGCCAATGCCGCGGTGATCCACCTGGTCGCCGATGCTTTGGAGGAATACCGCCCGCCGTTCGTGGTGCTGGACCCGGTGATGGTCGCCACCAGCGGCGCCAAGCTGCTAGAGGACGAGGCATTGGATGCGCTGCGCCGCCGCCTGCTGCCGCTGGCGACGCTGGTCACCCCGAACACGCCGGAAGCGCAGTTGCTGCTGGGCCGCGCGATCGAGAACGCCGACGATGCCGAACACGCCACCGCCGCACTGCTCGAGGCCGGCGCGCAGGCGGTGCTGCTCAAGGGCGGCCACATGGACGAAGGCCATCGGGTGATCGACCGGTTCGACGATGGGGTCAGCCGCAGCGAATTCAGCCATGCGCGGCTGCCGCTGCAGGCGCACGGCACCGGCTGCACCCTCGCCTCGGCGATCGCCGCACAGCTGTGCCAGGGGCTGGCGCTGCCGGTGGCCTGCGAAGCGGCGATCGACTACGTCGCCCGTGCGCTGCAGGGTGGCTATCGTCCCGGTCGCAGCGAGGTGGTGGTGCTGGACCACTTCGGCGCGGCGCGCCACGCATGAGCACGCACACGCTGGCAAGCGAGACGCTGCCGGTCAGCGCCGGCGACGGCCATCGCTGGACGCTGCTCGCACGCATCCCCGCGGCGCCACGCCAGACGCTGCTGTGGCTGCCCGCGCTGGGCGTGGCCGCACGCCACTACCTGCCGTTCGCCGAAGCGCTGGCCGCGCACGGCGTGGCGGTGTTCCTGCACGAATGGCGCGGCAACGGCAGCAGCACGCTGCGCCCGTCGCGCACGCAGGACTGGGGCTATCGGCAGCTGCTGTGCGATGACCTGCCGGCCAGCCACGCGGCGATCGCGCAGCACGGCGCGCTGCCGCCGATCATCGGCGGCCACAGCCTCGGCGGACAGATCGCCTGCTGCTACGCCGCGCTGCATCCGCAGGCCTTCGCCCAGCTGTGGCTGGTCGCCAGCGGCACGCCGTACTGGCGCCGGTTCGCCGCACCGCGCCGGTATCTGCTGCCGCTGGCGTACCGCTTCCTGCCGTGGCTGGCGCAGCGCCAGGGCGTGCTGCATGGGCGCAGGCTCGGCTTCGGCGGAACCGAGGCGCGTTCGCTGATCGCGGACTGGGCGCGGGTGGGCCTGAGCGACCGCTATGCGGCCGCAGGCATGGCAGCGGACCTGGAAACGCTGCTGGCGCAGCTGAGCGCACCGGTGCGCGGCGTGCTGCTGCAGGACGACTGGATGGCGCCGGAAACCTCGCTGCGCGCCCTGCTGCGCAAGATGGCGCCGCGCACGCTGGATCTGCGCTCGCTGGATGCGGCGCAGTTGGGCGCCGCGGCCGACCATTTCGCGTGGATGAAGCGGCCGGCGGCCGTGGCGCAGGCCCTGCTCGGCAGCGCAGACTGACTTTTTTCACGAGGGGCATTGACGGGTCCGGCGGACTCGGTAATAATTCCGCTCCTGACGACGCGCCCGTAGCTCAGTTGGATAGAGTACCTGGCTACGAACCAGGCGGTCGGGAGTTCGAATCTCTCCGGGCGCACCAGTCAGATGAAAAACGACAAACCCGGTTTGTCGTTTTTTTTTGCGTGTTCGCCGGCCATTTGCAGGCATGCGAGCGCACCATCGCGCAGCCCGACGACGCATCGGCGCACGCCGCTGTAGACGAATCGGCAGAACTCGGGAATAATCCCGCGCCTGACCACGCGCCCGTAGCTCAGTTGGATAGAGTACCTGGCTACGAACCAGGCGGTCGGGAGTTCGAATCTCTCCGGGCGCACCAGTCAGATGAAAAACGACAAGCCTGTGCTTGTCGTTTTTTTTTGCGCCTGCGTCAGGCGTTTTGCGCGTCGTCGCGTGCCCGCACGGCCGGCGCAGGCGAGCCGGCAGAACGCAGAATGCTCTCGCGTCCGCTGCCATGCTCGCCCTGAGCGATTGCCGCGCAGGCAGGATTCCCGCCAAATTTCGACCGGCATCGCATCACGATGATTGCGCTACCATCGGTTGGTCGCGGCATACGCACGATCGGGATTCGGCCAGCATTCCCGCGTTCCTTCCGGTCGCGGCAACGCGGCAGCGACCGGCGGAGTTCCACCACCGCGGCGGGCTGCGAAAAGTCGGCATCACATCACGCAGACCAGCGGGGAAAACGGATGGCGAATGTTTTGCGAGCGAGCAAGATACGCAGGCCAGCCGACCACGCGACGCACCGGTCGCGCGCGACGACGATGGTGGGCGCGGCGGCTTCTGCGCGTGCGATCGTCGCCACCCTGCTGCTGATGGCATTCGGTTCGCCAGCGCTGGCCTGCGACGATCCGGTCAGTGTGTGCACGACCGCAGGAGCGGACAGTTTCGCCCTGATCGAGCGCAACGTTCCTGCCGACGTCTACGTCGACGCCGGCGCAGATCCGGCGGTGCGCCACGCAGCCGCGAGCCTGCGCGAGGACCTGCAACGCGTCAGCGGGCGCGCGCCGTCCGCACTGGCGACGCTGACCGAAGCGCGCGGCCCGACCGTGATCCTGGGGGTGCTGGGCAAGAGTCCGGTCATCGACGGACTGGCGAAGCGCGGCAAGCTCAGACTCGGCGACCTCGCCGGCGAGTGGGAAGGCTTTCGCCAGATCGTGATCGACCGACCCACGCCGACGATCCCGCGCGCGCTGCTGATCGTCGGCGCCGATCGCCGCGGCGCGGTCTACGGCGCCTACGACCTGTCCGAACGGATCGGCGTCTCGCCGTGGGTCTGGTGGGCCGACGTGCCGGTGACCCGCAAGCCGACGCTCTATCTCGCCGCAGGCAGCCGCGGCGACCATCCGCGGGTGAAGTACCGCGGCTTCTTCATCAACGACGAAGATCCCGCGTTCAGCGGCTGGGCGAAGGCCAAGTTCGGCGGCATCAATGCCAAGGCCTATGCGCACGTGTTCGAATTGCTGCTGCGGCTGAAGGGAAACTATCTGTGGCCGGCGATGTGGGCGCCGAAGGCGTTCAACGACGACGACCCGAACAACAAGGTGCTCGCCGACGAGATGGGCGTGGTGATGGGCAGCTCCCATCACGAGCCGATGACCCGCGCCCAGGACGAATGGCATCGCCATACCGATCGAGGCATCACCGGCGGCCGCTGGGACTACGCCACCAATGCCGAGCACCTGCGTGCGTTCTGGCGCGGCGGCATCGAACGGATGATGTCCAAGGGCGACGGAGCCGGCTACGAAAGCCTGATCACCGTGGGCATGCGCGGCGATGGCGACGAGCCGATGGCCGAGGGCGCGGCGACCCAGTTGCTCGAGCAGGTGGTCAAGGACCAGCGCGCCATCATCGCCGAGGTCACCGGCAAGCCGGCACAGCAGACTCCTCAGGTCTGGGCGCTGTACAAGGAAGTGCTCGACTATTACGACCACGGCATGCGCGTGCCCGACGACGTGACCCTGTTGTTCTCCGACGACAACTGGGGACAGATCCGCCGGCTGCCGGTTCCCGGCAAGGACCGCCTTGATCGCGCCGGCGGATACGGCGTGTACTACCACTTCGACTACGTCGGCGTGCCGCGCAACTACAAGTGGATCAATACCAACCAGGTCGCCAAGGTCTGGCAGCAGATGGACCTGGCCTACCAGCGTGGGGCCAGGAACCTCTGGATCGTCAACGTCGGCGACATCAAGCCGATGGAATACCCGCTGTCGTTCTTCATGCGCATGGCCTGGAATCCCGAGGCGATGACGCCCGACGCACTGCAGGCGTTCCCGCGCCAATGGGCGAGCGCCACCTTCGGTGCCGAGCTCGGCCCCGAGATCGGCCAGGTGCTCACCGCCTACGCAACCTATGCCTCGCGCCGCAAACCCGAATTGATCGACTCCGACAGCTTCGCCCTCGGCCAGGGCCTTGGGCCGGTCCTGGACGGCGGCGAATTCGGCGCGCTGGTCGAGCAATGGCGGGTGCTGGCCAAACAGGTGGAAACGATCAAGGCGCGCTTGCGTCCCGACCAGCACGACGCCTACTTCCAGCTCGTCGAGCATCCGGTGCTGGCGCTGTCCAATCTCTACGAGATGTATTACGCCACGGCCTGGAATCGCAGGCTCGCCGCGCATAACGACGCGCGTGCCAACTACTTCGCCGACATCGTCGAGGCGACATTCGAGCGCGATGCCGAACTGACCGCGCGCTATCACGCGCTTGGCGGCGGCAAGTGGGCCGGCATGATGAACCAGGTCCATATGAGCTACGTGATCTGGAACGACCCCACCCAGCAGACCATGCCCAGCATCGTCCGCGTTTCGGCGGACACTCCGCCGGACAAATTGGCGGCGAAAATCGTTTTCGGCCGTCCCGACAAGACGCCAGCGCAGGCCGGGACGATCCAGGCGAGCAAGTTCGACAGCGCCGCGCAAGGCGCGGGATTGGCCTGGAAGACGATCCCCGACCTAGGCCGCGACGGCGCCGTCATCGCCTGGCCACAAGGACGACCGGCAACATCGCCGGCCGACCGGATGTGGCTCGGCTACAACGTGGCGGTGACCAGCGCCGGTCCCGCCCGCGCGCGCATTCGACTGGCGCCGACACTGGATACGCTGGGCACGCAGGGCGTGCGGGTCGGCGTGTCGCTGGACGACGGCGACGTCCAGATCCTGACGTCGCGCCTGGCCGCGACCGGCGGCGGCGCCGTGACGCCCGAACAGCAGGCCTGGTACAAGGCCGTGATCGACAATGCGCAGACGCTCGAACTCGGCTTCGCCAATGTCGCGGCGGGCCCGCACACGTTGAAGATCTGGCGGATCGACGACAACCTGATCCTCGAGCAGGTGACCTTCGAAACGGCATCGCCATAATCCACCGCACAGGCGCGGCGCACGACGGCAGGCGGCGCCACGCACCCAGGGATCGACGCTCGCAACCTGGCGCCTGGCCCGCGGGCGCCCTGCCCCTTGGCGTTGGCGATTTTTCCCGAACTTGCTTATCGCTGGTCGCGGTGGCGATCGATGCCGATGCTGCTCGGCTTGCGCCCCAGATCGCCAATCTTCCCTGCGCCCGAAGGCATCCGTGTCAGCGCGTCGCCCGGCTGAAACGGCACGCCTGCGCCTGCGTTCTCGCCTGGCGCCATGTCCCGCCGCCACGCACGCGGCGCATCTTTACGCCGCGATCTTGCCGTCGATGCCGGCCGCCTGTGCCGCTGCGGCGTCCTGCAGTTCGATCACCGCATAGCCCGCCGCACGCCACGCATCCAGCCCGCCGCGCAGCGGGACCACGTCCTCGTAGTGACGCTGGCGCAGGCGCGTGGCCAGCACCGCCGCCGACACCTCGTTCGGACAGGCGCAGTAGATGACGATCTTGCGATCGCGCGGCAACGCCTCGACGATGGCGTCGATGCGCCGATCGTCCACCTCCAGCGCGCCGGGAATCGCATACGGCTCCAGCGTGCGATACCCAGGCGCGCGGATGTCCAGCAGCACCGGTACCGCCTCGCCCTGCATCAGGGCGTACAGTTCGTCGACGTCGATGCGCAAGGTCTCCATCGACTTCAGCAGCGCATGCCGGCGCCAGGCGCGATAGCCGATATAGAGCAGCAGCAGGCCGGCCAGCAGCAGCACCGCGCGCGTGCCGAGCAGGCTCAGCCAGTCCAGCACGTCCTGCACCTGGTCGGCGAACGCCAGGCCCAGCAGCAGCCCGCCACCGGCCCACAGCGCCGCGCCCAGGGCGTCGTAGCGCAGGAACGCGCCCGGCCGCACCCGCATCGCCCCCGCCATCGGCACCGACACCATCGACAGGCCGGGCACGAACTTGGCCACCGCCAGCACCCGCACGCCCCAGCGCGTGTAGAAGCGCTCGGTCTGCTTCATGCAGGTATCGCGCGACAGCGACAGGCGGCACAGCGACTGCAGCGTGCGGTTGCCGTAACGGCGGCCAGCGCCGAACCAGACCAGGTCGCCGATCAGGCTGGCCACGATCGAGACCGACAACGCGGCCAGCAGGCTGCTCCACACCGCGCTGCCATCGAGCAGCGCGTAGGTCGCACCGACCAGGATCAGGGTCGGCAGGGCCGGCACCGGCAGCCCCAGCGACAACGCCAGCACGTTGACGAAGACCAGGCCCAGGCCGTAACGCGCGATGAGTTCCTGCATGGCCGTGCCTGCGCCTGGAAAAAGGGATGCGCCATTATCCTCCCGGCATCGCAGCCCGGCGTGGGCGATGGCGCATCATCAGCGGAACAGACCCGCCCATGCTCAGTCCAATCGCGCCTGCAGCCGCGCCAGCCACGCGTCGAATACCCCGGGCTGGCGCATGCGCGCGCGCCACCAGGCCAGCGCCGCACCCTCCTCGCCGCTGCGCCACGCCAGCTGGAACACCTCGTCCGGCTTCGGCTCCTCCACCTGCTTGCGCAGCAGCGCGCCGCGCGCCAGCGCCGCCCGCGCGTAGGGTTCGGGCAGGAAACCGAAGCCCAGCCCGGCCACCTGCAGCAGGTACTTGCTGCGCATGTCCGGCACGCTCAGCGCATCCTGGCCGAACAGCAGCCCGACCGTGCGCGGCAGCAGCCGCCGCGCCGAATCGGCGACCGCGATCGCGCGATGCTCGGCCAGCTGGCTGCGGCCGAGCGGCTCGGCGGCGTGCGCCAGCGGATGGCTGGGCGCGACCACGAACACGAACGCCAGCGTGCCCAGCGCTTCGGCCACATAGCCGCCGCCGCTGGGGCCCTCCCCGGCCGCGCCGACCAGCAGGTCCACGCGCCGGTCCAGCAGCGCCTCCCAGGTGCCGGACAGCGATTCCTGCACGATCCGCAGCCGGGTCTGGTCGGCGACCGCATAGAACGCGGCGATGTCCTCGGCCAGACAGTCCGGCGCGAACACCGAATCCAGGCCCAGCGCGAACTCGGTCTCCCAGCCGGAGGCCACGCGCCGCACCCGCAGCTCCAGATCGCCGGCCGCACGCAGCAGGTGCCGGCCCTCGCGCAGCAGCTCGGCCCCGGCCGCGGTCAGCGCCACCTTCGGCCCCAGGCGTTCGAACAGCTGCACGCCCAGATCCTGCTCCAGCTTGGCCACCGTGTAGGAAATCGTCGACGGCACCTTGTACAGCGCCTTGCCAGCCGCCGAGAACGAGCCGCGGCGGTCGATGGCATCGAGGATCTGCAGGGCGTCCAGGCTGATTTTGAGCATTTTCGAATTTTTCGATGATAGATGCCGAATCTATCCGTTTTTCAAACCGGAGGACAGCGCGGATACTCTCCCTCACCGCAAGGCGGCGACGAAATCAAGCAGATATCGCGACCACCCTGCCTATCGATCCACTTGCACATATCGCCACTACCAGGAGCTTCCCATGTTGCAGATCCGCCCCAGCGACACCCGTGGCCGCGCCGAGCACGGCTGGCTGTCTTCGCGCCACACCTTCTCCTTCGGCCACTACCACGACCCGCGCCACATGGGCTTCGGGCCGCTGCGGGTGATCAACGAGGACCGGGTGCAGCCGGGCCAGGGCTTCGGCACCCATGCGCACCGCGACATGGAGATCCTCTCCTACGTGCTCGACGGCGCGCTGGAGCACAAGGACAGCATGGGCAACGGCTCGGTGCTGCGTTACGGCGACGTGCAGCGCATGAGCGCCGGCTCCGGGGTCACCCACAGCGAGTTCAACCACTCCGCCAGCGAGCCGGTGCACTTCCTGCAGATCTGGCTTTTGCCCGAACGCGCCGGGATCGAACCGGGCTACGAGGAAAAGCACTTCGCGCCGGAGACCAAGCGCGGCCAGCTGCGCCTGATCGCCGCGCCGCAGGGCGAGGACGGCGCGGTGCGGATCCACCAGGATGCGCGCATCTATGCGGCGATCCTGGATGGCGCCGAGCGCATCGCCTACCCCCTGGCCAGCGGACGCGGCGCCTACGTGCAGGTCATCCGCGGTTCGCTGACGGTCAACGGCCAGGCGCTGAAGGCCGGCGATGCGGCGCAGATCGTCGACGAGGCCGAACTGCACTTCGCCGATGCGCAGGACACGGAATTCCTGCTGTTCGACCTGCCGCGCTGAGCCACCGTGCCAGCCTGAGCGCTGTCGCAGCGCAGGCGTCGCCCGAAGAACCCGCCCGATGGCGGGTTCTTCGCGTCAGCGTGGCGGAGTCGCACTTCCGTGATGCGCGATCGCCCCTGCATCCGCGCTACACCTCCGAGCGACACCGCGCACGAACTTGGGGTTGCGCGGCGCCCTCCTCACGCGTCCCTCGGAATGCCGTGACGCGTCCTGCACGGCGTCCACGTCAATGCTTGCGCTCTTCCCCTACGCCGGCATGCCGGCCAAGAGCCCCGCCCCGATGCGACATCCCGCCAGCGCCGTCTACGCCACTCCCTCGCGCATCCGCCAAGGACGCCCCTTTCCCCGCGGCGCCGTGTTCGATGGCCAGGGCACCAACTTCGCCCTGTTCTCGGCGCACGCCACGCGCGTGGAGCTCTGCCTGTTCGACGAATCCGGCACGGAAACGCGGCTGGACCTGCCCGAGTACACCAACGAGATCTGGCACGGCTACCTGCCCGACGCGAAGCCCGGCCAGCGCTACGGCTATCGCGTGCACGGCCCGTACGCGCCCAGCGAGGGCCATCGCTTCAATCCCAACAAGCTGCTGCTCGACCCCTATGCCCGCGAAATCGAGGGCGACCTGGTCTGGGCCGACGAACTGTACGGCTATACCGTCGGCCACCCGGACGGCGACCTCAGTTTCGACGAGCGCGACAGCGCACCGTTCATGCCCAAGTGCGTGGTGGTCGAGGACACCTACGACTGGGGCGACGACGCGCGCCTGCTGACCCCATGGAGCGAGACGCTGATCTACGAAACCCATGTGCGCGGCTACACCATGCGCCACCCGCAGGTGCCACAGGAACTGCGCGGTACCTGCGCCGGACTGGCCCAGGAACCGGTGCTGCGCTACATCAAGGAGCTGGGCGTGAGCGCGGTGGAACTGCTGCCGGTGCATGCCTATCTCGACGACCAGCACCTGCTCGACAAGGACCTGCGCAATTACTGGGGCTACAACACCCTGGGTTTCTTCGCGATCAAGTCGCGCTACCTGGCCAGCGGCCATCGCGACGAGTTCCGCGACATGGTCAAGGCCATGCACCGCCAGGGCCTGGAGGTCATCCTCGACGTGGTCTACAACCACACCGCCGAGGGCAGCGAACTCGGCCCGACCCTGTCGTTCCGCGGCATCGACAACGCCAGCTACTACCGCCTGGCCGAGGACAAGCGCTACTACATCAACGATACCGGCACCGGCAACACCTTGAATCTGAGCAATTCGCGGGTGATCCAGTTCGTCAACGACTCGCTGCGCTACTGGGCCGGCGAAATGCACGTGGACGGTTTCCGCTTCGACCTGGCCACCATCCTCGGCCGCGAGCCGACCGGCTTCGACCAGCGCGGCGGCTTCCTGGATGCCTGCAACCAGGACCCGCTGCTGTCGGAAGTGAAACTGATCGCCGAACCCTGGGACTGCGGCCCGGGCGGCTACCAGGTCGGCCACTTCCCGCCGGGCTGGTCGGAGTGGAACGACAAGTTCCGCGACAACGCCCGCGCCTTCTGGAAGGGCGACGACGGCATGCTGGCCGAGTTCGCGACCCGCTTCACCGGCTCGGCCGACCTGTTCGATCGCCGCGGCCGCCGCCCGTGGGCCTCGGTCAACTTCATCACCGCGCACGACGGCTTCACCCTGCGCGACCTGGTCAGCTACAACGAAAAGCACAACGAGGCCAACGGCGAGGACAACCGCGACGGCTCCAACAACGACGGCTCCTGCAACTACGGCGCGGAAGGCGCCACCGACGATGCCGAGATCCTGCAGATCCGCGAGCGGCAGAGCAAGAACCTGCTGGCCACGCTGCTGCTGGCGCAAGGCACGCCGATGCTGCTCGCAGGCGACGAGCGCGCGCAGACCCAGGGCGGCAACAACAACACCTATTGCCAGGACAACGAGATCACCTGGCTGGACTGGGACAACGACCTCACCGAGGGCCGGCTGATCGCCTTCGTGAAGGCGCTGAGCGCGCTGCGCAAGCGCTACCCCATCCTGACCCGCGGCCGCTTCCTCAACGGCCAGTACAACGAAGAAGCCGGCGTGCGCGACCTTACCTGGCTCAATCCCGGCGGCACGGAGATGGACGACGCGCATTGGACCGATGCCGGCGCGCGCTCGGTCGGATTGTTGCTGGAGGGCAAGGCGCAGACCTCCGGGGTCAAGGAACTGGCCAACGACGACACCTTGCTGATCATCATCAACGCCTACCACGAAGGGGTGAACTTCACCCTGCCCTCGTCGGAGGAGGAACTGCACTGGAAGCTGGTGCTTTCCACCGACGACGCATTGCAGATCGACAGCATGCCCGCAGGCGCCAGCGCGTTCCTGGCGCCGCCGCGCAGCGTCAGCGTATTCGAGTGCCAGACGCCGTAGCTTGCTTGACCGATGCAGCGCAGTAGCCGGAAGCAGCAAGCCGGCTATTGCATGCGACATGGCATGGTGGTGCGGCTCGATAAAGCCAGCCTGTGCGCAGGCTGCGGAACGGGAAGATGGCGCTTCGGAGCACGCCTTCGTCGCGCCCTCGTATCGAGTGCTCAAGGCCGAGAAACAAGGGAAAGAACCGCGAACAGGCCATCGCCAGCCTTATCCAAGGTTGGCGGAGTGCAAGCCTGTTATGCGGCCTGGCGAGCATGCAGCTTCATCTGCAACGCGTGCCGCCCGGGTGGCGCGTAGCGGGCGCTGCCCGCTCACCGCGAGGAATTCGAGCAACTGCCGAGATGGGCAACGCCGATCGTGATGGCAACCCTCGACGCGCATGCAGCTTGAATGCCCCAACCATCCTGATTGGCAAACGCTTGCAGGCAAATAGCGCAGTCGCGCGCCACAACTTCGTATCGCCTGGGCACCCAAACTTTCCACGAGCTAAACCGGCGCATCGACTGCGTCAAATCTTCACTCGCGGCATACCGCGCTGCGCGCAGCTTGGCGATGCCCGCTGAAGGGCGCTCACTTACTCGTGGAGTCAACGATGGACAAGAATCGCACCGAAGGCGCAAAGAATCAGGTCAAGGGCACCGTCAAGGAAGTCGTCGGCAAGGTCACCGGCAACAAGCTGAAGGAAGTCGAAGGCAAACTCCAGAAGGGCGCCGGCAAGGTTCAGAGCGAAGTCGGCAAGGCGCGGGACAACGCCCGCAACTGAGGAACGATGCAACTCTCCCAGGATCTTGCGAGGAACTGGACGCACGCCTTTTGGACATGGACCTGCCAGGCGCATTCTGGTCGGATCCCAAACAGACGGTTTCAAGTACGGCAGCAGCTGTCAGGCTTCGGCGAGTCGCAATAGCCGTGCAAGCAAACGCAGACCTGCGTTGATGGCCAGGGCGTGACGGAGCAGAGGACCGCTCCCGAACGCCCGATGCTCTGCCATCGATCCGCAAACAGACAGTGATCGCGATCGTCGCTGATTTCGACGCTCAGAAACGGCAGCCTGTCCCGCTGCTTGCAGTTGCCTTCAAGCCCAAGAACGACTTTCCGAGGCGCCTCAAGCATTCATCCAGCCCCGATCCGTCCTGCCATTCCGATGACCGCGGAGGAAGCAAGCACGCCTCGCGCTGCCGCAACACCGCTCAGCAGATCGCGACAGGTGCAAATCACGACGGGGGCGACAGACAACGCGCAGCCACTGCCTTAGATAGACCCCCCTGGGCTTCTGCGTTGCCTGTGCAGACATCGACCCGGAACGCGGCTGCAGCAGCGGCCCGAATGCGCAAACGAGCGTAGAAAACGAGCGGTATTGCCATGTTCAAGGCAATGCGAGACTCACGTGGAGGGGCCCAAACGAGCATCCAAAATGGCCAAAAGAAAAACGCCCGCAAATCGTTGATTTGCGGGCGTTTCCTTGACACTGGCGGAGTGAGAGGGATTCGAACCCTCGATAGAGCTTTTGACCCTATACTCCCTTAGCAGGGGAGCCCCTTCAGCCGCTCGGGCATCACTCCGGATTTAGACGCTGCGGATATTCCGCGACCGGGCGCGAAGGATAACGGTTTGTAGGGTCTCAGGTAAACCCTTTCGGCGCATCAATCGGAAGATTGATCGCCATGGCCGCCGCCATGCGACGTCGGCTCGTCGCCGCGCTGGATGCGCTGATAGATTTCTTCGCGGTGCACAGCGACATCCTTCGGTGCGGTGATACCGATGCGCACTTGATTGCCCTTGACCCCAAGCACCGTCACGGTGACCGAATCGCCGATCATCAAGGTTTCGCCTACCCGGCGAGTCAGGATCAACATTTTTAAAATTCTCCAGGGAACCGGTGATTCCCACCGGTACGGCGTCCCGAGCCGGGACACCCAATCACGAAAGGGAAAAGAAGATCGATGTTAAGGGAAGCCGCGCCCTGCCAGCAAGGCGGCGCGAGTTCGTGTTCAGGGGAGATGTTGCTTGACCCAGGCGGGTACGCCCTCGAGCGCAAGGGCAAGGGCGGGCCCGTCCTCGCCACCACCCTGGGCGAGGTCCGGGCGGCCGCCGCCCTTGCCCGAGATCTGACCGGCGATATGGCTCAGCAGTTCCCCGGCCTTGACCCGGCCCATTGGGCTGCCGTTCACCCCGGCGACCAGGGCCGCCTTGCCCTCGCTGGCCCCGGCCAGCACGATCACGCTGTCGCCCAGCTGCTGCTTCAGGCGATCCATCGCCTCGCGCAAGGCCTTGGCGTCGAAGCCTTCCAGGCGCACGGCGAGCACCTTCACCCCGGCCACCTCGACCGCCGCGGCGGCCAGGTCGGCGGTGGCGCCGGAGGCCAGCTTGGCCTTCAGCGCCTCCAGCTCGCGCTCCAGGCGCTTGTGCTTGTCGCCGAGCTGGCGAATCTTCTCGACCACGTCGCTGGCGCTGCCGCCGACCAGCTCGGCCGCCTCGTGCAGCTTGGCCTCTTCGGCCGCCACATGGTCCAGGGCGCCCTGCCCGGTCACCGCCTCGATGCGGCGCACGCCGGCCGACACCCCGCCCTCGCTGGTGATCTTGAACAGGCCGATGTCGCCGGTGCGCGACACGTGCGTGCCGCCGCACAGCTCGGTGGAGTAGTCGCCCATCTTCAGCACACGCACGCGCTCGCCGTATTTCTCGCCGAACAGCGCCATCGCGCCGAAGTCCAGCGCTTCCTGCATGCCCATGTGGTGCACTTCGACCGCATGGTTGGCGCGCACCTGCGCGTTCACCTTGCGCTCGACCACCGCCAGTTCCTCGGCGCTCATCGGCTGGAAGTGCGAGAAATCGAAGCGCAGCCGGTCCGGCGCGACCAGCGAACCCTTCTGCTGCACGTGGCTGCCGAGTACCTCGCGCAAGGCGGCGTGCAGCAGGTGCGTGGCGGAATGGTTGAGGATGGTGGCGCCGCGGCGGTCGCTGTCGACCTGCGCCGACAGCGTGGCGCCGACCTGCAGCCGGCCGCTGCGCAGCTGGCCGACATGGCCATGGAACTGGCCGGCGAACTTCTGCGTCTCCTCGACCTGGAACAGCACGCCGTCCGCGCTCAACTGGCCCAGGTCGCCGACCTGGCCGCCGGATTCGGCATAGAACGGGGTGCGATCCAGCAGCACGATCGCCGCATCGCCGGCCTCGACCGACTCGACCGGGCGCCCGTCCTTCAACAACGCAACCACCTTCAGCGCATCGGCCTGCAGCGCGTCGTAGCCCAGAAACACCGTGGGAGCCAGCTGCGCCACCAGGTCGGCCGGCAGCGTGGTACCGCCACCGAACTTGCCCGCCGCGCGCGCGGTCTCGCGCTGGCGCTCCATCGCGCTTTCGAAGCCCGCCATGTCTACGTCCATGCCGCGCTCGCGGGCGATGTCGGCGGTGAGGTCGACCGGGAAGCCATAGGTGTCGTACAGGCGGAACGCGTCCGCGCCGGGGATGCTGCCGCTGGCGCGGGCGGCGATCTCGTCGAAGATCTTCATGCCCGAATCCAGGGTTTCGGCAAAGCGCTCCTCTTCGGCCTGCAGCGCCCGCTGCACGGTGGACAGCGCCGCCGGCAGTTCCGGATACGCTTCGCCCATCAGTTCGGACAGGGTGGCGGCCATCTTGTGGAAGAACGGCTGGCGCACGCCGAGCATCCAGCCGTGGCGCAGGGCGCGGCGAATGATCCGGCGCAGCACGTAGCCGCGACCTTCGTTGGACGGCAGCACGCCGTCGACGATCAGGAACGAGCAGGCACGGATATGGTCGGCGATCACGCGCAGCGACTTGTTCTCCAGGTCGGCCATGCCGGTCAGCTCGGAGGCATGGCGGATCAGGGCCTGGAACAAGTCGATCTCGTAGTTGCTGTGCACGTGCTGCAGGATCGCCGCCAGCCGCTCCAGGCCCATGCCGGTATCCACACACGGCGCCGGCAGCGGCACCAGGGTGCCGTCGGGCTGGCGGTCGAACTGCATGAACACCAGGTTCCAGATCTCGATGAAGCGGTCGCCGTCCTCGTCCGGCGAGCCCGGAGGACCGCCGGCGATATGCGCGCCATGGTCGTAGAAGATCTCGGTGCAGGGGCCGCAGGGGCCGGTATCGGCCATCTGCCAGAAGTTGTCCGAGGCGTACGGCGCGCCCTTGTTGTCGCCGATGCGCACGATCCGCTCCGGCGGCACCCCGATCATGTCGCGCCACAGCTCGTAGGCCTGTTCGTCGGTGTGGTAGACGGTGACCAGCAGGCGCTCGGCGGGCAGCTTCCAGACCTGGGTCAGCAATTCCCAGGCCCAGGCGATCGCCTCTTTCTTGAAGTAGTCGCCGAACGACCAGTTGCCCAGCATTTCGAAGAAAGTGTGATGGCGTGCGGTATAGCCGACCGAATCCAGGTCGTTGTGCTTGCCGCCGGCACGCAGGCAGCGCTGCACATCGGCCGCGCGCACGTAGCTGCGCTTCTCCGCGCCCAAGAACACGTCCTTGAACTGCACCATGCCGGAGTTGGTGAACAGCAGCGTCGGATCGTTGCCCGGCACCAGGGGGGCGGACGGAACGATGGTATGGCCCTTCCCCTTGAAGAACTCGAGGAAGTCGCTGCGGATCTGGGAGGTGGAGAATTTGGCGGGTGCGTTCATGGGCTGGCTATAGACGAGCGGACGGGTTTCCGGGCGTACCCCCTCAAGATGAGGGCGTGCGGAAACCGGACAAGACAATCCGCCAAGGTTAGCAGGCCCGGCCCGCTCAGTCCTCCGGCTCGTAACGCGTGGCCGCGCGGATGCTGTCGCCATCGAAACCGCGCCGTGCCAGCAGATCGGCGGCCTTGCGCCGCTGCGGCAGGTCCACCGGCCCGGCGGCACCGAAGCGCCGCTGCACCAGATCGCGGGCGTTTTCGGTCCAGTCGCCCTCGAACGCGGCCATCGCGGTGGCGATGGCCTCACTGTCCAGGCCGTGGGTGCCCAGTTCGGCACGGATATGCAACGGGCCGTAGCCGGTATTGGCGCGACTGCGCACCAGCAGTTCGGCGAAGCGGGCATCGTCCTGCCAGCCGTCCTCGGTCAGCCGGTCCACCGCCGCGGCGGCGGCATCCGGCTCGACGCCGCGTACCCGCAATTTGCGGGTCAGTTCCTTGCGCGAATGCTCGCGCCGCACCAGCAGGCCCAGGGCCTTCTGCAGTGGCGTCTGTTCCGGCTGCCGGCGGCGCCGGCGCGGTTCCTGTGCTTGTTCGTCGTCACCCATGCAGGTTCACCGCCACGATCATCAATGTGCCGTCCTTGGCACCTGCCCTCCTGGCTTGCTCAAGACTGCCGAGGGAGACGAGCGGCACTGACTCCACCGCTCCCCCGGCAGAAGACCATCACGCCTCGGCGTCGTCGTCGCCATCCTCGGCATCGCTCGGCGCGATTTCCGTCGGCTGGAACTTCTCGCGCAATTCGCTTTCCAGCTTGGCCGCCACCTGCGGGTTGTCGCGCAGGTAACCGCGGGCGTTGTCCTTGCCCTGGCCGATACGCTCGCTGCCGTAGCTGTACCAGGCACCGGCTTTCTCGACCAGCTTGGCTTCCACGCCCATGTCGATCAGCTCGCCTTCGCGGCTGATGCCCTCGCCGTACAGGATCTCGGTGATGACCTGCTTGAACGGCGGCGCCAGCTTGTTCTTGACCACCTTGATCTTGGTCTGGTTGCCGATGATCTCGTCGCCCTTCTTGATCGCGCCGATGCGGCGGATGTCCAGGCGGACCGATGCATAGAACTTCAGCGCGTTGCCGCCGGTGGTGGTTTCCGGGCTCTGCCCGGGCATCATCACGCCGATCTTCATGCGCAGCTGGTTGATGAACACCACCAGGGTGTTGGAGCGCTTGATGTTGCCGGTGAGCTTGCGCAGCGCCTGGCTCATCAGGCGCGCCTGCAGACCCGGCAACTGGTCGCCCATCTCGCCTTCGATTTCGGCCTTCGGGGTCAGCGCGGCGACCGAATCGACCACCACGATATCCACCGAACCCGAGCGCACCAGCATGTCGGCGATTTCCAGGGCCTGCTCGCCGGTATCCGGCTGCGACAGCAGCAGTTCGTCGACATTGACGCCCAGCTTGGCGGCGTAGATCGGGTCCAGCGCATGCTCGGCGTCGATGAACGCGGCGGTGCCGCCCTTCTTCTGGCACTGGGCGATGGCCTGCAGGGTCAGCGTGGTCTTGCCCGAGGATTCAGGACCGTAGATCTCCACGACGCGACCCTTCGGCAGGCCGCCGATGCCCAGCGCGATGTCCAGCATCAGCGAGCCGGTCGGAATCACTTCCACGGCTTCGATGACCCGATCGCCCATCCGCATCACCGAGCCCTTGCCGAACTGCTTCTCGATCTGGCTCAGTGCGGCAGCGAGCGCGCGCTTCTTGTTCTCGTCCATTTTGGTGTCCTTCGGAGGTGAGGATGATTTGCGGGGTAGGTTCAATTTAGCGGCCTGGTATCGCACGGGCTGAGACAGTGCGGGGCAAAGAAAAAATAATTCGTCCGGGCAGGTCTACAGCAGCGGCGAACAGCGATGTCGCGGGTCGGGAAAATCCGGCCTGCGATGTAGTGCAATTCCAAAATCAACGATTGGGGCGCAGCAGGCCGCAGTACAGGCCTTCGATGGCGAAATCCTGGTCCGGCAGCACTTCGATCGGCGCGTAGTCCGGGTTGCGCGGCAGCAGGCGGATGCGGTCCTTGCCGATCTTCAGCAGCTTGACCGTGATCTCCTCGTCGATCCGCGCCACCACGATCTGCCCGGAACGGGCGTCGCGGGTGCGGTGCACGCCGATCAGGTCGCCGTCGAAGATGCCTTCGTCGCGCATCGAGTCGCCCTGCACCTTGAGCAGGTAGTCCGGCGCCGGCGAGAAGAACACCCGGTCCAACACCACGAAATCGTCCGAGCCGATGTCCGCGCCGATCGGCAGGCCGGCGGCCACCCGCCCCAGCACCGGCAGGCGCAGGATGTCGGCGCTGTCCACCTGCGGCGGCGGTGCCGGCGCGGCCGCGCCAGTCACCAGGCGGATGCCGCGCGCCTGGCCTGGGACGCGGCGGATCGCGCCGGCCTGCTCCAGGGCTTCCAGGTGATATTGCGCGGCACGCACGCCCTTGAAGCCGAAGGCGCGGGCGATCTCGGTCTGCGACGGCGGCGCGCCGTCGTGCTCGATACGCTGGGCGATCAGGTCGAGGATCGCTTGCTGGGTTTCGGTCAGTTCCATGGTTAGTAGTAATACTACTAAAAACGGAAATGGGCAACCACCTTGTGAGCGGAGCAGCGGTGGTCGCCGTTCCGCGGATCGCACGCCCGCTCTGCTGGGCTTGGCACCACACCGAGCACACTGGACGTCGCTCGCGGCGACAGGCGTTCCACTCAGCGGCCGCTGCGCCAGATCGAGAACAGGATCCACACTCCCGACAGCGCCGCGCCGATGAAGCCGCCCACGCCGATCGCCAGCAGCCAGCGGCTGGAGACGCCGCCGACGCTGTTCATCACGATCGAGGAACCGATGATCAGCGCGGCGGTGACGATGCCCATGGTCAGCCGATTCGCGGCGCGGTTGACCTGGTCGCCGAAGCCCTTCAGCGACGTCGTCTCGACGTTGAGCTGCAGCCGTCCGCGCCGCGCCGCCTGCAGCAACCGGCGGGTGTCGCGCGGCAGGTCGCCGAGCAGTTCCAGCGCGCCGAGCACGGTGCGGCGGCCGCGCTTGGCCATCGCGCGCGGGGCGAAGCGCTGCAGCATCACCCGCTCCAGGTACGGCGCCGCGGCGCCGGCCATGTCGAAGTCCGGGTCGAGCTGGCGCCCCACTCCTTCCAGGATCAGGAAGGTCTTGATCATCAGCGCCAGGTCGGCCGGCAGCGCCAGCGCGTGCTGGCGCAGGATCGCGGTGACGTCGCCGAGCATCGCGCCGACCCGCAACTCCTTCAGCGGCACGCCGCGGTACTGGTCGACGAAGCCGGCGATCTCCAGTTGCAGCCGCGCCTCGTCGGTCTCGGCATCGCCATCGGTCCATTCCAGCAGCACGTCGGCGACCTCCTCGGCCTCCTGGGTGACCAGGCCGTGCAGCAGTTGCACGACCTGGTAGCGGCGCTGCTCGGAGATGCGCCCGACCATGCCGAAATCGATCACCGCGATGCGGTCGCCGGGCAGGTAGAAGATGTTGCCCGGGTGCGGATCGGCGTGGAAACAGCCGTCCTCGAGCACCATCTTCAGCACGATGGCGGCGCCGACGCGGGCCAGCTGGCGCCGGTCCAGGCCGGCGGCATCCACAGCCGCCAGGTCGCGTCCGCCGATGCCGGCGACGAAGTCCTGCACGTTGAGCGTTTCGCAGGTCCACTGCCAGTGCACGCGCGGGATCAGGATCTCGTCGTGGCCCTGGAAATTGGCGGCGATGCGCTCGGCGTTGCGGCATTCGCCGGCGAAATCCAGCTCGCGCCGCAGCGACAGGGTGAACTGGTGCACCACCTCCGCCGGGTGGTAGCGCTTGAGGTCGGCCGCGCGCGCCTCGACGATCTCGGCCAGCCGCGCCAGCAGCCGCAGGTCGGCCTCGATCACGTCGCGGATGCCGGGGCGGCGCACCTTCATCACCACCGCGGTGCCGTCGTGCAGCCAGGCGCGGTGGGTCTGCGCCAGCGACGCGGCGGCCAGCGGGGTTTCCTCGACCTGGGCGAAGATCGCCGACGGCGCCTCGCCCAACGCCTCGATCAGCTGCGGCAGGATCTGCTCGTAGGGCAGCGCGGGCGCCGCGTTCTGCAGTTCGCCGAGTTCGTCGGTCCACTCCGGCGGCAGCAGGTCCACGCGCGTGGCCAGCACCTGGCCGAGTTTGACGAAGGTCGGACCCAGGTCCTGCAAGGCGCGCCGCACCCGCTGCGGCGCCGACATGCGCAGCATCTCTTCGGCGTTGTGCCAGTGCAGCAGGCGCCCGGCGCGCTCCAGCACCTCGGCCATGCCGATGCGGCGGACCACGTCGCCAAAGCCGTAGCGGATCAGCACCGAGGCGATTTCCTGCAAGCGCCCCAGGTCGCGGACCGTGCTCAGCGCCTCCCACATCGCGGTCGCCACCTAGCGTCCGCCGGCGCTCACAGCAGCGCGCCGAGGCCGCGCAACGCGGCGGCCACGGTCTGCCGGCGCACCGCGTCGCGGTCGCCGTCGAAATTGAACAGTTGCGCGCTGGCGTAGCCGCCGCGCCGCTTCCAGCCCACCCACACGGTGCCGACCGGCTTGTCGGCGGAACCGCCGCCGGGGCCGGCGATGCCGGTCACCGCCACCGCGATGCTGGCGCCGGAATTGACCAGCGCGCCGGACACCATCTCGATCACCGTCTCGCGGCTGACCGCGCCATGGTGCTCCAGGGTCTGCGGACGCACGCCGAGCAGCGCCTGCTTGGCCTCGTAGCTGTAGGCGACCATGCCGCAGTCGAACCAGTCCGAGGAGCCGGAGATGTCGGTCATCGCCTTGGCGATCCAGCCGCCGCTGCAGCTTTCGGCGGTGACCAGGCGCTCGCGCCCGCTGCGCAACTGGTCGCTGAGCGCAGTGGCGAGTTGCAGAAGTTGCGGATCGGTGGGGACGTTCATGGCGCTGCTCGGGAAACCAATGCGCTTTGTAGCCCAATTCGCCACGGCTGTCGCGCCTGCGCGGCGCGGCATCCGGCATGGCTTCAGCGGAGGCGGTGCTGGCGGGGTTGCTGTCGCTGGTGTGTCAGAGATGGTCTTGTTGGCATGATGCGCCAGCGTTGGCTTCGCTGCGCAGCGAAGAAGAACAGCGACGTGCTGCTGAAGATGACGTCATCTGTAGGAGCGACTTCAGCCGCGACGGGCTTTGCTGAGGCAGTCTGTCGCGGCTGAAGCCGCTCCTACAGGAATTGCGCACGCTGGGAGTGCTTGAGTCGAAGGTGCCCGGGCGACCGTGCAACAGCGCCACGCGCTGCGGCTAACGCCGTTGCCAGTCCTCTTCCTCGCGCGGCGGCAGCAACGCGCGGATCGGCGCGCCGTCGGCGCTGGCGGCCAGGCGCTCGGCTTCGGTGATCGGGATGTCCACCTGCAGCAGCCAGCCGTCCTCGTCGGCCTGCTCGCTGCGGATCACCTGCAGCTGGTGCAGCTGCGAGCGCAGGCGCCCGGCGCTGGGCGGCAGGCGCAGGCTGCCCTGCACGTGCCGCAACCCCAGCCGCTGGCCGAGCACGCCCTGCAGCAGTTCCAGGCCGCGTTCGTCGCGCGCGGAGATCCAGACCCGCTCGCGGCGCGCCTCGTCCGGCACGCCGTCCTGCGCGTCGTGGCGCACGTCGGCGCCTTCGATGCGGTCGATCTTGTTGAACACCAGCAACTGCGGCAGCTCGCCGGCGCCGACCGCGTGCAGCACCTCGTCGACCTGGGCGATGCGCTCTTCGCGCAACGGATCGGCGGCATCGACCACATGCAGCAGGAAATCGGCCTCGCGCGCCTCGGACAGGGTCGAGCGGAACGCGGCGACCAGTTCGTGCGGCAGGTCGCGCACGAAGCCCACGGTGTCGGCCAGCATCGCATTGCCGCCCGGCAGCGCGATGCGGCGCACGGTCGGGTCCAGCGTCGCGAACAGTTGGTCGGCGGCGTAGGCCTCGGCGCCGGTCAGCGCATTGAACAGGGTCGACTTGCCGGCATTGGTGTAGCCGACCACCGCGATCCGCGGCAGTTCGCTGCGCACGCGCGCACGGCGCATCTGGGTGTGTTGCACCTCGACCTTTTCCAGTCGCTTCTGCAACTGTTCGACCCGCTTCTGCAGCAGCCGGCGGTCGGTTTCCAGCTGGGTTTCGCCGGGGCCGCGCAGGCCGATCGAACCGCCGCGCTGGCGCTCCAGGTGGGTCCAGCCGCGCACCAGCCGGGTGGCCATGTGCCTCAGCTGCGCCAGTTCGACCTGCAGCTTGCCCTCGTGGCTGCGCGCTCGCTGGGCGAAGATGTCCAGGATCAGCCCGGTGCGGTCGATCACCCGCCGCTCCAGGTACTTCTCCAGGTTGCGCTCCTGGCCCGGACTCAGCGCATGGTTGACCAGGATCAGATCGGCGCCGCTGGCCTCGGCCGCGGCCTTGACCTCTTCCAGCTTGCCGCTGCCGATCAGCGTCGACGGGCTGGGCTTGTCGATGCGCGCGGTCAGCGTGGCGGCGATGCTGGCACCGGCGGAGCGCGCCAGGTCGGCGAACTCCTCCAGCACGTCGTCCTCCAACGGACCGCCGGCATAGGGCTGGATCAGCAGTGCGTGTTCGCCGCGGCGGGAACGATCAAACACCCGCCGCTCCGGTCTTCCGCAGCGTCTTACTCGGCGTCGTCATCGTCCGCACTACCACCCTCGTTCTGCTGCACATAGCCACCGCCCGGCCCAACGCGCACGTTGCGTGCCGGCACCACGGTGGAAATGGCGTGTTTGTAGACCATCTGGCTCACGGTGTTGCGCAACAGCACCACGAACTGGTCGAAGGACTCGATGGTACCCTGCAGCTTGATGCCGTTGACCAGGTACACCGAGACCGGCACCCGTTCGCGACGCAGCGCGTTCAGGAAAGGATCCTGTAAGGATTGCCCCTTGGACATGCTTCACTCCCGTTTATTGTTTTTATGTGCCCGGGGCGGCACTGCAGCTCCCCTGCCGTGGCCCGGACCGTCGATGTTACACAACCGCGGGCTCCAGCACAGCGCGGCATGTAGCCAAATCAGCCAAGAAAGTCCGCCACTGCCACATCCAGGCGCGCGCCGTCGCATTCGGGGTCGAACCAGCGCGCGTCCAGTTCCCCGCGCAGCCAGGTCAGCTGGCGCTTGGCCAGCTGGCGGGTGGCGGCGATCGCGCGCTCGCGGAACGTCGCCGCATCGCTGGCCCCGTCCAGGTGTTCCCAGGCTTGGCGGTAGCCGACCGCACGCAGCGCTGGTAGTTCCAGCGGTTGCGCCACCTGTCGCAGCGCCGGCAGCGCACGCAGCGCCCGCACCTCGTCGAGGAAGCCTTGCGCCAGCATCGCGTCGAAGCGCAGTTCGATGCGCCGGTGCAGCAGCGCGCGCTCGGCCGGCGCCAGCACCAGTTTCAGCACCCGCAACGGCAACCGCGGCGGACCGGGCTGCGCCTGCCACTCGCTGATCGGGCGCCCGCTGAGCTGGAACACTTCCAGCGCGCGCTGGATGCGCTGCGCGTCGCCGGGCCGGATCCGTCGCGCGGCCAGCGGATCGACCCGCTGCAGCTGCGCATGCAGCGCCGCCCAGCCTTCGGCCTGCGCGCGCGCGCCCAGCGCCGCGCGCAGCTGCGGATCGGCCGGCGGCATCGGCGCCAGGCCTTCCAGCAAGGCCTGGAAATACAGGCCGGTGCCGCCGGCCAGGATCGGCAGGCGGCCGCGGGCGACGATCGCATCCAGCGCGGCGCGCGCGTCCACCGCGAATTCGGCGGCCGAATACGGTTGCCACGGATCGCGCAGGTCCAGCAGATGGTGCGGCACGCGTGCCAGCTGCGCGGCGTCGGGCTTGGCCGCGCCGATGTTCAAGCCGCGGTACACCAGCGCCGAATCGACGCTGACGATCTCGCCGCCGTAGCGCTCGGCCAGGGCGATCGCCGCGGCGGTCTTGCCCGACGCGGTCGGTCCCATCAGCGCGATCGCGCGCGGGCGCCGGTCGGCCGGCATCAGTCCTCGTCCGGCCAGCGGATCGCGGCGGGCGCGGCGCCGCTGCGCGGCAACGGCACCGTCGCCAGCGCCTGCCAGACCTTCAACGCATCGGCCGTGGCGGCGACGTCGTGCACGCGCAACAGCAGCGCGCCGCGCTGCGCCGCCAGCAGGTGCGCCGCCACCGAGCCGGCGACGCGCTGCTCCGGCGCGGTGCGCCCGGTCAGCTCGCCGATGCTGCGCTTGCGCGACAGCCCGGCCAGCACCGGCACGCCGAGTTCGACCAGGCGCGACAGCTGCGCCAGCAGCTGCAGGTTGTCGGCGGTGCCCTTGCCGAAGCCGAAGCCCGGGTCGACCAGCAGGCGGCGCTTGTCGATGCCGGCCATTTCCGCGGCGAAGATGCGCTCGGCCAGGAACCGGTGCACCTCGCCGACGACGTCGTCGTAGTGCGGCGCGCTGCCGGCAGCATAGGCGTCGTCGGGCATGTGCATCAGCACCACCGGCACCCGCAGTTCGGCCGCCGCGTCCAGCGCGCCGGGTTGGCGCAAGGCCTGGATGTCGTTGATCATGCCGGCGCCGGCGGCGACCGCGGCGCGCATCACTTCCGGCTTGAAGGTGTCCACGCTCAGCGGCACCGCGGTCTGCGCCGCCAGCCGTTCGATCACCGGGACGACCCGGCGCAATTCCTCCTCCAGCGGGACCGGCGTGGCGCCGGGGCGGGTCGATTCGCCGCCGATGTCGAGCAGGTCGGCGCCCTCCTCCACCAGGCGCAGGCCGTGCGCGACGGCCGCTTCCAGCGTCGCATGCGCACCGCCGTCGGAAAACGAGTCGGGGGTGACGTTGACGATGCCCATCACCCGCGGACGATCCAGCGACAGGCGGCGGCCGCCGCAATCCAGGCTCGGCGAGGTCTCGAACATCAGTGGTGCTCCTGAGCGTTGCCGCGATGCATGGGGATGCTGCACGTGTCGTTGGTTGCCGCCGGGGCGGCAGCGCGGAGCGGCGTGGCGACGACGGCGTCGGCAAGCGACAGCAGCGATGGACAGGCGAGCGATGGCATGGGCGGCGGACAGTGATAACGGACCGCCATTGTCGCCCACTCGCAGCGTCCACGACGATGCGGCGGCGGGATACGTCCCAAAGAGCGGCGGCAGCGAAGCGATCGCCGCTGCGGCCGCCTGACCTGCGCCGCCGAATCTGCAAAAGCACCGGCAACAAAAAAGCCAGGGATCGCTCCCTGGCTTTCCGATCGAGCCGAACGAGCGCTTACAGCTGCTCGGCCGGCCCGGTGATCGGCGGCAGCGGCCGCGAACTGCCCTTGTCGTTGCCGCCGTCCTTGCCATCCTTGCCGGACTTGCCCCAGCCCATCGGCGGCGGCGGCTCGCGGCCTTCCATGATCGCGTCGATCTGCGGCACGTCGATGGTTTCGTACTCCAGCAGCAGCTTGGCCATCACGTGCAGCTTGTCCAGGTTCTCGGTCAGGATATGCGTGGTCTTGGCATAGGCCTTGTCGAGGATCGAACGCACCACTTCGTCGATGCGGCGCGCGGTATCGTCGGACACGCTCTTGTGCTGGGTCACCGAACGGCCCAGGAACACCTCGTCGTCTTCCTCGCCGTAGGCGATCGGCCCCAGCTCGTCGGACAGGCCCCACTTGGTGACCATGTTGCGCGCCATCTTGGTCGCGCGCTCGATGTCGTTGGAGGCGCCGGTGGTGACCTTGTCGGTGCCGAAGATCAGCTCCTCGGCGACGCGGCCGCCGTACAGCGAGCACAGCTGCGACTGGATCGCGACCCGGTTGATCGAATACTTGTCGCCTTCCGGTAGGTACATGGTCACGCCCAGCGCGCGCCCGCGCGGGATGATGGTGACCTTGTAGACCGGATCGTGCTCCGGCACCAGGCGGCCGACGATGGCATGGCCGGCCTCGTGGTAGGCGGTGAGCGTCTTCTCTTCCTCGCTCATCGCCATCGAACGGCGCTCGGAACCCATCAGGATCTTGTCGCGGGCGCGGTCGAAGTGGTCCATGCGGACCTCCTTGACCGTTTCGCGCGCGGCGAACAGCGCCGCCTCGTTGCACAGGTTGGCCAGGTCGGCGCCGGAGAAGCCCGGCGTGCCGCGCGCGATCACCATCGGCTCGACGTCGTCGGCCAGCGGCAGCTTGCGCATGTGCACCTTCAGGATCTGCTCGCGGCCGCGCACGTCCGGCAGGCCGACCACCACCTGGCGGTCGAAACGGCCCGGACGCAGCAGCGCCGGGTCGAGCACGTCCGGACGGTTGGTCGCGGCGATCACGATCACGCCTTCGCCGCCCTCGAACCCGTCCATCTCCACCAGCAACTGGTTCAGGGTCTGCTCGCGCTCGTCGTGGCCGCCGCCCAGGCCGGCGCCGCGATGACGGCCGACCGCATCGATTTCGTCGATGAAGATGATGCACGGCGCGTGCTTCTTGGCCTGCTCGAACATGTCGCGCACGCGGCTGGCGCCGACGCCGACGAACATTTCCACGAAATCGGAACCGGAGATGCTGAAGAACGGCACCTTGGCCTCGCCGGCGATGGCCTTGGCCAGCAGCGTCTTGCCGGTGCCGGGCGGGCCGACCATCAGCACGCCGCGCGGGATCTTGCCGCCGAGCTTGGTGAACTTGGTCGGATCGCGCAGGAAGTCGACCAGCTCGCTGACTTCTTCCTTGGCCTCGTCGCAGCCGGCGACATCGGCGAAGGTGACCTTGATCTGGTCCTCGCCCTGCAGCTTGGCGCGCGATTTGCCGAACGACATCGCGCCCTTGGCACCGCCGCCGCCGCCCTGCATCTGGCGCATGATGAACAGCCAGAAGCCGATGATCAGGATGACCGGCAGGAAGTTCAGCACCAGCGACCAGAAACCCGGGCCGTTGGCCGGCTTCTGCCGGGTCATTTCCACGTTCTTGCTGTACAGCACGTCGACCAGCTTGTCGTCGCGCGGGCCGTAGACCGTGCTCTCGCTGTTGTCGCTGCGCTTGAAGCGGATCGCCGTGACCGACAGCCCGGTGTCGTCGGTGAAGTCGACCGACTTCACCCGCCCGGCATCCACTTCCTTGAGGAACTGGGTGTAGGTCACAGTGTCGCTGCCGGCGCCGCCGGCCAAGCGCGGTGAGAAGCTGTTGAACACCACCATCAGCACGACGGCGACGACTACCCACAGCAACAGATTCTTGGTCAAGTCGTTCATCCTCATTGGCTCCGGTGTCCCTTCAACTCGTTCTCGATGCGTGATGCGACGGGTTCAGCTTACTTGATCTGGGCGCGCTTGCCCTGCCCGAGGGCATAGACCTCCGGCGAACGCTTGCGCGAGGCCGCCGGTTTGCGGATGGACACCTTCTCGTAACGGCGCCGCATCTCGCGGATGTAGTCGTCGGACCCGACGCCCTGGAACAGCTTGATCAGGAACGCCCCGCCCGGCTTGAGGTGGGTATCGGCGAACTCCATCGCCAATTCGGCCAGATGCATCATCCGCGGCTGGTCCACCGCATCCATGCCGCTTTTATTGGGGGCCATATCCGACAGCACAAGGTCCACCGGGTTGCCGCCCAGCATTTGCTCGAACTGCGATAGCACCGCCTCTTCCCTGAAGTCGCCGTGAAGGAACTCCACGCCGGCCAGCGGCGGCATCTCCAGGATGTCCAGCGCCAGCACCCGGCCGCGCTCGCCCAGCGACTTGCGTACCTGCTGCGACCAGCCGCCCGGCGCGGCGCCGAGATCGACCACCAGCATGCCCGGCTTGAGCAACTTGTCGCGCTGCAGCAGTTCTTCCAGCTTGTAGGCGGCACGCGAACGCATGCCTTCGGCCTGGGCCTTCTTCACGAAGGGGTCGGCGAAATGTTCGCGGAGCCAGCGTTGGCTGCTTTTGCTGCGGGTTGCCATGGGATCGCGGTCGTGGTGGGCGGCCATGATACCCTGATCGCCCTTGGCAACCCCGTTCCCGCCTGCATGTCGATCAGCCTGACCCCGTCCCAGAACCGCTTCCTGCGCGGCCTGGCGCACGACCTCAAACCCCTGTTGCAGATCGGCGGCAAGGGCGTCACGCCGGCCTTCCTGGCCGAACTGGACGAGGTGCTGGAGCGCCACGAACTGGTCAAGGTGAAGGTCGGCGGCGACGACCGCGAGGCCCGCGACGCGAGCATCGCCAGCCTGGTCGAGCAATCGCACAGCGTGCTGGTGCAGCGCATCGGCCACACCGCGATCCTGTATCGCCCGGCCAAGGAAGACCGCCAGATCGTGCTGCCGCGCGGCTGATCCGCATCCCGGTGCCATCATGCAGCTGACCCAGGACCTGCCCGATTACGCCTATACCCTGCGCATGGCCGATGGCCGCCAGGCCAAGGTGAACGACCGCCTGCTCACCCGCAGTTTCATTCTCGCCCCGGATACCCTGGTCGAGGCGTGGGACGCGCCGGCGGCCGCCGAACTGCAGCCGCAGCACCTGCAGCCCCTGCTGGAACTGAACCCGGCGCTGGTGATCCTGGGCACCGGCGAACGCCAGGTGTTCCCGTCTGCCGCCGCGCTGGCGCTGTTCCTGACCCGCGGCATCGGCATCGAAGTGATGAACAACGCCGCGGCGGCGCGCACCTATAACGTGCTGGCCGCCGAAGGCCGGCGCGTGGCGGTCGGGTTCCTGCTGGAAGGTTGAGCTGGGCTTCGCGCGGCGCGGGCCGATCAACGAGTCGCGCCGGCACGCGTCTTTTTTGTAGGAGCGGCTTCAGCCGCGACCGCGTCTTGCCGGCGAGGTTCTGTCGCGGCTGAAGCCGCTCCTACAAGAGCAGAAGGCCGGCGCGTGCTACGCCTGCCAGATTACTTCGCCGGCAGATACAGCAACGGGTCGACCGGCTTGCCGTTGTAGCGGATCTCGAAGTGCAGCATGTCGCGCGCGGCGCCGCTGCGGCCCATCTCGGCGATCTGCTCGCCGGCCTTCACGTTCTGGCCTTCGTTGACCAGGCGCTTGCGGTTGTGGCCATAGGCCGACAGCCATTGCTCGTTGTGTTTGATGATGATCAGTTCGCCGTAGCCGACCAGGCCGGCGCCGGAATACACCACCACGCCATCGGCGGCGGCACGCACGGCCTGGCCGCTGCTGCCGGCGATGTCCACGCCCTGCTTGGTGGTCTCGCCGACCACGAAGCGGCTCACCACCGCGCCGTCGGCCGGCCAGCGCCAGCTGAAGCCGCTGCTCACCGGCGGCGGCGCGGCAACCGGCGGCCGCGCGGCCGTTCCTGCGGAACTCGGCGGCGCCACCGGCGCGCTGCCGGGCCGCGCGGCGACCGGGCCGCTACCGCTGCCGCTGCCCGGCGGATAAAGCTTCAGCGACTGCCCCGGATAGATCGTGTACGGCGGTGCCAATCGGTTCCAGGCAGCCAGGTCCTGCGGATTGATGTTGTTGACGCGGGCGATCGCGTACAGCGTGTCGCCGCGGCGCACGGTCGCACTGACCCCGGGCTTGGGCACGGACGGACGCGGCGCCGACGCTGCGGGCTTGCCGGGCGTTCCGGACGTACGCACCACGGTGGCGCTGCTGCACGCGCCCATCGCTGCCGCCACCAGCAACCACACGCTGCAACGCAGGCCGTTGCGCACCACCCGATCGACGCTCATCCGTACTTCGCTCTCCATAGAACCCACACCACCAGCAGCGCCAGGATCGCCATCGCGACCCAACCGAGCGGTTCGATCCAGCGCCGCAACGCGGCTTCCGCACGCGGCCCGCCAAGGCGGATCGCGCCGGCCACCAGGTACACGCGCTTGCCGCGGCCGACCAGCATGCTCGCCAGGAACGGTAGCAGCGGGATTCCCACGATGCCTGAGGCCCAGGTAAATATCTTCAGCGGGATCGGGGTGAAACCGGCCAGCACCAGCAGCCAGAACGCACGCCACGGCGACTGGGCGACCACCTCGCGCAGATGGCTCACCTGCGCATCGATCTTCTGCGTCCAGCCCAGCCATTCGATCAACGGCTGCACCGCGGCGAAGGCGAAATGGCCGAGCATGTAGCCGACCAGTGCGCCGGCCAGCGAGCCCATCAGGCTCAACGTGGCGAACCACAGCGCGCGCCGCGGCTGCGCCAGCGACATCGGCGCCAGCATCACCTCCGGCGGCACCGGGAACACGATCGCCTCGGCGAAGCTGAGCCCGGTCAGGAACGTCGGCGCGCGGCGGTGGCGCGACCAGGCAATGGCGCGTTCGTACAACGGCCCGAATATCTTCATCCAGTGCGGCTCCGGTGCTTCGATCCAGTGCGATTCAATCCAGCATGCCCGACAGCAGCGGGACGAAGGTCACCGGCGCCAGGATGTCTTGTTCGATGTGACCTTCGGCATCGCGGCGCAGGCGCACCAGCGATTGCGACGAGGGACCGCCGACCGGCGCCACCAGGCAGCCGCCCGGCGCCAGCTGCTCGACCAGCGCATCGACCAGCGCCGGCGCCGCGGCAGTGACCACGATCGCATCGTAGGGGCCGTGCTCGGCCCAGCCGACGCGGCCGTCGTCGTGCTTGCTGCGCACGTTCATGCCGAGCTGGCGCAAGCGCTTGCGCGCCTGCCGCAACAGGTCGCCGATGCGCTCCACGGTATAGACCTCCAGCCCCAGCGCGGCCAGGATCGCGGCCTGGTAGCCGGAACCGGTGCCCACTTCCAGCACCTTCTTCGGCGCCGCCTCGAGCACGGTCTCGGTCATCCGCGCCACCACCCACGGCTGCGAGATGGTCTGGCCATGGCCGATCGGCAGCGCGGTGTCCTCGTAGGCGCGCGAGGCCAGCGCCTCGTCGATGAACAGGTGCCGCGGCACCGTGCGCACCGCGTTGAGCACGGCCTCGTCGCGGATGCCGGACTCGCGCAGGCGATCGACCAGGCGGTCGCGCACGCGCTGCGAGGTCATGCCGATGCCGATCGCTTCCGGTTGCAGGCGCAGCCGCGGGGTCATGCCGGGTTGTCCAGCGCGGCGGTGAGGCCGCCGACCCAACTGGCGACCGTCTCCAGCGCCTGGTAGCGGGTCAGGTCGACCTGGATCGGGGTGATCGAGATGAAGCCGGTGCGCACCGCGTGGAAATCGGTGCCGGGGCCGGCGTCCTGCTCGCGGCCGGCCGGGCCGATCCAGTACACGGTGCCGCCGCGCGGGTCCGGCTGCGGCAGGCACGGTTCGGAGCGGTGGCGGTTGCCGAGCCGGGTGACCTCGAAGCCCTTGATCTCGCCCCACGGCAGGTCCGGCACGTTGACGTTGAGGATGGTGTCCGCGGGCAGCGGATCGGCCTTCAGCCGCGCCACGATCTCCACCGCGGCGCGCGCGGCGGTCTGGAAGTGCTTGGGTTCGTGATTGTGGGCGACCAGCGACATCGCCAGCGCGGGCAGGCCCAGGAAGCGGCCTTCCATCGCCGCCGAGACGGTGCCCGAATAGATCACGTCGTCGCCCAGGTTGGCCGAGTTGTTGATCCCCGAGACCACCATGTCCGGCTCTTCGCCGTCGAGCATGCCGGTGAGCGCCAGGTGCACGCAATCGGTGGGCGTGCCGGCGACGCTGCAGGTGTGCGGATCGATGCGCTTGATCCGGATCGGCAGATCCAGGGTCAGCGAGTTGCTGGCGCCGGAGCGATCGCGATCGGGTGCGACCACGGTCACTTCGTGGCCCGCGCTGCGCAGGTGCTCGGCCAGCATCTTGATGCCGGGGGCGTCGACGCCGTCGTCGTTGCTCACTAGTACGCGCATGGGACTCCTCGGATAACCCGACCATGATACCGGATGCGTCCGGCGCCTTCCGCCCTCATGCACGGCTTGCGCCGCGTGACCGGCGGGTTACGCTGTGCGCCATGTCGCATCCCGAAGACGAAGATCCCGCCGCCCTGTTCCGCGCGGCGATCGGCGCGGTCACGCCGATCAACGCGACGCCGCCGGCCAACGCCAAGCCGCGGCCGAAGCCGCGTGCGCGCATGGCCGAGCGCGACGATGCCGAGGCGCAGAGCGAGTTCCAGCGCCTGTTGCGCGACAGCGCACCGTTGGAGGCCGGCGACGTGGCCAGCTATCGCCGCGAGAACGTGCCGGCGCGGGTGTTCCAGCGCCTGCGCCGCGGCCAGTTCTCCGCCCAGGACGAGCTGGACCTGCATGGCGCCAACGCGGCGCAGGCCGAGGCGCTGCTGCGCCAGTTCATCGCCGAGGCGCATGCGCACGAGTTCGGCTGCGTGCGCATCGTGCACGGCAAAGGCCTGCAGTCCGGCGGCATCCCGTTGCTGAAGAACCTGGTCGATCGCCTGCTGCGGCAGCGTAACGACGTGCTGGCGTTCCATTCGGCGCCGCCCGCGCAAGGCGGCACCGGCGCGATGCTGGTGTTGCTGGCGCGGCGCTGACACCGCGCCGCGCGACTCAGTCCTGCGCCGCCGGCTCGGCCTGCGCGCCCTGCCCGGCATCGACGACCTCGCCCAGCTCGTGCAGCAGCGCGGTGGCATAGCTGCCCGGCGGCAGCGCGAAACGCAGTTCCAGCGCATCGTCGTGCGCGTCCAGCCAGCGCCACTGCAGCTCGGCCGCACGCAGGCGGGTGGCGCGCCGCTCCTGTTTCAGGCCTTCGCGCTCCAGGCCCTCGCGCAAGCGCATGGACGTCGCATCCTCGAGCGCGGCCAGTTCCAGCGCGCGCGCCGCGTCGGCGCTGCGCAACGCGCCCGCGCCCCACAACGGCGCCGACGGATGGATGTCGAAACGCTGCAGCCGCTCGGCCAACACGTCCGACCAGGGCTCCGGGCCGAACACGCTGCGGCTGCCGTCGAGCAGCCACACTTCGCCGTCCACCGCGCTGTCCCAATTACCCGCCGCCACGCGTGCGGCCAGCACTCGGTTGAACAGTTCCGAACGGGCGGCCGACAGCAGCAGCGAGCGCTGCTCGCGGCGCACCCGACGCCCGTCGAACATCGCCAGCGCGGCGCCGACATTGCCGCCGTCGCGGCCGAAGCGCTGTTCGCCGAACCAATTGGGAATGCCGCGCGCGGCGATCTGCTCAAGCCGCGCCTCGATCGCGGCGCGCTCGCCGCGCACCTGCCGCAACACCAGCACGAAGCCATTGCCGGCCAGCGCACCGCGCGGGAGCTTGCGGTTGTGCCACTGCGACTGCACCACCTGCAGATCCTCGCTGTGCAGCGCGTCCAGTGCCGGCGCCACGCGCTTGGGCAGGTGCACCGAGAAGCGCTGGGTGGTGACCGCGTGGCGGTCCTTCATGCCCGCATAGCCGATCGCCATCTCCGCCACGCCGGCCCACTGCGCCAGGCGGCGCGCGGCGAAGGCGGTGTTCATGCCGCGCTTGCGCACGGTCAGCAGCAGATGTTCGCCCTCTCCGCTCGGCTCGAACGCAGGCAGTTCGTCGACCTGGAAATCCTCGGCCGCGCTGCGCATCCGCGCTTGCAACGGCGCGGCGCCGAATGCGCGCGGCAAGTCGCTCACAGCGCCACCAGCAACACCGCCGCCTGCGCCGCGATGCCTTCGCCGCGGCCGGTGAATCCCAACTGCTCGCTGGTGGTGGCCTTGACGCTGACGCGTTCCACGCCGACCTGCAGCAGCGCGGCCAGGCGTTCGCGCATCGCCAGCGCATGCGGGCCGACCTTGGGCCGCTCGCAGATCACGGTCACGTCGGCGTTGCCGAGCTGCCAGCCGCGCTCGCGCAACAGCTGCTCGCAATGGATCAGGAACTGCGCGCTGTCGGCGCCTTTCCAGCGCGCATCCGACGGCGGGAAATGCTGGCCGATGTCGCCAAGCGCCAGCGCGCCGAGCATGGCGTCGCACAACGCGTGGATCACCACGTCGCCGTCGCTGTGCGCCAGCACGCCGCGCGTGTGCGGCACGCGCACGCCGCCGAGCATCACGTGGTCGCCATCGCCGAAGGCGTGCACGTCGTAGCCCTGGCCGATACGGAAGGGAGGAAATTCAGGCATGGGCATCGCAGGATCGCAGAAGGAAAAAGGAAAGGCATCGGCTCCGCGACGCCGCAGCGCGGCGCGGCCGCTTCACGGCTGCCGCGCGCGCAGGAACAGTTCGAACTCGAAGCGCGCCAGATCGGCCGGGGTGGTGACCTTGAAGTTGTCCTCGGCGCCCTCGACCAGCAGCGGCCGCAGGCCCAGCAACTCCATCGCCATCGCATCGTCGGTGACCTCCACGCCGGCGGCCGCGGCCTGTTCCAGCGCCCTGGTCAGCTGCAGGCGGCGGAACAGCTGCGGGGTCAGCGCGCGCCACAGGCGCTCGCGCGGCTCGGTGGCGTCGATGCCGCCGTCGTCGCCGGCGCGCTTGAGCGTGTCGCGCACCGGTGCGGCCAGGATCGCGCCGACCGGATCGCCGCGCCCGGTTTCCAGCAGCCGGTCCAGGTCGGCCAGCGCCAGGTTGGGGCGTGCCGCATCGTGCACCAGCACGAAATCGTCGGCCTTGACCGCGTCCGGCAAGGCCTGCAACGCCGCCAGCACCGAGCCGGCGCGGCTGGCGCCACCGACGCAGGTCAGCACCGGCTTGCCGTCCAGTTCGCTCCAGCCCGGCCAATCGGCATCGTCGGCACCGAGCGCGACCATCGCCCCGGCCACCGCCGGATGCGCCAGCAAGGCCTGCAGCGCATGCGCGATCAACGGCTGCCCGCCGGCCTGCAGATACTGTTTGGGCAGCGGACTGCCGAAACGGGTGCCGCGACCGGCGGCCGGCACCACCGCCCAGACCGTGGCCATCAGGGTTGCTCGCTCGGCGGCGCCGGCGCCTGTGCCGGCGCTGGTGTGCCGTCGGCGGCCGGCGCGACCGGCACCGGCGCGTCCTCGACGACGCGATAGAACTTCTCGCCCGGCTTGATCATGCCCAGTTCGCTGCGCGCGCGCTCCTCGATCGCCGCCTCGCCGTCCTTGAGGTCCTTGACCTCGGCGGCGAGCGCGGCATTGCGTTGCTGCAGGCCTTCGTTATCGCGCTTCTGGTGCTCGACCTGGCTCTCGAGCACCAGCACCTCGCCGGAGTTGCCCGGACCTAGCCAGAAACGGTACTGCAGCCATGCCAGCAGTCCCGCCAGCACCAGCAGCAGCCAGCGCCAGTTGCGCACGGCTTACCGCTTGAGCGAGACGAATGCGTCGCGCCCCGCGTAGCGCGCGCCGCTGCCCAGCGCTTCCTCGATCCGCAGCAGCTGGTTGTACTTGGCCACGCGATCGCTGCGGCACAGCGAGCCGGTCTTGATCTGGGTGGCGGTGGTGGCCACGGCAATGTCGGCGATGGTGGTGTCCTCGGTCTCGCCGGAACGGTGCGAGACGATCGCCGCGTAGCCGGCCTTGTCGGCCATCGCGATCGCTTCCAGGGTCTCGGTCAGGGTGCCGATCTGGTTGACCTTGATCAGGATCGCGTTGGCGGTGCCGGACTCGATGCCTTGCTTGAAGATCTTCGGGTTGGTCACGAACAGGTCGTCGCCGACCAGCTGCACCTTGCTGCCGAGGCGGTCGGTCAGCAGCTTCCAGCCGGCCCAGTCGTCCTCGGCCAGGCCGTCCTCGATGCTGATGATCGGATACTGCGCGGCCCAGTCGGCGAGGAAGTCGACGAACTGCTCGCTGGTCAGGCGCTTGCCCTCGCCCACCAGGTGGTACTTGCCGTTGTCGTAGAACTCGCTGGAGGCCACGTCCAGGCCCAGCAGCACGTCTTCGCCGGCGGTGTAGCCGGCCTTGCCGATCGCCTCGAGGATGGTGTCCAGCGCTTCCACGTTGCTGCGGAAGTCCGGGGCGAAGCCGCCCTCGTCGCCGACCGCGGTGGACAGGCCATGGCCCTTCAGCACCGCCTTGAGCGCGTGGAAGATCTCGGTGCCGGCGCGCAGCGCCTCGGAGAACGAGGCGGCGCCGACCGGCAGCACCATGAATTCCTGGAAATCGACGTTGTTGTCGGCATGCGCGCCGCCGTTGATGATGTTCATCATCGGCACCGGCAGCGCCACGTTGGCGGTGTTGGCGCCGGCCAGGTACTGCCACAGCGCCTGCTTGCGCGAGGCGGCGACCGCGTGCGCGTTGGCCAGCGACACGCCGAGCAGCGCGTTGGCGCCGAGGCGGCCCTTGTTCTCGGTGCCATCCAGGTCGATCAGGCGGCGGTCCAGGCCCTGCTGGTCGGCACCGTCGAAGCCCTGCAGCGCGCTAGCGATCGTGGTGTTGACGTTCTCCACCGCCTTGCGCACGCCCTTGCCCAGGTAACGGGTCTTGTCGCCATCGCGCAGCTCGACCGCTTCCTTGGTGCCGGTGGAAGCGCCCGACGGCACCGCGGCGCGGCCCAACGAGCCGTCGGCCAGCGTGACTTCCGCTTCGAGCGTGGGATTGCCGCGGGAATCGAGAATCTCGCGGGCGTGGATCTTGGCGATAGTGGTCATAAGTCCAGTCGGTTACCAGGAAAGGAGGGGGACACCGGAAACCGTCGGATTATGGCCGCAGCGCCGCTGCTTGCCAAATGAACCGGACGCCGCGCACGGGTCCAAGCAGTGTGGCGCGGCGCGCGATACGGGTGCGTCCGGGGGCCGGCGCACCCGCACAAGCGACGCTTCAGCCCAGCCCGTGTTCCAGGAAGCCGCTGCGCTTGGTGATCGCGTCCAGCGCCATCAGCGTCTCCAGCAGCGCTTCCATCTTGTCCAGCGGCCACGCGTTGGGGCCGTCGGACAGCGCCTTGGACGGATCCGGATGGGTCTCGGCGAACACGCCGGACACGCCCACCGCCACCGCCGCGCGCGCCAGCACCGGCACGAACTCGCGCTGGCCGCCGGAGGTGCTGCCCTGCCCGCCCGGCAACTGCACCGAATGGGTGGCATCGAACACCACCGGGCAGCCGGTCTCGCGCATCACGCTCAGCGAGCGCATGTCGCTGACCAGGTTGTTGTAGCCGAAGCTGGCGCCGCGCTCGCAGACCATGATCTGCTCGTTGCCGGTGGACTTGGCCTTGTCCACCACCGGCTTCATGTCCCACGGCGACAGGAACTGGCCCTTCTTGATGTTGACCGGCTTGCCGGCGGCGCACACGTTCTTGATGAAATCAGTCTGCCGCACCAGGAACGCCGGCGTCTGCAGCACGTCCACCACCGCCGCCACTTCGTGCATCGGCGTGTATTCGTGCACGTCGGTCAGCACCGGCACGCCGATCTGCCGCTTCACCGCCTCGAGCACCTTCAGCCCTTCTTCCAGGCCGGGGCCACGGAAGCTGGTGCCGGAGGTCCGGTTGGCCTTGTCGAAGCTCGACTTGAAGATGAAGTTGATCCCCAGCTTGCCGGTGATCTCCTTGAGCTTGCCGGCCACGTCCAGCTGCAGCTGCATCGACTCGATCACGCACGGGCCTGCGATCAGGAACAGCGGCTGGTCCAAGCCGACTTCGAAGCCACACAGTTTCATCGGATCACCTATGGGTTAAGCCCCTCTCCCACCGGGAGAGGGGTTGGGGTGAGGGTACGGGCGAAGCCTAGTGGAATTTGGGTGCGCGAGGCTGCGCCCGCACCCTCATCCTGCGCTTCGCGCCACCTTCTCCCGGAGGGAGAAGGGATCAATCAGGCGCGCGCTTCCTTCAACAGCTTGCCGCCGGCCTTCTTCTCGCGCGCGGCGCGCACGAAGCCGACGAACAGCGGATGGCCGTCGCGCGGCGTGGACAGGAACTCCGGGTGCGCCTGGCAAGCCAGGAACCACGGATGCACCTCGCGCGGCAGTTCGACCATCTCCACCAGGGTGTCGTCCATCGACTTGGCGGAAATCACCAGGCCGGCGTCCTCGAGCTGGGTGCGGTAGCGGTTGTTGAACTCGTAGCGATGGCGATGGCGCTCGGCCACCACGTCCTTGCCGTACATCTCGCGCGACAGCGTGCCGGGCTTGAGCCGCTGTTCCTGCAGGCCCAGGCGCATGGTGCCGCCCAGATCGGACTTCTCGTCGCGCTTTTCCACGTCGCCGCTGGCGGTGCGCCACTCGGTGATCAGGCCGATCACCGGATACGGCGACTGCCGGTCGTTCTCGGTACTGTTGGCGCCGTCCAGGCCGGCGACATGGCGCGCGTAGTCCACCACCGCCGCCTGCATGCCGTAGCAGATACCGAAGTACGGCACGTGGTGCTCGCGCGCATAGCGCGAGGTCAGCACCTTGCCTTCGAAGCCGCGGTCGCCGAAGCCGCCAGGCACCAGGATGCCGTCCACGTCGGCCAGCGCCGACAGGTCGCTGCCTTCCAGCTCCTGCGCTTCCAGCCACTTCAAGGTGACCTTGGTGCGCTGGCGCAGGCCGCCGTGCTTGAGCGCCTCGCCGACCGACTTGTACGCGTCCTGGTGGTCCACGTACTTGCCGACCACGGCGATGGTGACCTCGTCGAGCGGATGCTTGGTGGCGTCCACCACTGCTTCCCATTCGGACAGATCGGCCGGGCCGACCTTGTCGCGCAGCTTGAACTGGTCGATGACGATCTCGTCCAGGCCCTGACGGTGCAGTTCCAGCGGCATGCCGTAGAGCACGTCGATGTCGGCGGCGCTGATCACCGCGCGCTCGGAAACGTTGGTGAACAGCGCGATCTTGCGCCGCTCCGAATCCGGAATCGCCTGCTCGGAGCGGCACAGCAGCACATCCGGCTGGATGCCGATCGAGCGCAGTTCCTTGACCGAGTGCTGGGTCGGCTTGGTCTTCAGTTCGCCGGCGGCGGCGATGTACGGCACCAGGGTCAGATGCATGAACATCGCCCGTTCCGCGCCGCGCTCGGTGCGCACCTGGCGGATCGCCTCCAGGAACGGCAGCGACTCGATATCGCCGACGGTACCGCCGATCTCCACCAGCGCCACGTCGAAGCCGGCGGTGGCTTCGTCCACGCAACGACGGATTTCGTCGGTGATGTGCGGGATCACCTGCACGGTGGCGCCCAGATAGTCGCCGCGGCGCTCCTTGCGGATCACGTTCTCGTAGATGCGGCCGGTGGTGACCGAATTCTTGCGCGACAGGCGGGTGCGCACGAAGCGCTCGTAGTGGCCCAGGTCCAGGTCGGTCTCGGCGCCGTCGTCGGTGACGTACACCTCGCCGTGCTGGAACGGGCTCATCGTGCCCGGGTCGACGTTGATGTAGGGGTCCAGCTTCATCATCGTGACCGACAGGCCACGTGCTTCGAGAATGGACGCGAGCGAAGCGGCCGCGATGCCCTTGCCAAGCGAGGACACTACGCCGCCGGTAACGAAGATCAGGGGGGTCATGGCTCTAAGGCCTCCCGGAAAGCCATAGTTTAACGGGTGAAGCCGATTTGCCCAAGCGCTTTCGGACCGATCGCCTCCACAAAAAGCAGACGCCCCGGCACCAGCCGGGGCGTCGCAGGTCGAAACAGGGCGCGCGCTCAGGGCTTGCGCGCTTCCTCTTCTTCCTCTTTCTTCGGCGCAGCCGCGTCCTTGCCGGCCTTGTGCTCGGCCGCCGCAGCAGCGCGGCGCTTGGCCTTGGCATCGGCCTCGGCCTTCTCCTTCGCGACCTGCGCCTCGTAGGCGGCGGCGCCGGAGGTGGCCGGATCGGCGCTCTGCGCCTGGGCCATCGCGACCGGGATGGCCACCGCGGCGGCGACCAGCGCGGCCAGGGTCAACAGCTTGCGAACGTTCATGGCGTACTCCTCTTGAGGCTGCAACGACAATGGGGATGCCGTCGCGGATTTTCCAGTGCAAGCCTAGCGCACCGCCGCGGCACCGGCCCTGAACACCGGCGACGTGCAAAAAGCCGCCGCACACCGCACACTTCCGGATCTGCTTCGCGCCACCTGTTGAGACGCATGAATACCCGCTACAACGCCGCCGACATCGAAGTTCTCTCTGGCCTGGACCCGGTCAAGCGCCGGCCGGGCATGTATACCGACACCGCACGCCCCAACCACCTTGCGCAGGAAGTCATCGACAACGCCGTGGACGAGGCGCTGGCCGGCCACGCCCGGCACATCGAGGTGACCCTGTTCAAGGACGGCAGCTGCGAGGTGGCCGACGACGGCCGCGGCATGCCGGTGGACATCCATCCGGAGGAGAAGATCTCCGGCGTCGAACTGATCCTGACCCGGCTGCACGCCGGCGGCAAGTTCAGCGACCGCAACTACACCTTCAGCGGCGGCCTGCACGGCGTCGGCGTCAGCGTGGTCAATGCGCTGTCGAAGAAGGTGGAACTGTTCATCAAGCGCGACGGCAACGAATACCGGATGGAATTCGGCGACGGCTTCCCCACCTCGAAACTTGAGATCGTCGGCAGCGTCGGCAAGAAGAACACCGGCACCCGGCTGCGCTTCTGGGCCGATCCGAAGTACTTCGACACGCCCAAGTTCGCGGTGCGCGCGCTGCGCCACCTGCTGCGCGCCAAGGCGGTGCTGTGCCCCGGCCTGACCGTGAAACTGCACGACGAAGCCACCGGCGAGCAGGACACCTGGTATTTCGAGGACGGCCTGCGCGACTACCTCAAGGGCGAGCTGGCCGACCGCGAGCTGCTGCCGGCCGACCTGTTCGTCGGCAGCCTGAAGAAGGACCGCGAGATCGTCGACTGGGCGGTGGCCTGGGTCGCCGACGGCGAACTGGTGCAGGAAAGCTACGTCAACCTGATCCCGACCGCGCAGCACGGCACCCACGTCAACGGCCTGCGCAGCGGTTTCACCGACGCGCTGCGCGAATTCTGCGACTTCCGCAACCTGCTGCCGCGCGGCGTGAAGCTGGCGCCGGAAGACGTCTGGGACCGGGTGACCTTCGTGCTGTCGCTGAAGATGACCGATCCGCAGTTCAGCGGCCAGACCAAGGAACGCCTGTCCTCGCGCCAGGCTGCAGGCTTCATCGAAGGCGCCGCGCACGACGCCTTCAGCCTGTGGCTGAACCAGAACGTGGAAACCGGCACGCGCATCGCGCAGATCGCGATCGACCGCGCCAGCGCGCGGCTGAAGACCGAGAAGCAGATCACCCGCAAGAAGGTCACCTCCGGCCCGGCCCTGCCCGGCAAGCTCGCCGACTGCATCAGCCAGGACCTGTCGCGCACCGAGCTGTTCCTGGTGGAGGGCGACTCGGCCGGCGGCAGCGCCAAGCAGGCCCGCGACAAGGATTTCCAGGCGATCCTGCCGTTGCGCGGCAAGATCCTCAACACCTGGGAAGTGGCGTCGGGCAGCGTGCTGGCCTCCGAGGAAGTGCACAACCTGGCGATCGCGATCGGCTGCGACCCGGGCAAGGAGGAGATCGACGGGCTGCGCTACGGCAAGGTGGTGATCCTGGCCGACGCCGACTCCGACGGCCTGCACATCGCCACCCTGCTCACCGCGCTGTTCCTGCGCCACTTCCCGGCGCTGGTCCGGGCCGGCCACGTGTTCGTGGCGATGCCGCCGCTGTTCCGCGTAGACGTGGGCAAGCAGGTGTTCTACGCGCTGGACGAGGAAGAGAAGCGCTCGCTGCTGGAGAAGATCGCGCGCGACAAGCTCAAGGGCCAGATCAGCGTGACCCGCTTCAAGGGCCTGGGCGAAATGAACCCGCAGCAGCTGCGCGAGTCGACGATCCACCCGGACACGCGGCGCCTGGTGCAGCTGACCGTGGACGAAGGCGACGAAACCCGTTCGCTGATGGACATGCTGCTGGCCAAGAAGCGCGCCGGCGATCGCAAGCAGTGGCTGGAGACCAAGGGCGATCTGGCTTCGCTGGAGGTCTGACGGGCCGGGATTCGGGAGTCGGGATTGGGGATTGGCCCAGCCCGACGGATTGCATGCACTGCGGCAGAGCAGCCCTCGCGCAAGCCCTGCCCCATGCGAAGCCGCTCAGCGCACGCCGGGAAGCACCTGCTCCGCGCCGGTCACCAGGCCGCAGGCGTGGTCCTGCAGTTCCTCGCCGCTGGCGCGATTGCCGGTGGCGGGGTCGACTCGCGTCGCCAGCAGCACGAACCCGGGCGCCGGATTGGCGTCCCCGACCACGACCAGCGAGTAATCGTGCATCGTCTCGCCGGCCGGCAGATCCTCGGCGAGCAGGCGCAGTGGATTGGCCGACAGCGTCTCCCCGGGCACGCGCCGGGCCAGGTAGCGGTGGCCCAGCAGCGGCTGCGGTAGCGGCCGCCACGCCGCGCCGATCTGCGCCTGCATCGCATCCAGTTCGCGCCGGATCTGCGGATGCAGGCAATCGACATGGATGTGCAACTGCTCCTGCGAACGGCCATGCGGGGAATTGAGCGCCAGCGAGAGATACTGCCGCGGCAGCGGGCGGCCCAGCGCCCGTTCCACGAACCCACGCGCATCCCACGCGGCGGCGAAGTAATTGGGCGCATCTGCCCGCAGCGCACGCGCGTCCTCGATGCCGGTGATGCGGTCCATCGGCAGCAGCAGGAACTGGAAATCGCCGTGATTGTCCTTGAACACCACCGAACGCAGCTGCGGCTGCGGCCACACCGCGACGCAGTCGGCCGCGCGCGGCCTGTCGGTCGCCAGGCAGTGCGTGGTGAGGATGCGCCATAGCGCATCGGGGTCGGCCGCATGGCGGATGCGCGGCACGCCAAGGAACACGGCAAGCAACAGCAGAAGCAGCACCAACGGCAGCAGGATTTTGAATCGCAAGCGACGTCTCCGCAGCAGGCAGGACGGGACATGATAGGGCCCGTCGCAGGCATCCGTGCCGACCATGCCTTTGTGCACATCCGCGCACGCCGCGCCGCGGCCTAGCATGCCGGCTTCCCTTCCGCCGAGCGCCCTCCCCGTGCCGAACCTGTCCAAGCCGCTGCTGGCGGCGTTGTTGCTGGCCATCCTGCCGATCTCCGCCGCGCTGGCCGCCGATGCCGACGCCGCCGACAAGCCAGACAAGACCGACAAGGCCGACGGTGCCGAACCGGCCAGGCCGGCCGCGCTGCCGGCCGATGCGAAGGTGCGCCAGGTCACCCACGTGGACGGCAAGTCGCTCAGCTACACCGCCACGGTCGGCACGCTGCCGGTGAAGGACGCGCAGGGCAAGACCGTCGCCGACGTGGTGTTCACCGCCTACACCGTGGACGGCAAGGACCGCCCGGTGACCTTCGCCTTGAACGGCGGCCCCGGCGCGGCCTCGGTCTACCTCAACCTGGGCGCGATCGGGCCGAAGGTGGTCACCTTCGGCAGCGAGGGCGACAGCGCCTCGGCACCGGCGACGCTGCGCGACAACCCCGGCACCTGGCTGGACTTCACCGACCTGGTGTTCATCGACCCGGTCGGCACCGGCTTCAGCCGCTCGCGGGTCGCCGACGAGCAGGCCAAGAAGCTGTTCTACAACCCGCAGGCCGACATCGAATACCTGTCGCGCACGATCTACGACTGGCTGCTGAAGAACCAGCGCCTGCAGTCGCGCAAGTACCTGGTCGGCGAGAGCTACGGCGGCTTCCGCGGGCCGCGCATCACCCATTACCTGCAGACCCAGTTGGGCGTGGCGATGAACGGCGTGGTGCTGGTCTCGCCGTACCTCAATCCGACCCTGGACGACAACGGCGACGTCTCGCCACTGGCGTGGATGCTGACCCTGCCCTCGATCGCCGCCGCGCACCTGGAGCGCGAGCAGCGGCTGACTCCGGAAGCGATGCGCCAGGTGATCGACTACACCCGCGGCGACTACGTCACCGCGCTGCTGCGCGGACGCTCAGACCCGGCCGGCAGCGAGCGCATGATCCAACAAGTGGCGACGATGACCGGGCTGGACCCGGTGTACGTGCGCCGCGCCGGCGGCCGCCTGGAAACCCAGGCCTATCTGCGCGAAGTATTCCGCGACAAGGGCCAGCTCGGCAGCCGCTACGACTCCAACGTCACCGCGTTCGATCCGTTCCCGAACGCGCCGGAGCAGCGCGCCAACGATCCGCTGCTGGACAGCATCATCGCCCCGACCACCACCGCGATGGTCGATTTCGTGACCCGCGTGGTCGGCTGGAAGGTGGATGCGCGCTACCAGGCGCTGAACTACGACGTGAACAAGCTGTGGGACTGGAACGACGAACTGCGCAAGGGTTCGGTGACCGAGCTGCGCCAGGCGGTGGCGATCGATCCCAAGCTGCGGGTGCTGATCGTGCACGGCTGGAACGACCTGTCGTGCCCGTTCATGGGCTCGGTGCTGACCGTGGACCAGATGCCGGTGATGGGCAACGACCCGACCCGGGTGCAGGTCAAGAACTATCCGGGCGGGCACATGTTCTACAACCGCCCCGACAGCCAGCGCGCGCTGCGTGGGGATGTGCTGGCGATGTATCGGGCCAACTAGCCGGGATTCGGCATTGGGGATTCGGGATTGGCAAGAGCGGGGTTCCGGCGCGCGCCGGACCGCTTCTACGAATCCCTAATCCCGACTCCCCAATCCCCGTCCTCATACCCAACCGAACAGCGTAAACAGCGGGAAGACAGATACGCCAGGCCGGTGCCCGGGATGCATCTGAATGACTCGGGCCAATCAGCCGGGATTGAAATGGGGGATCGGCTGGAGCGGCTTCCGGCACGCGCTGAGCGCGCTGTTACGAATCCCCAATCCCTCACGTCCAACCGAACAGCGCAAACAATCCGAAAATCAAGTACGCCACGCCGGCGGCGGCTGGGATGGTCAGGATCCAGGCCCAGACGATGCGCTCGATCACGCCGAAGCGCAGCGAGCGCGGGTTCTTGGCGAAGCCCACGCCCATGATCGCGGTGGAGATGCTGTGGGTGGTGGACACCGGCATGCCGAAGTGCGCGGCCAGGGTCAGGATCGTCGCCGAGCTGGTTTCCGCGGCGAAGCCGTGGATCGGGTGCAGCTTGACCATCTTGTGGCCCAGCGTCTTGATGATCTTCCAGCCGCCCGAAGCGGTGCCGGCGGCCATCACCACCGCGCAGGTCAGCACGATCCAGGTGGCGATGCCCTGGCCCTGGCTGGCGGCCGGATGCAGGAACGCCAGCCACGACGGCAGGTCGTCCAGCGCGCCGGTGCTCTGCGCGCCGACCAGGGTCATGGCGATGATGCCCATGGTCTTCTGCGCGTCGTTGTGGCCGTGCGCGTAGCCCATGTACGCGGCCGAGGCGATCTGTGCCTTGCCGAAGAAGGCGTTGACCCAGCGCGGCCGCGCCAGCCGCCCGATGCGGCCGCCGAGCCCGGCCATGCCGGCGATGATCGCCCACAGCAGCAGCATCACCGCGATGCCGAGCACGAAGCCAGCGATCGGCGAGGTGATCATCGGCACGAACACCTTCCACAGCAGGCCCTTGTTCTTGGCCCAGTCGCCGACGTTCTGCGACCAGATCAGCGCGCCCCAGTTATTGTGCGCCGCGGCCAGGCCGGCGCCGCACAGGCCGCCGATCAGGGCATGCGAGGACGAGGACGGCAGGCCCTTCCACCAGGTGATCAGGTTCCAGACGATGCCGCCGAGCAGCGCGCACAGGATCACCTGCGGGGTGACCGTCACCACGTCGGTGTTGAGCAGGCCCGAGGCGATGGTCATCGCCACCGCGGTGCCGGTCAGCGCGCCGACCAGGTTCATGCCGGCGGCCAGGATCACCGCCCAGCCGGGGCTGAGCACCTTGGTCGCGACCACCGTGGCGATGGAATTGGCGGTGTCGTGGAAGCCGTTGATGAACTCAAACACCAGCGCGGCCAGGATCACGATCAGGACCAGCGTCAGCATCGTGCGCTCCTCGCCTCACCGATGGCGGCCGCGGCGGCGGGCATGGCGGCGCAGCCGCGCATGCAGCGGATCCGGAGCGCGCCCATTACGAATTCTTCAGCACGATCTGGTAGACCACCACGCCGGCCTCGCGGCAGCGGTCGATGGCCTTCTCCAGGATCTCGAAGAACTCCTTGAGCAGGAACATCTGCAGGTTGTCCAGGCGCCCGGAGTAGATGTCGCGGTACAGCTCCAGCATCAGCCGGTCGGCCTCGTTCTCCAGCGAGCGCAGCTTGTCGTTGAGCGCGCTCATCCGGTCCAGGTGCATGTTGTGCAGGTCGTGGACCATCTCCACCACCACCGCCGCGGCCTGTTCCAGCATCGCCGCGCGCGGCGCGAAGTCGATGTGCTCCAGGTGCTGCACCGCCAGCGAATAGCGGTCGGCGAACTTCTCCACCTGCTTGGGGATCTTGTACAGCGCCGAGCCCAGCGCCTCGATGTCCTCGCGCTCGATCGGGGTCATGAAGCTGTCGACCAGCGCCTGGCCGATCTTGTCGGCTGCCGCGCGTTCACGCAGGCGCGCCAGCTTGAAGGCGTTGAGCGCCGGCTGCCGGTCCGATTCGCGCATCATCGAATGCAGCGCCTTGGTGCTGTCGTAGGCGGCCTGTGCCGCCTCGTCGAGCAGGGTGTAGAACTGCTTGCCGGAACCGAAGATGGTCTGCAACGAGAACATGAAACGCAATCCAGCCGTCGCGGGAGGGACGGCACCGGGGCGGAATTATGACCGTTTGCTGACAAAACGGGGGAATCGGGCGACCGGCGGCAGCGTGTCGGCGCCGCGTGGACGCGTCCGCCACCCGGGTTTGCTACCATGCAGCCGCGCCGTCGCTAGGCGCACCCTATGGACGACCACCCCAGCCCCCCTCCCCCGCGCCGCAACGGCGCCCATGTCCCCGCTTTCCTTGGCGCCAAGGAGCGCGCGCATGCTTGAACTGTTGATCGTGGCGGCCCTGGTGCTGCTGAACGGTTTCTTCGCGATGTCCGAGATGTCGCTGATGACCTCGCGCAAGAGCCGGCTGAAGCAGATGGCCCAGACCAGCACGCGCGCGGCCAAGGCCCTGGCGCTGGCCGAGAACCCCGAGCACTTCCTGTCCACCGTGCAGATCGGCATCACCGCGATCGGCATCCTGACCGGCGTGTTCGGCGGCGAGGCCATCGGCGTGGCGATCGCGGCCAAGCTGCAGGCGCTGTTCCCGGCGCTGGCCGCCAACTTCACCCTGTTCGGCGACCCGCAGCCGTGGTCGGCGCTGATCGGCAAGACCCTGGCGATCGTGCTGATCACCTTCCTGACGCTGATCTTCGGCGAACTGGTGCCCAAACGCCTGGCGCTGACCCGCTCGGAGGTCATCGCCGGCTTCGTCGCCATCCCCATGGGCTGGCTGGCCCGGATCGCCGCGCCGTTCGTGTGGGTGCTGTCGCGCTCGACCCGGCTGGTGCTGCGCCTGCTCGGCCTGGGCAAGGAGGAATCGGCATCGGTGACCGAAGAGGAGATCCGCATGCTGGTGGCCGAGAGCCACGAGGCCGGCGTGATCGACGCGCACGAGCGCGACATGATGAACCGGGTCATGCGCCTGGGCGACCGTACCGCCGACAGCCTGATGACCCCGCGCAACCGCATCGCCTGGCTCGATGCCAACGCCGACCCGCAGCGCAACCTGCAGGTGATGCGCGAACACGAGTTCTCGCGCTACCCGGTGTACCGCGGCAGCGACCAGGACATCGCCGGCGTGCTGGAGGTGAAATCGCTGGTCACGCGCATGGACGGCGATGCCACCCAGCTGTTCCAGAGCCTGCGCGACACCTTGTTCGTGTCCGAGTCCACCCACGCGATGAAGCTGCTGGAGATCTTCCGCGAGGAGCAGCAGTCGATGGCGCTGGTGGTGGACGAGTACGGCGAGATCCAGGGTCTGGTGACGATCAGCGACCTGATGGGCGCGGTGGTCGGGCGCCTGCAGTCGGCCGACAACGCCGACGAGGACGCGCTGGTGGTGACCCGCGCCGACGGCTCGCTGCTGATCGACGGCTCGCTGGCGATCGAGGACCTGCGCGAACTGCTGGGCGGCGCCGAGCTGCCCAGCGCCGAGGAAGGCGACTACAACACCCTGGCCGGCCTGTGCATCTACTACTTCGGGCGCATCCCGCACGCGGGCGAGTTCTTCGACTGGGCCGGCTGGCGCATCGAGATCGTCGACCTGGACGGCGCGCGCGTGGACAAGCTGCTGCTGAGCAAGCTGCAGGACGAGAACAGCGATGACATCACCGGGTGACGCGCCCGACGCGGACCCCGGCCAGGGCTACAGCGCCGAAGGCATCCGCACCCTGCTCGACACCTTCCTGCTCGGCGATCCGGACGAGCCGTTGCGGCTGCGCACGATCCTGGCCGACCTGCAGCAGAGCGCGTTTGGGATGTTCCTGTTCGTGGCGATCCTGCCCGCGTTCCTGCCGGTGCCGGGCCTGGCCGGCGGCCTCAGCGGGCCGCTGGTGACGCTGATCGGCGCGCAGATGCTGATCGGCCTGCGCAAGCCGTGGTTGCCGCGCTTCATCGGCGAGCGCGGCCCGCGCCGCCGCACCATGCAGCGCTTCGTCGGGCGTATCGCGCCGTGGCTGCGCCGTCTGGACAAGGTGCTCAAGCCGCGCCTGCCGGCGCTGGTCGAAACGCTGCCGGCACGCGCGTTCAGCGGGCTGCTGCTGGTGGTGCTGGGGATCCTGCTGTCGCTGCCGATCCCGTTCACCAACTACGCGTTCGGCGCGATGCTGCTGCTGTTCTCGCTGGCCCTGCTGGAACGCGACGGCGGCCTGATGCTGGTGTCGTGGCTGGGCGGCATCGCGGTGGCGCTGGGCCTGGGCCTGGCTTCGGACCAGGTAGTGGACCTGAGCCGCGAGTGGATGCACAAGCTGTAGCCCGCGGTTCGCACCGAAACCGTGCCGCGCGCGCCGCGGCCACGCTGCGCGCGCGGCGCAGCGCTACTCCGCAACCGGCGCCTCGGCGAAGACCTGCCTGCGCAAAGGTTGCGCCGCCGGGGCGGCGTCCGGCTCGCGTTGCAGACGTTGCAGTTGCAGTGCGAGTTGATGCAAGACGGCCTCCAGGCCGCAGCCGCGCGCGGCCGGCGGAAGGTATTCGGATTCCATGTGACGCCCCCTGTTTCGATCCGTGGATGCGTGGCGCCGACCGATGCGATGCCGGTCCTGCCGCCACGTGCGCGCCAGCCTTTGGCACGCCATCCGATCTGATTCCAGGCTCACGCAAGGCCAGGTGAAAAACCAGCGCAGTGGCGGACTTGTCTACGCCACGCGCCACGGCTGCGCTGCGCTGGGCCTGGCCGACGCCTAGGCCGCCGCCTGCGCCTGGGTCCACGCCTCGGCGGCGATCGCGAACGAGCGCAGCCGCGCCGCGTGGTCGTGGATGTTGGCGGTCAGCAGCAGTTCGTCGGGGCGATGGCGGGCGACGAACGCGGCCATGCCGCGCGCGACCTCGGCGGCATCGCCGAGTACGGTGCAGGCCAGCGCGCGCTCCACCCCGGCCTTCTCGTGCGGCTGCCAGAACGCCTCGATGTCGTCGATCGGCGGCGGGATCAGCCCCGGGCGGCCGCGGCGCAGATTGACGAAGCTCTGCTGCTGGGTGGTGAACAGCCGCCGCGCCGCGGCCGTGGACTCGGCGCCGACCACGTTCAACGCCAGCACCGCATACGGATCGCGCAGCCGCGCCGAAGGACGGAATTCGCGCCGGTAGACCGCCAGCGCCTCGTCCATCGCATCCGGGGCGAAGTGCGAGGCGAACGCGAACGGCAGCCCCAGGGTCGCCGCCAGGCGCGCGCTGAACAGGCTGGAGCCGAGCAGCCACACCGGCACCTCGATGCCGGCGCCGGGCACCGCGCGCACCAGCTGGCCGGGTTCGGCCGGCTCGAAATAGCGCAGCAGCTCGGCGACGTCGTGCGGGAACTGGTCGGCGCTGTCGAAATAGCGGCGCAAGGCGCGCGCCGTCGCCTGGTCGGTGCCGGGCGCGCGGCCCAGGCCCAGGTCGATGCGCCCCGGATACAGCGAGGCCAGTGTGCCGAACTGCTCGGCCACCTGCAGGGGCGCGTGGTTGGGCAGCATGATGCCGCCGGCGCCGACCCGGATCCGGCGCGTGCCGCCGGCCACATGCCCGATCAGCACCGCGGTGGCGGCGCTGGCGATGCCGGGCATGTTGTGGTGCTCGGCCAGCCAGTAGCGGTGATAGCCCCAACGCTCGGCGTGCTGCGCCAGGTCCAGCATGTTGGCGAAGGCCTGGGTGGTGTCGCTGCCTTCGCAGACCGGGGCGAGATCGAGGATGGAGATCGGCATCATGGGGAGCGGGTTTCCTGCAAAGTCATGCAGTGGAAATGGGGACGGGCGGGCCGATTGCAGCGGCCGGGGTCGGAACGCTGATTTGCGGTGGCGGTGTGCTGGGCTGGGTTCGCGTGCTGGCTTGGTTCGCGTGCAGGCGTACCCTCACCCCAACCCCTCTCCCGGAGGGAGAGGGGCTTTACGCCCCCTTCTCCCTGCGGGAGAAGGTGCCCCGAAGGGGCGGATGAGGGTACGTCCGCCCGCAATCCCCATGCGCAGATGCGCCACGGCGACGCAGACTGCACGGCCGCCTGGCTACGCTGCAGCTCCTCCCCACCCGGTCATCACCATGTCCCTGATCCCGCCGATCCCCACCGCCCCCACCCTGCCGCTGCGCGACCGCGTGGTCCTGGTCACCGGCGGCGCGCAAGGGATCGGCCGCGGCGTGGTGCAGGCGGTGCTCGGCGCCGGCGGCTGGGTCGCGTTCGGCGATCTGGATGCCGAGGCCGGGCGCGCCTGCGTCGCCGAACTCGATGCCGGCGAGCGGGTGCTGTTCCGACGCCTGGACGTGGCCGCCGAGGCCGGCGTGCGGCGTTTCGTCGACGCCGCGCTTGCGCGGTTTGGGCGCATCGACGGCCTGGTCAACAATGCCGGCGTCGCCGATCCGCACAGCGGCCCGCTGGAGCGCCTGGCGCTGCGCGAATGGAACCGGCGCCTGGGTGCGAGCCTGGGCGGCGCCTTCCTGTGCAGCAAGCACGCGCTGCCGGCACTGCGCGATAGCGCCGGCGGCGGCGCGATCGTCAATATCGCCTCGACCCGTGCCCACCAATCCGAACCCGACAGCGAAGCCTACGCGGCGGCGAAAGGCGGCCTGCTGGCCTTCACCCATGCGCTGGCGATCAGCGCCGGGCCGGCGGTGCGGGTCAATTGCATCAGCCCGGGCTGGATCGCCACCGATGCCTGGCGCAAGCCCAGCGCGCGGCGCAAGCCGGCGCTGTCGCGGCAGGACCATGCGCAGCATCCGGCCGGCAGGGTCGGCACGCCGCAGGATATCGGCGCGCTGGCGGTGTATCTGCTGTCGAACGCGGCAGGGTTCGTGACCGGCCAGGACTTCGTCGTCGATGGCGGGATGACGCGCAAGATGCAGTACGCCTGAAAGGCCGGGATTGGGGAATCGGGAATGGGGATTCGTTAAAGCGGCTGTTGCCTCTGCTGAGGGGCCCGGTGCGCCATCGTGCCACTTGCAGACCGTAAGTTCGGTCAGTCGCGGGGCAGCTAGCCTTTGCCAATCCCCAATCCCGACTCCCCAATCCCGCGGCGATCAGCCGCCCACCAGCGGCCGCAGTTGCGGGTCCAGCGCCACGCGTTCGTCGAACACGAAGCAGCGGCCGGCGTAGCCCTCGCCGCCCACCTCCTCGAAGTAGCCGAGGATGCCGCCGTCCAGCTGCAGCACGTTGTCCATGCCGTCGGCGCGCATCCACAGCGCCGCCTTCTCGCAGCGGATGCCGCCGGTGCAGAAGCTGACCACGGTGGCATCGGCCAGATCGGCGCGATGCGGCGCCAGTGCCTCGGGCAGCTCGGTGAACTTGACGATCGGCAAGGTCAGCGCGCCGGCGAAGGTGCCGTACTCCACTTCCTGGGCATTGCGCGTGTCCAGCAGCGCCACGCGCCGGCCGCTGTCGTCGTGGCCCTGGCGCAGCCAGCGCTGCAGCGTGGCCGGCGCGACCGCCGGGGCGCGTTCGGCGGCCAGCGGCGAGGCCGCATCGCGGCGGAAGCTGATGATCTCCGGCTTGACCTTGGTCTTCAGCCGCGCGAACGGTTGCTGCGCGCTGCAGCTGGTCTTGACCCGCAGCGCGGCGAAGCGCGGGTCGGCGCGCAGCTGCGCGTAGAAGTCGTCGATTGCCGCCGGCGCCCCGGCCAGGAACAGATTGATGCCCTCGCCCGCGACCAGGATGGTGCCGCGCAGGGCGCCGGCCTGCGCCCGCTCCTGCAACTGCGCGGCAAGCGCGTCGGGATCGGCGATGGCGACGAAATGGTAGGCGGCGGTGTTGGCGATCATCCGCGCATTTTAGCGTGCGGCGGGCGACCGGAGCCGGCACGGCGACGCGGCGCAGGCGCGCGTACGTGCAAGCAGCAGTGGCAATGGCCCATGTCGATCGAATCGCGGAGCGACGCGCCTTGCAGGACGCCCACAGGCACGCTACGCCGGTAGTCGCGCCATCCCGACCGCGGCGGCCGGCGCTAGCCGCGCAGCAGGAAGAACGGCAGCAGCACCAGCGAGGCGACCAGCAGCATGCCCAGCAGCGTCGCCAGCACGAACAGCGGGCGCCGCCGCAGCAGCGTGGCGAAGGTCTCGGCGGTGCCGTCGCGCAGCGCCGCGGCACGCTCGGCGCGGGCGCGTTCGCCGCGCTGCGCCTGGTAGTCGGCCAGCAGCGCCTTGGCCCGCGCCTGCTCGGCGTCCTCGCGCAGCCACACGCCGCCGGCGGAAATGCCGAAGGTGCCGGGGCGGGTTTCGTAGTAGTCGATGCGCGCGGCATCGAGCAGTGCACGCACCTCGGCGAGTTCGTCCTCGGGCACGTGGCGCAGGTTGAGCAGCAGTTTGGCCATGCGCCGATGATAGCCGCTGCGGCGATGCGCTACCCTTGCACGCCCTGTTCGCCCATGGATGACCGTATGCGCCGTGTCCTGCTGCTGTTGAGCCTGTCGTTGCCGGCCTGGCTGTTGAGCGGTTGCACGCCGCCGGGTCCGCCGCCGGGCGGCAGCATCGCCGCGTTCCAGATGATCGACGAACAGGTCGGCAGCGGCGCCGAGGCGCGGCCCGGCAACCAGGTCACCGTGCACTACACCGGCTGGCTGTACGACGAAAAGGCCAAGGACCAGCGTGGCGAGAAGTTCGATGCCTCCGCCGACCACGGCCAGCCCTTCAGCTTCACCCTCGGCGGCGGCCAGGTGATCCGCGGCTGGGACGAAGGCGTGGCCGGCATGCGCGTGGGCGGCAAGCGCAAGCTGATGATTCCGTCGGAATACGGCTACGGCGCCAGCGGCGCCGGCGGGGTGATTCCGCCGAACGCCTCGCTGGTGTTCGAGGTGGAACTGCTCGACGTCAAGCCGCGTTGAGCCGCTGCCGCCGATGCCCGCCAGCAAGCTCGCCGCCGCCGTGCGCGGCCGCATCGCCATCGTCGGCGGCGGCCCGGCCGGGCTGATCGCTGCCGAGACCGCGCGCGCCGCCGGCGCCGAGGTCGACGTGTACGAGGGCAAGGGCTCGGTCGGGCGCAAGTTCCTGATCGCCGGCAAGGGCGGGCTCAACCTGACCCACTCCGATCCGTTCGCGCTGTTCGTCTCGCGCTACCGCGAGCGCGCCGAACAGGTCGGCGCGTGGCTGGCCGACTTCGACGCCGATGCGCTGCGCGCCTGGGCGCAGGCGCAGGGCGTGCAGACCTACGTCGGCAGTTCCGGCCGCGTGTTCCCGCTGGACCGCAAGGCCGCGCCGCTGCTGCGCGGCTGGGTACGGCGGCTGAAGGACGCCGGGGTGCGCTTCCACGTGCAGCACCGCTGGCTGGGCTGGGACAGCGCTGGCGCGCTGCGCTTCGCCAGCGCCGACGGCGAACGCCTGGTGCATGCCGATGCCTGCGTGCTGGCGCTGGGCGGCGGCAGCTGGCCGCAACTCGGCTCCGACGGCGCCTGGCAGGACACGCTGCGCGCGCGCGGCGTCGAGCTCGCGCCGCTGCAGCCGGCCAACTGCGGCTTCGATATCGACTGGAGCGCGCATTTCCGCGAACGCCATGCCGGCGCGCCGCTGAAGCCGGTGATCGCGCACTGGCACGATGCGCAGGGCCGCGAGCACGCACTGCAGGGCGAATGCGTGGTCGGCGAGCACGGCATCGAAGGCAGCCTGGTCTATGCGCTGTCGGCGGACCTGCGCGAGGCCATCGCCGCGCACGGGCCGACCACGCTGTGGCTGGACCTGGCGCCGGGCCGCGACTTGGCACGGCTGCAGACCGAACTGGGCAAGCCGCGCGGCGGGCGCAGCTTCGGCGAGCACCTGCGGCGCCAGGCCGGCATCGACGGGGTCAAGGCGGGGCTGCTGTTCGAGATCCTGGGCAAGCAGGCCGGCGACGATCCGGCGCGCGCGGCGGCCACGCTGAAACGGCTGCCGCTGACGCTGCTGCGCCCGCGCCCGCTGGCCGAGGCGATCAGCAGCGCCGGCGGCGTGTGCCTGGAAGCGCTGGACCCGGCGCTGATGCTGCACGCCCTGCCCGGCACCTTCTGCGCCGGCGAAATGCTCGACTGGGAAGCGCCGACCGGCGGCTACCTGCTCAGCGCCTGCTTCGCCAGCGGCCTGCGCGCCGGGCGCGGCGCGGTGGCGTGGCTGCAACGCACGGCGGACTGAGCGGCATCGGCAGCAGGGACGCCGGAACGGCCAATGACCTTCGGGCCTGTCGTGCATGCCGCCGCGCGGCATATTCATGCGCTGGTCGCCGCAACGGCGCCATCGACCTGGAGCACCCCATGCGCCTGCTGACCCTTCTCGCACTCGGCATGGCGAGCAGCAATATCGCCGCCGCGCCGCCGGCGTCCTCCGCGCAGATGCGGCGGGTGGAAACCGGCCTGTTGCCGGCCGTCGTGGTACCGGAGCGTGGCGCCGCGACGCTGTCGCTGCGCGAGCAGATGGATGCCCTGCACGTGCCAGGCGTCGCGATCGCGGTGATCCACGGCGGCCGCGTCGACTGGGCCAAGGGGTACGGGGTCACCGCCGCCGACGGCACCCCGGTCGACGCCACGACCCTGTTCCAGGCCGGCTCGGTGAGCAAGCCGGTCGCGGCGATGGCGGCCCTGAAACTGGTCCAGGAGAAGCGCCTGGCGCTGGACACGCCGGTCAACGCACTGCTGAAGGCGTGGAAGTTGCCCGACTCCGCCTACACCCGCGATCACCCGGTCACGCTGCGGCACTTGCTGTCGCACACCGCCGGCACCAGCGTGCACGGCTTCGACGGCTATGCCCAGGGCGCGCCGCTCCCGACCCTGCAGCAGGTGCTCGACGGCCAGGCGCCGGCCAACTCGGCGCCGGTGGTGGTGGATGCGCCGGTCGGCGAACGCTACCGCTATTCGGGAGGCGGCTACACGGTCATGCAGCAGTTGCTGATCGACGTCGGCGGCAAGCCGTTCCCCGACCTGCTTCGCGACAGCGTGCTCGCGCCGCTGCGGATGGATGCCAGCAGCTACACGCAACCCTTGCCGGCGCCCTTGCTGGCCGGGGCGGCGCAACCGCACGACGCCATGGGCCGGCCCATCGCAGGCGGCGCGCATGTCTATCCGGAACTGGCCGCCGCGGGGCTGTGGACCAATGCCGAGGACCTGGCGCGCTATGCGCTGGAGCTGTGCGCGGCCAGCGCCGGGCATGGCCGGGTGCTGTCGGCGGCCAGCGTGCGCGACATGCTGACCCCGGTGCACGGCGACTACGGCCTGGGGCTGCAGATCGGCGGGCACGGCGCGCGCCGCTACGCCTATCACGATGGTTCCAACGCCGGCTACAAGGCCACCCTGGTCGTCTATCCCGACCGCTGCGACGGCGCGGTGGTGCTGAGCAACGGCGACCAGGGCTACCAGTTGGGCCTGGAAATCGTCCGCGCCGTGGCCGCGGCCTACGACTGGCCCGACTTCCGGCCGATCCGGCGCCGGGCCGCCAGCGTCGACATCGCCGCGCTGCGCCGCTTCGTCGGCAGTTTCGCCATTCCCGAGCTGGGCACGTTCGACATCCGCGAAGCGGCTGGCGGCCTGCAGGTCGAGCTGCGCAAGGATCAGGCCTACCCGCTGATTCCGTCGTCGGAGCATGCGTTCTTCCTCAGCGCGCAGGACATCGTGATCCGCTTCGACGCCGGCCAGGCGGACCTGGGTACGATCGACGCCGGCAGCTTCCATGCGCCGTTCCGACGCGTGCCGGCGGGCACCGCGCGCTGAGGCGCGTGCAGGCAAAGGGACAGGCTGCGCCGTGTTCGGGCGCGTCCGTGGCACGCGAGCACGAAGACCGACAAGCGAGCGAACGATGGTCTCCCGAGCACTGTCGATCGGGTCGCCTGGCCCTGCCCCGATCGCGTTAACAGACCCTAGAGGTCGGCGATGCGCACGCGGCGCTGCGGATCGCGCTTGGCGCTGTACATGGCCTCGTCGGCGCGCTGGATGAGCGAGGCCGGATCGAATGCCGGGCCGGTCTGCAGCGCGATGCCGATGCTAGGCTGCAACGGCAGGCGCTGTCCGTCGACCACGCAACCGTCGTGCGCGGCGGCCAACACCCGCGCCGCTGCCGCCTGCGCTTCGCTGCGGGCGTCGACCAACTGGTCCAGCAGCACCACGAACTCGTCGCCGCCCAGGCGCGCGATGAAGGCCTGCTCGCGCAGGCAGGCCTTGAGCAAGCGCGCGAAATGCACCAGCACCGCGTCGCCGGCGTGATGGCCGAAACGGTCGTTGACCGTCTTGAAATCGTCCAGGTCCAGGAACATCACCGCCACCTGGTCGGCGCCGCGGCGAACGGGCTGGGTCAGCGTCCGGCGCAGGGTCTCGTTCCACGCCATCCGGTTCGGCAGCCCGGTCAGTTCGTCGCGCAGCGCGCGCGCTTCCATCAGCCGCGCCAGGCGCGTCTGCCCGGTGATGTCGCTGATCATGATGTGGAAGCCGGGGCGCGCCGGCGCCATGGAATCGTCGGGCACGTAGCTGGAGTGCATGATGCGCAATTCGCCGGCCGCGTCGCGCAATTCGCTATCGAAGTGCTGCGCCTCGCCGTCCAGCACCCGCTGCAGATGCGGCCGGATCCTGTCCATGTGCTGCGCATCCAGCAGGTCCGGCAGGCGCCGGCCGACGATCGCCGCCGGCGCCAGCGCGAACCAGTCCGCATAGGGCTTGTTGACGAACTGGTAGCGCAGGTCGCTGTCGACATAGGCGATCAGGGTCGGCGCGTTGTCGGCGATGGTGCGCAGCTGCGATTCGCTCTGGCGCAGGCGCGCCTCGGCCAGGCGCTGTTCGGTGACGTCCTGGATCTGCGCCACGAAGTGCAGCGGCCGCTCGTGTTCGTCGCGCACCAGCGATACCGCCTGGCGGGTCCACAGCGTGGCGCCGTCGCGGCGCAGGTAGCGCTTGTCGAGGTGGTAGCCGCTGCGTTGCCCGGCCAGCAGTTCGGCCGCCAGCGCCAGGTCCGGGGCGACATCCTGCGGATGGCTGAGCTGGCGAAAATCCAGCGCCAGCAGCGCGTCGCGGTCGTAGCCCAGCATCGCGCACAGGGCGTCGTTGACCTCGAGCCAGCCGCCTTGCAGCGAGACCAGCGCCATGCCGTGCGCCGCTGCCGAGAACGCGCCGGAGAAGCGCTGCCCGGCCAGCAGCGCGGCACGCGTGGCCTGGCGCTCGACGGTGACGTCGCGCATCACGCAGACCGCGCCCAGCGCCTGGCCGTCGGCGTCGCGCAACCGCTCGGCGCTGCACAGCACGCTGCGCGGCGGCTGTCCGGCGGCGGCGACGACGATCTCCGCATCGCGCACCGATTCGCCGCGCCAGGCGCGGAACAGCGGGATCTGTTCGCGCTCGAGCGGGCGCCGGCCGTCCGCGTCGAACAGGTCGAAATACTGCGCCCACTGCGCCGGCGGCAAGGCGCGCGGGTCGGTGCCGTGCCAGGCGCGCGCGACCCGGTTGAACTGCGACAGCGTGCCGTCGGCGGCGCACGACACCACCGCATCGGGCACCGTTTCCAGCAGCAGGCTCAGCATCTGCGCCTGGGTCCGGGCGATGCGCGCGTCGCGGCGCGCCTCCAACTGCATGGTCACCTGCGCGGCCAGGCGCCGCAGCCCTTCGCGCTGCGCGGTGCCCAGCTGCCGCGGCAGGGTGTCGATCACGCCCAGGCTGCCGTACAGATAGCCGCCGCTGCCGCGCAGCGGCATGCCCGCATAGAACCGGATATGCGGCGGCCCCTGCACCAGCGGATTGCCGGCGAAGCGCGGATCCTGCAGCGCATCCGGCACCTCCAACAACTGCGGCGACAGCAGCGCATGCGCGCAGAACGCCAGCTCGCGCGGCGTCTCCGACACGTCCAGGCCGCGGCTGGCCTTGAACCACTGGCGGTGTTCGTCGATCAGCGTGACCAGGGCGATCGGCACGTCGCATAGCTGGCTGGCCAGCCAGATCAGGTCGTCGAACACCGGCTCCGGCGGCGTGTCCAGCATGCCCAGTTCGGCCACCGCGCGCAGCCGCTGCAGTTCGTCGGCGGGCAACGGCGCGGGAATGAAGCCAAGGGGCGGTCGCTGGGACATGCGGGGCCAACGGGATGGGAGCGAGCCACGATAACTGGCCGCGGGCGCCGATGGCAGTCGCACGCTCGCGGTTGGCGACGCGCACCACGCATTCTGCGCGCACCACGGGCGTCCCGGCAGCTGGCGTGCTGCGGCGCAAGCGGTGCCTGCGCCGCGCGGCGGCCGGGGCGTCGCGATCCCGGCGAGCCCCCATGCGACGTCCGGCCGCCGCCGCACGCGCCGCTAGCCAGCGGCTTGCGGCAGGGTTGCGTGGGCCGGTTCGGGGTGCTTTTCCATGTAGACGCAGGCCAGCGCGATGCCGCTGGGATGCGCATAGCTGCCTTCCCGCAGCACCGCGTAACCCTGCGCCCGATAGAACGCGACCGCATTGAGCGCGGCGGCCAGGTGGATGCGCGCGCCGGGGACCAGCTTGGCTTCGATCGCCTGCAGCAGGCGTCGCCCCAGTCCACCGCCGTGCGCGTCCGGGGCCACGAACAGGCCGTCGATCTCGCTGCCGGCCAGATCGACCATGCCGAAGCCGAGCACGCGGCCACCGGCGTCCTCGGCGAGCACCCCGCCGCCGCTGGCGATGAACTGCGGGAAGGTCGCCGGCACGGGCGATGCGGCCCAGGTTTCGATCACCGCCGGCGGATAGTGCGAGCGGCACACCTCGCGCACGCAGCGGGTGCGCAGCGCCCACATCGCCTCGATGTCCGCCAGCGTCGCTGGCCGCAGTTCGATCCGCGGCGCGGTGTCGGTACCGGCGCTCATCGCGACTTGCTGTCGCGCAGGCTGCGGATCCGCGCCGGCGGCTGGAACGAATCGCTGCGCGCATCGGCCCAGTATTCCTGGAACACCGCGTGGTCGGGCACGCCCTCGCGCAGCAGCTCGCCCGGCTCCAGGTAGCGGTACAGCGAGGCCAGCGAACGGATCTCGACCTGCGAGATGCGCCGCAGGATGTGCTCCGGCCCCAATTGCGACGGGTCCGACAGGCCGGCGGCGCTGAGCAGTTCGCGCAGCGCGCGCAGGGTGTTGGCGTGATAGTGCTCCACCCGCACCGCCTTGTCGGTGGGATCCAGGTGCTTCCAGCGGCGCTGGTCCTGGGTGGCGATACCGGTCGGGCAGCGGTCGCTGTGGCAGCTCAGCGACTGGATGCAGCCCAGCGCGAACATGAAGCCGCGCCCGGCGTTACACCAGTCCGCGCCCAGCGCGATGGTGCGCGCGATGTCGAACGCGCTGGTGATCTTGCCGGCCGCGCCGAGCTTGATCCGCTCGCGCACGCCCAGCCCGACCAGGGTGTTGTGCACCAGCAGCAGCGCCTCGTGCATCGGCACGCCGACGTGGTCGATGAACTCGGCCGGCGCCGCACCGGTGCCGCCTTCGGCGCCGTCGACGACGATGAAATCCGGGTACAGCCCGCTTTCCTGCATCGCCTTGGCGATCGCGAACCACTCCCACGGATGCCCGATCGCCAGCTTGAACCCGCTCGGCTTGCCGCCGGACAGCTCGCGCAGCCGGGCCACGAACTGCAGCAGTTGCAGCGGTGTGGAGAACGCCGAATGCCGCGACGGCGACACGCAGTCCTGGCCCATCGCCACGCCGCGGGTGGCGGCGATCTCGGCGCTGACCTTGGCCGCCGGCAGCACCCCGCCGTGGCCGGGCTTGGCGCCCTGCGACAGCTTGACCTCGATCATCTTCACCTGCGCCAGGGTGGCGTTGGCAATGAAGCGTTCCTCGCTGAAACGCCCGTCCGCGTCGCGGCAGCCGAAGTAGCCCGAGCCGATCTCCCACACCAGGTCGCCGCCGCATTCGCGGTGATACGGCGAGATCGAGCCTTCGCCGGTGTCGTGGTAGAAGCCGCCGCGGCGCGCGCCGGCGTTGAGCGCGCGGATGGCGTTGGCCGACAGCGCGCCGAAGCTCATCGCCGAGATGTTGAACACGCTGGCCGAGTACGGCTGCGCGCAGCCGGCGCCGATGGTCACGCGAAAATCGTGGTGGGCGATCTCGCTGGTCGCCAGCGAGTGGTTGATCCATTCGTAGTCGGTGGCGTAGGCGCTGCGCAGGGTGCCGAACGGCACCACGTCCATGACGTTCTTGGCGCGCTGATAGACCAGCGCGCGCTGCTGGCGCGAGAATGGCGCCTCTTCGATATCGCTCTGCAGGAAATACTGGCGCATCTCCGGGCCGACCGATTCCAGCCCGTAGCGGAAATGCGCCAGGATCGGATAGTTGCGGCGCAGCGTGCTGCGCGTCTGCAGCAGGTCCCAGGTGCCCAGCAGGGCCAGGATCGCGAAGGCGGCCACGCCCCAGCCCCACAACGGCCAGATCGCGCACAGTGCGATGGACAGCGCCAGCAGCACGCAACTGGCGACATAGGCTAGGTAGCGGTGCATCGCGTTCCTCGCGAGGTTCGGAAGCCAGCGAGTTTAGGGGCTGCGGGCCGGCAATGGCGCTGGCGCCGCCTGGCGTCCGCTTGGGCGGCGTACAGCTTGGTCGTGCACAAGCCGCGGCGCCTGCCGCTACAGGCGGTCGTCCACCGCCTCGCGCGGCCACACCGACTTGACGTCGTAGACCACCAGGTTCGGCGTGCCCAGCGCGCGGATCCGCGCGGCGTCGAAGCTGCGGTATTCGTCGTGCGCCACCGCCAGCACCACCGCGTCGTAGCGGCCGGCGACCGGCGCCGGCAGCAGTTCCACCCCGCCATGTTCGCGCGCCAGCTGCGGTTCGGCCCACGGGTCGCAGGCATCGACCCGCGCGCCGCTGGCGGCCAGCGCCTGCACCAGCTCCAGCGCGCGGCTGTTGCGCAGGTCCGGGCAGTTCTCCTTGAAGGTGACGCCGAGCACCAGGATGCTGGCCGCGGCCATGGCCACGCCCTTGTCCTCCAGCAGCGCCTGCACCCGCGCGGCGACGTGCGCGCCGACCCGGTTGTTGACTTGGCGCGCGGTGTGGATCAGGTCAGGGTGATAGCCCATGCTCTCGGACTTGTGCAGCAGGTAGTACGGGTCCACGCCGATGCAGTGGCCGCCGACTAGGCCGGGGCGGAACGGCAGGAAGTTCCACTTGGTGCCGGCCGCTTCCAGCACGTCCTGGGTGTCGATGCCGAGGCGGTCGAAGATCAGCGCCAGCTCGTTGACCAGGGCGATGTTGACGTCGCGCTGGATGTTCTCCACCACCTTGGCCGCCTCGGCCACGCGGATCGACGGCGCGCGCCAGGTGCCGGCGCCGATGATGCTCGCGTACAGCGCATCGACCGCTTCGGCGGCCGCGGCGCTGGAGCCGGAGGTGATCTTGCGGATGTCGGCCAGGCGCCGCTGGCGGTCGCCCGGGTTGACCCGCTCCGGGCTGTAGCCGCAATGGAAGTCTTCGTTGAAGCGCAGGCCCGAGCCCTGCTCCAGCAGCGGCACGCAGACCTCTTCGGTGGTGCCCGGATACACCGTGGATTCGTAGATCACCAGGTCGCCGCGCTTGAGCACGCCGGCGAGCAGCTCGCTGGCCTGGCGCAGCGGTTGCAGGTCGGGTTGTTCGTAGGCGTCGATCGGGGTCGGCACGGTGACGACGTAGACGTTGCGGTCGCGCAATGCGGCGGCATCGTCGCTATAGCGCAGGTGCACGCCGGCGCGCAGTTCGTTCGGCTCCATTTCCAGGGTCTGGTCGTGGCCATCGCGCAACTGCGCCACGCGTTGCGCGTCGATGTCGTAGCCGAGCGTGTCGTAGCGCGCGCCGAACGCCACCGCCAGCGGCAAGCCGACATAGCCCAGGCCGATGACGCCGATGCGCAGTTGCGCGGGATCGAACACGATATCGACGGGCATGCCATTCCTTTCAGGACGCGGCGGCGGCGGTGAGCCGGCGCCGCGGGTGGTCGCGGAAGTGCGGATGTCCGCGGCGCGGACCCGCATTCATGGTAAGCGCCGCGGCGGCGCGCTCCAAGCGGCCGGACATTCTGCAAGGCGCCTTCACGCGGCTCTTGCCATCGCGACGACACCAGTGTGACCTGATTTTTACGCGGCGCGTTCTAGGGTGTGAAAACGCTTCCGCGCAAACACCGGAACGCGCCTTGTCCCACATGCCCCCAACCCAACAGGAGATCTTGCCGTGAGCCATGCTCCGAGCCTGCTCGTGGATGTCGAAGCCGAACTGGCGCATTGGAAGATGCTGCATGGGGAAGGCAAGCTGGGGCCGCAGTCCTTCAGCGAGCATGCGCGTTTGATCAAGATGGCCTGCGATACGTTCCTGCAGCTGCCGCGCGAGACCAACGCGGTGCGCATGCAACGCCTGCGCCAGCGCTACGACACCGAACATCCGTGGCCGCGCATCGCCTGGAGCGACGCCGAAGCGTTGGTGCTGGCCTGCTGGGCCAGGCTCGATGGTTCCGAGCGGCGCGATCCCCACCTCGATCCGACCCCTGCCCCGGCCTGACCTGGAGACACGCGCATGTCGAACACGCCCAATCGCGAGAATGCGGACAGTTCCCAGCAACGCAGCCATACGCCCGACAAGCTGCACAACGACGATGCGCAGTGGAAGGATCGCGACCAACCGGACAGCGACCCCGAACGCAACCACGCCGATCCGGAACACGACTATCCGCGGCCGGACGGCAGCGAGTAAGTCTTCACACCGCAGGCGCTGCAAGACTGCTCATCGCTTGCCGCGCATTGGGCGCCTATCGCGTACCTAGCGCCAGCTTTCTTCCGCCAGCGCCCACGGCCACGCCATGCGCGCTCAGCGCAGGCTCGACCCGCGCACGATGCAACGTCCGCTCAGCACCACCTTGCGCATCGGCAGGGTCGGCGCATTCAACCGTTCCAGCAGCAATGACATCGCGGTGCGGCCCATGTCCTCCACCGGCTGTTCGATCACGGTGATGCCAGGCTCGACCAGGTCGGTCCAGCTCTCGTTGTCGAAGCCGGCCAGCGCCAGATCCTGCGGAATGCGCAGGCCGGCGCCGCGCGCGGCCTTCAGCGCGCCCATCAGCAACAGGCTGTTGCTGGCCACCAGCGCCTCGGGGCGTTCGGGCTGCGCCAGCCAGGCCTGCACTTCGGCGCTCGCCGCCTCCGCGCTCGGCGCCACCTCGCGGTAGCTCGGCGCCAGGCCGTGCGCCTGCATCGCCGCCAGATAGCCGTCGCGGCGCTCGGCGGCGGTGCTGCTGGTCTTGCCGAACAGCCCGCCGATACGCCGGAAACCGCGCTCGGCCAGGTGCTCGATCAGGCTCGCCATCGCCGCGGCGTTGTCCAGCACCACGCTGTCGTGCACCCCGGCCTTGCCGGCACGGTCGATCAGCACCACCGGGTAGTCGAAGTTCAACTTCGGCAGCTGGTTCTGGGTGGTGCGGGTCGGCGCGAAGATCAGGCCGCTGACCCGCTCTTCCTGCATCAGTTGCAGGTACAGCGCCTCGCGCTGCGGATCCTCGTCGGTATTGCACAGGATCACCCGCATGCCGGCGCGGTAGGCCACCTCCTCGACCGCGCCGATCGCCGCGGTGAAGAACGGATTGCGGATGTCGGCCACGATCAGCCCGACGATCCCCGAATGCTGCGAGCGCAGCCGCCGCGCCATCAGGTTGGGCCGGTAGCCGGTCTCGCGCACCGCCGCCTCGACCCGTGCGCGCACGTCTTCGCTGACCGGGCCATGGCCCAGCGCCCGCGACACGGTCGAGGTCGAGACCCCGGCCACCCGCGCCACGTCATGGATACTGACCGTCACTGGCAACGTTCCCGCAAAATTCCCACTGCAACCCCCTTCCAAGTAGCCGGATTCGATAGTAGCACCGGCATTTCCCGAATAAATTGTGCAGTGCACATTGACGCGCAAGTGGGAACGTTCCCACACTGCGCCCACTTGCTGCCCACGACCTTCGAAGGATGCCCCGCGTGACCCAGACGAATCCCCCCGTATTGGTCGCCAGCGAACTGGTCCGCGTCAACGTCCAGGCCCGCGACAAGGCCGACGCCATCGCCCAGGCCGCGCAACTGCTGGTCGCCGCCGGCTGCGTACCGCCGGCCTACGAGGCCAGCATGCTGCGCCGCGAAGCCCTGGCCAACACCTTCCTCGGCCACGGCGTGGCGATCCCGCACTGCACCGGCGACGACCGCCACCTGGTGCAGCGCGATGGCATCGCGGTGCTGCAGCTGCGCGACGGCGTGGAATGGAATCCCGGCCAGACCACCCACCTGGTGGTCGCCATCGCCGCGCAGTCCGACACCCATATCACCCTGCTGCGGCGCCTGACCCGGCTGATCCAGGACCAGCCGCGGCTGGACGCGCTGTTCGCCAGCGACGACCCGCAGGCGATCGTCGCCGCGCTGAGCGAGGATCCGGCGGCGGCCACCAGCGGCGCCCCGGTCGCAGACCTCGGCGAGCGCTTCGACTGGACCGTCGCCTACCCCACCGGCCTGCATGCGCGCCCGGCCACGCGCTGGGTGGAGACCGCGCGCGGCTTCGCGGCCAGGATCCAGGTGCGCGCCGGCGAGCAGATCGGCGATGCCAAGAACCTGGTGTCGCTGCTGCAGCTGGGCCTGCATGCCGGCGACACGGTGACGATCTCGGCCGAAGGCCAGGACGCCGCCGCGGCGCTGGCGCGGCTGCGCAGCGTCATCGACGGCCTCACCGCGCAGGAAAAAGCCGACGCGCAGGCCGCGGCGCAGCGCCGTGCCGCACCGGTGAGCGGCTGGACCCCGCCGCAGGCGCAGCCGGCCATCGTCGGCATCGGCGCCAGCCCCGGCCTGGCGATCGGCGTGGTGCACAAGCTGGCCGGCAACGACGGCCCGGTGCCGGACGCGCCGGTGCCGCTCAGCGACGGCGGCGCGCTGCTGCACGACGCGCTGCTGCGCACCCGCCAGCAACTGCAGGCGATCGAGGACGACACCCGGCGCCGGCTCGGCGCCGGTGACGCGGCGATCTTCCGCGCCCAGGCCGAACTGCTCAACGACACCGACCTGATCACCCTCGCCTGCCAGCTGATGGTCGAAGGCCACGGCGTGGCCTGGTCCTGGCAACAGGCGGTCGAGCGCATGGCCAACAAGCTGTCGGCGCTGGGTAACGCGGTGCTGGCCGGGCGCGCCAGCGACCTGCGCGACGTCGGCCGCCGGGTGCTGACCCAGATCGATCCGGGCCTGGCCAGCGGCAGCCTGGAACAGCTGCCCGACAGTCCGTGCATCCTGCTCGCCAGCGACCTGTCGCCGTCGGACACCGCGCACCTGGACACCAGCCGCGTGCTCGGCCTGGCCACCGCGCTGGGCGGGCCGACCTCGCATACCGCGATCCTGTCGCGCACCCTGGGCCTGCCGGCGCTGGTCGCCGGCGGCGCCGACCTGCTGGATCTGGACGACGGCGCCACCGTCATCGTCGACGGCAGCAGCGGCCGCCTGTATCTGGCGCCGTCGGAAGCCGACCTGGCCTCGGCCCGCGCCTATATCGAAGAACAGCGCCAGCTGCGCGAGCGCGAGGCCGAGCAGCGCAACCAGCCGGCGCAAACCCAGGACGGCCACCGCGTGGAGATCGGCGCCAACGTCAACCTGCCCGAGCAGGTGCCGCTGGCACTGGCGCAGGGCGCCGAAAGCGTCGGCCTGATGCGCACCGAATTCCTGTTCCTGGAGCGCGGCAGCACGCCCAGCGAGGACGAGCAGTACGAGACCTACACGGCGATGGCCAAGGCGCTGGACGGACGCTCGCTGATCGTGCGCGCGCTGGACATCGGCGGCGACAAGCAGGTCGCGCACCTGAACCTGCCGCGCGAGGACAACCCGTTCCTGGGCGTGCGCGGCGCGCGCCTGCTGCTGCGCCGCGCCGACCTGCTGCAACCGCAGCTGCGCGCGCTGTACCGCGCGGCCAGGGACGGCGCCAAGCTGGCGATCATGTTCCCGATGATCACCTCGGCGGCGGAGATCGTCGCGCTGCGCGCCGAGTGCGAACGCCTGCGCGCCGAACTGGACGCGCCGGAAGTGCCGCTGGGGATCATGATCGAAGTGCCGGCGGCGGCGATCCAGGCCGACGCGCTGGCGCGGCATGCCGACTTCTTCTCGATCGGCACCAACGACCTGACCCAGTACACGCTGGCGATCGACCGGCAGAACCCGGACCTGGCCGCCGAAGCCGACAGCCTGCACCCGGCGGTGCTGCGCCTGATCCGCACCACGGTCGAGGGCGCGGCGCGCCACGGCCGCTGGGTCGGCGTGTGCGGCGGCCTGGCCGGCGATGCGTTCGGCGCGGCGCTGCTGGCCGGGCTCGGCGTGCACGAATTGTCGATGACCCCCAACGACGTGCCGGCGGTGAAGGCGCGCCTGCGCGGCAGCCGCCTGGACGCGCTGCAGGCATTGGCGCTGCAGGCGCTGGACTGCGAGAGCGCGGCCGACGTGCGCGCGCTGGACGGAGCCGGCGCATGAGCGTGCAGGCCGTCAGCGTCAGCCTGAACCCGGCGATCGACCTGACCGTGGCGCTCGACCGGCTGCAGCCCGGCCAGGTGCATCGCGCCAGCGAGGCGCACGCCATCGCCGGCGGCAAGGGCATCAACGTCGCCGCCTGCCTGGCCGACGCCGGCATCGCCACGGCCGCGCTGGGCGTGCTCGGCGCCGGCAACGCGCACCTGTTCGAAACCCTGTTCGCCGCACGCGGCATCGACGACCGTTGCCTGCGCGTGCCCGGCGACACCCGCACCAACCTCAAGCTGGTCGCCGCCGACAGCGGCGCCACCACCGACATCAACCTGCCCGGCCTGCCGCTAGGCGCGGCCGAGCTGCAGGCGGTCGGTGCAGGCCTGGCCGAACTGCTGCGCCCCGGCCTGCCGGTGGTGCTGACCGGCAGCTTGCCGGCCGGCCTGGCCGAAGACAGCTGGCGCACGTTGCAGGCGCTGGCCGCCGCCGCCAGCGCGCGGGTGCTGCTGGACACCAGCGGCGCGCCGTTGCGTGAAGCGCTGGCCGCGCCGCGCGCGCAGCTGCCGTTCGCGATCAAACCCAACCGCCACGAACTGGAAGACTGGGCCGGCACGCCGCTGCCCACCACCGCCGACGTGCTGGCGGCGGCGCGCGCGCTGCTGGCCAGCGGCATCGAACTGGTGGTGGTGTCGCTGGGCACCGACGGCGCGCTGTTCGTGCGCGGCGCGCAGGCGCTGCTGGCGCAGCCGCCGCAACTGGCCGGCGGCAGCAGCGTCGGCGCCGGCGATGCGATGGTCGCCGGCCTGGTCGCCGCGCTGCTGGCCGACGCCGACCTGGCGAGCTGCGCGCGCCAGGCCACCGCCTTCGCCGTGGCCACGTTGGGCAGCGGCGCCGCGCGCCGGCTGCCGCGCGAGCAGGTCGACGGCATCGCCGCCGCGGTGCGCATCGAGTCGCTGCAATGAACGCACCGACTGCCATGACCTCGCACGCCACGTCTTCGAACTCCACCTCGTCGAACTCCGCGCCGCCGCCAGCGCGCGCGGCGTCCCCCTGCGTCCATCGGGAGCAAGCATGAATCCTATCTTCGTGGTGATCGTCGCCGGCGAGCGCAGCACCGAAGCCGTCCTCGCCGCCGAGGCCTTGCGCCATGCGGCCAGCGCGCGCGGCGCGGTGCTGCACGCCGAGGTGCGCACGCCGCAGGGCGTGATCGCGCCGCTGGACCTGGCCGCGGCCGGCAGCGGCTATCCGCTGCTGCTGGTCGGCGACGGCGATGCCGATGCGGCGCGCTTCTCCGGCGCCGCGCCGCTGCACGCCAGCCTGGATGCGGTGCTCGAGGATGCCGACGGCGTGCTCGCGCCGCTGCTGGCCGCTGCCGCGGCGGCGCCGACAGCGAGCGCCAACGCTGCCGCGCCGGCGGACGGCGCCAAGCGCATCGTCGCGGTCACCTCCTGCCCCACCGGCATCGCCCACACCTTCATGGCCGCCGAAGGCCTGCAGCAGGCGGCCAAGGCCCTGGGCCACCGGATCCGGGTCGAAACGCAGGGTTCGGTCGGCGCGCAGGACACGCTCAGCAAAGCGGAAATCGCCGACGCCGACCTGGTGCTGATCGCCGCCGACCGCGAAGTGGACCTGTCCCGCTTCGGCGGCAAGCGCCTGTTCAAGAGCGGCACCAAGCCGGCGATCAACGACGGCCCCGGGCTGATCCGCAAGGCGCTGGCCGAGGCCGGCGTGCACGCGGCCAGCGGCACCGGCGCGGCGCCGGCGAGCAGCGAGCGCACCAAGTCGGCCGGCCCGTACAAGCACCTGATGACCGGCGTGTCGTTCATGCTGCCGTTCGTCACCGCCGGCGGCCTGCTGATCGCGCTGGCGTTCGCGCTGGGCGGCATCTACGCCTTCGACGACGCGCACAAGGGCACGCTGGCCTGGTCGCTGTTCCAGATCGGCGCCAAGGCCGGCTTCACCCTGATGGTGCCGGCGCTGGCCGGCTACATCGCCTACTCCATCGCCGACCGGCCCGGCATCGCCCCCGGCATGATCGGCGGCATGGTCGCGGCCAACCTCGGCGCCGGCTTCATCGGCGGCATCTTCGCCGGCTTCATCGCCGGCTACGGCGTGGCCGCGCTGAACCGCGCGATCAAGCTGCCGCGCACCCTGGAAGGGCTCAAGCCAGTGCTGATCCTGCCGGTGCTGGGCACCTTGCTGGTCGGCCTGACCATGCTGTACGTGGTCGGCCAGCCGGTGGCCGAAGCGCTGGCCTGGCTCACCGACTGGCTGCGCGGCATGCAGGGCAGCAGCGCGGTGCTGCTGGGCCTGCTGCTGGGCGCGATGATGGCCTTCGACATGGGCGGACCGGTCAACAAGGCCGCCTATGCGTTCTCCACCGGCCTGATCGCCAGCCAGGTGTATACGCCGATGGCCGCGGCGATGGTCGCCGGCATGACCCCGCCGCTGGGCATCGCGCTGGCGACCTGGGTGTTCCGCAACCGCTTCACCCGCGAGGAGCGCGGCACCAGCGCCGCCACCGGCGTGCTCGGCCTGGCCTTCGTCACCGAAGGCGCGATCCCGTATGCGGCGCGCGACCCGCTGCGCACCATTCCCGCGCTGATGCTGGGCTCGGCGCTGGCCGGCGCGATCTCGATGGCCGCCGGCGCCGAACTGAAGGTCCCGCACGGCGGCGTGTTCGTACTGCCGATCCCCAACGCGGTGACCCATCTGGGCATGTACCTGGTCGCGCTGCTCGCCGGCACCGTGCTGACCGCGCTGGCGCTGCGCCTGCTGAAGAAGCCGATCGCCGAATAAGTCCCGCGCCGGCGCGCCGCCGGGGGCGATGTCCCCTCCCCCGTCGCCCGCGGCGACGCGCCGGCCCCACCACACCCCTGGAGTCCCTGCCATGTCCCTCCTCCTCACCCGGCGCCTGTCGCTCACCGCCCTGGCGCTCGCCCTCGCCCCGCTGGCCCACGCCCAGGACGCCAGCGATGCGTTCAAGCTCAAGCTCGCCTACACCGGCGAGGCCGCGGTCTCGCTGGACGGCGGCAAGGAACAGGGCAGCGCCTACGCCGGCCAGCTGATGCTCGGCACCGACGTCGACCTGCAGCGGCTGATGGGCTGGAACGGCGCCACGCTGAAGGTCTACGCGATCAATCGCCACGGCACCAACCTGGCCAACAGCGACATCGGCAACAGCACCTCGGTGCAGGAAATCTACGGCGGCCAGGGCACGCGCCTGGCCAACTTCACCATCGACCAGAAGCTGTTCGACGACCGCCTGGAACTGGAGGCCGGACGCAGCGTGGCCAACATCCATTTCCTCGGCTCGGACCTGTGCGGCTACTTCCAGGGCAACTCCGCCTGCGGCAACCCGACCTTCGTGTTCCGCACCAGCAACTTCACCTGGTGGCCGGTGTCCAGCTGGGCCGCGCACGCCAAGGCCTGGGTGACCCCGAACGTGTACGTGCACGTCGGCGCCTACGAGGTCAATCCGACCCAGGCCGAAGACGGCGAGCACGGCCTGAACTGGAGCACCCGCGACCGCACCGGGGTGATCGTGCCGTACGCGATCGGCTACAAGACCGAAGCGGCCAGCGTGCGCTTCCCGGCAATGTACGAGCTGGGCGGCTGGCAGGACAACTCCGACTACAAGGACCCGCTGAACGACCGCAACGGCAATCCGGCGCGGCTCAGCGGGCTGGACTACGCCACCCGCAACGGCCGCTCCGGCGCGTTCTTCCGCTTCGAGCAGCAGGTCACCCGCCCCGACGCCGACAGCGCGCGCGGGCTGGTGCTGTTCGGCTCGGTGCTCAAGGGCACCTCCGGGCAGCTGATCGAAGACCACTTCCTGGAGCTGGGCCTGGTCCAGCGCGGCACCTTCGCCAGCCGCGACCAGGACAACATCGCCTTCGTCGTCACCCAGCAGCGCTACAGCGACGACGCGCTGGAAGACCTGCGCCTGGCGCGCGCCGCGGCCGGCGGCAGCGGCACCCCGCACAGCTCGCAGTACATGATGGAACTGAGCTACGGCATCCAGGTCACCCCGCAGCTGCGCATCGCGCCGAACCTGCACTACATCGTGCATCCGGACCAGTTCAACGATCCGTCGCGCACCCGCGACCTGCCGAATGCGTTGATTGCCGGCATGCGTGTGGATTGGGCGTTGTAGTGCCGGGAGTGGGGATTCGGGATTGGGGATTCGTCGCGCTTGCGGATGCTGATGGCGGCACTCGCAGGTTGTGGCGTTTCCATCGCACTCGGGCAGCGTCTCGTCGAAGCTAGGCGGCAGGACCGACATCCGGACAGTGGCGATCCTGCCGCGCTGGCAGAGCGGCGTTCCAGCGGATCGCGCGACCGACAGAACGATCCGGAAGCGGATGCACCGACAGTCCGCAGCAGCCTCCACGCGACACCGATTTCCGCAGCGGCGCGAGTCGACCTGCATCGCCGGCCGGTGTTCCGCGCAGGCACGGCAAAGCACCATGCACCCCCAACGCACGACGCCCCGGCATGCCGGGGCGTCGTGCGTTTTCGTCCGTGTCACTCCGCTCGCATGCTGATGCGCCAGTCCGTCGGCGCATGCGGGAACGAAATCAGGTGGCCGGCGAATCGAGATCCGTTCGATTCCGTGCAAGCGCGCATCCCTGGCGCGGGAGCGATGACGTTGCCGACACAGACAGGATGCCTGTCGCCGCGCGCCAGCGCGATCGGCCGATGCCGCGCTGCGCTGTCAGAATTCCCCGACATGCGCCGCCGGCGCAGCGGGATCAACGCGCTCGATCCGCCGCAAGCTGCCGCGCGCACAGGCCTTGCGGCTGCCAGGCCTGGGTCAGGGTCGTGGCCGGCCGGTCGGCGTCGTGGAGAATCAGCGCAAAACCTTGCCGGGGCACCGTGCCGATCGCCATCAGCAGCATCGGCGGCCCCGCCTCGATGGTCAGGCTGTTGCCGGGTCCGCGGCCGATGCGAACGCCTGCGGGCGTTTCCAGGCAGGTGTCGCCATTGACCGCGAAGAACGCCTCCGGGCCGGAGTGGACATGCAACGGCGCGGTCGTGCCCGGGGTGAACACCGAACGCAGGTATTCGGCCGCATAGGTCGACGCCGGCGCCACCGCCAGCGGCCCGACCGTGGACACGTGCTCGCCGCCTTCGGAGCGCCATGCGGCCGGCGCGACAGTGAACAGCCAGACCGACCCGAAGGCCTCCACCACCACGCCGGACGCGCCGGCGGCGGCGTCGGCCGATTGCCGCGACGCGAAACGGTCCAGGTGCCAGAACACGGGTTCGGCCGGCAACGACGGCAGCGTTTTCCGCGCCAGCAGGCACGCCGGCCCGGCCTCCTCGGCCGCAGCGCACGGGCGCGCGGTCGCCTGCGCGAAGGCCGCGCCGGGCAATCCCCCCACCGCTACCGCGAACAGCCAGAACAGTATTCCGCGCATCGCCAACCCCTTGGCCACAGGCAGGCCTGGAGCTTGCGCGCTTCCGTGCGCGGTTTCAACGCGCGGGATCCGCAGCAAGCGCCGCCCGCGCAACGGCGAACGCCGCAATGCCGAGGACCGCGCGCAGGCGCCGCTGCGCCTGGCCTTCGCCCCGGCCCGGCGCCGGCCGCGCCGCACTGCCGCGCAACGGTCACCGCCGCTACATAAACGGATCCCATCGTAGCGGCCTCGCCACCGCCGATTACGACGGTTTTCCAACATCCACGTTGCAAGCATTTCGCGCCATGCGCATCCTGGTTGCCGAAGACGATACGTCCATTGCCGTTGCGTTGCGCGACTCGCTGGCCGAGTGCGGGCACGTGGTGGACCATGTCAACGACGGCGCCGCCGCCGAGCGCGCGCTCAGCGCCGAGTCCTACCACCTGCTGGTGCTGGACCTGGGCCTGCCGCGGCGCGACGGCCTGCAGGTGCTGCAGCGCGTGCGCGAGCGCCGCGACGAGGTGGCGGTGCTGGTGGTGACCGCGCGCGACGGCGTGGAAGACCGCATCCGCGCCCTCGACCAGGGCGCCGACGACTACCTGATCAAGCCGTTCGAGCTGTCCGAGTTCCTGGCCCGCACCCGCGCCCTGCTGCGCCGGCGCAGCAGCGGCGGCATCCCCGAACTGGCCCTGGGCCAGCTGCGGATCAACCTGGCCGGGCGCCGGGTATGGCTGCAGGACGAACCGCTGGAACTGACCGCGCGCGAGTTCGCGCTGCTGGAAACGCTGCTGATGCGCAGCGGCAGGGTGGTCAGCCGCGGCCAGCTCACCGATGCCCTGTGCGACTGGCAGCACGAGATCACCGACAACGGCCTGGACATCTCCATGCACCGCCTGCGCCGCAAGCTGCACGGCTCCGGCGTCGGCATCCGCACCATCCGCGGCCTGGGCTACCTGCTGGAAGAGTCGCGCAGCGCGGACGCCGACGCCGACGCCGCCCACGACCCGCAGGCGTCGTGAGCGTGGCCGTGGCAGCCGAGGCGGCGGGCGCGCGTCCCGCCCATCCGAGCCTGCGCCGGCGCCTGCTGGCGTTCCTGCTGATCCCGACCCTGCTGCTGATGCTGGTGGTGTCGGCGCTGTTCTACCTGCTGATGCTCAAGTACTCCAACCACGTCCACGACATGGACCTGAAGGAGGACACGCTGGGCCTGGCCAAGGCGGTCAACGACGCCGGCGCCAGCCTGCCGCTGCCGCTGCAGGCGCGGCGCCTGCTCGAATACAGCAGCGACGGCCGGGTGTTCTTCGAAGTGCGCAGCCGCGACCACGGGGTGATCAGCAACAGCGCGCAGCCGATTCCGGCGCACGACGCGCCGACCACGCTCGGCCGGGTGGCGCTGCGCGACGAGCGCATGGCCGACGGCACCCCGGTGCGCGTGGCCAGCCTGATCGTGCCCTCGGCGTGGGAGGCCGACGACCGGCTGACGATCTCGGTGGCCGAGACCCTGGACGACCGCCACCGACGGGCGCGCGAAATCCTGATGCTGATGCTGCCGACCGAACTGCTGCTGACCTGCTCGCTGCTGGCGCTGGTCTGGCATGGCGTGCGCGTGGGCCTGCGCCTGCTGCAACCGGCGGTGCGCCGGCTCGATGACAGCCAGCGCGACCTGAGCCCGGTGTCCGGCCCCGACATCCCGATCGAGGTGCTGCCGCTGACCCAGGCCATCGACGGCCTGCTGGGCCGGCTCAAGCAGCTGATGGCCCTGCAGGAGCGCTTCGTCGCCGACGCCGCGCACCAGTTGCGCACGCCGCTGGCCGGGTTGAGCATGCACGTGCAGCGCGCCCAGGCCAGCACCCGCGCGCAGGACACCGCGCAGGCGCTGCAACACATCCGCCAGCTGACCGACCGCGCGATCCGCAGCTCCACCCAGTTGCTGGCGCTGACCCGCGCGCAGGCGCCGCGCGAGAGCATCCGCCCGCTGCTGCCGCTGGACCTGGCCGCGTGGCTGCCGCAGGCGCTGGCCGAGCGCATTCCCGACGCGCTGCATGCCGGGGTCGACCTGGGCTACGACGACGACCACGCCGACGGGCCGGCCTGGGTCGCCGCCGATGCCTGGTCGTTGCGCGAACTGCTCGACAACCTGCTGGACAACGCCTTCAAGCACGCCGCCGGCGGCATGGTCACGGTGAGCCTGCGCCAGCAGCCGCGGCACGTGCAGCTGGCGGTCGACGATGCCGGCCCCGGCGTGGACGAGGCCTTGCTGCCGCGCCTGGGCGAACGCTTCTTCCGCGCCCCGGATGCGCCCGAAGGCGGCACCGGCCTGGGCCTGGCGATCGTCGCCAGCATCGCCGCGCGCCACCAGGCCACGCTGCGCTACCAGCGCTCGGCGCTGGGCGGGCTGCGCGTGGAGCTGGAGCTGCCGGCCAGCGCGGCGCCGTCCGCATGAGCCGGCGCCGCGCATTCCGGCTGGCCGGCGTTGCCGTGCTGGGCGCCGCGGCGCTGGCCGGCTGCGTCAGCACCCCGCTGCCCGACCTGACCCAAGCGCTGCCGCCGCAGTGGAGCGCGCTGCCGGCCGCGGCCGCGCCACGGCCGGCCGGCAGCGCCTGGTGGCAGGACTTCCACGATCCGCAACTCGACGCCCTGGTCGCCCAGGCGCTGCGCGACGACCTCGACGTGGCCCAGGCCCTGGCCAGGCTGCGCGCGGCGCGGCGCATGGACGGCGTGGCCACGGCCGAGTTGAAGCCGCAGCTGCACGCGCGCACCGAGGAACCGATCGATCCCGACGCCAGTGCCTCGTTCCTGGTCGCCGGCTTCGACGCGGAATGGGAACTGCCGCTGTTCGGGCGCGGCGAAGCCACCCGCCGCATCAGCCGCGGCGACCTGCAGTCCGCACAGGCCAGCCTGGAACAGGTCCGCACCGCCACCGTCGCCGACGTGGCGCGCAACTGGATCGAACTGCGCCATGCGCAACAGGCCGAACGGCTGCTGCAACGCATCGCCGACGCCCGCCAGCGGCAGGCGACGCTGAGCGCCGCGCTGGTCGGCCTGCGCCTGGCGCCGCCGGCCGCCGCCGCGCAGGCGCAGGCCGCGCAGTTGCAGGCGCAGGCCGCGCTGGGCGAACCGCGCAGCGCCAGCGCCGCCGCCGCGCAACGGCTGGCGGTGCTGCTGGCGCGCAGCGCGCCGGACCCGGCGTGGAGCGCCGTTGCGCCAGCCGCCGCTCCGGGCGCGGCGGAGCCCGGTCTGCAGATCGGCGCGATCGACGCGGTGCCCGCCGACCTGCTGCGGCGCCGCCCGGACATCGCCGCCCGCGAGGCCGAGGTGCTCCACGCCGCCGGCGAACTGGGCATCGCCCGCGCCGACCGCTACCCGAGCATCGGCCTGGGCGGCGCCATCCACTGGTCCACCAACCTGCTCTCGCACCGGCGCACCGCCACCCCGCACGAGATCGCCTCGCTGGGGCCGCTGATCGACATCCCGCTGTTCGACTGGAGCCAGCGCCAGGCCCAGGCGCAGGCCCGCGGCGACCTGCTGCAGGCGGCGGCGCTGGCCTATCGCCAATGCGTGCTGGAAGCGGTGGCCGAAGTGCAGGACGCGCTGACCGCGCTGGAACAGCAACGCCAGCGCGTGCTCGCGCAGCAGCAGGCGTTGCAGGCGCTGCAGCAGGCCGCCGACGCGGCGCAGGCACGGCGCAAGCTGGGCCTGGGCAGCGATCTGGACGTCGCCACGCAACAGGCCGCGCACGACCAGGCCGCGCTGGACCTGCTCGAGGCGCAGCGCCAGCGCGACCTCGACTACATCGCCCTGCAGACCGCGCTGGGCAGCGCCGACACGCAGACTGCCGCCACCGAAACGAGCGCGGCAGGCGCGACGCCCTGATGGTCGCGCTGGCCCGCCAGACCCTGCGCCACGAATGGCGCCGCTTCCTGCCGGTGGTGGTCTCGGTCGGCTTCGCCAGCCTGTTGCTGCTGCTGCAGACCGCGCTGGTGCTGGGCATCTTCGGCAGCGCCAGCGTGTACGTGTCCGGCTCCGACGCCGACCTGTGGCTGGGCTATCCGGGCACGCAGAGCGTGGACCAGGGCCGTCCGATCGATCCCGATGCCGCCACCGCGCTGTACCTGGATCCGCGGGTGCTGCAGGTCGAGCCGTTCGTGTGGTTCGACGGCGACTGGCGCGGCCCCGACGACACCGGCGCGGTGTCGATCTACGTCTCCGGCATCGACACCCGCAGCGACGGGCTGATGTTCGCGCGGCTGTTGAGCCCGGCCCTGCGCGCGGCGTTGCGCGAACCGGACACGGTGGTGGTGGACCGCGCCGAACTGGACAAGCTCGGCGTGGGGATCGGCCGCAGCGCGCGCATCAACGGCCACCGGGTGCGGGTGATCGGGGTCGGCCGCGGCCTGCGCGCGCTGGGCGGGGTCAACGTGCTGGCCTCGCTGGAAACCGCGCGCGCCTTGAACACCGACGCCGTGCACCCGGATTGGCCGACCTACATGGTCGCGCGGCTGCGGCCCGGCACCGACGCCGCGGCGCTGGCGCGCGGCCTGGCCGGCAGCGCCGCGCCGGCGCGGATCGAGGCCTGGAGCGCGGCGCAGTTCGCCCGCCGCAGCATCCTGTTCTGGATGTTCGACACCGGCGCCGGCTCCGGCGTGCTGTTCCTCGGCGGCATCGTGCTGCTGGTCGGCGTGGCGATCACCAGCCAGACCCTGCTGGCCACGGTGCTCGGCGCCGCGCGCGAGTACGCCACGCTCAACGCCCTGGGCGTGAGCATGCGCGCGCTGCGCTGGGTGGTGCTGGAGCAGGCCGCCTGGGTCGGCGCGCTCGGCCTGCTCGGCGCCAGCGCGCTTGGCGCCGCGCTGGTGGCGCTGGCGCGCGCGCACGACGTGCCGGTGGCCTTCGACGGCAACGGCTGGGCCGCGTGTGTGGTCGCGGTGATGCTGCTGACCCTGCTGTCGGCGCTGGCCGCGCTGCGCGGCTTGCGCCGCGCCGATCCGGCGCTGCTGCTGCGATGAACCGCGCCGCCGTCCCCGCCGCGCTGTTGCCCGACACCGCCACGCTGCACGGCAGCGGCGTGTGCAAGAGCTTCGTCTCCGGCAAGCTGCGCACCGACGTGTTGCGCGAGGTGACGCTGCAGGTGTGGCCCGGCGAGCTGACCCTGATCTCCGGCCCTTCCGGCTGCGGCAAGAGCACGCTGCTGTCGATCCTCAGCGGCCTGCAACGCGCCGATGCCGGCCGGGTGACGGCGCTGGGCGAAGACCTGGGCGCGCTCGACGCGGGCGCGCTGGAGCGCTTCCGCCTGCGCCATACCGGCTTCATCTTCCAGGGCTTCAACCTGTTCCCGGCACTGAGCGCGCTGGACCAGGTGCGGCTGCCGCTGCAGTACATGGGCCTGGCCGCTTCCGAGGTGCGCGAGCGCGCCGAAGCGGCGCTGGCCGAGGTCGGCATCGCCCACCGCCAGCAGCTGCGCCCGGCCGAACTGTCCGGTGGCGAGAAGCAGCGTGTGGCGATCGCGCGCGCGTTGGCCAAGCACCCGGCGCTGCTGTTCGCCGACGAGCCGACCAGCGCGCTGGACGCCGGCAACGGCCAGATCGTGATCGACCTGCTGCACCGCATCGCCCGCAGCCACAACACCATGGTGCTGTGCGTCAGCCACGATCCGCGGCTGATCCGCCACGCCGACCGCGTGCTGTCGATGGAAGACGGCCGCATCCTCGACGACCGCCGCCTGGCGCCGCCGCCCTCGCCTCTCTCTTCGCCCCGGATGTCCGCACCATGAAAGCGCTTCTCGCCGCTCCCCTGCTGGGCCTGCTGCTGACCGCCTGCGCGCGGCCGCCGCAGGCGGCGCCCGCGGCCGACGCGGCGCCGGCCTACCTGGCGGTGGCGCGCGGTCGCATCGACGTGGAAGGCGGCCTGCTGCGGTTGAGCCTGCCGGTCGCCGCGACGCTGCAGCGGGTGGCGGTGCACGAAGGCGACGCGGTCCACCGCGGCGCGCTGCTGGTCGAAGCCGACGACCGCGCCGCGGCGCTGGACCTGGCCATCGCACAGACCCGCGCGCAGGCCGCCAACGCCCACGTGAACCAGCTGCAGCAGCGCTTGGCGCACGCGCAGCAGCGCCAGCGGCGGCTGGCCGAGGCGGCGCGGATCGGCGCCGGCGACGGCCAGAGCGCCGACGATGCCGGCGACGCCAGCCAGACCCTGGCCGACGCGCTGCAGGCCGCACGCAGCGACGCCGCACTGGCCACCGAGCAAGTGCACCAGGCGCAACTGCAGCGCGACCAGTACCGGCTGTACGCCCCGGTGGATGGCCGCGTGCTGCAGCTGGCCGCGGCGGCCGGCGCGCGCAGCGACGGCGGCGCCACGCCGCTGCTGACCCTGCTGCCGGACGCGCCGCGCCTGGTCCGCGCCGAATTGAACGAAAGCTACGCCGCCGCGGTGAGCCCCGGCATGCAGGCCGAGGTGATCAGCGACGACGGCCGCCAGACCGCGCTGGGCACCGCGGTGGTGCGCTGGCTGGCGCCGGCGTTCGGCCCGGCGCAGCTGCACGACGACGCCGACGGCGCCAGCGCCGGCAACGACCGCAGCGTGGCCTGCGTGCTGGCGTTCCGGCAACCGTCGGCACTGCGCCTGGGCCAGCGCGTGCTGGTGCGCTTCCGCAACCCGGCCGCGGCGCAGCGCTGACGAAAGGCTGCTGAAACGCCGATCCGCCACGCTGCGCGCGTTCCTTCGCAGCCAATCCGCGCCGCCATGATCCAATCCGCCGAATTCCACTTCCAGGGCGGCCGCCACGGCGTGCTGCTGATCCACGGCCTGACCGGCACCCCCAGCGAGATGCGCCTGCTCGGCAAGTCCCTGCACCGCGAGGGCTTCAGCGTGCACGGCGTGCAGTTGGCCGGGCACTGCGGCAACGAGGACGACCTGCTCGCCACCGGCTGGCGCGACTGGAGCGCCAGCGTCGAGCAGGCCGCGGCGCAGATGCGCCCGCAGGTGGACAAGCTGTTCGTGGCCGGGCTGTCGATGGGCGCGCTGCTGGCGCTGCAACTGGCCGAAGAACGGCCGCAGTGGGTCGATGGCGTCGGCGTGCTCGGCGCCACCTTCCGCTACGACGGCTGGAACATTCCGCGCCGCGCGCGGCTGGCGTTCCTGCTGCCGTGGTTCAAGCGCCTGGGCATCGGCCGCCGCCGCATGTTCCTGGAAGAGCCGCCGTACGGCCTGCGCGACGAGCGCATCCGCGCCCAGGTCAGCGGCGCGATGCTCGGCGGCGACAGCAGCGCCGCCGGCCTGCCGGGCAATCCGTGGCACGCGCTGGCCGAGATGCACCTGCTGTCGCGGCGGGTGCGCCGCAACCTGGCCAAGGTGACCGCGCCGTGCCTGGTCGCGCATGCGGCCGAGGACGACATCGCCGATCTGCGCAACGCGCAACTGGTGGTGTCCGGCGTGTCCGGGCCGGTGGAACTGCTGCTGCTGCACGACAGCTACCACATGATCACCCTGGACCGCGAACGCCGCGTGCTCGGCGCGCGCCTGGCCCAGTTCTTCGCCGCGCAGGCCGCGCCGCGCCAGGCCGCCTGATGGCGCTGCAGGCACCGGTGGTCGGCGTGTGGCTGGCGACGGTGGCGCTGGACACGGTCGGCCAGCTGGCCTTCAAGCACGTCGCCAGCGATCCGCTGGCGAGCGGCGCGGCGCGCTGGCGGCGCATGGCGCGGCAACCGTGGCTGTGGCTGGGCATGGCCTGCTACGTGTTCGAATTCCTGGCCTGGACCGCATTCCTGTCGCTGGTGCCCCTGGGCCGCGGCGTGCTGCTCGGCTCGATCAACATCGTGGCGATCATGCTCGCCGGGCGCTGGCTGTTCGGCGAACGGCTGGGGCGCATGCAGGTGGCCGGGATCTGCCTGGTCAGCGCCGGCGTGGCCGTGGTCGGGCTCGGCACATGACCCGCCCGCCGCTGCACCGCTACGCGCTCGGCTTCGCCCTGCTGCTGGGCTTCGACACCCTGGCCCAGTTCGGCTTCAAGCTCGGCGGCGCGCACGCGTTCCCGCCGCAGGCCGAGTGGGCGTGGGTGCTGCGCCTGCTCGCCAGCCCCTGGCTGTACGCCGCGCTGATCGGCTATGTCGGCGCGTTCTTCACCTGGATGAAACTGCTCGAACACGCGCCGATCGGCCCGGCCTTCGCCGCCTCGCACCTGGAGGTGGTCAGCGTGCTGCTGCTGTCGGCCTGGTGGTTCGGCGAACCGATCGGCCTGTTGCAGGCGCTCGGCGCGGCGCTGATCGTGGCCGGCATCGTCTGCCTCGCGCTCGGCGAGCGCGCCGCGCCGGCCGATGCGCACTGAGGTTCCGCCCACCGCCGGCCTGCCGCTGCGCTGGCGCGACCTGTGGCCGGCGCGCACGCCGCAGCGGCTGGCCGCGCAACTCGGCTTTCCCGATGCGCTGCTGACCTGCTCGGGCACCGCCGCGCTGGTCATCGCGCTGCGCACCCTCGCCGCCAGCAGCCGCCGCCGGCAGGTACTGGTGGCCGCCTACACCTGCCCGCTGGTCGCGCTGGCGGTGGCGCATTGCGGCCTGCAGCTGGTGCTGTGCGATCTGCTGCCCGATTCGATCGAACCCGACCCCGCGCAGCTGGCGCAGCGCTGCGGCGGCGACACCCTGGCGATCGTCGCCACCCATCTGGGCGGACGCCTGAGCGACCTGGAACCGCTGCGCCAGGCCGCCGCAGCCTGCGGCGCGATGCTGATCGAGGACGCCGCGCAGGCGCTGGGCGGCGTGCACGCCGACGGCACCCCGGCCGGCCTGGGCGGCGACATCGGGTTCTGCAGCCTGGCGGTGGGCAAAGGCCCGACCCTGTACGAAGGCGGCCTGCTGATGTCGCCGCACGCGCCGCTGCGGCGCAGCCTGGCCGCGATGGCGGCGCGCCTGGGCCAGCCCGACTGGCGCCGGGAACTGCAGCGCAGCCTGCAATTGCTCGGCTACGCCGCACTGTACCGGCCGCACACCTTGCGCTGGGCCTACGGCGCGCCGTTGCGCCGCGCATTGCGCCGCGGCGACCGCGTGGCCGCGGCCGGCGACCAGTTCGATGCGGCGATCCCGCAGCACGCGGTCGGCGCCTGGCGCGAGGCGGTCGGCGTGCGCGCCAGCGCGCGCTGGCCGGCGTTCCTGGCGCAGGCGCGCGCACAGGGCCAGCGCCGCAGCGCGCGCCTGGCCGCGATCGATGGGCTGCACGTGGTCGCCGACAGCGCCGGCGCACAAGGCAGCTGGCCGGCACTGCTGGTGCTGCTGCCGGACGCGGCCGCGCGCGAGCGCGCACTGGCGCAGCTGTGGCCGCGCGGACTCGGCGTCGGCCTGCTGTTCGTGCATGCCCTGCCCGACTACGCCTACCTGCGCGGCATCGTCGATGCCGCGCCGATGCCGCACGCCCGCGACTTCGCCGCGCGCTGCATCAGCATCAGCAACAGCCCGTGGCTGGACGACGAGGGGTTCGAGGCGATCGTCGCGGTACTGCGGCAGGTGTGTGCGGAGCGATGAGCCGATCCAGCGACGATCTCGCAGCCTGCACGACCCTGTAGGAGCGGCTTCAGCCGCGACAGGATCCATCGGCAAGGCCCGGTCGCGGCTGAAGCCGCTCCTACACGGCTCCGCAGACCAACGGGCATGCGCTAGCGCGGCAACCCCGCCTCCGCCAACGCGTCCAGCAGCCGCAGGTTCACCTCGTGCTGCTGCGCCTGCCACGCGGCCAGCGATTGCAGCGACGGCGCTGGCTGCGCGTCCAAGGCCGCCAGGCGCCGCTTCCACCACTGCGGATAGCGCGCTTCCGAGACCTCGCCGGTGATGTCGCTGCCGAGCAGTTGTCCGTGCAGGTAGGCGATGGCGGTGAGCAGGTGCGGCACCCGCAGTTCGCCCTGGTCCCAGTTGGTGCGCGCGTCCTGCGGATCCAGCACGTCCTTGTCCAGCGACAGGTAGGTCGGCATCGGCGTGCTGCGCAGGTGCTGCAGGAAGGCGTCGATCATCTCCATGCTCGAGCCGAAGCCGCGCACTGCACGGCCCAGGCCCAGGCGCCGCGCCCACGCCACGTCGACGCCGCTGCACCAGTAGCGCAGCTTGCCGCGGTACAGCGGCCGCAGATGGTTTTCCCAGGCATGCGCGGCGCCGACATCGCCCGAGGTGATGCCGACCACTTCCACCCGCGCCACCTGCGGCAGCGCCGCCACCCGCCACACCCACGAGCCGCAATGCACCGCGAACGGGAAGCGCATGTTGTCCGGATGGTTGTCGAACACCACCACCCGCAGCGGCGCCTGCGCGCGCTGCGCCTGGCGCACGATCAGCGGCAGGCTCAGATGATGGAAATCGCCGCTGCCGAGCAGCACGGTGCCATGCCGCGCCGGCAGCAGGCCGTGGAGCGCGGCGCCGAAACGCCGCAGCCGGCGCAGCGAACAGGCGAAGCGCAGCCCGTCGCACCACGCCTGCAGCGGCAGGCGCAACGCGCCTGGCACCGTGCCGAGGGAATCGTCCAGGTCCAGCAGTACCGGTGTGCTCATCTCATTCCGCCAGGTCGGCATCGGTGTCGGCAAGGCCGACGTCGTCGGCTTCGAACAGCGGCCGCAGCCGCCGCAGCGCGATGCGCAGCAGCGGGTTGCGCAGGTACACCGCATGCCAGGTGTAGGTGAAGCTGGCGCCGAGTTGCGCCTTCACTTCCGGGTCGGTCCAGCCGGCGACGTAGGCGCGCAGGCCATGCCGGCAGGCGTAGTCCAGGTTGTGCATCCAGCTCAGCGCGTACAGGTTGTGCTCGCGCGCATCCGGATAGTGCAGGCCGATGTACTTGTCCAGCAGCCGCCCGTCGTGCACGTAGCACAGGTTCCAGCCGATCAGCCGGCCCTGGTGGCGGTAGGTGAACACCAGGCCGCCGGAGGCCGCATCGGTCAGCAGCGCATCGAAGAACGCGGCCGTGAGCAGGTCGAAGTGCACCTCGCTCTGCGCGTAGACCTCCAGGTACAGCGCATAGCACTGCGCGCGCAACGCCGGGTCGGCGAAGGCGGCGCCGGTCGGCAGTACCTCGATCTCCAGGTCCGCGCGCGAGCGCAGCTTGCGGCGGATGTTGCGGCGGCGGCCGCGCGACAGCCGCGCCAGGTAGTCGTCGGTGGAGGCGAAATCGATCGGCACCCAGGCCAGCGCCTGCCCGCGCAGCAGCACGTAGCCGCTGCGCGCGCAGGCCTCCAGGAACGCGTGCGCCCAGGCGTTGTCGGCGGCATCGAGCAGCGGCGAGTGCTGTGGGATGTCCTTGACGATCAGCAGCGGGCGCTGGCGCCCCAGTTGCGCCCGCCACTGGCCGGGCAGCTGCGCCGGGTCGGCCGCGCGCGGCAGCCAGGCGTATTCGCTGACGGTGCTGCCGACGAAGCTGGTGCGCGGCCGCAGCCAACGCCGCCACAGCCGTTGCAGCGGCCAGCCGGCCACGCGCGTGCGCAGCGCCGGGTCGGCGGTGGTCAGCAGGTCGAACTCGGCCTCGAACGCCGGCACGCCGTGCTCCAGGGTGTGGGCCTGGAAGGCCTGCGGCGGGTGTGCGAGGAACTGCTGCTGCAGCGCCTGCGGTTCCAGTTGGCTTACGAAAGGCATCTGCAAGATTGACCGGCTAGCGTGGAGGATGGACGCCGCAGCCCTGGGCAGCGGCATGCCTTCCACCGGCGGCACGCGCCGCGCGGTGGCCATTCATTTCGCGGAGGACTGCCATGACCCCGTCTATCGAGACTCAGATCCACAGCATCGTCGCCAAGCATGGCGAGATCGATCCCGCCGGCCTGACCCCAGACACCAAACTGCACGACCTGGGCGTGGATTCGCTCGAGGCGATCGAAATCCTGTTCGACATCGAGGAACACTTCGACATCACCTTCCCGCAGCGCGATCCGAACCTGGACGACGGCTCGCTGGGCAAGCTGGCCGAAGCGGTGCAGCAGGCGCTGGACGCCAAGGCCGCGGCGGCGGCGCTGGCACCGGCGCACTGAGCCGGCATGCAGCGCTCGGCGCAGGGACACCGCGTCGTCGTCACCGGGATGGGCGCGGTCAGCGCGCTCGGCCTGGGGGCCGACGCCCTGTGGCGCGGCATGTGCGAGGGCCGTAGCGGCATCGCCGCGCTGGCCACGCCCGATCCGCAGGCCACGCTGAAGATGCGCCTGGCCGCCAGCGTGCCCGGTTTCGCGCCGCAGGCGGCGCAGTTGGGCGGCATCGCGCCGGGCCAGCTGGACCGCATGACCCAGATGGCGCTGGTCGCGGCCTACGAGGCCGTGGCCCAGTCCGGCCTGGGAATGGACGACGCCGGCACGGCGCGCGGCGCGGTGGTGATCGGCACCGGCGTCGGCGCCGAACTGAGCCGCGACGAACAATCGCGGCGGCTGTACCGCGAGCAGGCCGAGCGCCTGCATCCGCTGACCATCGTGCGCAGCATGAACAACGCCCCGGTCAGCCAGATCAGCATCGCCTTCGGCCTGCGCGGCCCGGCCTTCGCCGTCTCCAGCGCCTGCGCCTCGGCCAACCATGCGCTGGCGCAGGCGGCGCTGCTGATCCGCCACGGCCTGGCCGAGGTGGCCATCGCCGGCGGCAGCGAAGCCTGCCTGAGCCTGCCGCTGATCCGCGCCTGGGAAGCGATGCGCGTGGTCAGCGACGACACCTGCCGGCCGTTCTGCGCGCAGCGCAGCGGCCTGGTGCTGGGCGAAGGCGCCGGCATCTTCGTGCTGGAAAGCGCCGCGCATGCGGCCGCGCGCGGCGCCACGGTGCTGGCCGAACTGGCCGGCTTCGGCATGAGCGCCGACGCCCACGACATCGTCGCGCCCAGCGCCGACGGCGCCGCCGCGGCGATGCGCCTGGCCCTGCAGGATGCGGGACTGCAGCCGCAGCAGATCGACTACATCAACGCCCACGGCACCGGCACCCAGGCCAACGACCGCTGCGAGACGCAGGCGATCCGCGATGTGTTCGGCAGCCACGCCGACGCGCTGGCGGTGAGTTCGACCAAGGCGGTGCACGGGCATGCGCTGGGTGCCGCCGGCGCGCTGGAGCTGGTCGCGGCGATCGGCGCGTTGCGCGAGCAGCGGGTCCCGCCGACCGCCAACTTCCTCGATCCGGATCCGGCCTGCGACCTGGACTACGTGCCCAATCAGGCCCGCGCGCAACAGGTGCGCGCGGCGCTCAGCAATTCCTTCGCCTTCGGCGGACTCAACGCCGTGCTGGCGCTGCGCGCGGCCGGCTGAGGCGCCGGCCGCGGCGAAAAACGGGAGGCAACGCGGCGCCAACGCGCTGTCTCCCGCCATCTCATGCCACCCGCTTGGCGCGGGTCAGCAACTGGTCCAGCAGCGACAGGCCCAGATCGATCTCGTCGTGGCTGATGTGCAGCGACGGCGCCAGGGTGATCACGTTCTTGTAGTAGCCGCCCACGTCCAGCACCAGGCCGATGCGCTTGCCGTTGTGGCGCAGCTCGCCTTCCAGGCCCATGTCCACCATCGTGTCGAGCAGCTTGCGGTTCGGGGTGAAGCCGTCCGCCTGGCAGATCTCCGCGCGCAGCGCCAGGCCCAGGCCGTCGACGTCGCCGATTTCCGGATGGCGCTTCTGCAGGTCGCGCAGGCCGTCGAGGAAGTGCGCGCCCTTGGCCATGACCATCGCTTCGTAGTCGGTCTCGGCCAGCATGCGCATCGTCTCCAGGCCCACCGCGGTGCCGAGCGGATTGGAGGCGAAGGTGGAATGGGTCGAACCCGGCGGGAACACGGTCGGGTTGATCAGCTCTTCGCGCGCCCAGATGCCGGCCAGCGGATTGAGGCCGTTGGTCAGCGCCTTGCCGAACACCAGCACGTCCGGGGTTACCCCGAAATGCTCGATCGCCCACAGCTTGCCGGTGCGGAAGAAGCCCATCTGGATCTCGTCCACCACCAGCAGGATGCCGTACTTGTCCAATACCTTCTTCAAACCGGTGAAGAAGTTCGGCGGCGGGATCACGTAGCCGCCGGTGCCCTGGATCGGCTCGACGTAGAACGCGGCGTACTCGCACTGCCCGGCCTTGGGATCCCACACGCCGTTGTACTCGGTCTCGAACAGGCGCTCGAACTTGGCCACGCACTGCTCGCCGTATTCTTCCTTGGACATGCCCTTGGGCCCGCGGAAGTGGTACGGGAATTCGATGAACTGGGCGCGGTCGAAATGGCCGAAACGGCGCCGGTAGCGGTACGAGGAGGTGATCGCCGAGGCGCCCAGGGTGCGGCCGTGGTAGCCGCCCTCGAAGGCGAACATCAGGCTCTTGCCGCCGGTGGCGTTGCGCACCAGCTTCAGCGAATCCTCCACCGACTGCGCGCCGCCGACGTTGAAGTGCACGCGGCCCTTGCGGCCCCACTTGCGTTCGGCATCCACCGCGATGGTCTTGGCCAGTTCGATCTTGGTCGGGTGCAGGTACTGGCTGGCCACCTGCGGCAGGCTGTCGATCTGCCGCTTCAGCGCAGCGTTCAGGCGCGGATTGGCGTAGCCGAAGTTGACCGCCGAATACCACATCTGCAGGTCCAGGTACGGCACCTCTTCGGTGTCGTACAGGTAGCTGCCGTCGCAGTGCGCGAAGATCCGCGGCGGCTCGCTGTAGTGCACGGTGTCGCCGAACGAGCAATACTGGGCCTCGTCGGCCAGCATCTGCGCATCGCCGAGCGCGGCGTGGTAGGCCGGGCCGGTGCGCAACAGCGCGTCCGGATCGGGCGAGGCCGGCTGCAGGCCGTCGTGCGCGGCCAGATCGAGCGTGTCGAGATCGCCGTGGAGCGGCGCGAGCGCGGTGGGGAGCGAAACATTCCGATTCATGGGGATCAGGCTCGTTGGGGAACGGGGAGTGGGAAGCGCGCGCTGGCGACGGCAGGCGCGGCGAGTTCGTGCAGCAGGGCGATGGCGTCGTCGAACCCGTCGATCGCGCGGTGGGCGATGCCGCTGGCGCGGCAATGGCGTAAAAGGCCGTCCTTGGCGAAGACGAGATCGGCCTTGCCGGCCACGCAGAAATCGGAGCGGCCGTCGCCGATCAGCAAGGTGGCGTGCGCCGGTTCCTGCTGGCCCATGACCGCGCACTTGCAGGTGCCGCTGGCGCAGCCGGGCTGCGCGTGCGGCGAGGCCATGCGCCATTGCCCGGCGTCGGTGCGCAGCAGGCGGTTGGCGATGATCGGCAGCTGATGCAGGCCGTGCCGCGCCAGGATCCGCGCGATCGGATAGTCCAGGCCGTCACTGACGATGCTCAGCGGCATGCCCAGGTCACGCGCCACATCGACGAAGCGCGCGAACGCCGGATCGATGCGGACCTCGTCGAGCACGCGATGCAGCGCATCCACGTCGCCGTCGAGCAGCGCCACCTGGCCGCTCATGCACTCGCGCGCACCGATGCGCCCGGTCACCCAATCGGCTTCCAGCGCACGCCAGCCAGGCTGGCCGAGCCGTTCAAGCAAGGTATCGGTCACATCCTGCAGCGACACGGTACCGTCGAAATCGCAAAGAATTTTCCACTGGACGCGCAAGACGGCTCTCCGGCTAATTCGGGCAGAGCCTAGGCGGGCTGTCTTTCGTGCTCCTTTCCGGGTGGCGACAACGCCACCGGCAACGCCGGCCTGGCCGGCCTGCGGCAGCGGAGGCCGAGCGAACCGCTTCTCGCCCCGATGAGCGCAGCGTCTGTCTCCAGGCGGGCCGCGTCACTCGCCGCATGGCGGCCTTGACACACATCCGGCCAGGCGCAAGGCTAGATTCGCATCCAGGGGGGGGCTCATCGGCGGTATCGGGGGCCTGTTGCAATGAAAGACGCCATGCTGTCGTCCTGCGCCGAACAGGACGCCTTTCGCCTGGATGCGCAATTGCTGTCGGACCTGTGGGTGTTCCGTGCGGCGGCCCGCCACGGCAGCATCACCGGCGCGGCGGTGGCGCTGAACGTCACCCAGGGCGCGGTCAGCCAGCGCGTGCTGCGGCTGGAAGCGCGCCTGGGCACCGAACTGTTCCGCCGCAGCCAGCGCAGGATCGCGCTGACCCCGGCCGGCATGACCCTGCTGGGCGCGGTCAACGGCGCGTCGGCCGGACTCAACGACGCGCTGTCGCGCATCGCCCGTTCGCAGGGCGGCGCGCTGGTGGTGGTGTGCCCGCCGTCGCTGGCGATCGAATGGCTGATGCCGCACCTGCCGGACTTCTACCGCGAATGCCAGGGCATCGAGTTGCATGTGCGCGCGGAGATGGTGGCGCCGCATGCGTACTGGATGGAAGAGCAGCGCGTGGACGTGGTGATCGGTTATTCGCACGCGCCGATCGCCGGCCTGTGCCAGCTGGCCGAATTCGCCGAGATGATCTTTCCGGTGTGCTCGCCGGCGACCCGGCAACGCCTGGACGCGCAACCGGCGCAGGTGCACGACGTGCTGCTGATGCACGACGACGCGGTCTGGCTGGAAGGCGAGCTGGCCGGCGCGGAGTGGCGCGAGTGGCTGGAGCATGTGGCCGGGAAGCCGCGCTGGCGGATCACCGCCGAACGCCATTTCAACCTGGCCTATCTGGCCTACCAGGCGGCGATCTACGGCGACGGCCTGGCGATGGCGCGCTCGGTCGGGATCCAGCGGCTGATCGATTCCGGCCTGCTGGTGCCGGCACTGGATCGCCCTCCGGTGCCCAGTGCCCACTACCGGCTGATGTCGCTGCTGCCGGCCCGCGAAGGCAGCTCGGCCGCACGCTTCACCGCGTGGCTGATCGGCAGCATGCAGCGCACCCAGCAGCGCGCGCTGGAGGCGCTCGCCCATCCCTAGGCTCGATCTATCAGCCTGGCTATTGGATTCGCTAGAAATGCTGCATTGCCGCAGGCGCGGTGCCGCGCTACATAGGAGTACAGCAGGGCAGAGAAAGTGGGGATGCGCTTTCCGGCCGGGGACAGGCCCGCCTTGCGACGCTGGCGCAGGAACCCTCCTGCCCGGCCGCCGCCTTTGCCTCCGCTCGCCGGATCGCCGTCATCGCCCGTCGCCGCGCCATCGCAGCGCGCGCCTGGCCGTGCCGACGATCGCCGCACGCGACGTGGAGGCGTTCGCCCAGCCACTTTCGCGAGGTTCGACCGCCATGACCGCCACTCCCGTTCGCGCTGTTTCCCCTTGTCCGTCGTGCCATGCCGGTCGCGGCGTCGCCGCCTCCAGCCGCCTCGCCGTCGCGCTGGCGCTGGCCTTGCTGGCGCCGCATGCGTTCGCCGCGGACGACGAAGGCACCCAGGTGACCGATCTCAACAGCGTCGAGGTCACCGCCAAGAAACAGAAACAGCAGGTGCAGAACGGCGCGCTCGGCGACACCTCCGACCTGGACACGCCGTTCTCGGTCAGCACCGTGGACGCGGAGCAACTGGAAACGCGCCAGGCCAAATCGCTGATGGACGTGTTTTCGCGCGACGCCAGCGTCAGCCGCAGCGCCGGTAGCGACTACAACGGCTGGGCCTCGCGGCTGATCGTGCGCGGCCTGCCGTTGAGCTTCGAGGACAGCATGAAGGTCAACGGCCAGCCGACCGCGCTGTTCGGCGTCAACCTGCCGCTGGAGGCGATGGAACAGGTGCAGTTGCTCAAGGGCGCCAGCGGCTTCATGTACGGGTTCGGCCAGCCCGGCGGCATCGTCAACTACATCACCAAGAAGCCGCCTGCCGACGGCAGCGACATCGCCAGCGTGGACATCGGCTACCGCTCCGACAGCGTCCTCAGCGAACACGTCGACGTGGGCGGCTGGCTCGGGCAGGACAAGGATTTCGGCTATCGCATGAATGCCGTGCACGAGGCCGGCAACTTCTATTCCGGCGGCCACGTCGATCGCAACGCGTTCGCGCTGTCGCTGGTCGGCAAGCTGACCCCGGCGGTGACCTGGACCGCGGACCTGCTGTACCAGGACAAGCAGATCGACGCGCCCACGCCCTACTTCTACCCCTGGAGCTACCCGCTCAAGTACCTGCCCGACGGCATCAGCGGCAACACCAACTATTCCTCGCCGGCCACGCTCAACCACGACAAGTTCAGCATGCTCTCCACCGGCCTGGCCTGGGAGATCTCGCCGGACTGGAAGGCGACGCTGTCGCTGGGCTACCTGAAAAATGATTACCGGCTGCGCCAGGAATACTTCGAACTGGATGGCGCCGACGGCTACTACGACGACTGGGTGTTCAACGGGCTGGACCTGTGGACCTTCAAGTACGCGCAGGCGCTGCTGCAAGGCGACTTCAGCACCGGCGCGATCGGCCACAAGGTCGTCGTCGGCGCCTCCTGGCAGGAGATGGCGCAGGACCTGGGCAACGGCAACCTGAGTTCCTGGGCAGTGATCGGCTCGGGCTACCTGTCGGCGCCGGTGCGTTTCGCCTGGAATCCCAGTTCCGACAACCTGGCGCTGTTCCGCTATTCGGACGTCAAGCAGCTGGCCGGCTTCGCCAGCGACACCCTGAGCTTCTCGCCGCACTGGTCGCTGCTGCTCGGCGCGCGCTTCACCGACTACACGCAGACCAACCACGCCTGGGGCACCGGCGAGGTCACCAGCATCTACAAGAAACCGGTGTGGACGCCGACCGTGGCGCTGCTGTTCAAGCCCGCGGCCGATTCCACGCTCTACGCCAGCTACGTGAAGTCGCTGGAACAGGGCAGCAGCGTCGGCAACAGCTTCGCCAATGCCGGCGCGCAGCTGGACCCGCTGCAGAGCAAGCAGTACGAACTCGGCTACAAGATCGAAAAGCCGGGCTGGCAGGCATCGGCGGCGCTGTTCCGGATCGACCGCGGCGCCGAATACGCCAATGCCGCCAACGTCTACGTGCAGAACGGCAACCTGCGCTACGACGGGCTGGAACTGGAGGGGCGCGTGCAAGCGACCGCACGGCTGGGCCTGGGCGCATCGCTGCTGCTGCTCGACGCCTACTACCAGCAGACCAGCACCGCCTGGCTGGTGGACAAGCAGCTGGAAGGCACCGCCAGGCTGACCGCGACCCTGGATGCCGACTACCAGGTGCCCGGCGTCGACGGCCTGGCGCTGCATTCGGACCTGAAGTGGTACGGGCGCACCGCGATCTACAACAACACCGCGCAGCAGACCACCGTCTATGCCAAGGGCTATGCCGTGGTCAACGCCGGTGCCGGCTACCAGACCCGCATCGGCGGCCGCCCGGTCACGTTCCGCGCCGAGGTGCAGAATCTGTTCGACCGCGACTACTGGCAAGGCGGCTACTACGAGTTCGCGATCGGCGCGCCGCGCACCTACGCCGCCAACGTCAAGATCGATTTCTGAGCCGGCATCCGCAGCGTGCGTTTGCCATCCTGCGCGGCCGGATACCGGCCGCGCACCTGCCGCCGTGCGTGCCACGGCGGCGTCCTTCGAAGAGATGCCCTGCGATGACCCGAACGTTGCTGCCATGGCGGTTGTGCGCCGCATTGCTGCTGTCGGCATGGAGCGCCGCTTCGCCGGCGGCGGGCCTGCGCCCGATCAGCGCCGACGACATCGTTGACCTGCGCCATGTGGACGATCCGCAGATGTCCGCCGATGGCCGGCAGGTCGCCTACGTGCTGAAGACCCCGCGCGACAACGGCAAGCCGCCGCTGTCGCGGCTGTGGCTGGTGGACACCGCGGCCGGTGCGGCGTCGGCGCATGCCTTGACCGATGCGGGCACCTCCGCCGCCGGCGAAACGTCTCCGCGCTGGTCGCCCGATGGCGCCTGGATCGGCTTCCTGTCCGATCGCGGCAAGGCTCAGGAACCGCGCCCCGCCTGCACTTCCGGCGACGCGGCAGCAGACGCGGACGCGCCGACCATGCAGGTCTGGCGCATCGCCCGCGGTGGCGGCGCGCCGCAACAGCTCACCACGGCCGCGGGTGCGGTCCGCGCCTTTGCCTGGTCGGCGGACGGCAAGCGCCTGGCCTGGATCGCCACCGACCCGCCCTCCGCCGAACGCAAGGCGCGCTTGCAGCGCAAGGACGATGCGCAGCAGGTGGACCACGAGCTCGCGTTCGACCGGGTCTGGGTGCGCGACCTGCCCGATGGCACGCCGCGCGCGCTGACCGCGCCCGGCCTGCAGGTCTCGCAGCTGGCCTGGTCGCCGGACGGCACCCGGCTGGCCTTGCGCGTGGCCGACGCGCCCGGCTTCAACGGCTACTGGAACCGCTCGCGGCTGGTGCTGGTGGATGCCGCCGACGGCCATCTGCTGCGCATGGTCGCCAGCGACGTGGGCGCGCAGCCGCCGCGCTGGTCGCCCGACGGCAGCCAACTGCTGTACGCGGCGCTCAGCCGGGGCAAGATGACCTCGACCCTGCTCGCGCACCGCCTGGCCGACGATCGCCAGGTGCGCCTGGCGCCGGACTGGACCGGCACCCTGTGGCATGCCGAATGGCGCGACGACGCCCACATCGTGGCCGAAGGCCAGCGCGGACTGCGCGCCGAATTCCTGCAGGTCGATGCCGGCAGCGGCAAGGCGCGCACGCTGGCCGGCACGCACGCGGCCTGGGCCGCGTTCACCCTGGCGCGCGACGGCCGCGTCGCCTATCTTGGCGAAACGCCGACCGCACCGGCGGACATCTGGCTGCTGCGCGACGGCCGCACGCACCCGCTCACCGACAGCAATCCGCAGGTACGGCAATGGGCGCTGGGCACCTTGCGCGAACTGAGCTGGCGCAGCTCGCGCGACGGACGCCGCATCGACGGCGTGCTGGTGCTGCCGCCAGGATGGAAAGTCGGCACACCGTTGCCGACGCTGCTGCAGATCCACGGCGGCCCGGCCTGGGCGTGGTGGTCCGGCTGGCTCGGCTCCTGGCACGACTGGGCGCAGCTGCTGGCCTCGCACGGCTACGCCGTGCTGCTGCCCAATCCGCGCGGCTCCGAAGGCCAGGGCGCGGCCTTCACCGAGGCGGTCAACAACGACTGGGGCGGCGGCGACTATCAGGACGTGCTCGACGGCCTGGATGCGATCGTGGCCCAGCGCATCGCCGATCCGGCGCGCGTGGCCATCGGCGGCTGGAGCTATGGCGGCTACCTGGCGGCGTGGGCGGCGACCCACGATGCGCAGCGGCGCTTCCGCACCGCCATCGTCGGCGCCGGCGTCACCGACCTCTACAGCATGGCGCTGACCACCGACGTGCACGATTTCCTGCCCGGTTATTTCGGGCGCGACGCGCTGGCCGCACGCGCGGTGCTGGACGAGCGCTCGCCGCTGCGCTACGCCGAGCGGGTGCGCATGCCGGTGCTGATCCTGCACGGCGAACAGGACCAGCGCGTGCCGCTGGCGCAAGGACAGATGCTGTACCAGGCTCTGAAAACCAATGGCACGCCGGTGCAGATGGTGACCTACCCGCGCAGCACGCACTGGCCGGAAGAACGCGATCTGCAGCGCGACCTGCTGCAGCAGGTTTCGCGCTGGCTGGCGACGCAACTCGCCGCCAGCACCGGAAATGCCGCGGCGGCGCCGGAACAGTGACGCACCCCGCCGGGCTGCGCGGTGTCGGCGCACGCCATAGCCTCGGCGTGGCCAGCACGCAGCCAGCAATACGTCGGGCAGCGCAGCCGCCCGACGAAGCTCAGCGGGCGAGACCCGCGATGAAGGACGCGTCCTGCGCGCCGCTATAGAGACGGAAATCCTGCATGCGGCCCTTGAAGTACGGATCGCCGCCGTACTGGGAGCGGCCTAGCCAGGTCTGCGTGGTGCGGCCCAGCTGGAAGGGATTGATCCAGATGCCATCCGCGGTGGCGACCCGCGCGCCGTCCACATAGAGCGTGCCGACGGTGCCCGAGAGCGTGACCGCCACATGCACCCAACGCCCGACGGGCAGCACGTCGGTCGTCACCGACTCTTCGTTCCAGAACTGGTTGCGCGACGCCGAGAAGCGCAGCTTGCCGCTGCCGTCGCGCGGAAGCAGCGACATATAGGCCACGTCGTTGGACCCGAAGTCGAAGATGCGCGCATTGACCACCGCGGCATCCCAGTAGACCCACACCGCCACCGTGAAATCGCCAAGCCCCGACACGGCACCGTCGGGCAACTGGACGTGACCGCTGCGGCCATCGAACTGCACGGCGCTGCCGCCGTTGCGCCCTGCGCCCCAGCTTGTGCCGCCCTTCAACTGCGCGTGCAATCCGCGGCCACTGGCGTCGTTGGCGTCGCCGTTGAGCGGCAGGTGCAGCCACGCCTCGCCGGGGACCGCCACGCGCGCGGTATCCACGCCGAGCATGGGCCCGGCTTCCTTCGTCAGTGAGACGATCCGGTAGTACCAGATGCCCTGCGCGGGAGCGTCGGTGTAGGTACACGGATCGACGACTCGCGCAATCGCCGCGAACGGACCGTTGGGCGAAGCCGCCCGCTGCACGACGTACTGCGTAGCGCCCGCGGAGCCCCACCACGACAGCTGCACCTTTCCGTTGCTCAGCAATGCGCTCAGGCCACTGGGCGCGGCGGGAGGAACCGGATCGCGCGCATAGAGCAAGGTGCCCATGCCCGGCTGATCGCCGCCATCGACGCGCTCCGGCCGGATCATGTCGCGCATCGCCTCGCTCCAGGGAGCCGAGAGTCCCTTGCGGCCCACATAGTGGTTGCAGATGAGTTCCCAGTTGGGCCGCAGATGATTGGTGCCCGCGGTCGCGGTCCCTGGTCCGAACACCCCGTTGTAGGGCGCGAACGGCAGCGTGAACAGCGCATTGCCGCTGGTATCGGTCAGGTTGGTCTTGGCCACGTATTCCGCACCGGCCAACAGCCGGTTGTTCCAATGACCGAACAGATCCTCGCCCTGGTTCCAGGCCATCTCGCACAACATGCCCGCCAGCGAGATGCCGAGGGTCGAGTGACCCTGATCGCGATGGCTCTCCTGCCATTGCCCCAGATAGCCGGGATGCAGGTAGTAGACGTTGTTGGCGCTCGCGCCGTTGCCGCGGCCGTTCTTGTAGTAGTTGGTCGCTTCGGCCATCAGGTCGGGCCGGTCGCAGAATACGCCGATCGCGTAGACCGAGCAGATATTGGCCAGGTCCCAGTTGGCCCAGTAGTGCGTGACCTTCCTGATCTCCGTGCCGTTGTGGTTGACCAGGAAGTCGTGGCACTTCGGATAGAACACGTTGAGCAGCATGCTCTGGAAGCGCGCGATGTCCTGCTTGGCCCAACCGGAGTAGCTGCGCATCAGCTCCGCGGCGTTGGCCCATTGGTTGCCGTACAGGCCCGAGGCTAGGTAGACATTGGAATCGCCACCCAGTGCGGTCAAGGTCGACGACCATGCATTGAGGAACTCCACCGCCTTCTTCGCGTAGTTCTCGTCGTCGGTGATTTTCCAGCGCAACGCGAGATGCAGGGCGCGCACCATGTCGCCAATCATCTGCCAATAGTTCTCGCCTTGCCCACCGCGTATCACCAACGCCAGGGGACGCGGTACCGCCGTGAGGTTGGCGTTGTTCGTCTTGAGCATCATGTTCCAGCCGCCCACCCAGGGCTCCGCGTTGGCGGCCAGTTTGTTCCGGATACGCTGCAGATCGGCCTCGGTGACCAGCAGGCCGGGGTGCGTGATCCTGGATACATCGAGGTTCGTAGTGGCGAGAGCATCGGCAACGGCGAGCGGGTTCGCGCCGGCACGCGCCGTAAGCCCCAGCGTGAGCGCACCTGCGGTGCCAAGAAGGAAATTGCGACGGCGCTGCAGGGAGATGTCTTCGTCTTCGTTCGAGAAATTCATCACAGCCACCTGCGCTCATCGGTACGGTGCGCTCGAGTCTAGCAGCGCGATATTGCAGATGAACACGCTTGACGACCTGACGTACGAGCACATTTCGCTCGCCAAAATTTCCTTCATTTCAAGCACGCATGGCGACGATCGCGCCTTCCGTGATTGATGTACGTATCGCGTCGCGCATGGCTTCACATTTTTGGCAAGCGGCAGTGCGATGGCGCAGTCGAACGCGTTGATTGCTCGGCGCATGTCGGCTTTCCCCGTCGTCCGACTCGACTCGCGCCAGTTGCAGATTTCCTTTTCCCACCGAAGGCACCGCCGCGCACCGATGCCGGCACCGCATTCCAAGACCACGACGCGAGCGCAACGTTGAAGGCGCAGGTCACGCCGCGTTCTGCTCTTGCGGCCTCACACCACGACCGTGTACCGAGCATTTCCTTCAAGAACGTCATCGATGCGGCAGCCTCGCTCTCGCCATCGGCGCAGGTGCGACGCAGCGATCGCGTATGCTGCCGCGGCGAAAGCCGGCGCCCGGCCGAGCTGCCTGCCTCGTCGTCCGAGAACGGCACGCCGAACACTTCGTGCTCCAGGCCAAACAGCTTCGCGCATGGGAGCTTCTTCGCCATGACCGGCGAACGGCACCCCATGGTCCACGGAGACGGGACGATTCGGTCACCAGTAGCCGCAAGGGCCGCCATCGCTCTACCATCCGCTGACTTCTGACCGCCAATTTATTGCCGATGAGCAATGACCCGACACGACGCCGCTTGTGTACCGCACTGCTCGCGACAGGGGCCGGGCTTGCTGTATTTGGTGCACGTGGAAGGAGCCTACCGTCGGCAAAATGCCACTCCCTATCCGGCCTTCTGCAGGCGGAACGCCAGCCCGGAATGGCCGCGGTCCTGGTGGACCGGGGACGGGTGACCGAATTGGCTACCGCGGGGCGGCGCAACGATGCCGGCAATGTGCCGGTCGACCGCCATACCGTGTTCGAACTGGGTTCCATCACCAAGGTATTCACCGCCCTGCTCGTATTCCGGCTTCGACAGCGTGGCCTGCTTGATGTAGACGCCCCCATCGGCCGCTATGTGGAGGACCTGCCCGCGGCATGGCAGCCGATTGCACTCTCCAGGCTGCTCAGCCACACGTCCGGCGTCCCGAACTACCTCAACGAGGGAAACTTCCTTGAACTGATGCCGACGGACCCTACACCCCGGACACTGCTGGCGATGGTCGCGCAAGCGCCTCTCGACTTTGCTCCGGGGACACGACATGCCTATTCCAATACCAACTACATCCTGCTCGGACTCGCCATTGAGCGGGTGACTGCTGCTGACTATTGGCAATGTCTGCAGGACGAAATCCTGAGTCCACTGGAGATGCGGGATGCCGGGCCGCGTCTTGCAGGCGATCACCGTCGCGTTGCCCAGGGTCATCTCTACCAGGATGGCCGTTGGCTCGACCCACCCATTACCGCCCCTGGCTCGGCCTGGGCCGCCGGCGCACTGCTTGCCAGCATCGACGACATGGCTCGTTTCGCCGTCGCTCTGGATCAAGGGAAGCTGTTGCCCGATGCGCTGCTGCATGAAATGTGGCGTGATACGCGGCTTGTCGACGGTGGCTCGGCCGGCTGGGGGGCGGGTTGGGAACTCGCCGACGGCGGCAAGGTGGTGGGGCACGGCGGTGGAACGGCGGGCTTCACGGGATACTTCCGTCATGTCCCCGCCCTGCGACGCACTGTCGTGGTGCTGATCAACCGTGCCGGAGACATTGGCCCCCAGGGCATCGCCGAGCGGCTGGACCTGGGCTCGCGCTCATGCGGGGGCAAGAATGATGGGCCCGCTACCAGCAGGGCGTGACTTCGGAGGAACAACGCTTCATCGGCAGGCAGCCGCTTGCGCCTCTCGTTTCCGCGGCCTCGCAAGGTCGGCACGAAGTCGCTGTGGCGATCCGACGAGATCGAAGCGTGGATTATGGCGAGGCCCGTCCACCGGATAGGACGGGCCACGTCCAATGAGTCGCACGATGCTGGGCCCGGCCGACGTTAGGCGGCTTCGTGATCCAGGGCGCGGTCGTTGCCAGCCATCGAACCAGGCGGCGGCTCGGGCTCTTCCGTCATCGGCAACAGGTGCAGGTAGTGATTGATCCGGGCCATGGAGGCGTCGACCGATCGCCACCATGCTGGCCTTGTCGTCGATCCGGTAGCGGTAGCGATTGTGGTGCCCGGAGCCGGAATCGAACCGGCATGGGGTCGCCCCCGGCGGATTTTAAGTCCGATGCGTCTACCAGTTTCGCCATCCGGGCCTGGTGCCGCTAGCGTGCCTGATTGCAGGCCGCTTGTGAACCGCGGCGCGGGCAACCTGCGCTCGCGCGGCTACCGAAAAAGGCCCCGGCGTCGCCGCCACGACGGCGCCGGGGATGCCATTCGGCAACAGTGAACCTGACGATTCCGCGCGCGCTCAGATCGCCCGCGAATAGCGCGCCGGTTGCGCCGGCTGGCGCAGGTAGCGGTCGAAGCACATCGCGATCAGGCGCAACAGCGGGCGCCCGCGCACGGTGGCCTGGATCGTGCCGTCGCGGTAGTCGGCCAGGCCGTCGGCGCACAACGGCGCCAGCGCCTGCAACTCCTCTTGGAAATAGCTGGCGAAGTCGATGCCGTGGCGCTGCGCCAGCGCGGCGACGTCGGCGCGGCCCTGGCACATCAGCTGCTGGATCAGTTCCGCGCGCAGCGCGTCGTCGGCGCTGAGCTGCAGGCCGCGCAGCACCGGGCTGTCGCCGGCGTCCACCGCCGCCTCCCAGGCCGGCAGTTCGCGCTGGTTCTGGCTGTAGCTGTCGCCGATGCGGCTGATCGCGCTGACCCCCAGGCCGAGCAGGTCGGTGTCGGCATGCGTGGTGTAGCCCATGAAATTGCGGTGCAGCCCGCCCTGGCGCTGCGCGCGCGCCAGGTCTTCGTGCGGCAGCGCGAAATGGTCCATGCCGATGTACTGGTAGCCGGCTGCCGACAGCTTGCGCACCGCCAATCCGAGCAGCGCGAGCTTGTGCTCGGCGTCGGGCAGGTCCGCATCGGCGATGCGCCGTTGCGCCTTGAACAGGTGCGGCATGTGCGCATAGCCGTAGACCGCCAGACGGTCAGGGCGCGCCGCGATCACCGTGTCCAGGGTGCGCTCGAAGCCGGCCAGGGTCTGCCGCGGCAGGCCGTAGATCAGGTCCACGTTGACCGAGCGCATGCCCTGCACGCGGCAGGCGCGCAGGATGTCCAGGGTCTCGGCCACGCCCTGGCGGCGATTGATCGCCTGCTGCACCAGCGGGTCGAAATCCTGGATGCCCAGGCTGGCGCGGTTGAAGCCCAGCGCCGCCAGCGCGGCGATGTCCTGCGGGGTCACCGTGCGCGGATCCAGTTCGATGGAGATGTCGCGGTCCGGCGCATCGCTGAAGCGGAACAAGCCGCGCAGGCCCTGCAGCAGTTCGCCGAGCAGGTCCGGCGCCAGGAAATTCGGCGTGCCGCCGCCCAGGTGCAACTGCACCACCTCGCGCTCGGTCTCGAAGCAGGCGGCCATCATCGCCGCCTCGCGCAACACGCGCTGCACGTAGGCCCGGCCCTTGCCGGTGTCGCGGGTGATGACCCGGTTGCAGCCGCAGTAGAAGCACGGATTGCGGCAGAACGGCACATGCACGTACAGCGACAGCGGCCGTGCCGGATCGCTGCCCTGCACTGCCGCGAACAGCTGTGCCGGGCCAAACCCGGCCTGGAAATGCGGCGCGGTCGGATAGGAGGTGTAGCGCGGGCCGGGACGGTCGTAGCGGCGCAGCAGCTCGGCGTCGAAGGTCCAGGTGGCGGCGGGATCGGAGGCGGTCAGGATGTCCATGGCGAGCAGCATGCGCGGCGCGGCGCCGAGCCGCCTTGACCTGGATCAATCCACTGCATCACTCGACCGGCGGCAACGGCAGCGCCGGCTCGAACGGCCGCCAGCTCATCTGGTGGCGGCGCCAGAAGGTGTCGGCGATGCGCGCGGCGATGTCGTCGGCGAGCACGCGCATCGGCGCATTGTCCAGTTCGGCGGTGGTGGCGCGGAACAGGCCCAGCCAGCGCTGGAACAGCACGTCGCTGAGTTCGCGCATGGCCATGTGCTTGGGCATCGGCGTGCCGCGGAAGCGGCGGGTGCCGCGCAGCATCGCCGACCAGAAATCGCTCAGCTGCAGCAGATGCGCGTCCCAGTCCTCGATATGCGCGGCGAACACCGCGGCCAGGTCGGCGTCGGCGCGCACGCGGCGGTAGAAGGCCTCCACCAGGGCGCGCACTTCCTGCTCGCTGCACAGGTCCGGCCCGGGCAACGGCAACGCGGCGAGATCGTCATGCATGTCGGTGCTCCTGCTCGATGGCGCCAGTATCCGCAGCCGCCGCGGCCCGGCCTTGATCAGGATCAATGTCGCCACGCGCCGCGCTGCCTAGTCTGCGTGGGCGGCATGCGCCTGCGCCGACGCCGACGGGGAGCGGCGGCGCGGCCGCGTGCGGGCGGCGCCAGCCCATGCGTGGCACCACCCAGGCGCATGCCGCACCTTCCTTCCGCGATGGAATCCGCCCGTCATGACGCCCAGCGACGATCCCCTGCTCGACCCGCTCGATGCCACCGCGCCGCGCCCGCTGGTGCAGCGGCTGGGCGTGATCCTGTGGCCCAGCTTCCTGGTCGCCGGTGCGATGAGCGTGCTGTTCTTCGCCCTGGTCGATCCGCTGGCGCTGCGCGACATCACCTTCCCCGGCCGCCCGCTGAGCCGCGAACTCGGCTATACGCTGGGCTTCTTCATGTTCTGGTCGGCCACGTTGAGCGCGAGCGCGCTGACCGGCTTCCTGTTGCGACCGGCACCGCAGGCCGCAGCAGACGACGACGAGCCATTGCCGTGAGCGGACCACCGATGCCCCGCAGCATTCCATTGCGCACGCTCGGCGCCCATGCCGAAAACGCCGCAGCTACCGATGCCGCGGCCGCGCCGCGCGGCCGCTACGCGCGGCTGCGCCGCTGCAGTCTGTGGCTGCTGTTCGCCACGTTCTACCTGCTGCCGTGGTTGCGCTGGGACGGCCACCAGGCGCTGCGCTTCGACCTTCCGGCGCGGCGCCTGGACCTGTTCGGCTGGACCATGTGGCCGCACGATGTCGGCTGGCTGCTGCTGGCGCTGTTCGCCGCCGCCGCGGCATTGATGGTGACGACCACCATGGCCGGACGCGTGTGGTGCGGTTTCGCCTGCCCGCAATCGGTCTGGAGCCACGCCTTCGCCTGGCTGGAACGGCGCTTCGCCGCCTGGCCGGCGGCTGCGCGGCATGTGGTCTGGACGGCGCTGGCGCTGTGGACCGGGATCAGTTTCGTGGGCTATTTCGCGCCGATCGCCGACCTGGTGGCGCGGCTGCGGCCGTTCGCCTGGAGCGGCTGGGAAACCTTCTGGGTGCTGTTCTACGCGCTGGCCACCTGGGGCAATGCCGGCTTCCTGCGCAGCCAGGTGTGCCGCTACCTGTGCCCGTACGCGCGGCTGCAGCCGCTGCTGTGCGATCGCGACACGCCCTTGATCGGCTACGACGCGATGCGCGGCGAGCCGCGCGGCGCGCGCGCCTGCGGCCAGGGCAGCGTGGCCCAGCGCGGGCGGCGCCTGCTCGATGCCGGCACCGCACGCGACTACGCGCTGCGCGCCAGCATCGCCCGGCTCGCCGGCCAGGGCGGCCAGCGCGGCGACGCGCTGGCCACCTACGCCGGCATCCTGCCCAAGTTCACCGCCGCGCAACTCGGCGATTGCGTGGACTGCAGCGCCTGCGTGGACGCCTGCCCCGCGCGCATCGACCTGCGCAACGGCCCGCATTACGCCTGCACCGCCTGCGGCGCCTGCGTGGAAGCCTGCGACCGCAGCATGGACCGCCACGGCTTCGCCCACGGCCTGCTGCGCTGGGCCGGCGCCAACGCGATCGAGCGCCAGCCGCGGCGCAGGCTGCGGCCGCGGCTGCTGGCCGGCGCCGCGTTGCTGCTGGCGGCCCTGCTGGCGGCTTTGCTCGCCGCCGGCTGAGCTGCGCTGGCAGCGCGCCGGGTAGCGGAAGCCGATCTCTCCGGCGGCGCGTGAGATCGGCGATCCAGCAAGAACGCCGACCACCCACGGCGAGGAGGCGCGACTCACACACCTCCGCTTGTCTTCCACATGCAACCGCCTACTAGGGAGAGGCAGGCTTCCACGCATACGCGGATGCCGCGCCCACGACCTGCCCCACGCCCGGATACGGAAAGTGCGGGGCGAAGATCGTTTCGTGGGTGCGCGTCAATTGCGCGAGCAGCGCGGTCCGGCTGTCCTTCGCGGTCTTCGCATCCTGGTCGAACCCCATCGACCAGTCGGGCTTTTGCAGCGAGACGATCGAACTGTGCACCGCGTCGCCGACGTCCAGCAGGCGCTGTTTGCCCGAGACGATCCTGTAGCCCACGTGGCCATCGGTGTGGCCCTTGATCGCGACCGAGGTGATGGACGGGGTGATCGCTGCGCCAGGAGCAAATGGGATCACCTGTGCGGCGATCGCCTGCACCAGCGCCGATTTGTCGGCCTGCGCCTGCAAGGACGCCCAATCTACCGCAGAGATGTGGATCTTCGCGCCAGGGAACGCCGATCGCCCGGAGGCGTCGACCAGCCCACCGATATGATCCGGATGTACGTGGGTGATCAGCACGTCGGTCACTTGCGACGGTTCGACGCCGGCGCGCTTCAGGCTGGCGAGCAACACGCCGCCCACCTGCGGGCCCAACCCGGTATCGATCAGCGCGACATGCGCGCGATCGCGCACGAGCAAGGCATCGACCGGCAGCGTGACGACATCGGACGGCAGCTTCGCCGCTCGAAGCAAGGCAGTCACCGCGTTCGGCCCGACATCGGCGCCGAAGATCTTGCCGTCGTTGGGAATCACATAGGTGCTGTCGCGCAAGGAGGAGACATCCAGCTTGCCGACATGGAAATGCGTGGCGGCGGGTTGGGCCGGCTCCGGCCCCATGGCATGCGAGGCGAACGGAAACGCAGCGGCCAGCACGGCGGCGGCGATGATGGAATAGCGCATTTGCAGTCTCGTTGGAGTGGATGAAATGCCGGGTTCGCTCGAACAAGGCAAGAATCAGGCGGCGATCGCCTTGGCATGCGCGGCCCAGGTCGCGGAAAAGGCATCCGCGCGCAACGCCGGTTCGAAACTCTCGACCGAGACGCCGACCAGGCCATGGATCACGAACGGATCCTGCGTGAGGATCGCGTCCACCTCCGCGCGGCTGGCGCCATGCGCCAGCACGACGCCGCCGCGGTGGTCCTCGCGTGGGCCGGCGACCAGGATGCGGCCGCTAGCGCAGTGCTCGGCCAGCCATTGCCGGTGCGCCTGCAGATGCGCGTTCACCTCTTCGATCGGCCGGACGTACGTCAACGTGATGATGTAGAGCATGGGACACCCTTTTTTGGAATGAAGGAAATGGAGACGATCAGTCGCGCAGCGCCGCGCGCACCGCATCGCCGATTGCGGCCTGCGCCAGCTGCAGGGAGCGCGCGCTGGCCTCCGGCCCCTTGGACAGGCTTTCCGCGCGCACGAAGTGCACGTCGCCGATGCCCATGAAGCCGAACGTGGCCGCGAGGTAGCGCTCCTGGAAATCGAGCGCGGCCATCGGGCCTTCGGTATACACACCGCCGCGCGTGGACACGACGATGACGCGCTTGTCGCCGGCCAGGCCGATCGGGCCGGTCGGCGTGTACTTGAAGGTGCGGCCGGGCTGCACCACGCGGTCGATCCAGGCCTTGAGCTGGCTGGACACCGAGAAGTTGTACATCGGCGCCCCGATCACCACGACGTCGCTGGCCAGCAATTCGCCGACCAGGGTCTCGGACAGGGCGTGTTCGCGCAGCGTGTCGGCATCGAAGCCTTCGTGCCCGAGCGGGCGGAATCCGGCGGCGATGGGGCCGGACAGATGTGCGATCGGCTCGGCGACCAGATCGCGATAGACGATCCGGGCGGCAGGAACCGCGGCACGCAGTTGGTCCACGACCCGGCCGGTCAGCGCGCGGGACGCCGAGGCGGAGGCGAGGATGCTGGAATCGAGATGCAGGACGCGCATGGGTCACTTCGTGGGTTGTCAGCGGTGGAAGCAGTCTTGCAAGCGCTGCTTTGTCGCGCTAGACAGGTGTTTCGTGACTCTTTGTCATGTCTGATGGGACAATGCAGGCCCGATGAGAGGAATGCCGGATGGACGACCTGAATGACTTCGCCCTGTTCGCTGCGGTGGTCGTGCATGGCAACTTCTCCGCGGCAGGACGCGCCCTGGGCTTCCCCAAGTCCAAGGTCAGCAGGCGCATCGGCGAACTGGAACGGCGGCTCGGCGTGCGGCTGCTGCAGCGCTCCACGCGCGCGGTGGCCCTGACCGAAGTGGGGGCGGAGTTCTTCAAGCACTGCGACAGCATCACCCGCTCGGTGAAGTCCGCGCTGGAGGTGGCCGAACGCGCGACCCAGCGTCCGTCCGGGCGCATCCGGGTCAGTTGCCCTGTGGGCGTTGCGCACCTCTTCCTGTCCTCGCTGCTGCCGCGCTTCCTTGCCGCCGAACCGGACGTGCAGATCGAGCTGGAACTGACCAGCCGCCGCGTCGACGTGATCGCCGAAGGATTCGACATCGCGCTGCGCGTGCGCTCCACGCTGGAAGATTCCGACCTGGTGGTGCGCCACTTCGGCGACAGCCAGCAGCTGCTGGTGGCCAGCGCCGCATTTCTCGCCGAGCACGGCCCCTTTCCCAGCCTGCAGTCGCTGCAGGGCGTGGCCGGCGCAGGCCCGAAAGGCACGGGCGGGCAACAGCCGCGCTGGAAGCTCACCGGCGCCGACGGCACGGTCGCGTCGATCGACTATCGCGCCGTCCTGGTCACCGACGACATCCATCTTCTCTACGCTGCGGCGCTGGCCGGCGTGGGCGTCGCGCAGCTCCCCGTCGATCTGTGCCACGACGCGCTCGACGCCGGGCGCCTGGTCGCCCTGCTGCCGGACCACCGACTCGCGATGCACCGCCTGCACGCCGTGTATCCCTCGCGCCGCGGCATGGTCCCCGCGGTACGCGCGTTCATCGACTATCTTGCGCTCGAACTGCCCAGAGCCATGGTGTCCGCAGACCGGTATCGGGCGCAGATCGAGCCGAACGCGGCGCCGGGGCCGGCGGCCAGGGCATGAGGTTAGGCCCAGGGGCGCATGGCGGCAACGCAAACATGCGGTTTGCGGCGAAGCGCGCCAGAGACCGCGAACGGACCGGCAATCCCGCTGCCGGATCCATGCGTTGGCCACGTCGCCACGCTGGCTCGCCGCCGCCCGCAGGATTTTTTTGCCGGCGGGCTGGCGCAACCCGTCGGAGGGCTGTAGAATGCCGGGCTCCCAAGCGGGAATAGCTCAGTTGGTAGAGCGCAACCTTGCCAAGGTTGAGGTCGCGAGTTCGAGTCTCGTTTCCCGCTCCAGATTCAGACAGAGCCCCGTCAGCGGGGCTTTGTTTTGTCGGACACCGCTGCTGGCGGTTTCGGCTAGAATTCAGTCCACCGGCCTGGTGGCAGAGTGGTTATGCAGCGGACTGCAAATCCGCGTACGCCGGTTCAATTCCGACCCAGGCCTCCATCTGCATTGCGACGCCCGGTAGATCCACGATCTGCCGGGCGTTTGTTTATGCGGCGCTGCACTGAAGCACCCGCCGCAAGGCGATCGGGTGTGCAGCGCCGGCAGCATCCGCGGACTGGAATCTCCACCACAGCGGACCGCCCATCGGGGTAGACAAGTGCCTGGACGCGCCCACGTCGCGGCGTACCTGCGCATTCCCTGCCCTAGCATCGCAGCGACACCACACCGAGGGATCGCCATGCATCGATGGACACGCTGGAGCGGCGCAGTGATTTGTTTGGCCACGGCCGGCGCCGCGCAGGCGCAATCCTGCCGGCTGCAGACGCAGACGCTGGACTTGCCGCTGGTCTCCAAGAACATGCCGAAGTACGCCTACCAGGTGCGGGTGCAGGTCGGCACGCCGCCGGCCTCGGCGAATGCCGCCGCCGCGAGCCAGGTGCTGGAAGTGGATACCGGCTCCACCGGCGTGGTGGTGCCGCTGAGCGCGGCGATCCAGCCGGCCTGGGACGCCTCGACCAAGCTCGGCTATATCTTCTACTCCAGCAACAGCCAGTACCACCCCGGCAAGTACGTGCAGGTGCCGATGCGGCTCGGCGTGTCGGCCGACGGCAAGCGTGCCGCGGCGCGCATCGATTCGATCGAGGTCCTGGCCGCGCAGTGCAGCTGCGGCGTCGCCGCGATTCCGAAAGGAACGCCGGCGGCCGCGGTGAAGACGCTGAGCCAGGCGCCGGACAGCTGCGCCGCCTACGACAACACCCTGGCATTGAGCAGCGGCGGCACACAGGTGCTGCAGCACTGCACGACCATCGCGCCCGGCTTCGGCATGATGGGCGTGGGCTACGACCGCGGCGTGCCGGCGGCGCGCAATCCGTTCCTCAACCTCGCGCAGATGCGCGCCGGCAGCATGAGCCCGGGCTACATCGTCAGTGCGTCCGGCATCATGCTGGGCGTCAGCAAGCAGGCGCTGCAAGGCTTCTCGCTGATTCCGCTGCAGCGCACCGCGGCCAGCGCCGGCGCCGACTGGCAGGCGCCGAACGCGTGCGCCAGTTTTCCGGCCAGCGGCAGCGACTACCAGGTCTGCGGCAAGCTGCTGCCGGATACCGGCATCAACTACATGATGCTGACCCCGACCAGGCAGCCGCCCGTCCCCGACCAATTGCAGCAGAAGATCGCCACGCCGGCGGCACCTGCAAGCACGGCGTCCGGCCACGCCACCAGCCCCACGTCGCTGGTGGTGCCGGAAGCGACGCAGATGACGCTCGCCGTCGGCCCGGCCGGGGATCCGGTCTTCAGCTACGACTTCCAGGTCGGCGGCGCCACGCCGGCGACGCCGGACAGCGTGCAATGGCGCGGCCCGCTCGACGTCCCGCCGGCGCACATCAACAGCGGCCGCCACATCCTCGCCGCGGCGGACTACGCTTACGATGCCGCCTGCGGACGGGCGGGCTTTCGCCCGGCGCCAGCGCCGACCGTCCCCTGACGCCCGGCCCAGCGACGCCCGCGCCGCTGCCAGCGCTGGCGGCGGCGCCGCAGTTCGCGCCCGCAGCGCAGCGGGCCTGACCGAAGCCAGGCCACGTTCGGCAGCGGCTGCGGTGGCGCGCAATCACGCCGCCTTCGCGGTGCAGCCGACGTGGCATTTATCTTCGCGTTCGTAGAGTCGTCGCTCCCGCTCGATTCCAGTCATATGACGCTTCCCGAGTCCACACGCGATGCGCGGCCGCCGCAGCGCAAGGGGCTGTTCCGGATTCTCGGTTCCGGCGTGGTCACCGGTGCCGCCGACGACGATCCCTCCGCCATCGGCACCTACGCCAGCGCCGGGGCGCGCTTCGGTTTCGCGTTCCTGTGGATCGCGCCGGTGGTGCTGCCGATGATGTACCTGGTGGTGTACCTGTCGGCGAAACTGGGGCGGGTCTACGGCAAGGGGCTGTTCGCGATCATCCGCGACCGCTACCCGCGTTGGGTGCTGTATCCGGCGGTGCTCGGCGCGTTCGTCGGCAACGTGATCGAGGCGGCGGCGAACCTGGGCGGCATCGGCGCGGCGCTGAACCTGCTGGTGCCGATCCCGGTGCCGGTGATCGTGGTGGTCGCCGCGGTGGCGATCTTCGCGCTGCAGGTGTTCGGCTCCTACGAACTGCTCAAGCGGATCTTCCGCTGGCTGGCGCTGGCGCTGTTCGCCTACGTCGCCGCGGCGATCATGGCCAAGCCGGACCTGGCGCAGGTGCTGCGCGGCACCTTCGTGCCGCATGCCGAGTTCAGCCGCGAATACCTGTCGATGATCGTGGCCTGCATCGGCACCTCGCTGTCCGCGTACATCTTCACCTGGCAGTCCAACCAGGAAGTGGAAGAGCAGATCGCCGCCGGACGCCGCAGCGTCGCCGAACGCAAGGGCGCCAGCAGCGGCGAGCTGCGCCGTACGCGCCGCGACGTGATGGTGGGCATGCTGTTCTCCAACATCATCCTCTACTTCATCATCCTCTCCACCGCCGCCACCCTGCACCGCTCCGGACAGACCGAGATCGACAGCGCGGCGCAGGCCGCCGCGGCACTGGAGCCGCTGGCCGGCCCGGCGGCGAAGTGGCTGTTCGCGCTGGGCGTGGTCGGGGTCGGATTCCTCGCGGTGCCGGTGATGACCACCGGCGCCGCCTACGACCTGGTGCAGGGCGCGGGCATGCAGGGCAGCCTGCATGCCAGGCCGCGCGAGGCCAAGCTGTTCTACGCCACCATCGGGCTGGTGACGGCCATCGCGGTGGGGCTGAACTTCCTCGGCGTCAATCCGATGAAGGCGCTGCTGTGGTCGGGCATCGTGCAAGGCATCTCGGTGCCGCCGCTGCTGCTGTTGATGATGCTGATGACCAACGACCGCAAGCTGATGGAGGGGCGCAGCAACGGACGCGTCACCAACGCGCTGGGATGGATCACCGTGGTGGTGACCTTCGCCGCGACGCTGTGCCTGCTGGCGACATTGCTGATGTGACTGTGCGCAAAAGCTGCGTGGCTGAAAAACTTTCGCTGCGGCGGCAACCGCGAAGCGCTGCGATCGGCGGTGTCGCGCGCCCGCGCCGGTTGTAGATGCTGGCATGCTTTCTGCGTCGTTCGGTCATCCGGTATCGGGTGCCACGCGATGATCCGTAGTTTTCTGCAAGTGCGCGTTCCTGCCTGGCCTGTGCAGGATCCGACGATGGCCGCGCGCAACAGCGACATCGCGGCGGGCAGCCAGGCGCAGATCCTGGTGCTGTGGGGCGGCGAGGTCCGCAACGAACGCGCGTTGTTCGGCCGCAGGGACGGCGCGTCGGGCGCGCTGCTGACCAGCGAGCGGCGCGAGCAGGCGCTGCATGGCGCGCAGGCCGCGGTCTGGGAAACCCAGCGCTGCCTGGTGCCGATCTCCGGCTTCCGCCTCGACGCTGCCGACGGCAGCAGCGGCCGCTGGATCTGCGAAGATCCCGGACCGCTGTTCGCCGCCGGGCTGCGCAGTGCGATGCAGACGCGCGAGGGCTTCCACCTGTCGTGCTTCTCGCTGCTGACCGAGGCGGGCGAAGCGCTGGGCCATCCCGCCGAGGTGCCGGTCCTCATCGGCGCCGACGATGTCATCGAGTGGTTCTACCTCGACGGCGCAGAAGCGATGCGACGCGCGTCGCAGCTGCTGCCGCGACGCTTCGTCGGCGTGGATTCGGCGCTGCGCCGCACGCCGTTGCAGGGCCACATGCACTAGCGGCATCGGCCGCATCGCGCGCTTCAGCATGATGAGCGCGCACCTGAGATTTTCTTCGCCTCATTCTCACGCTGTATGGGCAACATGGGGATCTCCTCCCCAGTCCACAGGATGCATCGCAATGGGAAAGCCCTTGCTTGCGATCGTGGAGGGCGACCCGTCCTTGCTCGAACGCGTTTCCGAGTTTTCCGTACGCCGCGGTCTGGCGCTCGCCCACCTGAAATCCCCCGCACATGCGCGCCACTGGTTGCAGCGCCATCACGCCGACCTGCTGCTGCTGGACGGCGATGCGCAGCGCGCCGAGGCCATGGACCTGATCAACACGCTGGCGGCCAGGCCGCAGCCGCAGGTGGTGCTGCTGGCCACGCCCGCACAGATGCCGCAGTGGCGAGGTCTGGCCGGCGACAGCGTGGAACTGCTGCAGCGGCCGCAGCAGGCGCAGCAACTGGAGGCGCTGCTCGACGAGGTGCTGTGCCGGCTGCCGCCGCAACGCGGGCACGCGCGTTTCGGCATCGTCGGCGAGTGCGCGGCGATCGCGCGGGTGCAGCGCGACATCGCGCGCGTGGCGCCGCTGGACATCTCGGTGCTGATCACCGGCGAGACCGGCACCGGCAAGGAGCTGATGGCCAAGGCGATCCACGAGGCCAGTGGCCGCGACGGCTGCCTGGTGGCGGTGAACTGCGGCGCGATCCCGCCGGAGCTGCTGGCCAGCCAGTTGTTCGGCCACGAGCGCGGCAGCTTCACCGGCGCCAACCAGCGCCATGCCGGCTACTTCGAGCAGGCCCACGGCGGCACGCTGTTCCTGGACGAAATCGGCGAGATGGCGCCGGAGCTGCAGGTGTACCTGCTGCGCTGCCTGGAGACGCGCGCGGTCACCCGGGTCGGCAGCGAGGCGGAAGTGAAGCTGGACGTACGCATCGTCGCCGCCACCCATCGCGACCTGCTCGGCCAGGGCGGCAGCCTGCGCCGCGATCTCTACTACCGCCTGTCGCAATACGTGATCGAACTGCCGCCGTTGCGCGAGCGCGGCGGCGACGTGCACCTGATCGCCGACGCGCTGCTGGACGAACTCAACGCGCGCTACGCCACGCGCAAGCAGTTCGATGCGTTCTCGCGCACCGTGCTGGAGCGGCATGGCTGGCCGGGCAACGTGCGCGAGCTGTCCAGCGCGGTGGCGCGCGGCTACTACCGCGCCGACGGCGACATGGTGACGATCGAACCGCTGGTGACCGAGGCGCCCGGCATCCACGTCGGCGAGCCGCGCGCGCGCGGCGACGCCAGCGACGAAGTCACCTTCCGGGTCGGCACGCCGCTCAAGCAGGTGGAAGAAGAGATGCTGGCGCGCACGCTGCTGGTCAACGGCGGCGACAAGTCCGCCGCCGCGCGCAGCCTCGGCATCAGCGTGCGCACCATCTACAACCTGATGTCGCGCAGCGGGCGCGATTTCAATTGATCGGATCGGCACGGGAGTGTCTGTGCGCTCCCTGCAGAAGCGGCTTTACGGCACTTCGAATAACCTCCAAACAACATACCGGTGTACTTGCGAGCCGCCCGATGCGCTCAGCCTGCAGGCGCCGGCATCGAGGCGTTCGGGATGTCCTGAAGTGGCAAAGGTGCATTGGTGACGGGACGCGGTGGCGTGGTGGCCGCGTTTTCCATGGATGCCTTGGCATCGCGGCGACCTCGCTCTCCTGTCGCGGCTGAAGCCGCTCCTACAACATGCGCGCCGCGCCCCTGTAGGAGCGGCTTCAGCCGCGACAGGAAAAACAACACGCCAGCGAGACGCGCGGCGTGCAGGTTCCGGACTGAAGTTGTTGGAGCCACCCTTCAGCCGCCCCGGGCGACGATAACCACCGTGGCAGCGATTGAAGTCACTCCCACCATGCAGCGCGGCCACGGCCACGCCTACGGCTGCCCCAACCCGCACGCCGCGCGCAGTTCCTCCTCGATCGGCGCGGCCTGCCCGCGCGGCAGCTGCAGCGGCCGGCACAGGTAGGTTTCCTCGGCGATGCGCCCGTCCACCGCGAAGCCGGCGCTACGCAGCATCGCTTCCACGCAGGCGTGGTTCGGCGCCCACCAGTTGGTCGGGTCGTCGGCCAGGCGGTGTTCGATGAAGGCCATCGTCGGCCAGCCGGGCGCGCGCATCAGGCCGCGCTCGACCATATCGATGTCGCGCGGCGCGGGATAGACCTCCTCGCCGGGCATGGTCATGGTCTGCAGCACCAGGCAGCGCCGGGTGAGGCGGCGCACGATGTCCAGCGCCAGCAACGGGTGGCGCAGGTGGTAGAGCACGCCCATCAGCCACACCAGATCGTACTGCCCGGCCTCGCGCGCGAGGTCGTAGATCTGCATCTGCCGGAAGTCGACATGGCGCTCCAGGCCCAGTTGCGCGGCGGCCCAGCGCGCCTGCCGCAGGTAGTGGGCGTTCATGTCGATCGCGGTGACCGCGGCGCCGCGCCTGGCCAGCTCGAAGCTGTAGTAGCCGGCGTTGCAGCCGATGTCCAGGACCCGCCAACCGCGCAGGTCCTGCGGCAGGTGCGGCGCGATCTGCCGCCACTTGAACGCGGGAAAGTCGCCGTAGGGATGATCCGGCAAGGTCTGCCGGCCGTCGGGCAGGTGCAGGTTGTGGAACCAGGGGGCCAATGCCCGGATGTCGGCATCGGGCTCGAAGGACGCGACGGAGTGCATGCGGATGGCCTCTCGGGGAAGCGAAGGACTCAGTGGCGATTGACCAGCTTGAAGAAGCGGCTCTGGCTGCCGTCGCTGGTCTTGTCCTGGTACAGGAAGGCGAGTTCCTCCTCCTCGAACTTGTCGAAGAAGTCGTCCCAGCTGATCTCCTCCAGCGACGCGTCATCGCGGAACAGGATACGCAGCACGCCGGCGTCCTCGTCGGCCTCGGTGCCGCGCACGCTGGCCGGGCGGCCGCCACGGGCCTCCACCCAGCGGCGGATCTCGTCGTGATCGGTAGTGGTTCTGGACGTGTGCGTACTCATGCGATTCTCCTTGCGGGGATGGCGGGACCGGCCGCGGCGGCAGCCTGGTCGAGGTAGTCGCGCAGCGCCTGCGCGCGGTGCGCCGCGGTGTGCTCGGCGAGCACCCGGCGGCGCGCGGCCTCGCCGATCGCGCGGCGCTGCGCGTCGGGCATGGTGCGCAGCCAGCCGAGTACATCGTCGGCGCGGCGCGCGATCAGGATCTCCTTGCCCGGCACGAACAGGTCGGCCAGCCCGTCCCAGTGGTCGGAGATGATCGGGGTGGCGCAGGCGGCCGCCTCGAACAGGCGCACGCTCGGCGACCAGCCGGCGACGACCATGTCGGCGCGGGTCAGGTTGAGGGTGAAGCGCTGCTGGTTGTAGAACGCGCAGTGCCGGGCCGGCGGCAGGTGCTCGAGCCGCTGCACGTTGTCCGGCCAGGCGATGTGCGGCGGGTACATCGGCCCGGCGACGACGAAACGGCCCTGCGGCCAGGCCAGCGCCGGCTGCAGCAGCAGCCGCTCCAGCGGCGGCTGCCGGTCCTCGCTGTAGGTGCCCATGTAGCCCAGGTCGTATTGCGCCGCCTGCGCCTGCGGATGGTAGTGCGCCGGATCGAACGCGCAGTACAGCGGCAGCGCGCGCGGCGCGCCGAACGTGCGCTGCAGCCGCTGCAGCGTGGGTCCGCCGGTGAACGACAGGTACAGGTCGTAGCGCGGGATCAGTGCTGGCGAGAGGTAGTCGCAATTGCCGCGCGCCAGCGCCGCCAGGGTTACCGGGGTGTCGATGTCGTAGAAGCCGACCACGCCGCGCGCGGTGGCCTGCACCCAGGCGCCGACGGCGATGCCGTCGGGCACGTAGGAGCCGACGATCACCAGGTCCGCGGCGGCGATCGCATCGGCATGGCGGTCCTGCAGTTCCTCCAGGCTGGCGTACAGCGACGGCGTGCACGGCAACTGCTCGGGCGGGTCCTGGTGCTGCGCGTACCACGGCACGTCGCGCTCGAGGAACAGCACGCGGTCGCCCTGCGCCTGCAATGCCGCGATCAGCGCACGGAAGGTGGTGGCATGGCCGTTGCCCCACGACGAACGCAGGCTCAGGCCGAGGATGACGATGTCGCGGGCGTCCATCAGGCGGCCTCGCGCTGGCGCGCGCCGAGCAGGCGTTCCACCTCGCGCGCACGGTGCGCGTAGGTGTGATCGCGCAGCAGGCGCCGGCGTGCGCGGTCGCCGATGGCGCGGGCCTGTTCGGCGTCGATGCGCTGCAGGTAGTGCGCGACCTGGTCGCTGTCGTGCGCGATCAGCACCTCGGCCTGCGGCGCCAGGAATTCCTCGATGCCCTCCCACGCGTCCACGATCAGGCAGGCGCCGGCACCGGCGGCTTCGAACACCCGCGTCGGCGGCGACCAACCGAAGCGCGCCATGCTGTCGCGGTTGACGTTGAGCACCATGCGCACGCTGCAGTTGAACGCGTTGTGCTCGCGCGTGGAGATGTGGCCGAGCGCGCGCACGTTGTCCGGCAGGGCATCGTCCCAGCCACTGCCGCCGAGCAGGAAGCGGCACTGCGGCGTGCGCCTTGCCGGCTCCAGGAAAAACTGCTGCACCCGCGCCTCGCGGTCCGGCAGGCGGTTGCCGAGAAAGCCCAGGTCGGCGCCGAAGCGCGCATCGGCCGGCGCCGGATGATGGGTCTGCGGGTCCAGCGCGTTGTAGATCGGCACGCAGTCGACAGCGCCGAGGGCCCGGTAGGCGGCGACCACGCGCGGGCCGCCGCCGTAGGTCAGCACCAGGTCGTAGCGCGGGATCTGCGCGCGGAACGGATCGTCGGCGTCGCCCTGCACGCGCTCCAGCGTCGCCGGCGCGTCCACGTCCCAGAACAGCACCTGGGTCCGCGCGGAACGCAGGGTCGGCACCTCGCGCTCGAGCCAGGCGTCGAACACCCCCACCCCGCTCGCCTTGACCACCACGTCGGCGCCGCGTGCCTGCTCCAGCGCGCGCGCCGCGGCGGCCTGGTCGTCGCCCGGATAGACGGTGACCTGCGCCCAGTCCGGATCGTCGATGTCGCGGTGCTGCTGGCGCCCGAACGCGTCCGGCTCGTAGAAGCTGATGCGGTGGCCGCGCTGCGCCAGCGCGTGCAGCAGGCCGCGGTAATAGGTGGCCGCCCCGTTCCAGTACGAGGACACCAGGCTGGAACCGAAGAAGGCGATATGCAGCGGGCTAGACATGGCTGAGGCTCCGATCGGCAGGCAGCGGCCGGCGTGGCGCAGGCGGCTGGAGTTCGGCGAGGACCGCCAGCAGTTCGTCGACGCGGTGCGCGCAACTGTGGCGCTCGCCGATGGTGCGCAGCCCGTGCGCGCGCAGCTCGGCCGCCAGCGCGGGATCGTGCAGCACGGCGTGCAGGTGCTGTTGCATCTGCGCACCGTCGCGCGCCACTAGGTAGTCGCGACCGGGCGTGAACAGCTGCTCGGCGTCGTCCCATGGCGCCGAGACCAGCGGAATGCCGCAGGCCAGCGCCTCGAACACGCGGATGGTGGGAATGCCGGGCAAGGCCCGCACGTACGGTCGCCGCGGCACGTGCACGGTGACCCGGAAGCGCGCGAACGCCTCCGGCGCGCGATGGTTCGGCAACCAGCCGGCGTAGTCGATGCCGGCCTGCGCCAGCGCGCGCAGCGCGCTGTCCGGATAGCGCACGCCATGGATGCGCGCGCGCAGCTGCAGGCGGCGCACCGGCTGGACCAGGAATTCGTCCAGTTCCTGGGTGCGCTCTTCGTCGCCCCAGTTGCCGATCCAGATCAGGTCGCCCTGCTGCTCCGCGACATCCGGCTGCGGCCGGAAGATGCGCAGATCGGCCGCTTCGTGCCAGGTCCATACGCGCCGGCTCCAGCCATGGCGCAGGTACTGCTGGCGCACCGCCTCGCCGAAGGCCAGCACGCCGTCGTAGCCGGACAGGTCGAACTGCGCCATCTCCTGCGGCGCGCTGACCGAGCGGTGGTGGGTGTCGTGGAACAGCAGGCGGCACCCGGGCGGCGCCGCGCGGCCGATGCGCGCGATCAGCTCCGGCGCGTTCCATTCGTGCACCAGCGCCACGTCGGCGCCGTCCAGCGCCTGCGCCAGGTCCAGCGTGCGCAGGTCGTAGCGCTGGCTGCGCAACTGCGGAAAACGCCGCGCGAACTCGCGCAGCGGCGCCTCGCCTTCCGATGCCAGCAATTGCGCGCGGCTCCAGCTGTCGTGCGGCTCGTACACCGCCACGTCGTGGCCGCGCGCCTGCAGCTCGGCGACGATGCCGCGAAGAAAGTGCGCGTTGCCGTGGTTCCAGTCCGAACACAGCGAGTGATAGAACAGGACGAATCTCATGCGCTGGCTCCCAGGGAAATGGCGGGGGTGGAAGAAAAGGCGTTGGCGCGCGCGGCCGGCAGCGGCCGCCGCTGCTGCGCGACCAGCGCGAGGTAGCGCCGCCGGTAGGCCGCGGCCATCGCCGCCGGGGTGTAGCGCGCGGCGCGGGCCAGCGCGCGCCGCGCCATGCGCTCGCGCAGCGCGGTATCGTCGATCAGCCGTTGCAGCGTGGCGGCCAGGCCGTCGGCGTCGTCGGGATCGACGTACAGCGCGGCCTCGCCCCAGACCTCGCGCAGGCTGGCGATGTCGCCCAGCACCAGCGCGCAGCCGCACTGCGCGGCCTCCAGCACCGACAGCCCGAACGGCTCGTAGCGCGCCGGCAGCGCGTAGATCCCGGCGCGCGCCAGCCAGCCGTGCAGCGCGCGCGGCGGCAGCCGCCCCAGCAGCAGCGACGGCGCGATGGCGGCGCGCCCGCCGTCGGGGTGCCGCGCGTCGCCGGCGATGCGCACCGGCCAGGCCAGGCGCTCGGCGACCGCGGCCAGCGTGGACAGGTTCTTGGCCTCGTCCCACAGGCGTCCGGCGCCCAGCACCAGCGGCTGCCTGGCGCAGATCGGCACGGGCCGCTCCAGCGGCGTGGCGCCATTGGCGATCACGCTGCTCGGCGCGTCGATGCGATGCTGCGCGCGCAGCGCCGCCAGCATCGCCCGGGTCGGCGCGACCACATGGTCGGCCGCGGCCAGGCCGGCACCGACCGCCGCGCGGTAGCGCTGCCAGGCCGGCGGCGGATCCTCGCCGTGCACCGCGCGCCACCACGAACCGACGCAGGAGTGCGCGACCATCAGCACCGGCGCGCGCCAGCGCAGCGGGCCGTGCGCGTAGTCGTTCAGATGCACCACGTCCGGGCGCACGCGCTCGGCCAGCGCCTGCAGCCAGCGCCCCGCGGCCGCCACGTCGCGCCAGGGGTCGGCCATCCACAGCAGGCGGTAATCGCTGGCATGCAGGCGCAGGCCGGGGATCGCGGCGGCCTCGCGGCGTTGCGCCGCATCCGGCGCCGCGCCCATCGTCGCCAGGTCGATCCGGTCGCCGCCGGCGCTCAGCGCGCGGCACAGGGTCAGCGCGTACTGCCACACGCCGCCGACGGTGTCGGCGGTCATCAGGATCCGCAGCGGCCGCTCAACGTCCATACACCGCGTCCACGGTGCGGGCCACATCGAGCAGGTGCAGTGCCGCCGGGTCGAAGCCCGGACGCTCGCCCAGCCGCTCGGCCCAGTGCAGCAGCGCGCGGCCGCCCCAGGCGTCCGGCGGCGCCGCCAGACGCTGGCGCTGGGTGCCGTCGAAGCGGTCCACGGTGAAATCGAAGAACGAGCCATCGACGTTGCGCAACGCGACGCCGCCGCGGGTGCCGTAGAGGCTGGCTTCGATCACCGCGTCGCAGCCGGCCGGCAGCCGCCACGAACAGGCCATGCGCACGCTGGCACCGTTGTCCATGCGCCACTGCGCAGCGGCATAGTCCTCCACGCTGCGGATCGGCCGCGCCAGTGGCTGGCCCTGCGCGTACAGCGCCGCCTGCAGGTCGTGGTGGCCGCCGCTGCCGGTCAGCCACATCGCCAGGTCCAGCAGGTGGATGCCCAGGTCCATCACGCAGCCGCCGCCGGAGCGGGCGATGTCGTAGAACCAGTCCTTGTCCGGCCCGTAGGCGTTGTGGAACACCAGGTCGATGGCGTACACGTCGCCGAGTTCGCCGCGGGCCAGCAGCTCGCGCAGTTGCGCCATGCCGTTGACGAAGCGGTAGCTGAAGTCCACGTCGAGCAGGCGGTCGTGCCGCTGCGCCAGCGCCAGCAGCTGCTCGGCCTCGGCCGCGGTGCGGGTCAGCGGCTTCTGGCAGAACACCGCCAGCCCGCGCTGCAGCGCGGCGCCGGCCTGCGCGGCGTGGTCGCCGCTGGGGGTGGCGATGACCACGCCGTCCAGGTCCTCGCGCGCCAGCAGCGCGTCCAGGTCCGGCGCCAAGTCGGCATCGGGCGCGTCCTGCTGCGCCTCGCGCAAGGCCTGGGCGCTGGCGTCGGCGATCGCCGCCACCGTGCCCAGCCCGCTGTGCGCCAGCGCGCGCATGCGGGCACGGCCGATCCAGCCGACGCCGAGGAACCCCAGCCGCGGCGCGCGCCAGCGCGGCTTCGGCTGCGCGTTCATGCCAGCACCATCGCTTTGAGGAAGCCGTCGGGACGCTCGCTCATCGCGGCGAAGGCCTGCTGCAGGTCGCCCAGCGCATAGCGGTGGGTCAGCAACGGGAACGGGTCCAGGCGCCCGTCGGCGACCGCGTCCACCGCTTCCTGCAGCCCGCGCAAGGCGACCCGCGGATCGCGTTCGTGCGCATTGACCACGTCCAGCCCGCGCCAGTTCCACTGCTGCATGTCCACCTGCCGCGGGCCGTCCTGGTGGTAACCGGCGATGACCAGGCGCCCGCCTTCGGCGCACAGCGCACTGGCGATATCCAGGGTCGCCTGCTCGCCGGCGGCCTCGATCACGCGCAGGCAGCCGCTGCCGGCGGTGAGTTCGTGCACGGCGCCGATCGCCGCATACCGGTCCTCGGTGCCGAGCGTGGCGCTGGCGCCGCAGCGGCGCGCGACCTGCAGCGCGAATTCGCGCCGCGACAAGGCGATCACCTGCGCGCCGAGCGCGCTCGCCAGCTGCACCAGCAAGGCGCCGATGAAGCCGACGCCGACGATCGCCACGGTATGGCCGGGCTGGATATCGCTGCGGCGCAGGATGTTCATCGCGCAGGCCAGCGGCTCGCCCGGCAACGGCTTGCCGGCCAGCGACGGCGGCAGCCGCACCAGCGCGTCGGCGTCGGCCACGTCGTAGTCGGCATAAGCCCGGCCCGACAGCAGCGCCACGCGCTCGCCGGGCGCCCAGCCCTGCACCGCGGCGCCGACCGCGTCCACCTCGCCCCAGCCCTCGTGTCCGGGGGCGCCGGGCGCGAACGGATAGTCGAACCAGGGCCGGCCGGCCCACACCGGCAGGTTGGACGCGCACACGCCGCAGCCCTCCAGGCGCACCCGCACCTGGTGCGGCGCGGGATCGGGGCGCGGCTGGCGCTGGGTGACGATGCGGCCTTGGCCTTCGAAGATGGCGGCATGCATGCTGTTCATGCGGCGTGGATCCTCCGTTGCGGTTGGGAAATGGACGTGGACGCGGGCGCGGCGCGGTCCTGCCCGCGCGGTTCGCTCAGCCACTGGTGCAGGCGCGCGATGCCGGCCTCGGCGCCGACCCGCGGCGACCAGCCGGTGGCCTCGGCGAAGGCCCGGGTGTCGGACACGTAGTAGCGCTGGTCGCCGACCCGCGGCGCGGCGTAGGCGATGTCGACGCGCTGCCCGACCAGCGCTTCGATGCGCTGCAGCACCTCGCGCAGGCTGGCCGCGTTGGCGGCGCCGCCGCCCATGTTGAAGGCACGGCCGGACAGCGCCGGCATCTGCGCCTGGCAGCGCAGGAAGGCCTCGACCAGGTCTTCCACGAACAGCAGGTCGCGCACCTGGCGGCCGTCGCCGTACACGGTGATGCGCTGCCGCTGCAGGGCACGGATCAGGAAATGCGCGACCCAGCCCTGGTCCTCGTTGCCGCACTGGTGCGGGCCGTAGATGCAGCTCATCCGCAGCACCACCGCCTGCAGCCCGAAGCTGCGCGCGTAGTCGAGCACGTACTGGTCGGCGCCGCCCTTGGAACAGCCGTAGGGGCTGTGGAAATCCAGCGGCCGGCGTTCGTCGATGCCGCGCGCGCGCAGCAGCGGATCGCGCGGCTGGTAGCGGTGCTCGCTGGCCTCCAGGGCCACGTCGTCGAGCGCGCCGTAGACCTTGTTGGTCGAGGTGAACAGCAGCGGCGGCGGGCGCGGGGTGCGGCGGATCGCATCGAGCAGGTTGAAGGTGCCGCGCAGGTTCACCTCGAAATCGTGCGCCGGATCCTCCAGGCTGGAGGTCACCGCCACCTGCGCGGCCAGGTGGAACACCTGCGCCGCCTGCGCCACCGCGTCGCCGAGCAGGTGCCGGTCGCGCACGTCGCCGATCTCCACCTGCAGGCGCTCGGCCGGGTAGCGCGCGCGCAGCCAGCGCAGGTTGTGCTCCACCCCGGGCCGCGACAGGTTGTCGTAGACGATGACCCGCCGGCCGCTGTCGAGCAGGCGCGCGGCCAGGTTGGTGCCGATGAAGCCGGCGCCGCCGGTGACCAGCACCGCGTCGTTGCCGCGGCCGCGGCGCAGCGCGTGCACCGCCGCGCCGGCGGCCGGCGCCGCCGGCACCGCTGGCGGATCGGCCGCGCGCGGCGCGCGCGAGAGGTTGGCGCCATGCTCGTGGTGCAGGGTGGCCAGCGCATGGATGCCGTCGAAGCCCTGCCCGGCCCACAGCCGGTACAGCAGCTTGGCGCGGCCATGCTCGTCGCGCAGCCCGAAGTGGTAGTGGCGCTCGTCCTCGTGGAAGCCGTCCTGGTGGCTGATGCTGCCGTGCAGGTCGCGCGCCGCGTACCAGTACAGGCGCTCGGCCGGCGCATCGAGGGTGTCGCGCAGCTGCCGCACCTGCTCGATCTCGTCGTGGCGCCAGGTCGAATAGCCGGTCTCGCTGAGCCAGATCTGCGGCCGCAGCCCGTGCGCGTCGAGCACGCCGCGCACCTCGCCGATCACGTCGTGCCACGGCCGGCGGCGGAAATCCCAGGTGCCGGGGAAGCCGTGCACGCCGACCGCGTCGATGTGGTCGAGCACGCCGCGCCGCGCCATCAGCGCCAGCCAGTTCGGGTCGGTCGGGCACATGCCGCCGAGCAGGGTCTTCTTGCCGAGCCGGTGCGCCCAGTGCGCGGCCTGCCCGATCATCTCCGCAAAGCGCTGCCAGTCGTGGTCCAGGTGCCAATCCCAGTCGTTGAGGTTGTTCGGCTCGTTCCACAGCTCGATCCACTCGAAGCCGGCGCCGAAGCGCCCCACCACCTGGTCGATGAAATCGGCGAAGGCCTTGCTGTCGCGCGGCGGCGAGGCGGTGCGCGGCTCCAGCCCCAGCGACGGCGGCGTGTAGCAGAAGCACGGCAGCACCTCGCACTGCGCGCTCAGCAGCGGCATCAGCCAGCTGTACCAGCGCTCGCCTTCGGGCGTGTGCCAGTCGGCCCAGGAGAACTGCGTGCGCAGGCGGCGCACGCCCAGTTCGCGCATGTCGCGCAGCAGCGCGTGCACCGCCGCGGTGTCGCCGATGCGCAGCCATTCGATCAGGCCGGCGTCGGCCAGCCGTTGCCTCGCCCGTTCGCTCATAGCTGCAATCCCCGCCGCGCCAGTTCGGCATTGGCCACGTCCACGCGGTCGAAGGCGCGCTGGTCCAGCAGCCAGTCCACCAGTTCGAGCAGGCCCTGCTCCAGTTCCACCCGCGGCGCGTAGCCGATCAGTTCGCCGGCCAGGGAGATGTCGGCGAAGCAATGGCGGATGTCGCCGACCCGGTACTTGCCGGACACCTGTGGCGGCAGGTCGTCGATGCCCATGGCGGTGGCCATGCGCACCGCCACCTCATTGATGCTGATCGAGCGGCCGCTGCCGATGTTCATCGCGCGCCCGGCGGTGGCCTTGGTCTCGTAGGCCAGGCGACAGGCGCGCGCCACGTCGCTGACGTGGACGAAATCGCGGCGCTGTTCGCCATCCTCGAAGATCACCGGCGCCTTGCGGTTCAACAGGCGCGAGGCGAAGATCGCCAGCACCCCGGTGTAGGGATTGGACAGTGCCTGACGGGTGCCGTAGATGTTGAAGAAGCGCAGCGCCGTGGTCGGGATCGCATAGGCCTGGCCGGTGATCAGGCACAGCCGCTCCTGGTCCAGCTTGGACAGCGCGTAGACCGAGGACGGCGCCGCGGGCTTGCGTTCGTCGGTGGGCAGCGGCCGCAGCGGCACGCCGTCCAGCGTCGGTTCCCATTGCCCCTGGCGCAGCTGCGCCAGCGTGCGCTCCTGCGGGAACACGCGCTCGCCTTCGGGCGTGGCGTAGGCGCCCTCGCCGTAGACGCTCATGCTCGAGGCCACCAGCAGGCGCTGCACCGGCCGCTCCACCAGCGCTTCCAGCAGCACCGCGGTGCCGAGGTTGTTGGTGCGCGTGTAGTGCTCGATCTGGTACATGCTCTGGCCGACGCCGACCGCCGCGGCGAAGTGGAACACGCCGTCCACCCCGTCGAGCGCGCGCCGCACCGCGGCCGGATCGCAGACGTCGCCGACGATCAGCTCCACCTGCTCGGACAGATACGCCGGCCGCATCGCCTGCTCGCCGTGCACCTGCGCGCACAGGTTGTCGAGCACGCGCACATGATAACCGTGCGCCAGCAGTTCGTCGGCCAGATGCGAGCCGACGAAGCCGGCGCCGCCGGTGATCAGCACGCGCTTGCCGCTGCGGCCGCGGCCATTGCCGCTTCTCAACTCATGCACAGTCACGTTGCGCCTCCATCATCTCGGGGATGTCGTCCAGGTGCGCCTGGAACCAGGCGATGGTCAGGCGCAGGCCGTCGTCCAGCGCCACGCGCGGCTCCCAGCCGAGTTCGCGTTGCGCCAGGCCGATGTCGGGGCAGCGCCGGGTCGGGTCGTCCTTGGGCATGGGGCGGCGCACGATGCGCGAGGAAGACCCGGTCAGCGCGAGGATGCGCTGCGCCAGTTCGGCCACGGTGATCTCGTGCGGATTGCCCAGGTTGACCGGACCGGCCCAGCCGCGCGGGCTGCGCATCAGCCGCAGGATGCCGTCCACCAGGTCGGAGACGTAGCAGAACGAGCGGGTCTGGCCGCCATCGCCATACAGGGTCAGCGGCTCCCCGCGCAGCGCCTGCACGATCAGGTTGGACACCACGCGGCCATCGTCGGTGCGCATCCGCGGGCCATAGGTGTTGAAGATGCGGCCGACCTTGATGTCGGTGGCGTGCAGGCGCTGGTAGTCGAAGAACGCCGCTTCCGCGCAACGCTTGCCTTCGTCGTAGCACGCGCGCGGGCCGATCGGGCTGACCGCACCGCGGTAGTCCTCGCGCTGCGGATGCACTTCCGGTTCGCCGTACACCTCGCTGGTGGAGGCCTGGAAGATGGTCGCGTCGTTGGCGCGCGCGACCTCCAGCAGGTTGATCGCGCCTTCCAGGCAGGTCTGCAAGGTGTGCAGCGGGCGCGCCTGGTAGTGCACCGGCGACGCGCAGCAGGCCAGGTTGAACACCCAGTCGGCCTTCGCCTGGTACGGCTGCACCACGTCGTGCTGCACGAAGCGCAGGCGCGGCTGGCCCAGCAGGTGGGCGAGATTGTGCAACGAGCCGGTCGCCAGGTTGTCCAGCACCGTCACCTCGTAGCCGTCGTTCAACAGGCGTTCGCACAGATGCGCGCCGACGAAGCCGGCGCCACCGGCGACCAGGGCGCGCGGGGCATGGTGTGTTTCGCGGGAAGCGGTTGCGCCATCCATCATCGACTCCTCTCAGTTGCCGGTCGTTCGCGGCCGGCCCGATGAGGCATGGCGCAAATCGCGTGCCAAGTCGTGCGGATTGCGGCGGCGCGCACGCGCATGCGGTGAGAAGCGCGGCAACACCGCATCGCTGCGCGGGTCGCTGCGCCCCGCGCGACGTCGCAGACGTAGCGACAGCGTGCACGCACCCGTCAGTGCCACGTGAAGCGCACTGCGCGCGTGCAGGCGCTGGCGAAAAAATTTCCGGCGGCGAACATCTTGCAAGGGTCATGCAGAGACAGCGGCGCGAGGCGCTGCGCAATGGCGGCGAGGCAGTGCGCGTCGCGCCGACGCGCGCGCCGATCGCTCGCCATGCCGCGTGCAAGGACACGGTGCGCGCAGCGCCGCGCCAAGCGGAAACGTACGCACCGCCGTGCGGGCGTGATCGCACACGAAACTTGGCGCATGGTCCCCGATTGCCGGCGCATGCTGCGCGCCAGCGTACGCACGCGGCCTCTCCGGTGCGGCAAGCGCCGGCGCCGCGTTGGCGCATGCATCACCGACTCATGGCTTGTGCAAGGATCGCGCGGCGCATTACTGCGCTGGCAGCGCCGCTCAGCGCTCCGGCGCCGCGGCGGCGTCGGTGTCCGGATCGACCGGCACATGATAGTCGCGCAACAGCTGCGCGATGTCCGCGGCGTGGCGTTGCAGTACGGCGTCGAGCTCGCGCCGCAACGTCTCCTCGCCGCGGCGCACGCCGATCGCGACGGCGAAGCGCATCGGCGCCTGCGCGCCGTCCTGCGCGAACGCCACCGGCGTTACCTGCAGCGCTCCACCGTGGCGCGCGGCGAAGTAGCCGGCGGTCGGCCCCCACACCACCGCCACGTCGATGCGCCCGGCGGCGACCGCGTCGACGATCTGCGCCTGCGGTGCGTGCTGCGCATAGTCGCCGTAGACCATGAAACCGCGCAGCTGCGGAGCCAGGCCGCGCTGCGCCAACGCATGCGCCGGCGGCGGATTGGCGCCATCGTCGCCGACCAGTTGCACGCCGATGCTGGCGTCGCGCAGGCGCGGATCGTCGAACCAGGCGACGTCGGCCCAGCGGCTGCCGCGGCGTGCAACGAAGGCGTAGCGCGTGGTGTAGTACGGCCGCGTGGTGGCCACGGCATCGGAGCCGCTGGCGATACCGGGCACGATGTCGCAGCGCCCGGCGCCGAGCGTATTGCGCAGCGCGCCGCGCCGCTGCGGCCACCAGGTGTAGCGCAGTTCTGCGCCGAGATCGCGCGCCAGCAACTGCATCAGGCGATTCTCCAGGCCGCTCAGGTCGCGGTCGGAAAACGGCAGGTTGTTGGGATCGGCGCAGACGCGCAACTCGCGCGCCGACAGCGCCGGCGCCGCCAGCAGGCAGGCCAGGCCGAGCGACAGCGCATGCCGGCGCACCTTCATGTCGGCGCCTGCGCCGCATCGCCGCCGGCCAGCCCGCGCGCCAGCAACGCGATGCCGGCGGCCGCGTGGACCAGGCCGCCCGGCACCCACATCAGCAGGCCGGCCAGCTGCTGGTCCTCGGCCGGGCTGAGCCCGAACGCGTCAAGCCCCAGCGCGCTATAGCCGGCGTACCAGGGTCCGCGCGAGAACGCCATCAACGCGCCCAACGCGCCGCTGACCAGCGAGGTGAAGAACAGGCAGCCGACCGCGACCCCGATGCGCTGCGCCCTGCCCTGCAGCATCGCCCACCAGAACAGCAGCGCCGACAGCAGGAAGCACACATGCTGCGCCACGTGCCAGCCCCGCTGCGCCAGCGCCAGGTCGAACGCCGGCGGCGCGTGCCACAGCCACAGCACCGCGGCCTGTACCACGGTGGCCGGCAGCGGCGCGGTCGCCGCGCGCCACAGCGCCGCGAACGTGCGCCGCTGCCCGCAGCGCGCAAGCCAGCGCCGCGCCGGCCGCGGGAACGCCCACAGCCACACCCCCAGCGGGCGCGACAGCACCAGCAGCGGCGCCGCGGCCAGCATCAACAGCTCGTGCTCGAGCATGTGCGCGGCGAAGGAGCGCTCGCCGGCCGCATGCAGCGGCGTCACCAGCGCCGCCGCCAACAACAGCCAACCGCTGGCGAACGCCCAGGCACTGCGCCGCGCCACCGCGCTGCGCACGCCGCGCCGCGACAGCCGCCACTGGCCGATCGCGTACAGCGCCAGGCTCAGCGACAACGGCAGCACGATCCACGGATCGAACGTCCATGGCAGCGCGTCGGCCCGTTGCGGCGCATGCGCCTGCGCTGCGAACGCGAACGCCGTGCCCGCCGCAGCGGCGATGCGCACGATGCGTGTCGGGCGCGCGGCGCTCACGGACACGACGGCACCAGCCAGGTCGCCAGCGTCTGCCACAGCACCGCCACCGCCAGCAGCGCGGCGGCCATCCAGCCCAGGTGCACGATGAAGCGCCGGTTGGGCGCGATCGGTGCGGCGTCGGCATCGTCGCCGGACGCGCGCGGCGGCAGCGAGCGCCACGAGATCCAGCAACCGATCGCCATCAGCGCCAGCACCGCCGCCGCCAGCGCCGCACCGAGCAGGCCCGTACCCCACTCGCAACGGAAACGCAGCAGATCCGCCAACAGCTGCTGATGCAGCGCCTCGCCAGCCATGGCCGCCAGCAGCGCCGCCCATGGCGCGAAACGGCTGCGATGGCGCGGCGCGTTCACAGCCATCGCGGCGTCCAGTAGATCACCAGGTACAAGCCGGCCCCGCTCCACACGATGAAATGCCAATACATGGCGTTGTCGGCAACGTCGGCATAGCGGCGCCCGTCCATGCGCTTGCGCCAGGTCAGCACCGCCAGCACCATGCTGTCGAACACGTCGGTGACGGCGTGGAAGGTGTGCAGGACCAGCAATGCCCAGACGATGGAGCCGTAGGCGGTGCGATCCCAGCGCACGTTCAGCGCATGCAGTTCGAAGCCACGCAGCGCCAGCATCAGCAGGCCGAGCAGCACCATCAACGCCAGGCCCCAGCGCACCGCGTGCAGCCGCTGCGCCTGTGCCATGCGCCCGAGCAGATAATTGGGCACCTCGCTGCACAGGCCGGTCACCACGAAGGCGGTGGCCCAGCCCAGCGGTGGCGGCGACACGTCCGGAGGCCAGCGCGCCTCGTTGTGCAGCAGGTAGTAATAGGCGCCGATCGCCAGCACGAAGCCCATGCCTTCGATCAGGATGAAGCCGAGCACGCCCCACCAACCGACGCTGGTCGGACCGAACGCGTAGTCCGGCAACCCCGCGACATCGCCGATCGTGCGCGGCGTGCGGCTCATGCGTCGCCTCCCAGGCTGGGTTCGGAGCGCTTGGGCCAGAACCAGGCGGTCATCGCCACCGCCACCGGAATCGCGCCCCACACCACGCCCCACTGGTCGAAGATCGACCACACGAACACCAGGGTCAGCGCCAGCGCGGACCACAGCGGCCACGGGCTCGGATCGGGCATCGCCCAGCGGTTGGCCGGCGCGGCATCCACCGGCGTGGTCAGCAGCACCTCGCGGCGATCGCTGCGCACGCCGCCGAGCACCGGCAGGTCCGCGCTCGGCGTGCCTGCGGCGTCGGCCCACAGCGGATGCCGGCTGGACACGGTCGGCACCGCGGTGAAGTTGTATGCCGGCGGCGGGCTGGCGGTGGCCCAGCTCAGGTCCGGCGCCTGCCATGGATCGTCCGGTGCGGTTTCGCCGCGGCGCAGCGCACGCGCGATGTTGACCAGCATCAGCACGAAGCTCAGCGCGATCACGTACGCGCCGATGCTGGACATCAGGTTGTACGCGTCCCAGCCCAGTCCGCGCGGATAGGTGTAGACCCGCCGCGGCATGCCGAGCACGCCCAGGTAGTGCATCGGAAAGAACGTCAGGTTGAAGCCGGCGAACAGCAGCCAGAACTGCCAGCGGCCCAGGCGCTCGCTCAGCAGGCGCCCCGCTATCTTCGGGAACCAGAAGTACACCGCGCCCAGCAGCGGGAACAGCGCGCCGCCGATCAGCACGTAGTGGAAGTGCGCGACCACGAAATAGGTATCGTGCACCTGCAGGTCCAGCGGCACCGAGGCCAGCATCACCCCGCTCAACCCGCCGAGCACGAACAGCGCGAAGAAGCCCAGCACGAACAGCAGCGGCACCGCCAGCCGCGGCCGGCCGGTGGCCAGGGTCGCGATCCAGCAGAAGATCTGGATGCCGCTGGGCACCGCGATCAGCATGCTGGCGGCGGTGTAGAAGCTGTTGCCCAGCGGCGGCAGGCCGGCGGCGAACATGTGGTGCACCCACAGCCCGAACGCCAGAAAGCCGGTCGCCACCAGCGCCAGCACCATCGGCGTGTAGCCGAAGATCGGGCGCCGCGCGAACGTCTCGACGATGCTGGAGATCATCCCCAGCGCCGGCATGAAGATGATGTAGACCTCCGGGTGGCCGAAGAACCAGAACAGGTGCTGCCACAACAGCGGGTCGCCGCCCTCGGCGGCATTGTAGAACTGGGTGCCGACCAGCCGGTCGGTGATCAGGAAGGTGCTGGCCAGCATCACCGAGGGCATCGCGAAGATCACCATCAGGCTGGTCATCAGCATCGACCACACGAACAGCGGCATCCGCGCCAGGGTCATGCCCGGCGCGCGCTGGGTCATGATCGTGGCCACCAGTTCCACCGCCACGCACAGCCCGGCGACCTCGGTGAAGGTGATCATCTGCGCCCAGAAGTCGGTGCGCTTGCCCGGCGAGAAATCCGACGACGCCAGCGGCACGTAGCCGGTCCAGCCCGCTTCCGGGCCGACATCGAACACGAACGCGGCGAAGATCATGATCCCGCCGAACAGGTAGACCCAGTAGCTGAAGGCGTTGAGCCGCGGGAAAGCGATGTTGCGCGTGCCCAGCATCAGCGGCACCACGTACACCGCCACCGCTTCCATGATCGGCACCGCGAACAGGAACATCATCGCCGAGCCGTGCAGCGAGAACATCTGATTGTAGCGGTCCGGCCCGATCAGGCGCAGCTCGGGATACGCCAGTTGCGCGCGCATCAGCAGCGCCAGCACGCCGGCCAGCAGGAAGAACACGAAGGCGGTGACGATATAGCGGCGCGCCACGCGCTTGTGGTCGACCGTGCTCAGCCACCCGACCAACCCCGGGCGGTCGGCCCAGCTGCGCTGCAACTGCTCGTGCTGGGTGGCGTTCATTGCAGCCCCATCAGGTAGTCGACCAGGACCTCGCGGTCGTGCGGGTCCAGCGGCACCTGCGGCATCTGGTTGCCGGGCTTGGCGTGCTGCGGATCGGCCAGCCACGCGCGCAGCGCCTCGCGCCGCATCGGCAGCGCGCCGGCGCCGAGCGTACGGCGGCTGGCCAGGTGGGTCAGGTCCGGGCCGAGCCGGCTCGCGGCGCTGGTGCCGCGCACGGCATGGCAGGACGCGCACGCGCTGCCCAGGAACACCTGCGCGCCGCGTTGCGCAGCGCCCTCGTGCGGCGCCTGCGCCGGCGCCAGTTGCCGCGCGCGCCAGGCGGCGAAACCGGCCGCGTCCAGCACTTGCACGTCCAGCGCCATCTGCGCGTGCTGCAGGCCGCAGAACTCGGCGCATTGGCCGCGGTAGCGCCCGGACCGGCGCGGGGTGATCCACACCGCGTTGCTGTAGCCCGGAATCAGGTCTTCCTTGCCGCTCAGCGCGGGCACCCAGAAGCTGTGGATCACGTCGCCCGAACGCAGTTCGATGCGCGCGGTGCGGTCGCGCGGCAGGCGCAGCTCGTTGGCGGTGCTGAACTGCTGGTCCGGCTGCGGCGACAGATACTCGACCTGCCACCACCACTGCTTGGCGGTGACGCGGATCTCCAGGTCGGCGTGGCCGCCGTGCAGGCGCCGGTCGGCGAGGAAGCTGGCCGCGACGAACCAGCTGAGCAACCCGACCACCAGCACCACCCAGGCCGCCAGCGCACGCGCCAGCAAGGGATCGCGCGTGCGCCCCTCCTGCTGCGCGGCGCGGCGCCGGCGCCAGATCGCCCACGCCAGCGCCGCGATCACTGCCACGTAGATCGCGCTGCAGACCCACAGCATCAGCGTCCACACCTGGTCGATCGCCCGCGACTGGTCGGCCGCCGCCTGCAGCGAGGACTGCACGCCGTTGCCGGCGCAGCCGGCCAGCAACGCCACGAGCGGCAGCAGGCGGGCGGCGCGGCCGGTCATTGCGGCGGCGGTTGCTGCGCGGAGGCGTCGCCCGCCTGCGTGGGTTGCGCCGGCAATTGGGTCAGCGGCGGCGTCGCGCTCAAGGCATCGCGCCGGCTCGGCGCCGCGGCCTTGGAGACGTTGCCGGCCAGTGCGCTGACATAGGCGGCCAGTTGCCAGGCCTGCTCGTCGGTCAGCTTGCCGCGCCACGCCGGCATGCCGTTCGGGCGGCCATCGACGATGCTGGCGTGGATCTGTTCGATGCTGCCGCCGTAGCGCCACTGCGCGTCCATCAGCGCCGGACCGATCGCGCCGCCGCCGGCGCCATGGCAGCCGTTGCAGTTGTAGCTGCGGAACAGCCGGCCGCCCTGGCCGATATGGAAGGCGTTGTCCTGGTAATGGCGGCCGCGCGCGGTCGGCGCCGGCGCCAGCGGCGCGCCGCCGGGCTGGAAGCTGGTCAGCGCCGGCTGCGGATTGCTGCCCGCCGGCGTGCTGTGGTACTCGCGCCGCTCGCGCTCGCAGCCGCCCGCGCCGGCGAGCAGCGCCGCCAGCAACAGGCTAGCGAGGCAACGCGAACACATACAGCGTGCCCCCGGCATTGCTGCGTTGCTTCAGGTCGCCCACCGCGTTGGCCCAGCCGCCGCCGGCGGTGGCATCGCGCGGGTCGAGGTTGTTGACCACGATCGCCCCGGCCCAGCCGCCGATGCCCGACAGCACCGCCACGTACTGGCGCCCGTCGGGGCCGCGGTAGCTGACCGGCTGGCCGATGATTCCCGAGTCGGTCTTGAACTGCCACAGGATCTTGCCGCTGCGCGCGTCCACCGCCTTGAACCAGCCGTCCATGGTGCCGTAGAACACCAGGTCGCCGGCGGTGGCCAGCGCGCCGCTCCACACCGGCAGGTCTTCCTTGACCTGCCAGGCGATCCGCCGCGCCTGCGGATCCCACGCGGTGAACGCGCCGCGGTTGCCGCCCGGCCCGGCGTACATGCGCGACTCGGCGCCCAGGTACGGCGTGCCGGCGATGTAATTGACCTCGCTGGCCAGCCAGTCCATGCACAGGTTGTTGTGCGGGATGTAGACCAGGCCGGTCCGCGGCGAGAACGCGGACGGGTTCCAGTCCTTCATCCCGGTCGAGGCCGGGCACACCTGCCGCACCGCCTTGCCGTTGCGCGGCTGCCGGTCGGCCACGTAGTGCGGGCGGCCGCTGCGCAGGTCGATGCGGTCGATCGCGGTGACCGGGCCGAACGCGTCGGCCGACAGCACCTCGCCACTGGCGCGGTCCAGCACGTAGACGAAGCCGTTGCGCTCCGGCCGCAGCAGCACCTTGCGCGGCTTGCCGGCGATGGACAGCTCCAGCAGCAGGCTCTCGTTGATCGCGTCGTAGTCGAACAGGTCGTGCGGGCTGAACTGGTAGAACCAGCGCGCCTGACCGTCGTCGGGGTCGCGCGCGAACATGCCGGCGGTCCACTTGTTGTCGCCCGGCCGCTGTTCGGCATTCCATGGCCCGGGGTTGCCGGTGCCGTAGAAGATCAGGTCCAGCTGCGGATCGTAGGAGATCCAGCCCCACACGGTGCCGCCGCCGAGCCGCCAGGCATCGCTGGGCCAGCTGCGCACGCCCAGGTCCTTGCCGCGGTCGCTGGCATAGTGCGGGCGAAATCCGGGGCCGATCAGCACGTCGCTGTCGGGCCCGGTGCTGTATGCCTTCCACAGCAGCTCGCCGCTCTGCGCGTCCAGCGCCGCCAGCCAGCCGCGCACGCCGAACTCGCCGCCGGAATTGCCGACCAGCACCTTGTCCTTGACCACCAGCGGGGCCATGGTCAGGGTCTCGCCGAGGTTGATGTCGGCCAGCTTGCGCTCCCACAGCGGCGTGCCGGTGGCCGCGTCCAGCGCCAGCGTGCGCCCGTCGAGCGTGTTGAAGATCAGCTTGCCGCGCCAGTACACGCCGCCGCGGTTGACCACGTCGCAACAGGCCACGCCCTGCGCGGCCGGCAACTGCGGCGGCGCGTACTTCCACTTCAGCGGCGCACCCGGCTTGCTCAGGTCCAGCGCGAACACCACGTTCGGATACGGCGTGACCACGTACATGGTGTCGCCGACCACGATCGGCGCCGCTTCCTGGCCGCGATCGATGCCGGTGGAGAAGGTGAACTCGACGCGCAGCGCCGCCACGTTGGCGGTGTCGATCGCATGCAGCGGGCTGTAACGGGTGTTGGCGTAGTCCAGCGACGGCATCGGCCAGTCGCCGTCCGCCGGCGCAGCGGCGGCGGCCGTGGCGGAAAGCATCGTCAACACCAATCCCTTCCATCGACAACGAAACTGCGCGCGCATATCGATCCCTGGGCAACCGATCGCGGCCGACGCTAGTCCCGTCGCCGTGAAGAAGTTTTCAAACGTTTTCCGGCCACGGCGCGATGTGCAGAATATGCAGGCAAGACCTGCAAACGTTGTCGCGCGCACGACGCTGCGGTGACGCGGCACTCACCCGCACTGGGTATCGTGGCCCGGCAGCCAGCCAAGGAGTTCCTCGCCATGTCCAGCGCACGCACCCTGCCCGTCTGGTCGCTCGGCACCGATCCCGCCGCGCACTTCGAAGCGACGCCACCGACCGCAGCCCAGGACGTGATCGTCATCGGTGCCGGCGTGGCCGGCTTGACCACCGCATTGTTGTGCGCGCAGCGCGGGCGGCAGGTGCTGGTGATCGACCGTGGCGGCATCGGCCAGGGCGAATCGCTGCGCACCACCGCGCATCTGGCGTCGGCGCTGGACGACCGGTATTACGCGCTGGCCGAACTGCATGGCGAACACGGCGCGCGCATGGCCGCCGCCAGCCACGCCGAGGCGATCGACTGGATCGAGGATTTCGTCGCCGCCACGCCCGGGCGCTGCGGCTTCCGCCGCGTTCCCGGCTACCTGTTCGCGCACGACGGCAACCCCGAACGCCTGCACAGGGAAGCCGACGCCGCGGCCGCAGCGGGCCTGGGCGTGGCGTTCCTGGACGGCGGCATCCCTGGACTGCCGCAACTCGGCGCCGCACTGCGCTTCGACGACCAGGCGCGCATCGACATGGGTCGCTTCCTGGATGCGCTGGCCGACGCCGCGCGCGCGCAGGGCGTGCGCTTCTGCCTGGGCGAGGCGACCGCGGTGGAAGGCGGCGCGCAAGCGCGCGTCACCCTGGCTTCCGGACAGGTGCTGCACGCCAACGCCGCGGTGATCGCCAGCAACGTGCCGTTCCACGAGCGCGTGGCCATCCACACCAAGCAGGCGCCGTACCGCAGCTACGTCGTGGCCGGGCCGATCGCCGCCGACGCACTGCCCGACGCACTGATCTGGGACGACGGCGACCCCTACCACTACGTACGCTTGACCGAAGACCACGAACACGGCGGCATGCTCGCCATCATCGGCGGCGAGGACCACAAGACCGGCCAGAGCGACGATCCGCAGGCCTACGTCCGCCTGCAGCGCTGGGCCGACGCGCTGTTGCCCGGCGTCACCCGCTACACCCACGGCTGGTCCGGGCAGATACTGGAACCGAGCGACGGGCTCGCCTACATCGGTGCCGATCCGGGCGGCGAGGACAACGTGTTCGTCGCGACCGGCGATTCCGGCAACGGCGTCACCCACGGCGTGGTCGCCGGGCTGCTGCTCTCCGACCTGCTGGAAGGCCGCGACAACCCCTGGCACGCGCTCTACGACCCGCGCCGCAAGCCGCTGCGCGGCGGCAGCGAGTGGCTGCGCGAGAACGCCAACGTCGCCGCGCAGTACCGCGACTGGATCGCGCCCGGCCAGGCGTCCGGTGTGGACGCGCTGGCACGAGGCGAAGGCGCGGTGCTGCGCCGCGGCCTGCACCGGGTGGCGGTGTATCGCAACGGCGAAGGGGCGTTGCATGCGTTCAATGCGCGCTGCCCGCACATGGGCTGCGCGGTGCGCTGGAGCCCGCAGGAGAAGTCGTGGGATTGCCCCTGCCATGGCTCGCGCTTCGCCGCCGACAGCGGCGCGGTGCTCAACGGGCCGGCCAGCGAAGCGCTGGCGCCGTTCCCGTGGCCGCAGGACGCATGAGCCGCGCGCGCTCAGCGCCCCGGCGCGCTGCGGCCTTTGCCATGCAACAGCCAGTGCGCCGCCGCCAGTCCAACGGCGAAGGCGGCGTAGGTCGCGACCATGCCTGGTGCCGACAGGTGCCGGTCGAACCCCGGCGTGAGCCGGCGCGGCACCACGTGGTAGTCCACCGCATAGGCAGCGCTGGCGACGGCGGCGGCGGTGGCAGCGATGCGCGCCGGCGTATGGGCGGCGCGGGTGGCGCGATCGAATACGCCGGCCCACAACAGCGAACTGGCGTGGTGGATCGCGTAGCCGACCGCGGTGTAGCGTGCGCTCGGCGCGTGGCGGCGCTTGGCGCGTTCGCCCCACAGCCAATGGCTGGTCGCATTGGCCCCGCTGCTGAGCGCGCCGGTGCGGCGCCGTGCCAGCGCCGCGACGACCACGGTGGAGACGATGCTCGCCGTTGAGCCGGTCACCAGGATCCGCTTGCAACGCGGCCACCAGCGCCGCGCCACGGAGGGGCCGTGCGCATCCTGCTGACCGGGGCCAGTGGCCTGATCGGCGGTGCGTTGGTCGACAGGCTGGCGCATCAGGGGCATGAGCTGGTCCTCGCGGTTCGCGACGAGCGGGACGCGCAGCAGCGCTGGCCTGCTGCCCGGATCGTACGGGCGGATTTCGGTGCGGCCGAGCCGCCACCGTGGTCCGACTACCTGCGCGGCGTGGACGTGGTGATCAACGCGGTCGGGATCTTTCGCGAGCAAGCAGGCCAGACTTACGATGCAGTGCACGTGAAGGGCCCGCTGCAGCTGTTCCAGGCCGCCTGCGACGCCGGCGTGCGCCATGTGGTGCAGATCTCCGCGCTGGGCGCGCATCCCGCCAGCACGGCGCCGTACCTGGCCTCGAAAGGCCGCGCCGACGCGGCGCTGGCGGCGTTGCCGATCCGCTCCAGCATCGTGCAGCCGTCGCTGGTGTTCGCACCCGGCGGCGCCAGCAGCCAGTGGTTCGCCGCCCTCGCGGTACTGCCGCTGACGCCGCTGCCTGGCGCCGGCACGCAACGCATCCAGCCGCTGCACCTGGACGATCTGTGCGAGGCGATCGCCAACCTGCTGGCGCAGCCCGCACCGCTGCCGCGGCTGCGCGCGGTCGGCCCGGGCGCGCTGACCCTGCGCCGCTACCTGGGCTTGCTCAAGCAGGGCATCGGCGCACCGGGCGGCTGGCTGCCGATGCCGTTGGCGCCGCTGCGCCTGGCCGGGCGCGTGCTGGGATCGCGCAGCGGCTGGCTGGCACCGGATGCGCTGGACATGCTGCAGGCCGGTTCCACCGCGTCGCCGCAGGACATGCAGGTCGCGCTGGGACGCCTGCCGCGCGCGCCGGAGACCTTCGTGCACGCCGGCAACCGCGCCCGCCTGCGCCAGGCGGCGCTGTTGCAATGGTTGCTGCCGGCGCTGCGCTGGTCGATCGCGTTGATGTGGATCGTCACCGGCTACGTGTCGGCGTTCGCCTACCCTGTCGCCGACAGCCTCGCCCTGCTGGCGCGCACCGGTCTGCACGGCGGCCTTGCCGTGACCGCGCTGTACGCCGCGGCGGCGCTGGATGCGGCGCTGGGCCTGGCGCTGCTGTGCCTGCCGCGCTGGCGGCGCCACGCGTACGCGGCGCAACTGCTGCTGATCGGCACCTACACCGTGCTGATCAGCGTGTTCCTGCCCGAATACTGGCTGCACCCCTACGGGCCGATCCTGAAGAACCTGCCACTGCTGGCCGCGATCGCGCTGGCCCGCGCACTGGAGCCGCCGCATGGACCTGATCGTCGTTAAGTACCTGCACGTGCTGTCGTCCACGTTCCTGTTCGGCACCGGCGTCGGCACCGCCTTCTACCTGTTTTTCGTCAGCCGCACCCGCGATGCGCGCGTGGTGGCGGTGGTGGCGCGCCATGTGGTGATCGCCGACTGGCTGTTCACCGCCACCACCATCGTGTTCCAACCGCTCAGCGGCCTGTACCTGGCGCACAGGATGGGTTATTCGCTGCACAGCGCCTGGCTGTACTGGTCGATCGTGCTGTTCGTGATCGCCGCGCTGTGCTGGCTGCCGGTGGTGTGGCTGCAGATGCGCCTGCGCGACATCGCCGCGTCCGCCGCAGCGGACGGGCGCGAACTGCCGCTGGACTACGCGCGTCACCTCGGCTACTGGACCGCGCTCGGCGTGCCGGCGTTGATCAGCTTCCTGGCGATCTTCTACCTGATGGTGGCCCGGCCGCCGGCGCTGTAATGCCACGCACTCTTCGGCGCCGGCGAAGATCAACTCGCCGCGCCAGCACATGCGGTTGCGGCCGACCATCGTCGCAACAGGCCACGCCCTGCGCGGCCGGCAACTGCGGCGGCGCGTACTTCCACTTCAGCGGCGCGCCCGGCTTGCCCAGGTCCAGCGCGAACGCCAGGTTCGGATACGGCAGCCGGCATCGCCGCGTTGCGTCATCGGGTCCCTGCCCTTGCGCGACGTCAGCGATGGCGGAGCAGGAACCAGGCGAGACGGCAGAGCGCCAGCGCTTTGTGCAGCCTGTTGGGCAGTGCGACCTTGCCGAAACGATCGCGATCGGTGTCGCCGGCGAGGTAGTCCTGCAGGCGGCGGAAGCTGTCGACCTGGCGGACCAGGGCATCGATGTCGACGAGGTCGCCCGTGCATTCGGCGAGCAGATACTCCGGACCGGTGACGAGCGCGACAGCGGGAATCGCGCGCTGGAACAGCGGCTCGCCTTCGCCGAAATGCAGCAGCGCACCCGGCTTGACCGGCGTCGCTGCGTCGGCGATTGCGCCACGCCACACCTCGCGGGTGAGTCGGGCGAGTTCGGGCGTCGTGGCGTACAGCAATTCGGATTCGAGCGTGCCGTCGGATGCGTAGCGCCCGCTGGCGCCATCGATCCGCATGCGCTTTGCGCCCAGATGCTCGATGACCAGACCCGCGACCGCGGTACGGCCGCCAACGGTGCCGGCCCACATGTCGCGGTGGGCCTCCAGCCAAGCCGTGGTGGCCTGGCCATGCGCGGTGACGGCCGGCATGCGCAGGTGGCCGGCGGTATAGACGAAGACGATGCTGCGTGCATGCGGTGCGGCGGCCGCGTCGCGCGCCAGCGCAAGCAAGCCAATGTGGCCATTCTCTTCGACCGCATTGCCGCCATCGCTGTGGGTGACGACCAACACCGACTCGTCGGCCCGCGGGCCGGTTCCCGGCGACACCGCCCAGAGCGTCTGCATGCACGCGTTCGCGGTCTTGTTCGCGGACACGGTCAGCGTGGCCACCGCGCCGCGCTCTGCGGCGGCGAGCAGTTGCGCGCGTTCGCTTTCCGGAACCCAGACCGCGGGCAGGCCCTGGTAGCCACGGGTGAAAGGCAGATACTGGCCGGCAGCGGCCGCATCGGGGAGGCCGCGCCAGACTGCGATGACGCCCAGCACTCCGGCTTGCTTCGCCTTGGCCAGATCGGTGCCGGCGAGTTCGGAACTGATGATCGGATTGGCGACCTGCCCGAACGGCAGCAGCCCGTCCCAGGTCTCGACCAGCAGCTTCGTCGGCACGGCAAGGTGCGGCACTTCGATCACCGCGATCTTGCCGGCGGCGGCCCGCCAGTGCTTGCGCCGCCCGCGCAGCAGCACCAGCGGCGCCGTCGTGCCACCGGCCGGCGTCTCGCCGGAATAAGGCCACGCCGACGCGATCGCGATGCGGCGCTGCCCCACCTGCAACGCCAGCGCGTCCCGGTCGACCTCCCAGCGTTCGAACGTGTGCGGATCGCGCTGCACGTCCAGGCCGAGCTCGGCCAATGCGGCCGCCACGCTGTCGATCAGCGCGTTATGCGCCTGCGTGCCGGACGCACGCGGCCCCAGCTCGGTCAGGTAGCGAATCTGATCCGCGTAGGCGTCATGGCTGGCACTCACGTCCGCGGTCTTCTCTATCGTCTGCGCCACCGCAGTCTATAAAGCGGCGCGCGACGCCTCGATCGTGCGCACACGCCGCGAACGGAGTGCAGCGCGCCATGCATGCGTCCAGGCCGGACCGCGGCGCACCGCTGCCATGTCGAATCGCGCTAACCCACCGGGCCCGTGGCACCGCGCTGCGCATAGACGGTGTCGTAGATCGTCTTGGCGCCGGTAAAGGTCGGATCCACGTCTTCTTCCTGGCCGTCCTGCCCGTGGTCGTTGTCGAGGCGCCAGCTGAACATGCCGCGCAAGCCGTTCTGCAGCGCGTAGCTGGTCCAGGCGGCAGTGTCTTCGAGCGAGGTCTGCACGTTGCCGTTCTCGGTCGCCACCCCACCCATCAGGATGTCGGCGCGCACCCCGGCCTGGATCCACACCGGCGCGTCCTGCGGCGTGCCGGAGGACGAATAGTCCTGCAACTCGGCGGCATCCACGTATTGGTTGAACGCTTCCACCGCGCCCTCGCCGTAGAGGGCGACAGGGCCGCCTGCGGGCCATGGCACCGACACCGCGATACCGAGTCCGGCCGCCTTGAAACTCGGGCTGAGCTGCGACAGCAACTCCACCACCGAGGACATGCCGTCGCCTTCCGAATCGATGCTGATGCCGTTGAGCCCTTGCTGCTGCAGGTAGGCGACGATGTTGGCGGTGGAGCGGTTGCCGTTGTCGCGGTTGTCGGCCACCGTCGCCGCCAGGCCGGTGTCGCCAAGCCCGGCATAGATCAACGCGGTCGGCGCCTGCGCCTTGATCTGGGCGAGGTTCTGCGCCGCGTACTGCGCAGTGAGGTCGAGCGTATAGCCGTTGTCGGTCTGGACGAATTCGCCGAAGGCCAGGTTGTAGCGGCTGGCATAGCCCAGCGGCACCTTGCCTTGCGCGAGATTGTCGGCGCCGGTGCCGTTCCACGTGTCGTACCAGGTCGCGATCTCGAAGTTCATGGCTGCTCCTGCAGTGGCGGGATGGGAGTGCGTACGTGCGTCGAGGGCGCCCGGCATCCGCTGCTGCGACCAGCGCCGCGACCGCCGCACCCGCCTCTTGCCATGCTTGGCCGCTGCGGCTGCGGAGTCCTTGTCCTGTCGCCAATCCACGCGATGCGACGCCCCGCACCGAACCTAGCGCAGATCGCCGCGCACGCCGTCGACATTGCGCGGCTTCGGAACAGGCATCCCAGTCGTCGCGCCGGTGCCTGCTCAGGCCACTGCCGCCGGCGTCAGTTGGCGGCGGTGGCCAAGTCCGACCGGCCGCAGCGTTCTCCGGCACCCCGCCGGCCGCAGGGCCGGATGCCGCCGCGCGGCCGACCGACCCGGCCGACACCCGTCATTCGCATTCGAAGGCCGCCACCACCACGACGCGCCCGGCGCCGTCGTTGCGCACCGTGGCCGTGCAGGAACGCGCCGCATCGCTGATGCGCTTGTAGACCTGCACCTTGCCCGCAGCGCCGTACTCGCAGACCGCGTAGCTGCCGTACGGATCCGGGCGCTCGAATTTCCAGACGGACCGCGCGACGTGGGACGCCGGCTCCTCGCTGTTGCTGTCCGGCACCAGCGAGGCCAGGTCGCGCGGATGTCCCGAGAACAGTCCGAGCGCGAAAAACGGCAACGGCTGCCCGCCGTCGAAGGCGATCTCGGCCCCCTCCGGCAGATCCGGACTCTGCAGCACGGCGCCGGAGACGCGCAGCGTCAGCGGACACTGCAGCGTCTCCTTGGCCGATGCAGGCATGGCGAACGCCACGAAGGCGAGACAACACACCAACGTCACCGCGGCGGAAAGACGCGTCGAGAACATCCGGATCTCCTTGAAGAATGGCGCATGCGCCAGAAAGAAACGCGGCGCGCGGACGCATGCGCCGGAAGCAGGATATCTGCATGCACGGTGTCGGTCTCGCGAACCTGCCACGCATCGCCGCAAATTGTGGGCCACTCGGCGCGCGGACTTACCGCAACTCGACGGCATGCGACGAACACGTGTGCTTATGCGGAGGGGACTTCGCCGGCGACGCCGCAGGTGGAAAGCACTGCGGGATTCAGGCTGCGATGCGTGGGCATCGATCAAGCGTTGGAGCGGGAAACGAGACTCGAACTCGCGACCTCAACCTTGGCAAGGTTGCGCTCTACCAACTGAGCTATTCCCGCTTGAGGCCGCGAATTCTACCGGGAACCGGCAGGCTGTCAACCGTTGCCTTCGATTTTTTTCGCGTTCTTGTCCGCGACCGCGGCGCGCTCGTCGGCGCGCAGGCTCGGCCAGGCCGCATGCAGGTACTGGATGCCGGACAGCAGGGTCAGGATCGCCGCGATCGCCAGGGTCCAGTCGCCGACGTGGAAGATGAACAGGCCCATCCACACGCTCTCCGGCGGCGAGCCGTCGGGCATCACCGAATACAGCAGGCACAGCAGCGCCACCATCTGCGCGGTGGTCTTGATCTTGCCGATCATCGCCACCCGCACCTTGGCGCGCTGGCCGATCTCGGCCATCCACTCGCGCAGCGCCGACACCGCGATCTCGCGGCCGACGATCACCGCCGCCCAGAACGCCATCCACGGCGTCGGGTGGCCCTGCACGATCAGGAACAGCGCCACCGCGACCATCAGCTTGTCGGCCACCGGGTCCAAGAACGCGCCGAACGCCGAATACTGGTGATAGCGCCGCGCCACCCAGCCGTCCAGCCAGTCGGTGAACGCGGCCAGGCCGAAGATCGCCGCCGAGGCGAAGTTCGTCCACGTATAGGGAAGATAGAAGACCAGCACCAGCACCGGAATCATCACGATCCGCAGCAGCGTCAGCCAGGTGGGGATGGTCAACTTCATTGCGCCGCTCTACTCGCCTGCCGGATCGGGCACCAGCAGCCCGTGCAGGTTAGCGTAGATTCGTGCAGCGAGCGCGTCGTTGATGCCTTCCACGCGCGCGATCTCCGCTTCGCCGGCGGCCTTGAGTCCGGCCAGCCCGCCGAAATGCTTCAACAGGCTGGCGCGGCGGCGCGGACCGATGCCGGGGATGTCCTCCAGCTTGCTGGTCATGCGCGCCTTCTGGCGCCGCCCGCGGTGGCCGGTGATCGCGAAACGGTGTGCCTCGTCACGCACCTGCTGAATGAACTGCAGCGCCGGCGACGCCGCGCCGGGGCGCAGTTCGCGCCCGTCCGGCATCACCAGCGTCTCGTGGCCGGCGCGGCGTTCGGCGCCCTTGGCCACGCCGATCACCAGGATGCCGTCCACGCCCAGGTCGGCGAGCGCGGCGTTGGCCTGCGCCAGCTGGCCGGCGCCGCCGTCGATCAGCAGCACGTCGGGCAGCACCGCATCGCCCTTGCCCTCGCCTTCGGCGGCGCGGCGGAAGCGGCGCTCGATCGCCTGGCGCATCGCCGCGTAGTCGTCGCCCGGCTCGATGCCGCTGATGTTGTAGCGCCGGTACTGGCTGCGCACCGGGCCGTTGGCGTCGAACACCACGCACGAGGCCACGGTGGCCTCGCCCATGGTGTGGCTGATGTCGAAACACTCCGCGCGCCGGACCGGCTCGGCCAGCCCCAGCATCTCGCGCAAGGCCTCGCTGCGCGCGTGCTGCGCGTTGCGGCTGGTCAGTTCGTTGGCCAGCGTGGCCTGCGCGTTGCGGCTGGCCAGTTCCAGGTAGCCGGCGCGCTCGCCGCGCACGTTCCATTTCAGCTGCACCTTGCGCTCGGCGGCGGAGGCCAGCGCGGCTTCGATCAGGTCGGCGTCGGGAATCTCGCGGTCCAGCAGCACCTCGCGCGGCGGCGGCTGCTCGGCGTAGTACTGCGACACGAACGCGCCCAGCACCTCGGCGGCGCTGTCCTCGCCGTTGGTCTTGGGGAAGAACGCGCGGGTGCCGAGATTGCGCCCGTCGCGGAACGCCAGCAGCAGCACGCAGGCGTTGGCGCCCTGCATCGCGCAGGCCAGCACGTCCAGGTCGGCGGCGCGGCCGTCCACGTACTGCCGGCTCTGCATGCTGCGCAGCGAGCCGAGCAGGTCGCGCAGGCGCGCGGCGCGTTCGAATTCCAGCTGTTCGCTGGCGGCCTGCATCGCCTGCACCAGTTCCTCGCCGAGCTGGTCGCTGCGCCCGTCCAGGAACATCGTCGCGCGGCGTACCGATTCGGCGTAGTCGTCGGCCGCCACCAGCGCCACGCACGGCGCGCTGCAGCGGCCGATCTGGTACTGCAGGCACGGCCGCGAACGGTTGCGGAACACGCTGTCCTCGCAGCTGCGCAGCTTGAACAGCTTGTGCATCAGGTTCAGCGTCTCGCGCACCGCGGTCACGCCCGGGTACGGGCCGAAGTAACGCCCGGGCACCGCGCGCGGTCCGCGGTGCAGCGCGATCCGCGGCCACTCCTCGCGGGTCAGCAGCACGAAGGGATAGCTCTTGTCGTCGCGCAAGGACACGTTGTAGCGCGGCGCCAGCGACTTGATCAGCTGGTTTTCCAGCAGCAGCGCCTCGCCTTCGCTGCGGGTCACGGTCACGTCCATGCGCGCGACCTGGGCCAGCATCGCCATGGTCCGCGCGTTTTTCGGCGAGGCGCTGAAATAGCTGGACACGCGCTTGCGCAACGCGCCGGCCTTGCCGACGTAGAGCAAGGTGTCGTCGGCCGCGTACATGCGGTAGACGCCAGGCGCGGTGCTGAGGTTGGCGGCGAAGGCCTTGCCGTCGAACGGGGGCAATGCAGAGACGGTCATTCGCTGATCGGCACGTCGCTCAGTTCGCCGCTGGCGATGTCGTAGCGCAGCACGGAATGCGCATCGGTCTCGGCGATCCACACCGCACCGGCGCTCACCGCCAGCCCGGCCGGGCCGTGCAGGCGCCGCGGCAGGGCCACGGTCGACAGTTCGCCGCCGCCCAGGCGCAGGCTGCGCAGGCTGCCGTTGCCGCTGTCGGCGATCCACAGCAGCGGCGCGTCCGGACTCAGCGCGATCGCCTGCGGGAACTGCAGCCGCGCGCGGCTGCGCGGCCCGTCCTCGTTGCCGAAATCCCACGGCCCCTGGCCGCCGAGCAGGGTCTGCACCAGGTCGCCGCGCAACTGCAGCGAGCGCACCGCCGAACCCAGCGCATCGCATACGTACAGCGCCTGCTGCACCGCGGCCAGGCCGCACGGCTGCGCGAACGCGGCCAGGTGGCCGCTGCCGTCGCGCAATTCCAGCGCGCCGGCGCCGGCACGCCAGCGCAGGGTGCGGGTGCCGAGTTCGTAACTCCAGATGCGGTTGTCGCCGGCCATCGCGATGTGCACCTGGTTGTCGGCCACCACCACGTCCTGCGGGTGGTTCAGCGGCGCCTGCTGCGGGTGCTGCACCGGTCCTTCGACCGGTTCGCCGGCGCGGCCGTTGCCGCACAGGGTATCGACGTGGCCGCTGAGCAGGTTGATCCGGCGCAGCGCGTGGTTGCCGGTATCGGCGACGTACAGCACGCCGCGTTCAAGCGCCAGCCCGCGCGGACGGTGGAACGCCGCCTCGCCGATGCCGCCGTCGATGAAATCGGCGGTGCCCAGCCCGAACTGGCGCAGCACGCGGCCGCCGGTGGTGCATTCGAGAATGCGGTGGTGGCCGCTGTCGGCGATGTACAGGCGCTCGTCGGCGACCGCCAGGCCCACCGGGAAGCGCAGCGGCAGGCGCGGCTCCGGCTGGGTCTCGCGCGCATCGCGCAGCTCTTCGTCCAGCGGCAGCGGCTGCCCGGCGCACAGCGCGTTGAGCGCCTTTTCCAGATCGGCGCCGCCGATCCCGACCAGGCGCTCGCGCTCGTAACCGCCGGCATCGATCAGCACCAGGGTCGGCCATGCCTGCACGTCGAAACGCTGCCAGGCGGCCCAGTCGGCGTCGAGCAGGATCGGCGCCGACACGCCCTGACTGCGCAGCAGCTTCAGCGCCCGCTGCGGTTCGCGCTCGCTGTCGAAGCGGGGCACCTGCACCACGATCAGCTGCAGGCGCCCCGGATTGCGCGCCTGCCACTGGCTGAGTTCGGCCAGGCGCTGCGCGCACCACACCGAGGCGGCGTTGACGAAGGCCAGCACCAGCGCGCGGCCCTGCTGCTCACGCAGCGTGGTCGGCGCGGCATTGAGCCAGGTGCCGGGCTGCGGCAATTCCAGAGCGGCGATCGAATTCATTGGCCGATTATGCCGGAGCCGCCGTCGGCGGACAGTCGCGCCACGCTGCCGGCGGCGGCTTCGTCTACCAGGCGCCAGACCTCCTCGAAGTGGTCGCTGCCGCCGGTGTACGGGTCGGGAATCTCGCGACGCCCGTCCAGGCCCGCCCACGGCAACCACAGCGCCACCCGTTGCAGCGCGGCGGCTGGCGCGCGCTGGCGCACGTCGCGCAGATTGGCCGCGTCGGCGCACAGGATCCAGTCGAACTCGCTGAAGTCGGCCGCCCGCAGCTGCCGCGCGCGCAGCCCGGCGATGTCCACGCCATGGCCGCGGACGCAGGCGATCGCGCGCCGGTCCGGCGGCTCGCCGCTGTGCCAGTCGCCGGTCCCGGCCGAATCCACCTGCACCTGGCCGGCCAGCGGCGAGCGCTCGAGGTGGTGGCGCAGCGCGCCTTCGGCCATCGGCGAGCGGCAGATATTGCCCAGGCAGACCAGCAGCAGCTTCATGCCAGGGCCTGCAGATGCGCCTCGGCGCGGGCCAGGTCCTCGGGCGTGTCCACCCCGGGCGGGAACGGCGCCGGCGACAGCGCCACCGCGATGCGGAAGCCGGCCTCCAGCACCCGCAGTTGCTCCAGCGCCTCCACCTGCTCCAGCCCGCCCTGCGGCATCGCCGCGAAGCGGCGCAGGAACCCGGCGCGGTAGGCGTAGATGCCGATATGGCGCAGCCACGGGCCCGGCGGCAGCCGCTCGCGCGAGGCGGCGAACGCATCGCGGTGCCACGGGATCGGCGCGCGGCTGAAATACAGCGCATCGCCGCGCGCGCTGCGCACCAGCTTGACCACGTTCGGGTCGAACAGGCTCTCGGCCGACTCGACCGGCGTGCCCAGCGTGGCCATCTCCGCGCCGCTGTCGGCCAGCGCCTGCGCCACCGCGACGATGCCGGCGGCGGGCGCGAACGGTTCGTCGCCCTGCAGATTGACCACCAGGGTGGCGTCGTCCCAGCCGGCGATGTCGGCGCATTCGGCCAGGCGGTCGGTGCCGGAGGCATGCGCCGCGGAGGTCAGGGCGACGTGCACCCCGTCCAGGTCGGCCACCGCCGCGGCGATGCGCGGATCGTCCGCGGCCACCCACACCTGCTGCGCGCCGGCACCGAGCGCACGGCGCGCCACGTGCCGCACCAGCGGCTCGCCGCCGAGCAGGCGCAGCGGCTTGCCGGGCAGGCGCGAGGCGGCGTAGCGCGCCGGAATGGCGACCACGAACGACGGCGGTACCGCATGCGCGGCGCTCATGCCTTGCCCGCTCCGGTGGCGGTAGCTGAACGCTGGAATTCACGAAATTCGAACATGAATTGATCTTTCCCCGTCATTTATTGAGAATAGTTCGTATTCGCCATAGGTCAGCAGCCGGTAGCTGCCTGCTGCTTCGCTGCAACGCGCTATGCGGCTCAGCGCAGCGCCCATGGCTTTCGCTCCCACCATTCTATAGACCCCACCGATGAACCTTCCCGCCCCGTCCACCTGGTCCGCAGTCCGGCCGACCCACATCCCCGCTCGCCGCCAGGCGTTGTGTCTGGCCCTGGCGGCCCTGCTCGCACCGCTGGCGGCCAGCGCCGCCGCCGCGGACGCGGCATCGGCCACCGATGCGGCGAGCGACGCCGCCAGCGCGCCGAAGCTGCTGGACAAACTCGACGTGGTCGCGCAGCGCGCCGACGGCTACACCGCGCCGGCCAGCGCCACCGGCACCGGCCTGGTGTTGAGTCCGCTGCAGACGCCGCAGTCGGTGAGCACGATCGGCCGCGAGCAGATGGACGACTTCGGCCTGGACAACGCCAACGCGGTGCTGGCGCTGGCCACCGGCGTCAACGTCGAGAAGATCGAAACCGACCGCACCTACTACACCGCGCGCGGCTTCGACATCACCAATTTCCAGGTCGACGGGCTGGGCCTGCCGTTCACCAACGGCGGCGCCGAGGGCGACCTGGACACGGCGATGTACGAGCGCGTGGAAGTGCTGCGCGGCGCCAACGGCCTGCTGTCCTCGACCGGCAACCCGTCGGCGACGGTCAACTTCGTGCGCAAGCGCCCGAGCGAGGAGCTGCAGGGCAGCGTCGGCGTCACCGTCGGCAGCTGGGACACGCGGCGCGTGGATGCCGACCTGTCCGGCAAGCTCAACCGCAGCGGCAGCGTGCGCGGGCGCATCGTCGCCGCCGGCCAGGACGGCGACAGCTACCTGGACCGCTACTCGCTGAAGAAGCGCAGCGTCTACGGCATCGTCGAGGCCGACCTGGGCGACAGCACCTTGCTCAGCGTCGGCGCCAGCTACCAGAAGAACGAACCGCACGGCGGCATGTGGGGCGCATTGCCGCTGTACTACAGCGACGGCAGCGCCACAAACTACGCCCGTTCGACCAGCACCTCGGCCGACTGGTCGTACTGGAACAGCACCGACAAGCGCGCGTTCCTGGAACTGCAGCAGGCGCTGGGCGGCGGCTGGCAGCTCAAGGCCGCACTGAACTACCGCAAGCTGGATTCGGACGGCAACCTGTTCTACGCCTACGGCACGCCGGACCGCGCCACCGGGCTGGGGCTGTACTCCTATCCCTCGCGTTACTACAGCCACGAGACGCAGAAGTACGCCGACCTCTACGCCAGCGGCCCGTTCGTCCTGGGCGGACGCGAACACGAACTGGTGGCGGGCGTGAAGTGGGCCGGCATCGACGTCTCGCAGGTCTCCACCTACCCCGATTCCAGCGACACCAGCGCCTGGTTCGCGCTGCCCAGCCTGGAGAACTGGACCGGCGACATCGCCCTGCCGGCGTTCACCACCGCGCCGACCGGCGCCGAGTTCGACATGATACGCCGCAGTGCCTACGCCACCGCGCGCTGGAACCTGAGCGACGCGCTGAAGCTGATCACCGGCGTCAACCACACCCGGATCGAGAGCGGCGGCCAGAACTACGGTGTGCAGCACGTCTACGACGACAGCAAGACCACCCCGTTCGTCGGCGCGGTCTACAACTTCGATCCGAACTACGCGCTGTACGCCAGCTATGCGGAGATCTTCAATCCGCAGACCGAACTGGACCGCAACCTGCAGGTGCTGGATCCGATCACCGGCAGCAACGCCGAACTGGGCATCAAGGGCCAGTGGCTGCAGCAGCGGGTCAACGCCTCGTTCGCGCTGTTCCGCGCCAAGCAGGACAACACCGCCGAAGCCGACACCTACGTCGGCACGCTGCAGACCTACAAGCCGGTGGACGCGACCTCCACCGGCTATGAGTTCGACCTCGCCGGCCGGCTCGGCGACCACTGGCAGCTCAACGCCGGCTATACCCAGCTGAGCCTCAAGGACGACGCCGGCCGCAACGTGCGCAACTACGTGCCGCGCCGCACCTTCAAGCTCGCCACCACCTACACCGTCCCGCAGTGGGAAGCGCTGAAACTGGGCGCGACGCTGACCTGGCAGGGCGACATCTACCGCGACCAGCAAGCGCTGGACACCAGCGGCAACGAGATCTTCACCCGCCAGGACAGCTATGCGCTGCTCGGGCTGATGGCGCACTACGACTTCACCCCGCAGTTCAGCGCCACGCTCAACGTCTACAACGTCACCGACCGCAAGTACATCAACAGCCTGTACTGGGCGCAGGGCTACTACGGCGCGCCACGCAACACCTCGCTGTCGCTGAACTACAAGTTCTGAGCGGGCCCGTAGCGAGCGGGCAAGGCAGGCGGACAGCGATGCAGCTGTCCGCCGTGCCGGACGGCGGTGGCGAGCGTGGCACATCACAGCAATAGCAGAGAGCGACGATGCCGCGAATACCCGGCTGCAGTGGCAAGATCTGATCGAGACTGCGGAAGCATCGCATGCGTGGGAGGCTGCCGGTCGCGGCTGAAGCCGCTCCTACATGGACCGTGGCAATCCGGCCGGGTGCCCTGTAGGCGGACAGCGCGATGCAGCTGTCCGCCTTGCCGAACGGCGATGGCGGGCGTGGCACGTCACCGCAAATGGCAGAGAGCGACGATGCGGCGAATACCCGGCTGCAGTGGGAAGATCTGATCGACACTGCGGAAGCATCGCATGCGTGGGAGGCTGCCGGTCGCGGCTGAAGCCGCTCCTACATGGACTGTGACAAACCGGCCGGGTGCGCTGTAGGAGCGGCTTCAGCCGCGACCACACACCATCTGAAATCCGATCACCCAAAACCGCAAGCCGCCCCTCGCCCCTCCGGCAACATCGCCTCGGCATATTCGAGACCGGCGGCAGCGAGGTCGATTGCGGCCTGGAAACGAACATCGGGCAGGACCTGCACCCGCGACGGCGCATGCGCGATCGCGTCAGCGGGCTGCGCTGCGCGCGGCACCGCTCGTCACAAGAATCCACCGGCGGGCGCAGGCGCAGATAGGCGGTTGCTGTGCGCGATCGAGAGCAGCGATCGAGAGCAGCGGCCGCAGCGCATCGCGATGCCGCGAGCGGGTCGCTCACCTACCCCCGCACTGCGCTGGCTGTGCATCCGCGCAGCGCAGCGTCCTCCGCTATTCGCTGGCGTCGCCGCTGCGCCCGCGCAGCTTGTCCAGCCGGTCGAGCAGGCCGATCCAGAACGCGGCCGGCAACTCCGCCACCAGCGGCACGCTGAAGCACCAGTCGTTGACCAGCGGCGCGCACTTGACCGCGTCCTTCTCGGTCATCAGCACCGGCAGTTCGCTGCCGAACGACAGGTCGGCGGCGCTGTAGCGGTGGTGGTCGGGAAACGCGTGCGGCACCACGCCGATGCCGTGCGCGCGCAGCATGTCGAAGAAGCGCTGCGGATGGGCGATGCCGGCGACGGCGTGCACGCGCTGCCCGGCGAAGCTGCGCAAGGCGCGCGCGCGGCCGCCCTGCAGCGGTTGCGCGCTGTCGATGCGCAGGCGCATCGCCCATTCGCCGAAACCGGCCTGGACGTCGCCGACATCGCTGGCCTGGCCCAGGTTGATGACCCGGAAATCGCATTCGCGGCCGCGCGCCACCGGCTCGCGCAGCGGCCCGGCCGGCAGCAGGCGGCCGTTGCCGTAGCGGCGCTGGCCGTCGACCACTTCGATCTCGATGTCGCGCTGCAGGCGGTAGTGCTGCAGGCCGTCGTCGCAGACCACGATGTCGCAGCCGGCCTGCAGCAGCGCGCGCGCGGCGGCGACACGGTCGCGGTCCACCCGCACCGGCACGCCGGTCTTGTGCGCGATCAGCACCGGCTCGTCGCCGCCCAGGTCGGGCGTGGTGCCGGGCTCGATCCAGCGCGCGACCTGGTCCTGGCTGCGGCCGTAGCCGCGGCTGGCCACGCCCGGCTTCCAGCCGGCCTCCTGCAGCTTGCGCACCAGGGCGATGGTCAGCGGCGTCTTGCCGGTGCCGCCGGCGGTGAGGTTGCCGACCACGACCACCGGCACCGCGATGCTGTAGCGCTTGCGCCAGCCGCGCCGGTACAGCGCGCGGCGCAGGCCGATCGCCGCCGCGTACAGCGGGGTCAGCAACCGCGCGTACAGCGGCGGCGTACCCTGGCCATACCAGTAGCCAGGCGTGTGTGGCCCGCGACCGCTCATCAGGACTGCCTTTCGCGGAACTGCATGCTGTGCAGGTGGGCGTACAGGCCGCCCTGGGCGAGCAGCGCCTGGTGGGTGCCGCGTTCGACGATGCGGCCGTGGTCCATCACCAGCACCTGGTCGGCATGTTCGATGGTGGACAGGCGGTGCGCGATGACCAGGGTGGTGCGTTCGGGCATCAGCCGGTGCAGCGCGTCCTGCACCAGGCGCTCGGATTCGTTGTCCAGCGCGGCGGTGGCTTCGTCCAGGATCAGGATCGGCGCGTCGCGCAGGATCGCACGGGCGATCGCCAGGCGCTGGCGCTGGCCGCCGGACAGCAGCGCGCCATTCTCGCCGACCGGGGTCTGCAGCTGCAGCGGCAGCCGTTCGATGAACTCCCAGGCGTTGGCCGCCTCGGCCGCGGCGCGGATCTGCGCGTCGCTGGCCTGCGTGCCGTAGGCGATGTTGGCGGCGATGGTGTCGTCGAACAGCATCACCCGCTGCCCGACCAGCGCGATCTGCCGGCGCAGGTCGTGCAGGCGGTAGTCGTGCAGCGGCACCCCGTCCAGGGTGATGCTGCCGCCGCTGGGTTCGTAGAAGCGCGGCACCAGCCGCACCAGGCTGGTCTTGCCGCTGCCGGAACGGCCGACGATGGCGGTGACCGTGCCCGGCCTGGCGGCGAACGTGATGTCGTCCAGCGCCAGTCCGCTGTCCTGGCGGTAGCGCAGCATCACGCGGTCGAACGCCAGTTCGCCGCGCACGCGCTGCACCGACACCGTGCCGCTGTCGCGCTCCTCCGGCGTGTCCAGGATCGAGAACAGGCGTTCGGCCGCGGCCACGCCGCGCGAGATCGAGGTCTGCACGCTGGTCAGCCGGCGCAGCGACGGTATGATCGCCATCATCGAGGTCATCAGCGCGATGAACTGGCCGGGGTTCAGGCGCCCGGCCAGGGCCTCGCGGGTGGAGACCCAGACGATCGCCGCCAACGCCACCGCGGCCAGGAACTGGACCATGCTCGAGGCCAGCGCGCGGGTGGTCTCGACCTTCATGTTCAGGCCCAGCATGCGGTTGGCCAGCGCCGCGTAACGCGAGATCTCCAGCGCCTGGGTGCCATGCACCTTCACTTCCTGCTGCGCGCTCAGCGATTGCTCGGCGCTCTGCGCCATCGAACCCATGCCGTCCTGGATGCCGCGGCTGATCTTGCGGTAGCGCTTGCCGACGTAGGACACGATGAGCCCAATCAACGGCGCCACCACCAGCAATGCCAGGGTGACCTTGACGCTCATCTGCAGCATCACCACCAGCATGTAGAAGATGGTCAGGGTATCGGCGACGATGGTCTTCAGCGCATCGGCGGCGGCCTGGGTGACCTGCTCGGTATCGAAGTTCAGCCGGCTGACCATCACCGGCGTGGCCTCGACGTCGAAGTGCGAGGACGGCAGGTGCAGGTACTTGGCCAGCACCTGCTCGCGCAGGTCGCGCACCACGCTGCGGCCGGTGCGCGCCATGCAGTAGTCGCCGACGAAGGTGGCGCAGCTGCGCATCACGAACAGGCCCAGGATCGCCAGCGGCAGCAGCACCGCCATGCGCGCCTCGGGATTGACGAAGCCGCGGTTGACCAGCGGGTCCATCAGCCGGGTGAAGAAGTAGCCGGCGGTGGCTTCCACCACCATCGCCACCAGCGCGGCCGCCAGCATCACCCAATAGGCGCGGGTATATCCGAGCAGCCGACGGTAGATCGGCCAGACCGGTGCCATTTTGCCGCTCACCGCTTGACTTCCGGCGCGTGGACTTCCGGCGCGGTGGCGATGGCGATGCGGCGGAAGCCGAGCTGGCCCAGCGCGTCCTGCGCGGTGACCACGGCCTGGTAGGGAGTGCGCGCATCGGCGCGCAGCAGCACCGGCTGCTCGCGGTCGTCGCCGGCGACCTGGGCGATGCTGCGCTTGACCGACTCCACGTCGGTACGCAGCACTTCCTGGTCGTTGATGAAATAGTGCCCGTCGGCGTTGACCAGCACGCTCAGCGCGCGCGGCGGCGCCGGGTTGTGCTGGTCGCTGGCGTTGGGCAGCTGCAGCTGCAGGGTGGAACGGGCGTCGAAGGTGGTGGTCACTACGAAGAAGATGATCAGGACAAGGATGACGTCGATCAAGGGCACCAGGTCGATATGCGGCTCGTCCTGGCCGCGGTCGTCGCGGATCCGCACCGGCTCAGCCCTTGGCCGGCGCAGCGGCGCCGCCGCGCGCAGCCGGGCGCGGCGCGGCCGGAGTCGGGGTCGGCGCCCCCGCACGGCCATGGCCGTCGAGGACATCGCTCAGGGCGGTGGCTTCGCGCTCCATCTCGATGACGTAGCCGGCGATGCGGCTCTTGAAATAGCGGTGGAAGACCAGCGCCGGCACCGCGATGATCATGCCGGTGGCGGTGCACACCAGCGCCTTGCCGATGCCGCCGGCGAGCTGGTTCACGTCGCCGACGCCGTGATCGAGGATGCCCAGGAACATCTGGATCATGCCGACCACGGTGCCGAGCAGGCCGAGCAGCGGCCCGGCCGAGGCCACCGTGCCCAACGCGTTCAGGAACCGCTCCATGCGATGCACGACGTGGCGGCCGGTGTCCTCGATGCGTTCGCGGACGATCTCGCGCGGACGGTTGCGCACGTCCAGTCCGGCGGCGAGCAGCTCGCCCAGCGGCGAATTGCGCCGCAGCGACTCGATGTGGGTCGGGTCGAGCTTGCCGCGCGTGGCCCAGTTGCGCACTTCCTGGCCCAGCCCCGGCGGCAGCACTTCGCTACGGCGCAGGCTCCAGAACCGCTCCAGCACGATCGCCAGCGCGACCACGCCCAACAGCAGCAACGGCACCATCGGCCAGCCACCGGCCTTGACCAGTTCCCACACGTCGCAACCCTCCGGCACGTTCGGCCGTTCGTTCACTGGCCGATAGGATAGCAGCCGCCCGCGCCCGCTCCGCGGCATCCCACAGCCGCGCCCGCCACGGCCGCCGTTCGCGCAGTTGCAGGCCGGCGCGGCCCAGCCACACGCGCAGCGCCCCGCCCTGCGGGGTGGTGACGACCTCGGCCCCGGACGCCTGCCATCGCGCCACCACCGCCGCCCGCGGATGGCCGAAGCGGTTGCCCTCGCCGGCCGAGATCAGCACCAGCCGCGCGCCGGTGGCGGCGACGAAGGCCGGTTGTGAGGAATGCGCACTGCCGTGATGCGGCGCCAGCACCACTTCGGCATGCAGGTCCTGCGGTGCCTGGCGCAGCAGCCGGCTCTCGATGACATCGCCGATGTCGCCGCTCAGCAGCATCGCGCCATGCGCGCTTTCCACCCGCAGCACGCAGCTCGACTCGTTGTCGAGATAGGGAAAGCCGGGTGCGGGATGCAGAAAGCGGAAGCGCACCCCGTCCCACTCCCAGGCGGTTCCAGCCAGGCACGGCCGGTCCACCCGCACCGGCGCACCGGCCGGCGCCTCGGCCAGGCCGACCGGCAGCGCCGCGCGCACCGCCTCGAAGCCGCCGGCATGGTCGTTGTCGCCATGGCTGATCACGGCCCGGTCCAGGCGCGCCACACCGAGCGCGTGCAGCGCCGGCACCACCGCGCGCTCGCCGGCATCGTAGCCGTCCTTGATCGCCGGGCCGGCGTCGTACAGCAATTGATGCCGCTCGGTGCGCACCAGCACCGACAGGCCCTGGCCGACGTCGATCATCACCAGTTCCACCTCGCCCGCGGCCGGCCGCTCCAGCGGCGGCCAGAACAGCGGCAACCACAGCAGCGCCGCCAGCGGCTTGCCCGGCACCGCGCGCGGCAACAGCAGCCAGAACGCGCCGAGCAATGCCAGCGGCAGCGCCCAGTCGCGCGCCTCCGGCAGCCACCACAGCGCAAAGCGGCCTTCGCCCAATGCGGTGAACAGCGGCCAGCTCAGGTCGAAGCACGCCGCCGCCGCGCGCCATGCCCACGCCCCGGCGCCGGCGTGCAGCGCCTCCAGCGCGGTGCCGAGCAGCGCCAACGGCACCACCACCAGGCTCCACCATGGGATCGCCAGCAGGTTGGCGAGCGGCCCGGCCGCCGAGGCCTGGCCGAACAGCATCGTGCTCAGCGGCAGCAGGCCCAGCGTGGCCACGCCCTGCGCCGACAGGAATTCGCGCAGCTTGCCGCGCCAGCCGCTGCCCGCGACCGGCATGCACCAGGCCAGCCAGGCCACGCCGAGGAAACTGAGCCAGAAGCCGGCGGACAGCACCGCCAGCGGGTCGAACACGAGCATGACGATCGCCGCCAGCGCCAGCGCATCGACCACCCGTACCGGGTGCCGCCACAGCCGCGCGAGCACCACCACCGCGATCATCAACGCGGTGCGCACGGTCGGCAACGCCATCCCCGACAGCACGGTGTAACCGCCGGCGCCGAGCACCGCCAGCAGCGCGGCGGCCTGGCGCCGCGGCCAATGCAGTCCCAGCCGCGGCCATAGCCGCCACAGACCGCCACCGAGCAACGCGAACGCACCGGCGACCAGGCCAACGTGGAAGCCGGAAATGGCGATCAGATGGGTCAGGCCGGCGGCGCGCAGGATGCGCCAGTCGCGATCGTCCAGCGTGCGCGTGTCGCCGAGCGCCAGCGCCTGCACATAGCGCGCCGACGCATTCGGCACCGCTGCCGCGATCCGTGCCGCCAGGCGCTCGCGCCAGGCATCGATGCCCTGCCCCGGCGCCAGTTCGACCGCCTCGTGCGGCGCGGTCACGTAGCCGCTGGCGCTGATCCGCTGCGCCAGCGCATAGGCCTCGGCGTCGAAGCCGCCCGGATTGCTGAGCCCGCGCGGCGCGCGCAGGCGCACGCTCAGGCGCCAGCGCGCGCCGGCATGCAGCGCGGTGCGCGGTCCAGGCTCCTGCGCACCGAAATCGTCGTACCAGGCCAGTTGCAACAAACGCCCGCGCAACGGCGCCGGCTGCGTGGGATCGGCGTCCACCCGGAACATGAAGCGCGTGCGCCGCACCTCGGCCTGCGGCAACTCCACCACCTGCCCCTGCAGCGTCGCCACGCGCTTCTCCCAGTCGGCGGGCAATTGCCGCGCCAACACCATGCCGGCGACCAGTCCCAACCAGCCGCCGCCCACGGCGAACGCGCCCAGCCACCGCCAGCGCGGCAGGCCGACGCAGACCGCGCTGCCGCCGAGCAGCAGCGCCAGCGACAGCGGCCATGGCGCCAGGCGCGGCAGCCACAAGGCGGCCAGCACGCCGGCGGCGAGGCTGGCGGCGACGGCGATGCCGAACGGGGCGACCGCAGCGGCATGCGCAGCCACCGGCATCGCACGCGCATGGTCGCTGGCAAACTCACGGCACTGCTGCATAGGATCGCCGCTCCTTGGCGTGGACAGCGCAAAGATGAAAGTTGATAACCGCGATCGCGACGGCTGCGGCGATCGCGACGAGGCGGTGTCGCTAGCCTCGCGCCACGCCCGGAGATGTGCTGTCGGTCAAGCGCTGGACGCCGCGTAGGAATTCGCCGCTGGCGCATGGCGATGCGACGCGCATCATCCAAGGCTCGGTTTTCGCCGCATGTTCATCGGCCCGCGGCTAGCGTGTGCGTTTACGTCGAAGGAAATCCGCGCATGCGCAAGGGCACCGCACTGGTGGTCGGGGTCACCGGCATCTCCGGCTACAACCTGGCCAGGGTTCTGGTCGCCGACGGCTGGACCGTCTACGGGCTGGCGCGCCGCCCGGTCGCGCAGGAAGGCGTGATTCCGGTCGCGGCCGACCTGCTCGACCGCGATGCGACCATCGCCGCGCTGCGCGGCTTGCCAATCACCCACGTGTTCTTCTGCACCTGGACGCGGCGCGACACCGAGAAGGAAAACGTCGCCGCCAACGGCGCGATGCTGCGCCACCTGTGCGAAGGCCTGGACAGCGCAGCGCTGCAGCACATGGCGCTGGTCACCGGCACCAAGCATTACCTGGGTTCGTTCGAACACTACGGCAGCGGCAAGGCGGAGACGCCGTTCCGCGAGAGCGAGCCGCGCCAGCCGGGCGAGAATTTCTACTACACACTGGAAGACCTGCTGTTCGACGCCGCCGCGCGCCACGGCTTCGGCTGGAGCGTGCACCGCTCGCACACCATGATCGGCCAGGCCAACGGCAGCAACGCGATGAACATGGGCGTGACCCTGGCGGTGTACGCCACGCTGTGCAAGCACAGCGGGCAGCCGTTCGTGTTCCCCGGCTCGCGCGCGCAATGGGACAGCCTCACCGACCTGACCGACGCCGGCCTGCTCGGCCGCCAGCTGGCCTGGGCCGCGACCAGCCCGGCCGCGCGCAACCAGGCCTTCAACACGGTCAACGGCGACGTGTTCCGCTGGCGCTGGATGTGGGGCGAGATCGCCGCGTTCTTCGGCCTGGATCCGGCACCGTATCCGGATGCGCCGATGCCGCTGCAGCCGCGCCTGCAGCACACCGCGCCGGCGCAGTGGCGCGCGATCGCCGAGCAGCATGGATTGGTACAGGCGGATGTGAACCAGCTCGCGTCGTGGTGGCACACCGATGCCGACCTCGGCCGCGAGATCGAGTGCGTCAACGACATGACCAAGAGCCGCGACCTCGGCTTCCTCGGCTACTACGACAGCCGCGCCTCGTTCCTGGAACTGTTCGCGCGGCTGCGCGCGCAGCGGGTGATTCCCTGACGGTTGCGGCATCGGCGCGCGCGTTGCGGCGGGGATATCTCCGTAGAGGATTGTCGAATCAATCTGCTGTTGCGCGGTCTGCCTGCGGTTGTTCGGCCTTTCTGTGCAAGCGACTCCGGGGCGCCTCGGTCCACCAGGCCACCGGTTCCGCGACCGGACGAACTCCGACTTCGCTCGTCGCGGCTGAAGCCGCTCCTACAGGACTCGCGGCCAACGCGCTGGGTGCACTGTAGGAGCGGCTTCAGCCGCGACCAATCGCCGGAATCCGCGTAATGCCGGATTGCGCTCGCCTCGGTTGGAGTCGCTCCCACGAGGAGTTGGCGGCTGACGCATTGGGTGCGATGCGGGGAGAATTTCTATTCCGAACGGTTCCGCAGCCGGAAAACTTTCGGCTTGACGGTCGCGGCTGAAGCCGCTCCTACAGGGGAAGTTGGATACGCTGTAGGAGCGGCTTCAGCCGCGACCGACCGCCGGAACCGCCATGGTTTCGGCATGCATTCGCCGCAGCCGGCGGACCGCGGCCATGCCGGCGCGCATTGCACACCGGCACATACACCGCTACACGTCGGCAGCCGCCAGTTCGCGCAGCTTGCCCTGGTGCAGTTCCAGCACGCGGTCGAGCTTGCGCGCCAGGCTGCGGTCGTGGGTGACCAGCGCCAGGCTGGTGCCGTGCGCGCGGTTGAGCTCGAGCATCAACGCGAACACGTTGGCCGCGGTCTTGTCGTCGAGGTTGCCGGTCGGTTCGTCGCCGAGCACGCAGGCCGGTCGGTTGACCAGCGCGCGCGCCACCGCCGCGCGTTGCCGTTCGCCGCCGGACAGTTCGCCGGGCTTGTGCTCCAGGCGATGGCCCAGGCCCACCGATTCCAGCAGCGCGCGCGCGCGCGCGTCGGCGTCGTTGACCGCGGCGCCGCCGAGCAACACCGGCATCATCACGTTCTCCAGCGCGGTGAATTCCGGCAGCAGGTGATGGAACTGGTAGACGAAGCCGAGCGAGCGGTTGCGCAGCTGGCCGCGTGCCGCATCCGACAGCGCCGACATGCGCTGCCCGGCCACGTACACCTCGCCGGCGGTGGGCACGTCGAGGCCGCCGAGCAGATGCAGCAGCGTGCTCTTGCCGGCGCCGGACGCGCCGACGATGGCCACGGTCTCGCCCGGCGCCACGCTCAGGTCCAACCCGTCGAACACCGGCGTGCGCATCTTGCCCTCGGCGTAGGTCTTGCCCAGGCGCTCGGCGCGAATCGCCGCATCTGCTTGCTGTGAGGTTTGCACTGCCGATTCCCGATTCCCGATTCCCGATTGCCGGCCGTCATTCATAGCGCAGCGCCTCCGCCGGTTGCGTGCGTGCCGCGCGCCAGGCCGGATACAGCGTGGCCAGGAAGCTCATCAGCAGCGCCACGATGGTGATCACCACCACGTCGTGCGGCTGCATGTCGGTGGGCAGGCCGGTGATGTAGTACACGTCCTCCGGCAGCAGCTTGATGTTGAACAGCGCCTCGATGCCGGCCAGGATCCGCTCCAGGTTGAGCGTCAGCACGATGCCGCCGATCACGCCGGCGACGGTGCCGATGACGCCGATCAGCGTGCCCTGCACCATGAACACCTGCATCACCCCGCCCGGGCTCAGCCCCAGCGTGCGCAGGATGGCGATGTCGGCCTGCTTGTCGGTGACCAGCATCACCTGCGAGGACACCAGGTTGAACGCGCCCATCGCGATGATCAGCGACAGCAGGATGCCCATCACCGTCTTTTCCATCTTCAGCGACTGGTACAGGTTGGCGTTCTCGCGGGTCCAGTCGCTGACCATGTACGGGCCGTGCAGGTTCAGCGCCAGGTCGCGCGCCACGTCCCAGGCCAGGTCCATGTTGTGCAGCTTCAGGCGCACGCCGGTGACGCCGTCGCCCATGCGCAGCACGCGCTGCATGTCCGGCAGGCTGGCCACCGCCAGGCCGCGGTCGATCTCGTTGTAGCCGGCCTCGAAGATGCCGCTGACGGTGAAGCGCTTGTAGCGCGGCACCATTCCCATCGGGCTGGCCTGCGGTTCGCCGAGCATCACCACCACCTTGTCGCCCACGCCCACGCCCAGCCACAGCGCCAGTTCCTGGCCGAGCAGGATGTTGTAGGAGCCGGGGGTGAGGCTGTCGATCGATCCCTGCTTCATCTTCTGCGCCAGCACCGAGACCTTGGCCTCCTCGCTGGGCAGGATGCCGCGCACGATCGCCGGCTGGTTGCGCTGCCCGGTGAGCAGCGCTTCTTCCTCGACATACGGCGCGGCGCCGGCCACGCGCGGATCGCGGGTAGCCACGTCCACCGCGTGCTGCCAGTTCTCCATCGGCGCGCCCTGCGCGCTGACCGTGGCATGCGCGGCCATCTGCAGCAGGCGATCGCGGATCTCCTTCTGGAAACCGCTCATCACCGCCAGCGTGGTGATCAGCACGGTCACGCCCAGGGCGATGCCGAGGATCGAGGCCATCGAGATGAAGGAGATGAAGTTGTTGCGGCGCTTGGCGCGCAGATAGCGCAGGCCGATGGCCACGGGTAAGGGTTTGAACATGCGCAGCTACCGTCCTCAGGAGCGCTATGGTGCCATCTGCGGCGGCGCAGACGAAGCGGCACGGGCCGCAGCGGCCAGACGCAGTTCACGTCGTGCCGCCGGCGGCAGCGTGTCCGGCCACCAGGCCAGGCGCCCTACCCGGCCATCCGCATCGCGCCAGCGCACGAACGCCAGCGGCCCGCGCCAGTCCACCTGCAGCGCCGCGACCGCTTGCCCATCGACGCTCGCCGCCACGCTGCCTTGCGTCGGGATCAGCAGCGCATGCGGCGCCTGCCGCGCTTGGCGACGCAGCAGCCATGCCGCGTACAGCGCGGCCAACGTCGCCGCCGGCCAGGCGCAGGCGCGCGGCATGTCCGACCCGAGGATCGACAGCGGCGCAAGCACGCTCAGCAGCGCCAACGCCGCCAGCAGCCAGCGCGAGGGGCGCCACTCAAGCCGGCATGGCGCGGATGGTGGCGATGAGATCGGCGGCGCGTGCATCGGGACAAGCCTCGTAGCCCATGAACCAGCGCCACAACTTATCGTCCTCGCAGTCGAGCAGGTATAGGAAAACCCCGCGCTCGGCCTCGGAGGCCTGCGCCCAGCGCCGGTCCAGGTAGCGCCCGAACAGTTGGTCCAGTTCGCGCATGCCGCGCCGGCAGCGCCAGCGCAGCTTCTTCAGTTCGGTGGCTTCGTCCATCGCATCGCACCCTTGTTGCTGGACGGACGCCGCGCCGGCGACCGTCGAAAACGCGCGCGGCACCGAACCCGAAAGCCGGTGCCGCGCAGTCGGACGGGCCCGCCGTCCGTCGTGGAACGCTAGCCGATCAGGCGCGGCGCGCCATCATCAGCTTCTTGATCTCGGCGATCGCCAACGCCGGGTTCAAGCCCTTCGGGCAGGTCCGCGCGCAGTTCATGATGGTGTGGCAGCGGTACAGCTTGAACGGATCTTCCAGGTCGTCCAGGCGCGCACCGGTGTCCTCGTCGCGCGAGTCGATGATCCAGCGATAGGCCTGCAGCAGGATAGCCGGGCCCAGGTAACGCTCGCCGTTCCACCAGTAGCTCGGGCAGCTGGTCGAGCAGCACGCGCACAGGATGCATTCGTACAGGCCGTCGAGCTTCTTGCGGTCTTCCGGCGACTGCAGCCGCTCGCGGTCCGGCGGCGGCGGGGTCTGGGTGCGGATCCACGGCTTGATCGACGCGTACTGCGCGTAGAAGTGGGTCAGGTCCGGCACCAGGTCCTTGATCACGCTCATGTGCGGCAGCGGATAGATCGGCACTTCGGCCTTGCCGCAGTCGGCGATCGCCTTGGTGCAGGCCAGCGTGTTGGTGCCGTCGATGTTCATCGCGCACGAACCGCAGATGCCTTCGCGGCAGGAACGGCGGAAGGTCAGGGTCGGATCGATCTCGTTCTTGATCTTGATCAGCGCGTCCAGGACCATCGGGCCGCACGCGTCCAGGTCCACCTCGTAGGTGTCGGTGCGCGGATTGCTGTCGTCGTCCGGATTCCACCGGTAGATCTTGAAGGTGCGTGCATTCTTCGCGCCCTTGGCGGGAAAGTGCTTGCCCTTGCCGATCTTGGAATTCTTGGGGAGGGTGAACTCTGCCATGGCTTTAAAATCCGGGAATGGGGATCAGGGAGTGGGGATACGGTGAGCGCAGGAAGCGAAGTGTTTCGAATCCCGAATCACCAATCCCCAATCCCGGCTTTGGTCAGTAGACGCGCGGTTTCGGCGGCACCACGTCCACGTCCTTGCTGAGCGTGTACATGTGCACCGGGCGGTAGTCGAAGCTGCACTGGCCCTTGTCGTCGACCGTCACCAGAGTGTGCTTCTGCCAGTTGACGTCGTCGCGGTCCGGGAAATCCTCGTGCGCATGCGCACCGCGGCTTTCCTTGCGCTGCTCGGCCGAGTTGATCGTCGCCACCGCGTTGAGCAGCAGATTGTTCAGCTCGTAGGTCTCGATCAGGTCGGAATTCCACACCAGCGAGCGGTCGGAGACCTTCACGTCCTCGAACGTGGCGTAGATCTCGGCCATCTTGTCCACGCCTTCCTTCAGCGTCTTGCTGGTGCGGAACACCGCCGCGTCGGACTGCATGGTGCGCTGCATCTTGTCGCGGATCACCGAGGTCGGGGTGCCGCCGTTGGAATTGCGCAACTTGTCGAGCAGGCCCAGCGCCTTGTCGCAGGCATCGCCCGGCAGGGTCTTGTGCGGCGCGCCGGTCTTGATCGTTTCGGCGCAGCGGTTGGCGACCGCGCGGCCGAACACCACCAGGTCCAGCAGCGAGTTGGAGCCCAGGCGGTTGGCGCCGTGCACCGACACGCAGGCCGCTTCGCCGATCGCGTACAGGCCCGGCACCACCGCATCGGGGTTGTCGCCGTCCTTGCGCACCACTTCGCCGTGGTAGTTGGTGGGGATGCCCCCCATGTTGTAGTGCACGGTCGGGATCACCGGGATCGGCTGCTTGGCCACATCGACGCCGGCGAAGATGTGCGCGCTCTCGGCGATGCCGGGCAGCTTGTCGTTGATCACTTCCGGGCCGAGGTGGGTCAGGTCGAGCAGGATGTGGTCCTTGTGCTCGCCGACGCCGCGGCCTTCGCGGATCTCGATGGTCATCGAACGCGACACCACGTCGCGCGAGGCCAGATCCTTGTAGTGCGGTGCGTAGCGCTCCATGAAGCGCTCGCCGTTGCTGTTGCGCAGGATGCCGCCTTCGCCGCGCACGCCTTCGGTGATCAGGCAGCCGGCGCCGTAGATGCCGGTGGGATGGAACTGCACGAACTCCATGTCCTGCATCGGCAGGCCGGCGCGCATCACCAGGCCGCCGCCGTCGCCGGTGCAGGTATGCGCGGAGGTGGCGCTGAAGTAGGCGCGGCCGTAGCCGCCGGTGGCCAGCACCACGCCGTGGGCGCGGAACAGGTGCAGCGAGCCCTCGGCCATGTCCAGCGCGAGCACGCCGCGGCATACGCCTTCTGCGTCGAAGATCAGGTCCAGCGCGAAGTACTCGATCATGAAGCGCGCGTTGTGCGCCAGCGACTGCTGGTACAGCGTGTGCAGCATGGCGTGGCCGGTGCGGTCGGCCGCGGCGCAGGTGCGCTGCGCGGACGGGCCTTCGCCGTACTTGGTGGTCATGCCGCCGAACGGACGCTGGTAGATCTTGCCGTCCTCGGTGCGGCTGAACGGCACGCCGTAGTGCTCCAGCTCGATGATCGCCGGGATCGCCTCGCGGCACATGTACTCGATCGCGTCCTGGTCGCCCAGCCAGTCCGAGCCCTTGATGGTGTCGTAGAAGTGGTAGCGCCAGTCGTCTTCGCCCATGTTGCCGAGCGCGGCGGAGATGCCGCCCTGCGCGGCCACGGTGTGCGAACGGGTCGGGAAGACCTTGGTCAGGCAGACCGTCTGCAGGCCCTTCTGGGCCAGGCCGAAGGTGGCGCGCAGGCCGGCGCCGCCGGCGCCGACCACGACCATGTCGTACTTGTGTTCGGTGATCTTGTAAGCGGACATCGAAATGGGGGTTCCTAGAGAGTGCGCCGGCGGATCAGGCAATGCCCAGCGCGATGCGCGCCACGGCGAAGATGCTGACGATGGCGCCGAGCACGGCGACGAAACGCACGATGGTCTGCGCCGCGAGGGCCAGCAGCGAAGTGTGCACGTAGTCTTCCAGCACCACCTGCATGCCCAGCTGCGCATGCCAGAACGCGGCGATGAGGAAGCCGACCAGCAGGATCGCGTTCCACGGCTTGGCCACCGCCTCGGTGGCGGCGACGTAGTCCGAGCCCATCAGGCTCAGCACGAAGATCAGGAACCAGATCGACAGCGGCACCAGTGCGGTGGCGGTCAAGCGCTGCACCACGAAATGCTCGGTGCCGGTCTTGGCCGCGCCCAGGCCGCGGACGTTCTTCAACGGGGTACGGTAGCGGTTCATGCGGCGGCTCCCAGCAGCACATAGGCCCACACGGCGGCGGTCAGCACGAAGCTGAGGATCACCGACAGCCAGCCGATGGTGACGAAGGCACGCACCGCGTAGCCCTGGCCGAAGTCCTGCAGGATGTGGCGCAGGCCGCCGAACAGGTGGAAGGCGAAGCACCAGGTCCAGCCGAACAGGAACACCTGTCCGTACCAGGCGCCGGCGATATCGCGGAAGAGGTTCCAGGAGGACGGGCCGAGCATCAGCGCCAACAGGCCGGCGGCGATGACCAGGGCTCCGATCGACAGCACGATGCCAGTGGCTCGATTCAGGATCGAGGTCACCATCTGGATCTGCCAGCGATAGACCTGCAGGTGGGGGGAAAGAGGACGTTCGCGGGTCGCCATTCGCTGGGCTCGTTGTCTCGGCTGGGCGGCGTGCTTAAGGCCGCGTTGGCTCAAAGCTGCTCAAAAATCGATGCAGCGTCCGTTTTTCTCCCAGTCGCCGTAGCGCGTCGGCTCGAGGCCGCCGCGACCGCCGATTTCCCGCGGCGCAGGCGTCGCTTCCGGAGTGTTCTCCTCGGCGGGTCGCTGCGTTTCGGGATCGGGCTCGGGTGTGGGGGTTGGTTGGCCTATCATGCGGGTCTCACAACAGTGTAATTTTAGTCCTCCCCCTCGTGCCTGACAACCTGAATCTCACTTCCGCCGGTTTTTCCGCGCTCCCGGACCTGCAATACGTGACGTTGAGCGGCGCGGATGCAGTCGCCTTCGCCCATGCGCAGTTCGCCAACGACGTGCAGGCGCTGCGCAACGGCCACTGGCAGTGGAACGCCTGGCTGAGCGCGAAAGGCCGGGTGCTGGCGCTGTTCGCGCTGCTGCGCCGCGCCGACGAGGAGGTGCTGTTGCTGCTGCCGGACGGCGGCGCGGCGGAGCTGGCCACGGCGCTGAGCCGTTTCGTGTTCCGGCGCAAGGTGCGCATCGCCGCACGCGACGACCTGCACGCCTGGGCGCGCCTGGCCGCGCCCGCGCAGGCGCAGGGCGCGGCGCTGGCGGACCCTGGCGACGCGGCGATCGAACTGGACATGGGCGGCGACGGCCTGCCGCGCACGCTGTTGCTGGCTCCTGCCGCGCAGGCCGCGCAAGCCGCGACCGACCCGGCATTCGTCGCGGCCTGGCGCCAGGCCGACCTGCGCCTGGGCCTGGCCCGGCTCGAGGCCAGCCAGCGCGAACAATGGACCCCGCAACAGTTGGCGCTGGACCGGCTGCACGCGTTCAGCGTGAAGAAGGGCTGCTATCCGGGCCAGGAAATCGTCGCCCGCACCCACTTCCTGGGCAAGGCCAAGCGCGCCCTGCAATTGCTGGAGATGGACGGCGTGGCCGAGGTCGGCGCGCAGGTGCTGCGCGACGGACAGCCGCTGGGCAGCGTGGTCAGCGTCGCCGGCACGCTGGCGCTGGCGGTGTTGCCGCTGGAAGAGACGCCGCCGAGCGGCCTGTCGATCGGCGCGCACCCGGCGCAGTGGCAACCGCTGCGCGACGGCCTGGCGCGCTGAGCCCCGCAGGCAGGGCTCCGGCGTTCGTCGATTGCCGTTACGGGTCCCGCGTCCCGGGTCCCGAGTTCCCCGCCTGCAAACGCTCGCCGCTCTCCGGATCGAAGAAGTGCAGCGCCTCGCCACGCACCGCCACGCGCAGGCGCTCGCCCAGGCCCGGCAGCGCGCGCGGCGCCACCCGCATCACCAGCGGCTGGCTGCCGTGGCTGAGGTTGACGAAGATCTCGTTGCCGACCGGCTCGATCACCTCGATCGTGGCCTCGAACCCGACCTGCCCGTCCTCGCTGGGCTGCAGATGCTCGGGGCGCACGCCGATCGCGATCGGCCGGCCCAGCCATTGCGGGGCCACATGCGCGCCCTGCAGCGGCACCTTGCTGCCGTCGGCCAGCTGCAACTGCTGCAGGCCGCCCTCCTCGAGCAACTGGCCCTGCAGCACGTTCATCGCCGGGCTGCCCAGGAAGCCGGCCACGAACAGGTTGGCCGGGCGGTCGTACAGCGCCATCGGCGTGTCGATCTGCTGGATCACCCCGTCCTTGAGCACCACGATGCGCTGGCCCAGGGTCATCGCCTCGACCTGGTCGTGGGTCACGTAGATCATCGTGGTGCCGAGCTTGCGGTGCAGCTGCGCGATCTCGGTACGCACCGAATGGCGCAGCTTGGCGTCCAGGTTGGACAGCGGCTCGTCGAGCAGGAACACCGCCGGCTCGCGCACCAGCGCGCGGCCCAGCGCCACGCGCTGGCGCTGGCCGCCGGACATCGCCCGCGGCAGCTTGTCCAGCATCGAGGTCAGGCCCAGGGTATCGGCGGCGGCGGCGATGCGGCGCGCGATGACGTCCTTGCTCTCGCCGCGCAGCTTCAGCCCGAACGCCAGGTTCTCGGCCACGGTCATGTGCGGGTACAGCGCGTAGCTCTGGAACACCATCGCGATGTCGCGGTCCTTCGGCGCCACATCGTTGACCACGCGCTCGCCGATGCGCAGCTCGCCGCCGCTGATCTCTTCCAGGCCCGCGATCATGCGCAGCAGGGTGGATTTGCCGCAGCCGGAGGGCCCGACCAGCACCATCAGTTCGCCGTCGGCCACTTCGAAGCTGGCCCCGTGCACGGCGACCTGGCCGTTGTCGTAGACCTTGCGGATGTTGTCCAGTTGTACTTTCGCCATGGTGCGGTATCCGGTTTGCGGCAGGAAGAACGGGCTGCCGCCGGTCCCTCCCGAAGGCAGTGCATACGAATGCGGGTCGCATCGTGCCAGCGACTCGGGCAACAATGGGATCGCAATGCGGTATTCTGCCATGTAACCGTTTTCACGGGGCAACATCGACGCCTGGGAGGGCTTGCGATGCGAACCGCCAGCCGCCGCCGTCCCGGCGTGCGCCGAGCACCGGCTCTGATGCTTGAGGCATTAGAGAGGTATGCTCAGAGGTCTGGCAGTCGTATTCATCTCCCGGATCGTGCGGTCCCGCCTGGCGGTCGTCATCGCTATGCCCCACGCGCGAGCTGCAGGACGGATACAGGCCGCTTCCGCCGCTTGCTTACCAACGCCACGTCACTACTAGCCCCCAGGTGATCGACGAAATGTCACCCGAAACCGAAAACCGGTCGATGCACGATACGTTCCTGCTGTTTGGCGCCACCGGCGATCTGGCCCAGCGCTACCTGTTCCCGTCGCTGCTGCGCATGCTCGACGACGGCTTCCTGCCGGAGAACTTCCGCATCCGCGCGCTGGCGCTGTCGCCGCACGACACCGCCAAGTTCCACGAGATCCTCAAGCCGCGGCTGCAGGCGGCGATGCCGCAGGTCAGCGAGGCGGTGATCCAGTCGCTGCTGGAGCGCACCGACTACCGTTCGGTGGACCTGCGCAACGCCGAGTCGGTGGCCGAGGCGGTGCGCGAGCTGACCACGCGCCGCTGCGTGAGCTACCTGGCGATCCCGCCGGGGCTGTACATCAGCACCTGCCAGGGCCTGGCCCTGGGCGGGGCGCTGGCCGCACCGCACCGGCTGATGCTGGAGAAGCCGATCGGCCACGATTCGGACAGCGCGCGCGAGATCGTGCAGGCGATCGGCGCGCTGATCGACGAGGACCGCGTGTTCCGCCTGGACCACTACCTGGGCAAGGCGGCGGTGCAGAACCTGATCGCGCTGCGCTTCGGCAACACGCTGCTGGAGGCGGTGTGGAACCGCAACTACATCGAGTCGGTGGAGATCCTGGTCGCCGAGAGCGAGGGCGTGGACGGCCGCGATGCCTACTACGCGCGTTCCGGCGCGCTGCGCGACATGGTCCAGAGCCACATCCTGCAGCTGCTGTGCCTGGTGGCGATGGAGCCGCCGGCCTCGCTGGAGGCCGACCGCATCCGCGACGAGAAGGTCAAGGTGCTGCGCGCGCTGCGTCCGCTGAGCGCCGAGCATGCCGCGCGCGACAGCGTGCGCGGGCGCTACACCGCCGGCACCATCAACGGCCAGCCGGCGCAGGCCTACCAGCCGCCGGAAGGCAGCGACGTGGAAACCTTCGTCGGCGTCACCGCCTACATCGACAACTGGCGCTGGGCCGGGGTGCCGTTCCGGCTGTGCACCGGCAAGCGCCTGGCCGAACGCACCACGCGCATCGTGGTCACGCTCAAGCCGGTCACCCACTGGCTGTTCGAGCGCCCCGACGCGAAGCACGTGGCGCCGAACCGGCTGACCTTCCAGCTGCAGCCGCAGGAGAACATCGAACTGGGGCTGATGAGCAGCCTGGCCGGCCCGGAATGGGGCGCGCTGGAACTGCAGCCGCTGGAGCTGGAGCTGTCGGTGCCGACCGGCCTGCACCGCCGCATCGCCTACGAGCGGCTGATGCTCGACGCGCTCAACGGCAACCACGCGCTGTTCGTGCGCGACGACGAAGTGCGCGCGGCCTGGGCCTGGATCGACAGCGTCAGCGACGCCTGGGCGCAGGCGCAACTGCCGCTGCTGCCCTACCCGGCCGGCAGCTGGGGGCCGCAGGAAGCCGAACGCTATGTCTCCGCCGACGACGCCAGCGCCGTGCAGCGGGATACGCCGTGAGCGCGCCGCTACGGCCGGTGCTGGTCGCCGACATCGGCGGCACCAACGCGCGTTTCGCGCTCGCCGACCTCGGCGCGTCCACGCCGTTGCTCGACGACAGCACCCAGACCTTCGCGGTGGTGGATTTCCCGTCGCTGGGCGACGCGGCGCGCTACTACCTGCAGCAGACCGGGGTGGAGGCGCGCAGCGGCGTGTTCGCCGTGGCCGGGCGCGTGGATGGCGACGAGGCGCGGATCACCAACCATCCGTGGGTGATCTCGCGTTCGCGCACCCGCGCCATGCTCGGCTTCGACGAGCTGCACCTGATCAACGACTTCGCCGCGCAGGCGATGGCGATCAGCCTGCTGCAGCCGCAGGACGTGGTCCAGGTCGGCGGCGCGGCGTGGCAGCCGGCGCCGGTCGCGCAGCCGCGCAACTATGCGGTGATCGGTCCGGGCACCGGCCTGGGCGTGGGCGGGCTGATGATCCGCGGCGGCCGCTGCTATCCCCTGGAGACCGAGGGCGGCCATGTCAGCTTCCCGCCGGGCACGCCTGAGGAAATCCGTATTCTTGAACTGCTGTCGCAGCAGTTCGGGCGCGTCTCCAACGAACGCCTGATCTGCGGCCCCGGCCTGGTCAACATCCACCGCGCGCTCAGCGAGATCGCCGGCGACGATCCCGGCCCGCTGCAGCCGGAGGACATCACCGCGCGCGCCGCGCAGGGCGATTACCGCGCGATGCGGACCATCGACGTGTTCTGCGCGGTGTTCGGCGCCATCGCCGGCGACCTGGTGCTGGTCCAGGGCGCCTGGGACGGCGTGTTCCTGACCGGCGGGCTGGTGCCGAAGATGCTCGATGCGATCCAGCACTCCGGCTTCCGCCAGCGCTTCGAGCACAAGGGCCGGTTTTCGTCGATCATGGCGCGGGTGCCGTCGCTGGCGGTGGTCCACCCCCGTCCCGGTCTGCTCGGCGCCGCCGCCTACGCGGTCGATGCCGAACGCGAATCTCCAGGAGTCGTTGCATGAGCCCCACGTTGTCCGATCGCATCACCCTGATCCGTTACGACGATCCCGACGAATGGATCGACGCGGCAGCGGCCGAGATCGGCGACGCGCTGCGCAAGGACATCGACCTGCGCGGCGGCGCGCGGCTGCTGCTGTCCGGCGGCACCACCCCGGCGCCGGTGTACCAGGCGCTGGCCGAGCTGCCGCTGGACTGGAGCAAGCTGGAAGTCGGCCTGGTCGACGAGCGCTGGCTGTCGCCGCAGGACAGCGACAGCAACGCCTATCTGGTCCGGCAGAGCTTCCTGGAGCGTGCCGAAGGCGCGCGTTTCGAGCCGCTGGTGCGGGTCGGCAAGCCGCTGCAGGATTGCGTGCACGCCGCCAACCTGCATGCGCAGCATGCGCCGGCGGCGTGCATGGCGGTGCTGGGCATGGGCGGCGACGGCCACACCGCGTCGCTGTTCCCCGGCGCCACCGACCTGAACAAGGCCCTGGCCAATCCCCTGCCCTACGCCGCGCTCGACGCCACCGGTTGCCCCGGCGCCAACACCTGGCCGCTGCGCATCACCCTGACCCCGGCCGGGCTGGCGCCGATCGGCCAGCGCATGCTGCTGCTGCGCGGCAAGCAGAAGCTCGACGTGCTGCAGCGCGCGCTGTCCGGCAGTGATCCGCACGAATTCCCGATCCGCGTCGCCTTCGACACGCCTGGTGCGCGCTTGCGCGTGCATTGGTGCGAGTGAGGCCGGGATTGGGGATTCAGGATTCGGGATTCGCAACAGCCGCGCGCTGCCGCCTTCCCGGATTGTCCGAGTCCCTCATTCCGTCATGCGACAACACCCCCACACTTCATAGCCACTTCAGCCAATGAGCCTGCATCCGAAAATCCATGCGATCACCGAGCGCATCCGCGCGCGCAGTGCGCCGTCGCGGCGCGCCTACCTGGCCGGCATCGATGCCGCATTGCGCGACGGCCCGTTCCGCAGCCGCCTGAGCTGCGGCAACCTGGCGCACGGCTTCGCCGCCTGCGGCCCGACCGACAAGAGCCGGCTGGAAGGCGGGATCACCCCGAACCTGGGCATCATCACCGCCTACAACGACATGCTCTCGGCGCACCAACCGTTCGAGCACTACCCGGAGATCATCCGCAGCACCGCGCGCGCGCTCGGCGCCACCGCGCAGGTCGCCGGCGGCGTGCCGGCGATGTGCGACGGCGTGACCCAGGGCCGGCCGGGCATGGAGCTGTCGCTGTTCTCGCGCGACGTGATCGCCCAGGCCACCGCGATCGGCCTCAGCCACGACATGTTCGACACCACCCTCTACCTGGGCGTGTGCGACAAGATCGTGCCCGGCCTGCTGATCGGTGCGCTGGCGTTCGGCCACCTGCCGGCGGTGTTCGTGCCGGCCGGACCGATGACCCCGGGCATTCCCAACAAGCAGAAGGCCGAGGTGCGCGAGCGCTACGCCGCCGGCCAGGCCACCCGCGAGGAACTGCTGGCCGCCGAATCGGCGTCCTACCACGCGCCCGGTACCTGCACCTTCTACGGCACCGCCAATTCCAACCAGGTGCTGCTGGAAGCGATGGGCGTGCAGTTGCCCGGCGCCTCGTTCGTCAATCCGGGCACGCCGCTGCGCGAGGCGCTGACCCAGCAGGCCACCGAACGCGCGCTGCGCATCACCGCGCTGGGCAGCGACTTCCGCCCGCTCGGCCGGCTGATCGACGAACGCGCCATCGTCAACGCCGTGGTCGCGCTGATGGCCACCGGCGGCTCCACCAACCACACCATCCACTGGCTGGCGGTGGCGCGCGCGGCCGGCATCGTGCTGACCTGGGACGACCTGGACGAACTGTCGCAGATCGTGCCGCTGCTGACCCGCGTGTATCCCAACGGCGAAGCCGACGTGAACCATTTCGCCGCGGCCGGCGGCGTGGGTTTCGTGTTCCGCGAACTGATGGACGCCGGGTTGATGCACGACGACCTGGCCACCGTCGTGCCCGGCGGCATGCGCGCCTACGGCGACGAGCCGTGCGTGCAGAACGGCGCGCTGGCCTACGTGCCGAGCCCGGCCCAGAGCGCCGACGAAGCGGTGGTGCGCCCGGCCTCGAACCCGTTCGAAGCGCAGGGCGGGCTGCGCCTGCTGCGCGGCAATCTCGGCCGCTCGCTGATCAAGCTGTCGGCGGTGAAGCCGGAGTTCCGCACCATCGAGGCGCCGGCGGTGGTCATCGACGCGCCGCAGGCCTTGAACAAGCTGCACGCCGCCGGCGTGCTGCCGCACGACTTCGTGGTGGTGCTGCGCTACCAGGGGCCGCGCGCCAACGGCATGCCGGAACTGCATTCGCTGGCGCCGCTGCTGGGCCTGCTGCAGAACCAGGGCCGGCGCGTGGCACTGGTCACCGACGGGCGCCTGTCCGGCGCCTCGGGCAAGTTCCCGGCGGCGATCCACGTGACCCCGGAAGCGGCGCGCGGCGGCCCGATCGCGCGCGTGCGCGAAGGCGACATCGTGCGCCTGGACGGCGAAGCCGGCACCCTGGAAGTGCTGGTGGACGCCGCAGAGTGGGCGGCGCGACCGCTGGCGCCGAACACCGCGCCGGCCGCGCACGACCTGGGCCGCAACCTGTTCGGGCTCAACCGCCGCATGGTCGGCCCCGCCGACCAGGGCGCGCTGTCGATCTCCTGCGGCCCGCCCGCGGCCGACGGCGACGACTGGAACTACGACGCCGAGTACGACCTGGGCCGCAGCAGCGAGGCCGCCGCCGCGCCGCACGAAGAGAAGGACGCGTAAGCCAGCACCCAGACCGGCGCCACCCGCGCCTGCCCTCCCGCGTCGGCCGCCTGCGGCCGACGCACTCCCGCCTTCATCGCGAATACGAGATAGCCATGACGATTGCCGAACACCAGAACACCGCCGAACAGCTGCTGCGCGCCGCCGGCATCCTGCCGGTGGTGACCGTGCACAGCCTGGACGAGGCGCGCCGCGTCTCCGCCGCGCTGCTCGACGGCGGCCTGCCCGCGATCGAGCTGACCCTGCGCACCCCGGTGGCGATGGACGCGCTGGCGATGCTCAAGCGCGAGCTGCCGGACATCAAGATCGGTGCCGGCACCGTGCTCACCGCCACCCAGCTGCAGCAGTCGATCGACGCCGGCGCCGATTTCATCGTCACCCCGGGCACGCCGCCGGCGCTGGCCGACGCGCTGGCGCAGGCGCCGCTGCCGGTGGTGCCGGGCGCGGCCACCCCGACCGAACTGCTGGCGCTGATGGCGCGCGGCTTCCGCGTGTGCAAGCTGTTCCCGGCCACCGCGGTCGGCGGCCTGGCGATGCTCAAGGGCCTGGCCGGCCCGCTGGCGGACCTGAAGCTTTGCCCCACCGGCGGCATCGGCGAAAGCACCGCGGCCGACTACCTGGCGCAGCCGAACGTGGTCTGCATCGGCGGCTCGTGGATGGTGCCCAAGGACTGGCTGGCCAACGGCGAGTGGGACAAGGTGCGGCAGAGCGCGGCGAAGGCGGCGGGGATCGTCCGCTCTGTCGGGGGGCGCTAGGGGCGGGATTCGGGATTCGGGATTCGGGATTCGCCAAAGCGCGTTTCCCGCGATCGAAAGCAAAAAAGCGCCGGCATGCCGGCGCTTTTTTGCTTCTGCTGTTACGAATCCCGAATCCCCACTCCCGAATCCCGGCTTCAACGCACCTCGACCTGCACATCCGCCGGCAAAGAACGGATCCGCAGCTCGCCGTTTTCCCACTGCGCCGCTTCGCCGTTGACCAGGGTGCGCCCGGGCTCGCCCGGATACGGCCACGGCAGCACCAGGCCGCCGCTGGGCACGCGCAGGCCGCCGCTGATGCCCAGGGTCAGGCGGTTCTTCTGCCGGCGCAGCTGGTAGCTCAGTTCGCCCTGCGGGGTGCGCAGGTCCTGGATCGCGATGCCCTTGCCGTCGAACCAGGCCGCCGGCACGCCGGCCGCCAGCACCAGGCTGTCGTCGATGTCGCGCGCGTAGGCGAACATGTCCAGCACCGAACGCACGAAGTCCGAGGCCACCCAGGCATGCGGCAGGTCGCCGACGAAGAACGGCTTGCGCGGCGTGCGCGAGACCACTTCGGCCCACTGGTTCCACGGCTGCGGCGCGCGGTCCTTGAAGAAGAACTGGGTCGCGTCCCAGGCGCGTTCGCGCCAGCCCAGGCGCACGAACGCGGCGACGTTGCGCCACTCGTACGGGGTGTAGTCCTTCCACTCGCGCTTGCCGTCGCGGCGACTGGCGAACTCGCCCCAATAGCGCTCGAAGGTGTTGCCCAGCAGTTGCGGCGGCAGCCGTCCCTGCTCCCCGCCCGGCGCCAGCGCGATGGTCGTGGACGTGGGATCGAAATCGCCCAGCTCGGCCGAGCCGGGCAGGAAATCGATGTGGTGCTGCTGGGTGGCGGTCTGCAGCGAGGCGTACAGATCCTGGCGGAACTCGTCGCGCGCGGCGGCGAAGCGTGCCGCATCGTCGATGCGGCCGAGCTCGGTGGCGATCTCCACCGCGTCCTTGTAGCCGCGCAGCGCCCAGAAGTTGTCCCAGTACGAATGCATCGGCTTGGCCGAATAGCCTTCGTGGCTGATCGACACCGGCATCATCCCGTAGAACGCCGGATTGCGCGCGCGGTTCTCCTCGGTGCGCTCGCTCTGCCGCAGCTGTTCCATGTACTCGTACGCGGCCAGTACGTGCGGCCACATCGTCTCCAGGAACGCGCGGTCGCCGCTGTAGCGGTAGTAGTCGGCGACGCCGAAGATCAGCTCGCCATGGCTGTCGTTCTCCGGCACCGGGTCGCTGCCGCGGTCGTCGACGCAGCACGGCACCATGCCGTTGGCGAACTGGTACGGCGCGTACCACTCCAGGTATTCGCGCGCCACGTCGGCACGGCCCAGGCGCAGCAGGCCTTCGGAAATCATCGCGCCGTCGCGGATCCAGCTGCGCGAATACGAGCGCGTGCCCGGCTGCAGGCGCGGTCCGATCCGCGAGATCAGCATGTGCGCCAGCGCGGTGCGCAAGGTGTCGGCCAGCGGCTTGCCCTCGGCCGGCACGCTGACCTGCACCCGGTCCAGCTTCTCGCGCCACTGCTCGGCCACCTGCTGTTGCGCACGCGCCGCATCGAACCCGGCCGGCAACGCCTGCGCGCCGGTCTGCGGGATCAGCAAGGCCACTTCACGCACTTCGCCCGGGGCCAGGCGCCCGCGGTACAGCAGCGCGCCCGAGGCCAGGCCGTCGGCATCGGCCGCCTGCTGCGGCAGCGCTGCGCTGTCGGCGGCCAGGCGCTCGATGTCGATGCCCGCGTCGAACGCGGTGGCATAGGCCGCGTCGGGCTTCTGCACCGCGAACACGCGCGGCTCGCCGTTGACCTGCACCTGGCTGCCGTCGAACGTCAGCAGGTGGATCGGGCTGACCCCGCCGACGGTGTTGAGGAACTGGCTGGGCGGGTTCACCTGGAACGGCCGCACCGCCAGCGCCAGGGTGTAGTCGTGCGGTTTCTTGCTGGGGTTGCTGAGCCGGTAGCGCGCCACCAGCTGCGCCTGCTCCGGCGTGCCCTGCACGAAGGCGGTGATGCGCAGGCCGGCGTTGTCGTGGCTCCAGTCCACGCTGGGAATCGGCAGGTAGTCGTCCTGCAGGCTCTGCGCGGTCTTCACGTCGGCCCAGCTCAGGCGCTTGCCGTCCAGCAGCAGGAACGGCTCGATGCTGAAGCCGCCCTTGCCCACTTCGATCGCGCCGTCCTCGCCGACCAGGCCCTGCTCGCGGCCGCCGTCCAGGCCGACGATGGTCCAGTACGGCTGCTCGCCGCTGAAGCCGCGCGGGAACCAGCCGCGGGTGGAATCGGCCGCCACCGACTTGACGAAATCGTTCGGGGTCGCGGCGAAGGCCAGCGGCTGCAGCGCGATGTCGGCGATGCCGTAGCGGAAGCTGGGGCCGTCCTCCAGGTCGATGCGCACGTAGCGCGCCTCGGTATCCGGCATCGGCAACCAGTCGGTGCCGCCATTGCCGGCGGTGACGCTGCGCAGCTCGCGCCAGCTGCGGCCGTCGGCCGAGCCCTGCAGCTTGTAGCGCGAGGCGTACACGCCCGGCGCCCACTGCACCTTGGCGCCGCCGAATTCGCGCACCTTGCCCAGGTCCAGCATGATGGTCTGGGTCTTGGCGTTGCCGCTGTACCACACCGTGTCCGGCTTGCCGTCGGCGATGCGCTGCTCCAGCGCCGGCGCGGTGTCGGCGCTGACCTTCACCGTCAGCGGCGAGGTGTCCTGCGGCGGCAGCGGCGTCAGGGCCAGCTGGTCGAAGCACACCGTGCCCTTGCCGCCGACCTGGTTGTAGATGGTGAACTCGACCTGCGCGCTGCGCTTGAGTTCCTTCTCCGGACTCGGCCCCCAGGCCTTGTCGATCTGCCGCTTCTTGAAGCTGACCGTGCTCCACTGCTTGGGGAAGTCGTAGCGCGGCCGGTTGACCCACCACACGTTGTCGCCGCTGGCGTCGACCAGCTTGAACTGCAGGTCGTTGCTCGGCGAGTCGCCGCGCAGCTGGAACGAGAGCTGGTAATTGTCCGGATACTCGATCGGGATCGCGCGGCGGATCCCGGCGTAGCCGGAGACGCCGTTGAAGTCATAGTCCAGGCAGATCGCCTTGGCGCGGCCGCCGCTGGCGGCCTGCACCAGCCGCGTCGAGGCGGTGACCTGGTTGGAGACGACGATCTGCCAGTTGTCGAGGTTATTGAAACTGTCCAGCGCGACCGGTGCGGTCGGCGCCGCGGCGAAGGCCTGCGCCGCCGCCAGGCCCAGCAGGGCCATCGTCCACCGTCTGCTCGTCATCGCCGCTCCCGTCATGAACCTCGTTCCCGTTGTGTCGTTGGCTTTTTAGGAGGGGTTTCAACCCTGACGCGCACCGGTAAGGCGTCGGGGCTGAAGCCCCTCCTACAGGTGCGCGTCGATCATGGCCTGCGATTTGTACGACCCCACATCCGTGCATCCGCCATGATGTCCCTGGCGAAGCATACCGGCTCCGGATATCTCGGCCCGGCCATCCATGGCCGGGCGTTCGGGAACGCGCGAGCAGTGGCTCGCACGCGCGTTCCCTCACCCTTTAACGCTACCCAGCAGCAGGCCCTGGATGTAGTAGCGCTGCAGCGCCAGGAACAGCGCCAGCACCGGGATTACCGTCACCACCGCGCCGGCCATCATCATCTCCACGTCCATGATGTGCTCGCGCGACAGCGCCGCCAGCGCCACCGGCAAGGTGTAGTGCTCCTGGTCGGTCAGCACGATCAGCGGCCACATGAAGTCGTTCCACGCGGCCATGAAGGTGAAGATGGTCAGCGTCACCAGCACCGGCTTGAGCATCGGCAGCACGATCTGGAAGAAGATGCGCAGCTCGCCGGCGCCGTCGATGCGCGCGGCCTCCAGCAGTTCGTCCGGGATCGAGCGCGCGTACTGGCGCACCAGGAAGATGCCGAACACCGTCGCCAGCGCCGGCACCACCACCCCGCCGAAGTTGTTCACCAGGTGCAGCTGCTTCATCAGCAGGAACAGCGGCAGCATCGCCACCTGCGCCGGGATCACCAGCGCCGCCAGCAGGATCTGGAAGATCCGCTCCTTGCCGACGAAACGCAGCTTGGCGAAGGCATAGCCGGCCATGGTGTTGATCAGCAGCGAACCGAAGGTGATCGCGCACGACACCAGCAGGCTGTTGGCGAAATTGCGCGCCATGCCGGTGCGCGAGAACAGCTCGCCGTAGTTGGCCAGGGTCGGGCCGGTGGGCAGCATCGGCGGCGGGAACCGGCTCGCCTGCCCGGCCGGCATGAACGACACCGACACCATCCACAGCAGCGGCGCCAGGCTGACCAGCGCCAGCACCAGCAGCCCGCCGTTGACCAGCAGCGTGTTCCAGCGCGAGGCGCCGATTTCGCGGCTCATACCAGGTCCTTCTTGCGGCCGAAGCGCAGCATCACGGAGGTCACTCCCAGGATGATCAGGAACAGCAGGAACGCCACCGCCGACGCGCGGCCGAGGTTCCACCACTTGAAGCCTTCTTCGAACATGAAGTACAGCACGCTGACCGTGCTTTGCAGCGGGTCGCCGCGGGTCATCACGTAGGGTTCGGCGAACAGCTGGAAATAGCCGGACACAGTGATCACCCCGACCACCAGCAGCACCGGCCCCAGCATCGGCAGGGTGATGTGCAGGAACTGCCGCCACTTCGACGCGCCATCGATGCGCGCGGCCTCGTACAGGTCCTGCGGGATGCCCTGCAGGCCGGCGAGGAAGATCACCATGTTGTAGCCGAAGTTCTTCCACACCGCGAACAGCATGATCGTCGGCATCGCCCAGTGCGGGTCGCCGAGCCAGTCGATCGGGCCGATACCCAGATGGCTAAGCCCGTAGTTGACCAGGCCGTAGCTGGTGTGGAACAGATAGCGCCAGATCACCGCCACCGCCACCAGCGTGGTCACCACCGGCGCGAACAGCGCGGTGCGGAACAGCGGCTTGAACCGCGCCACCGGCGCATTGAGCAGCAACGCCGCGCCCAGCGAGGCGCCGATCGACAGCGGTACGCCGACGATGACGAAGTAGGTGGTGTTCCACAGCGACTTCCAGAACATCTGCGTCTGCAGCAACTCGAGGTAGTTGCCGAAGCCGACGAAGCGCAGGTGGTTGCTGTCGGCCAGCGCGTACAGGTCGAAATCGGTGACGCTCAGCGCCAGCGCCGACAGTACCGGCAGGCCGAAGAACACGCCGATCACGATCAGCGCCGGCCCGGCGAACAGCCAGCCGACCAGGGAACCGCGCTTCATGGCGCCGCTCCCGCAGCGGCGGCGGCGGCCGCCTGCGGATGCTGCTGCTGGTAGATCCAGCGCCGCTTCTCCAGGATTTCGTCCACGCGCTTGTCCAGGTCCTGCACCGCCTTCTCCTGGCTTTCGCCGCCGCGCACCACGCGCTCGGTGACCAGCCGCATTTCCTGCACGATGCGCTCCCATTCCAGCACCTTCGGCGCCGGCTTGACCCGCTCCAACTGGTCGCGGAACGCGTGCGCCAGCGGATCGTTGGCCAGCGACGGGTAGGCCCAGGTGCTGCGCCGCGGCGGCATGTCGCCGATCAGCGCATGGAACCGCGCCTGGGTCTGCGGCCGCGACAGGAACTCGATCAACTTCCACGCCGCGTCCTTCTGCTGCGACTTGCGGAAGATCACCAGGCTGGTGCCGCCGGCGATGCCGGCGCCCGGACCGCTCGGGCCCGGCAGCGGCATCGTGCCCCACTGCCCTTTCAGCGCCGCCGGCTCCAGCTTGCGGAACTCGCGGATATTCCACGGCCCGGAGATGTAGAACGCGTAGAAGCCGTTGAAGAATTCGTCCCACACGTTGGAGATCTGGGTCTCGGACATCTTCGGCGCCCAGCCCTGCTCGAACATGTTGGCGTAAAAGCCCAGCGCCTTGCGGAAGCCGGGGCTGCGGAAATTGCCGTAGTTGTTGTGGTCGCGCAGCAGCGGGTCGTCCAGCTGCAGGCCCAGCGACAGCTGCTGCTCGAATTCGTTGATCGGCATCAGGATCGCGTAGCGCTTCGGCCCCACGTGCTTTTTCACCGCGGCCATGGCCTGCTCCCACTCAGCCCAGGTCTGCGGCAGTTTTTCGACGCCGGCGTCCCTGAGCATGTCCTTGCGGTAGAACAGCAGGCGCGTGTCCACGTACCACGGCACCCCGTACAGCTGGCCGTCGATGACGCTGGTGTCCCAGATGCCGGCGAAGTAGTCCTTCGGATCGACGACCTTGGATGTGTCCACGTAGGACTGCAGCGGCTGCAGCGTGTCCAGCGCGGCGAATTCGGGGATCCAGGTGTTGCCGAGCTGGCACACGTCCGGCAGCCCGTCGGCGGCGAACGCGGTCAGCAGCTTTTCGTGCGCGGCGGTCCACGGGATGTTCTGGATATCCACGTGGATGCCGGGATTCTCCTTCTCGAACTCGGGCATCAGCTCGGCCACCACTTCGGCCTCGCGGCCCATCGCCCAGAACCGCACCACCTCGCCCTGCGGCGCGCGCGCGCAACCGCAGACGGCCAGCACCAGCAGGCCCAGCGACAACCACCGGCTCATCGGTACTGCACTCATTGCGGATTCTGCGGTTGGCGTTGCGCGGGATTGGGCTGCGCCTCGGCGGACGCGGCGCGCGACTCGGCGATGCCCAACGCCCGCGCCGTGGCGGCCTGCTCGTCCTTCTTCGGCAACGGCTGGGTCTCGCCCTCCGGGGTCAGCCAGCCGCCGCTGAAGCCGGCGCGCTCCAGCCCGGTACGCAGGTACTTGTTCTTCTTCATCACGTTCCAGACGAACTCGTTGCGGTAGTTGGCGATCATGGTGACGATCGCGCCCTGGTCGATGCCGATGTAGTCGCCGGCGACCCAGCCGCGGTTGGGGATCATGCGCCCGGTCTTGAGCGGGATATCGTAGTTGAAGCTGGGATTGAACGAATCCAGGAAGCCGTAGCTGGAATAGATGAAGTCGCCGAAGCGCTTGTGCATCTCCTGCGTGGCCGGGATCACCACTTCCGGCGCGAACACGATCGAGGACACCGCCGCGGTCGGCGCGATGGTGCCGTCGTCGAAGGCTTCGAACAGTCCGGCGCCGCGGGTGCGGTAGTGGAAGAACTGGCGCTGTTCGCCGCGATAGTCCTGGGTGGTGTTCTGCGGGCCGTCGCTGGCGGTCAGGCCCCACACGTTCTCGCCGTACTCCTTCCACTTCATCGGGTTGTCGATGGCGTATTCGCGCTGGGCGAGCGTGGCGCGGCGGCTGTTGAGGAAGTAGTCGATGCCGTGCTCGCGCATGTACTGGTCCTGGATGTCGCGGAAGTCGATCCAGACGTGGTTGTACTGGTGCGCGAACAGCGGCCCGAACGCCAGGTATTCCTGGCCGTAGTACACGCCCCAGTCCTTGTTGTAGGTGCGGGTCCACTCCAGCCAGGCGTCCGGTTCCACCGGATGGGTCGGCGAGCCCAGCGCCAGCAGGTAGACCATCATGCCTTCGTTGTAGCCCATCCAGTCGTGCTGGATGAAGCCGCGCTCGGGATACCAGCCCATCGTGATCAGCGGCGTGCGCTGCTGCATCCACTTCCAGTCCACGCGCCGATACAGCGTGTCGGCGATCTGGCGGATCTCCTTCTCGTCGGCGCTGTCGCCTTCGTAGTAGGACTGCGCGAACAGCACGCCCATCATCAGCAGCGCGGTGTCCACGCTCGACAGCTCCACCCACTGGTCGTAGCGCAGGCCTTTCTGCATGTCCAGGAAGTGGTAGTAGAAGCCCTTGTAGCCGGCGCGGCCGGTGCGCTGCGGGCCGACCGGCACGTCGCGCAGGAAGCGCAGCGTGGTCAGGGTGCGCTGCACCGCCTGCTCGCGGCTGATCCAGCCGTTCTCGTAGCCGATCGGATAGACGGTGAGCGCAAAGCCGATCGAGGCGATGCTGGCGAACGGGCGCGACGGGTAGCGGTCGACCGCCAGGCCGTTCTGCTCGTTGGTGGTGTCCCAGAAGAACTGGAAGGTGCGCCGTTCGATGTCGTCGAACAGCGGCGGCAATTCGGGTTTGACCAGCTTGGGGGGAAGTTCGGCTTCGATCAGGATCACTTTGATCGGCTTCTTGTCCGCGACGGCGGGCTCTTCGGTTTTCTTGCAGGATGCCAGCAGCGCGACCGCCGCCAGCAGCAGGACCAATGGTGAGCGTACGACGCTGCCCGGTTTCATGCCTTCGACACCCCTGTGAAATCGTTTACATGCATCTGCGAAATTATCCTACTTCCCGCCTCGCCGCGACCACCCTAAACGTTCCGGGGTGGCCGCGGCAAAGCCTTCACCAATCCAGGCCCAGCGACAGCTTGGCGGTACGGGTCGCGTACTGGTCGTAGCCGGTATAGGTGCCGCTGTCCCAATCGACGCTGTAGGAATCGTAGTTCTTCCAGTTGAAGACGTTCAGCACGTCCAGGCGCATCTTCAATTTGACGTTGGAACCGGTGTCCCACACCTTCTGCGCCGCCAGGTCCAGCTGCTTCATGCCCAGCGTGGTGTCGGGATGGAACTGGCGGATGCGGCACTGCCCGTCCGACGGGCAATAGGTGGTGTAGTAGTACTCCGGCGTGGACAGTGTCAGCTTGCCGGAGAACGTGGTGTCCCAGGGACCGTCGGCGACGCCGCTGATCACCAGGCGGTGCCGCGCGACGCCGCCGGAGGTGAACCAGCCGTAGCCGGCGAGCGTCGGGTAGTCCAGCGCATAGTGCTCGCCGAACTGGCGGTTCTCCTTGGCGTTGCTGTAGGTGTAGGCGAAATTCACGCTCCACGGCGACTCGGGGGTGTACGGCTTCTCCAGGCTCAGCAGCAGCGAGTTGTTGCGCGTCTCCAGGCCGTTGGTGCCCAGGATCAGCGAACCGTAGCCCGGCACGCCGTTGCTCCACGGCGAGCCGGAAATGGTGCCCGGCTCGAAGAAGCTGCCGTCGGGCAGGCGATTGCCGAGCAGGAACACCAGCCCGTCCTTGGACACGATGCGCTGCAGGGTCACCGAACTGTTCCAGTCGTAGCCCAGCATGTGGAAGGTGTCGCGGATGCCGAGGCTGAACTGGTCCGAATACGGCACCTTGAGATTGTTGGCCAGCAGATCGACTTCGCGGCCGGCCGCCGAATTGTTCGCCACCAGCGCGTCGAGCGTGGACTGCTGCAATAGCGAGTCGTCCCAGTCCAGGCAGTTGTTGACGCCCACCGTGCAGGGATGCGCCGCCGTGTTGACCGAATAACCGTAGCTGCCGTAGGTGGCCTTGGTCTGCTCCAGCGCCAGGTAATCGAACAGATTGCGGTCGTAGGAGCGCCCGGCGCCGCCGAACAGCACGTGCTTCTGGTCGCCGCTCAGGTCGTAGGAGAAGCCCAGGCGCGGCTGCCAGGCATCCTTGAACGCATGCCGGTTGCTGCCGTCGCTGATGTAGTTGGAGATGTCGATCCCGCCCAAGGCCAGCGTCTGCGCATAGGTCTGGCCGGCCGCCGCGTTCGGGTCCTGGCCGTAGATGGCCGCCACCACGTCCGGATCGGTCACGTAGTTCAGGTAGCTCGGCGTCTTCTCGTAGTCCCAGCGCAGGCCCAGGTTCAGGGTCAGCCGGTCGTTGACCTCCCAGTCGTCCTGGAAATAGATGCCGAACTGCTTGTTCTTGGAGGTCAGCGCGCCCTGGCTGGTGCCGGTGATGCCGGAGGCGAAACTGATGTAGTACGGCACCGTGGTGCTGTCGTTGATGTCGTAGTAGTACTGCGGGTTGTACGGCTGCTGCTCAAGCGTGGTCAGCTCGACCTGCTTGTACTTCACGCCCATCTTGAGGGTGTGGCCTTCCCAGCCGGAGAAGGTCAGGTCGTCTTGGAACGAATGCCCCTTCTGGCCCTTGTGCTGGTAGCCGCCCGAACCGGCGCCGGTGGCCAGGATCACGTTGCCGGTGTTGCCGTCGCCGTCGGTCAGCACGTAGCCGTCGCCGAAGTTCTTCGGCTCCAGCGACCAGAACGATTTCTCGTAGGTCAGGTGCGCATCGTTGAGCCAGTCGCCCATGGTCAGCTGCCAGCGCAGGTCCACCCGGGTTTCGTCCACTTGGTTGTCGGTGGCGTAGGACTCGGTGTTCTGCGCACCGACGTTGCCCAGGCTGGTTTCCTCGCGGCGCTTGGCGGTCAGTTCGAGCAGGTTGTTGTCGTTGATCGACCAGTCGATCTTGCCGAAATACAGGTCTTCATGGAACGGCACGCTGCTGTTGCGCACCGCCGACTGCAACGACGCCGGCAGCTCGGAGACGCTGTAGCCCTGGCCCGGATACACGTCCTGCGGCGCGGAATAGTCCTTGCCCTCGTAGGTCACGAAGAAATGCGCCACGTCCTTGACGATCGGGCCGCCGAACGAGAAACCGTACTGCTCGTCCTTGGAGCGGTCCTTGCTGCCCTGCGCCTTCTCGCTCTCGCGCGCGGCGCGCCAGTCCGAATTGCTGTAGTCCCAGAAGAAGCTGCCGTGGAAATCGTTGCCGCCGGACCTGGTCACCGCCGACACCGCCGCGCTGCTGAGCTGGTCGTACTCGGCCTTGTAGTTGGAGGTGATGACCTTGTATTCGCCGATCGCCAGCTGCGGGAACGGATTGCCGCGGCTGGAGTCCTGCCCGGTGATGCCGCCGGCCAGCACGTAGTTCTTCTGGCCGACGCCGTCGATGAACACGTTGATGTTGTTCGCGCTCTGCGCGCCGGACTGCAGCTTGGTCGAACCGTCGCTGGGACTGGTCTCGAACACCATGCCGGGCACGGTGTCGGCGAAGGCCAGGAAGTTGCGCGAGCTCTGCGGCAGCGCCTCGATCTGGCGCGTGGTGACGTAGGTGGCCACCTCGGAGGTCTTGGTCTCCACCGCCAGCGGCGCGGTGACCTGCACCGTGTCCAGGGTCGTGGCATTGCCGCCGGCGCTGGCGCCGGCAGCGCCGACGCCCAGATTCAGCGTCGCCGCCTGGCCGACCTGCACGGTGATGGTCTGGCTGCTGGTGCTGCCGCCCGATTCCACGTCGACGCGGTAGGTGCCAGGCGGCAGGCCCGCCACCGAATAGCTGCCCGACGCGCCGGTCTGCACGCTGCGGCTGAAGCCGGTCGCCACATTGGTGGCGGTCACTTTCGCGCTGCCGGCAGGAGCCGCATCGGCCGTCACCTGGCCACGGATGGTGGCGGCGGTGCTCTGCGCGAACAGCGGCGCGGCGGCGAACAGCAGGCAGCCGGCCAGCGCGCAGGCGAGTGCGCTGCGTTGCGGCCGGTACGTCGATTGAATGGACTGTTTCATGACACCCTCCCAGGGTTCTTCATGTCTGGTTGTAGGAAAGCGAAGCGAATCGGCGGAATGGGAGAAAGAACATCCAAATGACACATCACGGACCGCGACATGGGCAGCGACGACGTTGCACGGCCCATGCTTTTCCTACTTCGGTACTGCACTCACGCATTACCCACAGCAATGTTTCGATCGGACCGAGCAGCACCCAGTGCCGCCGCGGCGCCGGCGCGCATGTCCGCGGACACGCGCCCCAGCCTTCTTCTCGCCGACCATCGCCGCCTCCACAGCGAAAGATCGACCGCCGCGGCCCCGAACGGATCCGGGACCGCGGCGACAGGGTTTACCAGTTCAGGCCGAACGACAGCTTGAACGTGCGCATCGGCGACGCCAACACGCCGGTCGCGCTGCCGTACGCCGTGTTGAGATCGTCGTAGGTGCCGGTGTCGGTGTTGTAGTCGGCGTAGTTGGTCCAGTTGAACAGGTTGATGATGTCGGCACGCACGTTGAACTTGATGCCTGCGCCGGTATCCCATTCCTTGTTCGCCGCCAGGCTGAATTCCTTGTAGCCCAGCGTGGAATCCGGCTTGTACTGGATGATATAGCACTGGTCGTTGCCGGCCAGGCAGTTGGTGCCGTAGTGCGGGGTCTGGCTGGCCAGCGACAGCTTGCCCGACAGGGTGATGGCGTACGGCAGATCGTAGATGCCGGTCACTACCAGGCGGTTCTTCGGAATGCCGCCGGCCTCGCGCCAGCCGTAACCGGCCATCGACGCCTGGTCCAGCGCATAGTGCTCGCCGAACTGGCGGTTTTCCTTGGCGTCGGAGAAGGTATAGGCCACGGTCAGGCCCCAGCCCGATTCCTTGTCGTACGGCTTGTCCAGCTTCAGCGCCAGCTGGTTGTTGCGCGTTTCCAGGCCGTTGGTGCCCAGTACGATCGCGCTGTAGCCGTTCGGCGAATCGGTCGGCACGCCGGAGGTGGTGCCCGGCAGGAAGAACGAGCCGTCGGCACGGCGGTTGCCGCGCAGGAACACGAAGCCGTCCTTGCTCACGATCCGGCTCAGGGTCACGTCGGTGTACCAGTCGTTGCCCCACAGGTGCACCATGTTGCGCATGCCCAGGCTGAACTGGTCGGAGTACGGCACCTTGATGTTGTTGTCGATCAGATAGATCTCGCGGCCGCCGCCACCGGTATTGGCCGAGGCCAGCCCGGCCAGGCCGGCCTGGGTCGCATAGCTCTCGTTCCACGGCACGCAGGGATCGCCCAGGCAGGCGTTGTTGGCGCTGCTGAAGTAGTAGCTGTACGACTTGAAGCTGTTGTTGAGCTGCTCCAGCGCCAGGTAGTCGAAGATGTTGCGGTCGTAGGCGCGGCCGGCGCCGCCGTAGACCACGTGCGCCTGGTCGCCGAACAGGTCGTAGGAGAAGCCCAGCCGCGGCTGCCAGGCATCCTTGAACGCCTTGCGGTTGTGGCCGTTGCTGATGTAGTTGGAGATGTCGTAGTTGGCGTTGTCCAGGTTGCTCCAGTTCTGCAGCGCGCTGGCGACGTCGGCCGGGGTGACGAAGTCGAGGAACGAGGGGGTCTTCTCATAGTCGTAGCGCACGCCGAGGTTGAGCGTGAGGTGCTCGTTGACTTCCCAGTCGTCCTGCAGATAGATGCCGTACTGCTTGTTCTTGGACACCACCGAACCGCCGCTGGTATCGCCCCAGCGCACCCGGTACGGCGTGTCGGTATCGGTCAGGATGTTGTAGTAGTACTGCGGATTGGCCGGATTGATCTGGGTCGAATCCAGCTCGATGTCCTTGTACTTGAAGCCCATCTTGACCGTGTGGCTACCGTGCCAGTCCATGCTGTTCAAGGTCAGGTCGTCCTGCAGGGTCCAGCCTTCCTGCCCCTTGTTCTGGTAGCTGCTGCCGGCGCCGGCGGTGAGGATCGTGGTCTCGTTGCCGGCCTGCGGCACGTAGGACAGCACGTAGCCGTTGCCGTTGGTCAGCGGATCCTGGGTCCAGTACGCGCTCTCGTAGCTCAGGTTCAGATCGTTGAGGAACGCGGCGCCGGTGTACTGCCAGCGCAGGTTGGCGCGCTTCTCTTCCTGGCCGTTGCTGCTGCCGTGCTGGTAGGTGGTGGTCTCGCCGATGTCGGACAGCTCGTCTTCCTTGCGGTACTTGCCGCTCAGTTCGAACAGGCTGTTGTCGCCGATGGTCCAGTCGATCTTGCCGAAATACAGGTCTTCCTTGAACGGCGTGCTGTAGGTGGTGACCAGCGGCTGCAGTGCGCTCGGCAGCTGATCGACGCGATCGGCATAGATGCCGCCCGGGATCACCGTGTTGGGCGTGGTGTATTCCTTGGCCTCGTAGGCGATGAAGAAGTGCGCGCGATCCTTCAGGATCGGGCCGCTGAACGTGGCCCCATACTGGGTCTCGGAGAAATCGTCGCGCTTGCCGGCTTCGCGTTCCAGCGGACTCTCGGCGCGCCAGTCGTCGTTGGTGGTATCCCAGAAGAAGCTGCCGTGGAACTCGTTGGTGCCGGACTTGGTCGAGGCGACGATCGCCGCGCTGCTGACCTGGTCGAACTCGGCCTTGTAGTTGGAGGTGATGACCTTGTATTCGCCGATCGCCGACTGCGGGAACGGATTGCCGCGGCTGGAATCCTGGCCGCTGACGCCGCCGGTCAGCACGTAGTTCTTCTGGCTGATGCCGTCGATATAGACGTTGGTGCCGTTGGCCGAGGTCGCGCCGGAGCGCACCGTGGTGTTGCCCTTGGCGTCGCGCTGGAACTGCACGCTCGGCACGCTGTCGGCCAGTTCGAGGAAGTTGCGCGTGGCCTGCGGCAGCTTCTCGATCTGCACGTTGGAGATGTAGGTGGCGTTCTCGGAGGTGCGGGTCTCCACCAGCACCGGCGGCGCGGTGACCTTGACCGTGTCGAGCGTGGTGGCGCCTTCGCCGCTGGCGCTGGCGGCCGCTGCGGCGCCGCCGAGGTTCAGTGTCGCGGTCTGGCCGACCTGCACGGTGACGTTCTGCGAGGTGGTCTGGCCATTGGCGGTCAGGTCGATGCGGTAAGAGCCCGGCGGCAGGCCGCCGACCGCATAGCTGCCGTTGTTGACCTGCACGGTACGCGACAGACCGGTCGCCAGGTTGGTCGCGGTGACCTGCGCTTGCGCCGACGCCGCCGAATCCAGCGCGACCTGCCCGCGGATCGTGGCGGCGGTGCTCTGCGCGAAGGACGGCGCAGCGCTCAGCAACAGACAGCTGGCCAACGCACAGGTGAGAAGCTTGCGCGCAGGCCTAGCCGCGGCCTGAAAACGATGATGCATGAAACCTCCAGGGTGGTTCTTGGTTGTGGTGTAGCGATTGCGTGAAGCAAACGAAAAAGTGCAGCAAGTGGAGCGTTGCAACGACATGGCGACACAGGCGGCGATGGGGCGCCCCCTATTCCTTCCTGACCTTGCGACTGGAATCGCGCACGACGAGCAGCGGCGTCAGCGTCTGCCGCAGCCCCTCGTCCCTGCCCGGTTGATCGATCAACTGCAGCAGGCGGCGCATCGCCTGCTCGCCGAGGCCGGCGATACTCACCTGCATGGTGGTGAGAGACGGGTGAACGAAGCGCGCCAGCGGGATGTCGTCGAAACCGGCCAGCGCGATGTCGTCGGGCACGCGCACGCCGGCCTGGGCGAAGGCGTACAGGCAACCGAGCGCGGTCATGTCGTTGGCGGCGAACACCGCGTCGGGCAGCGTGCCCGCCTGCAGCATCGCCTGCCCCGCGCGGTGGCCGGAGGCTTCGTCGAACTGGCCGGGAAACTCCTGGCCCTGCGCCTGGCCCGGATGCGCGGCGATCGCGTCGCGGAACCCGCGCAGGCGCTCGCGCGCATCGAAGTTCAGTTCCGGGCCGCCGACGAAGGCGATGCGGCGATGGCCCATCGCCAGCAGGTGCTCGGTCATCGCCATCGCGCCGGCATGGTCGTCGATGCTCAGCACCGGATACTCGGCGCCCGGCAGATAGGTGTTGATCAGCACCGTCGGCAACGCCTGCGGCAGGTTGTCGGTGAGGAAGCCGGGGCGCTCGGCGTACGGCGACAGCACCAACAGGCCGTCCACGCGTCCGCGCATGGCGCGCAACGCGCGGCCCTGCTCTTCCGGATCGCCGTGATAGCTGGACACCAGCAGATGCTGGCGGCGCGCGCGCGCCGCGCCGTCGATGCCGCGGATCAACTCGGAGAAGAACTCGCCGTACAGGTCCGGCAGCACCACGCCCAGGGTCTGGGTACGGCGGCTGCTGAGGCTGCGTGCGGCCGCATGCGGGCTGTAGCGCAGCCGCTCGGCCACTTCCAGCACCAGCTTGCGCACCGGCTCGGCGACGTTCTCGTGCCCGTTGAGCGCACGCGACACCGTGGCCACCGATACCCGGGCCTCGCGTGCGACATCTTTGATGGTGACCGCGCTCTTCGCCATCGTGCCGCCCTCCGCGGCCGAGACAGTAAGAAACTGGCGCGGACTGTAATCGTTTTCAGGACGAGGCAGAAGCCCTTTGTTATTTTTTCAATAAAAGTCTTTCAATTCAAACACTTGATCCATCGCGAAATCGCCGAAATCATGACGCGGCGCAGCATAATTACGCACTGTATTCCGCTTTTTTTCGGGCGTGGCGGCGTTCGCGCGGCGCATCCGGCAGCCCGCCAGGCACGGCTTGGGCAACGGATCAGGCGGCGTCGCGCGGCGTCTCGGCGCGGATCGACAGCGCGTGGATGTCGGTCTGCATCAGCGTGCCGAGCGCGGCGTAGACCGCGCGATGCCTGGCCAGCGGGGCCATGCCGGCGAAGGCGGGACTGACGATGCGGACATTGAAATGGCCGCGCCCGTCGAGCGCGCCGGCATGGCCGGCATGGCGGTGGCTGTCGTCCTCGACCTCCAGCGACTGCGGCGCGAACGCGGCCTGCAACGCGGCGCGGATGCGCTCGACCCGGCTCGCGGCCGGCTCCACGGCAGGCCCGCTCATGGCAAGGTCTTCCGGAACGGCCGCACGTCGACCCGCGTGTAGACGCCCGCCGCCACGTACGGGTCGGCGTCGGCCCAGGCCCGGGCCTGGGCCAGCGAATCGAACGCCGCCACCACCAGGCTGCCGCTGAAGCCGGCCGGACCCGGGTCCTCGGCGTCGATCGCCGGGCACGGACCGGCCAGCAACAGGCGTCCGGCCTCCTGCAGGGCCTGCAACCTGGCCAAGTGCGCCGGCCGCGCCGCGGCCCGCCGCGGCAGCGCATCGGCGCCGTCGTATCCCTCGATCACGTACCACATCCCGCCACCGCCTTTCGTTCGCAGATGAATCCCGCACAATTCTAGCGCCACGGCGCTGGACACCGACCCGGCTGGCGCATTACCCTTGCTTGTATTGCACGCGGCCGGATGCAGCGGCCCGTCGGTGATCGGCTTCCCCAGCCCCTTCCGACGACCGATTCGCTGCCTGACACCGCCCGCGCAGACGTCCTCCTCAAGCTGTTCCGTCGCCGCGGCGCGTGCGGCGTACGCCTTGTGTCCTGTTGAAGTGTGGATCGCGTTGCGGGGATGACGCGACGTGAATTGCAGTACTGCTGGCAAGGTCCGCGCCGGATCGCCCCTGCCCGGCCCTTCGCTACCGCAACACCCGATGTACCTGACGTCCAACTGATGACCTCCGAACTCGCGCTCGACGCGAACCCGCCAATCCAGCAGACCGCGCCACAGCAGCAGGAAATGCCGCTGGCGGTGGTGCATGGGCAGCCGGTGCTGCAGATCCCGCAGGACCTGTACATCCCGCCGGATGCGCTGGAAGTCATCCTGGATGCGTTCGAAGGCCCGCTGGATCTGCTGCTGTACCTGATCCGCCGGCAGAACCTGGACATCCTGGACATCCCCGTCGCCGAGATCACCCGGCAGTACGTGGACTACATCAACGTGATGCAGGAACTGCGCTTCGAACTGGCGGCCGAATACCTGGTGATGGCCGCGATCCTGGCCGAGATCAAGTCGCGGATGCTGCTGCCGCGGCCGCCGGCAGAGGAAGGCGAGGAAACCGATCCGCGCGCCGAACTGGTCCGCCGCTTGCAGGAGTACGAACGCTTCAAGCAGGCCGCCGAGGACATCGACGCGCTGCCGCGGCAGGACCGCGACACCACGCCGGCGCACGCGCACGTGCCCGACCGCGCCGCGGTGAAGCTGCCGCCGCCGGTGGAGCTGAAGGAGATGCTGCTGGCGCTGTACGACGTGCTCAAGCGCGCCGAACTGTTCAGCGGCCACGCGATCAAGCGCGAGGCGCTGAGCGTGCGGCAGCGGATGGGCGACGTGCTGAGCCGCCTGGACGACGGCCGGTTCTACCGCTTCGAATCGCTGTTCAGCGCCGAGGAAGGCAAGCTGGGCGTGCTGGTCACCTTCCTGGCCTTGCTGGAACTGGCCAAGGAACAGCTGCTGGACATCGTCCAGGAGCCGATGGATCAGGTCGTTCGCAACGGCGAACGGCTGCCGTTGGCGCCGATCTACGTCAAGTCGCTGGCGCTGGGCAACACCAACGAACCGCTGCAGTTCAACAGCGAGTTCGACGATACCGACGCCGCCAACGACCCTACCTGAGTTTTCGAAGACCCCTTTCCGCATGGATCAAGCGCTGATCAACCGCATCGTCGAGGCCGCTCTGCTCGCCGCCAACCAACCGCTGCCGCTGGCCCAGCTGCACGGCCTGTTCCCCGAGGAGGAGCCGGCACCGCCGGGCAGCATCGAGCGGGCGCTGGAGCAATTGCGCGAGGCCTGCGCCGGACGCGGCGTGGAACTGGTGGAAGTGGCGTCCGGCTTCCGCTACCAGGTCAACAGCGAGGTGCACCCGTGGGTGGCACGGCTGTGGACCGAGCGCAAGACCCGCTACACCCGCGCCACGCTGGAGACCCTGGCGCTGATCGCCTACCGCCAGCCGATCACCCGCGGCGAGATCGAACAGGTGCGCGGCGTGGCGGTCAGCAGCAACATCATCCAGGCGCTGGAAGAACGCGAGTGGATCCGCGTGGTCGGCCACCGCGACGTGCCCGGCAAGCCGGCGCTGTTCGGCACCACCAAGGCCTTCCTCGACTATTTCGGGCTCAAGCGCCTGGACGAACTGCCGCCGCTGTCGGAGCTGAAGGACATCGGCGAACTGGAACCGCAACTGCAACTGGACCGCGACGCGCTGCCGGTCGGCGACATGGCCCAGGCCGGCGCGGCGGATGCAGCCCCGGACGCGGATCCGGCCAGCTCGGCAGCGGCTGCCGACACGGCCGACGCGCCGCCCGCCGCTGCGGGCGACCAAGACCACGACACGGCAACCGATCCGGAGACTGCACCCGATCCGGACGCGGCACCGGCCGACACCGACAGCGCAGCCGATCCCCACGCCGCGGACGCCAGCGCCGCCGCGCACAGCGATACCGATACCGAACGCGCTACCGATGCAGACGCCGCCACGGCGACTGCCTCGGCTGCAGACACCGCCCCGACGGGCGAACCCGAAGCCGCGCCGGGCGAGCGCGCGGCGGATGCGAACGAAGCCGAAGACAACGCCGTCGCGACGACGACCGTGGCTGTTGACGATGCCGATTCCGAACCACAGGCCGACGCACCCCGCGCCGGCCGGAGCCAAGTAAATGAGTGACACCTCCCGCAAGCTGTCGTTGAACAAGCTCTCGCTCAAGCGCGATGCCGCCGCCGAGCAGCCGAAACTGGAAGAACGCCTGCACAAGGTGCTGGCGCAGGCCGGCCTGGGGTCGCGCCGCGCGCTGGAGCAGCGCATCGCCGACGGCCTGGTCAAGGTCAACGGCGAGGTCGCGCAGACCGGCATGTCGGTCAAGAGCGGCGACAGGATCGAGCTGGACGGGCGCAGCTTCGTCGCCAGCGCGCTGACCGAGCCGTCGCGCGTGCTGATCTACAACAAGCCCGAAGGCGAAGTGACCACGCGCGAAGACCCCGAAGGCCGCCCGACCATCTTCGAGGCGCTGCCGGCACTGAAAGGCGCGCGCTGGATCGCCATCGGCCGCCTGGACATCAACACCACCGGCCTGCTGCTGCTGACCACCGATGGCGAGCTGGCCAACGCGATGATGCATCCGTCCTACGAGATCGAGCGCGAGTACGTGGTGCGCGTGCGCGCCCCGGAAGGCGAGGACAAGGTGCCCGACAGCATGATCGAGCGCCTCTCGCGCGGCGTGCTGCTGGAAGACGGCGGCGCCAAGTTCGACGAGATCGAACGCATCGGCGGCACCGATTCGCACGACTGGTTCCGCGTGGTGGTCAAGGAAGGCCGCAACCGCGAAGTGCGCCGGCTGTGGGAATCGCAGGGCTGCCAGGTCAGCCGCCTCAAGCGCACCCGCTACGGCAAGGTGACGCTGCCGCGCGAACTGCTGCGCGGGCAGTCGATCGAGCTGGCGCAGGACAAGGTCGAGGCGCTGCGCGCCGAACTGAAACTGGAAGAAGGCACCCCGTCGGCGCTGACCCTGCAGCCGGTGATCGGCCAGCGCAAGGCGGCCAAGGCCACCGTGCAGGTCGGCCGCGGCGGCAACGCCTACGTCAACGGCCACAACGTCGCCGACGAAGGCCGCGAGCTGCGTCGCTTCGACAATTTCCGCGAGGATCGCGGCCGCGGCCGCGGCGGCAAGAAGCCGCACGGCGGGCTGACCGTCAGTGGCGAGATGGCCGCGCAGCAGGCGCAGAAGCCGTTCAAGCAGCGCACCCCGAAGGGACCCAAGCCGCTGCCGGACGGCAACCCCGCCGCGTTCCGCACCTGGTACGTGCCCGATGGCGTCAGCACCGGTCCGACCGGCCACCGCAATGCCGGTCCCGGTGGCCGCGGCGGCCAGGGACAAGGACAGGGTCGCCCCTACGGCAAGCCGCGCCCTGGCGGCGCCGGTGCCGGCCAGGGCGCAGGCCAGGGCCGCGGCGGCCAGGCACAGGGCCAGCGCAAGGCGCATCCGTACGGGCATCCGGGCAATGCACCCAGCTTCCCGTCCGACCATGCCACCCCTGGCTTCAACCCGTACGGCGCGGCCCCGCGCTCTGCGCGTCCGGCCGGCCCGCGCGCCGACGGACAGAAGCGCGGCCCGGGCGGTCCCGGCGGTCGTCCGGGCGGCAACCGCCCTGGCGGCGGGCGTCCGGGTGGTGGCGGCCGCCCCGGCGGCGGCGGAAACCGCGGTCCGCGCGGCGGCTGAGCACTACGCGGCCGGCACCCGTTGCCGGCCGCGGCAACCAAGACCAAGGGCGCCTGCGCATGCGGCGCCTTTTTTACTGGGCGCTGCTACGGCAGGCGCTGTGGGGTGTCGCCAGCCAGGCGGCCAGCATGCGCGCACAAGCGGCGCAATCCGCTTTAGATGGGTGCCACGCCCTAGGGCGAGCCAGCCCGGCATTCCTGGCTGTAGGCCACGGCGTAGGATTTCTCCATGCACCGCGCCAATCCTTCGACCACGTCGGCATTGGGCGGCCAGTGCATCTTCAGCATTTGCCCGTTCTGCATCGGCATCTCGATGAAGCCGTCGTGCAACGGCGGCAGGTCCGGCGACGGCGGTACCGCGTCCAGCGCTTTCTTCGCCGCGGCCAGGCGTTTCGCGTCATGGGCGAGAAAGGCCATCGTCGCATCGACGTACGGATTCCATCCAGCGGGATCCTGCGCCGCAGGCTTCTTGGATGCCTGCATCAGCGCCATCGCGGCGGGATAGTCGCCGGCGAATGCGCGCAGCTGGCCCTCATGCCAATAGAGAATGCCGGGGTCGTCGGGATGCGCCTTCCGGTAGTCGCGGATCAGGTCGGCCGCGACGGTTTCGCAGCCGGGACGCGCCGCGACGGCACGCCAACCGCCGCCGCCATCGCTCACGTCCTGATCGAAATGTTGCTGGTCCAGGGCCAGCAGCGCGGCCCGGTCGATCTCGCAGGCGCGAACGTCCTGCCCGGCTGCGGACGCGTCGCGCGCCGACAGCAGCGTCATGAACACCATCGCCATCCCGATCCTGCCCATCGATCGTCTCTCCTGCCCGCAGCATGCGCATACGCCGGATGTCGGTGCCGATGTTGCCACGGCAAGCGGCCGCCTGCGCGACAAGCGTTCGACCTTTCGCCATCCGCGCTGGTGGGGGGATCGCGCAAAGGTCGGCTGCCGCCTCCGCATGGCCGCACTCCCGGGGCGCCGATGCGCGACGGCGGCGAAGCCGATATCCTGCGCATCCTGCGCTGCCCACTTCCGCGGCGGCGCCTTTACCGATCGGGAGATTCCATGTCACGGAAGATACTGCTGCCGCTGTTGATCGCCGCCGTGTTGAGCCTGGGCGCGTGCAAGAAAGTGCAGGAAGAAGTCGCCGCCGCGCAGAACCCCTACCCCAAGAGTTCGCCGCTGCACGAGCCGTTCGACCGCATGCTGCGCAAGCTGGTCAACGATCCGCGCTATGTCGCGCTGCTCGGCCAGGGCGACAAGGCGCAGGCGCAGCGCGCCGGCTTCGAACTGGCGCAGAAGGGCATCGCCCGGCTCGATCACGCGACGCTGGAACAGCGCCTGGAAATCCTGGCGGCGGCCAGCGACAAGGTGGACGCCGCCAAGTGCGCGGTGCTGGCCCGCGGCGGCGATCCGAAAGACGCGCAGGCGATGAGCGCGGCCATGCTGCAGGGGCTGGAAGCGCTGCCGCCGGCACAGATCGATCAATGGTTCGACATTTCGCTCAAGGCCACCGATGCGCAGCTGAGCAACAAGCCGCCGCAAACCGTGGCGCCGGCCGACGTGCAAGCGGCGATGAACACGCTGATCACGTCCTTGCCGCCCGAACAGCAGCAGCGCCTGATGAAGGTGCTGCCGCAGATGGCGCAGGCCAGCGACGAAGACGCGTGCTGGGCCGCGCGCACGCTCTACCGGCAGACCCTGGCCACCAAGGAACCGGTGCGCGGCCAGCTGGCCTGGGTGTTCGCTCAGCAGTAAGCCAAGAAAACGCCGGCGAAGCAGGCCCTCTTCAGGAGACCAGCTTCGCCGGCGTCATTGTTGGCGCTGATGCGACGCGCCCGTTACGCGCGCGACGCGTCGTCAGTGCCGGATGTTGCGATTTACTTGCGCCGCTCGATCACGAAATTGCCGACGTTGACGCCAAGATCGACGCCCTCGCCGGTGCCGGCCAGGGCCAGCGAAATATCGCCCTTGGTGACGACCTGCGCGGTGCTGGATTTCACCACCCCGGCGTGCGCTTCGGCGGCGGCATAGGTGCCGAACAGATCGTTGAGGCTGTAGGCGCCGCTGAACGTGCCGCGGCCGCCGACGATCTTCGACTTGCCGACCGTCAGGCCGCCGCCCTTGCTGCTGATCTTGACCGGAATCACCGCACCGTCGTTGCAGGTGATGGTGCCGGTGCCGCTGGCGGTCTTGTAGAACACCGACCAGCCGGACAGGTTGAACGACAGTTTGCAGTCGATGTTGCCTGCGGCCTGGGCCTGCGGCGCGAGCGTGGCCGCACCCAGCAACGCGAGGAGAGAGAGCGACTTGATCATAGGGGCATTCCGGTTATGGACACGGCGCGAGCGTAGCAGCGCCGATGTGGCAGCCGCGACAAGGCGCCATTGCAGCCATTACGCCCGTTCAGCAAGCATTTCCGATGGCCGCAACGGCGTTCGGCGCTGACGTCTGCAGCCCGGCATGGGATGATCTCGCCATGTCGCGCATCGCCTACCCCCTGCTGCTTGCCGCCCTGCTCTGCCCCTCGCTGTGCGCCGCCGCCGAGGCGATTCCGGTCCAGGGCTATACGGTGGTGAAAACCTATCCGCACGATACCGGCGCCTTCACCGAGGGCCTGTTCTATCTGCACGGACACCTGTACGAAAGTACCGGCGAACTCGGCCATTCCGGGGTGCGCAAGGTCGACCTGGACAGCGGACGCGTGCTGCAGCAGGTCGACACGCCGCCTCCGTACTACGGGGAAGGCATCGTGGCCTGGCACGACCGGCTGATCCAACTGACCTGGCGCAACCAGCAGGGCTTCGTCTACGACCTCTCCACGCTCACCTTGAAAGCCAGCTTCGCCTACCCCGGCGAGGGCTGGGCGCTGACCAGCGACGGCAGCAGCCTGTACATGAGCGACGGTACTGCCAGGATCCGGCGCCTCGATCCGCAGACGCTGCGGCAGGTCGGCAGCATCCGGGTCACCGCGCGCGGCAAGCCGCTGGACAATCTCAACGAACTGGAATGGGTGAACGGCGAGCTGTTGGCGAACGTGTGGCTGACCTCGCGCATCGCGCGCATCGATCCTGCCAGCGGCAAGGTGATCGCCTGGATCGACCTGGACGCATTGGTGCCGGCCACCGAGACGCTGACCGACCCGAGCAACGATGTACTCAACGGCATCGCCTACGACGCCGAACACGACCGCCTGTTCGTCACCGGCAAGCGCTGGCCGACGCTGTACGAAATCCGCCTGGCACCGCTGCCGCGCGCGGGCGACAAGGGCAACTGAGATGTTTGCGGCGGCGGCGGATGCGTCCTGTGCTAAGCCAACGCTGCGAGACGCTTCGCGCCGTACCCTCACCCCAACCCCTCTCCCGATGGGAGAGGGGCTAAGGCTCTTCCTTCTCCCATCGGGAGAAGGTGCCCCGAAGGGGCGGATGAGGGTACGGGCGAAGCCTCGTGTGCCCGAACGACGCGAGTCGCTTTCGCGCCGGACCCTCACCCCAACCCCTCTTCCGATGGGAGAGGGGCTCGGCTGTTCCCTTCTCCCCTCGGGAGAAGGTGCCCCGAAGGGGCGGATGAGGGTACGGGCGAAGCCTCGCGTGCCCGAACGCCGCGAGTCGCTTCGCGCCTTACCTTCACCCCAACCCCTCTCCCGGTGGGAGAGGGGCTATGTACACGCGCGCTGTTGCCTCGCCTCGGGATCGCGCCTTTTCGGGGAAGGCGCCTGCAGAAGCGGATTGAGGTACGCGCGCAGGCTCCGCTCTAATCGCCGAGCGTGAAGGTATCGGCGTCCAGCATCGCCGGGAAGCGTGCGCGGTGCGCGGCCAGTGCCGCCGCCGAGATCGTGGTGGTGGCCACCTGCTCGCGCTCGCGGATCTCCAGCTGCGGCTGGCCGAGGAAGTCGATCACCGCGCTGTCGCCGGCATAGTGCAGGCCGTTGCCGTCCTCGCCCACCCGGTTGACCGCGGCCACGAAGCACAGGTTCTCGATCGCGCGCGCGCGCAGCAGCGTGCGCCACGGGTAGGCGCGCGCCGACGGCCAGTTGGCGACAAAGATCTGCAGGTCGAAGTCGAGCTGGCCGGGGCGCTCGACGTCGTAGCGGTTGCGGCAGAACACCGGAAAGCGCAAGTCGTAGCAGACCTGCGGATTGATCCGCCAGCCCTTCCAGTCCACGCACAGCCGCTCGCGCCCGGCGGCATAGCGCTGGTGCTCGTTGGCGTAGCGGAACAGGTGGCGCTTGTCGTAGTGCTGCAGCGCGCCGTCGGGCGTGGCCCACAGCAGGCGGTTGAACACCTTGGCGACGCCGTCTTCGCCGGGCACGCGCAACTGCACGCTGCCGGTCACCGCCGCGCCCAGCCGCGCCGCCTGCTCGCGGATCCAGGCCACGGTCGGCCCGTCCATGCCCTCGGCCTGGTCCAGCGCGTCGTTGGAGAAACCGCTGGTGAAGGTCTCCGGCAGGATCACCAGGTCGGTGGCCCCGGCCAGCGGCGCCAGCAGTTCGCCGTAGTGCGCGCGATTGCCGGCCGGATCGTGCCAGCGCGTATCGCCCTGGACCAGTGAAATCCTCAGATCCTGTGCCACCTGTGTCATCCCCAACGTACTCCGATGCAGATCGTGCCGACCAGGCACAGCAGGCCCAGTGTAGGCGTTACCCATGGCAGGTGGCGTACCAGCCGGTTGGCGAGCGTGCCCCGCTCCTGCGGCGCCAGCAGCGCGAGGTAGCGGTCCACATAGGCCTGGCGCCGGAACGGCACCACGCCAAAATCCATCCCCAGCCGCTGACCGCGGTCGGCGAGTCCCGTCAGCACGTGGCCGTAGAACAGCGCCCCGTCGACCAGCGCACTGACCGCCGCCAGCCCGAACGTGACCCCGAAATAGATGCCTGTGACCGACATGCCCCGCTCCACGCCAGCAACCCGCTTCTACGAATCCCCAATCCCGAATCCCCAATCCCAGCGGCTGCGCGCTACAGCGCGCGCAACCGCTCGATCGCCGCATCCAGCGTCGCTTCGTTCTTGGCGAAGCACAGCCGGGCCAGGCGCTGGCCGGGCGGCGGGGTCTGGTAGAACGGCGACAGCGGGATCGCGGCCACGCCCTTCTCGATGGTCAGCCACTTCACGAACTCGGTGTCGGGCAAATCGCTGATGGCCGAGTAATCAACCAGCTGGAAGTAGCCGCCCGGCACCGGCAGGGGCTTGAGCCGGGTGCCCAGCAGCTGTTCGCGGAAGCGGTCGCGCTTGGCCTGGTAGAACGCGCCGAGCTGTTCGTCGTGCTCGGGCTCGTCGCGGATCATCGCGGCGAAGGCGTACTGCGCCGGGCCGAAGCTGGTGAAGGTGTTGTACTGGTGGACCTTGCGGAATTCGGCGCTCAGCGCCGGCGGCGCGATCGCGTAGCCGATCTTCCAGCCGGTGCAGTGATAGGTCTTGCCGAAGCTGGAGACGACGAAGGCGCGTTCGCGCAGTTCCGGCCAGCGCAGCACCGATTCGTGGCGGCGGCCGTCGAACACGATGTGCTCGTAGACCTCGTCGGAGATCAGGAAGATGTCGCTGCCGCGCAGCAGGTCGGCCACCGCCTGCAGGTCGTCGGCGCCGAGCATCGCGCCGGACGGGTTGTGCGGGCTGTTGAGGATCAGCAGCCGCGTGCGCGGGGTGATCGCCGCGCGTACCCGCTCCCAGTCCACCGCAAAGCTCTGCGGATCCAGCGGCACGTGCACCGCGCGCGCGCCGGCCAGGTCGATCGCCGGCTCGTAGCTGTCGTAGGCCGGATCCAGCACGATCACTTCCTCGCCCGGCCGCACCACGGCATGGATCGCGTTGAACAGCGCCTCGGTGGCGCCGCTGGTCACGGTCACCTCGGTATCCGGATCGACCTGCGCGCCGTAGCAGCGCAGCGCCTTGCCGGCGATCGCCTGGCGCAGCACCGGCACCCCGGTCATCGGCGGATACTGGTTGTGGCCGTCGCGCATCGCCTGGGCCAGCGTGTCGATCAGCCGCGCCGGCGCGGCGAAGTCGGGAAAGCCCTGGCCCAGGTTGACCGCGCCGTGCTCGGCGGCCAGTTGCGACATCACGGTGAAGATGGTGGTGCCCACCTTGGGCAGCTTGGTCTGCGGGTGCATGCGTCCGGGTACGGGAGCGGGAAAGCGTCGAGTGTACGCAAAGCCGCTTGCCGGCGATGCGTCGCCGCCGCGCAAAACAGCGTTCCTCGCGCGGCCCCGCGGCGCCGCGCCGCCGTGGCCGCGGCAGCACCCGCGCCACGCGGCCGCATGCCGATACAATGCGCGCCTCCCGCACCCACCGCCTGCCGCCGCGCCCGTCCCGGTGCGGCATTCCGCCGATGACCGATCCGCTGCATTCCCCGCCGCCGCTGCTGGCCGCGCACGGGCTCACCTTCGCCCGCGACGACGCCGCCGTGTTCGGTCCGCTGGACTTCCATCTGGATGCGGGCGAGGCGCTGCTGGTGCAGGGCGACAACGGCGCCGGCAAGACCACCCTGCTGCGGGTGCTGGTCGGGCTGCTGCGCGCCGAGGCCGGACGCATCGAGATCGACGGCCGCCCGGTGCGCCGCGGCGACCGTGCGCGCTACATGGCCTACCTGGGCCACCTGGGCGCGCTGAAGGCGGACCTGAGCACCTTGGAGAACCTGCATTACCTGTGCGGCCTGCAGGGCCGCCGCGCCAAGCAGATGCCGGGCAGCGCACTGGCCATCGTCGGCCTGGCCGGCTACGAGGACACGCTGGTGCGGCAGCTGTCGGCCGGGCAGAAGAAGCGCCTGGCGCTGGCCCGGGTGTGGCTGTCGCCGGCGCCGCTGTGGCTGCTCGACGAGCCCTACGCCAACCTCGACCTGGACGGCATCACCCTGGTCAACCGGATGATCGCCGCGCACCTGCGCAGCGGCGGCGCGGCGCTGGTCACCACCCACGGCGCCTACGCCGCGCCGCCGGTGCGCACGCGCATGCTGAGCCTGAGCGGGGTGGCCGCATGAGCCTGGCCGCACCGGTGCCCTCGTTGTGGCAGGCCACGCGCGCGCTGCTGCTGCGCGACCTGCGCCTGTTGTGGCGGCGCCGCGGCGACGCGCTGCAGCCGGCGCTGTTCGCGCTGCTGATCGTGGCCCTGTTCGCGCTGGCGCTGGGCAACCAGCCGCGCCTGCTCGGCGAGGTCGCCGGCGCCGCGCTGTGGCTGGCCGCGCTGCTGGCCGGACTGCTGGCGCTGGACAGCCTGTTCCGCAGCGATGCCGAGGACGGCTCGCTGGAACAATGGCTGCTGGCGCCGGTGCCGCTGGCCTGGCTGGTGCTGGTGCGGGTGCTGCTGCACTGGCTGACCACCGCGCTGCCGCTGATCGTGGCGACCCCGCTGCTGGGCGAATTGCTGCACCTGCCGCATGACCGCATGCCGGTGCTGCTGGCATCGTTGGCGCTGGGCACGCCGCTGCTGAGCCTGATCGGCGCGGTGGTGGCGGCGCTGACGGTGAGCATGAAGCGCGCCGGGATCCTGGTCGCGCTGCTGGCGCTGCCGCTGTACGTGCCGGTGCTGGTGTTCGGCGCCGGCAGCGTGGCGGCCGCGGCGCAGGGCCTGGATCCGGGCGGCGGCCTGCTGCTGCTGGCGGCCGGGCTGGTGCTGGGCCTGGTGCTGGCGCCGCTGGCGGCGGCGGCGGCGATCCGCATCTCGTTGAGCTGAGCGCATTTGGCGCAGCGCCAACGCGGCGCGGGCCGTACCATCGTGCTGTCCTGCTCCATCGTCGCCCCGCTGTCGCCGCACCGTAGCAAGCCCCCCGCCCGCTAGAATCGACCGCATGTCCTCCGTCGTCCGCTGGTTCCACCAACTCGGTTCGCCCCCCGCCTTCGACCGCTTCGCCGCGCGCTGGACGCGGTGGTGCTATCTGGCCGCGCTGCTGCTGGGCGGGCTGGGGATCTGGCAGGCGCTGTTCGTGGTGCCGGCCGACCGCCTGCAGAGCGACGCCTTCCGCATCCTCTACATCCACGTGCCCAGCGCCTGGATGAGCCTGTTCGTGTTCGGGCTGATGGCGCTGTACGCGGCGATCGCGCAGGTGTGGCGGATCAAGCTGTGCGAGGTGCTGGCGATGGCCTGCGCGCCGATCGGCGCCGCCTTCACCGTGATCACCCTGCTGACCGGCAGCATCTGGGGCAAGCCGATGTGGGGCGCCTGGTGGGACTGGGACCCGCGCCTGACCACCGAACTGATCCTGCTGTTCCTGTACATCGGGGTGATGGGCCTGTACCTGGCGATCGAGGACCGCCGCAACGCCGCGCGCGCGGCCGGGCTGCTGGCCATCGTCGGCGTGGTGCTGCTGCCGGTGATCCGCTATTCGGTGGTGTGGTGGAACTCGCTGCACCAGGGCCAGACCATACGCCTGTTCGGCCAGTCGAGCATGGACCCGAGCATGCTGCCGCCGCTGTGGTGGATGGTGGCGGCGACCAAGTTCTGGTTCGCCGGCTCGCTGCTGGCGCGCGCGCGCGCCGACAACCTGCGCCGCGAGGCCGGCAAGGACTGGGTGGCGAAACTGGCGGAGGCGCGCGGATGAACTACCTGCCCTACGTGATCGGCGCCTATGCGGTGTTCGTCGGCGTGCTGCTGGCCGACTTCGTGCTGGCGCGGCTGCAGCTGCGCGGCGCCCTGCGCGCGGCGAAGCTGCGCGCGCAGCGCAAGCAGCAGCCCAAGCCCGACCCGGCCACGCTGGACCTGAGCCGATGACCCCGCAACGCAAGCGCCGCCTGCTGCTGTTGATGCTGCTGGTGCTGGCCGCCGGCCTGACCACCACGCTGGTGGCGATGGCGCTGCAGCGCAATACCGCCTACCTGTACACCCCGGCCGAAGTGCTGGCCGGCAAGACCGCCGAGCACGCGCGCTTCCGCCTCGGCGGCATGGTCGAGAAAGGCTCGTTCCAGCGCGCACCCGGCTCGCTGCTGGCGCGGTTCCGGGTCACCGACGGCGATGCGCAGCTGACCGTCAGCTACGACCGGATCCTGCCCGACCTGTTCCGCGAAGGCCAGGCGGTGGTGGCCACCGGCCGCATGCACGGCGGCGTGTTCGTGGCCGAGGACGTGCTGGCCAAGCACGACGAGACCTACATGCCCAAGGAACTGGAAGAGAAGATGGGCAGCGCGCATCGCAAGCACGATGTGGCGGAGGCGACGCGGTGACTTTAGCGTTTTGCGGGACTCGGGACTCGGGACTCGGGACGCGTAAGAGCGGGACTGCGCGCGGCCTGAGCGTTGGCTTTTTCGGGTCCCGAGTCCCGAGTCCCGAGTCCCGGCCCCACCATGCTCCCTGAACTCGGCCAAGTCCTGCTGATCCTGGCCCTGCTCGCCGCGCTGCTGCAGGCGGCGGTGCCGCTGGCCGGCGCGCAGCGCGGCGACGCGCGCTGGATGGCGGTGGCGCGGCCGGCCGCGTTCGCGCAGCTGGCGCTGGTCGCCGGCGCGTTCGCGCTGCTGACCCATGCGTTCCTGGTACAGGATTTCTCGGTGGCCTACGTGGCCGAGAATTCCAACTCGCTGCTGCCGCTGATCTACCGCTATTCGGCGGTGTGGGGCGCGCACGAAGGCTCGCTGCTGCTGTGGACGCTGATCCTGGCGCTGTGGACCGGCGCGGTGGCGCTGTTCTCGCGCAGCCTGCCGGCGCCGGTGGTGGCGCGGGTGATCGGCACGCTGGCGCTGGTCAGCCTGGGCTTTCTGGCGTTCCTGCTGTTCACCTCCAATCCGTTCGCGCGGCTGCTGCCGGCACCGCTGGAAGGCCGCGACCTCAACCCGCTGCTGCAGGACCCGGGTCTGGTGATCCACCCGCCGCTGCTGTACGCCGGCTACGTCGGCTTCGCGGTGCCGTTCGCGTTCGCGATCGCCGCGCTGCTCGACGGCCAGGTCGATGCGCGCTGGCTGCGCTGGACGCGGCCATGGACCAACGTGGCCTGGGGCTTTCTGACCATCGGCATCGCGCTGGGCAGCTGGTGGGCGTACTACGAGCTGGGCTGGGGCGGCTGGTGGTTCTGGGACCCGGTGGAGAACGCCAGCTTCATGCCGTGGCTGGCCGGCGCGGCGCTGCTGCATTCGCAGGCGGTGACCGAAAAGCGCGGCAGCTTCACCGCATGGACGCTGCTGCTGGCGATCGCCGCATTCTCGCTGTCGCTGCTGGGCACGTTCCTGGTGCGTTCGGGGGTGCTGACCAGCGTGCACTCCTTTGCCGCCGATCCCGGCCGCGGCCTGTTCATCCTGGTGTTCCTGAGCCTGGTCTGCGGCGGCGCGCTGCTGCTGTACGCGCTGCGTGGCGGGCGCATCGCCGCCAGCGCCGGCGACGAACGCCAGCGCTTCGCCGCGTCCTCGCGCGAGACCCTGCTGCTGGTCAACAACCTGCTGCTGAGCTGCGCCTGCGCGATGGTGCTGCTGGGCACGCTGTATCCGCTGCTGGCCGATGCGCTGGGGCTGGGCAAGCTGTCGGTCGGCCCGCCCTACTTCGGCACCCTGTTCGTGGTGCTGATGGCGCCACTGGTGGCGCTGCTGCCGTTCGGCCCGCTGACCCGCTGGCAGCGCGAGCAACCGTCGCGGCCGCTGGCGCTGCTGGCGCCGTGGGCCGGGCTTGCGCTGCTGGCCGGCGTGATCGGTTTCTTCCTGGCGCCGCAGGGACCATGGAAGACCGCCGCCGGCGTGGCCGGCGCGGCCTGGGTGCTGCTCGGCACCGCGCGCTTCGTGTGGAGCCGCTTCCAGCTCAAGGGCAGCCGCTTCACCGCCGAGATGCTGGGCATGACCCTGGCGCATGCCGGCATCGCCGTGTTCCTGACCGGCGCGCTGCTGGTGGAAGCGCTGGACCAGCAACGCGAAGTGGCGCTGGCGCCGGGGCAGAGCCTGCAGATGGGCCGCTACCGCTTCGAGTTCCAGAGCCTGGACCAGATCCGCGGCCCCAACTACCTGTCCGAGCGCGCGCACGTGCAGGTGCTGCGCGACGACCGCCCGCTGGCGCTGCTGCATCCGGAGAAGCGCGTCTACGCCAGCGGCGGGCAGAGCCTGAGCGAGGCCGGCATCCATCCCGGCCTGCTCGGCGACGTCTATATCGCCTTGGGCGAACCGCTGGGCGGCAACGCCTGGGCGATGCGCCTGCATGTCAAACCGTTCGTTCGCTGGATCTGGCTCGGCGCGGCGCTGATGGCGCTGGGCGGCTTCGTCACCGCCGGCGACCGGCGTTTCCGTCGTTCCCCGGAGAAATCCTGATGTCCGCTCCCGCTCCCCGCCGCCTGCCGCTCGCCGCCATCGTGCTCGGCGCCCTGTTCTTCCTCGGCCTGCTGGCGCTGATGTTCTATGCGGTGCAACGTTCCGGGGTGGCCGATCGCGATGCGCTGCCGTCGGCGCTGATCGGCAAGCCGGCGCCGGCGTTCGACCTGCCGGTGCTGCACGACGCATCGATCCGCGTGCGCAGCGCCGAACTGCGCGGCGCGCCGTACGTGCTCAACGTGTGGGGCAGCTGGTGCGCCACCTGCCGCGAGGAACATCCGGTGCTGACCCGCTTCGCGCTGACCAAGCGCGTGCGGGTGATCGGCTACGACTGGAAGGACACCCGGCAGGACGCGCTGCACTGGCTGGAGCAGTTGGGCAATCCGTTCTTCGTGGTGCTGTTCGATCCGGACGGGCGCACCGCGATCGACTGGGGCGTGGCCGCGGCGCCGGAGACCTTCCTTGTCGACGCGCGCGGCGTGGTGCGCTGGAAACATTCGGGCGCATTGACCGACCAGATCGTGCAGGACGAACTGCTGCCGGCGCTGCTGCAGGCCGAACGCGACGCGCCGACCGCCAAGCAGGGCCGGGCCACGCCGTGACCCGTCGCTGGCTCGCGCTGCTGCTGGGACTGCTGGCTTGCGCCGGGCACGCCATTGCGCAGCCGGTGGCCGACCAGACCCCGCTGGCGTACCGCTCCGCGGCCGAGGAAGCGCGTTTCCATGCGCTGACCGCCGAACTGCGCTGCGTGCAATGCCAGAACCAGTCGCTGGCCGACTCGCATGCGCAGATCGCGCTGGACCTGCGCCGCGAAGTGTTGGAGCTGATGCAGCAGGGACGCTCGGACGCGGAGATCAAGCGCTTCCTGGTCGATCGCTACGGCGAGTTCGTGCTGTACCGGCCGCAGGTGGAAGCGCGCACCTGGCTGCTGTGGTTCGGGCCGTTGCTGCTGCTCGGCGCCGGTGCGCTGCTGGTGGTCTGGGTGGTGCGCCGCCGCGCGCCGGCCGGCGCCGTGCCGCCGGCGCAGGAGGAACAGGAATGGTGAGGCGATGCTGAGCTGGGGCATGCATGCCGCCGCGGCGGGACTGGCCGCGCTCGTGTTCGGCGCGGTGCTGTGGCCGTTGCGGCGCAGCCGCGGCGGCGCGCCGCTACTCGCGGTCGCGGTGCTGGCGCTGGGTGTGGCCGCCGCCGCGCTGTATGCGTTGGTGGGTACGCCACGCGCGCTGCAGGCGCAGAACCGCGAGGCGCCGCGCAACCTGGAAGACGGCGTGGCGCAGTTGCAGGCGGCGCTGGCCAAGGATCCCGGCCGCGCCGACGGCTGGGCGCTGCTGGGGCGCTCGCAGATGTCGCTGGGTCGTCCCAACGAGGCTGCTGCCGCCTTCGCACGCGCAGTGCAGCTGGCGCCGGACGAAGCGCAATGGCTGGTGCAGGCGGCCGAAGCGCGCGCGCTGGCCACGCCGCAGCGCCAGTTCGATGCGCAAGGCGTCGCCTGGCTGCGACATGCCCTGCAGGTCGAACCGAACAACGAGCGCGCCGCCTGGTTCCTGGGCATCGCACAGCGCCAGCGCGGCCAGAACGCCGAAGCCGCCGCGACCTGGGAGGCGCTGCTGCCGCGCGTGGATGCCGCCACCGCCGCCGCGTTGCGCCCGCAGATCGACGCGGCGCGCGCGGACGCCGGATTGCCGGCGCTGCCGGCTGCCGCGCCAGCCGCGGCCAGCGCGACGGCCGCGCCGAACCCCGCCACGTCGGGCACGCTCACCGTTGCGGTGTCGCTGGACCCGGACTTCGCCGCGCGCGTGCGCCTGCGCGGCGACGCCAGCGTGTTCGTGATCGCGCGCGTGCCCGGCGGCCCGCCGATGCCGGTCGCGGTGCAGAAGCATGCGCTGCAGTCGCTGCCGCTGCGCGTGACCCTGAGCGACAGCGACAGCCCGATGCCGACGCAGAAGCTGTCGCAGCTCAAGCAGGTGCAGGTGCTGGCGCGGCTCTCCAACAGCGGCAACGCGATGCGCCAGGAAGGCGACCTGGAATCGGCGCCGGTGACGGTAACGCTGCCGGCGGCGACGCCAGTGGAGCTGGTGATCGGCAAGCCATAGCTCGGCTTTCCTGTAGGAGCGGCTTCAGCCGCGACAGACTGCCGGGAGCATGCTGATTGCGAAGAGTGCCTGTCGCGGCTGAAGCCGCTCCTACAAGAAGCATCGCGCCTCGTGCGTTTCGTCTACGCGTCTTGCTTTGCCAGAATCCGCGCACGTACGCCGCGTGCGCCGCGGCACGGCTAGAATCGGCGCATGACCGAATTCATTCCACCCGGCAGCCGCTTCCTCGCCCTGCCCTCGCCGTTCCCGATGAAGCGCGGCGGCCAGTTGCGCGATGCGCGCGTCGCCTACGAGACCTGGGGCACGCTGCAGGCCGACCGCAGCAACGCGATCCTGATCGTCACCGGACTGTCGCCGGACGCGCACGCCGCCGCGCATGCCGACGATCCCAGCCCCGGCTGGTGGGAGGCGATGCTCGGCGCCGGCAAGCCGATCGACACCCGGCGCTGGTTCGTGATCTGCGTGAATTCGTTGGGCAGCTGCAAGGGCTCGACCGGCCCGGCCTCGCCGGATCCGGACGACGCGCAGCCGTATCGCCTGCGTTTTCCGGAGCTGTCGATCGAAGACGTCGCCGATGCCGCCGCGCACGTGGTGCGCGCGCTGGGCATCGCGCGGCTGGCGTGCGTGATCGGCAACTCGATGGGCGGCATGACCGCGCTGGCGCTGCTGCGCCGGCATCCGGGACTGGCGCGCAGCCACATCAACATTTCCGGCAGCGCGCAGGCGTTGCCGTTCTCGATCGCGATCCGCTCGCTGCAGCGCGAGGCGATCCGCCTGGATCCGAACTGGAACGGCGGCGACTACGACGAGGCCACGTATCCCGAATCGGGGATGCGCATGGCGCGCAAGCTGGGCGTCATCACCTACCGTTCGGCGCTGGAATGGGATGGCCGCTTCGGCCGCGTGCGGCTGGATTCGGACCAGGCCGACGACGATCCGTTCGGCCTGGAATTCCAGGTGGAAAGCTATCTGGAAGGCCATGCGCGGCGCTTCGTGCGGCGCTTCGATCCGAACTGCTACCTGTACCTGAGCCGCTCGATGGATTGGTTCGACCTGGCCGAATACGCCGGCGGCGACGTGCTGGCCGGACTGGCCACGATCCGCGTCGAACGCGCGCTGGCGATCGGCGCCAACACCGACATCCTGTTCCCGGTGCAGCAACAGCAGCAGATCGCCGACGGCCTGCGCGCCGGCGGCGCCGACGCGCAGTTCCTGGGCCTGGACTCGCCGCAGGGACACGATGCGTTCCTGGTCGATTTCGCGCGTTTCGGGCCGGCGGTGAAGGGATTCCTGGATGCGCTGTAGCCGATCCTGCAGCGGCGGCTGGCAACGCGCTTCGTTGGCGGCGCGGATCGGATGGTCTACGGCTTCGTTCGTCGCGGCTGAAGCCGCTCCTACAGAGGGCCTCTTGCGACGGCGAGAACCTGCTGCTCCATGTAGGAGGGGCTTCAGCCCCGACATGTAGTTCGGTATCGAGATATGGTCGCAGACGGATGGCTTGCGGCTCCGTTCGTCGCGACTGAAGCCGCTCCTACAGAGAGCGTCTTGCGACCGCGGGAATCTGCCGCTCCATGTAGGAGCGGCTTCAGCCGCGACATGTAGTTCGGTATCGAGATGTGGTCGCAGACGGATGGATGACGGCTTCGCTCGTCGCAGTCGATGACGCAGGTCCACGCGGAACCACTTGAGCGACGAAGCAATGGCATGCCGCTACCCTTATGGGAGGGACTTCAGTCCCGACTGCACGCACCATCAGCCATGCGCCACTCCCGATCGTCGCCCGCGATATCCGCGATGCTACGACTCGGCCTGCAACCGCCCCTGCTGCAACCGATAGCGCGTATGCACCACGCCTTCGGGCAAGGCGTCGTGGCTGATCAGCAGCAGGCTGCGCTGGCCCAGCGCCTGGCTCAGGTCGCGCAGCAAGGCCTGCGCGGTGTCCACGTCCAGGCCTTCGGTGGGCTCGTCCAGCACCAGCAGCGGCGCGTTGCGCAGCAGCGCGCGGGCCAGGGCCAGGCGCCGCGCCTGGCCGGCGGACATGGTGGCGCCGTTCTCGCCCAGCCACGCGTCCAGGCCGCCGACTTCGTGCAGCCACGCGTCCAGGCGCACATCGGCGAGCGCGCGCTGCAAGGTGGCGTCGTCGGCATCGCTCGCCCCCAGGCGCAGGTTGTCGCGCACGCTGCCGGCGAACACCGGCGCGCCCTGCGGCAGCCAGGCGATGCGCTGGTGCCATTGCGCCTGGGCCAGATCGCGCAGGTCCACGCCGGCATAACGGACGCTGCCGTGCTGCGGATCCCACAGGCGCAGCAGCAGCGCCGACAACGTGGTCTTGCCGCTGCCGCTGTCGCCGCAGATCGCGACGCGCTCGCCCGGCGCGATGCGCAGGTCGACGCCGTCGAGCACCTGCCGGGTCTCCCCGGGCCAGGCGAAGACGACCGCGTCGAACTGCACCTCGCCCACGGCAGGCAACGGCTGCGGCTGCGCGGGGTCGGCCACCGGCGCGCGCTGCCCGGCGATGGCCTGCAGCCGCTGCGCGGCGACGCGGCCGGATTGCAGCGCCTGCCAGGCCAGCCCGGCGCCGGCCCAGACCTCGAGCAGGGCCACGGTGAGGAACAGCAGTCCCGCCGCCTGCGCGGCGCCGATCAGATCGGCACGCGCCGCGCCCAGCGCCAGCCACAGCATCGCCAGCAGGCCCAGCGCGGCGCACAGCGCATGCAGCGCATTGCCGCCGATCAGGCGCTGCCGCTGCCGGCGGTCCTGCGCGCGCAGCGCGTGCGCGCTGGCATCCACGCGCGCGATCCAGTCGGCCTGCGCGTCCAGCGCGGCCAGGTCGGCCGCGCCTTCCAGGCCTTCGTAGGCCAGCGTGCGCAGCGTCTCGCGCTGCTGCGCGCGGCGCTGCTCGCGCACGCGGCCGCCGCGCGCGACCATCCACGGCACGCCGGCGCCGATCGCCACGGCCAGCACCGCCAACAGCAACGCTGCCGGCCAGTAGATCGCGGCCGCCGCGGCCACGCCGGCGATGCCGATGCCGAGCAACGCGGCCAGCGGCGCCAAGGCGCGCACCACCAGGCCATCGACCTCGCCGATGTCGGACATCAGGCGCGCCAGCAGTTCGCCGGTGCGGCTCGCGCCGAGCCTGGCCGGCGCCAACGGCAGCGCGCGGCGGAAGAACCACACGCGCAGGTCGCGGGCGATGCGCAAGGTGGCGTCGTGGCCGACCAGCTTCTCGCCGTAGCGCGAGGCGATGCGCGCGAAGGTCAGCGCGCGGATGCCGGCCGAGGGCGAGAAGAAGTTGAAGCCGCTGCCCATGCCGGCCACGCCGGCCAGCGCCGCGGCGGTCAGGAAGCCGCCGGACAGGCCGAGCAGGCCGACGCCGGCCAGCATCGTGCACAACAGCAGCAGCGCGGTCAGCAGCAGCCGGCCATGGTGGCGCCCGAACACGCTGCGCAAATCGTCGTCGCGCACCGGGCCGCTCATCGCGCCGCTCCGATCGCATCTTCCGCGGCAGTGCGCGCCGGCAGCCGCAGTACATGATCGGCCCAGCGCATCGCGGCCTCGCTGTGGGTGGCGACGATCACGCTGCGGCCTCGGCTGAACGTGGCCAGCGTGCGCAGCAGTTCGGCTTCGGTGTCCGGATCGAGGAAGGCGGTGGGTTCGTCGAGCAGCAGCAACTCCGGATCGCGCAGCAGCAACCGCGCCAGGCCGATGCGCCGCGCTTCGCCGCCGGACAGGCCGAAGCCGCGTTCGCCGATCACGGTATCCAGGCCCATCGGCAGGCGCGCAGCGAAGCGCATCACCTGCGCCGCGTCGGCCGCAGCCTGCAGTTGCGCGGCGCTGGCCTGCGGAGCGGCCAGGCGCAGGTTGTCGGCGATGCTGCCGTGGAACAGGTACGGGCGCTGGCCGGCGTAGCCGACGCGCAGGCCGGGCCGCAGCTGCAGGTGGCCGGCGCGTGGCGGCAGCCAGCCGGCCAGCGCTTCGAGCAGCGTGCTCTTGCCGCTGCCGCTGGGGCCGACCAGGGCCAGGCGCTGGCCGGGCTGCAGGCTGAAGGACAGATCCTGCAGCGCGTCGCAGCGCGCGCCTTGCGGGCGCAACGTCAGGCCCTCGACGCGCAGCAGCGGCTGCTCTGGAGCCGCTGGCGTCGCCATGGCCGTGGGCGCTGCAGGGGCCGCTGGCACTTCACGCAGTGCGGGAGTCGCAGGCGCTGCGGACTCGCCAGGCGCCGTGGATTCACTGGAGCTTGTGGACTCCCCAGGCGCTACCGGCCTCGCGGACACCGGCAACACAGGCGACTCGGGCGACAACGTCGCCGGCGATGCCACTGCCAGCCCATCCAGCGACACCGATGCCGCCGCCTCCGGCAACTCGCCAAGCAGGCGCTCCACTTCGGCCGCTGCCGCCAGCGCATTGGCGCGATCGTGGTAGTGCGCGGCCAGGCGCCGCAGTGGCGCGTAGAACTCCGGCGCCAGCAGCAGGCAGAACACGCCCACGCCCAGGGTCGGTACCGCCGCGTGCAGCGCGATCATGCCCAGGTAGCTCAGGCCCAGGTACATCGCCACCATCGCCACGCTGACCGAGGCAAAGAACTCGAGCACGGTCGAGGACAGGAACGCGATGCGCAACACCTTCAAGGTACGTTCGCGCACGCCCTCGGCGGCGGCGGCGATGCCGCGCAATTCGTCCTCGCCGCGGCCGTACAGGCGCAGCAGGCCCAGGCCCTTGAGCCGGTCGGCGAAATGCCCGCCCATCCGCGCCAGCTCGCGCAGCTGGCGGCGCCCGGCGGCCTCGGCGCCCCAGCCGACCAGCATCATGAAGATCGGCACCAAGGGCGCGGTGAACAGCAGCAGCAGGCCGACCACCCAGTCGCTCCAGCCGACCGCGAGCAGGATCAGCAGCGGCACCACGCTCACTTCCAGCCGCGCCGGCTGGTAGCCGGCGTAGTAGCCGTCCAGCGCGTCGCCATGGGCCAGCAGCAGTTCGCCCAGTTCGCCGTTGCGCTGGCCGCGCAGCCACAGCGGGCCGCGCTGCAGCAGGCGCCGGTACACACGCCGGCGCAGTTCGAACTTCGCCGCGTCGGCGACATCGCCGGCGGCGCGCTGCGCGCAGGCGCCGAGCAGCGCGCGCACGACCAGCACCAGCGCCAGGATGGCGAACGCCGGCAGCGACGACGCCAGCTCGCGACGCTCCACCAGCAAGGCCTGCAGCAGCCAGGCGATGGCGCCGGCCTGCACGATCAGCAGCGCCCCGGACAGGCTGATCGCGACTGCGGCCAGCCTCTGCCGCCCGCGCGCCGCGCCGGCCAGCGACGCCAGCCAGCGCACGCGCTGCCGCCGCAGCTGCGGCGACTCGGCGGACGGGATGGCGGGCGACTCGGCGGGATCGGTCAAAACGGGCTCTGCGCGGCGAACAGGCCGCCATTGTAAGTCGGCATCCCGGCCGGGATCGCCGCGTGCCGCCACGATGCCGATCGCGGCCGGCACGGACATTGATCTGAATCAAGGCCCCATGCGCGGCGGAAGCGGAACATCGCCCTCAACCTACCGCCACCCGGCCACCCAGATGCACATTTCCCACGAGGTAGCACAGCCATGATCGACACCACTGTCGTAGAGCTGTCGCGGCTGCAGTTCGCCATGACCGCCATGTACCACTTCCTGTTCGTCCCGCTCACCCTCGGCCTGTCCTTCATGATCGCGATCATGGAGAGCGTGTACGTCATGACCCGCAAGGAGGTCTGGCGGCGCATGGCGCTGTTCTGGGGCGTGCTGTTCGGCATCAACTTCGCGATGGGTGTGGCCACCGGCATCGTCATGGAGTTCCAGTTCGGCATGAACTGGTCCTACTACAGCCACTACGTCGGCGACATCTTCGGCGCGCCGCTGGCGATCGAAGGGCTGATGGCGTTCTTCCTGGAAGCCACCTTCATCGGCCTGTTCTTCTTCGGCTGGAACAAGCTCTCGCCGGTCAAGCACCTGATGGTGACCTGGCTGATGGCGCTGGGCACCAACCTGTCGGCGGTGTGGATCCTGATCGCCAACGGCTGGATGCAGAACCCGACCGGCGCGGTGTTCAATCCGGACACGATGCGCATGGAAGTGGTCGATTTCATGGCGGTGGTGTTCAACCCGGTGGCGCAGGCCAAGTTCGTGCACACGGTCAGCGCCGGCTACGTGACCGGCGCGGTGTTCGTGATGTCGATCAGCGCGCTGTTCCTGCTGCGCGGCACGCACCGCGACATCGCGCGGCGCTCGTTCGCGGTGGCCGCCGCGTTCGGCCTGGCCTCCTCGCTGTCGGTGGTGGTGCTCGGCGACGAGAGCGGTTATGCCGCCAACGAACACCAGAAGATGAAGCTGGCCGCCATCGAAGCAATGTGGGAGACCGAACAGGCCCCCGCCGACTTCACCGCCTTCGGCATTCCCAACCAGGCCACCGGCAAGAACGACTACGCGATCAAGGTGCCGTACCTGATGGGCCTGGTCGCCACGCGCTCGCTGAACACGCCGATTCCCGGCATCCTGGAACTGGTCGGCCGCGCCGAGCACCGCATCCGCGGCGGCCAGATCGCCTACGGCGCGCTGCAACGGCTCAAGGCCGACCGCAACGACGTGCAAGCGCGCGAGGTGTTCGAGCGCCACTGGCAGGACCTGGGCCACGGCCTGCTGCTCAAGCGCTACCGCGACGACATCCTCAACGCCACGCCGGAGGAAATCTCCAAGGCCGCGCTGGACACGGTGCCGCGCGTGCTGCCGCTGTTCTGGACGTTCCGGGTCATGGCCGGCCTGGGCTTCTACCTGATCGCCTTCTTCGTCGCCGCGATGTGGTTCTCGTGCAAGCACAACTTCGAGGACAAGCGCTGGTTCCTGAAGCTGGCCCTGTGGACCCTGCCGGCGCCGTGGATCGCGATCGAATGCGGCTGGTTCGTCGCCGAGTACGGCCGCCAGCCGTGGGCGGTGGAAGGCGTGCTGCCGACGTTCTATGCCGCCTCCGGCCTGGCCCTGCACGAGATCCTGATCACCCTGGCCGGCTTCGTGGCGATCTACACGGTGCTGCTGATCATCGAGATCAAGCTGATGCTCAAGGCGATCCGCAAGGGCCCCGACCACCTGCCCGCGCTGCTGCAACCGGCCCCGCGCCCCGCCACCCCGCTCGCCGCACCCGCGGCCGCCGGTCAACTCTGATCCCGGCAGGAGAACGACGATGGACTTCATTGCATTGGACTACACCACGCTGCGCCTGATCTGGTGGCTGCTGCTCGGCATCCTGCTGATCGGTTTCGCGGTGATGGACGGCTTCGACCTGGGCGTCGGCGCGCTGCTGCCGTTCGTGGCGAAGAACGACGCCGAACGCCGGCTGGTGGTCAACACCATCGGCCCGGTCTGGGAAGGCAACCAGGTCTGGCTGGTGCTCGGCGGCGGCGCGATCTTCGCCGCCTGGCCGCCGCTGTACGCGGTCAGCTTCTCCGGCTTTTATCTCGCGATGTTCGTGATCCTGTTCGCGCTGATCCTGCGCCCGGTCGGGTTCAAGTTCCGCGGCAAGCTGCCCAGCCAGCGCTGGCGCAACGGCTGGGACTGGGCGCTGTTCGTCGGCGGCTTCATCCCGGCGCTGATCATGGGCGTGGCGGTGGGCAACGTGCTGCTGGGCGTGCCGTTCCACTTCGACGACACCCTGCGCGTGTTCTACACCGGCACGTTCTTCGGCCTGCTGATGCCGTTCGCCCTGCTCGCCGGCCTGCTCAGCGTGAGCATGCTGGTGGCGCACGGCGCGGCGATGCTGGTGCTGAAGACCGACGGCCCGGTGGCCGAGCGCGCGGCCCGCTACGGCAGCGTGGCGGCGTTGCTGGCCTGCGCGCTGTTCGCCGCCGGCGGCGCCTGGGTGGCGCTGGGCCTGCCCGGCTACGCGGTGACCTCGCAAGCGGTCACCGACGGCGCCACCAACCCGCTGCTGAAGACCGCGGTGCTCGGCGAGGTCGGCGGCTGGATGCACAACTACCAGGCGATGCCGCTGACCGCGCTGGCGCCGGTGGCCGGCCTGCTCGGCCTGCTGCTCAGCGCGGTGCTGCTGCACAGGCGCCGCGGCGGGCTGGCCTTCATCGCCTCGGGCACGGCCATCGCCGGCATCATCCTCACCGTCGGCTTTGCGATCTTCCCGTTCCTGCTGCCCTCCTCCAGCCAGCCCGGCTCCAGCCTGACCGTGTGGGACGCCTCCAGCAGCCGCCTGACCCTGTGGATCATGCTGCTGGCCACCGCGGTGTTCCTGCCGATCATCCTCGGCTACACCACCTGGGTGTACCGGGTGCTGAAGGGCAAGGTCACCGCCGCGTCGATGGACGACAACCCCAACGCGTACTGAGCGCGTTCAACCCGATCGCATAGGAGATTGCACCATGTGGTATTTCGCCTGGATTCTCGGTGTCGGCCTGGCCTCCACCGCCGCCATCCTCAACGGCATGTGGTTCGAGGCCCGCGAGGGCGGCGCCAAGGACGCCGACTGAAATTTTTTCGCAAAGGATCTTGCCGAATGCGGGTGACCCCCGTATCATGTGCGGCTCCTTCGGGGTGTAGCTCAGTCTGGTAGAGCGCTACGTTCGGGACGTAGAGGTCGCAGGTTCGAATCCTGTCTCCCCGACCAGTTTCAAGGTCACAAGAAGCCTGGAAAACGTCAGTTTTCTGGGCTTTTTTGTGTCTGCGGCAAGGAATGGGGGCTTGCGCTGCACATTCGTGGCTGTGGCGGCCAGCCAAGCAGGTGAAGATCGCTGCGCCTGGGCCGATCCGCCAGCGACGCCGCCTCCGCATTGCCCCGGGGTTGCCGACCATCCATTCAACGCATGGTTAAGTACGGTCCTACAAGTTGCCCGAAGCGGTGGATATCCACTTCCCTATGGTTCCATTGCTGCTTTTTCTTAGAAAATCCTGAGGCCCTTTAGGGCTGAAAGAATCCTTCCTAATCCCGTAGTCGGCACAACCGGCGAAGGGAGAACTGGTGGATTCACTGTCTGCATCGGCAAATGCACATCCGATGGAATAGGTACGCCGGGAATCCATGTACTGCCAGGGCTTGCCACATAAGCAAGCTCTTCCAATAAATGGAGACCATTGAAGAGAACCAGCCTCATGTCTCTCCTAGTCTCGTTCTCGAATACCGCGATCCACATCACCGGTCGCTTGAAGGGCTCATCGCCTCGTTGTGCCATTGCCAAGTAGGCCGCGGTCCGAATATCTGGACGTGGCCGTTGCTGCTTGATTTCATAGTGTTTGCTGGCAATCGCAACCACACGGCAGATTTCGAGATCGGGGCACTTGACAAAGGCAGCTTTTCGCAAATCAGACAAAGAGATCGGCGAATATCGATCGTCTGTTTTTATTCCAAGATAGGCACGCAGACGCTCCAAAGGTTCAATAGCCACAACTTCAGCAGAGAACCAATCCAGCAGATGCCAGATAGTGGTGGCGCAATCAATCGCTTTGTAACTAACGACCTGACGCCAGCCATCCCCGAGTTCTTCGTCCCAACGCAGCCTCTCAAGTTCGGAAAGATCCCAGCGAAGTTTATCGAGCAGATGGCGCGCCGAGAATAACGAGAAGGATTGCGGCGTTCGGAACACACCAGTTGTAGGAAAACTTCTGTTATCACTCATATCTATCAACATCCGCCCTTTAGGTCATAATCTTCATGCCAATCTCAAGGCAACACTAAATCGTCCTGTCAAAGGCCGCCCCGGTATATCACCGCTCAGCGCACCGGCAGACTGATATAGCTCGCCTGCTGCGGCGTGTGCCAGATGCGCTGCGTGGCCTTCTGGTAGTCACCCGGCTTGGCGAAGTAGATGTTGGGCACGTAGGTCTGCGGGTTGCGGTCGTACAGCGGGAACAGGCTGGATTGCACCTGCACCATCACCCGGTGGCCGCGCTGGAAGGTGTGGTTGGCGGTGGGTAGGCCGAAGGCGTACGGCAAGGGCTGGTTCGGCGCGATCGGCGCCGGGTGCTCGAAGCTCTCGCGGTAACGGCCGCGGAAGATCGCCAGCGACACCGGAAGTTCGTAGCCGCCCATCTTCGGATCGGACGCGACTTCGTCCGGATACACGTCGATCAGCTTCACCACCCAATCGCTGTCGCTGCCGCTGGTGGAGGCCTGCAGGTTCACCTCCGGCACGCCGGCAATGCTGAGCGGGGCGTCCAGCGGCTCGCTGACGTAGGTCAGCACGTCGGTGCGGCCGTCGACGAAGCGCTGGTCGTGCACCAGCCAGGTGGTCCACATGTCGCGGTCGCCGAAGTCCACCGGGCGCGGCACGAACGGCACCGGCTTGGCCGGATCGGACACGTACTCGTCGTAATCGCCCTGCCCGGCCTGCGGCGCGTCGAACGACAGCTTGCCGCCAGCGGCCAGGTACAGCGGCTTGCTGCGCGCCGCGCAGCCCTGCGCGCAGCTGCGCGGCCAGCGCTGCAGGCGGTCCCAATGGTTTTCGCCGGTGTTGTAGATGAACACCGGCGGGGTGTCGGCCTTGGGCGCGCCATCGACCAGGTATTGGTCGAAGAACGGCTTGAGCACGTCGCGGCGGAACTGCAGCGCGGTATCGCCGTCGAACTTCAGCGCGCCCAGCGCCGAGCCGTCGTAATTGACCTGGCTATGCCGCCACGGCCCCATCACCAGGTAGTTCTTGTCGTTGCCGGCATCGCGCGGCTCCATCGCCTGGTAGCTGTGGATCGCGCCCCACATGTCTTCCTGGTCCCACAGGCCCTGCAGCCACATCGTCGGCACCTTCAGCGGGGTGCGCGCCATCACCTTGTCCAGCGCCTGGCCCTGCCAGAAGGCGTCGTAGGCCGGATGCTCGGTGAGCTTGTGCCACCACGGCAACTGCTCCAGGCCGGCAGCCTTGGCGTAGTCGCCGGCCGAGCCGGCGCGCAGGAAATTGCTGTAGTCATCGTGGCCGTGGCGCGGGATGCCGCTGCCCTTGCCGCGCTGGGTCAGCTGCCCGGTGAAGTAGTCGAAGTTGATCTGGCGGAACGCGCCGTAATTGAGCCAGTCGTCGCCCATCCAGCCGTCGATCATCGGGCTTTCCGGGGCGGCCACCTTCAGCGCCGGGTGCGGGTCGGCCAGCGCCATGACCACGGTGAAGCCTTCGTAGGACGAGCCGATCATGCCGACCTTGCCGTTGGACTCGTGCACGTTCTTGACCAGCCAGTCGATGGTGTCCCAGGCGTCGGTGGCGTGGTCGACCTTGCTGCCGTTGAGCGGGCCGCGCAGCGGCCGGGTCATGACGTAGTCGCCCTGCGAACCGTACTTGCCGCGGATGTCCTGGAACACGCGGATGTAGCCGCCGTCGACGAACACCTCGTCGCCCTGCGGCAGCAGGTCGCGCATGTGCGGCGAAGCCATGCGGCTGGCGCGGCCGCTGGCGTCGTAGGGTGTGCGCGTCAGCAGCATCGGCGCATGCTGCGCGCCCTTGGGCAGCACGATCACCGCGTGCAGCTTGACCCCGTCGCGCATCGGGATCATCACCTCGCGCTTGACGTAGTCGTTGGCCTCGGTCGGCGCAACGAAGGCCTTGCCAGTGATATCCGGGGTCATCGGCGCGGTCTGCGCGTGGGCGGCGGCGGCCAGCGCGGTGGCGAGGACGGTGACGAGCAAGCGGGCGGCGATGGGGCGCATGGAACCTCCGGGCAGTAAGACTGCGACTGTAGGCGCAACCGCGGCCCGGGCGGAAGTGTCGGCGGACCGCAGACGGCGCGACGTGTCCGCATGGGGTCGCAGTGCGGATGCGCCAGGACACGGCAATGACGGAGACCGGAGCAGTGACGGCCACGCGACCGCCAATGCGTCAGCCACCTGCGGACATGCCTGGCGCCATCGGCGCAACCGCGCCCGAAACCGCACGCGACGGCTTCCCTGCAACGCGCACGGCAGGTACAACGATGCTTCTGCCCATCGCCGCAAGCGCGCGCCGGGCGCCGGCGAGACCCGACCCGATGAGCGATTCCGAGCACGCGCCTGGCAATGCGGCGCGCCGCGCGTTCCTGAAACAAGGCCGCACCCTCGCCGCCATGCTGCCGTTGCTGAGCCTGCCGGCGTTCGGCCGCGCGCTCGCCGCGCCGCTGCGCCCGGCCAGCTCGCCGCTGCTGCCGCCGGCGCAGGCGCTGCGGATGCAGTACGCCAATGTGCCCGTCGAAGCCGACGTGTTGCGGCAAGGCCTGCCGATCGGCAACGGCCGGCTGGGCGCCCTGGTCGGCGGCGCGCCCGAACGCGACTTCCTGTACATCTCCGACGCCAGCCTGTGGACCGGCGGCCGCAACGACACGCTAGACGCGCAGGGCCAGTTCCCCTACGAGAAGGACAGCTTCGGCAGCTTCGTGATGCTGGCCAGGCTGTATCTGGAACTGGACGGATACGCGCCGGCGCAGTTGCGCGACTACGCGCGCGAGCTGGACCTGAGCAACGGCTGCGTGCGCGTGCGCTACGCGCTGGGCGCCGCGCAGTTCACCCGCACCGTGTTCGCCAGCCACCCCGACGACGCCATCGTGATCCTGCTGGAACAACGCGGCGGCGGCCGCCACAGCGGCCGGCTGCGGCTGCTCAGCGCGCACGCCGCCGCCGTGCATGGCGATGCAGGCGGGCAGCTCGGATTCTCCGGCGCGTTGGCCAACGGCCTGCGCCATGGCGCGCACGTGCAGCTGGTCGCCGCCGACGGCAGCGTGGAACTGCGGGGCGATACGCTGCACTTCCGCGACTGCAGCGCGCTGCGCATCGTGGTCTGCGGCGGCAGCAACTACGTGCCCAACCTGGCCAGGAACTACCGCGATCCGGATCTGGACCCGCAGGCGCTGGCGCGGCAGCGCTGCGCGGCGGCGGCGCAGCGCGCGCCCGAGACGCTGCTGTCCACGCACGTGGCCGACCACCGCGCGCTGTTCGACAGCATGCAGGTGGACCTGGGCCGTTCCAGCCCGGCGCAACGCCAGCTCGCCATCGCCGAGCGGCTGCAGGCGCGCGCCGCGGCGGACACGCCCGATCCGGAACTGGAAGCGCTGTACCTGCAGTTCGGCCGCTACCTGACCATCGCCGCCTCGCGCGACGCGCTGCCGATCAACCTGCAGGGGCTGTGGCTGGAGAACAACGATCCGCCGTGGATGAGCGACTACCACAGCGACGTCAATCTGCAGATGAACTATTGGCTGACCGACGCGGCCGGACTGGGGCCGTGCTTCGATGCGCTCGCCCGCTACTGCCTGGCGCAGCTGCCGGCGTGGACGCAGATCACCCAGGCGCACTTCAACGACCCGCGCAACCGCTTCCGCAACACCTCCGGCAAGGTCGCCGGCTGGGCCGTGGCGTTCTCGACCAATCCGTTCGGCGGCAACGGCTGGAACTGGCACCCCGGCGGCAACGCTTGGCTGTGCGACAGCCTGTGGCAGCACTACGAATACAGCCAGGACCGCGCCTACCTGGCGCGGATCTATCCGCTGCTCAAGGGCGCCTGCGAATTCTGGGAAGCACGGCTGATCGAGCTGGAAGTGCCTGGCGCCGACGGCCACCTGCACAAGCGCCTGGTCGACGATCACGACTGGTCGCCCGAGCACGGCCCGGAAGACGCGCGCGGTATCTCTTATGCGCAGGAACTGGCCTGGAACCTGTTCGAGCAATACCGCCAGGCCAGCGCGCTGCTCGATCGCGATGCGCCTTATGCCGCGACCATCGCCGAGCTGCAGCAGCGCCTGTACCTGCCGGCCATCAGCCCGCGCAGCGGGCAACTGCAGGAATGGATGTCGCCCGACGACCTGGGCGAGCCGCATCACCGCCACCTGTCGCCGCTGATGGGCCTGTATCCCGGCCATCGGCTGCATCCGGACCTGGCCCCGCCCGAGCAGGTCGCCGCGGCGCGCAAGCTGCTGGAAGCGCGCGGCATGCACAGCTTCGGCTGGGCCTGCGCCTGGCGTGCGCTGTGCTGGGCGCGGCTGGGCGAGGCCGAGCGCGCCTATGCGCTGGTCGCGACCAACCTCAAGCCGTCGATCGTGCACAGCAACGGCACCGCGCCGAACTTCTTCGACATCTACGACCTCAGCCAGCACGGCGATCCCACCCTGGGCGGCGTGTTCCAGATCGACGCCAACTTCGGCACGCCCACCGCGATGCTGGAAATGCTGCTGTACTCGCGGCCCGGCCATATCCGGGTGTTGCCGGCGCTGCCGAAGGCCTGGGCCGCACGCGGTCAGGTCACCGGCATCGGCGCGCGCGGCGGTTTCGTGGTGGACCTTGAATGGCGCGACGGCAAGGCGACGCGGATCGTGCTGCGCAGCGTCGGCGGCACGCGCACGGAACTGGCGTTCAACGGCACGCGGCGCACGCTGGAACTGGCACGCGGCGAAAGGTTGCGGGTGCTGTGAAACCTGTAGGAGCGGCTTCAGCCGCGACAGGATTCCCAGGGAAATCCTGTCGCGGCTGAAGCCGCTCCTACGACAGCGCGCATTCCCGGTTCGAAGCGGGATGCGTCAGTGCCGCACCTGGCCCTCGCCGCGCACCACGAAGCGTTCCACGGTCAGCGCTTCCAGGCCCATCGGGCCATAGGCGTGCAGGCGCGTGGTGGAGATGCCGATCTCCGCGCCCAGGCCCAGTTCGCCGCCGTCGGAGAAGCGCGAGGAGGCGTTGACCATCACCACCGCCGCGCGCAGCGCCTGCACGAACGCCTCGGCGTTGGCCGCATCGGCGGTGGCGATGACTTCGGTGTGGTCCGAGCCGTAGTGGCGAATGTGCGCGATCGCCGCGTCCAGGTCCGGCACCACGCGGATCGCCAGGATCAGGTCGAGGAATTCGGCGGCGTAGTCGGCATCGCTGGCCGCGTCGATGTCCGCCAGCAGGGCGCGGCTGGCATCGTCGCCGCGCAAGGCCACGCCGCGCTGCTGCAGTGCCTGCGCCGCCAGCGGCAGGAAGCGCGCGGCGATCTCGGCGTGCACCAGCAGCGTCTCCAGCGAATTGCACGCGGCCGGGCGCGTGGTCTTGCCGTCCACCAGCAGCTTCACCGCCAGCTCCAGGTCCGCCGAGGCGTCCACGAACAGGTGGCAGACGCCCTTGTAGTGCTTGATCACCGGCACCCGCGCATGCTCGGCGACGAAACGGATCAGGCCCTCGCCGCCGCGCGGGATCGCCAGGTCGACGATGTCGTTGAGCTGCAGCAGTTCCAGCATGGTCTCGCGGCGCAGGTCCTCGACCAGGGTCAGCGCGTCCTCGCCGATCCCGGCCTCGCGCAGCGCGCGCCGCAGCGCGGCGGCGATGGCGCTGTTGGAATGGATCGCCTCCGAACCGCCACGCAGGATCACCCCGTTGCCGGCCTTGATGCACAGCGCCGCGGCATCGGCGGTGACGTTCGGGCGCGCCTCGTAGATCATCGCGATCACGCCCAGCGGCACCCGCACCTTCTGCACGCGGATGCCGTTCGGGCGCACGTCGTCGCGGGTGACCTGGCCGACCGGATCTGGCAGCGCCGCCACCTCGCGCAGCGCCGCGGCGACGCCGGCCAGGCGCTTGCCGTCCAGCGCCAGCCGGTCGAGCATCGCGCTGCCGACGTCCCTGGCCCGCGCCGCCTCCAGGTCGCGCGCATTGGCGGCGAGGATCGTCTGCGCATCCGCCTCCAGCGCCGCCGCCATCGCCTCCAGCAAGGCCTGCTTGGCCGTGGACGACAACTGCGCCAGCGCCTGCGCGGCGTCGCGGCATTGCAGGGCTTGGGTTCGGATCGTGCTCATGGAGGGTTCCAGGGTTTGGGCGGGACTCGGGACTCGGGACTCGGGACTCGGGAAAGGCTGCGCGAGCGGCGGGGACTGTCAAGCCATCGATACGAAACGTATTGGACGCGTTTCGCAGTTGTCGAAGGCAAGCGATGCGATGGCGTGTCGGCCCGTGCATGCGATGCCGATCGCGCTCACACCGAGTCCCGAGTCCCGGGTCCCGCGTCCCGAATCACCACCAGATCGTCGCGATGGATCACGTTCTCTCCGTAGCTATACCCCAGGATCGCTTCGATGTCGCGCGAGTGGCGGCGGGCGATGCGGCGCACGTCGGCGGCCGAGTACTGGCTGACGCCGCGCGCCAGGCAGCGCTCGCCGGCGGCGTCGCGCAGGCGCACCTCGACCATGTCGCCGCGGCGGAAGTCGCCTTCGGCGCCGGCCACGCCGCCGGGCAGCAGCGAGGCGCCCTTGTCGGCCAGCGCGGCGGCGGCGCCGGCATCGACCAGGATCGCGCCGGGTTCCACCGGCACCTGGCGCAGCCAGTACTTGCGCGCGGCGAGGCGGGTGCGCGCGGGATGGATGCGGGTGCCGCGCAGGCGGTCCTGCGCCAGGCCGCGCACCACCTCGGCGCTGCGGCCGTTGAACAGATAGGTCTCGATGCCGGCGGCGCCGGCCTTGGCCGCGGCCTCCAGCTTGGTGCGCATGCCGCCGGTGCCGACGCTGCTGGCGCTGCCGCCGGCCATCGCCAGCACCGCCGCGGTCAGCTCGGGCACGTCGTCCAGCGGCTGCGCCTGCGGATCGCTGCGCGGATCGGCGGTGTACAGGCCGTCGATGTCGGTGGCGATGAACAGCGCGTCGGCATCGACCAGCGCGGCCACGATCGCGGCCAGGTTGTCGTTGTCGCCGAGCTTGAGTTCGTCCACCGACACGGTGTCGTTCTCGTTGACCACCGGCAGCGCGCCCAGCCGCAGCAGCTCGCCCAGGGTGGCGCGCGCGTTGAGGTAGCGGCGGCGGTTGCGCAGGTCGTCGTGGGTCAGCAGTACCTGCGCCACCGGGCGCTCGAAGAAGCGCTGCCACAGCGCGATCAGCTGCGCCTGGCCAAGCGCGGCCAGCGCCTGCCGTGCGGCGATCGCCGCGCCGGCCTCGGCGGCGCGCGGCAGGATCGCGCGGCCGGCGGCGACCGCGCCGGACGACACGATCACCAGTTCGCGCCCGGCCGCCAGGTTGGCCGAGACGAACTGCGCCAACCCCAGCGCGTAGCGCGGCGACAGCCCGCCACCGCCATCGGCGGCGAGCAGGCTGCTGCCGACCTTGAGCACCGCGCGCCGCCACGGCGGCAGGCGTTGTTCGGCGAACGGCGATGGCATCTGCGAGGTCATCGGATCAGCGCGCGCTTCATTTGTGCGTGTTCCATTCGTACACGGTGAGGTCGGAGCTGCCCTGGATCGCCAGCGGATCGGCGGCGACGATCGCCTGCGCCTGCGCCAGGTCGTCCACGCCCTGCAGCAGGTAGGCGCCGCCGCTGCGGTCGCTGAAGCCGCCGGTCAGCGACAGCAAGCCGCGGGCGCGCAGGTCGTCGAGGAAGGCCAGGTGCGGGGCGACCACGCTCTCGTCGAAGTTGGGTTTGCGCATTGCCAGGACCAGGTAGTGCTTCATCGTACGGTCTTCTCTTTGCAATCGGTTCGAAGGTTCGGCGTCGCAGCGAACGCTGTTTGTGGGAGGGGCTTCAGCCCCGACGCGTTACCGGTGAAGCGTCGGGGCTGAAGCCCCTCCTACAGGGATCAAGCGCCCAGCGCGTGCCAACGCGCCTGCAGCTCGGCCAGGCGCAGATCGGCCGCGGCGCCAGGCGAGACCCGCGCCGCCAGGCTGCCTTCCGGCGTGCGCCCCTGCCCTGCGCTGTCCGCCGCCGCCGCCGCGGCCTGGTAGGCCTCGCGGAACGGCACGCCGGCCAGCGCCGCCTCGACCGCGACGTCGGTGGCGTACATGCCCGAGTCGATCGCCGCGCGCAGCCTGTCCTCGCGCCACTCCAGGTTGGCCAGCAGCGCCGGCAGCAGTTCCAGCGCAGCCAGGCCGCGGCCGAAGCCGTGGAAGATCGCGCCCTTGCTGCTCTGCAGGTCGCGGTGGTAGCCCGACGGCAGCGACAGCAGTTGCTCGATCTCGGTGCGCGCCGCGGCCACGCTGGCGTGGGTGGCGCGCATCAGTTCGATCACGTCCGGGTTGCGCTTGTTGGGCATGATCGAACTGCCGGTGGTGTACTGCGCCGGCAAGGCGACGAAACCGAACTCGCCGCTGGTGAACAGCGACAGGTCCCAGGCCAGCCGGCGCAGGTCCAGGGTGGCGCTGCCCAGCGCTTCCAGCGCGGCCATCTCGAACTTGCCGCGCGACAGTTGTGCGTAGATCGGGCTGACCTGCATGCGCGCGAAGCCCAGCGCGGCGGTGGTGTGTTCGCGGTCCAGCTTCAGGTTGACGCCGTAGCCGGCGGCAGTGCCGAGCGGGTTGGCGTCGACCAGGCGCAGCGTGTCCTGGGCGCGGATCGCATCGTCGATGAAGGCCTCGGCCCAGCCCGCCCACCACATCCCCGCCGAGGACACCACGGCGCGCTGGATGTGCGTGTAGCCCGGCAGCGGCAGCGCCTGCTCGGCCTGCGCGCGGTCCAGCGCGACCTTGGCGATCTCGCGGCTCAGCTGCGCCAGCTGCGCCAGCCGCTCCTTCAGCCACAGCCGGGTGGCGACCAGGATCTGGTCGTTGCGGCTGCGCCCGGTGTGGATCTTGCGCCCGGCATCGCCCAGGCGTTCGGTGAGCCGCGCCTCGATCGCCGAATGGCCGTCTTCGAAGCGCTCGTCGAGCACGAACGCGCCGCTGCGGAAATCCTCGGCCAGGATCGCCAGTTCGCGCTGCAGCCCGGCCAGTTCGTCGGCCGAGAGGATGCCGATGCGCTGCAGGCCTTCGGCATGCGCGCCGCTGGCGGCGATGTCGTGCAGGAAGAACTCGCGGTCCAGGATCACGTCGTCGCCGGCCAGGAACGCCTGGATCTTGGCATCGACGGCGACGCCGGGTTTTTGCCAGAGGAGATTGGTCATTGGGAAGCCGGGAATGGGGATTGGGGAATGGGGATTCGGAAAGCGGCGCGCTGCGTCCGTTATGGATGCAGCGCTGACGTGGGCGCCTTACTCAGGCGTGCGCATTAGCGGGATCGACGTCAGTTCGTCCAGGCCCAGCGCCAGATTGAGATTCTGCATCGCCTGGGTCGCCGCGCCCTTGAGCAGGTTGTCCAGGGTCGCCACCACCACCACGCGCTTGTTGCCCGGCGCCAGGGTGAAGCCGCCGATCTGCACGCCGTGCTTGCCGGCGATGCGGCTGACCCACGGCGCCTCGTCGAGCACCTCGATCAGCGGCTCGCCGGCGTAACGCTCGCGGTAGCGGCGCTGGATCGCGTCCAGCGTCAGCGGTTGCTGCAGCCACAGGTTCACGGTCATGGTGATGCCGCGGAAATGCGGCGCCACGTGCGGCATGAACTCCACCGGCACGCCCAGTTGCGTGGACACTTCGCGCTCGTGCATGTGGTCGGTCAGCGCGTACGGCATCAGGTTGTCGCGCAGCAGCTCGGGGTTGTTCTTGTCCGATGGCGTGGTGCCGGCGCCGGAATAGCCGGACACGCCGAAGCACTGCGGCGGGCCGGCCAGCTGGTCGAGCAGCGGCGCGATCGCCAGCTGCATCGCCGTGGCGTAGCAACCGGGATTGCTGATCCGCTTCTGCCCGGCGTAGCGCTCGCGGGTCAGTTCCGGCAGGCCGTAGTACCAGCCAGGATCGAAGCGGTAGTCGGCCGACAGATCGACCACGACGGTCTCGGCCGCCGCCGCGTCCAGCGCGGTCACGTACGGCGCGGCCTTGCCGTTGGGCAGCGCCAGCACCACTGCGTCGGCATGCTTGGCCGCCACCGCGTCGGCGTCCAGGTTCTCGTAGCGCAACTCGCCGCGGTAGTCGGCGCTGTGCTCGGCCACGCGTTGGCCGGCCAGCTCGCGCGAGGATACGAAGGCCAGGCGCAGCTGCGGATGCGCGGCGACCAACTTGATCAGTTCGGCGCCAGTGTGGCCACGCGCGCCGACGATGCCGACGCCATATGTCTTGGAAGTCATGTATGCGAGTCCAGGCGGAACTGCAGGTGGCGTTTCACCCCGGCCCATTCCGTGTCGATGATGGAGAACACCACGGTATCGCGCGGCGTGCCGTCGGCGTGGCGCTTGTGGTTGCGCAGCACGCCGTCCTGCTTGGCGCCGAGCCGGGCGATGGCCGCGCGCGAGGTGTGGTTGAACCAGCTGGTTTCGAAGCCGACGCTGATGCACTGCAGGGTTTCGAACGCGTACTGCAGCAGCATGCGCTTGACCTCGGTATTGACCCCGCTACGCTGCACCCGCGGCGCGTACCAGGTGTAGCCGATCAGCAGCGTCGGCACCTCGGCGTCCAGGCCGTAGAAACGGGTGCTGCCGACGATGGCGCCAGCCGCATCGCGCACCGCGAACGGCAGCACGCGGCCCTGCGCCTGCGCGTCCAGCGCCGCGGCCACGTACGCATCGACCTGGTCCGGCGCCGGCACGCTGGTGTACCACAGCCGCTCCAGGCCGCTGCCGTGCAGCGCCGCGCGCAGGCCGTCGGCATGCGCAGGCCGCAACGGCTCCAGCGCCGCATGCCGGCCCTGCAGGGTCGGCACCTCGCGCCACAGCGCAGGCAGCAGTTCAAGGCTCATCGCGCTCAGCCCAGCAAGGTCGGCGTGCGGGTGGCGCAATGCGCCACGCAGTGCTGGATCTGTTCGAAGGTCTCCAGCCCGTACCAGAACACCTTCCACTTCTCCTGCTTGAAGCAGCCGTCGGATTCGGCGTAGTAGAAGATGTTGACCTGGTTGTTGTGGCGCGAGCGCCAGAACAGCTGCGGGGTCTCCTCGCGCATCACGTTCCACACCGCGCGGCCCAGGCCTTCGCCCTGCGCGTCGTCGAGCACCGCGAACTTGTCCAGGTAGGTATAGCCGTCCTCGTCGGTGAGGATCACCGCGGTGCGGTAGTTCTCGCTGACGTAGGCGCGCAGCAGCCGGGTGGTGTCGAAATAGTCCGGCACCAGGGTGCGGCCGAAGCTGGATTCGATCAGGGTCTTCAGCCGCGGCAGATCCAGCTCGCTCCACGCGGTGGCGCGCAGCACCTTCTCGCCGCGCCGCACCAGCGTGCCCGAGCCCTTGTGGGTGAACAGTTCCTTGGCCAGGTCGGCCGGGCGCGTGATCGACACCGACGACTCCAGCGGCAGGCGGTCCAGCAGATCCTTGATCTGTTCGATCTTCACCTTCATGCCGCCATGGATCCACGGCTGCGCGATCAGGTGGTCGTACTCGGTGGACAGGTTGATCGAATCGATCACCTTGCCCTCCTCGTCGAGCAGCCCGCCGGTGCCGGTGAGGAAGATGATCTTGTACGGCTGCAGCTCCTGCACCAGTTCGTTGGCGGCGAAATCGGCATTGATGTTGAGGATCTGCCCGCTCGGGGTTTCGCCCAGACTGGTGATCACCGGGATCGAGCCGGCCTGCAGGCTGGCCTCGATCGGCGCCAGGTTCACCGCGGTGACCTCGCCGACCAGGCCGTAGGTGTCGCGATCCAGGTACTGCGCCTCGAACACGCCGCCGGTGATCGAGGTGGCGCGCGCGCCGTTCTGCTGCAGCGCTTCGACCAGCTTGAGGTTGGAGGCCTGGAACACCTTGCGCACGATCGCCAGCGCTTCCGGCGAGGTCACCCGCAGGCCGTTGACGGTCTGCTTCTCGATGCCGGCGGCCGACAGCTCCGCATCCAGCTGCGGACCGGCGCCGTGCAGCACGATCGGGGTCAGCCCGACTTCCTGCAGGAACGACAGCGAGGAGGTCAGCGCTTCCAGATCGTCGCGCAGCACCGCGCCGCCGACCTTGACCACGGCGAAGCGCTTGGCGTCGAGCTGCGAAAAGCGCTTGAGGTACTGGCTGATCTCCTTGGCGCTGGCCATGCTCGAGAGCAGGCGGACGATGGTCTGGCGGGTTTGCTTGTTGGCGTGCATGGCGGCGATGGCGGTTCCGTGATCCGGGATGAAAGGGGCAAGGCCCCGGCGGCGCGTGCTCAGCGCACGCCGTTGATGATGCGGTCCACCGAGCTCGCGTAGCGCTGCAACTGCTGCAGCGTCACGAACTCGTCGGCGGTGTGCGCCTGGGCGATGTCGCCCGGGCCGTAGACCAGCGCGGTGTAGCCGCCGGCCGAGAACAGCGAGGCCTCGGTCCAGAAATCCACCGCATTGCCGATTGGCAGATCCAGCGCATCGGCGACATCGCGCGCGGCCAGCCGCTTGTCCTCGGCATGCGCGATATCGCCCGACGGCAGGCTCGGCCCGCGGAAGGTTTCCTCGAAGTGCGCGGCGGCCGGATCGGCGAAGCCGGCGAAGATCGCCAGCAACGCGTCCACGTCCATCGACGGCAGCGGGCGGAAGCCGAAGCGCAGCTCGGCGGCCGGCGCGATCATGTTGGCCTTGATCCCGCCCTCGACCCGGCCGATGTTGAAGCGCAGCCCGGTCAGGCCGCCGAAGCGCGCATGCGCCAGCGACTCGACATGGTCCAGGGCCTTGCCGCCCCAGCGCATCGCCTGATGCAGCGCGCTGGCCGACGGATCCTGCTTGCCCGAGGCATGCCCGGCGCGGCCGGCGAAGCGCATCAGCACCGAACTGATGCCGCGATGCGCCAGCACCGCCTCGCTCATCGTCGGCTCGGCCACCAGCACCGCCTCGTAGGGAATGCGGCGCTCCAGGAACGCGGCGATGCAGCGCGGATCGTTGGCTTCCTCGTCGCTGGAAAACAGGAACGCGGCATCGCCGTCGCCGGCATTGGCCGCCGCGACCAGCGCCGCGGCCGCGCCCTTGATGTCGCACACGCCCAGACCGATCACGCGGTCCTCGGTGCGGCGCATGCGATGCGGGTCGGCGCTCCAGTGCGGCGAATCCGGCACTGTGTCCAGGTGCACGTTGAACAGATAGCGGGGCGTGCCGCGCACCGCGTACAGGCTGACCGCGCCGGCGCCGTGATCGATCACCTCGACCTGGAAGCCGGGCAGCTGCGCACGCAGGTAGTCGAAGATGCCGCCGGTGCCGATCGCGCGCGGCGGATTGCGGGTGTCGAAGGACACCAGCTGCTGCAGGTGCGCGAGGGTGGGTTCGAGCAGATCAGTCATGGCGGGTCAGGCAGCCGGGGTGCTGGTGCGGTAGAGATCGGGATGGGCGATTTCCATCAGCGACTGCGGCCGCGCCGGCGCGGCGAAGCCGTACCGGGCGTAGAGCGCATGCGCATCGGAGGTGGCGAGCATGAAGCGGCGCAGGCCCTGCAGCTGCGGGTGCGCCATGATCGCGGCGACCAGCTGCTTGCCGTAGCCGAGGCCGCGGTATGCGTCGAGCACGAACACATCGGCCAGGTAGGCGAAGGTCGCGCCGTCGGAGATCACCCGCGCGAACGCCACCTGCCCCACGCCAGCGACGTAGCCGCCGAAGCACAGCGAGCCGGCGATCGCGCGCCGCACCGTGCCCAGCGGGATGCCCAGGCACCAGTAGGCCTGCTCGCTGAGGAAGCGATGGATCAGCGGCAGATCCAGTTCCTGCTTGTCGGTGCTGATGCGCAATGCGTGCATGGGTTCCATCAGGATGACCCCTTCTCCCACCGGGAGAAGGTGCCCCCGAAGGGGCGGATGAGGGTACGGGCGAAGCCTGGTGAATCGAATCGCCAGAGCAGGTGAAGGGACGACGAAGCTCGTGCAGCCAAACAGTGCGAGGCTTCGCCCGTACCCTCACCCCAACCCCTCTCCCGATGGGAGAGGGGCTTTTTTGCTCAGCGGTTGACTTGCGCGTACAGCGTCGAGCTCATGCCGAACAGCTTGATGAAGCCCTCCGCCTCGGCCACGCCCCAGTCCGCCGACTGCGCGTAGGTCGCGCCCTTGGCGTTGAGCAGGTGCGGCGACTTCACCGCCACCGCATCGACGCGGCCGCCGCGGGTCTCCAGCGTCACTTCGCCATTGACCTTGGCCTGCGAGGAATTCAGGAACGCCTCCAGATCGGTCTTCAGCGGATCGTGGTAGAAGCCTTCATAGACCAGCTCCACCCACTTGCGCGCCACTTCCGGCTTGAAGCGGTTCTGCTGCTTGGTCAGCACCGCGTCCTCCAGCGCGCGATGCGCGGCCAGCAGCGAAATCAGGCCCGGCGCCTCGAACACGATGCGGCCCTTCAGCCCGATCACGGTGTCGCCGGTGTACATGCCACGGCCCACGCCGTACGGGGCGAACAGCTTGTTGAGCTTGGCCAGCAGCTTGGCGCCTTCCAGCGGCTTGCCGTCCACCGCCACCGCTTCGCCGTGCTCGAACTTCAGGGTCACCGTCAGCGGCTCGATCGGCCACGCGCTGCGCGGCGCGCACCAGCCGCGGGTGCCCTCGCCCGGCGCCTCCCAGCGGTCGATCTCGCCGCCGGACATGGTCACGCCCAGCAGGTTCTCGTTGATCGTGTAGGCCTTCTGCTTGGCGCGCACGCCGAAGCCGCGCTCTTCCAGATACTTCTGCTCGTAGGCGCGGGTCTGGGTGTGCTCCTTCTGGATCTCGCGGATCGGGGCGACGATCTCGTAATCGCCCAGCGCCTTGACCGCCAGGTCGAAGCGCACCTGGTCGTTGCCCATGCCGGTGCAGCCGTGCGCGATGATCTTGGTGCCCAGCTCGTCGGCGCGCTTGAGCGCGGCATCGACGATCAGGTAGCGGTCGGACACCAGCAACGGGTACTGGCCCTGATAGCCCTCGCCGGCCCACACGAACGGCTTGACGAAGCCGTTCCAGATCGCCGGGCCGCCATCGACGGTGACGTGGCTGGCCGCGCCCAGCTCGGCGGCGCGCTTTTCGATGAAGTCGCGCTCCTCGTCGTCCACCCCGCCGGTATCGGCGAACACCGTGTGCACGGCGTAGCCCTTGGCCTGCAGATAGGGAATGCAGAAGCTGGTGTCCAGGCCGCCGGAGAAGGCCAGGACGATGTCCTTGGTGCCGGGAGTCGGGATTGGGGATTCGGGAGTGGTGGAAGCGGTTTGCTGCGACATGGGGGGAATCTCTCTGCGGTTGACTAAATTAAGAGCAGGAAGGGAGTCGCCGTTGCGAATCCCCAATCCCGAATCACGAATCCCGGCGGCCCTGGCCCGCCAGGGCCGCCATGATCGCCTTCTGCACATGCAGCCGGTTTTCGGCCTCGTCGATGGCGATGCAGTTCGGCGAATCCATCACCGCGTCGGTGGCCTTGACGTTGCGGCGCAGCGGCAGGCAGTGCGAGAACACGCCGTTGTTGGTCAGCGCCATCTTGCGCTCGTCGACGATGAAGTGCTGGTACTGGTCGCGGATCGGCTTCTCCGGGCCCCAGTTGCCGAAGAACGGCAGCGCGCCCCAGCTCTTGGCGTAGACCACGTCGGCGCCGGCGTAGGCGCTGTCGATGTCGTGGCTGACCTGCAGCGAGCCGCCGCTCTCGGCCACGTTCTGCGCCGCCCAGTCCATGTAGCGCTGGTCCAGCACATAGTCCGGGGTCGGGCACAGCAGGGTCACGTCCATGCCCAGACGGGTGGCGATGGTCAGCGCCGAATTGGCCACCGCGGTGTTCAGCGGCTTGGGGTGGTAGGTCCAGGTCAGCACGTACTTCTTGCCGCGCAGGTCCTGGGTGCCGAAATGCTCCTGCAGCGCCAGCGCATGCGCCAGCTCCTGGCACGGATGGGTGATGGTCTCCATGTTGATCACCGGCACCGGCGAGTACCTGGCGAAACTCTTCAGCACCAGGTCCTCGCGGTCCTTGGCCCAGTCCACGAACTTCGGAAACGCGCGCACCCCGATCAGGTCGACGTAGCGGCCCAGCACCCGCGCCACCTCGGCGATGTGCTCCTCGGTGTCGCCGTCCATCACCGTGCCCAGGTCGAACTCGATCGGCCACGCGTCCTTGCCCGGCTGCAGCACCACCGCATGCCCGCCCAACTGGAACGCGCCCAGCTCGAAGCTGGTACGGGTGCGCATCGACGGGTTGAAGAACACCAGCGCGATCGACTTGCCCTTCAGCTCGCTGCCCAGCCTGTTGCGCTTGAACAGCGCGGCCTGGGTCAACAGCGCATCCAGCTCGGCCCGGCTCCAGTCCTGGGTGTTCAAGAAGTGCTTCAGAGACATCGATCCATCCTTTGCTGCGTGGAGCCACCGCGGTGGTGGCGTGCGCGGGACGCGCGGTAGTTCTTTACGGGTGAAACCTTTCCAGGGTATGAAAACGAAAAAACCCAGCCTCGGGCTGGGTTTTTCAGAACGAACAGCACAACGCTCCGGTTACCCAGCCAGAATGTGGGATTCCGGTCGACGCGCGCGCGACGTCATGCCCGAGGCCATGCGTGCGGCGCTGAGATCGTGCTGGGGCAGGTTCGCTTTCATCGGCGCGCATCCTCGCACGCGCACGCCGCAGGCGCAAGCGCGCGCGCTCATCGCGGCGGCACCACGACCGCGTCGGGCACGTACGGCGCCACCGACACGCGGATGCGCAGCCGGTTGCCCGGATCCTCCGGCAGCCGCGAGCGGTACTTGGTGCCCTTGTAGACATAGTCCACGTCGTAGGCGATCGGACGCCGGAACTCGCGGCCGACCTCGACCGTGCGGCAGTTGCGCCCGCTCGCCGCCGGGGCCGGCGCGGCGGCGGCCGGAGCCGGCGCCTCCTCGTGGCGGCGGCTGAAGATGTCCTTGACCGAATCCATCAGCCGGTTGAGGCGGCTGTCGTCCTCCGCCTTGGCCGGTGCCGGGGCTGGTGCCGATGCCGGCGCCTGCACGGGGTCGCATTGCTGCTCGGTGCGGGTGGCGCGCAGGGTCTGGTAGACCGGCTCCACGTTCAGCACCTGCGCGTAGTCGAGCTTGACGTTCTCGATCACCACCACGCGGTTGCGCGTCTCGCTGTCCTGCGCCCAGGCCGGCGCGGCGCATGCGAACAGGCCGACCAGCGGCAACAACAGGTACGGACGCATCGGCACCAGGCTTAGAAGGACAGATCGATCAGTGTAGGCATCGCAGCTTGCGTCGGGCTGAACGCGAGGCGACGGCCGGGCGCCCACCCCGGCATCGGGCGTCCGGCGTGGCGGATCGCACCGATTTCGTGCGTGCACGGACAAGCGAGCGTTGGAAAGCCGACACGTACGCGATGCCCGGCCGCTGGCGCGCGGGTGATCCTGCGGATTGGTCCGGCAAGCCGCCAGCCGGCGCGGCGGCGGCGACTGGCCGCGCCAGTCGGGCCGTACCATGCAGCACCCGCCGGCGGCCTGGCAGACACGACACCGGCTTTCCCGGGAAGGAATGAGACGCCCTGGGCCGCTGCCGGTAGAATCGCAAGGCTTCCCCACGCCCGATGCCGATGAGCCTGCGCCTGCACAACAACCTGACCCGCCGGGTCGATGCCTTCGAACCGCTCGATCCCGTCGCCGGTCCCACGCTGTACGTCTGCGGCCCCACCGTCTACAACTACGCGCACATCGGCAACGCCCGCGGCCCGGTGGTGTTCGACGTGCTGGCCGCGCTGCTGCGGCGCCGCTACGGCGCGCTGCGCTACGCGCGCAACATCACCGACGTGGACGACAAGATCAACGCCGCCGCGCAGGCGCAGGGCGTGCCGATCGCCACCATCACCGACCGCTTCGCCGCCATCTACCGGCAGGACATGGCCGCGCTAGGCGTGCAGCCGCCGGACCTGGAGCCGGAGGCCACCGCGCACATCCCGCAGATCGTGGCGATGATCGAGCGGCTGATCGGCAGCGGCCATGCCTATGCCGCCGAGGGCCACGTGCTGTTCGCGGTGGCCAGTTTCCCCGGCTACGGCAAGCTGTCGCGGCGCGACCCGGAGGAAATGCTGGCCGGCGCCCGCGTCGAGGTGGCGCCGTACAAGCGCGACCCGGGCGACTTCGTGCTGTGGAAGCCGTCCAGCGACGACCTGCCGGGCTGGGATTCGCCGTGGGGCCGCGGCCGCCCCGGCTGGCACATCGAATGCTCGGCGATGGCCGCCGCGCACCTGGGACCGACCATCGACATCCATGCCGGCGGCGTGGACCTGCAGTTCCCGCACCACGAGAACGAGATCGCGCAGAGCGAGTGCGCCCACGGCGGCGCCACCTTCGCCCGCTTCTGGCTGCACAACGGCATGCTCAACTTCAGCGGCGCGAAGATGAGCAAGTCGCTGGGCAACATCGAGACCGTGCACGACCTGATCGCCCGGCATCCGCCGGAAGCGTTGCGCTATGCCTTGCTGAGCGCGCACTACCGGCAACCGCTGGATTGGTCCGAGGCGTTGATCGAGCAGTGTAAGAACACGCTGGACCGGCTGTACGGGACACTACGTGACCTAGATACCTTCATCTCTCCCAATGACATCGAAGCAACGCGGGAGAGCGCCATTCCTGATGAAGTGGAATCCGCGCTGGAAGATGACCTGAATACCCCTCTGGCGTTGTCGGCGCTTGCCAGTATCGCTACCGAGGCGCGTGCATTGCGCAATCAACTTGTCCATGGCGCTGAAACTATGTCGCGCCTTCCCGAGTTGCTGGCGCTGCGAGAGAAACTGCTCGGTGCCGGCCTAGCGCTGGGCCTGCTGCAGCAGACGCCCGAGGCCTGGTTCAACCGCGGCGTTGGCGACGGCGACGATGCGCGCATCCAGGCGCTGATCGACGAACGCAGCGCCGCCAAGAAGAACCGCGACTTCGCCCGCGCCGACGTAATCCGCCAGGCGTTGGCGGAGGAAGGCGTTGTCCTGGAGGACACACCGCAGGGCGTACGCTGGAAGCGCGGGTAAAGGTGCCCTCATAGAAAAGAGAAGCACGGCCGTTCCCTTCTCCCTCCGGGAGAAGGTGCCCCGAAGGGGCGGATGAGGGTACAGCGCGAAGCGACTCGCATAGACAGTTCACGAGGCTTCGCCCGTACCCTCACCCCAACCCCTCTCCCGGTGGGAGAGGGGCTTTGCATCGCTTGATCTTGGATTGCTGATGACCGATACCGATTTCCCGCTCGAACCCACGCCCGCCGCGGCCCAGGCCGCCATTGCCGAGGAATTCGGCTTCTTCGGCGACTGGTCCGAGCGCTACCAGTACCTGATCGACCTGGGCCGCAAGCTGCCGGCGTTCCCCGAGGAGTGGAAGACGGAGGAGCACCGCCTGCACGGCTGCCAGTCGATGGTGTGGATCGTGCCCGAGGGCGATGCGCAGCGGCTGGTGTTCCATGCGATCAGCGACTCGGCGATCGTCTCCGGCCTGATCTACCTGGCGCTGCGGGTCTACTCCGGGCGCAGCGCCGCGGACATCCTGGCCACCGCGCCGGATTTCGTCGCCGCGATCGGCCTGGGCAAGCACCTGTCGCCGACCCGCAGCAACGGCCTGGCCGCGATCCTGGCGTTCATCCAGGACAGCGCGCGCGCGCAGGCATGAGCGCGCCGCTGCCAACCCCGCCGCAAACCCTGCGCACCCTACTGGCGCATCCCGGCTTCGCGCTGGTGCTGGGCTACCGCATCTGCACGATGCTGTCCTACCAGATCGTCGCGGTCACGGTCGGTTGGCACATCTACGAGATCACCCGCAGTCCGCTCTCGCTGGGCCTGATCGGGCTGGCCGAGATCGTGCCGTTCTTCTGCATCGCGCCGTTCGCCGGCTACCTGGTCGATCACCTGCCGCGGCGCCGGCTGGGCATGTTCGCCAGCCTGGGCCTGATCTCGACCGCGGCGGTGCTGACCGCGCTGACCCACGGCTGGCTGCCGATGCACGGCGTGTGGCCGATCTACGCGGCGATCGCGCTGACCGGCGCGGCGCGGGCGTTCCTGTCGCCGGTGTACAACGCGCTGTTCGCGCGCGTGCTGCCGCGCGAGGCCTACGCGCGCGGTGCCAGCGTTGGCAGCGTGGTGTTCCAGACCGGCATGGTGATCGGGCCGGCGCTGGGCGGGGTGCTGGTCGGCTGGGGCGGCAAGGGCCTGTCCTACGGCGTGGCCGTGGCGGTGGCCTGCGTGGCGATGCTGGCGCTGTTCCTGTTGCGCGTCACCGAGCCGATCAACGACGGCCCGCGCGCGCCGATCTTCCGCAGCATCGCCGAAGGCGCGCAGTTCGTGTTCTCCAACCAGATCATGCTCGGCGCGATGGCGCTGGACATGTTCTCGGTGCTGCTCGGCGGCGCGGTATCGATGCTGCCGGCCTTCATCCACGACATCCTGCATTACGGCCCAGAAGGCCTGGGCATCCTGCGCGGCGCGCCGGCGCTGGGCTCGGTGCTGGTCGGGCTGTGGCTGGCACGGCGTCCGCTGCAGCGCAATGCCGGCCGCATCCTGCTGCTGGCGGTGGCCGGTTTCGGCCTGTGCACCATCGCCTTCGGGCTGTCGCGGCATTTCTGGCTGTCAGCGGCGATCCTGCTGGCCTACGGCATGTGCGACGGGGTCTCGGTGATCGTGCGTTCGACCATCCTGCAGCTCGCCACGCCGGATGCGATGCGCGGCCGCGTGTCCTCGATCAACGGCATCTTCATCGGCTCGTCGAACGAGCTGGGCGCGTTCTACGACGGGGTCATGGCGCGGCTGGTCGGCCTGGTGCCGGCGGTGGTGATCGGCGGCTGCGTGACCCTGGGCGTGGTCGCGACCACCGCCTGGAAAGCGCCGAAGCTGCGCAAGCTGGACCTGCGCGAGCTGCAGTGACGCGCTGATCGCCGCCGCGTCGCGCTCAGTGCGCCGCGGCAGCATCCGCGCGCTCGTCGGCGTCCCACGCTGCCGCGCAGTCGGGCACGTTCGGTGGCTGGACCAGCCCGCCCTTGCCGGCCAGGAACCGGCAGGTCGCCGCGAACACCGCCGGCACCGCCCTGGAACGGATCGGCGACGCCAGCACGTGATTGCCGGCGCCAGGGAAATCCACCGCCTGGCGCAGCGCCGGCGGCGTGCCCAGTTGCGCGAACATCGCCTGCATCGCCGCCACCGAGACCGTCGCATCCTGATGCTGTGCGTCGCGATAGTAGTAGCCGAGGAACACCGGCACATGGATCCGCGCATAGGTCGCCGGCAGCATGCCGCCGCGGGTCAGCGCGGCCAGCGCACGGTAGCCGTCGACATGGGTGGCGTCGGCCCAGTAGCCGCTATCGACCGGGTAACGCATGACCGGATCGCCGCCGTTGCGCGACCACAGCAGCAGCTGCGCGCCCCACGGCCACAGCATCGGCTGCAATTGTTCGCCGTGCTCGCGCACCAGCGGCGACCACAGCACCAGGGCCTGCACCTGCTGCGGATGCGCGGCCACGGTCTGCAGCGCCAGCGCGCCGCCCATCGAATTGCCGATCACCACCACCCGCCGGCCCAGCACGCGCGCCACCGCCAAGGCCTCGGCGGCGCCGCCGAGCAGGCGCGGCGCATCGATACCGCGCAAGGCATCGGCGGCGACCAGCCCATGCCCCGGCAGCCGCGGCAGATACAGATTGCAGCCGAAGCTGCGCGCCAGGCGCCAATGGGTCGGCGCGCCCTCGCCCTGGCTGGCGGTGAAGCCGTGCAGGTAGACCATGGCGCAATCGCGGCGCCCTGGGTGCGCCGGGTCGGCCCAGACGATGCGCGCCTGGTTGTCCGCGCGCAGGCCGGCAGTGGCGCGCTCGCGTGCGTCGAGCCAGGCCTGCAGCGCGAGCGGATCCTGCGGCACCGCCGGCAACGCGACCTGCGGCAGCGTCGCGCTGACCCGTGGCCCCAAGGCCAGCACCGCCAGCAGCACCAGCAGGAGCAACAGCGGCCAGCGCGCATAGCGCCAGAGGCGGGACCTGCCTTTATGCGGCGGCGTCGCCGCGACGGACATCGGCGTAGCGGTCATGCGCGCACGTCCGCGGCCTGCCGTGGTTGGCCCCGCATCCGCGGCAAACGCATCGGCATGGCCTGCGTAGCGCCTTCGGCGGCGGCAGCGCGGACGCAGCACGTCACGGGAGCTTGCGCGATCAAGACGACCGCACGCTGCAGCGGGCAGGAAAGGCGATTGGCGAGCATCGACAGGCGGCGGCAGCGTGGCCGTCCGCCACGCGTCCAGTTTGCTGCTGCGGCATGACAGGCACATTTAAGTGCAGCCACCGCCCGGCATCTACGGCGGGGATGCGACGGCGCAAGCGCATCCTTTTCGGCTCACGACTGCATCGCCACAGGCAGGCCCGGCGCATTTGTCTACAAGACGCGCAACGCCGCTCGCGCACGTCCGCCCGCACTACAGCAACGCCGATTTCCTTGGCCTTGCAACGGCGAAATCCGCTCGCCGTCTCACTCGCTCGCAGCACGCGGCGCATGCGCGCGCCAGCGCCGGATCGCAGCGCCGCGATGCCGAAAGGTTGACGAAAGCCATGCCTGGAACCGTTGCGCCCGGACCGGCAGCAGGGTCCTCGATGGAACGCCAGGTTGGCCGCCTGCCGCATTTTCCCGCGCGAAGTTCATACGGAAAGAACTGAAATGGAAGGTTCGCTTTTTCGCAGCGAAGTGCTGGACGCACCCAGCCAGGCATGGTTGGGAACGGTGCGGTTGGCCACGCCGGTTTCGACCCAGGCATGGACGGTGGCCGCGCTGCTGATCGGCGCCTCGATCCTCACCTGGCTGTTCGCCGGACACTACACGCAGCGCGTGCACGTCACCGGCCTGCTGGTGCCGCGCGCCGGCTTGATCAGCCTGACCGCCAACAGCGTCGGCGTGGTCGACCACGTCGCCGCCGCGGAAGGCGATCGCGTCGTCGCCGGGCAGATCCTGGTGTCCTTGTCCGGCGAACACACCAGCAAGGCGCTGGGCAATACCGCGGCCGGCGTCAGTGCGCAGCTGCAGCGGCAGGCCGGCAGCCTGCGCCAGGACATCGGCGATGCGCTGACCCTGCGCGACAAGCAGGCCGAGGACAACCGCACCCAGCAGACCCTGCTGAAGGATCAGCTGACGCAGATCGACGCGCAGATCGCGATCGAGAAGAAACAGATGGCGCTGGTCCAGGACCTGGTGAACAAGTGGTCGGGGCTGGTGGCCGGCGGCTACATCCCCGCGCTGCAGGTCGAGCAGGAAAAATCGGCGCTGCTCGCCGACGAATCGCAAATGCGCTCGCTGCAGCAGCAGCGCGCCGGCACGCGCCAGCAACTGAGCGCGCTCGACGACCAGTTGACCCAGTTGCCGTTGGCGACCTCGGCCAAGCTCAACGAACTGCGCCGGCAACTGGCGCAGGTCGAACAGGCGCTGGCGCAGAACGAGGCGACCCGCGCCAGCGAACTGCGCGCGCCGGCCAGCGGCACCGTGTCCTCGCTGCTGGTGAAGCCCGGCGCGTCGGTGTCGCTCGGGCAGCCGCTGCTTGCCATCGTGCCCGACGGTTCGCGGCTGCAGGCGCAGCTGCTGGTGCCCAGCCAGGCGGTCGGCTTCGTGCATCCGGGCGTGGATGTCACCCTGCACTACCAGGCCTTCCCCTATCAGAAATTCGGCCTGCAGCATGGCGTGGTGCGCAGCGTCTCGCGCAGCGCGCTGATGCCCGGCGAGGTGACCCTGTTGCTCGGCGGCGGCGCGCCGCCATCGACCGACTCGCTGTACCTGGCGCACGTGGATCTGGCCAACCAGAACGTCCAGGCCTACGGACAGCAGCAGCCGTTGCGCCCGGGCATGGCGCTGGAGGCGGACATGCTGCTGGACCGGCGCCGCATCGTCGAATGGATCTTCGAACCGCTGTATGGCATGGGGCATCGCTGGAGCAGCGGCTCGTGACGCGCCACGCCGAGGATCGCAGCGCGACCGCCGCCAGCCTGCACGCCGCGCGCGCGCAGGACATGCCGCGGCTGCGCTTCTGGCGCTCGCGCGCCCTGCCGAACGTGTTGCAGTCCGAGGCCGCCGAATGCGGACTGGCCTGCCTGGCGATGATCGCCGGCTACCACGGCCACCACACCGACCTGGCCGCGCTGCGCCGGCGTTTCACCCTGTCGCTGAAAGGCATGACCGCGCGGCGCCTGATCGAGGTCGCGCATGCGCTGGGGCTGCAATGCCGGCCGCTGCGGCTGGAGATGGAAGAACTCGGCCAGTTGCAGACGCCGTGCGTGCTGCATTGGGACCTCGACCATTTCGTGGTGCTGCACGAGGTCGGCAGGAACAAGGTCACCCTGCACGATCCGGCGGTGGGCGTGCGCAGCCTGCCGCTGGCCGAAGTCGCACGGCATTTCACCGGCGTGGCCATCGAGTTTTCGAAAGGCCCCACGTTCCAGCGCCAACGCGAGGCGCCGCCGGTTTCGCTGCGCTCGCTGGCCGGCTCGGTCCGCGGCCTGGGCCGCGGGCTCGCGCAGATCTTCGGCCTGGCGCTGGTGCTGGAACTGTTCGCCTTGCTGGCGCCGCTGTTCATGCAACTGGTGGTGGACCAGGTCATCGCCGACGGCGACCACGACCTGCTGACCTTCCTCGGCCTCAGCTTCGCGCTGCTGATCGTGCTGGAGACGCTGGTCTCCGCATTGCGCAGCTGGACCGTGATGTGGCTCAGCACCCACTTCAACCTGGGCTGGACCGGCAACGTGTTCCAGCACCTGATGCGGCTGCCGCACGCCTACTTCGGCGCGCGCCACCTCGGCGACATCGTGTCGCGCTTCGGCGCGATCGACACGATCCAGCAGACCTTGACCACGCGCTTCGTCGAGATCCTGCTCGACGGGCTCATGGCCAGCATCACCCTGGTCGTGCTGTTCGTCTACAGCCCGCTGCTGTCGGCCATCGTGCTGGGCGCCGTGGCCCTGTATGCGGGCCTGCGGCTGCTGTATTTCCGCATCTACCGCGAAGCCAACCTCAGCCAGATCACGGTGACCGCGAAACAGCACAGCCGGTTCCTGGAAGCGGTGCGCGGGGTGCAGACGATCCGCCTGCACAACCAGGAAGCCGAGCAGACCGGGCGCTACCTCAACGCGGCGGCCGACACGCTCAACACCTCGATCGCGGTGCAGCGCCTGGACATGCTGTTCACCGCGCTGCAGGGCCTGGCCACCGGCGCGCAGCGGCTGGGCGTGCTGTGGCTGGGCGCGTGGCTCGGCCTGAAGGGCCAGTTCACCGTCGGCATGCTGACCGCGTTCGTCGCCTACGGCGACCAGTTCAGCAGCCGCGTCGCCAGCCTGATCGATTACGCGATCGAACTGCGCATGCTGCGTCTGCAGGCCGAGCGCCTGGCCGACATCGTGCTGACCGCGCCGGAAGCCTACGCCAGCAGCGAGCACGTCGGCCCGCTGCCGGAACCGGGCGTGGCGTTCAACAAGGTCGGCTTTCGCTATGCCGACGGCGAGCCGTGGATCCTGCGCGATTGCAGCTTCGAGGTGCGGCCGGGCGAATCGGTGGCCATCGTCGGGCCATCCGGCTGCGGCAAGAGCACCTTGATCCGGCTGCTGCTCGGCCTGCTCGATCCGCAGCAGGGATCGATCGAGATCGGCGGCATCGACCTGCGCCGGCTCGGCAAGTCGCGCTACCGCTCGATGACCGCCAGCGTCATGCAGGACGATCACCTGTTCACCGGTTCGATCGCCGAGAACATCAGCCTGTTCGATGCCCTGGCCACGCCGCAGGACATCGAGGACGCGGCGCGCCTTGCCGGCGTGCACGACGACATCGTGGCCATGCCGATGGGCTATCACAGCCTGGTCGGCGACATGGGCTCTTCCCTTTCCGGCGGACAGCAGCAGCGCCTGTTCCTGGCCCGCGCGCTGTATCGGCGCCCGCAGATCCTGGTGCTGGACGAAGCCACCAGCCATCTGGACGTGGCCATGGAGCGGCGGCTCAACAAGGCCATCAAGGCGTTGAACATCACCCGCATCGTGATCGCGCACCGGCCGGAAACCATCGCGCATGCGGACCGCGTCATCGAACTACACGAAGGTGCGGTTCGCCTGCGCCAGCCGTCGGCGCATGCGACCCCTGTTCCCACCACGTCCTGAGTCCACGCCTGCGCAGCATCGCCGTCTGCCGCAGCGTCCCGCCACGTTCCGTCCCGGTCTTTCCACTCGCGAGGTAGCCATCGTGTCATCGTCGGAAGCGTCATCCCTGAAAGTCGTCAACAACTTCGTCGACGTGCAGCATCTGCCGGAGCTGGCCAGCGGTCGCGGCGGCTGGGCCTACGGCATCTACCCGGGCCTGCTCGGCGACGCGCATCCGTCCTGGCACATCCACCTGTGCGGCAGCCGCAACGCGCAGGACCGGGCCATCCACGACGACGTGCTCAACGCCACGCCGGGCCTGGAATCGCTCAACGACATGTGGCGGCACATCCGCGAGGAACTGGCGCCCGACTACGGCCTGGTCCGCGCCTACGTCAGCGGCCACACCCATGGGCAGGACGGTGTCGCGCATCACTACGCCAAGCCGTCGGACCAGGAGCGGGTCGCCCTGCTCTACACCAGCACCGAGTGGAAGGACGGCTGGGCCGGCGAGACCGTGTTCTACGATGCGGCGCGCGAATGCATCTCCATCCGCCCGCGTCCCGGCCGACTGGTGCTGTTCGACGGGACCATCGTGCGCGCCTCGCGCGCCCCGGCCCGCGATTGCCCGACGCTGTGCACCACCCTCGTCTTGCACATGCGGCGCATCCGCCGCTAGCCGGCCCAGCAAGAGACGACCTCCGATGCAGACCCCCATGCCATACAGCGCGCTCGCGGCGGCGCTTCTGGTTTTCGCCCTGGCGCCGCATGCTGCCGCAGCGGACGCCTTCGGCCGCAGCCGCGACAACCTGGGCGAACCGTTGCGGATTCCGATCGCCGACGACAGCGGCCATCCCTGGACGCTGCAAGGGCGCCTGTGCCGTCCAGAAGGCGCGCATCGCGCGCGGCTGGTGGTGATCGCGCACGGCTCGCCGGCGAAGGCGTCGGAGCGGCCGGGCATGACGCTGGAGAGCTGCAGCGGCGAATCCGCGCAATGGTTCCTGCAACGGCACTACGCGGTCGCGCTGGTGCTGCGCCTGGGCTACGGCGCGACCGGCGGCCCCTGGACCGAGGGCTACGACGGTTGCGACCGCGCCGACTACGCCAAGGCCGGCCTGGAGACGGCGCGGCAGCTCAAGACGATCGTGGATTTCGTCACCGCCCTGCCCGGCCTCGACCCGGGCGGCGCCATCGTCGTCGGCCAGTCGGCCGGCGGCTGGGGCACGCTGGCCTACGACAGCATGCCGCATCCCAACGTCGCCGCCTTCGTGAACATGGCCGGCGGCCGCGGCGGCCACTTCCACGATCGGGCCAACAGCAATTGCGCGCCGGAAAGACTGGTCGAGGCGGCAGGCCGCTTCGGCAAGACCGCGAGCACGCCGATGCTGTGGATCTACACCGGAAACGACAGCTTCTTCGATCCGGCGCTGGCCGCCGCGCTGCATCGCGGCTTCGTCCAGGCCGGCGGCCGGGCCGAACTGGTCACGCCGGCCGCCTACGGCGACGACGGGCACCACCTGTTCTTCGGCCGCGGTGGCTCGGCGATCTGGGGCCCGCCGGTCGCTGCCTACCTCAAGACGCTGGACGCTGCGGCGTCCCCATGACCTCTCCGACCATCCGCGCAGAGCACACGATGACCATGCAATCGATCCGGGACATCATCCAGACCGTCGGCCTGCACACCGCCGCCGAGAACATTCCGCTGATCACCAAGAAGGGCGGCGCCTACACCTGGCTGTTCGACCTGCGCCGGGTGTTCATGCGGCGCGAGGCGCTCGAGCAGATCGCCCACGCGTTCTGGGAACGCAACGCCGCGCGCGCGCCGTTCCAGCTCGGCGGCCTGGAGACGGCGGCGATCCCGCTGCTCACCGCGCTGCTGCTGACCGCGCCGAAGGAACGTGGCGCGGTCAACGGCTTCATCATCCGCAAGGACCGCAAGACCACGGGCCTGGGCAATGCGATCGAAGGCGACGTGCTGGACCTGCCGATCGTGCTGGTCGACGACTCGCTGAACTCCGGCAACAGCGCCGAAAAAGCGCGCGCGGTCGTCGCCATGGCCGGGCACCGGCTTGCCGAGGTGTTCGTGGTGGTCGATTTCCTGTCCAAGGCCGGCATGCAGTGGCGCAAGACCCACGGCATCGCCGTGCAATCGCTGTTCACCCTGAAGGACTTCGATCTTCCGTCTGACCACAGCACGCCGCACCCCACGCAGGGCTACCGCGAGCTGTGGCGAACGGCGACGCCGGGCGGCTTCGCCTATCACGTGGTGCCGAAATCCGCGCCGCTGCTGGTCGGCGACACCATCTACCGCGGCTGCGACGCGGCGAAGATGCAGGCGTTCTCCGCCGAGACCGGCGGACTGCGCTGGGAATACCAGGTGACCGGCGCGGCCTACACCAAGAAGGGCATCTGGTCGTGCCCGGCCTATCACGACGGGCGCCTGTACTTCGGCGCCTACAACGGCACCGTGTATTGCCTGGACGCGGAGAGCGGCGAGGAGATCTGGACGCATCCCGACGGCGACTGGATCGGCGCCTCGCCGCTGCTGCTGCCGCAGCACAACCTGCTGTATGTCGGCATCGAGTACGTGCGCCCGTGGGCGCAGGGCAGCCTGGCCGCCTACGACATGGGCACGGGCGAGAAGGTCTGGGAACACCAGGTCGAGAAACTGCAGCACGGCTCGCCGGGCTATTGGCAAGGCGGCGACCTGGTGATCTGGGGCAGCGCCGATCACGAGACGCTCGCGCTCGAGGCCAGGACCGGCCGCATCGTCTGGCGCTTCCCGACCCGGCGCTCGGTGAAATACGCGCCAGCGGTCGACGAACAGCGCCGGCTGACCGCGTTCGCCTCCTTCGACAAGTCGATCTACATCCTCGACGTGGCCACCGGCGAGAAACGCGGCGAATGGCAGACCGACGAGATCTGCTACACCACGCCGCTGTTCGCCGGCAACAAGCTGTTCTGCGGCTCCGGCGACCGGCATCTGTACGTCATCGACGTGGACACGATGCAGTTGCTCAAGAAGATCAATCTGCGCGCGCGCGTGTATGCCTCGCCCAAGCGCGTGGGCAATCGCGTCATCGTCGGCAGCAATGGCGGCCGCGTCGTGGAGATCGACATCGACACGCTGGAAACCAAGGGCGTGCTGCAGCTGCCGGATGCGGTCACCAACGGCGTCGCGGTCTCGCCGGACGGCCGGCGCATCTTCGTCTCCACCTACATGAACCATCTCTACGCGTTCGAGCGGTTGCGCGAGGCCGGGGAAAGCGCGGGCGGCCACGCCCTGGTCGCGTCGTCGTAGCGCAACGCGCGGGCCAGGATCGATCCGGGCGCGCGGCCAGGCACGGCGCGCGGGGCGGATCAGCCGAAGCGAGGACGGTTTTCCCCGCAAACATCTCGAAGGATCAACATGAGAACGCTCGATATCATCGAAATCGACATGGTCGCCGGCGGCACCCGCGCTTCGATCGGCGCGCACCCGTTGTCCACCTCGATCCACCACGCCAAGGCGCACAAGAAAGTGCATCACGCCAAGGCCAAGACCCACCACCAGCATGCAGCGATGCACAAATCGACGACGATGCAGACCGTCGCCGAGGTCGACGCGCCGATCGAGTCCGAAGGCGGCGGCGACGGCGGCGACGGCGAAATTGGCGACGGCGGCGGAGGTGACGGCGGCGGCGGCGGCGAAGGTGGTGAAGGTGGTGAAGGTGGTGAGGGAGGCGAAGGCGGCGAAGGTGGAGAGGGCGGTGAAGGCGGTGAAGGTGGCGAAGGTGGCGAGGGCGACGGCAGCGGCGGTTACGACGACGGCGACGATGCGGACGGCAACGGACCGGCCGACACCAACATCGGCAGCAGCCACCAGACCAGCGATGGCAGGACGGTCTCGATCACCTACCAGAACACCCAGGATGGCGCGAGCAGCGACAATCCGGTCACGTCCAAGATGGCATCGACGCTGAACTCGGTACTCGACAGCGACACCGGCGTCGACAGCATCGACATCTCCGCGACGACCAACGGCAGCCACACTCCCAACTCTGCCCACTACACCGGCAACGCCGTCGATATCAACATCATCAACGACGTGCATGTCGGCACCAGCGGCGCGGGCTTCGACAACGCGCAGGCGCTGGAGAATGCCGCGATGAACAACCCCAACGTCAGCTACGTGGAAGGCCCAGCGGGCAATTTCATCCGCTCCAGCCCCACCGCGGACTGGACCGCCGCCAGCCGTGAAAGCGGCGACACGACGCACGTGCATATCAGCGTCTTCAAGTAACCCGAAACCCACTTCCCTCTTCCGGGCCGCAGCCATTGCGGCCTGGGAGACACTCACCTATCGGAGATGCCCCATGAAGTCCCCCTGGCTGCCGCGTATGTGCATGGCATCGCTTCTCGTCTTCGCCGTGCAAGGATCGTCGCAGGCGATGCAACCGGCGCCCGGCGACGACGCCGGACAGGCGCTGGCCTATGTGCTGAAGAACGACATCGTCCTGTCGAGGACGTTCGGCGAGTGCCCCAACCTGAAATTCAGCCGCAGCGCGGCAAAGGGGACGCGCACGTTCCTGATCGAGGGCAGCTGCGATATCAAGAACAATCCCGAGGAGGATGCGGACTGTCCCGCCTACCAGGTCCACGCGACCGGAACGATCGACACGCCGTCGCATTGGACGGTCCGCCAGCTGCAGCTGAAGCGGGTGTGCTCCAGCGAGGGAGCGGCCGAGCAAAGCCGCATGTGATCGTTCGGCGTGCCGCTCGTCCGCCGCGGACAGCGCGCTTGCCAGCGCCATCCGTGGCACGCAGCAAGCGCTGCAGCTGCCGACCCACATGAAGCATTTCCACATGAAGCATTTCCACGCGTTCGAGCGTTTGCGTGCAGCCGCGAAAGCACAGCCGGCCATGCGCTCGCCGCGTCGCCGCAGCGCAGCGCGCGCGGCAGGATCGATCCGGGCGTGCGGCCATGCGCCTGCGGCCGGATCAGCCGAAGCGAGGACGGCCCCTTCCCCGCAACATGTCAAAGGATCTACATGAGAACGCTCGATATCATCGAAATCGATATGGTCGCCGGCGGCACCCGCGCTTCGATCGGCGCGCACCCGCTATCCAGCTCGATCCATCACGCCAAGGCGCACAAGAAGACGCACCACGCCAAGGCCAAGACCCATCACCACCACGCGGCGATGCACAAAACGGTGGCGATGCAGACCGTTGCCGAGTACGAGGAACCGATCGAGGCCGAAGGCGGTGAAGGCGGTGAAGGTGGTGAGGGCGGAGAAGGCGGAGAAGGTGGCGAAGGCGGTGAGGGAGGCGAAGGTGGAGAAGGCGATGGCGGCGAGGGAGATGGCGGCGACGGCGACGGTGATGGCGATGGAGACGGCGACGGCGGCGATGGCAGCGACGGTGGCGAAGGCGACGGTGGCGCCGGCAGCAACGACAAGCCGGCCACGTCCGCATCGGCCAGCGGCACCACGGTGACCTACACCGCGGCGGACGGCTCCACGCGCGAGGTCGAGGGCACCCATCCCAACCGCGACAACAATCCGCTCGACATCCGCTCCGGCAGCTTCGCCGACAACCACGGCTCGCTCGGCAACGATCGCGGCTTCGCGATCTTCTCCACTCCCCAGGCCGGGCTCGACGCTGCGGTGGCCAACATGAACCGCATCAACGACAACAACAATGGCACCGCCACGCTCAGCCAGATCATCACCACCTGGTCGCCGCCGAGCGAGAACCCGACCTCGGAAATGATCACCACGATCACCACCAATTCGGGCCTGAATCCGAACGACCAGTGGAGCTCGTTGAGCAGCGCTCAGCAGAACGCGTTCGTCACGGCCTACGGCCACCGCGAAGGCTGGCACGGCAACTAATTCACCCAGCGGTGAGGCCGGGATGCGCATCCCGGCCTCATTCACCACGACACGCCACGGAGATCCCCATGACACCCCGCTCCCTTTCGCTGTTCGGCCTGCTCGCCTTCGGCGTGGCCATCGCGCAGGCCCACGCCGCCGGCAGCGACGCCGCCGCCTGCACGCGCGCGTTGCAGCAGGCCTTCGCCGCTTCCGCCAACGCGGCCACCCTGCCCGCGCCGTGCACGCGCATCGGCCCGGTCGCGCTGGGCATGCGCAAGCAACAGGTGCTGGCCGCGCTCGGCCAGCCGGACATCAGCCGCGCCGATGCCGCGCACCCGCAGACGCTCAGCGTCGTGTATCTGTATCCGCGCGAGCTCAACGCGCAACTGGCGCGGCATCCGCTTGCGGCCGGCACGCTCGCCTACAGCCAGTTGGCGGTGGGCTTCCGCGACGACCGGGTCACCAACCTGATCGCCTTCGCCGATCCGAACGTCCCCTTGCCCTTCGACCTGCTCGGCCAGCCGGTCGGCACCCATATCGACCGCCTGCTGCAGGCGATCGGCGGCCGCCCGCAATGGAACGCCAGCCGCGACTACGTCCAGTTCGCCGCCATGCCGCTGGGCGTGGACGTGGATCCGGACACCTCGGCCATCGTCGGGTTGAACATCGCCGCCAGCAAGGCGGACCTGGACAGCTTCGGCCTGCCCGGCCTGCAACTGCGCAAGGACGCGAACAGCGGGCTGGTCAACGGCGTCCGCTGAGTGCCGTCGTCTCCCCGGCGCGGTGCCGAGCGTGCGCGGCAACGCGATTGCGCCGGCACGGCACCGGCGGCAGCGCGGCAACGGCGCACACGCCAGCGCCGACACAGCGGGCGCAGCTGCCGCGCGTGGCGCGGACGCCGCCGCCACTCCCATCCCAGCGGTACCCGATCGCAGGCTCGGCGGCAGCAGGCAGGCGCAGTGGCGCGATCGCCAGAAAGCACAAGGCCCCGCGCGAGCAGGGCCTTGGGCGAACGCAGACGCGGGTTGGGCGTATCAGTCGCCCTGCTGCTTCTGCAGGTGTTCCCAGCGCTCCTGCGCATCGATGGTGCGCTCGGCGGTCAGGCGCGCCTCCAGGCGCTCCAGGCCGATCTCTTCGCCGGTATCCACGCAGTAGCCGTAGTCGCCGGCATCCAGGCGCTTGAGCGTGCTGTCGATCTTGCCGATCAGTTTGCGGTAGCGGTCGCGGGTGCGCAGTTCCAGCGAGTTCTCGGTCTCGCGGGTGGCGCGCTCGGCCTCGTCGCCGATGTCGCGGACTTCGTCGCGCAGGTTCTCGATGGTCTGCTTGGATTCCTCGACCAGGTCGGCACGCCAGTTGAGCAGGCGCTGGCGGAAGTACTCCTGCTGCAGCGTGCTCATGTACTCCTCGTCGCTGGCCGGCTTGTAGCCCTTGGGCAGGATCGGACGGCCGGTCGCTTCGTCGGTCTTGTACTCGACCACCTTGTACTTGGCCGGCTTGGCTGGGGTGTTGGACTTGGCGGTCACCGCGACGGCGACCTTGCCGGTCGGCTTGGCGATCGGCGCCTTGGGGGTGGATTCGGATTTGGTGGGGGTCTTCGCGGAGGATTTCGAAACGGACACGGGATTCTTATGTGACGGGGCCGAGGGCGCAGCGGGCTTGGCGGCGACCGGCTGGGAAACCGGAGCTGCGGCGGGCGTGGCGGCCTTGGCCGGGACAGACTTGGCCGGCGCCGGCTTGGCAGCCGGCTTCGGTACGGATTTGGACACAGCCGGGGCGGTGGCCTGCTTGGGTTTCACTGCGGGCGTGGCCTGCTTCGCTGCGGCTGCCGCTTGCTTGGCAACGGGCGCTGCGGCGGATTTGGCGGCGGCTTTCGCTGGCTTGGCGGCGGGCTTGGTCTGGGCCTTCTTGGCCGGCGCGGCGGCAACCGGCTTGGGCGCCGGCTTCTTCGCCACCGCCTTGGCCGGAGCCTTCTTGGCCGGCGCGGGCTTGGCTGCCGGCTTGGCCACCGGTTTCTTCAGCGGCTTGGCAGCGGAGGACGTCGTCGCCTTCTTGGCAACGGGCTGGACGGGCTTCTTGGCGGCCTTGACGGCCTTCTTTGCAGGTTTTTTAGCAGCCACGAATCGCTCTTCCTTGGTTTCCCCGGGGCCCGGGAAAGCGGGCCTTTATAGCCTACCCTACCCCCAGCGGCAACCACACCATCTACACGCTAGTGAATGGCAAGGCTGGTGAACAGGGGGCCGGTTGCGCAACTGGCATATCATGGCCGGGTGATCGCCCGCGCTCTCATCGCCCTGCTGCATCTGTACCAGCGCTTCATCAGCCCCCTGCTGGGCCCGCGCTGCCGTTTCGTGCCCAGTTGCTCGGCCTACGCGGTCACCGCCATCGCCCGCTACGGCGCGCTGCGCGGAGGCTGGATGGCCGCCCGCCGCGTCGGCCGCTGCCATCCCTTCCATCCCGGCGGGTTCGACCCGGTGCCCGATCCCGCGGCGCCGCCGGCCTGCCGCTGCCCAGGAAAACACTGAATGTCCTCCTCCACCCTCATCGTCAACGCTCGCCTGGTCAACGAAGGCCGGGAAACCCAGGGCGACCTGCGCATCGCCGACGGCCGCATCGCGGCGATCGCCCCGCAACTGGCCGCCCGCGATGGCGAAACCGTGGTCGACGCCGCCGGACGCTGGCTGCTGCCGGGCATGATCGACGACCAGGTGCACTTCCGCGAACCCGGCCTGACCCACAAGGGCGACATCGCCAGCGAGTCGGCGGCCGCGGTGGCCGGCGGCCTGACCAGCTTCATGGACATGCCCAACACCAACCCGCCGACCCTGGACGCATCCGCGCTGCAGGCCAAGTACGACGCCGCCGCCGGCCGCGCCTGGGGCAACTACGGCTTCTACCTGGGCGCCAGCAACGACAACCTGGCGGCGATCCAGACCCTGGATCCGAAGACCGCGCCCGGCATCAAGGTGTTCATGGGCGCTTCCACCGGCAACATGCTGGTCGACAACCCGCAGACCCTGGACGCGATCTTCCGCGACGCGCCGACCCCGATCATCACCCACTGCGAAGACACCCCGACCATCGACGCGACCCTGGCCGCGTTCAAGGAAAAGTACGGCGACGCGTTGACGCCCGACATGCATCCGGACATCCGCTCGCGCGAGGCCTGCCTGAAATCCTCGCAGCTGGCGGTGTCGCTGGCGAAGAAGCACGGCACCCGCCTGCACGTGCTGCACATCTCCACCGCCGACGAACTGGCGCTGTTCGCGCCCGGCCCGATCCAGGGCAAGCGCATCACCGCCGAGACCTGCATCCATTTCCTGCGCTTCGACCGCGCCGACTACGCGACGCTGGGCAACCTGATCAAGTGCAACCCGGCGATCAAGGACGCCAGCGACCGCGAGGCGCTGATCCGCGCGCTGGCCGAGGACGTGATCGACGTGCTCGCCACCGACCACGCGCCGCACACCTGGGAAGAGAAGAGCAAGCCGTATGCGCAGGCGCCGTCCGGGCTGCCGCTGGTGCAGTACGCGCTGGTCGCGGCGCTGGAACTGGTGCACGAAGGCCGGCTCAGCGTGGCCCAGGTGGTGCACAAGTTCGCGCATGCGCCGGCACTGCTGTTCGACGTGCAGCAGCGCGGCTTCCTGCGCGAGGGCTACCACGCCGACCTGGTGCTGATCGACGACACCACATTTACCGTGCGCCGCGAGGACATCCTGTCCAAGTGCGGCTGGTCGCCGTTCGAAGGCCGCAGCTTCCGCTCCAAGATCGCCGCGACCTGGGTCAACGGCGAACTGGCCTGGGACGGCACCCGCCTGGTCGGCAGCCCGAACGGGCAGCGCCTGGCGTTCGACCGCTGATGCGGCGCGCACGCGTGCCGGGCGCCGCGCTGGCGTTCGGCCTGCTGGCGTCGGCGCTGGCGATGCCGCCGCTGCAGGCGCAGGCCGGCGCCGCCGCCAGTGCCGACACGCGCAGCGTGTTCCCGGCCAGCGCCTCGCAGGGCGCGCTGGTGATCGGCAATGTGCCGCCGGGTAGCCGCGTGCAGTACGCCGGGCGCACGCTGCGGGTCAGCGGCTACGGCAGCGTGGTGTTCGGCATCGGCCGCGACGAACGCGGCCCGCTGCGGATCGTGGTGCAGCGCGCCGACGGCGGCAGCGAGAGCATCGACATCGCGGTGACCCCGCGCGACTGGCCGCTGGAACGCGTCAACGGCGTGCCGCCGAAGACGGTCAACCCGCCACCGGCGATCGCCGAGCGGATCAAGCGCGAGCAGGCGCAGGTCACCGCCGCGCGCGACCGCGACGACGACCGCACCGACTTCGCCGCGCCCTTCATCTGGCCGGTGCAGGGCCGCATCAGCGGCCGCTTCGGCAACGCCCGCGTGTACAACGGGCAACCCGGCGCCGGCCATTCCGGCATGGACATCGCCGTGCCCACCGGCACCCCGGTCAAGGCCCCGGCGGCCGGCGTGGTCACCTTCGCCGCACCGGACCTGTACCTGACCGGCGGCACCGTGTTGCTCGACCATGGCTACGGGGTCAGCTCCAACTTCCTGCACCTGTCGCGGATCGACGTGAAGGTCGGCGACCGCATCGCCCAGGGCCAGGTGCTCGGCGCGGTCGGCGCCACCGGGCGCGCCACCGGGCCGCACCTGCATTGGGGGATGAACTGGTTCGACGTGCGCATCGATCCGCTGTTGGTATTGGAGCGGACCAAGTAACAGCCTGGTGGTTCGCCCGCAGCGGCACAGCAATGCGCTGCTGGCGCTGAAGCGTACGCAGCGACTGCTTTTTTGTGGGAGCGACTTCAGTCGCGACGGGCCTTACCGGTAGAGCCCGTCGCGACTGAAGTCGCTCCCACAAATGTCGAAACGCGTTCGCCTTTTCTTTGAAACAACTTCAGTCGTTGTCGACGCAGTGACCAACCTACGGCCTTGGATCCGGTCGCGGCTGAAGCCGCTCCTACAAGGAGCATCGAGCGCCTGCCGTGCGCACTGTAGGAGCGGCTTCAGCCGCGACAGGCAGCATCCGCCAGCGCACTGCAACAGCCAGCGCAATGCCCGCTTCGACAGCCGCCGCTACACCGGCGCATCCTCCGCCTGCAGCAGCCGGCCCAGCACCACGTGCGAGGGGCTGTTGGCCAGATCCAGCGGCATCACCAGCTTGGGATTGGGATGCGGCAGCGGCGTCGGCGTGGCATCGGCAGCCGCCTCCAGCAGCAACGAACCGGCGTCCAGCGCCTGCGTGATGACCGGCAGCGGCTGCAGGCCCAGCCCGGCGCGCACCGCGTTGGCGCGCTCGGCCAGTTCGTCGTCGCCGACCGCGGTCAGCGATGCCGCCAGCATGCCCGCCGGCGCGCCTTCCACCGCAGCCAGGCGCTGCGCCACGTCGCCGAGCGCCTGCTGCCGCTGCGGGTGCAACAACTGCCACACCTCCTCCCACAGCGCCTTCCAGTCCATGTCCGGAAACGGCAGATGGGTCGGCCCGCTGAGCACGATCTGCGGCGCCAGCCGTGCGCTCGGCTGCGCGTCGCATTCGGCCAGGGCGCGATACACCACCTCGCTGCACACCATGTGCGACGGGTTGTCGCGCACCAGATGGTCCAGCGCCTCGCGCACCACGATCCGCGCCAGCCAGTGCTGCGGCCACTTGCCGCGGATCGCCACCAGCACGCCCAGCGTGGCCAGGCTGTCCAGCGGATATGGCACGCCGAGCAGCGACTGCGCCTTGGCCAGCACGCTGGCGCGATCGGCATCGTCGAGCGCAACGCCGGCGTAGCTGAGCGGACGATAGGCGTCGATCAGCAGATAGTTGCCGGTATCGGCCAGGCGCTGCTGCAGCGGATAGCGGCGCACGCCCTTGGCCGCGGCCTCGATGAGCTCGCCCTGGTCGGCCACGATCGCGGCATGGCTGTAGATGCTGTCGCCGCACCAGGCGATCAGTTCCGAGACCGGACCGCGGCCCAGTTGCAGCAGGATGTCGGCCACCTGCAGTTGCGCAGGATCGATCGGGGAAACGGCGGGACGTGCGGTCATGGCGGCGACTCCTCGTGGGTGGACGTGATCGGGGATACGCTGACCCGGTTGCGGCCGGCGGCCTTGCTGGCGTAGAGCGCGGCGTCGGCGCGCTGCAGCAGCGCCTCGATGCTCTCGCCCGGTTGCCATTGGGCCACGCCGACGCTCAGCGTGCATGACAGCGTCTGCCCGCCGTGCTGCAGCGGCTGTTCGTGCAGATGCCGGCGGATGTCCTCGGCCACGCGCTGCGCCGCGGCGAGTGTGGCGCCCGGCATCAACACCAGCATTTCGTCGCCGCCCTGGCGGCCGAGCGTGTCGGTGCTGCGCAGGCGCGCGCGGGCGCAGGCGGCGACCCAGCGCAGGCAGGCGTCGCCGGCGGCGTGGCCATGCACGTCGTTGATGCGCTTGAAGTGGTCGATGTCGATATAGGCCACGGCCAGCGGCTGCGCGGCGGCCGTGGCGTCCAGCATCGCCTGCGCCAGGCGCTGTTGCATCGCCGCGCGGGTCAGCATGCCGGTGAGGCCGTCCACCGTCGCCAGCCGGTTCACCCGGTCGCGGTCGCGGCGCAGTTCCAGCATCTGTTCGGCCAGGCCGATCGTCACCAGCAGGCAGGAACTGGCCAGCGCCAGGCTGATGCCGTGCGCGACCCAGGGCGTGGTCTGGTCCAGGCGCAGCCAGCCGCTCAGTTCCAGGCAGCGCAGCACGCAGAACGTCAGCAGCGGCGCCCACGACGCCAGCAGGTGCCAGGCGTAACGCTGCCCGCGCAAGGCCAGCAGCAGCGAGCACGGCAGCAGCAACATCGCGCCGACGATCAGCGCCAGGTTGCCGAGCAGGCTCAGCCAGGAGGCGGTCGAGACCACGCAGGCCGCGGCGATGCACAGCAGGAACGCGGCGCAGGCCCGCAGCACCCGGTCCAGGCGCGGCAGATGCCGGTGCATTTCCAGCTGCCGGCGCTGGAAATTGATGATGAAGAAGCCGCCGAGCGCGGCCACGATCCGCATCGGCGCCGGCGAGGAAGCGAACAGCACGTCCAGGCCCGGCACCACCCGCGCTTCGCCGCCGATGCCCAGCAGGTACAGCAACACGCACAGCACGTTGGCGGTGAAATAGCCGTAGACCCGCTCGCGCAAGCGCGCCCACAGCGCGATCGCCAGGATCGCCAGCACCGCGGTCGAGCCGATGATGAAGGCGCGCCAGCCGACGTAGTGCAGATCGTCGCGGTGCACCTGCGCCAGCGGCGCGATCGACACCGGCATCGGGATCGCCGCCGGCGCATGCACCCGCAACCACACCGAGGCGCCCTGCGGCAGGCCGTGCGGCAGCGCGATGACCAGCGCGCGGGTCGAATAGCGCAGGTCGGCGTCGGCGCCGTACAGCGCGTGCCGGGTCGGCGTGGACTGGCCCGGCACCCAGGCTTCGACCCGGGTCAGATACGGCGCCTGCAGCACCAGTTGCGAATCGCCATCGCTGCCGATCGCGCGGTCGGCGCGCACGCGCCACCAGGTCGGCGTCTTCAGCGGCTCGTACAGGGCGCTGCCATGCGGCGCGTCCTGCAACTGCGCCAGATGCGCACCGGCCACCACCTCCGCGGTGGGCGGATCGGCCGGCAGGCGTTGCAGGTGCACGCGCTGCGCGAACGCGCCCTGGGCCACGCACAGGCACAGCAACAGCAGCCAGCGCGAGCAACGGCACAAAGGCGTCATAGGCCGCTCAGGACCTGTCGGCACGACGGGGATGGGCGATGGCGCCGGGTCCGGCGTGCGACCGCCGGCGCCTGGCGCCGCGGCAGCCGCACCGCGGGTCGGCGACGCGGGCCCGCGCCTGGACAACGGCCACGACAGAGCGACGGAACGCGCTTGAGCGCGCCCGGTGCGGCGGCGTGCGCTCGCTCATCGGCCTACATCCACTCGGTCTTCCTCGTCGCGTCCGCGCCACACGGCGTTGCCCGTCCCGCAGCGGACTGACGGCCCCTGAAATCTGCGTCCCAGGATAGCGCAGCCGCCGCCATCGCTCGTATCCAAATGCGGCTGCGCGCCCGACCCGCGATGCCATGCTGCTTTGCGGTATAACCCTGCAGCGGCCAGCGCAAACGCGGCTGGCCCCGCGCCGGCGACGGCGCGCAATGCGCAATCGCAGTCCCCGCGGCGGTTCGCCGCGGCGTTCGCTCTCCCTCCCCCCGTCCAGGAGATGTGCGCAATGACGATCGACAAGCTCAAACCCACCCTCGGCACCCTGCACCTGTGGGGCATCGCCGTGGGCCTGGTGATCTCCGGCGAATACTTCGGCTGGAGCTACGGCTGGGGCGCCGCCGGCACGCTCGGCTTCCTGGTCACCACCGTGCTGGTGGCGGTGATGTACACCTGTTTCATCTTCAGCTTCACCGAACTGACCACCGCCATCCCCAACGCCGGCGGCCCGTTCGCCTACAGCCTGCGCGCGTTCGGCACCGCCGGCGGGATGATCGCCGGCATCGCCACGCTGATCGAGTTCGTGTTCGCGCCGCCGGCGATCGCGATGGCGATCGGCGCCTACCTCAACGTGCAGTTCCCGACCCTGGATCCGCGCCTGGCCGCGGTCGGCGCCTATGCGATCTTCATGACCTTGAACATCCTCGGCGTCGGCATCGCCGCCACCTTCGAGCTGATCGTCACGGTGCTGGCGGTGATCGAGCTGCTGGTGTTCATGGGCGTGGTCGCGCCGGGCTTCAGCGTGGCCAATTTCGTGCGCGGCGGCTGGGCCGGGTCGGACACGTTCAGCGTGGCGGCGATCGGCGGCATCTTCGCCGCGATCCCGTTCGCGATCTGGTTCTTCCTGGCGATCGAGGGCGCGGCGATGGCCGCCGAGGAAGCCAAGGATCCCCGCCGCACCATCCCGCGCGCCTACATCGCCGGCATCCTGACCCTGGTGATGCTGGCGTTCGGGGTGATGATCATGGCCGGCGGCGTCGGCGACTGGCGCGCCCTGTCCAACATCAACGATCCGCTGCCGCAGGCGATGAAGGCGGTGGTCGGGCACAACTCGACCTGGCTGCACATGCTGGTGTGGATCGGCCTGTTCGGCCTGGTGGCCAGCTTCCACGGCATCATCCTGGGTTATTCGCGGCAGTTCTTCGCGCTGGCGCGCGCCGGTTTCCTGCCGCACGGGCTGGCCAGGCTGTCGCGCTTCCGCACCCCGCACCGCGCGATCCTGGCCGGCGGCGTGGTCGGCGTGGCGGCGATCTACAGCGACGGCCTGGTGCAGGTGCAGGGCATGTCGCTGACCGCGGCGATGATCACCATGTCGGTGTTCGGCGCGATCGTCATGTACATCATGAGCATGCTCAGCCTGTTCAAGCTGCGCCGCGCCGAGCCGCAGCTGGCGCGCAGCTACCGCGCGCCGGGCTATCCGCTGGTGCCGGCGCTGGCGCTGCTGCTGGCGCTGGTGTGCCTGGCGGCGATGGTGTGGTTCAACGCGCTGCTGGCGCTGCTGTTCCTGGGCCTGATGCTGCTCGGTGCCGGCTGCTGCGCGTTGAGCCTGCGCCGCAACGGCGGCCTCGCCGCCGCCGAAGCCGGCGCCGAGGCATGATCGAGAACATGGCGCCCGCTACGCACGGGCGCCTGCAGGAGACTTCGGCATGAGCGGTTTCGCACACAGCGTCGGCGGCCAGACCTGGCGCTTCGACGACCTCAAGGACCTGCTGGCCAAGGCCACCCCGGCGCGCTCGGGCGACAGCCTGGCCGGGCTGGCCGCGGCCAGCGAGCCGCAGCGGGTGGCGGCGCAGATGGCGCTGGCCGAGCTGCCGCTGCGGCACTTCCTCGATGAGGCGGTGATCCCGTACGAGGACGACGAGGTGACCCGGCTGATCGTCGACAGCCACGACGCGGCCGCGTTCGCGCCGGTGGCGCATCTCACCGTCGGCGGCTTCCGCGACTGGCTGCTGAGCGACGCGGCCGACGAAGCCGCACTGGCGGCGCTGGCACCGGGCCTGACCCCGGAGATGGCCGCGGCGGTGTCCAAGCTGATGCGCATCCAGGACCTGGTGCTGGTGGCGCAGAAGATCCGCGTGGTCACCGCGTTCCGCAACACGCTGGGGCTGCGCGGGCGGCTGTCCACACGCCTGCAACCCAACCACCCCACCGACGATCTGGCCGGCATCGCCGCCAGCGTGCTCGACGGGCTGCTGTACGCCAACGGCGATGCGGTGATCGGCATCAACCCGGCCAGCGACAACACCCAGACCATCTGCGAGCTGCTGAAGATGCTCGACGCGGTGATCGCCGGCTACCAGATCCCGACCCAGGCCTGCGTGCTGACCCACGTCACCACCTCGATCGAGGCGATCGAACGCGGCGTGCCGCTGGACCTGGTGTTCCAGTCCATCGCCGGCACGCAGCAGGCCAACGCCAGCTTCGGCATCGACCTGGCGCTGCTGCAGGAAGGCTGGGAGGCTGGGCTGAGCCTCAAGCGCGGCAACGTCGGCGACAACCTGATGTATTTCGAGACCGGCCAGGGCAGCGCGCTGTCGGCCGACGCGCACCACGGCGTGGACCAGCAGACCTGCGAGGTGCGCGCCTACGCGGTGGCGCGCCGCTTCAAACCGCTGCTGGTCAACACCGTGGTCGGCTTCATCGGCCCCGAATACCTGTACGACGGCAAGCAGATCATCCGCGCCGGGCTGGAAGATCACTTCTGCGGCAAGCTGCTCGGCGTGCCGATGGGCTGCGACATCTGCTACACCAACCATGCCGAAGCCGACCAGGACGACATGGATGTGCTGCTGACCCTGCTCGGCACCGCCGGGATCAACTTCATCATGGGCATCCCCGGCTCCGACGACGTGATGCTCAACTACCAGACCACCTCGTTCCACGACGCGCTGTACGCGCGCCAGGCGCTGGGCCTGCGCCCGGCGCCGGAGTTCGAAGCCTGGCTGGAACGGCTGGACATCCTGCGCCTGGACAACGGCCGCTTCCGCCTCGGCCACGAGCCGCCGGCCGCGTTCCGGCGCGCGCTGGCGCAACTGAGCTGAGCGGGCCGCGCATGCACGACGACAGCGAACGCCCCGCCCGCGCCGATCCCTGGGCCGCGCTGCGCCGGCTGACCCCGGCGCGCATCGCCCTGGGCCGCACCGGCACCAGCCTGCCGACCGCGGCGCAGCTGGACTTCCAGTTCGCGCATGCGCAGGCGCGCGACGCGGTGCACCTGCGCTTCGATGCGGCGCCGCTGGCCGCCGCGCTGGACGCGCGCGGCCGCGCGCACGTCGCGCTGCGCAGCGCCGCGGCCGACCGCCACGTCTACCTGCAACGGCCCGACCTGGGCCGTCGGCTCAGCGAGGACGCGGCCGGCGACCTGCGCGGACTCGTCGCCATGCAACGCCGCAGCTACGACCTGGCCGTGGTGGTGGCCGACGGCCTGTCGGCGCTGGCGGTGCATCGCCACGCCACGCCGATGCTGGAACGCATCGACGCGCTGGCCGCGGCCGAAGGCTGGAGCCTGGCGCCGGTGGCGCTGGTCGAACAGGGGCGCGTGGCGATCGGCGACGAGATCGGCGAACTGCTGGGCGCGCGCATGAGCGTGGTGCTGATCGGCGAACGCCCCGGCCTCAGTTCGCCGGACAGCCTCGGCCTGTACTTCACCTACGCCCCGCGCGTGGGTCTCAACGACGCCTGCCGCAACTGCATCTCCAATGTGCGCGAAGCGGGCCTGAGCTATGCGCAGGCGGCGCACAAGCTGGCCTATCTGATGCGCGAGGCATGCCGGCGGCAGCTGTCCGGCGTGCAGCTGAAGGACCAGGCCGACACGCCGGCGCTGTCTACCGAAGACGCGCCGCCGCGCAAGCCGCTGGGCAATTTCCTGATACCGGAGTGAGTGGCGTGCGGGCGTGAGCGTGCCCTGCCCGGCCGCGCGGCGGACAGCATCAGCTCAAGCATTCGATGCTCGCGATCGGTGGTCCAGGCAAGCGCTGGCGCTGCACGTGGCCCGCTTCAATAACGCGCACTCGCCGGCGCTGGCGGCATCGAGGCTATCGGCCGAACCCGCTCGCACCCCATCACGCGTCGCGCAGCACCGTGGCGCAGCGCAGCAGCCTGCGCGAGGCGCGCGCGACGCCGCCGACCGGCCTGGAATACGGTTCCGGCCAAGCGCTGCAGCCGATCACACAAACCCTGCCGACGACAACAGCGGAGGGACGGCACCCCGCGGCAAACCGTGATCGCTCCGCCACAACCGGCATTTGGCTGCGGCATCGGACGGCAGCGCGCCGGCGCGCGCCTAGCATTCGCGCCGGCCACGCCATGGCCGCCGATCGCGTCCTGCGGCCATTGAATGACACCGGTATCAATCCGGTATCGACAATGACGCAGCTGGGGCGCAGCAGGTTCCATCCCAAACGAGAGCACACCGCCATGACCGCATCGCGCTGGTTCCAGATCCCCGCCACCCTCGCCCTGGCCGGCGGCGCCATCGCCACCGCCTGGGCGCTGACCGGCACCGCCTCCAGGCCGCAATTGACCAGTTCGGAGGCGGCCAACCAAACCGTCGCCAAGCACCTGGCCCAGGCCGGCACCATCGGCGCGCTGACCACCGACAACTGGGATCCCAGCGCCGGCGTCGCCCTGCTCACTGCCGACTACGCGGTCGCCGCCGACGGCTCCACGCGCTACCGCAGCGTGCAGGCCGCGGTCGATGCCGCGGTCGCGGCCGGCGGCACGATGCGGCGCTACATCAGCGTCAAGCCCGGTACCTACAAGGAAGTGGTCTGCGTGCCCGCGGCGGCGCCGCCGATCACCCTGTTCGGCCTGGGCAGCGCGCCGGCCGCCACCACCATCAGCTTCGGCAACGCCAACCCGACGCCGAAGCCGAGCGGCAGCGCCACCCACCCCTGCGCCAGCAACGCGTCCAGCACCACCGTCGGCACCTCCGACAGCGGCACCGTCACCGTGCGCGCGGCGCAGTTCCAGGCGCGCAACCTGGCGATCGTCAACAGCTACGTCGAGGACACCTACGCCGGCAGCAACCAGTCGGCGGTGGCGCTGGCGCTGCGCGGCGACAAGGCGGTGCTGGAAAACGTGATGCTCGCCGGCAACCAGGACACCTTGCTGGTCAGCGCGAGCAGCGCCAACACGGTGATCCGCGCGTTCTTCAAGGGCGGCAGCATCGAGGGCGACACCGACTTCATCTTCGGCTCGGGCGTGGCCGTGTTCTCCGGCAGCACCATCCGCTACACCGCCGCGCGCCGCGGCGCCGGCAACGGCGGGGTGATCTTCGCGCCCAGCACCCGCCCCGGCAGCGGCTACGGCTTCCTGGCCGTGGCCAGCAGCTTCGACGCGGTCGGCGGCCCGGCGGCGAACACGGTGTATCTGGGCCGCGCCTGGGACGAGAGCGTCGGCAGCCTGTCCAACTACGTCAACGGCAGCTCGCCCAACGGCAAGGTGGTGATCCGCGAGTCCAACCTGGGCGCACACATCCGCAAGAGCGCGCCATGGAACGCGTCCACCATCGGCCGCCCGTACTGCAGCAGCGGCTGCACGCAATCGGCCAACCGCTTCTACGAGTACGCCAACAGCGGTGCCGGCAGCGCCGACTGAGCCGCGCGCCGGGCTCGGCCGTGCCCGGCGCTCAGCCCCCCAGGCCGGCCCACCAGGCGCGCCACAGCGTGGCCATCCGGCTCGGCGGCTGGCGCGCGGCGCGGGCCTGCTGCGCGATTCGTGCCCGCGCCAGCGCCGAGACGATGCGCCGCGGCCGCGGCCCGTCCACGCGCCGCGGCCAGCGCTGCAGCAAGGCCTGCGCCCAGCGCTGCTGCGCCTGCGGCGCGTCGCCGCCGCGCAGCGACAGCGGCACCGCGGCGATGCCGGCGTCGGCCAGCCGCTGCGCCAGCACCTGCGTGGCCAGCGCCGACGCCGCATCGCGCGGCGCCTCGAACACCGCGCATTCGACCTGCGCCGCGGCCAGCGCGAACGCCTCCAGGCGCTCGTAGGCATGCGCCGGATCGGCCGCGGCCGCGCGCGAGGCGAGCAGCCCCGGCAAGGCCTCCGCCAACTGTGCCCAGGGCGCGGCGATCGGCTCCAGCACCCGCCCCAGCGGATGCCGGGAGCGCTGCCCGGCCCAACTGCGCAATTCCTCGCCCCACCACGCCAGCTTGGCGTCGGCCGGCAGCGGATCGCCGGCGATGTTGAGGATGTCGTCGAACTCCTGCAGCAGCGCGAACCAGGCCACCGCGCGCGTGCGCTGCGGTGCCTGCACGAAGGGCTCGGCCACCGCCCATTCCGGCCAGCGGCTGCGCCATTTGTCGAGGAAGGCATCCAGGGCGGAGGTGCTGCTCATGCGATCACGCGATCAAGGAAGTTCAAGGGGTCTGCGGCGGGCCGGGCCAGGCGCCGGCATCGAACAGGTCGGCCGGCGCCGAGACCATCGCGTCGGCACGCCAGGCCAACGGATCGTCGTCGTCCAAACGATAACCCCACAGCGCCGCCACCGAGGCCATGCCGGCGGCGCGCGCGGCGAGGATGTCGCGTTCGTCGTCGCCGACGTAGGCGATCTGCGCCGGTGGCACGTCGATGCGCTGCGCGGCGACCTGCAGCGGCAGCGGATGCGGCTTGCGCTCGGCCAGCGTATCGCCACCGATCAGCACCGCGCAACGCCGTTCCCAGCCCAGCTGCGGCAGGATCAGCCGCGCCAGGTATTGGGGTTTGTTGGTAACGATGCCCCACACGCAGCCGGCATCCTCCAGCCGCTGCAGCAGCGCCGCGATGCCGTCGAACGGCTGCGAATGCCGGCCGATCAAAGTTTCATAGTGACGCAGGAAATCGGGAATCAACGCATCGCGCGCGGCGGCCGGCAGCTCGGGAAAGGCGACGCCCAGCATCGCCCGCGAACCCTTGGACACCACCGGACGCAGTTGTTCCAAAGTCAGCGCATCGCGCCCGCGTTCGGCCAGCAGCGCATTGGCGGCGGCCAGCAGATCCGGCGCGCTGTCCAGCAGCGTGCCATCCAGGTCGAACAGCACCGCACGCGGGAAATTCCGCACTGCCGCGGCCTGCGGCGGCTGCGCATCGCGATCCTGGCTGCGGGCATCGGAAGGCATCACGCGCACGCGCGCATGCTGTCGCCACTCCCGACTCCCGACTCCCGAATCACGGCTTCACCGCACACGCCAGGTAATTCACCTCGGTGCGCGTGGACAGCCGCGCGCGGTTGCGCCACGGCTCGTACAGCATGCCGCTGACGTCTTGCAGCTGCAGTTCGGCCTGGCGCAGCCACGCCGCCAGCTCGGCGGGCTTGATGAAATCCTGGTAGCGGTGGGTGCCGGTGGGCAACAGCCGCGCCACGTACTCGGCGCCGACGATGGCCAGCGCGAACGCCGCCGGGGTGCGGTTGAGCGTGGACAGGAACAGCTGGCCGCCGGGCTTGAGCAGGGTCGCGCAGGCGCGCACGATCGCCGCCGGATCGGGCACGTGCTCGAGCATCTCCATGCAGGTGATCGCATCGAAGCTGCCCGGGCGCTCGACGGCCAGGTCCTCGACCGACTGCACGCGGTAGTCGACCTCCACCCCGGATTCGAACTGGTGCAGCCGCGCCACCTTGACCAGCTCCGGCGACAGGTCGATCGCGGTGACCTGCGCGCCCTCCTTGGCCAACGCCTCGCTGAGCAGGCCGCCGCCGCAGCCCACGTCCAGCACCGTCGCGCCGCGCAGCGGCACGCGCTCGGCGACGTAGCGCAGGCGCACCGGGTTCAGCGCATGCAGCGGCTTCTGCGGGCCGTCGGCGTCCCACCAGCGGGTGGCCAGGGCGCCGAACTTGTCCAGTTCGGCCTGATCGAAGTTGGCGGAGGAAGCGGAAGCGGTCATGGCGGCATCTCGGTTGGGCCGCGCGCGGATCGCGGCACGGCAGTAGAGCGGATCAGGCGTGCACGCTGCGGATACGTTCGCGCCACTCGCGCGCATTGGCGACCAGCGCATCCACGTCCATGTCCACCAGCACGCGCTGTTCGAGCTTGCGCTGGCCGGCGATCCACACGTCGCTGACCTGCTGCCGGCCGGCCGCGTAGACCAGCTGCGACAGCACGTTGTGCAGCGGCTGGGTTTCCAGCGCCGACAGGTCCACGCAGATCAGGTCGGCCTGCTTGCCGACCTCGATCGAGCCGATCTTCTCGCCGAAGCCCAGCGCGCGCGCGCCGCCCAGCGTGGCCGCGCGCAGCGTGCTGGCCGCATCCAGCGCGGTGGCGTCGTTGGCCACCGCCTTGGCCAGGATCGCCGCGGTGCGGTTCTCGCTGAACATGTCCAGGTCGTTGTTGCTGGCGCAGCCGTCGGTGCCGATCGCCAGGTTCACGCCCGCGCGCTGCAGCGCGCAGGCCGGGCAGAAGCCGGACGCGAGCTTGAGGTTGGATTCGGGGCAGTGCACCACGCTGACCCCGCGCTCGGCGCACAGGTGGATCTCCGCGTCGGTGAGCTGGGTCATGTGCACCGCGATCAGGCGGTCGTTGACCAGGCCCAGCCGGTCCAGCCGCGCCAGCGGGCGCTGGCCGTACTGCTTGAGCGAGTCGGCGATCTCCTGCGCGGTCTCGTGGGTGTGCAGGTGCACCGGCACGTCGAGCTGATCGGACAGCATCCGCACCCGCTCGAAGTTGGCGTCGTTGACCGTGTACGGCGCATGCGGGGCGAAGGCGATGCCGATCAGCGGATCGTCGCGCCACTGGTCGTGCACCTCGCAGGCGCGCTCGAAGTATTCGTCGGCAGTCTTGGCCCAGGCGGTCGGGAAATCGATGATCACCGTGCCCACCCGCGCGCGGAAACCGTGCTGCTTGTACACCGCGGCCTGCACGTCGGCGAAGAAGTAGTTCTCGTTGGCGCAGGTGGTGCCGCCGCGCAGCATCTCGGCGATCGCCAGCGCGGTGCCGTCGGCGACGAATTCCGGGCCGATCACCGCGGTCTCCACCGGCCAGATGTGCTGCTGCAGCCACACCATCAGCGGCAGGTCGTCGGCGATGCCGCGCAACAGCGTCATCGGGTTGTGGGTGTGGGCGTTGACCAGGCCCGGCAGCAGCGCCGCGTCCGGGCGCGACACGGTGCGCGCGGCGGCGAAGCGCGCGCGCGCCTCGGCGATCGGCAGCACCGCGACGATCTCGCTGCCGCGCACCGCCACCGCATGGTCTTCCAGCACCACCGCATGCGGCTCGATCGGGACCACGTAGCCGGCTTCGATCAGCAGGTCGCAGGATTCGGGGATGGAGGTCATCGCAAGTGCTCGGGAAAGGGAAGGATCACGGTGCCGCCTGCGCCAGGCGGATGCGCCGCTGGTACACGCGCATCACCACCCACTGCAACAGGAACACCGCCAGGAAGCCGAAGCGGCCCAGCCAGGGCGCCACCATGCCCAGGGGAATGCACAGCGCGAACACCACCGGCGAGACCGCCACGCGCATCTTCATCGCCTGCGCCTGCAGCGGGCCCAGCCGCTGCGCCAGGCCTTCCTTGCGTACCGCATAGGCGTGCAGCCAATAAGCGGCCAGGCCGATCGCGGCCAGATGCGCGCAGTACACCGAGAACGCCTCGTGGCTGCCGAAGTAGTCCGAATACAGCGCGGTGGAAAACGGCAGCAGGCCGATCAGCAGCAGTTGCAGCACATTGAGCCAGATCAGCCGGTCGTCGAACTGGCGGATGTGCCGGCACAGCTGCAGGTGCGACTTCCAGAACAGCGCGGTGACCAGGAAGCTGACCGCGAAGCCGATGAACAGCGGCAGCATCCGGTGCAGCGCGGCCAGGATGCCGCCGGCGGCCTCGACCTCTTCATGCCCCGGCACCTTGATCTCCACCGCCAGCAGGGTGATGGCGATGGCGAACACCGCATCGCTGAAGAACACGACCCGGTCGTGCGGGTACTTGGCATCGGCGCTGTCGGCGTGGCTCATGGTCGCGGAAATTCCTGGAAACGGATCGGCCGCGATCGCCGCACGGCGATTCGGCACTGCTTGGGCGTGGCGGCCGCACGCGGCGAACGCATGCGGCCGATCGCCGTCCAGCGCAGCCGCTGCCGGCTGCCGGCGGGGCGGCCATGCGCCGCCCGGCCGCGCGGACGCTCGGCTTACTTGACGCGCGAGAAGTACTCGCCCGAGCGGGTATCGACCTTGATGACTTCGTCCTGGCCGACGAACAGCGGCACCCGCACCACCGCGCCGGTTTCCAGCGTGGCCGGCTTGCCGCCGCCGCCGGAGGTGTCGCCGCGCACGCCGGGGTCGGTCTCGACGATCTTCAGCTCGACGAAGTTCGGCGGGGTGACCTGGATCGGGGTGCCGTTCCACAGCGTCACCACGCAATCCTCCTCGCCCTTGATCCACTTGGCCGCGTCGCCGACGCCGACCTTGTCGGCCTGCACCTGCTCGAAGGTTTCCTGCTGCATGAAGTGCCAGTACTCGCCATCGGAATACAGGAACTGCATGTTGGTATCGACCACGTCGGCCGCTTCCACGCTGTCGGTCGCCTTCATGGTCATTTCGACCACGCGCCCGGACTTGATGAAGCGGTACTTGATGCGGGTGAAGGCCTGGCCCTTGCCGGGCTTGACGTATTCGGTCTCGGTGATGATCGCGGGTTCGCTGTTGACCAGGATCTTCATCCCGGTCTTGACGTCGTTCATGCCGTAGCTGGCCATCTGAAACTCCTCGGGTAAGGCAAACCCGCCGCGTTCGGCGGCCGGCCGGATAGAATGGAAAGCCCCGCCGCAACCGGCGGGCGCTCGTTTTATGACCGCCTATGATAACCGCAGCCCCCCGCCCGATGCAGCCGTCCCCGTCCCCCGCCGTTCTGGCCCCGCCGCGCTGGCAGCAGTTGTGGCGCGATGCCGTGCGCGACCCGCGCGAGTTGCTGGCGCTGCTGGGGCTGGACCCGCAGGCGCTCGGCGTCTCCGAACAGGCTGCGACGCAGTTCGCGCTGCGCGTGCCGCGCGGCTTCGTCGCACGCATGCGCCATGGCGACCCGCACGATCCGCTGCTGCGCCAGGTGCTGCCGATCGACGCCGAACTGCGCCGGGTGCCGGGCTTCGCGCTGGACGCGGTCGGCGACGCGGCGGCCAAGAAGGCCGACGGGGTGATCCAGAAATACCGCGGCCGCGCGCTGCTGGTCGCCACCGGCAGCTGCGCGGTGCACTGCCGCTACTGCTTCCGCCGCCACTTCCCGTATGCCGAGGAAACCGCGGCGCGCGACGGCTGGCGCGAGGCGGTGGCGGCGATCGCCGCCGATCCGGACATCGACGAGGTGATCCTGTCCGGCGGCGATCCGCTGTCGCTGGCCACCTCCAAGCTGGTGGAGCTGACCGAGGCGCTGGCGGCCATTGCGCACCTCAAGCGCCTGCGCATCCACAGCCGCCTGCCGGTGGTGCTGCCCGAGCGCGTCGACGCGCCGCTGCTGGCCTGGCTGCGCGCCCTGCCGTGGCCGGTGGCGTTCGTGATCCACGCCAACCACGCCAACGAATTCGATGCGAGCGTGGACACCGCGCTGGCGCAGCTGCGCGACACCGGCGCGCAACTGCTGAACCAGGCGGTGCTGCTGCGCGGGGTCAACGACAGCGTCGAAGCGCTGACCGCGCTGAGCGAGCGCAGCTTCGCCGCCGGCGTGCTGCCGTACTACCTGCACCAATTGGACAAGGTCGAGGGCGTGGCCCATTTCGAAGTGGACGACGCCACTGCGCGCACGCTGCACCAAGCCTTGGCCGCCCGCTTGTCCGGATATCTGGTACCGAAGCTGGTGCGGGAGATTCCCGGCGACACCGGCAAGCGCCCGCTCTGAAGAGCTGGGATTCGGGATTGGGGGATTGGGGATTCGGAAAAGCGGGTCCCCGTACGCGACACCCTAAAAGGGCGCGAATGGCGTCTTTGGCGAAGCGCCGGCTAATGGGCGGCTGCGGCTTTGGCTTTTCCGAATCCCCAATCCCGAATCCCCAATCCCAGCTCTTCAGTTAGTCTGCATGGCAATGCTAGCGCTACCAAAGGGATGCTGACCGACGACGACGGCAGCACCTGGATCGCCTGGGGCAACCGCCAGTGCTATCTGGCCAAGCTCAAGCCCAACATGATCGAACTCGACGGGCCGATCCGCGAGATCACCCCGCCGCATTTCGAGGAAGGCCCGTGGCTGCACAAGCGCGGCGACCTGTATTACCTGACCTATGCCTCGCTGGACCGGGCCACCCAGCGCGACGAGCACGTGTCCTACGCGACCGCGCCGGCCATCACCGGGCCATGGACCTACCGCGGCGAACTGACCGGCTCGGGCAAGTACAGCTTCACCATCCACCCGGGCATCGTCGAGTTCAAGCGGCACTGGTACCTGTTCCTGCACAACGCCACGCTGGCGATCGGCGACTTGAACGGCGCCATCGGCCGGCGTGCGGTGACCGTGGAGTACCTGCATTACAACCCGGACGGCAGCATGCAACCGGTACGGCAGAGCGAGGCCGGGGTGTCGATTCCCGACACAGCCCACTGAAGCCCAGCCACACGCCGCGTTTCTGTAGGAGCGGCTTCAGCCGCGACAGAGTCTGTCGCGGCTGAAGCCGCTCCTACAATAACAACACGGGCGCGATCGTCCCGAATCGGCACGCGCCTAGCCGCGCGGCACGCCCTCGTTGGCCAGCAGCTGCCGGAATTCGGCGGCGCTGAGCGGATGGCTGAGCCAGAAGCCCTGCCCCAGTTCGCAACCGCGCTCGCGCAGCAGTTCGAACTGCACTTCCTGTTCGATGCCCTCGGCGACCACGGTGATGCCCAGCGAATGCGCCATCGCGATGATCGCGGTGGTCAGCGCCAGGTCGTCGGGGTCGCGCTGCAGGTCGGCGACGAAGCTCTTGTCGATCTTGACCCCGTCCACCGGCACCTGGCGCAGGTGGCTCAGCCCGGAGAAGCCGGTGCCGAAATCGTCCAGCCACACCTTGACCCCGGTGCGGTGCAGCCGCGCCAGCATGCTCGCGGCCTGCAGCTCGTCGCCGATCACCGCGGTCTCGGTCAGTTCCAGGTGCAGCTGCGCCGCCGGCAACCCGGATTCGCGCAGGCAGTCGGCGACGGTTTCCGGCAGGTCGCCGCTGCGCAGCTGCCGCGGCGACACGTTGACCGACACGAACAGGTCGCGGCTGCCGTCGAAGCGCTGCCAGTGCGTGGCCTCCATGCAGGCCGCACGCAGCACCTTGGGGCCGATGCTCTCGATCAACCCGCTCTGCTCGGCCACGTCGATGAACACCGTCGGCGAGATCGTGCCCAGTGCCGGATGCTGCCAGCGCAGCAGCACTTCCACGCCGACCATGCGCCGGTCCAGGGTGCGGAAGATCGGCTGGTACACCAGCTTCAGCTCGTCGCGATCCCAGGCGCCGCGCAACTCGTGCTCCATGTGCACGCGCCGCTCCACCGCATAGTCCATTGCGCGGCTGTAGAACCGGTGGCAGTTCTTGCCGGCCAGCTTGGCCTGGTACATCGCGATGTCGCCGTTCTTCAACAGCGCCGAGGCGTCCTCGGCGTCGCCGGGATAGACGGTGATGCCGATCGAGGTGCCCATGAACACCTCGCGGTCCTGGATCCGCAGCGGCTCGCGCAGCTCCTGCACCAGGCGCTCGGCCAAGCCGGTGGCGACCTGCACCACGTGTTCGTCCTCAACCAGGATCACGAACTCGTCGCCGCCGAAGCGCGCCAGCAGCGCGTCGTGCCCACCGAGTTGATCCACCGCCAGCTGGATGCGCCGCGCGAACTGCAGCAGCGCCTCGTCGCCGGCCTCGTGGCCGAGGGTGTCGTTGATCCGCTTGAAGTCGTCGATGTCGGCGAACAGCAACGCCAGGCGCCGATGCGAGGCGCGTGCCGACAGCATGCGGTGGTCCAGCGCTTCGCGGAACGCGAGCCGGTTGGTCAGCCCGGTCAGGGCATCGGTATAGGCCATGTGGCGCACGTCGCGGTCGTGGCGCGCGATCGCCTCGCTCATGCGCCCGAACGCGCGCAGCAGTTCGCTGACCTCGTCGTGGCGGCCGCTGTCGCGGCGCTCCACCACGTAGTCGCCGGCCTCGATCTGGCGCGCGGCCGCGGCTAGCCAGCGCACCGGCGCCACCAGGGTGCGCTGCACGTAGATCGCCACCATCACCGCGGTCAGCGCCAACGCCGCCAGCAGCAGCAACAGCCAGCCCAGGTGGCGCTTGCCCAGCGCGTCCAGGCGTTCGTCCAGGTTCTCGCCGGCCTTGCGCTCGTAGACCAGCGCGCGCGTCCAGGACATGCCCACGCGCACCCCGCCCACGCGTTGGTCGCCGATCATGATCGGCATCGACACGTCCAGGATCTCGTCGGACTCCTGCGCCAGCAGGCCGTTGGCCTTGATCGCCGCATCGGCCATCGGCCCGCGCATGCGCTGGCCATAGCCGGGCAGATCGTCGCTGCCGTCGTGGATCAGGCGACCGTCGGCGTCGTACACCAGCACGTAGGCCACCGCCACGTAGCCCAGCGCGGCGCGCACCTGGGCGCCGATCGCGTCCAGGTCCGAGTAGTACACCGGATTGGCCAGCGAATCGGACAGCTGCCGTGCCAGGGTTTCGCCGCGGGTGCGCATGCTGCGGTCGAACAGGCCATGGATGACGTTGCCGCTGAGCGTGCGCACCTCGTTCTGCATCGCCGCCTGCCGCTCCAGCATCAACGCCAGGATCGCCATGATCAGCAACGCGGCCACGCCCATCGCCAGCAGGAACCTGGCCTGCAGTCCGAAACGCAGCCTCTTCATTCGACTTCCAGCTTGACCTGCGCAACGCCGGCACGCAGCTCGTCCAGCCGCTTCTGCGAGGCGCGGTCCACCGGGTAGAAGCCGGAGGTGCCGAAGAACTTGTGCAGCGCGGCGCTGCACTGCGGGTCGTCGGCGGCTTCCAGCAACACCTCGCGCAGACGCGCCTCCACCGGCGAAGGCAGGTCGCTGCGCACCATCTCCACCGCGCGCGGGAACGGCTCGCTGCGGTAGATCACCCTGAAATCGCGGCGGAACGCGGGCGGAACGCGGCGATCGTCGTCCCAGTCCAGGTTGCTCAGCGCGCCGGCGTCCACCAGGTGCTTGTGCACGTAGGAGGCGATGTTGAGCTCGGAGCGCGCGAACACGTAGCCGACCGTGTTCGCCGAGGCCCGGTCCTTCGGCGAAAGCAGGATCTCCGGATGCAGATCGTGCTCGAACAGGGTCATCATCGGCACCAGGTAGGCGCTGGTGGACAAGGTGCTCTGCAACGCCAGGGTGCGGCCCTGCAGGTCGGCCAGGGTGTGCACCGGCCCGTCGCGGCGCACGAAGAACACAGTGTGGTATTCGCGCACGCCGTTGCGCTCGGTCAGCAGCAGCGGCCGCACCCCGCCGCGCTGCTGCAGCGCCATCCCGGTGGCCGCGGTCTCGGTGACCCAGTCGACGCGGCCGCGGCGCAGGTAGCTGCTCATCTGCTGGGTGTCGCGGGCCATCAGGATCTGCCCGGAGGTGATGCCGACATTGCGCATGCGCGGCACCACGTAGTCCAGCAACGGCTTCAACTGCTCGTAGTGGGCCTTGGGGTTGTCGCTGATGCGGCCCAGGACCAGCACCGTCGGACGCGCGTGCGCCAGCCCAGGCCAGCAGATCGCCAGCGCCAGCCACACCATGACGAAACGCCACCGCGAGTTTTGCAAACCACATTCCCCATGTAGAGGCTGTAAGCCTAGCCGAAAGCGTCAGCGGGCGACAGCTGGGTAAGCCGGGATTGGGGATTCGGGATTGGGGATTTGCGACGGTCGTGGCGCGGCAGGCAGAAGAACGTCCTGTGCGCTGCGGCGAGCGGCGTATCGCCGATGGCCGGGATCGCTGCGTTGCCGAGGCGCGGGCCCCGGCTCACGAAACTAACTGCGCGCCTGTCCCGCCAGCCGCGCCATGCGTTGCGCGTCGGACAGGATGCCGCGCAGCAGCCGCACTTCCTGCTCGGTCAGCGCGTTGCGCAGGAACAGCCGGCGCAGCTTGCGCATCGCCGAATCCGGCGCGCGGCCCTTGTGGAAGTCGATGTCGTCCAGGGTGTCGGCCAACTGCCCGAACAGGCCTTCCAGTTGCGCATGGCTGGCCGGCGCCTCGCGGAAACCGGGCTCCGGCGGCGCGTGCACCGTGCCCTCGCCGCGCAACTGTGCCAGGCGCAGTTCATAGGCCAGGACCTGCACCGCCGCTGCCAGGTTGAGCGAACTGAACGCCGGATCGGAGGGAATGTGCACCGCCGCGTGGCACAGCTGCAGTTCCTCGTTGGTCAGGCCGGTGCGCTCGCGGCCGAACACCAGCGCCACCTCGGCCTGCCCGGCGGCCGCGCTCACCAGGCGCTGCGCACCCTCCGCCGGCAGCAGTTCTTCCAGCGACACGCGCCGGCTGCGCGCGGTGCAGCCCAGCACCAGTTGGCAGTCGGCCACCGCCTCGGCCAGGGTGGCCAGCACCGGCGCCTGCTGCAGCACGTCCTCGGCTCCGGCCGAGCGCCGGTAGCCGTCCTCGTCGAGCGCGCGCTCCGGCGCCACCAGTACCAGCCGCGTCTGGCCCATGGTCTTCATCGCCCGCGCCGCCGCGCCGATATTGCCGGGGTGCTGGGTACCGACCAGGACGAAGCGGATGCGGGCTGAAGCGGTCATGGCAGGAAGATGCGGAGCGAACGGGGCGTAGATGGTAAACTGTGCGGCCGGCCTTGGCGCCGGACTGTTCTTTTCCTCCGCCAGATCCTTCTCCGCCCTCTCGGGAGCCGTTGCCATGCAAAAACCCGCCGTCACCGTCATGGTCAAGGCCGCCCGCCTCGCCGGCAATGTGCTGTTGCGCCATATCAACCGGCTGGAAGCGCTGAACGTGGTGCAGAAGGACCGCATGGACTACGCCAGCGAAGTCGATGCCGACGCGGAGAAGGTGATCGTCAAGGAACTGCGCCGCGCCTATCCCGATTACGGGGTGATGGGCGAGGAAGGCGGCGTGCAGGGCGGCGGCCGCTACATGTGGGTGATCGACCCGCTCGACGGCACCAGCAACTACCTGCGCGGCTTCCCGCATTACTGCGTGTCGATCGCCCTGGTCGAAAACGGCGAGCCGATCGACGCGGTGATCTTCGATCCGCTGCGCAACGAGCTGTTCACCGCCAGCCGCGGCAACGGCGCGGTCCTCAACGACCGCCGCATCCGCGTCAGCGAGCGCAAGGAACTGAACGGGGCGATGGTCAACACCGGCTTCGCCCCGCGCGAGCGCAAGCGCACCAGCGCCCAGCTCAAGTGCGTGGACGCGCTGATGGTGCAGGCCGAGGACATCCGCCGCACCGGCTCGGCCGCACTGGACCTGGCCTATGTGGCCTGCGGCCGCACCGACGCCTACTTCGAGGCGGGGGTGAAGGCCTGGGATATCGCCGCCGGCGTGCTGCTGGTGCGCGAGGCCGGCGGCCGCATCACCGACTTCAAGGGCGCCACCCCGGGCCGCATCGACGACCGCGGCGTCCCGCAGTTCCAGATCGTGGCCGGCAACATCAAGCTCAGCGACGCGCTGCAGAAGCTGATCGTCAACACCGGGTATGCGGCGGAGTTCGACGCCAAGTTCTGAAGGGGCTGGGATTGGGGAGTGGGGATTGGGGATTCGTAAGAGCGGCATCTCCTCGCCGCCTCTCCCTTCCCAAACAAAAAAGCCGCGCAGATGCGCGGCTTTTTTGTTGCAGAACCGGGAACCCGCTTTTGCGAATCCCCAATCCCGACTCCCCAATCCCCGCCCCATCAGGGCCTGCGCGCCAACGCCTCGACGTCCTTCGCCTTCGGCAGCAGGTCCTGCTTGCTGACCTGGAACGGGCCGATCGACAGCAGCGGCACCGCCACGATCACCGAGGACACCACCACGATCACCGCGCCGATCATGTGGGTCAGGGCCAGGCCTTCCATCGAGTTGCCGCCGTACAGGTACAGCGCCAGCGCCGACAGGAAGAACATCACCGCGGTGATCACGGTGCGCGACAGGGTCTGGTTGATCGAGCGGTTCAGCACCTCGATCGGCTCCACGCGCAGGCTGCGGAAGTTCTCGCGCACGCGGTCGAACACCACGATGATGTCGTTGATCGCAAAGCCCATCACCGACAGCAGGCCGGCCAGCACGGTCAGGTCGAACTCGCGGCCGGTGAGCGAGATGTAGGCGACGGTCACCAACAGGTCGAACAGCGCGGTCAGGCTGGCCACCACCGCGAACTTCCACTCGAAGCGGAAGCCGATGTAGATCAGGAAGCCGACCAGCATGAACAGGGTCGCGTAGACGCCGTTCAGCGCCAGGTCCTTGCCGACCTGCGGGCCGACGAATTCGCCGGGCTTCACCGTCGCCGGGTTCTCCGCGGTGGTCACCGCCTTGCGCACCTGCTCGGCGAGGTTCTTGGTCACGTCCTCGTTGTTGTGTTCGCCCTGCGGCTGCAGGCGGATCACCACCTCGTTGCCGCTGCCGACGTTCTGCACCTGCGCGTTCTCGAAGCCGGCGGCGGCCAGCTGCTCGCGCACATGGTCGATGTCCACCGGCTTCTGGAAGCTGGTCTGCACCAGCGCGCCGCCGGTGAATTCCAACGCGTAGTTGAAGCCCTTGGCGAAGATCACCCCGAGCGAGGCCACCGCCAGCACCAGCATCAGCACCAGGGTCGGACGCCGCCAACGCATGAAGTCGATCTTGGTGTCGTTCGGGATCAGATGAAGCGGGAAGATTTTCATGGAAACCTGCTCTTCAATTTTTGGACCCCGCATCTGGATGCGTGGGCTCTTGCGAGGGACTCGCCGTGTTCGTCCCCTGCGCAGCGCTGCGCAGGGTCTTGCGAAGGAGCCGCCTGCGGCTCAGATCGCCAGCGACTTGAGCTTCTTGCGACGGCTGTAGATCAGCGTCGCCAGCGCGCGCGACACGGTGATCGCGGTGAACATCGAGGCGAAGATGCCGATGATCATGGTCAACGCGAAACCCTTCAGCGGGCCGGTGCCGAACGCGTACAGCGCCACGCCGACGATGATGCCGGTGAGGTTGGCGTCGAGGATGGTGCCGCCGGCCTTGTCGTAGCCGGCGACGATCGCCGATTTCGGCGGCACGCCCAGCCGCAACTCCTCGCGGATACGCTCGTTGATCAGCACGTTGGCGTCCACCGACAGGCCGACCGACAAGGCCAGGCCGGCGAAGCCGGGCAAGGTCATGGTGGCACCGAACAGCGACATCACCGAGACCACGATCAGCAGGTTCATCAGCAGCGCCACCGAGGTGATCGCGCCGAACATGCGGTAGTACACGCCGAAGAACACCAGGGTGAACAGGAACGCGTAGACCACCGCGGTGACGCCGCGCTCGACGTTCTCCGCACCCAGGCTCGGGCCGATCACGTATTCCTCGACGAAGTCCATCGGCGCGGCCAGCGAACCGGCACGCAGCAGCTTGGCCAGGTTCTCGGCTTCGACCTTCTCCAGGCCGGTGGTCTGGAAGTTCTTACCGAACACGCCGGCGATGCGGGTCGGCGCCAGGGCTTCTTCCTTGACCCGCACGCTGCGCACTTCCTTGCCGTCGACCATGCTCACGGTCGGGATGCGCTCGATGTAGACCACCGACATCAGCTTGCCGGTGTTGGCGCTGGTGTAGTCGAACATGCGCTGGCCGGCGACGTTGTTGAGCGTGACCGCCACCGCCGGCAGGCCGTTCTGGTCGGTGCTGACGGTGGCGTTGACCATCTGGTCGCCGGACACCAGCACGCGCTTGTTCAGCAGCACCGGCGCGCCGCTGTCGCGCAGGCGGTACACCTTGGCTTCCGGAGGGATGTTGCCGGTACGCACCGCGTCCTCGGCATTGCCCTCGACCACGCCGCGGAACTCCAGCGTGGCGGTGGCGCCGATCATGCGCTTGGCCTCGGCGGTGTCCTGCACGCCCGGCAGCTCGACCACGATGCGGTCCTCGCCCTGGCGCTGGATGATCGGCTCGGCCACGCCCAGCTGGTTGACGCGGTTGCGCAGCGTGGTCAGGTTCTGCTCGATGGCGCCGGCGGCGATCTGCTTGAGCTCGGCCTCGGGCACGCTGACCGCGATGGTCTGCCCGGACACGGTATAGCTCAGGGTCGGCTGCGCCTTGCTCAGCGCGGCGCGCGCGGCGTTGACGTCGGCGCCCTCGCCCAGGCCGACCTGGATGCTGTTATCGGCACGGCGCTCGACCGAACGGTAGGGAATGCGGCTGTCGCGCAGCGTGGTGCGGATGTCCTCGGCGAAGGCGTCCAGGCGCTTGTCCAGCGCCGCCTTCTGGTCCACCTGCAGCGCGAAGTGCACGCCGCCGACCAGGTCCAGGCCCAGCACCATCGGCTTGCCGCCGATCGACGACAGCCAGTGCGGCACGGTCGAGGCCAGGTTCAGCGCCACGGTGTAGTTCTCGCCCACCTGCTGGCGCAGGATGTCGTTGGCGCGGGTCTGCACCTGCAGGTTCGGCAGGCGCACCATCAGGCTATCGCCCTCCTTGGCCACCGACTTGGGGGTGATCCCGGCCGCCTTGAGCTCGGCGCTGACCCGCTCGCGCAGGGCTTCGTCGAGCTGGCCGCCGCGGCTGGCGGTGATCTGTACCGAAGGGTCCTTCTGGTAGACGTTGGGCAGCGCGTACAACGCACTGAACGCCAGCACGATCAGGATGAGGAAATACTTCCAGCGCGGAAACTCGAGCATTGCAGGACCCCGCGCGACGCCACGCCGGCGCCGCGCCTAGCAGTAAGAGAAATGGATCAGGCGGACTTCAGCGTGCCCTTGGGCAGCACGTTGCCGATGGCGCCCTTCTGCACGCGGATGCGCACGTTGTCGGCGACTTCCACGGTGATGAAGTGGTCGCCGATGTCGGTGACCACGCCGGCCACGCCGCCGGAGGTGATGACCTCGTCGCCGCGGCCGAGCTTGTCCAGCATCGACTTGTGTTCCTTCTGCCGCTTCATCTGCGGGCGGATCATCACGAAATACATCACCGCGATCAGGATGATCGGCAGCAGGAACATCTGCATGCCGCCACCGGCGGGAGCGGCGCCGGCGGTCTGCGCCTGGGCCACGGGAATCAGGAAATCGAGCGGGTTCATCGGTGTGTCCTATGGTTTGGGCGGCCCGTCGCCGTTGCCGGCACGGACCGCTGGTTTGTCGCCGGAGGCGGCAAGCAGCCGCCGATTATGCCACGATCTCCTCTCATCCCCAGAACGGCCGCGGCGCCCCCTTCGAACGCCGCGAGACGCTTTCGCGCCGTACCCTCACCCCAACCCCTCTCCCGGGGGGAGAGGGGCTACGGCTGTTCCCTTCTCCCATCGAGAGAAGGTGCCGCGCAGCGGCGGATGAGGGTACGGGCGCAGCCTCGTGCACCTAAACTCCGCGAGACGCTTCGCGCCGGACCCTCACCCCAACCCCTCTCCCAATGGGAGAGGGGCTAAGGCTCTTCCCTTCTCCCATCGGGAGAAGGTGCCGCGCAGCGGCGGATGAGGGTACGGGCGCAGCCTCGTGCACTCAAACGCCGCGAGTCGCTTTCGCGCCGGACCCTCACCCCAACCCCTCTCCCGGGGGGAGAGGGGCTTTATCCGTGCTCCGACGGTAGCGGTGTCGCCTCGACCCCGCGCGCCGCATAGAAGGACCGGCGGAACTGGGCAAAGGTTCCCGCGGCGATCGCCGCGCGCATGTCGGCCATCAGTTTCTGGTAGTACCAGAGGTTGTGCAGGGTGCCCAGCATCGGCGCCAGCATCTCGTTGCAACGGTCCAGATGGCGCAGGTAGGCGCGGGTATAGCCGCCGCTGCAGGCGTGGCAGCCGCAGCCCGGCTCGATCGGGTCCAGGTCGCGCTCGTAGCGGGCGTTGCGGATGCGCACGGTGCCGAACGAGGTGAAATAGTGACCGTTGCGCGCGTTGCGGGTCGGCATCACGCAGTCGAACATGTCCACGCCGCGGGCCACGCCCTCGACCAGGTCCTCGGGCCGCCCCACCCCCATCAGGTAGCGCGGCCGGTCGGCCGGCAGCCGCGGATGCAGGTGTTCGAGCATCGCATTGCGCTCGTGCTCCGGCTCGCCCACCGCCAGCCCGCCGATCGCGTAGCCGTCGAAGCCGATCGCCTGCAGGCCCTCGATCGAGCGCGTGCGCAGCTCCGCGTGCACGCCGCCCTGGACGATGCCGAACAGCGCCGCGTCGTTGCCCAGGCCGTCGTGCGCATCGCGCGAGCGCTGCGCCCAGCGCAGGCTCAGCTCCATCGAGCGGCGCGCGACGTCCTCGCTGGCCGGGTACGGGGTGCACTCGTCGAAGATCATCACCACGTCCGAGTCGAGCACCTTCTGGATGCGCATGCTCTCCTCCGGGCCCAGGAACACCTTGGCGCCGTCGGTCGGCGAGGCGAAGGTCACCCCCTGCTCGCTGATCTTGCGCCGGTGCGCCAGCGAGAACACCTGGAAACCGCCCGAATCGGTGAGGATCGGCCCGTCCCAGCGGGCGAAGCCGTGCAGCCCGCCATGGTCGCCGATCACGTCCAGGCCCGGCCGCAGGTACAGGTGGAAGGTATTGCCGAGGATGATCTGCGCGCCCAGCGCCTTGATCTGCTCGGGCAGCACGCCCTTGACCGACCCGTAGGTGCCGACCGGCATGAACGCCGGGGTTTCCACCGTGCCGCGCGGAAAGGTCAGGCGGCCGCGGCGCGCGGCGCCGTCGGTCGTATCGAGCTGGAACTGCAATCGGGACATTGAAAGGCCGGGATTCGGGATTGGGGATTCGGGATTGGGGATTCGGGATTGGCAAGACGCGCAGGCGGTGACGGAAAGGATTGCTACGAATCCCCAATCCCCACTCCCGAATCCCCGCTCCACAGCAACATCGCATCGCCGTAGCTGAAGAAGCGGTAGCGCTGCGCGATCGCATGCCGATACGCGTCGAAGATGCGTTCGCGGCCGGCGAAGGCCGAGACCATCATCAGCAGCGTGCTTTCCGGCAGATGGAAGTTGGTGACCATCGCATCGACGCTGCGGATGCGGTAGCCGGGCAGGATGAAGATCTGCGTTTCGCCGGCGAAGGGATGCAGTTCGCCGTCCTTCGACGCGCTCTCCAGCGCGCGCACCACCGTGGTCCCGACCGCGATCACGCGGCTGCCGGCGGCGCGCGTGCGCCGCACCTGCTCGACCAGGCTGGCGCCGACGTTGAGCCATTCGCGGTGCATCACGTGCTGCGCGAGCGCCTCCACCCGCACCGGCTGGAAGGTGCCGGCGCCCACGTGCAAGGTGACATGGCCGACGTTCACGCCGCGCGCCTGCAGCGCCTCCAGCAACGGCGCATCGAAATGCAGGCCGGCGGTCGGCGCGGCGACCGCGCCGGCCTCGCGCGCGAACACGGTCTGGTAGCGCTCGCGGTCGTCCAGTCCGGGCTCGCGACGGATGTACGGCGGCAACGGCAGGCGCCCGGCGTGTTGCAGCCACGCCTCCAGCGTGTCGGGCACGTGGAACTGCAGCACGTAGAACTCACCGTCGCGCTCCAGCACCTCGGCCTCGCCGCCGGCATCCAGGGCGATGCGCGCGCCGGCCTTGGGCGACTTGCTCACGCCCAACTGCGCACGCGCGCGCTGGCCGCCGAGCAGGCGCTCGATCAGCACCTCGACGCGACCGCCGCTGCTCTTGTTGCCGAACAGCCGCGCCGGGATCACCCGGGTATCGTTGAACACCAGCAGGTCGCCGGGCTGCAGCAACTGCGGCAGGTCGCGGATCCGGCGGTCTTCGAACGGCGCCGGCGCCGGCGGCACCAGCAGCAGGCGGCTGGCGGAACGCTCGGCCAGCGGCGCCTGCGCGATCAGTTCCTCGGGCAATTCGTAGCGGAAATCGGACTTCTTCAAGGCCGGCGCGTCACAGTACAGGGGGTCGGCCATTGTAGCTGGAGGGCCGGGATTGGGGATTCGGGATTCGGGATTCGCAAAAGCGCAGTGCCTGCTCCGCTTGACCAATCCCCAATCCCGAATCCCCAATCCCGGCCCCTCAGCGCTCGAACTTGGTGGACAAGATGATCGACGAGGTGGTCCGCTCCACCCCGTCGACCGCGCCGATGCGGTCGGTCAGCACGTCCATGTCGTTGACCCCGGGCACCACGCCCAGCGCGATCAGGTCGTAGGAGCCGCTGACCGAATGCAGCACGCGGACCTCGTCGATCTCGCGCAGCGCCTTGACCACCGAGGTCATCTTCTTCGGTAGCACGGTGATCAGGATGTGCGCGCGGATGTGGCCCTGCTCGAAGTCGTCGCGGGTGCGCACGGTATAGCCGCAGATCACCCCCTCGCGCTCCAGCCGCTCGATCCGGCTCTGCACGGTGGTGCGCGACAGGCCCAGCCGGCGCGCGATCTGCGCGGTGGAGGCGCGGGCGTCCTCGCGCAGCAGCGAGAGCAGGCGTTCGTCGGAGGATGTGATCTTCATGCGCGGGCGGATTTCGTCGAATCGACGAAATTATCCGATTTCCTGCACAAATCAACTCTGCCAACCGACGATCCGGTCCCGATAATAGAAGGTCTATCGCTGAACGCCCCGCCTTCCAGGAGATCCCGCATGTCCGTCCTCGGCCCCCTCGCCCCGCTGCGCGCCCATGCCGGCGAACGCCTGACCGCCGGCCTGGACGATGCCAGCATCGAACGCCTGGCCGCCTCGCACCCGCAGCTGGGCGCCGCGATCGATGCCGCCGCCGCCGATTATCCGCGCCTGGCCGCAGAGTTCGCCGAGCTGCTGGAGCTGGACGAGATCGAGCAGATCCGCGTGCTGCAGGCCGGCTTCGTCAACTTCTACGCCGACGACGCGGTGACCCCGTACGTGGCGGTGGCCGCGCGCGGGCCGTGGGTGGTCACGCTGAAGGGCGCGGTGCTGTACGACGCCGGCGGCTACGGCATGCTCGGCTTCGGCCACACCCCGGACGCGGTGCTGGAGGCGATGGCGCGGCCGCAGGCGATGGCCAACGTGATGACCCCGAGCCTGTCGCAGCTGCGCTTCGAGCGCGCGCTGCGCGCCGAGATCGGCCAGCAGCGCGGCAGCTGTCCGTACAGCAAGTTCATGTGCCTCAATTCCGGCTCCGAAGCGGTGGGCCTGGCCGCGCGCATCGCCGACATCAACGCCAAGCTGCAGACCGACCCGGGCGCGCGCCATGCCGGCGCCCGGATCAAGCGCATCGTGGTCAAGGGCAGTTTCCACGGCCGCACCGACCGCCCCGGGCTGTATTCCGATTCCAGCCGCAAGGCCTACGTGCAGCACCTGGCCAGCTATCGCGGCGAGGACTCGGTGATCGCGATCGCCCCCTACGACGTGGACGCGCTGCGCCGCGCCTTCGCCGACGCCGAGCAGCACGGCTGGTTCGTCGAGGCGGTGTTCCTGGAGCCGGTGATGGGCGAAGGCGACCCGGGCCGCGCGCTGCCGCCGGCGTTCTATGCCGCCGCGCGCGAGCTGACCCGCCCCCACGGCAGCCTGCTGCTGGTCGATTCGATCCAGGCCGGGCTGCGCGCGCACGGCGTGCTGTCGGTGGTGGACTACCCCGGCTTCGAGCAGCTCGATCCGCCGGACATGGAGACCTATTCCAAGGCGCTCAACGCCGCGCAGTACCCGCTGTCGGTGCTGGCGGTGACCGAGCACGCCGCGCAGCTGTACCGCAAGGGCACCTACGGCAACACCATGACCAGCAACCCGCGCGCGCTGGACGTGGCCAGCGCCACGCTGGCGCAGCTGACCCCGCAGGTGCGCGCCAACATCCGTGCGCGCGGCGCCGAGGCGGTGCAGAAACTGGAGAAGCTCAAGAGCGAGCTCGGCGGGCTGATCACCCAGGTGCAGGGCACCGGCCTGCTGTTCTCCTGCGCCCTGGCCCCGCAGTTCAAGTGCTACGGCGCCGGTTCCACCGAGGAGTGGCTGCGCCAGCACGGGGTCAACGTGATCCACGGCGGCGAGAACTCGCTGCGTTTCACCCCGCATTTCGCGATGGACAGCGAGGAACTGGACCTGCTGGTCGGGCTGATCGGCCGCGCGCTGCGCGAGGGTCCACGCCTGGCGCAGGCCGCGGCCGCCTGAGGCCGGCTGGCGCATGCTGCAGGAGCTGGCCGAGGCGATCGCCCGGCCGCTGTTCGAACTGGTCCTGCAGTTGTTCGGCTACTGGAGCGGCCGCATGCTGCTGCCGGTGCTGTCGCTGGGCCGGATCCGCGCCGAAGCCCGCCGCGACCAGCCACCGCGCCGGTCCGGCAAGCGCCGCCACGGCAATCCGCTGTTCTACCGCGACGCCAGCGGCGGCCTAGTCGCCAGCGACGATGCGGTGATGGTCCTCGGCCTGGCGTGCTGGGCGTTGCTGGCGCTGGCCACATTCCTGCTCTACCGCCTGCCGCGGTGAAGCGCCGCTGCGGTGCTTGCATGCACGGTCGCCGCACTCTCCCATGCAACGCACCTGCACCGGCTTGGCGCGCCGACGGCCGCGACGCGGACGACTGCCTGCGCGCCTGGACAGAGTGCCGCACCCCGCGATGGCCGACATAACGGCCGGTCGGACGCAGCGCGCTACTTCAGATAGCTCTTGAGGATGGCGGCGACATCCTCGACCGCCAGCTCTCGTTCGCCGACCTGTTCGGGCTTTGCCACATGGTGCCTGAGGTGATCGGCCAGCAACTCGATCATCAGGCCCTGGGACGCTCCGCGGACGGCGGCGACCTGGGTCAGCAGCGCCGTGCAGTCCACTTCCTGCGCTTGGCTCAACGCCTTTTCCAGCGCTTCCACCTGCCCGCGCAGGCGCCGGACGCGTGCGAGCAGCTTGGGTTTCTTATCGTTGAGATGCGCCATGCATACCCCTCGGGGGTAATTTGTATACCATAGGGGGGTATTTTATCCCAGGCAGCCTCCTCCATGTCGATTTCGACCATCGCCGCGCAACGCGCCCATTCGCACGCCTTCGCCGGCGGCAACCCGCTTGCCGAGCGCAGCACCAGGAGGGCGGTCGTGCTCACCACGGTCATGATGGTGGTGGAGATCGTCGGCGGCTGGTCGCTCAATTCCATGGCCCTGCTCGCCGACGGCTGGCACATGAGTTCGCACGCATTGGCGCTGGGCCTGGCACTGTTCGCCTACGCCTTTGCCCGCCGTCACGCCAACGATGCCCGATTCGCGTTCGGAACATGGAAGGTGGAGGTGCTGGGCGGCTACACCAGCGCCATCCTGCTGCTGGGCGTCGCCGGTCTGATGGCATTCCAGTCGGTCGAACGCCTGTTTTCGCCGACGCCGATCCATTACCAGGAGGCGATCGTCATCGCCGGCATCGGCCTGCTGGTCAACCTGGTCTGCGCCTGGTGGCTACGCGATTCCCATGACCACGGGCATCACGGGCACGACCACCATCACGGGCACGGACATGGACATGGACACGACCATGCGCATGGCCACGGCCACGGCCATAAGGATCTGAATCTGCGGGCCGCCTACCTGCATGTGGTGGCGGACGCAGCCACCTCGGTCCTGGCGATCCTGGCATTGCTGGTGGGAATGCTGTGGGGAGCGCGGTGGATGGATCCGGCCATGGGCATCGTCGGCGCCGTGCTGGTGACGGTGTGGGCCTGGGGGCTGCTGCGCAGCAGCGGCAAGGTGCTGCTGGACGCGGAGATGGACGCGCCGGTGGTGGCGGAGATCCGCGACGTCATCGACGCGTTGCCGTCCGCTGCGGCAATCAGCGATCTCCACGTGTGGCGGGTCGGCGGCGACAAGTACGCCTGCGTCATCAGCCTGGTGACCGCGGCGGACCTGACGGCCGACGCGGTCCGCCGTGCACTCGGCGTGCACGAGGAACTGGCGCACATCACGGTGGAAATCCACGTCGACGCCGCTGCGCGGACGGCCTGACCGGCAATGGGCACGCCGCATCGCGGCGGACACTCGGCGATGCGAGGCCATGCGTGCTGGCACCGGTCCGCGAACGCACCGGAACGGGCGCGACCATCGCAGGACGACCACGAAAACGCGCAGCGGCTGCGTCGCATGGCAGCTGAAACCTGACGCAGGTACAGCGCCGTGCTGCGCCCGCAGCGCTGCGTCACATGGCCCCGAACAGCTTGCGGTAGCGCGTCGGGGTCAGCGAGAGCCGCCTGCGGAAGTGATGCCGCAGCGTTTCGGAAGAACCGAATCCGCACAGGGTGGCGATCTCCTCCACCGGGATGGCCGAGCGCTCCAGCATCTCCTTGGCACGCGCCACGCGCGCGCCAGCCAGCCACTCGCCGGGCGATTGGCCGGTGGTGGCCTGGAACCTGCGCAGGAAGGTGCGCACGCTCATGCCGGCGTCGGCGGCCATCGAGGCGACCGTATGCGCGCTGGCGAGCTCGCGGGTCACGCCTTCCAGCAACGCTCCCAGGCGCGAACTTTCCCTGGGCACCGGCACTGGCCGCTCGATGAACTGCGCCTGGCCACCGTCGCGGTGCGCCGGCATCACCAGGCGGCGCGCGACCTGGTTGGCGACGGCCGGTCCGAAATCGCGGCGCACGATGTGCAGGCACAGATCGATGCCGGCCGCGCTGCCGGCAGAGGTGAGGATGTCGCCATCGTCCGTGTACAGCACCGCGGGGTCCACCGACACCTGCGGATACTGCGCCTCCAGCGCCGCAGCGTGGCGCCAGTGCGTCGTCGCCCTGCGCCCCGCCAGCAGCCCCGCCTGGGCCAGGACGAAGGCGCCAGCGCAGATCGACACCATGCGCGCGCCGCGGCGCTTGGCCTGCTGCAGTGCGTGGATCAAGGCCGGCGCTGCGGCAGCATCGGGCCCGCGCCAGCTCGGCACGATGATCGTATGCGCCTGCTGCAGCAACTCCAGCCCGCCATCGACGCGCAGCGAGCGCACACCGAGCGCACGCAGATCGCCGGGCTCCGCCGCCGCGACAGCGAAGCGGTACCAGTTGGGCCCGACCTCCGGACGCGGCAAACCGAAGATCTCGGTGGCGATGCCGAATTCGAACAGCCCCAGTTGGTCGTAGGCCAGCACCACGACGAGCGGCGTCTGCGGGACCGGGCGGCGCGATGCAGGCTTTGGCATGATCTTGACGATATATGGCGTTCACGCCACTTTCAAGACGGATTTCCGCACCGCAACATCGGCTTGACGCGCTTGCCGCGCAACCGGCTCAGGACCTCAATGCACACCTCACCGACCCGCGACACGCTGTTCCTCGCAGCTCCCGGTTTCCGCGTCGACGGCCAAGGGCCGTTCTACTGCGGCGACGGGATCGCGATCGAGGGCGTGCTGGCGCTGTTTCCCCAGGTGCTGGCGTGGCTGGACGTGCAGCGCATCGCCTTCGCGCGCCCACGGTCGGCGCTGGTGGCCTTGCTCGGCGAGGCGCACCAGTCGCTGCCGGTGCTGGTGCTGAGCGACGACTCCGACGCGCATGGGGTGGCCTTCGAGTTGCATGGGCGCCTGCGCTTCAACAACCAGCCCGACGCCATTCGCCGCTATCTGTCGGCACGCGGAGGGCTGCCCAGTCAGCGCTAGCCGTGCAGACCCTGCGCGCGCCGTCGCGCGCCCGCATCCGCACGTTCCCTCCGCATCCTTTCTGGAACGCATCATGAGCAGACCGACCCTCATCGCCCTGGCCATCGCCGCCGGCGTCCCGGCAACTTCAGCCGCTCAGGATTCCACCAACGCTGCGCCCGCGGAACGGCAGGCCAAGACGCTCGACGCGCTGGTGGTCAGCGGCAGGGTGCGGTCCCTGGAACAGTTCACTCCGACCGGCAGCCGCCTGAACCTGTCGGCGCGGCAGACGCCGGCATCGCTGGACTCGGTCAACGCCGCGGCCATGGAAGCGCACGGCCTGCAGACCGTCGAGAAGGCCGCCGAAAGCCTGCCGGGGGTCAGCACCGGCGGCTCGCCCGGCAATCCGGCCACCTTCTCGATGCGCGGCTTCACCGACGGGCAGATCACCATCCTGCACAACGGCCTGTATCTGGGGCCGTCGAACATGACCAACCGACCGCAGAACACCTTCAACCTGCAGAGCGTGGAGGTGCTGAAGGGTCCGGCGTCGGTGATCTACGGACAGGGCGCGGTGGGCGGCGCGGTGAATGTCACCAACAAGGCCCCCACCTTCGGCCCGACCCAGTACGAATTGATGGCCGGCATCTCGCGGTTCGGCGGCAGGGAGGCGGGCGTCGGCGCGGGCGGCGGGCTCAGCGACACGCTGGCGTACCGGTTCGACATCAGCCGCTTGTCCTCCGACGGCTACGTGCATGGCGCGAACTCGAGCGCGCTGAACGCCACGTTCTCGCTGCTGTGGCGCCCACGCGACGACTTCAGCGCGCAGCTGTCCGTCGACTACGCCAACGACAACCCGACCACCTACTTCGGCACCCCGCTGGTGCCGGCCACCAGCGCCAGGGATCCGATCCGCGGACTGCTCGCCGCGCCCAACGGCTACGTCGTGGACCGCGCGATGCGCAGCAACAACTACAACGTGGCCGACGCCGACATCGCCGCGCACCAGGTGTGGCCGCAGGCCTTGCTGAAGTGGACGCTGAGCGAGGGCATCACGCTGCAGAACCTGAGCTACTATTTCCGCGCGTCGCGGCGCTGGATCAACGCCGAAAGCTATACCTACGACACCGCCACCTCGCGCATCGACCGCGACCGCTTCTTCGTATTCCACGAGCAACGGCTGTGGGGCAACCAGACCAGCCTCACCGTCGACCGCCCGCTCGGCCGGTTCGGCAACCGCTTCGTGGTCGGCGTCGACTACAGCGACCTGGATTTCGTGCGCGACCGCGGGTTCCCCGAAGGCGACAGCGTCGATCCCTATTCGCGCGGACCGAGCGGGAGTTTCGGCGACATCGTGCGCCGCCGCAGTCCGACGCAATGGCGCAACGTCGCGCTGTTCTTCGAAGATGCGCTGGACCTGAGCGACCGGTTCAAGCTGGTCACCGGCGGACGCCACGAGCAGTTGCAGCTGGATCGCAGGAACTACGCGGCGGACGGCAGCTACATCGCGGCGACCAGCTTCTCGCGCACCTACAGGCCGACCAACGCGCGCATCGGCCTGGTCTACGCGGCGACGCCCGGCATCACCCCCTATCTTTCCTTCAGCACCGGCACCGATCCGGTCGGATCGAATATCTTCATCGTCAACGCCGGCGAGAATTTCGGCCTCAGCCGATCACGCCAGGTCGAGGCCGGGGTCAAGGCCACGAGCCTGGACCGCCGCTTCAGCGGCACCCTGGCCGCCTACGCCATCCGGCGCGAGAACATCCTGGCGCTGACCCAGCAGGACGTGCTGAGCAACGTCGGCGCGCAGACCTCGCGCGGCATCGAGTTGAGCGGCGACGCACAGCTGACCTCGCAGTGGAGCCTCAACGCCAACTACGCCTACACCGATGCGAAGTACCGCGATTTCATCGACAGCAACACCGGACTGGACGCCTCGGGGAACCGCCCGACGAACGTGCCGCAGAGCGTGTTCAATGCCTGGACCAGCGTGCGCGGGATCGCCGGGTTGCCGCTGGAGGCCGGGCTCGGGGTGCGTCGCGTCGGCAAGCGCTACGGAAACACCGCCAACACGCTCAGGCTGGACCCGTATGTGCTCGGCAACGCCTACCTGACGTACGACCTCAGCGCGTCGGTCTCGCTCAGCCTGCATGTCGAGAACCTGTCCGACAAGGACTACGTGCAGTGGGCCGACATCTACTATCCGGGCCAGGTGATCCTGGGCGAGCCGCGCAGCTACGAGCTCAGCCTGCATGCCCGCTTCTAGCGCCTCCGATCGCTGGCGCGCCATGCTGCGCTGGCTATCCTGGTTCCATCGCTGGACCGGCGTGGCGTTCTGCCTGGCATTCGCGGTCTGGTTCGGCAGCGGCCTGGTCATGCTGTTCGTGCCGTTTCCGTCGTTGCCGGAGCAGGCACGCCTGGCGCGCAGCGAGGTTCCGCGGCTGGCGCAGGTGCGGGTCGATCCGGCCGCCGCCTTGCAGGCGGCAGGCGGCGGCACCGCGCTGCGGCTGATCGCGGTGGCCGGTCGTGCGCGCTATGTGGTGGGGCGCGAGCGCACCCAGGTGGCGGTCGATGCGACCAGCGGCAGGCTGGCTGGACCGCTCGACGCGCCGACCGCCGGGGCGGTGGCGGCGCGCTTCGCCGGCATGGCGGCGGACCGGGTGAGCGCAGCGTTCGATTACGACCAATGGGTGGTGCACCAGAAGTTCGATGCATGGCGACCGTTCTATCGCGTCGCCATCGCCGATGGCGCGGGGACGCAGCTGTACGTCTCGGCGCGCACCGGCGACATCGTGCAGCGCACGCTGGCCTGGGAGCGGGCCTGGAACTGGGTCGGCTCGGTTCCGCACTGGCTGTATTTCACCGTGCTGCGGCAGCGTTTCGCCGCCTGGGACTGGACGGTCTGGTGCCTGGCCCTCGGCGCCCTGGCCGGCGCCAGCGCAGGCACCTACCTCGGCCTCTACCGGAGCTACCAGCGCGTGGCGATGCGGCGCCCCGGCTGGTCGCCGTTCAGGGGCTGGTGGCGCTGGCACCATGGCCTCGGGCTGGCCGCCGCGCTGTTCGTGTTGACCTGGATTTTCAGCGGGTGGCTGTCGATGGACCACGGCCGGCTGTTCTCGCGCGGCGTCCCCGACCCCGCCGCCGTCGAGCGTTACGCAGGAATGTCGCTGCAGAGCGCACTGCAGCCGGTACCGGCCACGGCGTTGCGAACGCTGCAAGGTTCGACCGAGCTCGCGTTCAACGTCGTCGGCGGCCACCCGGTGGCAGTGGCGAGGACGGGCTCGGCTTCGCGCGTGGAGGTGCTGGACGGCGCCGCCGGCGATGGCCTGCGCAGCGCGCTGCCGCCGGAGCTGATCGATGCAGCGGTGCAACGCGGCTGGCCGCAGGCCGCACGGCGATCGCCCGCTGCACGCAGCGACGAACTGTACCGCGCCGCGGACGCGATTCCAGCCGATGCGCTGCGCTATGGGCTTTCGGCACCGATCGGCGCCGATCTGTACATCGACGCGGCAAGCGGTCGCCCGCTGCTGCAACTGGATACCAGCCGCCGGATCTACGACTGGGTGTACTTCGCGCTGCACACTACCCGGTTCCCCGGCCTGGTCGAGCACCCCACCCTGCGACGCGTCCTGCAGGTGCTGCCGCTGCTGCTAGGGCTGGCATTTTCGACGACCGGCATCGTGCTCGGTGTCAGGCGCCTGCGAACCAGTTGGCCGCGCAGCGCCTCGCCGTAGCCTGCCGCGCGCGTCTCCTCGACGCGGCGGCGCGGAACCGTCGGCGCATGGCGAGCGGCGAACACCGCGCGCCACCAATCGCGGCGCTCCTCACTGCACGCAGGTCTTCAGCCGCAAGCTGCGCGCGATGTCGCGCCAGTCGAACGCGGCCACCGCCTGGTCGTCGTGCAAGGCATAGAACACGCCCTGCGGGAAGCGCGTGTCGCCGAGCTGATCCAGCCACACGCCGTCGGTGTTGGCGGTGACCTTGCCGGCGAAGGCGCCGACATGCGCCAGCGTCTGCCGGTCGAACACATGGAACAGGCTGCGGTCCTTGAACTGGTCGGTGCCGATCCAGTAGCCGCTGCCGTCGGCGCAGCGCAGCAGGGCGATGCCTTCGGCCTGCGCCTTGTACAGGTCCGCGCCGATGTCGCGCCCGCGGTACCTGCCGTCGGCCAGGCCGTATTCGCGCAGGCGGGTGCCGCTGGCCACGTCCTCCTCGGCCAGCAGCAGGCGGTCGTGCGCCGGATCGGCGTACACCGATTCGGCGATGCGGATCGCGCCGGCCGCGCTGGTCTCGCCGAAGGTCTGGGTCAGTGTCGCGGTCCAGGCCTTGCCTTGCCTGCGCAGCTGGTAACGGCGGAAGCGCTGGCCCAGCGCGGCCAGCGGCGGCACGGTTTCCTCGTCCGCGCCGAGCATGTAGTTGTCGCTGACGATGACCTCGATGCCGCCGTCCTTCGGCTGCGCCCACAGCCCGTACGGCTTCTGCAGATCGTCTGCGCCGAACAGCGCCACCGAGGCGAAGTCCGGCAGCGAGAAGGCCTGCACGCGATGGTTGTCGCGCTCGACCACCAGCGCCAGGTCGCCGACCACGGCGATGCCGTTGGGCCGATCCATCTGCCCGGGCGCGGCGCCCTTGCCGCCGACGCTGCGCAGGCGCTGGCCGCTGTCGCCGTCGAACACCACCAGCTCGCCGCTCTTCTTGGCGGTGGTGATGATCCAACGCCGGCCCTGCGGCGTGGTCCAGCTGGCCGGCGAATCCAGGTTGTCGGCCGGAGTGGACGCGGTGAGGAACGCTTCTGCGATCACCACATGCGGCAGCTTGGCCTCGCTCAGCAACGGATCGTGTTGCGCGCCTTCGTCCGGTTCGCGGTCGGCCGCTCCCACGCCGTTCGACGGCATGTTGGCGCAGCCCGCGACCAGCGCGCAGGCCAGTGCGAGCGCCCCCAGGCGCAGCATCGCATGCGCGCCGCTCACAGCGTCACCCGCACGCCGACGGCGAAGGTGCGGCCGTATTCCTCGTATTGCTGGGTATGCGCACGCGTGCCCTGGTAGCGTTCCAGCGGCTTGTCGAGCAGGTTGGAGGCGTCGAAGTACAACTGCACGCTGTCGGTCACCTGATAGTCGAGGCTGAAATCGAGCTGGGTGTTGGGCGCCACGAAGATATCGTAGTCGCGCGCCTTGCCCAGTTCGTCGAGGTAGGCGCTGCGGTACACCGCCGAGAGCCGGGTGGAGAAGCCGTCGCGTTCGTAGCCGAGGAAGGCGGTGTAGACGTTCCTGGACGCGCGCGGCAGGGTGAAGTCCTCGCTTTGCCGGTCTTCCAGCCCCGGGTCGAACTCGGTGTGCAGCCAGGTGCCGCTGACGCCGCCGAGCAGGCCGTTCCAGCCCTCCGGCAGGAACGCGAACTGCTGCTGCCAGTTGAACTCGGCGCCGTAGACCTTGGCACGCTTGCCGTTGATCGCCATGCCGACGTCGTAACCGGCGTAGGACGGCGCGTTGTCGATCACCGTGTCCACGATATAGCCGTCGATCGACTTGCCGAACAGGCCCAGCGAAACGATGCCGGTCTTGCCCAGGTAGCGCTCGAACGCCAGGTCGAGGTTGGTCGACACGTAGGGATCCAGGTTGGGATTGCCCAGCTCCACTTCCTCGTCGTCGTTGTTGATCGTCGCATGCGGCGCGACCTGGCCGAAGCCGGGCCGCGACACGGTCTTGCTCAGCGCCGCGCGCAGCGACCAGTCCTCGCCGCCGTTCCAGCGCAGGTGCAGGCCCGGCAACACGTTGGTGTAGCTGCTGCTGGCCTGCAGCGGGCTGGCGGCGAACGACTCGCCATCGTCGGCGACATCGACCCGGTAGCCGCTGGCCTTGAACCGGGTGCTCTCCACGCGCGCGCCGGCGATCACCCGCAACGCGCCGATATCCCAGGTGCCCATCGCATACGCGGCCAGCACGTCCTCCTTGGCGGCGTAGTCCTCCGACAACGCGCCGACCGCATTGCTGCCGACATCGCCATCATCGGCGCTGTACTGGCCGCCGTTGCGCGCCCAGTAGGCGCGCATCGCCGAGGAACGCAAGGCCTCGCCCAGGCTGTTGTGGCGATGCTTGGGCGGCGCCACGGTCCAGTCGGCCAGATCGATCTCTGGCCCCTCCGACAGCTCGCTCTCGTTCTTGTCGACGTCGCGCTCGCGCCAGCGCCCGAGCAGGCCGAACTTGTAGCTGGCGTTGTCGCCGTCGAAGCGCACGTCGACCTTGGCGCTGTATTCGTCGTCGTCGGTGCGGCCGGGCGAGAGCACGAACTTGTCGAACACGTAGTTGCCGTTGGACACCCAGTCGTCGCCGGACAGGCCGATTGTCGGCAGGCGGCCGTTCTGGTCGATGCTCACGTCGAGATCGTCGCCGTCGTACTTGAAGCGCGCCTCCTTCTCGTCGTTCACCCGCTCGCGGGTCTTGGTATAGCCGGCCTGGTAGTCCAGCACCGCGCCGCCCAGGTTGTGCTCGCCGCCGAAGCTCGCCGCCAGCGTGTCCTGCTGCTTGGTACGGTAGCGCACCCGTTTGGACAGCTTGTCCACGGGTGCCGAGTAGGTGCCGTCGCCATCGGCCTGGATGTCGTCGGCGTCGAAGGAGATCACCGTGTTCTGCCGGGTCTCGGCATCCTTGAAGCTGCTGAACAGCGTGCGCAGGTAGTAGCGGTTGTCCTGGTCCGGATGCCAGTCCAGGTTGAGGTTGGCGCCGATGCGCTTGCGGTCGATGTAATACTTGCGGCGCTGCTGCTCGACCATGACCAGGTCGCCGTTGTCGATCGCGTCGTACTCGCCTTCGGTGTTGTCGGACTGGAACTCGCGGTCCTGATAGTTCAGGCCCAGCGCGATCCCGAACGTGTCGTCGGCGAACAGGTCGCTGTAGTTGAACGAGGCCTTGGGACTGGTCTTGCTGCTGAGCTGCTGGTGATTGGCCTCGAGCTTGGCGCGGATGCTGCGGCCCTCGCGATCGAACGCCGAGGCCGACTCGACCAGGATCGCGCCGCCGATCGCATCGCCGGGCATGTCCGGGGTCGGCGACTTGACCACCTTCAGCCGCTCGGTGGATTCGGACGGGATCACGTCCATCGGCGCGGCGCGGTTGTCGCTCTCCGGGGTGCCGATGGCGATGCCGTCGATGCTGACGCTGTTGAGCGCGGCGTCCAGCCCGCGCACCACCACGAACCGGCCCTCGCCCTGGTCGCGGGTGACGCTGATCCCGGGCAGGCGCTGCAGCGACTCGGCCACGTTCTGGTCCGGATAGTCGCCCACCTCGTCGGCCGAGACCGCGTCCAGGATCGCATCGGCGCCGCGCTTGAGATCCACCGCACGCGCCTGGGCCTCGAGTTGCGGGCGCACTTCGACCCGGTCCAGGTCGATCGCCGCCGCCGCGGCGTCGGCGGCCTGCACGCCATAGGCGGCGCTGGCGGCGCCCAGGCCAAACGCGATCGCCACGAACAGCGGAGTCTTGCTAGGCACGGTATGCACGGATGCGGATCCCCATCTCACGTTAAGAATTGGGAAACAACATATTTCCGACACATTGCGTGCTAGTGACACGCCCGCCCCGGGCCAGGCAGCTGGCGGCCACGGAGCCGGCTGCGGCACACTGTGCGCACCCCCGTTGCGAGTGCGTCCATGAAGATCGTCGAAGTCCGCCATCCGCTGGTGCAGCACAAGATCGGCCTGCTGCGCGATGCCGCGCTGAGCACCAAGGGCTTCCGCGAACTGGTCACCGAACTGGGCACCCTGCTCGGCTACGAGGCCACCGCCGACCTGGAGACCGAGACGCACACGATGGACGGCTGGGCCGGCCCCACCCAGGTGCAGCGCATCGCCGGCGCCAAGATCACCCTGGTGCCGATCCTGCGCGCGGGGCTGGGCATGCTGCCCGGCGTGCTGGCGCTGATCCCGGCGGCGCGGGTCAGCGTGGTCGGCCTGCAGCGCGACGAGGAGACCTTGCAGCCGGTGCCCTACTTCGAGCGTCTCACCGGCCGCCTGGAAGAACGCGACGCGTTGATCCTGGACCCGATGCTGGCCACCGGCGGCACCCTGATCGCCACCGTGGACATGCTCAAGCGCGCCGGCGCGCGGCGGATCAAGGGCATCTTCCTGGTCGCCGCGCCGGAAGGACTGCGCGCGCTGGAAGCGGCGCATCCGGACGTGGAGGTCTATACCGCCGCGATCGACGACCACCTCAACGACAAGGGCTACATCCTGCCGGGCCTGGGCGATGCCGGCGACCGCATCTTCGGCACCCGCGTGGGTTGAGCGGCAGGCGTACAGGCCGCAGGGCCAGCGGCGCCGAAGCGGCAAGGCGTTCTGATTCCCTCGAAGCAACGCGGTGAAGCGGCCTGCCCGGACTCGGCCAGCGGTCGCGACGAGGCCGATAAAGCCCGCAGCGCCTGAAGGAAAGCCCGAAAACCCTTAGTCCGGACGCCCACACTGCGCGCGTGGAGGCGTGTCGTTTTGCTGCCGCGGCCGTGGCCGCTCCCACACCATGTGCACCGCTTCCCTGTAGGAGCGGCTTCAGCCGCGACAGATAGTGGCGCACGCGCGCTCACAACCGACGCAGGCCCGCGTTTGTGGAATGGCGGCTCGGCGGACGCCGCGTTGCGAACCGGCCGCACGCAACCGCATCGCCGGGCACGCCGCCACGCGCGCACCGCGCCAGCCGCACTCCCTTCTTCCAGGACAGGCATATGAGCTACTACATCAACGAAACCGCAAACCCGCTGGCGATCGGTGCGCAGCAATGGGCACAGGTCGGACTCGAAGGCGGCAACAACCAGGGCGCCCTGCTGCAGTTCGATCCGCTGTTTTCCAGCATCGGTATCGCGGTCGTCAACAACGGCACGCTGATCGGGTTGAACCTTACGCTCCAAGATAGTCAGGGCGACGTATTCGGTGCGGCCGACGTGCCGAAGGTGCTTGCGATCGCGCATGCAGGCATGGCACCGGGCAGCACACCGCCATGCATCGTGTTCGGGCAACTGGCCTACTGGGAAAATTCGGCGAACCAGGCCTACCAGGCGCTGCTGCAGGCGTTGCAGCCCAGCGGCCAGTTCGCGTTGGGCAACACGGCGCCAGAGGTCGGCGTGGACAACGGCGGCAGGCCTTACCTCATCCAGCAATAGCGCGCGGCGCTTCCGGCGCCGATGGCCTCGGCAACGGTCGCGACATGTCCTCGGCAGGATGGCTCACGCACCGACGAACGCCCCCCTGCGTGAGGGCAGCGGCGGGTTCAGCGCTGCAGGTTCTGCAGCGCTGCACTCACGTACACCAGCGGCGCGTTCCAGTTGATCGCCACTTCGTTGCTGGCGTAGCTGCATTCCTGGTCCAGGTAGGACAGCGCCGGCAGCGACGAGGCATAGCCGTGCTTGCACTCCGCGGCGTCCTGCTGGCCCGGCTGCGGGCCGCCGACCAGCAGGCCCGGCACCGGCATGGCGACGCCGTCGGCGATGGAGATGCGATGGTGGATGTGCAGCGGCGAACGCGCACCGATCCCGGTCACGAACGAGATGCCCAGCGGATTGCGCCCGAGCACGTAGTCCAGCTGCGACTGCGCGGCCTGCAGGTACTCGGGCTTGCGTTGCAGCTGATAGGCCTGCAGCAGCAGCATCGCCTGGTTCAGCGCGGTGCTGTTGCTGCCCCAGTGGAAATCGCCCGGGGCCATCGCCACTTTCCACGCTGAGCCCTGCCAGGTTTGCAGCAAGTGCGTGGCCACGTTGTCGATCTCGCGCGCGATGCGCGCCTGGTCCGCATGCGCGGTCAACCGCGTGCGGTGCTGCGCCAGCGACATCCACGCCAACCCGCCCACCGACCCCCAACTGGGCACGCTCGCCGGCACATTGCGCGCCAGCGCCGCGTCGTAGAACGCGTCCTCGCCGGTGGCCAGGTACAGCTCGGTCGCCGCCCAGGCGAACTCGTCGTCGAGCTTGTCGTCGTTGTAGCCGCCGGTGTGCACGTCCGCAGGCTGCCGGTACACCGCGTCCGGATGCGCCTGCGCCCAGGCCCAGGCGCGACGCGAGGCCTGCAGCATGCGCTTGGACACGCCGTCGAAGCGGTCGTCGAACGGCGCGTAGATGCGGCTGGCCTGGGCCATCACCGCGGCGAAGTCGAGCGTGGCGGCGGTGCTCTTCTGCACCACGTAGCGCGGCGCGCGCGCCTGGTCGGGCATCTGCATGCCGCCGAAGTCCAGGTTGGTCAGCTTGTGGTAGACGCCGCCGTCGTCCGGGTCCTGCATCGCCAGCAGCCACTGCAGGTTCCAGTCGACCTCGCGCAGGATGTCGGGCACGCCGCCGCCGCTGTCGGGAATGCCTTCCTTCTGCGCGGCGAAGTAGGCCGGGAATTGCTCGTAGGCGGCCAGCAGCGTGTACACGGTGATGCCGGAATTGACCACGTACTTGTTGTAGTCGCCGGCGTCGTACCAGCCCTTCGGCGCGGAAATCACCGTGCCGGCCGGACGCCCCGGCGACGCCGCCGAGGCGTGGACCAGCACATGGGTGTCGGGGTGCCCTTCCGCGCGCGCGTGGCGGCCGGCGTACTCGCCGGGCAATGCGGTGCTGGCGCGGTTGAAGTAATAGGCCTTCAGCGCCGCACGCGTTACCGCGTCGTAGGCATCGGCGGCGATGGCGAAGCTGTCCGACGGCGCCAGCCCGTCCACGCGCAGGCGATAGCGGCCCGGTTCGCGCAGCGCGGAGAAGTCGGCGATGCGCACCGTCTGCTGCGCCGGCGCCCATGTCGCCGCCGGCCCCAGCGTACCGCGCAGCACCACCTTGCCCGAGTCGGCGCGTTCGACCGCGAAGGCGTCGCCGTGCCCGTCGGGCACCACCGCGAGCTTGCTGGCGGCCGGCAGATAGCCGACCTGGTTGAGCCGGATCGGCGACATGGCGGCTTCCTCGGAACGCGAGGCGCAGCCGGCGACGACCAGGCAGGCGAGAAGCAGGCAACGCAAGGCGGTAGGCAGGTTCATGCGCCGATACTGGCCGGCCGCGATGACGGCTGCAAGCGCCGCGCGGCGGGCTTTCAGCCTCCAGCCGGGATGCCGCCGCGGCGGCGGCGCGATGGCGCGCTCGCTGTCGCCCTAGCCCGCCAGCGACCGCGCCTGCAGCGACGGCAGCTCGTGCGTGGTGACGAAACGGCCCTTGCCGTCGCGCGCCAGTTGCGCCAGCGCGCAGTCCGGGTCGTGGGTAAAGAACAGGTGCACGTTGCGCGCCAGCGCGTCCTCCAGGAACGCGCGCTTCTCGTCGATCAGCAGTTCGGCGTTGCGGTCGTAACCCATCGTGATCGGCACATGCACCCAGGAACGCCCCGGGATCAGGTCGGCGCAGAACGCGACGCCGCCATGCGCCTGTCCTTCGACCTGCTGCGCGCCGACGATCTCGGCCAGCATCAGCCCCGGCGTATGCCCATCGCTGAAACGGAAGCGCACCGCTTCGCCCAGGGTGCGCGAATAGTCGCCGTCGACCAGTTCCAGGCGGCCGCTGGCCTCCAGCAGGCCGGGCAATTCGGGAATGAAGCTGGCGCGGTCGCGCGGATGCGGCTGCAGCGCGCGCTGCCAGTGCGCCGCACCGACCAGGAAGCGCGCGTTCGGGAACAGCAGTTCCGGCGCGGCGCCCTCGCGCCACGGCGCCAACAGTCCGCCGGCATGATCGAAGTGCAGATGGCTCAGCACCACCACGTCGATGTCGGTATGCGCGACGCCGGCTTCGTGCAGCGAATCCAGCAGCACATGGCGCTCTTCCTGGATCCCGTAGCGCTCGCGCAGCGCCGGCGCGAAGAACGCGCCGACACCGGTCTCGAACAGCACCGTCTTGCCAGCCAGCGGGCGCGCCAGCAGCGCGCGGCAGGCCAGTGCGATGCGGTTGGCGTCGTCGGGCGCGGTCCACTGCTGCCACATCGCCTTGGGCGCGTTGCCGAACATCGCGCCGCCGTCGAGCTTCTGCGAGTTGCCTTGGATGGACCAGAGTTTCATTGCCGGGATTCGGGATTCGGGATTGGGGATTCGCAAAAGCGGGCGCGGGCGGCCTAGCGCGTCGGCGCTGCCAGTTGCAGCACTTCGGCGCTGCCGACCTCGTTGCGCGGATCGCTGCCGCCGCTGAGCACGTTGTTGCGCTTGTCCCACTCCACCGTCTGCAGATTGCCCCACACGTGGCTGGAACCGCGCCCGCCTTCGGCGCTGTCGCCGGGCAGCTTGAGCGTGTGGCCCATCGCCTGCAGGGCCTGCACGGTGGCCGCGTCGAAGGTGCCGGTCTCGGCCTCGATCACGTCCGGCAGCCACTGGTGGTGGTAGCGCGGCAGCGCGGCGACCTGCTGCGCGCTCAGGCCGTCGTCGTAGCCGAGGATGCCGAGCAGGACCATGGTGATGATGCGGCTGCCGCCTGGGGTGCCGAGCACGATCGTCTTGTCGGCGTTCTCCATGAAGGTCGGCGTCATCGAGCTGAGCGGGCGCTTGCCCGGCTTGGGCGCGTTGGCAGCGTAGCCCATCACCCCGAACGCGTTGGGCGTGCCGGGCTTGAGCGCGAAGTCGTCCATCTCGTCGTTGAGCAGCACGCCGGTGCCCTTGGGGATCAACCCGGAGCCGAACAGCAGGTTCACGGTCTGGGTCGCGCCGACCCGGTTGCCCTCGCCGTCGATGATCGAGAAATGGGTGGTCTCGTCGTCTTCCAGCGGGGTCGGCTGGCCCGACAGCAGGTCGCTGGGCGTGGCCTTTTCCGGGTTGATCGTCGAACGCAGGCCCACCGCGTAGTCCTTGCTCAGCAGGATGCGCTGCGGCACCGCGGTGAAGTCCGGGTCGCCGAGGAAGAAGGTGCGGTCGCGGTAGGCACGGCGCATGGCTTCCACCACCAGGTGGGTGCGGTGCGCCGGGTCCATCGCCTTCAGGTCGTAGCCTTCCAGGATCTGCAGCATGCTGGCCAGGGCGATGCCGCCGGAGGACGGCGGCGGCGCGGTGGTGATGGTCCAGCCCTTGTAGTCGAACCGGATCGGCGTGCGCTGCTTGACCGTATAGCCGGCCAGCTCCTCGGCGGTCCAGTGGCCGCCGGCCTGCTTGACTCCGGCCAACAGCTTCTTGGCGGTGGCGCCGCGGTAGAACCCGTCGAAGCCCTTGGCGCCCAGCAATTGCAGGGTGTTGGCCAGTTCCGGCTGCTTGAACAGGTCGCCTTCGGCGATCGGCTTGCCGTTGCGCAGATACACCTCGCGGGTCCCGGGATAGCGCTCCATCACCTCGCGCCGCGACTGGTAGCCCTCGGCCATGCGCCGGTACACAGGGAAGCCGTCGCGGGCGATGCGGATCGCCGGCGCCAGCGACTGCTGCAGCGGCAGCTTGCCATGCTTGGTCGCCAGTTCCACCAGCGCCGCCGGCAGGCCGGGTATGCCGGCCGACCACGGGCCGTTCACCGAGCGGTCGCGGTCCAGCGCGCCCTTGGCGTCCAGGAACCTGTCGGGGCTGGCCGATTCCGGCGCGACCTCGCGCGCGTCCAGCATCACGTCCTTGCCGGTCTTGGCGTCGTGCAGCAGGAAGAAGCCGCCACCGCCCAGGCCGGAGCTGATCGGCTCGACCACCGCCAGCGTCGAGGACACCGCCACCGCCGCGTCGAACGCATTGCCGCCCTCGCGCAGGATCTGCAGGCCGGCGTCGGTGGCCAGGCGGTGGCCGCTGGCGACGGCGGCACCGGGCGGATGCGCGGCAACGCTGGCGTTGGCAACCGGCGCCTCGGCCCATGCCGACGGCGTCAGGACCAGGGCGAGCAGCAGGACACGGCGGACGAGGCTTCTCATGCGGCGGGGGGCTCCTGTCGGTAGAACTCGGGATGATCGCGCTGCAGTTGCAGCAGCTTGGCCAGCAACTGGTCGTGGCTCTCCGGGATCGCCGGATCCGGATCGATGCACTCGACCGGACACACCACCACGCACTGCGGCTCGTCGAAATGGCCGACGCATTCGGTGCAACGGGCCGGATCGATCACATAGATCGTCTCGCCCATCGCGATGGCCTGGTTCGGGCAGGCCGGCTCGCAGACGTCGCAGTTGACGCAGAGCTCGTTGATCTTGAGGGACATTTCGCTGGATTCGGCACTAACCCGAGCATCTTACCGGATCGGGCGCGGCGGCCCCGGCATCGCGGTCACGTCCGGCGGGACGCTGCGTCGCGCAGGCGACGGCTGGCCCGACAAGCCAGAGGGCCGGGGCCGCAGCGTAGATGCATGTGACAATTGCCTGTTGCGTCCCGGGGAACGCAGCTGCCGCCCTGTCGGGCCGAGGCGCGCAGGAACGAGATCTGACGATGGATGCTGGCGGCGAAATGCAGACGTTGCCGGCGATGGCCGGACCGTCGCGGCCGCAGGCCAGCCGAGGCCTGGCCACTGCGTCGGCGGGCCTGCGCTGGGCCGGCCCGCCACGCCAGGCCGGCGCGCCCATGCAGGCACGCCGGCGCGACGGCACTTACTTCGCTTCGACGAAGATGTACTCGGCGCCGGTCGGCTGGATCACGGTCTGCACGCGCGCGTTGTCGGCGGCGTCGCCGATGTAGACCACGCGCACGCCCTTCATCGTGTTCGGCTCGACCTTGGCGAAGGCGGCGGTGATCAGGTCGGCCATCTTGGCCGAGGCCGAGGAGCCGAACGCCAGCATGTTGCCCGGCTGGATGCCGCGGCCGATGGCGGTGGTGGCGCTCTCGACCTGGCGGTCGTACTTGGCCTGGAAATCCGCATCCGACTCCGGCGGCAGGTAGTACAGGAACGGGCTGTTGGTGATGGTGCCCATGTTCTGCAGCGCCACTTCCTGCAGGTACTTCTTCCAGCCGGCATCGTCGTCCTTGGACGGCACGGTCAGCGCCGGCTTCGCATCGGCGACCGGCGCGGCGGCCTCTTCCTTCTTGCAGGCGGTGAAGCCCAGTGCCAGCGAGGCGATCAGCAGCGCACGTACGGTGTTCTTCATGGATGGCTCCCTTGTTGTCTGTGAATGGCGGACGGCTCAGCGCTGCGCCGCGGCTTGGCGGGCCTGGACCAGCGCCTGCACCACCGACGGCGGCACGAAGCCGGACACGTCCCCGCCCAGCCGCGCGATCTCGCGCACCAGCGACGACGAAATGAAACTGTGTTGCTCGGCCGGGGTGAGGAACAGCGTCTCCACCTCCGGGATCAGATGCCGGTTCATGCTCGCCATCTGGAACTCGTATTCGAAATCCGACACCGCGCGCAGGCCGCGCAGCAGCACCCCGCCGCCGACCGAGCGCACGAAATGCGCCAGCAGCGTGTCGAAGCCGATCACCTCGACATTGCGGTGCCCGGCCAGTGCCTCGCGGGCCAGGTTCACGCGCAATTCCAGCGGCAGCGTCGGCCCCTTGGACGGGCTCTGCGCCACGCCCACCACCACCTGTTCGAACAGCGGCGCGGCCCGGTTGACCAGGTCGATGTGACCGTTGGTGATCGGATCGAAGGTCCCGGGATAGACGGCAATGCGGCTGTGGGCCACGGTCATGCGTTGGACACCGCGTGAAAGTCGCCGGGAAGTGTAGCAGCGGCGCGCCGGTACAGGGCAGCGCGGACCTCGCGGCTGCCGCCCTCGCGGTACAGCGCCCACTGCGCCGGCACGGCCGGCGCCTGCCCCGCCGGCGACTCCAGGTACAGCCAGGCGTCGGCCGCCAGCCGCGCCGGCAGCCGCTGCAGCACCGCCTCCCACAGCCCGTCGGCGAACGGCGGGTCGACGAAGGCGATGTCGGCCGGGGCGTCGGCCGCCGGCGCCTGCAGCCAGCGCAGCGCGTCGTCCTGCACCACCTGGATCTGCGCCTGCGCCTGCAGCTTGGCGACGCTGGCGCGCAGGCCGGCGGCCAGCGCCGGGTCGCGTTCGACCAGGCAGGCCGAGGCCGCGCCGCGCGACACCGCCTCCAGCCCGAGCGCACCGCTGCCGGCGAACAGGTCCAGCACGCGCGCGCCGGGCAGCGCCGGCAGCAACCAGTTGAACAGGGTCTCGCGGACCCGGTCGGAGGTCGGGCGCAGCCCCGGCAGGTCCGGCACCGGCAGCCGGGTGTTGCGCCAGCGCCCGCCGATGATGCGGACCTGGCCCGCGCCGGCGCGGCTCATCGGCGGCCTCGCGACGGCCGGGAATCGGGAGGCAACGGGCACGGGATCGGCATCGACGGCGGCGGCACGGAACGGGGCCAGGATGATAGACCAGCGCCAGGGCGTCCGCTGGGGCCGCTGACGCTTGAAGCCGGGGTCGGCCGCCACCATGTCCGCTGGCAGAGCCGCGCCCTCCTCCGCGCGGCCGCCCATCCTTCATGGAGCACCTACCGATGAGCGTGGAAACCCAAAAAGAAACCCTGGGCTTTCAGACCGAGGTCAAACAGCTGCTGCAGCTGATGATCCATTCGCTGTATTCCAACAAGGAGATCTTCCTGCGCGAGCTGATCTCCAATGCGTCCGACGCGGCGGACAAGCTGCGCTTCGAGGCGCTGGTCAAGCCGGAACTGCTGGACGGCGATGCGCAGCTGCGCATCCGCATCGGCTTCGACAAGGACGCCGGCACCGTCACCATCGACGACAACGGCATCGGCATGAGCCGCGAGGAGATCGTCTCGCACCTGGGCACCATCGCCAAGTCCGGCACCTCCGATTTCCTCAAGCACCTGTCAGGCGACCAGAAGAAGGATTCGCACCTGATCGGCCAGTTCGGCGTGGGCTTCTACAGCGCCTTCATCGTCGCCGACCAGGTCGACGTGTACAGCCGCCGCGCCGGACTGCCGGCCAGCGAGGGCGTGCACTGGTCCTCGCGCGGCGAAGGCGAGTTCGAGGTCGCCACCATCGACAAGCCCGAGCGCGGCACCCGCATCGTGCTGCACCTGAAGGGCGACGAGAAGGGCTTCGCCGACGGCTGGAAGCTGCGCGGCATCGTGCGCAAGTACTCCGACCACATTGCCCTGCCGATCGAGCTGCCGAAGGAACACTACGGCGAGGACAAGGACAAGCCGGAAACCCCGGAATGGGAGACCGTCAACCGCGCCAGCGCGCTGTGGACGCGGCCGCGCAACGAGATCAAGGACGAGGAATACCAGGAGCTGTACAAGCACATCGCCCACGACCACGAGAACCCGGTGGCGTGGAGCCACAACAAGGTCGAGGGCAAGCTCGAGTACACCTCGCTGCTGTACGTGCCCGGCCGCGCACCGTTCGACCTGTACCAGCGCGACGCCTCGCGCGGGCTCAAGCTGTACGTGCAGCGCGTCTTCATCATGGACCAGGCCGAACAGTTCCTGCCGCTGTACCTGCGTTTCGTCAAGGGCATCGTCGATTCCAGCGACCTGCCGCTGAACGTGTCGCGCGAGATCCTGCAGTCCGGCCCGGTGATCGACTCGATGAAGTCGGCGCTGACCAAGCGCGCGCTGGACATGCTGGAGAAGCTGGCCAAGGACGAGCCCGAGCGCTACAAGAGCGTGTGGAAGAATTTCGGCCAGGTGCTGAAGGAAGGCCCGGCCGAGGACTTCGCCAACCGCGAGAAGATCGCCGGCCTGCTGCGCTTCGCTTCCACCCACAGCGGCGACGCCGAGCAGAACGTGGGGCTGGCCGACTACGTGGCGCGGATGCAGGAAGGCCAGGACAAGCTGTACTACCTGACCGGCGAGAGCTACGCGCAGATCAAGGACAGCCCGCACCTGGAAGTGTTCCGCAAGAAGGGCATCGAAGTGCTGCTGCTCACCGACCGCATCGACGAGTGGCTGATGAGCTACCTCACCGAATTCGACGGCAAGTCCTTCGTCGATGTGGCGCGTGGCGACCTGGACCTGGGCAAGCTCGACAGCGAAGAAGAGAAGCAGGCCAAAGAAGAAGCGGCCAAGGCCAAGCAGGGCCTGGTCGAGCGCATCCAGAACGTGCTGAAAGACGACGTCTCCGAGGTGCGCGTCTCGCACCGCCTGACCGACTCGCCGGCGATCCTGGCCATCGGCCAGGGCGACCTGGGCCTGCAGATGCGGCAGATCCTGGAAGCCAGCGGCCAGAAGCTGCCGGAGAGCAAGCCGGTGTTCGAGTTCAACCCGGCGCACCCGCTGATCGAGAAGCTGGACGCGGAAGCCGACGGCGACCGTTTCGGCGATCTGGCGCGGGTGTTGTTCGATCAGGCTGCGCTGGCTGCGGGCGACAGCCTGAAGGATCCGGCTGCGTATGTGCGTCGGCTCAACAAGTTGTTGTTGGAACTTTCGGCCTGAGCCTTGGCAGGCCACGCGTGTAAGAACAAAGCCGGCACCTTGCCGGCTTTTTTACAAGTTGACCATTATGGCGCCTGGGGACGGGCCGCAACTGGCAGGGTGGATTGCTGGAGGGATATGGATAGTTGGAACTAATCAGCGCTTTTCGCACCAAGAGAACGAGCGTCTTCTACAATACGTGCAAGATCTAATATTGTTCTCGCCTGATTTGCCCTGGAGTTCACCTTGTTAGATATAAGCCACCGATCCAACCTCTCTGTCCCACCACCCAGCGACCATGAGTCATAGCTCAATATTTCATCAAGAGAGTCCCCTGGGCGAATCAACCTCTTATCGATAGAGTACGATTCCTCAAGAACCATTAAAACATCACGAAAGGCATCAAAACCGACTTGATCGGACACCTTTGAGTACATCAATTCGAGCGGCTCAGGCTCACGATTTTTTACTATTTTTTTATATGCCAGGCGGCGAAAAAAAACCACGGAAATTACGGATATCAATATTAAGAGAAGAAAAAAATATCCAATACTCATCAGATAGCCCTCTTTTATTCACACCCTGGATCAGATGGTATGGCGTAAACTAATCCACTACCAAATACTCCTACGTTGTACATGCCAATTGCAACCGTCGCAAGACCAACTCCAGCAGAAACCACGCGCACTGCAGCGCTTGCACCACCAGGCACTCCAAATCCACGCGGAACACTGGTTAGCCAATTTTTTGAACCGAGCAGTGGACCACGGAATCCTGTAGCAGGAGAAAGAGACTTAGGCCAAGTTCCTACGAAGAGAGCCGTCGCATAAGGCCCGACGTTGATAAGATAGTTATCTAAATGATCAAGATATCTATCCCCATATGTTGGGCACGCCACTTTATCTTGGCCAACATCAGAAGGCGGAACAGAATTTGGCACAGGGTTCGGCCTTGTAGCAGAAACCGTTATGCCGCCTAAATTTTGAACCGGCATTTGGAAATAGTTTTGCGGCGGCGGAGTTACCTGAATAGCCGGAAGCGGTGTTGGCTCTTTATCTTGCGCAACGGCAACACTGCAGTCCCCCCCCGAATTTTCGCAGGATTGCCTCCCATCAGGATCCAAAAAACGATAAGGGCTGCCATTGGCATACCAATACCTATTAAAAGTCCCCACAGGACCGATGTCAGCATTAATAGGATCGGCACTCAAGAACCTCCCAACAACTGGATCATAATACCGCTGCTGCATATACGTCAGCCCGGTCGCCGCATCCTGCACATGACCGGTGAATCCAGGTCCATCCGTCAGCGGACGATTGAGCAGCTTGCCGTAGGGCTCGTATTCGCTGGTCTCGATCAGGTTGCCGCTGGCGTCGGTGATGGCGATCGGAGTGCCGAGGGCGTCCGTGTGGACGTATTCCACCGTTTCGGCCGCCGCGTGGAGCGGCAGCGCGAGGGTGAGCAGCCACAGCAGCTTGGTCAGGGACTTGGCGCTTCCTTTCATCGCGTGTCCGATACTCATTGGTTCGGCCCTCCCTCGAGCGGCGGGGTGAAGGCGGCGGACCAGGCCGAGCAGCCGTTCTCGTTGCAGGCGCGGACTTGCACGCTGTTGCCGCTGCCGCTCCTGTTCAAGGTGACGATGGTGTTCGGGCCGGAGTAGCTGACCGCACCGGTCACCTCATAACGTGTCGCGCGCGCGCTGGCGGTCCAGTCGAGGTAGTACTTCGTCGTGCCGCCGCTGAGATAGCGATAGCTGGGGGCGTTGAACGCTGGCGTCGCCGGTGGCGAGGTATCCACCACCGTGGTCTGCGTGTTGGAGTACGGTCCGCAGCCGGCGATGTTGCAGGCCTTGGCCCGGTAGGCATAGCTGCCGTTGCCCTTGTTGGTGAACGCCTGGCTGGTGGCGTTGGCGTTCTGCGTGGCGCTCCAGCCACCGCCATTGGCGCTCTCTTCCAGCGTGTAGCTGCTGGCGGTAGCCACACCGCTCCAGCTCACCGTGTAGCCGTTGACGCCGGCACTGGCCGGAGCGCTCAGGCTGGGGGCGCCGCTCGGGGCGAAGATCACCTGAGTGGAGGCGTTGCCGGAGTAGCTACCGCATCCGGCCGCGTTGCACGCCTTGACCCGGTACACGTACGTGCCGGCGCTGCGACCGCTGACGCTCGCGCTGGTTCCGCCCACCGAGGCGATTCCGCTCCAGCTGTTGCCGCCGTCGCTGCTCTCTTCCAGGTTGTAGCTGACAGTGGTGGCGACCGTGCTCCAGCTGAGCGTGTAGCTGCCGGTGGTGTTGGTCGCCGGCGCGCTCAACGACGGCGCCGATCCCGGAGCGTACACCGCCTGCACCGTGCCGGTGCCCGAGTACGGTCCGCAACCGGCCGGATTGCAGCCGCGCACGCGGTAGGCGTAGCTGCCGGCGGCCTTGCCGCTGTAGGCGTTGCTCTGCGCGCCGCCGCTGTAGGACACGCTCCAGCTGCCGCCGTTGGCGCTTTCCTCCAGCGAGTAAGTGGCCGCGCCGGTGACCGTGCCCCAGCTGATGGTGTAGTTGCCGACCACGCCGGTGCCGGGCACGCTGATGCTGGGGACATCGCTCGGCGCGAACTGCACCACTGCGGTTCCCGTGGCGCTCCATCCGCCGCAGTAGGTACCCAGGCAGGCGCGGGCGCGATAGGCATAGCTGCCCGCGGCCTTGCCGGAGACCGCCTGGCTGGTCGCGGTGCCCGAGTACAGCGCCGCCCAGCTGCCGCCGTTGGCTTGCTCCTGCAGTTCGTAGCGGTTGGCCGAGGCCACCGTGGACCATTGCACGGTGTAGCTGCCGGAGCTGCTGTAGCCAGGGACGGTCACGCTCGGCGAGGCCAGCGTCGGCAGGTTGCTGACCTTGGCCAGCAGGCTGCCGCCCAGGTACACGTACTCGGTGATCTTGCCGACGCGTTCGTCGCGCTGATAGCGCAGCACGCCGTCCTGCCCGTACAGCGAGACGATGTTGCCCAGGCTCGGGCTGGTGGCCAGCACCCGGCGGCCCTGCGCGTCGTAGCGGTAGGTCTCCACGCCGGTGACTTCGCGCAGGCGGTTGCCCTTGTCGAACAGGTAGTGGACGCCGTTCTTGTTGGACAGGTTGCCCTGGGCGTCGTAGCTCAGCCCGATCACCGCCGAGTTGTCGGAAGTATTGTTGACGCTCAGCAGCTGCCGGTTGGCGTTATAGAAGTAGCTGTAGTCGCGACTGCCTCCGACCTTGACCGCAGTCAGGTCGTCGAGCACGTTATAGCTGTAGCGCGCCAGATTGTCGCCGCCGAACATCACCGATTGCGTGGTGGACAGGCGATCCAGCCCGTCGTAGCTCATGCTGCGGGTCTGCCGGCCGCGCGCGTAGTCGGTGATGCCGCCGACGTTGCCGTTGGCGTCGTAGGTATAGCCCAGATCCAGGGGATTGCTGGCGCCGCTGTCGCTACTGCGCGCCGGCAGCTGGCGCGCATTCTGCGCCATGGTGTGCACGATGCCGTTGCCGTAGGTGAACTGCTTGATCGCTCCGTTCGGGTAATAGCTCACGCCCAGTGCGTAGCCGTTGGCCTGAGTTGCCTGGCCCAGCGCGTTCGGTGCGTAGTTCAACGCCAGTCCCGATGGGTAGGTGACGCCGGCCGGATGGCCGTTGGCGGTGTAGGCGTAGCCGATGCTCAGCGCGCTGGACCCGGGCTGGGTCATGCTCTCGCTCAACAGCAGGCGGCGCTTGTTGTACGCATACGCATTGACCACGGCGTCGCCGCCGTTGCTGTTGTTGGTGGTGACCTGCGCGGGTAGGCCATCGGCGGTATAGACGAAGGACTGGTTGCCGACACCGTCGGGGAACGCCAGCGAAGCCAAGCGGTTGCGCGTGTCGTAGCTCCTGCCGACCTTGGCACCGGCAGCGATGTCGGCGGTGTTGCACGACGAGGTCGACGTGTAGCCCTGCCCGCTGGCCGACCAGGCCAGGTTGCCGGCCGCATCGTAGTCCATCACCGTGGCGCCGGTTTCCGGCTCGATGGTCTTGCACAGTTGCTGGTAGCCGTCGTACACGTAGCTGCGGGTGACCGACAGCGATCCGTCGGCATTGCGGCGGCGGATGAAGCTTGGCTTGCCGAACACGTCCAGCGTGATATCGGTATTGGCGCCTTCCGGATGCTGGATCCACACCGGCTTGGCGTAGTCCGGCCGATCGAACACCTGGAAGCCGCTCAGCGTTTGCTGGCCTCGCGGGTTGGTGACGCGGGTCTGGTTGCCGGCCAGGTATTCGGTGCGTGTGGTCAGCAGGCCCAGTTCGCTGTCCTGCGATACCGAGGTGGCGCGGCCCAGCGCGTCGTACTCGTTCCAGGTGCCGGTGCTCAGCGTATCGCTCGTTCCCGGGTAGGAACTGAAGGTGGTGCGTCCCTCGTAGTCGTAGGTGAACTTCTGGAAGCGCTGGGTGTTGGCTTCGTTGCCGACTTCGAATTCGCGCGTCAGCAGCGGGCGCCACAGCGCGTCGAAATAGGTCAGCTTGCGTCCGTTGCCGGTGGCCACGGTCTGCCGCCAATGGCCGGCATCCACCCCGTATTCGCTGCCGTTAACCTGCTCGAATGCCTGTGTGGTGGTATTCCAGGCCACGTTGTCGTTGGCCGGATAGGCGATGCTCGCCAGCCGCCCCATCGCGTCGTAACCATAGGTGGTGGTGTAGCCGTTCTCATCGGTGGTCGAGGTGATCCAGCCACTGTCGTTGACCGTGGCCGACTCGGTGCTGCCGTCGGCGTAACGGATCGATTGCGGCACGCCGCGCTTCCAGTTGGAAACGGTGGTCGTGTTGTTGTTGCCGTCCTTCACCGTGGCCAGCGTGCCGTCGCTGTTGTAGTCCAGGGTCAGGCGCAGCTTGCCGAACGACCAGCGCTGCGAGGGCATGGCGTTGGCATCGTAGCTGGTCTGCGATTCCACCAGGCCGGTATTGGTGTTGGTGCTCTTGGCCGGTTGGCCGACGATCCATTTGCCCAGGTCGTCGTAATACTCGGTCGCATCGGTGCGCGAGTGCCACGGGCTGGCGCGGGTGACGCTGAGCGTCCGCGCGAACGCATCGAAGCCGTTCGCGGTCCAGGTATAGGTGGTGCTGTCCTGCACCACCGTCTTGCTGCGCAGCGGGCGCAGCACGTTGGTCAGCGGGTTGGGAATGCCAAGCAGCGACTGCCCCATTTCCGCCGGGAACGGCTGCGCCGCCACGTCGCCATCGGCGAAGTAGGTGTTGCTGGTCTTGGATACCGTGTTGCCGTTGGCGTCCAACGCCGTGGTACTCAGCAGGCGGCCGTCGTTGAGGCCGTACATGAAGCCGAATTCGTAGGCCGTTGCGGTGCCATCGGGATTGGTGACCTTGACGGTCTTGCTCGGTACGCAGGTCGGACAGGGATCGGTGGCCTGGCCCGAGGTGTAGAACTTGGTCGCCGGAGTATCGGCACCGTAGCTCCAGACCTGTTGCGGCAGGCCGGGGCCGGTGACGGTCTTCGACTGCAGCACGAAGTTGTCGAAATACCCTGGAACGTAAGGCGTCGGCGTTTGCCCGGCATAGTCGCAGGGATGGATCGGAGTGTGGTTGCGATACTGGCGTTGATAGTCGAACGCGAACAATCCGATTGCGCCTGAGGGATGGGTGACCTGCAGCGACACTGCCCCGTTCATCGGATCGGGCTCGGAAACGCAATTGCTGGCACCGCCGCCGGCCGGCGGCTCGCGTGTCGGCATCATGCTGCCGCTGGCGATGCTGTAGGTCCATTGCGAACCGTCGGGCTGGGTGACGGTTTTCAGGCGATAGGCGCCCTGCGGCGTCGGATAGGCGGTGCTGAGTTCGTAGCCGTAGTTCCACGTCTGACCATTGGCCTGGATGCTGCTGATCAGGTCGCCGTTATAGGTCAGCGTGATTGCGCGGCCGTCGCTGGATTGGATCGAAGACAGCTTGTCGCCCGTGTAGCTATAGGTGACCCAGTTGCCGAACCGGTCCTCCACGCGACTGGCCATCAATGCGATACGCGTGCGCGGGGTTATTTGTCCCGTAGTACCAGCGATGGGCAGCCTGTAAGCCTTGATGCTGGTCGACACCGCATAGTCGAAGTAATACTTCACGCCGCTCGGCGAAATGGCGAGGAAGCCTTCGCCCGCATAGTTGCTGACGCTGGCAAGACAACCTAGCCGCCAACCTTCCTTGGTGATCCAGGGACGGGTGACACCATCGGTCGGGCGCGGGGTCTTGGTCTGGTTATCCACCAGCAGTTCCTGCTCGCCAGCGCCGGGAACATGCAGGTAGTAGCCGTGCCAGACATCGTCGGCGGTTCCCGGATAGGTGGTACTGCCGACCGAAACTGCCGCATTGGGCCGGCCCGGTATGGAGCATCGCGCGGTAGGCGAAGCGCTGGTCGTCACCCATCCCTTGTCGGCGAGGAACTCCCCATACACGCGCGGCGTATCGATCTCCCAATCGCCGAAGCCCTTGGCGACATACTCGCCCCTCCGGTTCATTACCTTGAATTCGCGCCCCACCGCGACCGGCAGTGCATTGTTGCCCGGCACGTCGACATCTGTGGCGTGGAAGCTAACCGTACGGTCATAAAGGCTGATGTTCTCGCCGAAGATATCGCCCTTCAGCGGGCCGACAACCTGCGCGGCCTTGATCTTCTTCTCGTATTCCTCATACGGAGCCAAGTCGTCCGCCGCGTGCGCGGCACGCGCCCCAAGGCACGCCAGCAGCATGCCGATCACCAGCCGTACTTTGAACATCCGCCTGCCTCTTCCCTTTCAGCCTGTTGCGGGCCGAATTCCCTGAACGATCGCGAGGCTCCAAACCGCGAGTATCGCGACAACGAAAATCGCAAAAAAACGCAATACGAATCCATCGCGCCAAGGCACGAGGCAATGAGTTGAACGGAAACCCCCCTGCGGGCCGGATCCCGGCCTTGTCGAATTATCGAACCAATTCAGGGATACCTGTCAACAAAATTTTTCAGCATCCGACGAGTGGTGTCGTCTCCTGAAACTTTCCACACCGTCAGCTTGGCCGCCGCGCAATTCGCGCACAGCCAAGTCATTACAACGCCATCTACGCATGCGAGCGTCTCGTGTGGCGCGACGCCTGACCGGCACGCAGATCAAGCTGCTCGGTGCCGGCTCGCAGCCCAGGGTGTTCACAAGGCGTGGCGCAGGCGAGAATCCGGCTCATCCCTCGCCCGTGCTTTTTCAATGACCACCAGCAATACCGTTGCACTGTCCCTGGACCAGGCCACCGAGCTGGTCGAACGTATCCTGCGCCACGCCGGCTTCGGCCCGGCGCACGTGCGAACCCTCACCGCCACGATCGTCGCGGGCGAACGCGACGGCTGTGCGTCGCATGGGCTGTACCGGACCCTGGGATGCGTGGCGACGCTGCGCAACGGCAAGGTCGTAGGCGATGCCGAGCCGGTCGTGCACGATCAGGCCCCCGGGATCGTGCGCGTCGATGCCTGCGGCGGCTTCTCGCTGCTGGCCTTCGAGCGCGGCTTGCCGTCGTTGATCGACAAGGCGCGCGGCAATGGGTTGGCGGCGCTGGCGATCAACCATTGCGTGCATTTCTCCGCGCTGTGGCCGGAAGTCGAACGCATCACCGAGGCCGGGCTGGTCGCGCTGGTCTGCAATCCCAGCCATGCCTGGGTCACGCCGGCCGGCGGCCACACGCCTTTGCTGGGAACCAACCCGCTCGCGTTCGGCTGGCCACGCGTGGACGCGCTGCCATTCGTGTTCGATTTCGCCACCAGCGCGGTGGCGCGCGGCGAGATCGAATTGCACCGCCGCGCCGGCCTGCCGATTCCCGAAGGCTGGGGCGTGGACGCCACCGGCAAGCCGACCACCGATCCGAACGTGGTTGCCGGCGGCGGTGGCGCGATGCTGACCTTCGGCGGGCACAAGGGGTCGGCGCTGTCCGCCATGATCGAGCTGATCGCCGGCCCACTGATCGGCGACCTCACCAGTGCCGAATCCTTAGCGCACGACGCCGGCGCCGGTGCCTCCCCCTACCATGGCGAACTGATCCTGGCACTGGACCCGGTGCGGTTCCTGGGCGCGGAATGGGCGGCGCACATGGCACGCGCCGAGGCGTTCTTCGCCGCCTACCAGGACACCGGTGCGCGGCTGCCCTCGCAACGCCGCTATCAGGCGCGCGCACGCAGCATTCGCGAGGGCGTGCGGATTCCGCACGACCTGCACCGGGACCTGCTGAAGTTGCTGGACTAAGTCGGCATAGCGCCGAGGCGGCGCGAGCGCAAAGCGCCGCCCGAGCACGCGGCTGCGCAGGCGGCCAGGTGCCCCCGATCGATCCGAAAGCTCTGGCTACCCAATGTCAACGGCAACCAGACACAACGCCAAGCGATGAGATTGCGGGAATTTCCGCGATCACTGGCGCAACGACAGTCTTTTATTCGCCTAATCAGAAATAGGCGCCATCCCGGTCGCGTAACAGGCCGGCGCGGCGTTGATCGCCACACCATGGCAATCGTTCCACTACGCCAGGGCCGATCTGTTCGACACCGGCGGCAGCCCTGTACGGAGCTGCCGGCGGCATCGCGCACCATCACATCAAGGCGCGCTTGAGCAGACGCAAACCGGAAACGGCACCCGCAACACCCCGGTTCGAACTAACCAAAAGCAGGCTTAGAACTTCACCGTCGCCCGCGCCCAGTAGTAGCGGCCGAGCAGATCGTAGGTAGCCACGTCGGTGTTGGCGTTGGTGACGTTGTTGGCGTAGTACAGCGGCGGCTGCTTGTCGGCCAGGTTGTCCACGCCCAGCTCGAAGCGGGTGTGCCAGGGCTTGACGTTATAGCCAACTTGCACGTTGTGATACACGTAGGAACCGATGCCGCGCACCACGGCCGCCTGGTCGGCGTCGGCCGACAGTCCCTGCCGCGTATCGGCGCTGCCGATCTCGGTGCTGCCGATGTAGCGGATGCGCCACGACGCGCTCCAGTCGCCCAGGTTCCAGCTCAGCGTGCCCAGCCCGCGCCAGCGCGGGAAGTTGCCGTAGGCATAGGTGTACTTGCCGGCGTTGTGGATGGTGACGGTGCTGGCGTCGGTGGTGTCCGGGTTGATGTCGTAGCGGATCACGTAGGTGCCGTTGAGGCTGGCGTTGAAGCTGCCCCACGCGGTGTCCGGCAGGCGGTAGTTGAGGCTGAAATCGGCACCGCTGGCCCACAGCTTGCCGAGGTTCACGGTGGGCTCGGCGATGTAGTTGATGGTGCCGTTGTCGTTGCGGTGGATCAGCGCGCAGAACGCGCTGGACGCATTGGCGTAGCACTGGTTGAGCACGGTCTGCGCCGACACCTGGGTGATGGTGTCCTGCAGGTTGATCTTCCACAGGTCCGCGCTCATCGACAGGCCGTCCAGCCAACCCGGATCGTAGACCACGCCGAAATCGTAGGATTTGCCGGTTTCCGGCTTGAGCTGGTAACCGGCCACCACCGCGCCGGACGCCTTGGCGCCGACCTGGTTGTCGGCCTGCTGGTAGCTGCCGTCGGTGGGCACATTGGCGCAGGCCGCGGCATGGCCGCCGGTGTAGCCGTTGCACGGATCGGTGACCGACGGCGAATCGCCGACCACACCGGAGTACAGCTCGTTGATGTTCGGCGCGCGGAACACCTGCGACACGGTTCCGCGCAACAGCAGGTTCTCGATCGGACGGTATTCCAGCGAGACCTTGCTATTGGTCTTGCTGCCGACGGTGTCGTAGTCGGAGAAGCGGCTGCCCACGGTCAGGTTCAGCGAATGCACCAACGGCAGATCCGCCAGCAGCGGGAACAGCGCCTCGGCATAGGCCTCCTTGACGCTGAAGCTGCCGCCGAGCACGGTGGCGCAGAATTCGATCACCCCGCACATGCCGTTCTCGTCGCCCGTCCACAGCGGATCGGCGGCAGTGGAGGTGCTTTCCTTGCGGTAGGACACGCCGGCGGCCAGGCTCACCGTGCCGGCCGGCAGGTCGAACAGGTTGCCGTTGGCGTTGGCCTCGAACTGCTTGACGGTGTAGACGCTGGTGACGATCGGGTTGACCACCAGGGCCTCCAGCGCCGCCTTGTTGCTGGCGCTGTTGAGGTTGAACACGTCGATCGGGGTACAGCCGGCGATCACCGCGCCGGCGCTGCCGCACTTGACCGTGCCGTCGCTGTCCAGGAACGAGGGGCCGACCGCGGCGTTGAAGCCGGCGTAGTCGAGGAAGCCGTAGTTTATCGACTTCTGCTTGACCTTGCCGTAGTTGACGCTCGCATCCCATTGCCAGGAGCTGTCGCCGAAGCTGCCGCGCAGGCCGGGATTGATCTGGAAATTGTAGGTGTTGTACTCGTAGCGGCGGTTGCCCAGCACGGTGGCGCGGGTATTGAAGTTGTTGTACGAGGTGCCGGTGCTGCGGTCGGTACCGAAATTGACCCCGAACGGGTTGTAGTAGCTGTCGGCCGAGACCAGGAAATTGTCGCCGTTGGCGAAGATCGGGATCGGCGCGATGATCGAGGACGAGGTGGTCTTGCTGAAGTAGGTGTTGACGTAGCCTTCCAGGTGGTCGTTGAAGCGGTAGCTGCCGATCACGAAGGCATTGGTGCGTTCCTGCGGGGTCTGCAGCAGGTTGTACGGCTGGTAGTTGTAGGAGTCGGTGGAGGCGACGTAGCAGTGGTACTGGCTGGCGTTGGTGGGACTGCTGTCGCCGCCGTTGAAGGTGACCCGCGAGCAGCCGTTGCTCGCCGCCAGCGCCTTGGCCGCGTCGGAACCGTCGTTGAAGCTGATGCTGCCGGTCGGCGTGGCCGAGGAGCCCTGCTTCACCGCCACGCCGTCGATCAGCGACAGCGCGTCCTTGGAATAGCTGCGCTCGCCGGCCGAGACCGGATCGATGTTGTGATAGGACAGGCCGGCGACGATGCTGCCGCGCTCGCCGGTCTTGCCGGCGGTCAGGGAGAAATTGCGGCGGTTGCCGTCGCTGCGCGAACTGGTGCCGAAGTCGGTGCTGCCCTCGATGCCGTCGAAGCCCTTGCGCAGGATGAAGTTGACCACGCCACCGATCGCGTCCGAACCGTACACCGCCGAGGCGCCGTCGCTGAGCACTTCCACCCGTTCGATCATCGTCGCCGGGATCGCGTTGACGTCGTTGCTGGCCAGGCGCGTGCCGTTGACCAGGATCAGCGTGCGCTTCTCGCCCAGGCCGCGCAGCGAGATGGTCGAGGCGCCGGTGCCGCCGCCGTTGTTGGTGTTGGGGTTGGTCGCGTTGCCGGCGATCGACGGCAGTTCCTGCACCAGATCGCCGAGCGTGGCCTTGCCGGTCGCCTCGATCTGCGCACGGTCGATCGTCACCACCGGATTGGCGGTCTCGGTATCGACGCGGCGCAGGCGCGAGCCGGTGACCACGATGCTGTCCAGGGTCTGGGTCTTGCCGTCGTCCGCGCTCGCCTCCTGTGCCAGCGCCGACCAGGAAGTGCCCAGCGACAATGCGGCGACGACGGCCAGCGCCAGCGGCTGTTGCGCCGGTGCGCGGCGATGGTGGGGATGGGGTGCGTGCGGGAACGACATGGAGATCTCCTGAGCGATGGCGACACGTGGCGTAAGCGAAAACGGTGGGCCGAACGGCTCCGCGCCGGCTTGCGCCAGCGACGGACCATGCGATGAGGACGACGCTGCGCAGCGACGCCGGTGATACGCATCCTGCGCCGCGGCCCTGGAAAGGCCGGACGCAATCACGGGGATGCTTGCTGTCCTTCGCACGCGGCGCGTGCGCAGACCCCCGGTGTTGCGGTGAATGGCGAAGGGCGGTGGCGGATCCTGTCCCGCGCACCGGCCGCTGGGCCGGAAAACAAAAGGTCATCACGTTTTAACGATGCAATCACAATGTGCCCGTAACCGTGGCCTGCGTCTTGACGCAATTAGCGGTTCTGCATGCGGAATAACGCATGGTCGCGATACGGCGGCGCAATCGGGCGGCCGACCGGCTTGCACCCTCGTTGCTTCGGTTCAGTCAGCGAGCGGGTGCGCCCCGGCGCGCGCTGCGCGCGGCCCGGCACACTGTCGCCGGACCTTGGCAATGGCTGCGATACATCGGCATGCAGCGTCACGCACGAAGCGACCACCACGGGCGCGCAGGCAGAACGAACCGCCCACGTCACGGCGTGCTCCGGCCTCTCCTGTCCAACTCAATGCAGGTGTGCGGCCGCCGGCGGCGACAGCCGCAGCAACACCACGCCATGCGCAGCGACCTGCACGCTGCGCAGTTCGCTGGCAGGCCGGCTACCGCCGCGCCACAGATCGCGCCAGCGGCGCCCGCGCAGCGCGGTGCCGGCATCCTCCGCGGTCAGCGCCACCCGATGCGGCTGCGCATCGCGATTGAACACGCCGAGCGCGACGCCGCCATCGGCCAGCGGTTTGCGCCATATCTCGATCATGCCGTCCTTGCGCACCGCCCTGCCCTGCACGCCCAGCGCGTCCTGGTCGATCGCCAGCACGTCGCGGTTGCGCAGCAGCGCCAGCGTCGCCGGCGTCATCTGCCGCAGGTCGTTGCCGAGCAGCAACGGCGCCGCCGACAGCGCCCACAGCGCCAGATGCGTGCGGTACTCGTCCAGGCGCATGCCGCCATTGCCGACCTCGAGCATGTCCGGATCGTTCCAGCCGCCCGGCCCGGCGTCGGCCGGATCGCCGTTGCGGTCGAAACCGATCGAGGCCATTTTCGCGTAGCTGTCCTCGATGTCGCCGGTGGTCCGCCACAGGTGGCCACCGACCTCGCGTCCCCATTGGCCGACATGGTCGCGGCCGTATTGGCACAGGCTGTAGACGATCGGCCGGCCGGTCGCACGCAGCGCCTGGCCCATCTGCAGGTAGGCGCGGCGCACCTGTTGCGGTTCGCGAAAGATGCCCTCGCCGGAGCACAGGTCGTACTTGACGTAGTCTACGCCCCAGCCGGCCCAGGTGCGCGCGTCCTGTTCGACATGGCCGTAGCTGCCGGTGTAGCCGGCGCAGGTCTTGGGTCCGGGGGAGCTGTACAGGCCCAGCTTCAGGCCCTTGCCGTGCACATAGTCGGCCAGCGCGCGCATGTCGGGAAAGCGCGCGTTCGGCTGCAGCACGCCGTCGTGGTCGCGCTGGCCCTGCCAGCCGTCGTCGATGTTGACGTAGACGTAGCCGGCATCGCGCAACCCGGAGGCGACCATCGCGTCGGCGATGCGGCGCACGGTGGCGTCGTCGATGTGCTCGGCGAAGCGGTTCCAGCTGCTCCAGCCGAGCGGCGGAGTCCGCGCCAGGCCGTCGCTCGGCAATGCGGCATAGGCCGGCAGCGCTGCGGCGGGAAACGCCAGCCGTGCCGCATCGGCCTCGCTGCCGCGGCTGGCGCGCACGTCGACCTGTTCGTCCCAGATGCGGCCGGCCACGTGCAACTGGCCGTGCTCCAGGGTCGCCGTCCACGGCTGCGCCGGCAGCCGCGGATTGCCGTTGTCGATCTGGAAGTGGGCCACGTCGCCGTCGATGCGCAGTTGCTGCATCGGCACGTCGCCATACCAATCGGTGGTGATGCTGCCCTGCGCCTGGCCATCGCGCTGGTCGATGCGCAGGTAACGCGGACCGGGAAACGACGGCCCATTCGCGATCACCCAGACACCGTGCAGCGGGCTGTCCGGTGCCGCGACCACTGCCGCGGCCGGCGGCGCATGCGCGCAGCCGCCACTGCCGATCACCGCGAGCGCAAGCAGGCTACGCCACAGCCAGCCACAAACGGGAAACGCGAAGTGCAAGCGTAGCGCCCTCGATGGTTCCTGCCAGGGCGCGACGCCAGCGCCGCGTGCGCGCGCCACCGCAGCGGTCATGCGCTCGCGGCCGGGATCAACCAGCCGCCGAACAGCGGCCCGGCGGTATCGCCGTGCTGCGGCTCGATGCGGAAGGTCAGCTGCGCGGCGCGGGTCAGCGCCGGCGGCAACGCATAATCACGGTCGACGAAGTCGATGACCTGGCTGCGGTCCACCTGCACTTCCACCGCCAGCTTGCCGTCGATCAGGATATTGAAGCGGCCCTTGTCGCTGCCCCAGAAGCGCAGGCGCAACGCCAGCGGCTGCGCGCTGCCTTTCATCTGGAACTCGACGAAGCCCTTGCCGCGCACGTCGCGGCATTGCTGGCGACGGTAAGCGCCGCCGAAGGACGTGTCGCTGCGCAGCTTGTGCTGCTGCTCGGAGGCCTCGTCGCCGAACTGGATCATGTCCACCGCGCTGGCCTGCAACGCGGCGCGCTCGGCCTGCTGGCGCGCGCGGCGCGCCGCTTCCTGCGCCCACTGCGCCGGCGCCATGCGCTTGAAGTACAGCGCGCTGCGGCGTTCGTACTGCGCGTAGAACGGCACGAAGGTCAGCCCCGGCGGCTGCGTGGCGGCGGCCAGAAAATGTCCCGACTGCGGCAACTCGGCGAACCCTGCCAATGGATCGGCCGCGGCCACCAGTGCCGGGTCCGGCGCATCGTAGGGATCGGCGACCGGGCCGAGATCGGCGGCCAGCGCCAGCGGACCGCGCATCACCACCACCGTGTCGGCATCGCCGGCAGCATGCTCCAGGCGCAGCGGCATCGCCAGTTCCAGTTCGATCACGTCGCCGCTTCGCCACTGCCGCTCCAGCGCCAGATAGCCATCGGCGGAGGTGCCGCGCTGGGCCTTGCCGTTGACGCGCAGCGTGTAGCCGCCCTGGCACCAGGCCGGCAGCCGCAGCAGCAGGCGACGTGGCGTGCGTGCGCCGGCGCGGCGCAGTTGCAGCCGCACCTTGCCGTTGTCCGGCACGCCGCTGTCCAGCTCCAGCGCCAGGTCGCGCTCGGGCCAGTCCAGGGTCGAGGGGATGTACAGGTTGACGTAGAGCGACGCCGCGTCCTGCCAATAGATCGAGTCGCCGAACTGCGCGTGCGCCTCCATGCCGCTGCCGACGCAGCACCAGAACGAATCGAACTTGTCGGAGAAACCGCGCTCGCCGCCGCTGATCATCGGCGTCATGTAGGTGAACATGCCGGTGGCCGGATGCTGCGCGGCCATCGTGTGGTTGTGCAGGGTGCGCTCGTAGTAGTCGAAGTAACGCGCCTGCGGCGTCCATTGGTACAAGTGCCGGGTCAGCTTGAGCATGTTGTAGCTGTTGCAGTGCTCGCAGGTCTGCTCGGTCAGGAACGCGGCGATGGTGTCCGGCTCCTGGAAATACTCGCGGTCGGCGTTGCCGCCGATGACATAGCTGTAGTGGCCGGTCACCGTTTCCCAGAAGAAGCGCGCCGCGGCGGCCGCGTCGGCATCGCCGGCGACCTCGAACTGGCGCGCCTCGCCGATGAACTTGGGCACCTGGGTATTGGCATGAATGTGCGGTAGCTCATCGCGGCCGGCCGCGGCCGGATCGATCACCTTCTCGTGCCGCAGGCGCTTGCCCAGCGCGATCCAGCGCGGATCGCCGGTACGCGCGCCCAGTTCGATGTAGGACTCGTTGAGACCGCCGAACTCGGTATCCAGCAGGGTCTGCATCTGCGCGTGGTCCAGCGCATCGAACACCCCGCCCAGATAACTGGCCAGCGGCAGCAGCACCTGCAGCGCCTGCGCGTTGCCGGCCAGTTCGTGCGCGTCGAGCAGGCCGGCGAACAGCTTGTGCACCGTGTACAGCGGCGACCAGCTGCCGTTGAGGTTGAACTTGCTGCCCTTGATGATGCCGCGCCGCACTTCCTCGAACACCACCTTGCCGCTGTCGATGGCGCCCTTGTCGTTCTTGCGGGTGAGCCCGCCGACGTAGCCGTCCGCGTCCTTGGCCTGCGCCCGCGCCAGTTCGGCGACGATGTAGTCGATGCGCTGGCGCAGCGCCGCATCGCGGGTCTGCGCATGCATCTTGGCCAGCGCGCTGAGGTAATGGCCGAGCGTGTGCCCGGCGATGGTGTCGCCTTCCCAGCCGCCGTAGACCTCGCCCTTGGGCGGCAGGCCGGCGTTTTGCAGGAAGTTGTGCAGCAGGCGGTCCGGTTCCAGTTCCAGCAGGTAGCGGCGATTGGTCTGCAGCGACTCCAGGAACAGCGACGGCTTGAGCGTGACCTGCTTGAGCGGCAGCGCCTGCACGGCACCGGCGCTGGACGCGGCGGCGTCCAGCGGGAAGCGCAGCAGCCCCGCGGCCACCGCGAGCGCGCTCCATTGCAGGAAACGCCGCCGCGATGGATCCAGCGCCGCCGCATCGGCGTCCGCGGACGCGGGATGCGCGCAGTGCGCGGTGTGGACGTGTGCGGAGCGCGCGCTCATCGCGCACCGCGCGAATGGACGGCGACAGGGAACCGGGAGGAAATGCGAGACGGCATTGCTTGCTCCTATGCGCTGGGCGGCGGCAGGCGCAGACCCGGCCGCGGCCACGAACGGGCGGCCTGTCGCCACTGTGTCATCGATACGTCATCGCGTCTTGTCGCCTCGGCAGCGCGAACATGCGGATTTGTGCCGAATCGCGCCCCACGCTCACAGCGCCAGGCGGATCCCGCCGTAGTACATGCGTCCGATCACGTCGTACACGCCGGCGTGGTAGCCCAGTTCGAAATTGGCGCCGCCCGCCTCCGCGCCCGGCACCCGCGGCGGCGCGCGGTCGAACAGGTTGCTGACCCCGCCGAAGAACTCCAGCCCCGACTTGAGCCGGTAGTAGCCGGACACGTCGCTGTAGAACACGTTGCCGGTCCACACCTTCTGGTAGTCGGTGTCGGTGATCTCGGTGCTGTTGCGCATCTTGGAAAAATGCCGCAGCGACCAGGTCGCGCCGGCATGCGCGTTGGACCAGGTGCTGCGCAGCACGCCCTTCCAGTACGGCGAGCCGAACACGCCGGCGAAATGGGTGACGTCGTCCGGCTGGTCCGGATCCAGCGTGTAATCCTGGCGGATCAGCCGCGTGTAGTTCAGGTCGAACGACAGCGCGCCGGCGTTCTGGCCCCAGCGTTCGGCCAGGTCGTAGCGGTACTGCGCGGCGAAATCGATGCCGCGGGTGAGGTAGCGCGACAGATTGAGTTTCTGCGTGACCACGTTGAGCAGGTTGCCGTCGGCGTCGCGGCTGACGAAGCCGCAGAACGGGTTGTCCAGCGTCTGCGCGTCGACGCACTTGTTGATGATGGTCTGCGCCGGGAACGAATCGATCGCGCCGCGCAGGTCGATGCTGTAGTAATCCACCGACAGCGAGAAGTCCTGCAGGAAGCGCGGGCGCAGCACGATGCCGACGGTGCGGGTCTTGGCGGTCTCGTTGGCCAGGTCCAGGTTGCCCTTGGTGATGATGTCGCGGTACAGCCAGTAGGTGCTCTTGTCCGACGGATTGAGCGCCGCGCAGTTGGCCGCGGTGTACTGGCTGCGGTCGGTGCGGTAGCGCAGGTTGTAGGTATTGCACGGATCGGTGATCCACATGCCGCCGATGCTGCTGGCGGTGTACAGCTCGCCGATGTTGGGCGCGCGCACCGCCTTGCCGTAGGTGCCGCGCAGGGTGATGTCCTGGATCGGCGTCCAGTCGATGCCGAACTTGTTGGTGACGGTGCGGCCGGCGAGGTTGTAGTCGGACACGCGCACCGCCGCGTCCACGCCCAGGCGCTGCGCGAACGGCTTGTCGGCCAGCAATGGCAGGTGCAGCTCGCTGTACAGCTCCTTGACGTCGTACTGCCCGACCAGCGGCAACTGGGTGGTGCCCAGGCTGGCGTCGTAGGCGGGATTGGCCGGGTCGTATTGCGCGATCGCGCCGATATCGTTGCGCTCCTTGCGGTACTCGCCGCCGAACACCATCTGCGCTTCGCCGCCGGGCAAGTCGAACAGGCCGCCGGAAGCGTAGGCCGACAGCACCTGCTGGGTCAGCGTGGTGGTGGCCCAGTCGGAGTCGTAGCGCAGGTAATCGATCTCCTTTGCGGTCAGGCGCTTGAACGGATTCAACGGCACGCAGCCGTTGCCCGGATCGGTGAGCGTGCTGCGGCAGATCGCGCTGCCGTCGGCCGCCGTGGTGGAATCCACCGCCAGGTAATAGCGCGGATAGGCCACCGTGTCGATGTCGCGGTTGCGCTGCCGGGTACGGCCATAGGAGTAGTACGCCGAATAGTTCCAGGCGCGCCCGCCCAGGCTGAAATCGCCTTCCACGCCGAACACGCCCTGAAACAGCTGGCGCCGGTACTCGCTGCCGCCCTGCCCCAGTTCCTCGTCGAAATGCCGCGCGAAGTAGACCCCGTCGGTGATCGTGCCGCCGTTGGCCGCGCGCATTTCGTCGGTGATGAACGGGCTGTCGGCCGGCACCGCCTCGCTGCCGAACGCGCTAAGCGCGCGCCAGGCCGATTGCGATTTCGTCTGCGAGTAGCCGACATTGGCGAAGAAACGCAGGCTGTCGTTGACATCGAAATTGAACGTGGCGCGGCTGGAGAAACGGTCCGACGGCACCGCCAGATACCACGAATCGTAGCGGCCGCCGTATTCGCCGCCGTCGGTGAGCAGGCTGCCCAGCGCGCCGGACGGATCGGCCAGGCTGATCGGCGAGGCGTTGACGTAGCCGCCCGGGCCGAGCACCGGCGCACGCAAGTGACCATCGGCGGTCATCGCGTAGTGGCGGCCACCGAGGATGAGCTGCGCGTCCTCGGCGTTGTTGATGTTGCGGTTGTTGTCGGAGATCCAGTAGCGCTGGTTGCGGTTGTTGCGCGTGTACATCGGGTAGCCGGTGGCGGTCCACGGCCGGTCCTGGCCGGAGACCGAATCGGGTTCGCGCTCGTAGAACCCGTAGAGGGTGAGGTTGCCGCGGTTGTCGGCGAAGTTGTGCCCGAACAGCGCATCGACGCTGCTGCTGCGCATGTCGCCGCGGCTGGAGATGCCGTAGCGCGCGCTGGCGTCCAGGCCCTGGAAATCCTTCTTCAGGATGAAGTTGGCCACGCCGGTGACCGCGTCGGCGCCGTACAGCGCCGAGGCGCCGCCGGTGATGACTTCCACCCGCTCGACCAGGCTGGAAGGAATATTGCTCACGTCCACCGCCGAGGTGCCGGGAATCGCCGGCACCTGGCGGCGGCCGTCGACCAGCACCAGGGTACGCTGGGTGCCCATGCCGCGCAGGTCCAGCGCGTTGATGCCGGGATTGCCGGCCAGGTTGCTGGTCTGGCTGGTCTGGGTCAGCGCCAGGCTCGGCAGCTGGTTGACCACGTCGGCGATCTCGGTATAGCCGGCCGCGCGGATCTGCTCGGCGCCGATCACGGTCAATGGCGTTGGGCCGTCCAGCGCATCGTTGCGGCGGATGCGCGAACCGGTGACGACCACGCTGTCCAGGGTCTTGGCGTCGGCAGCGCTGTCGCCGCCATCGGCCGCCGCGGTGGCGGTAGCGTGCGCGGTGGCCGCGTCCTGCGCCACCGCCGGCAACGCGGCCAGCAACGCCATGCCGATCGCAGCGCACAGCAGCGTGCGTCCGTGTCCGCGTCGATCGCGACAGACGGAAACCAGAGAGGGGTGAGGCAAACGAACGTCGCGCATGGGTGGTCTCTCGGTTGAGCGGCCCGCACCGAAATCCAGGCCGCACGACGCCATGCCCTCGCCGCGCATGGCAACGAGAACCCGCATCGATCGATGGAGGCCGTGCATCCCCGCACGGCGCAGAATGCGGTGCGCGTGTCGCGCATCGGAAAACCGCTGCGTATCTCCACGCCCCGGGGAAAAGCCCGTTGCGTGTCGCTACGCACCGCAGCTGCAGCGTTTCACGTCGACGGGGTCAGCGTCTTGTGGAAAAACGTCGCCTTTGACGTGGAAATTTGTCGATATGTTGCGACGTGTCGCAACATCCGACACATGTTGCGCGCGACCTCACGCAGGCGCGCGCGCAACCCTCAGTGCGCGGCAGGCGCCGCTGCCGCCGCTTGCCGGTTCCAGTCCGGCGTCGGCGCCTGCTGCAGCCAGCGCACGAAGAAGTCCGCGAGCCGGCGCCAGCCGTACTCGCCACCGGCGCCATGATCGCCGCCCGGCACCACCAGCAGATCGAAATCCTTGCCGGCCTTGATCAGCCGGTCGGCGACCTGGAAGGTGCTGGCCGGATCGACGTTGTGGTCCATGTCGCCGGTCACCAGCAGCAGATGCCCCTGCAGGCGCGCGGCGTTGTCGACATTGGACGAAGCCGAATACCACGGCCCCACCGGCCAGCCCATCCATTGCTCGTTCCACCAGATCTTGTCCATGCGGTTGTCGTGGCAGCCGGAATTGGACACCGCGGCGACGTAGAACTCCGGATGGAACAGCAGCGCGCCGAGCGCGCTCTGGCCGCCGGCGGAGGTGCCATAGATGCCCACGCCCTGCTCGATCGCGTACCACGGATACTGCGCGGCCACGGCGCGGTGCCAGGCGATGCGATCGGGGAAACCGGCGTCCTTGAGGTTGCGCCAGGCCACATCGTGGAACGCGCGCGAACGGTTGTTGGTGCCCATGCCGTCGATCTGCGCCACCGCGAAGCCGAGCCCGGTCAGCGCCGGCACGCGCGCGCTGAAGGTCTTGGGCACGAACGAGCCGTGCGGCCCGGCGTAGATGTTCTCGACCACGCGGTAGCGCTGCCCGTCGACTTGCGCCTGCGGGCGATGGATCACGCCCCAGATCTCAGTCCTGCCGTCGCGCCCGGGCGTGTGGAACGGCAGCGGCGGCACCCAGCCGGCCGCTCGCAGCCGGCTCAGGTCGGTGCGTTCGACCTGCCGCACCAGGCTGCCATCGTCGCTGCGGCGCAGTTCCAGCACCGGCCCCAGGTCCACGCGCGAATACAGGTCGAGCAGCCAGCGTCCGTCCGGCGACAGCACGATCTCGTGGTCGGCCGGCGCCGGCGTCAGCGCGGTCAGCCCGCTGCCGTCCAGGCCGATGCGATAGGCGTGCCGGTAATAGGGATCCTCGCCGGGCGTCATGCCCGAGGCGATGAAGTAGATCTGCTGCGCGGCCTCGTCGACGCGCTCCACCTTGCGCACCACCCACTCGCCGCGCGTGACCTGGCGCGGCGCGCCGCCGCTGCGCGTGTCGTACAGGTACAGCTGCTCCCAGCCGTCGCGTTCGGAAGCCCACAGGGTGCGCGCGCCGTCGGCCAAGTCGTGGCGATAGCGTTTGCCGCCGTCCTCGTGGGTGCCGCTGAGATCGGAATACTCGATGAAGGTCGGCGAGGTTTCCTCGATCAAGGTGCGCGCCTGCGCGCTGCGCCCATACGCCTCGATCACCCGATAGCGCTGGTGGCCGCGTTCGTTGTATTCGAAGGTGAAGCCGCTGCCGTCGTTGCGCCACTGCGGCCAGCTCAGCGCGAACGCATTCGGGAACAAGGTCGCAGGCACCGCCGTTGCCTGCCGCGAGGCCAGGTCGAACAGCACTGGCTGCAGCACCGGCAGCGGATCGCCGGGCTTGGCGTAGAGTTGCTGGTGCAGCTTGGGCTGCAATTGGTCCGCTGGCGCCGACTCGATGTAGTACACCGTGCGCAGCGGCGCCGGCTTGATGCGGTAGGCGACCAATCGGGTCGAATCCGGCGACCAGGCGAAACTGTCCGCGGCGTAGTACTCGGAAGTGCTGCCGTCATGGCTGAGCGCGACCGCAGCGCCGCCAGCGGCCGGAGCGACCACCACGTTGCCGGCCTCGACCCAGGCCCGCCACTTGCCGTCCGGCGACGCCTGCGCATACGCCGGGCCCTGTTTGAGCGGGATGCTCATGTCGTAGGAATCGGGCGGCAACGGACCCATGTCGGTGCGCGTGCAACGGTACTGCAGCAGCTCGCACTGCCAGCGCACGCGATCGCGCTCGAAGACCAGCCGCTGTGCATCCAGCTTCACCTCGCTCAGCTGCAATGCCGCCGCATCCACTGGCTTGCCGCTGGCCGCAGACATCGCTGCCGCCAGCCGCGCGTGATCGAACGCAGGTTCGTTGCGGCCATCGGCGACCGCGACCCGCCGGTACTCGATCGCCGGCGCCGCACCGCTGCGCGCCAGCGAACGCCGATACAGGAAATGCCCGGCATCCAGCCACACCGGCTGCGACGGCTGGCGATCGACCAGCGCCTCGTAGCGTTGGCTCAAGGCCTGCGCGCGTTGGTAGTCGTCCGCGCTCGGCGCGGCCAGCGCGCATGGTGCCAGCGCCGCCAACATCAACAGCAATGCGCCCACTGCGGCAACACGCCGCCCGTTTCGATCCGTCTTCATCCGTCGGCCACCCGATGCATCAAAGCGTGTCGCAGCGCTGCGCATCCGCAGCGCCGGCCTGGGCCAGGCGCTGCGCGCGCGTGGCCCACATTTCCCATTCCTGCACCGCCAGCGCGGCGTAACGCCCATCGCCACCGGAGGCATCGAACACCGCACGCACGCAACGCGTGGTCACCGGCGCGAACCGCACCGTCTGCACGCGGCCGGCAACCGCGCCACGCTGCGCCTGCGCCAGCGGCACCCACTGCCCGTCCTTGCGGTATTCGAGATGCCAGCGCGCCGGCGGCGCGACGCCTTCGTTGGCGCCGGGCGGATGATCGGCCCAGAACACGATGCGGCTGCGCTGCAGCGTCACCGCTTGCGCCCAGCTGTACTGGATCCACTGCTGCGGAGGATTGTGCGCGCTCCAGCTGCCCCACATCTGCGGCGGCAGCGGATTGCGCTTGACCACGCCGTCGTTGAGCGCAGCGATCCAGTACTGATGCGGAATGTCCGGGCCATTGGAAGCGCTGGCGTGGGCGTAGCGGGCGACGTTGCGCTGCGGCGGCAGCGGCGGCTGCGGCGCGCGCGTGGCGAGCACCGGCAGGATCCGCGCCGGCTGCTGCGTGTCGTCCCATTCCATCCTGTCGATCGCCACGCTGCGGCGGAAGTGGCCGCCGCCCTTGGCATCGGCGGTGTGGTAGACCAGATACCACTGGCCCTTGAATTGCACGATGCCCGAATGCGAGGTGGTGGAGGACACCGGCGGCAGGATCACCCCGCGGTAGGTCCACGGCCCCAGCGGCGAAGGCGCCGTGCCGTAGGCGATGCAGGCATGGTACAGCGTCGGAGTGCAGTCCGAGTCCGGTCCGGCGCGGTTGCCGGCATAGGCCATGTAGTAGGTGCCGTTGCGCTTGAACAGCCACGGCGCTTCGAAATAGCCGTCCAGCGTGGTCACCGCCACCGCCGCGCCCTTGGGCGTGATCATGTCGCGTTCCAGCTCGATCCCGAACAACTTGCCGAAGGTGCCCCAGTACAGGTACACGCGGCCGTCGTCATCGACCAGCACGGTGGGGTCGATGTTCTGGATCGTGTTCCTGACCGGCAGCGACTGCGACAGGATCGGCCCTTGCGGATGCGCGTCGCGCCACGGCCCCAGCGGGCTGTCGGCGACCGCCACGCCGATCGCGAACGGGTCGGCGTTGGGCGAGTGTTTTTCCTCCACCGGTGCATACAGGTAATAGCGCCGGTCCGGCCCCTGCACGATCTGCGCGGCATAGGCGCGGCCCGCGGCAGCCCAGGCGAAGACCTGTTCCGGGCGCAGCAACGCGGGATAGTGGGTCCAGTCGCCGCTGCCGACATCGTCGGTCACCAGCATTTGCCAGCGCCGGATCACGAAGTCGTTGACCTCCGGCGGCGCCTCGTCGCGGCCGGCGATGATGTACAGCTTGCCGTCGGCGACCAGCGGCGCCGGATCGGCGGAATAGTCGCGGCCGTCGGCAAGGATCGGATTGCCGGCGCTGTGCACGCTGCGCGCTTGCAACGGCGCCGCCTGCGCGCCGGCAACGGCCAGCGCCAGCACCCCGCAGGCGCCGATGCGCCGGGCAAGACACGCCGCACGGCGCAGGCTCATCGCGCCACCGCCGCATCGACCACGATCTGCAGCCGCACCGGCAACTGCCCGCTGCCGCCACGCCCCTGCGCGCTGCCGACGATGCTGCTGGTGCCCGGCGCGGCATAGGTGGACGGCGACAACGGCGGCCATTGCACCGGCACGCGCTCGCGCGAACCGTCGTTGTACTGCACGCCGACAAATGCCGGCAGCGCCGGCACCTGGCCGACGCGCACATGCAGCGGCGGCGGCGCCTGCACCGTGTTGATCTGGCCAGGCGCGGCGGCGCGCACCCAGATGCTGGCGCTCACCGGCATGCCGCCGTCGGCCAGGCCCTGCACCTGCACGCGGCCTTCGCCGGCCAAGGCCGCCGCATCGAGTTGCGGCCAGCGTACCTGCAGCCACTCCCAGCTGCCGTCGGCGAAGTAGCCGGCGATGCGCTGCGGCAGCGCCGGCGTCTCGCCCGGCGCCACCCGCACGTCGATCGGCTCGACCGCGTCGGCGCGCTCGGCGAACACCTGCCATTCGTCGATGCCGACCGCGGCATGGCCATCGCCCTGCACCGCGGTGTCCAGCACCGCACGCAACGCAGTGGTGGTCACCGGCGCGAACGCCACACGGCTCGCTGCGCCGGGCGCGGCGACCGGATAGCCGCCGCGCACCGCGATGTCGCGCCACTGCTCGCCATCGCGGTATTGCAGTTTCCACGCGCGCGGCGGCGCCACGCCGCCGTCGGGCTGGTCGTCCCAGAAGTAGAGTGCCGCGCCGTTCAAGCGCTGCGGTTGCCGCCACTGGTACTGCACCCACACCGACGCCGGTTGCGCGCGACCCCAGCTGCCCCAGCGCCGGTCCGCCGATGGCACCTGATCCGGCGCGGGCAACAGCCCGTCGTTGAGCGCCTGCAGCCGATGGTGGCCGGCGGTGAACTGCGCACTGGCTTCGGCCTCGCCCTGCACTTCCAGGCCCTGCCCGGCCGGCGTCGGCGCGGCGATCACGGCCACGTCGGCATGGCCTTGCAGCGCGCCATCGTCGGCCTGCAGGCGCAGCGTGTAGGCGCCGGGCGCGGTGAAGCGCACGCTGCTGTCGGCCGCCTGCGGTTCCTCGAAGATCGCCGCGCCGCCCGGCGGTGCCTGCAGCACGCTCCACTGCAGCGCCAAGCTGCCGTTTGGCAGCGCGTCGTCGCCGACACGGCCGAGCAGACGCACTGCGCCGCCGCCGCCGACACCGTCCTGCTGCCAGGCCTCGACCTGCGGCGCCTGATTGGGCCTGGCCGCCGGCGCGCGCGCGCCGCTGGCATAGGCCTGGATTTCCTTGATCCCGGTGCGCAGCGTGCCGGCATGAGTCACCAGCACGCGCAGCCGTTGCACGCGCAGCGCCGGGAAGCGCACGCGGTTGCGATTGCCCTGCGCGATCGGCGCATCGCGCACCTGGCCGGGCACGGTCTTCCAGGCATGTCCGTCGAAATACTGCAGCACGTACAACCACGGCGGCGCATAGCCGGCGCGGGTGCCGGAGGGGAAACCGTGCTGCTCGCCGGGCGGCGAGGAACTGCGATAGAAGTACAGGCGCACGTCGTCCAGCAGTTGCGGCCGGCCCAGGTCGAGTTCGATCCAGTCGCTGCGCGACGGCGACCCGGCCGTGCCCCAGAACGGTTCGTTGGCGGTGCTGCCGTCCACCGCCGCGGTGGCCGGGAATCCGTCGGCGGCATAACTGGCGCTCACCGCCGCGCCTTGCGCGAGGTCGTGCGCGCTCGCCGGCAGCGTGGTGTCCACACCGGCATCGGCCAACACCACGGCGATGCGTGCATCCGCGGCGAAGCGCACCTGCTGCGGCGCCTGCACGGCGATGGCCTTCGCACCGAGCACACGCAACTGCGCTGCATCCGCATTGACCGCATCCGACAGCGCCTGCACGCGGCCGCTGGCCGGGTCGTAGAGCACATGCGCCAGGCGATCGACGGTGAACGCCAGCTTCCCGTCCAGATACAGCGAATAGCCCTTGGGCACTGCGCCACCGTAGTGGCGGCCGTCGCGGTCCCAGACGATGGCCAGGTCGCGATCGCGGTAGCGCACCGCGTCGGCGGCGAAGTGGTCCCAGCCGATGTCGATCGGATACAGCTCGATCTTCGCGTCGCTGCGCGGACGCAGGCCCATCGCGTCCTCGATCACGGTGAAGTTGGTCGCACCGAGCTGGGTGTGGTGGATCCACGAGCGGTAGCCGATGCTGCCGCCGTCGGCGGCGCTGCCCTGCGCCCAGAACTCGTTCTGGTCCGGGTAGCGGTTGTCGCCGTCGATGTAGTGCGCCCAGGCGTTCCAGTACAGCAGCTTGCGGTAACTACTGGCGTCCAGGTAGGGACTGGGATAGTCGCGCAGCGCGCTGCCGAACAGGCGGAAGGCGACGGTGGAGTTGATCACCGAGAAATTGTTGCTGCCGCCGGCGCCGCGCGCCTGCCGGTCGGCCTGGTTGGCGGTGTAGAACGGGAAGATCGGATACTGCCGCGCGTCGGCGAACAGGCGCAGCGCGCGCACGTACTTCGGATCGTAGTCGGCATCGCCTTGTTTGGGCATCAGGCCGACGCTGAACGGGTAGTAGTTGTTGGTCTCCTTCCAGTCCACCGGCAGCCGCGCGCCATCGGCCTGGCGTTGCTTGAGCAGGTCGCCGTGCAGGCCCATGCTGTCGGCGACATCGCTGTGGTCCTGCCACAGCACGTCGAGCACAGCGCGGCGGATCTTCGCCGCCAGCGCCTGCATGCGCAGCGCGGTGGCCGCGTCGCCGGCGAGCTGCGCGGCCTGCGCCGCGGCCAGCGCGTTGGCGTAGACGTAGGCGCTCTCGCTGCGATCCATGCGGATCTGGCCGTGCTGCTTGGCCCAGTCGAAGGATACCGCGTCGGCATCGTTGCCGGTCATCGCCGCCCAGTCGTACTCGATCAGGCCGTTGCCGTTGCGGTCGTAGGCGCGCAACAGCGCGTCCACGTCGGCGCTGGCGTAGCGCGCCAGCTTGGCCGCCACCGCCGGCGGTCCGCCGTGCAGCTGATAAGCGCGCCAGGCGGCGGCGCTGAGGTATTGGGCGTAGGAGTTGGACCAGTTCTCCGGCGCGCCGGGATTGTCCACGTACTTGCCGCCGCCGGCGGTCTCGCCGGCGCCCAGCCACGAGCCGTAGGCGTAGCTGGGATCGCGCAGGTACTTGAGGTCGTCGATGAACATGCCGGTGGTCAGCACGATCGCATTGTCGTAGCCGAGCACGCCTTCGATCGCCACCGGGAACTGGTAGTCGTTGCCGGGCACCGCGGCATCGAGGAAATTGAAGCGCAGCAGCCACCAGCGGTAGAACAACGTCTTGTCGATGTTGTCCTCGGGCGTGTCCAGGTACGGCAGGTTGTCGGCCCACCAGCGGTTGTAGGCGACCACGTGCTCGCGGTAGGCCTGCTGCGGCGACTGCGCGGCGATGCGCCGGTACTCGCGCAACGACTCGGGCAGTTCGCGCGTGACCAGCCCGAGTTGCACCTTCAGTGCGGCCGCTTCGCCGCGCGCCGGCACCGTCACTTGGCGTGCGATGGAACCGCCCTCGACCGCGAAACCGTCGCCGGACAGCCGCGGGAACACCGTGGTGATCGCGTTGTGGGTGGCGAACGCGCCGGTGAGCTCGGCGCCGTCGGCGTGCGTGGCCATCGGCGAGATCGCGCGCAAGGTCAGCGCATGCGCCACGCCGTCGCTGCTGGACAGCGTGGCCTCGGCCACGGCCACGTTCTGCTCGCTGATGAACTTGACCAGGCGCAAGCGCACGCCGGCAGCGGCATCGGCGTAGACGCCGCTGAAATAGCTCGGCGTCTGCCGCCGCTGCGCGCTGTCCTCGACCAGCTGCAGCGGCTTGCCGTCGATCTCCGCCTGCAGCCGGAACAACGCATCGTGGCCGGTCTTGTGCGCATAGGCGACATCGCCGACGAAACCCGGCTGCTGCGGCTGGTGGGTGTACATGTACACGGCGCGGCCGCGGCTGAACAGCCAGTTGTTGCTGTCGTCGAACCCGCCGCCGGTGCCGCTGCGCGCGAGCATGCGGTCGATCCAGAAATCCTTGCCCGGCGCGTCGCCGGCGCCGGCCGCCAGGTCGGCGGCGAACACCCGCTGCAGGTAGCGGCCAGGCGCAAAGGCCACGCCGCTGTCCGGAACCGGTGTCGGGCTGCCCTTGAAGCGCGGATAGCCGAGCGCGGCGTTTTCCTGCACCGCTTGCGTCGCCGGTGCAGGGGGGTCGGCCTGCGCGGATGCGCTCGGCAGCACGCCGGCGAGACCGGCCAGAAACACCATCAGCCGCAACGGCTGCCGCAAGCGACCGCGCCGGTCCGAATCAACCTTCGATTTCATGTCATCCCATCACAGCAGCGGATGCGGCCGCCGCGGCGCGGGCTGCCACAGTGGCGGCAGCCTGGCGCAGCGGCGAGCGCGATGCTCAGAACTCCCAGCGCAACTTGCCCCAAACGTAGCGCCCGACCGTGTTGTACGTCGACGCATCGGTGTTGGAGGCATTGGAGTAATAGCCATAGTAGAGCGGCGGCTTCTTGTCGAAGACGTTGTCCACGCCCAACGACGCGTTCAGGTGCGCCTTCTCGAACTTCCGGCTCACCGACACGTCGTGATAGATGTAGACCGGCACGCCGAAGTAGACGCACTTGCCGCTGGCATCGGTGTTGTAGCAGTAGCCTTCGAAGGCGCTGCCGACGGTGCTGTGGCCGACGTAGCGCGCCGTCCAGCTCGCATGCCACTGCGCGTAGTCCCAGCCGACATTGAGGTTGGCGCGCCAGCGCGGCAGGTTGCCGCCGGTGCCGGAGGTCTCGCCGACGTAGTTGTGGCCGTCGTCGCCGACCAGGTACTCGGACATGTAGGTCGCATCCAGGCCGAGCCGGAAATTGCCCCAGCGCTCGGTCTCCCACTGGTACTTGGTGGCGAAGTCGTAGCCGCGGATCTGCACCTTGTCGTAGTTGATCGCATACGGCACGGTGACGCTGGTCAGCTGGCCGGTGGAACTGCGTTGCACCAGCGCGCAGAAGCGCGCGTCGCCCTTGTAGCACTGCTCCAGCACGTAGGTGTAGTCGGTGCCGGAGATCATGTCGGTCAACTCGACCCGCCACGCATCCAGGTTGGCGGAGAAGCCCGGCAGCCAGTCCGGATCGTAGACCAGGCCCACGTCGTAGGAATGGCCGGACTCGGGCTTGAGGTCGAACCCGGCGTTGGCGTCGCCGGTCACGTACACCTTCATCGTCCCGGTGTTGACGAAGCTGCCGTCGGTGGGCACGTTCTGGCAGGCCCCGGCGGGCGCGCCGCCGGTGTAGCCCTCGCATGGATCGGTATAGGTGCCGACGTCGTTGGTGCCCTGGTACGGCGAGCCGTACAGGTCGCCCAGCCCCGGCGCGCGGAACACCTGCGCGGCGGTGCCGCGCACCAGCAGGTCGGGAATCGGGCGCCATTCCAGCGCCAGCGAACTGTTGGTGGTGCCGCCCCAGGCGCTGTAGTCGGAATAGCGGCTGCCGATGTCCAGGCTCAGCGAGTGCACCAGCGGCAGGTCCTTCAGCAGCGGCACCAGCAGCTCGGCATAGAGCTCCTTGACGTTCTCGGCATGGCCTTGCTGCATGATGCAGCCGTCCATGTAATCGCAGGCGCCGTAGGCGTCGGCCATCGCCACCGAGCTCTGCGTGCCCTGGTGGAAGTCGTTCTTGCGGTACTCGGCGCCGAACGCGGCCTGCAGATCGCCCGCCGGCAACTTGAACAAGGTGCCGTTGAGGGCCAGGTTGACGTTCTTGCTGGTGCTCTCGTCCTTCAGGTCGACCGGCAGCAGGGTCGAGTTCAGTGCGGCGATGGTGGATGGATCGGACAGGTTGAAGACGTTGTCGTTCTGCATGACCTCGGCCAGCTCGGAGGTCACAGCGAAGCCGTAGCGCACCAGCTTGTCCTTGTACTTGGCGTAGCCGACGCTGGCGTCCCACTGCCAGCTGGAATCGCCGAACGCTCCGTGCAGGCCGGCGGCCAGGTTGGTCTGCGCCATCGACGAGACGTACTTGCGGCTGAACAGCGACGAGCGCAGGTAGTAGTCGCTCAGGTCCGCGCCGAACGGGTTGTAGGGATTGGCGGCGATGTCCACGCCCAGCGAACTGGCGCTGATGCCGTAGGGCTGCAGGTGCGAGGTGGTCTTGCTGTGCGTCCACAACAGGTCGACGTAGGCCTGGATGCTGTCGGTCACGTCGTAGGTGGCGCGCATGGTGAAGTTGGTGCGCTCCACCGGGGTGATCATGTACTGCGTGTCGTAGTAGTTGTACCGGTCGCCCGCTTCGCTGCCGAAGGCATGGAAATCGGCGGCAGTCAGCGTGCCGGCGCCGAGGTTGCTGTTCGGGGTGAGCCTGGAACCGTCGCTGAGTACGGCGCGGGTGTTGCTGCCGGTCATCTTGCCGATGACGCCGTTGGTGTAGCTCAGCTGGTTCTGCGCAAAGCTGCGGTCGCGGTTGTACAGCGCGTTCTGCGAGTTGTGGCTCAGCGCCAGCATGACGCTGCCGCGCTCCCAGGTCTTGCCCCACTCCAGGTCGAAATTGCGGCGGATGCCGTCGCCGTGGCCGCTGATGCCGTAGTCGGCCTCCAGCGCGGCGCCGTCGTAGCCCTTCTTGAGGATGATGTTGACCACGCCGCCGATCGCATCGGAACCGTAGATCGCCGAGGCGCCGGCGGTCAGCACTTCGATATGGTCGATCATCGAGGCCGGAACCGAGTTGAGGTCCACGCCCGGGCTGGCGCTGACGCTGCTCGCCGGACCGCTCATGCGGTGGCCGTTGAGCAGCACCAGGGTCCGCTCCGGGCCCAGGCCGCGCATCGACACCAGCGCGCGGCCATGGCTGAAGCCGCTGTTGATCGAGGTATTGGCCTGGTAGCCGGCCATCACCGACATGTTCTGCAGCAGTTCGCCGACGGTGGACTTGCCGCTGTCCTCGATGCGCTGGCGGTCGATGGTGACCACCGGGCTGGCGGTCTCGATGTCCACGCGGCGGATATGCGAGCCGGTCACGGTGACGGTGTCGAGCGTATTGGCCGTGGTATCGGTGGAGCTGGCCTCCTGCGCCAGGGCACAGGGTGCGATGGCGGCAAGCGCCAGCGCAGTGCCGATCGCGGCGGCCAGCGGGCGCGGCCGCCGCGACCGACACAGGTGGGTGGAAGGCGATGAAACGCGGGCAGGCGAAGACGACATGGGATTCTCCTTTGGCTGCGCTGGCCGCCGGTCGGCAGCCACGGCAAGCCGATCCAGGGACAGCCACGCTGAGCGCAAGCGGTCGTTGGCGAAGAGAGTGAGACGGAACGCCGTACACGGCGGCGGCGTTGGGTGGGAGATCCCGACGCCACTGCTGCGACAACGCGGAAAAAGGTCCATTGCGCTGCGTCCGGCAGCCTGTCCATCGTGCGGAAATCTCCCCCATGGATATCACCGCATGGACACAATGTGCGCGTAGCGTAGACAGGCTGTCTTGTCGTATTTATCGGCGAAACATGCGGAATACCGCACTGAATCGCGCGCGCCGGGACATTTCCGACTTTTTCGCCACTCAGCCGTAGGCGGCCGAAATCGTCATTTCCCGCGCCGCGCCGGCGGGCACCTGCACGCGTTCGTTGCGCGGCCCGGACAGGGCCACCGCGCGCCCGTCGATCAGCACCTCGCGCAGCTGCGTGCCGGCCGGCACGCGCAGGGTCAGCCAGGTCCGCGCCGGCGCCGGCGCCGGCAGGCGCAGCGTGCCGTCGATGCGCTTGCGCGCCGGATCGCTGCGCAGGCTCAGCGACACCGCGCCCCAGCGGGTCGGCGCGGCGGCGATCGTGATCGGCTCGCCGCTGCCCAGCCAGTCGCGCGGCAGCGCGCGCGCCAGGAAAAGTTCTTCGCCGGCGCTGTCCTCGAATACCAGCATCCAGCGCAGCAGCAGCGGGATGGTCATCTGCGCCGGGATGCAGAACAGCGGCATGCCGCCGGTGATGCCGCTGACCTCGCCCGCGGTCCAGCTGCCGCGCGTGTGCACGTGGTAGCGGTGCGCGTACAGGAACAGCAGGTATTCCTCGATCCGGTCCAGGCGCAGCAGCTGCTGCGCGTAGCCGTAGGAAATGAACCCGAGCAGGTCGCGCCCTTCCGGCGTGGGCGGGGCGATGTTGCCGACCACGCCGAGGCTGGTGCCGCCATGGCCGCGCACGCAGTCGATGACCAGGTGCGCGAGGTCGGCGGGCAGCACGTCGGCTTGCAGCAGTTCGGCGTAGGCGCGGTGCGGCCAGCCCTGCTCGCTGGGACTCTCCTGCTGCAGCGACTGGCGGAAGGTCAGCTTCACCCCCGGCAGCGGGCCGATGTAGGGCGGCTGCAGGTCGCGGCGGATATTGGCGCGCAGGGTCTTGTGCAGTTGCGCGGTCAGTTGCTGCGCGCGCCGCTGCCACTGCGCCGCGGCGGCCTGCGCGCCCGGCCCGGCGATCGCGGTCCACACCGCGGCGATGTCCTGCCAGCCGCGGATCGCCAGCGCGCTGTTGGCGTAGTACGGCTTCCACCACAGGGTCGGATCGGGGAACAGGCAGGCGTCGGATTCGTTCCAGCCGTGGATCAGGCCGTGCCCGGGCGCCTTTGCCGGCAACTTCAAACTGGCGTCGTGCAGTTCCAGCAGGATCTGCACCGTCGCCTCGATCTTGCCGCGGTGCTTGCGCAGCAGCGCCGCGTCGCCGGTGTAGCGCAGGTAGCGCGCCAGCAGCGACAGGGTCAGGCCGAACTGGCCGGTCTCCGCGCCGCGCATGTTGACCATGCCGTCGTCCTGCACGAAGTCGCTGAAATAGCCGTCCAGCACCGCCGCCGCCTGGGCGAAACGGCCCCATTCCAGGTTCGCGTACAGCGAGCTGGTGAAGGTGTCCTGGAAGCCGTCGTATTCGTTGCCGTAGTAGTCGCGATCGACCGCGCCGTACTTCGGATAGGTGCCGCCGGGACGCACCACCAGTTCGCGGGCAAAGGCGAAGCGCGCCATGTCGCTCCAACTGGCATCGGGCAGCTGCGCCTGCACGGTATCGGCGAGCAGGCCCTGCCAGTAGCCGGCGAAGGCGAGCAGGCCGCGGTAGAAGTCCTCGGCGCTGCGCGGGCCGCGCCGCGGCGGATAGTCGGGATAGCTGTAGCCGTACACCACCTTGGTCACCTGGCCGTGCTCGACCAGCGCGCTGCGGTGCCAGGTCTGCACGATGAAGCGGTCGGTGGCGAGCACGTCGGCGAACAGCAGCACGTCGTAGTAGCGGCCCTCGCCGGCCGGCACCACCTTGCGCACCGCCGGCATCCAGCCGCCGATCAGGCCTTCGTGGCGGCGTGCGACCAGCTCGGCCTTGCCCAGTTCGGGAAAGGCGTGCAGCGCGCGATAGGCGCGGGTGCGGCCGTCCGGGTACACCGGCATGGTGTCGGCGCACTCGCGGGTGCCGACGAAGGTGGTCCACGGCAGGCGCCCGTTGTAGTCCTTGGGGTCCAGTTGCGAGGCCGGCGGCGGCGCCGCGTCGCGCACCTCCTCCACGCGCGGGTCGCCGTCGCGCAGCAGGCGGTCGGCGAGCAGGTCGGCTTCGGCCAGCGCCACGTCGGCCAGCTTCATGCCGAAGTACGGCGCCTGCGCGCTGGGGTAGACCGCTTCGGTGCGCTTGCCGAGCACCAGCGCGCCGCCGGGGCCGAGCAGGGTCAGGTCGCCGTCGGCGCTGCGCAGGTCCTCGTACACCTGCCACTGCGCGCCGGCCTCGGTGAAGCGGCACTGCAGGGTGTGGCCGGCGAGCGCATCGGCGGCCAGCGGCTGCAGGCGTGGCGCCGCCGGCGCTGGCGGCGTGGACGGCGCGGCGTTGGCGGGCGCGGCGATGCCGCCGGCGAGCGCTTCGACACCGGCCACCGCGCCGACCGCCAACCCCTGGCGCAGGAAATCTCTCCGATCCATATCCCTTCCCCGATGAGCAATAGCGCATCATCGTGCGCCGCAGGTGCGGCTACGTCTTGTGTGCTGTGTCGAGGATCGGTGCGGAAAATTGCATAGCTGGGTTGCTGATGCGGTGGCTGCACGAGGCTTCGCGCGTACCCTCATCCGCCCCTTCGGGGCACCTTCCCCCGAGAAGGGGGCCATGGTCCCGATGGGAGAAGGGAACAGCCGTAGCCCCTCTCCCGCCGGGAGAGGGGTTGGGGTGAGGGTACGGCGCGAAAGCGACTCGCGGAGTTTGGTGCACGAGGCTGCGCCCGTACCCTCATCCGCCCCTGCGGGGCACCTTCTCCCGGTGGGAGAAGGAACAGCCGTAGCCCCTCTCCCGCCGGGAGAGGGGTTGGGGTGAGGGTCCGGCGCGAAAGCGACTCGCGAAGTTTGGGATGCACGAGGCTGCGCCCGTACCCTCATCCGCCCCTGCGGGGCACCTTCCCCCGAGAAGGGGGCCATGGTCCCGCAGGGAGAAGGAAAAGCTCAGGTCTCAGGCCAGAACGTCGAGAAGGCTGCCAATGGTGTCGTCGGCCGCGCGCAGCACCCGCGCGTTGGCCTGGAAATCGTTGCGGGCGGACAGCCCGCCGACCATGTCGTCGACCAGGTCGCTGCCCTCGCCGCCCGCCGCCTGCACCTGCACCCTCACGCCGCCGCCGGGCGCTTCCTGGTTGGCCGTGACCTGGCGCTGGAAACCTTCGGTGGCGGCGTTGGCGACATTGTTCGCGCGCGCCTGCAGGCCGGAGGCGGCGGCGCGCATGCCGGTCAGGGCGATCGAGGACACCGAGGCGATGGAACTCATGCGCGTTTGCTCGTCGGGCGGCCGCGCGCGGCCGCAAGGTCAGTAGGTTCCCACGGTCACCCGCAGCACGTAGGGATCGCTGCGCCGGAAGTTGAGCCCGTAGTCGGTCTCGTCGCCGTTCAACAGGCGCACGAACCGCCACTGGCCATCGACGTAGCGGCCCTGCTCCACGCGCAGCAGTTGCCCGTACTTGCCATCGGCCCGGTCGCGCACAAATTCAATGCGGGCATTGAAACCTGTGACCAGGAACACGTTCGACTGCAGTTCCTGCACCAGCACGCGGCCATCGTGCTGCGCGGTGCCGGGCAGGATCGCCGGCGCCTCGCCCCAGCCCGGCGCGCCGAACGACACCTGCGCCTGCCACGCGCCGAAGCGCAGGCTCTGCCTGGGCACCCCCGCTTTCTCCACGGCCGTCTGCAAGGTACCGGCGAAGGCGCCGGCGGCCAGTTCGCGCTGCAACGGCGCGAGCAGGCCGAAGCCGGCCGCATGCGCGGCGATCGCCGCCTGGTTCTCCGGCGTGTCCTCGTTGCCGTCGATGCCGAACACCGAGAAGCCGATGCCGCCGCGGCCGAGCACGTGGAAGTGGTACGGCGCGGTGGCCGCCTCGAACCCGGTCTCCGAGACCCAGGCCGGGTTGTCGGCGCGCGCGTACTGGCCGACCACCTTGGTGTATTCGTCGTAGTCGCTGGTGTAGATGTCGGTGCCGATGAAGTCGATCGCCGGCGTCGCCAGGCGCCACAGGTCGAACACGTTCCAGGTGGCGCCGCCGGCCGGATATTCCTCGCCCGGCTTGGTGCGGCCCTTGTAGCGCAGCCAGGTGTTCACGTACAGCGGCAGCGGGTACGCCGCCTTGCCGGCGGCGGCGACCTGCTGGATGTAGCTGGCGTTGCTCCAGGCGCTGAACATTTCCTCGGCGTCGTTGCCGAACACCTGGCTCCAGGTGCCCGCCGGCTTGCCCAGGCGCTGCAGCACAACGCCCGGCACCTCGGACTTGAACGCGCGCTCGCCGGCCTCGCCATGGTCGCGCACGGTGCCGATCGCGCCCGGTTCGTTCTCCACCTGCACCGCGATCACCGTGTAGCGACCGGCATCGATCTTGCGCAGGTGCTGCATCAGCGCGGCGAAGGCGCGCGCATCGGCCTGCAGGGTGGCCGGCGCATGCGGCGACAACACGTCCACCGGCTCGCCCTTGGCGTCGCGCATGTGCGGATACGTCACCGGATCGCGCTTGATCCATTCCGGCACGTAGTGCATCTGCCCGTTCTTCCAGGTGCCGAACCACAGCACGATCAGGCGCAGCCCGCGCGCACGGCTCTGCTCGACCAGCGCATCGACGTTGCGGTAGTCGTAGCGGCCCGGCTCCGGTTCGAACTGTTCCCAGTACACCGGCGCCTCGACCGTATTGGCATGCAGCGCCTGCACCGCGTCCAGCGCCTGCGGCAACACCTGCGGCCAGGCGCTGGAGTTGTGCAGCTGCGCGGCCATGATGCTGTACGGCGCGCCGTCGACGAACAGCGCGTGGTGGCCGTCGCGGCTGACGTAGCGCGGCATCTCTTCGGCGCTGGCGAATGCCGGCAACAGCGCGAGCAGCATTACGAGTGCGGCAAGTTGCGCCATCGAAGCGGCTTTCTGTAGGAGCGGCTTCAGCCGCGACACCAGCGCCGAACGAATGCTGGTCTCGAAGATATCTGTCGCGGCTGAAGCCGCTACTACAGGGGCGTGCGGATGGCGTTCGGTCATTGCGCGTCTCCCGTGGAAATCGCATTCCAGCGCGGCGTCTGCGCACCCAGCAAATGGCGCACGAAGAAGTCGTACTGGCGCCGCTGCACGTAGTCGATCGGGCCGCTGGAACGGCCCACCGTGTGCTCGCCGCCAGGCACGTTCAACAGGTCGAAATCCTTGCCGGCCTTGATCAAGGCATCCACCACCTGCGCGGTGGAGGCCGGGTCGACGTTGCTGTCCTGCTCGCCGACGATCAGCAGCAGCTCGCCGCGCAGCGCGGCCGCGTGGTCCACGCCGGAGGCGGCGGCGTAGCTGGCGTCCACCGGCCAGCCCATCCACTGCTCGTTCCAGCTGATCTTGTCCATGCGGTTGTCGTAGCAGCCGGCGAACGCCACGCCCACCTTGTAGAACTCCGGGTGCCGTTCCAGCGCGCCGAGCGTGCTCTGCCCGCCGGCCGAGGCGCCGTAGATACCGACGCGGCTGATGTCGTAGGAGGGATCCTTGGCCGCCAGCGCCTTGTGCCAGGCGATGCGGTCGGGGAAGCCGGAATCGCCGAGGTTCTTCCAGGCCACGTCGTGGAACGCCTTGGAGCGGTTGGCGGTGCCCATGCCGTCGATCATCACCACGATGAAGCCCAGGTCGGCCTGCGCCTGCATGCCGATCTGCTTGTCGCCGCCGGAGTGGTAGCCGAACGGCCAGAAGGTCTTGGGCACGAAGCTGTCGTGCGGGCCGGCGTAGATGTTCTCGATCACCGGGTATTTCTTGTGCGGGTCGTAGTCGCGCGGGCGCACCACCATGCCCCAGATGTCGGTGCGGCCGTCGCGGCCCTTGGCCACGAAGGTCTGCGGCGCGCGCCAGCCGGCGGCCTGCAGCTTGCCGATGTCGCCGCGCTCCACCACCTGCAGCAGCGCGCCGTCGATGGCGTGCAGCTCCATCACCGGCGGCAGGTCCGGGCGCGAATAGGTGTCCACGTAGTGGCGGCCGTCGTCGGCGATGGCCACGTCGTGGTCGGCGTCGGCCGTGGTCAGCCGGGTCAGGTGGCGCCCGTCGAAATCGACCGCGAACAGCTGCCGATAGTACGGGTCCTTGCCCGCGTCCATGCCGCTGGCGGAGAACCAGATGCGGCGCTGCGCGTCGTCCACGCGCAGCACGTCGCGCACGATCCATTCGCCTTTGGTGATCTGCGCCTTGACCTTGCCGCTTTCACCGTCGAACAGATAAAGATGGCGCCAGCCGTCACGCTCGGAAATCCACAGGATCTCCTTGCCGAGCCCATCCACGTCGTGGCGGTAGCTGCGGTCGGCGTAGACGAAGGTTCTGGCGTCCTCGCCCACCGCCACATGCGCGCGGCCGCTGGCCGCGTCCACCGCGATCGCGCGCATGCGCTGGAAACCGCGCTGCACGTAGTCGAACACGAAGCTGCGGCCGTCGCTGCGCCACTGGATCGGCGACAGCTGGTACGGATTGGCGAACAGCGCATCGTCGACGACGGTGCGCCGCGCGCCGGCACGGGCGGACACGCCGGCCAGATCGAACAGCACCGGGCGTTCGATATCCACCGCATCGCCGGGCTTGGGATACAGCTGGGTACGCACGCGCGGCTGGCCGCCGCCGGGCGGCGCCGCCTCCACCCGCGTCACCCGCCGCGGAAAACCCGGGCGCACCTTGTACAGCGCAAGACGCTGCGAATCCGGCGACCAGGCCAGCGTTTCCGGATCGTAGAAATCCTCGGCGCGGCCGTCCTCGCTCAAACGCACGACGCGGCCGTCGGCGACGCTGCGCAGCACGATATCGTGGCCGTCGGCGAACGCGTCCCAGCGCCCATCCGGCGAACGCCGCGGCGTGTTGTCGGCGGGCACCGCCGGATCGCGGACCACGCCGAAGCCGCGCGGCCGCGGCGACGGGCCGGCATCGGCGCGCGCGCAGACATAGTCGGCGAGCGTGCAACGCCACGGCACGTAATCGATCTGGAACACGATCGCGGCAGTGTCGCGGCCGGCGTCGTCGGCATAGCGGAAGCGTTCGAACGGCAACCGCAGCGCCGTGTACTCGGTCCCGGCCGCAGCGCTCAGCCCGCGCGCCAGCCGCACCGCATCGAACGCCGGCTGCTTGCGCTGGCCGGCCACGTCTTCGAGCACGAAGGCGAAACCGCCGGGCACCGTCTTGCGGTAATAGAACGTGCCGTCGTCGCGCCATTGCGCGGGCCAGGCGACGTTCTCGGTCAGCGTCATCCACGCCTCGCGCAAGCCGAGCGAGCGCTGGTAGTCGGCGACGCTCGGCGCGGCCTGGGCGTGGCCGGCGAAGGACGCCACGGCCAGCACGATCGATGCAGCGAATCTGTTCATTACGTTCCGATATTTCCGAATTTCGGCGTTCCTGTAGGAGCGGCTTCAGCCGCGACAGGCTGCGTCACACATTCGGCCGCGGCTGAAGCCGCTCCTACACAAGTGAGCACACCCTATTCCCCGTCGTCCTCTTCCAGCGCCAGCTCGTCGCTGCGCAAGCCGGTGCGCGCGCCCCAGTGGTAGCAGCCGAACGCGATGACCGCCACGCTCAGCGTGTCCCAGGGATGCGCGATCTGGCCGGTGCCGCCGAAGGTGCCCAGGTAGGACACCAGCAGCACCAGCACGAAGAACCCGATCAGCCACAGCGCGCCACGCACCTGCCGCCACAACTGCGCGCGTCCGGCCGCGCTCGGCAGCTTGTACAGCACGTACAGCGCGAACATTGCGACCTGCAGGCCGAGCAGCCACGACAGCGTGCTCCAGGTGGACCAGTACACGATCAGCGCGGCGACGATGAACGACAGCGGCCCGAGCACGGCGAAGCCACGCAGCAGGAACGGCCGCGGCAGCTGCGGCGCGCTGCGGCGCAGCGCGGCCACGGTCACCGGCGCCACCGCATAGCTGAGCACCAACGCCGCCGAAACAACCTGGATCAGCGTCTCCCACGACGGGAACGGCAGCGTCCAGAACACCGACAGCGCCAGGCTCAGCCACAGCGCCGGGCGCGGGATGCCGGACTTGGCGTCGACCCGGGTCAGCACCGACAGGAAGCCGCCGCTGCGCGCCCAGCCATAGACCACGCGCGGCGTGGCGTTCATGTAGATGTTGCCGGTGCCGCTGGGCGAGATCATCGCATCGCAGATCACCAGCGCCGCCAGCCAGCCCAGGCCCAATGCCAGCGCGATGTCGTGGTACGGCAGCGCGAACGCCTTGTCGATGCCGCCCCAGCCCTGCGCCAGGTACGCGGACGGCACGCTGCCCAGGAACGCCAGCTGCAACAGCACGTAGATGACCGTGGACAGCGCCACCGACAGGATCAGCGCGATCGGGATATTGCGCTGCGGATCGCGCACCTCGCTGGCCACCGACACGATCGGGGTCAGCCCCAGGTAGGCGAAGATGATGCCGCCGGCCGAGATCGCCGCTTCCACGCCGGCCGCGCCGGAGGGCGCGAAGCCCTGCACGTGCAGGTTCTGCGGATTGAAGTGCGCCATCAGCAGCACGATCACCAGCACCGGCACCAGGAACTTGAACACGCTGACGATGTTGTTGGCGGTGGCGAAGGTCTTGACGCTGAAGTAGTTGAGCAGGAAGAACGCCACCAGCAGCGCCAGCTGCAGCAGCCAGCCGGCCACGCTGGGATGGGTGCTGCCGGCCTGGTTCAACGCCGGGAACCAGGCCGCGGCGTACTGCCGCGCCGCCTCGACTTCGATCGCGATCAGGCTGGAGAACGCGATCAGGGTGATGAAGCCCATCAGCCAGCCGAGCAGCGCGCCATGCGAATACTCCGGGTAGCGCACCACCCCGCCGGCGCGCGGCAGCGCGGCGCCCAGTTCGCAATACACCAGGCCCAGCAGCAGCACCGCCACGCCGCCGGCGATCCACGACACGATGCCGGCCGGGCCGGCGATGGCCGACACATGGCTGGCCGAGAACAGCCAACCGGAGCCGAAGATCGACCCGAGTCCGATGAAGGTCAGGTCGGTCAGGCTCAGACGCTTGTGGAACTTGCCTTGTGTGGTCATGGTGCCCCCGCTGGAAAGGTTGTAACCGGCTACTCCTGACTACTGCCCCTTCTCCCCCCGGGAGAAGGTGCCCCGAAGGGGCGGATGAGGGTACGGGCGCAGCCTCGTGCCGTTTCGACTGCAGGAGGCTTCGCCCCGTACCCTCACCCCAACCCCTCTCCCGGGGGGAGAGGGGCTTTGGTCATGACTACTGTTTTGCGGCCTCCTGCGCCCACGGCGACTTGCCGCCCTCGGCGATGAAACGGTCGATGCGCTGTTCCAGTACCGGCAGCGGCACCGAGCCGGTTTCCAGGATCGCGTCGTGGAAGGCGCGGATGTCGAATTTCTCGCCCAGCGCGGCCTCGGCCTTGCGCCGCAACTCGATGATCTTCAGCTCGCCCAGGTAGTAGGACAGCGCCTGCCCCGGCCAGGCGATGTAGCGATCGACCTCGGTGGTGACCTCGTGCTCGCTGAGTGCAGTGTTGTCGCGCAGGTAGGCGATCGCCTGTTCGCGGGTCCAGCCCTTGTGGTGAATGCCGGTGTCGATCACCAGCCGGCAGGCGCGCCACATCTGGTAGGTCAGGTAGCCGAAGCGGTCGTACGGGGTCTCGTACATACCCATTTCCTGCCCCAGGTACTCCGAGTACAGCGCCCAGCCCTCGCCGTAGGCGGAGATGTAGCCGTAGCGGCGGAAGTCCGGCAGGCCCTGCTGTTCGGCCGCCAGCGGCATCTGCAGCGCGTGGCCGGGCGAGGATTCGTGCAAGGTCAGCGCGGTCAGGTTGTACAGCGGGCGCGACGGCAGGTCGTAGGTGTTGACCAGGTAGATGCCCGGGCCGCCGCGGCCGCCGGTATAGAACGGCGCCAGGTCCGGCGGCACCGGCTCGATCGCGAAGCGCTGCCGCGGTAGCCGGCCGATGTAGTCGCCGACCTTCGCATCCACGCGCTTGGCGATCCACGCCGCCTGCTTGAGCAGCTCTTCCGGCGTCTTCGGATAGAACTGCGGATCGGTGCGCAGGAAGTGCAGGAACGCCGGGAACGTCGCCTGTCCCTTCGGCGCGACGAAACCGCTGGCGGCGATGGTCTGGTCCATGTCCTTGCGCAGCTTGGCCACTTCCTGCAGCCCGATCTGGTGGATCTGCTCGGGCGACAGCTCCAGCGTGGTGTATTCGCGGATCTGTGCGCGGTAATAGTCCTTGCCGTCGGGCAGCGCCTCGCCGGACAGCGTGGTGCGCGCCTTGGGCTGGTACTCCTCGCGCATGAACCGCAGCAATTCGGTATAGGCGGGCACCACGCTGTGCGCGATCGCGTCCCGCGCCTGCCGGCGCAACTGCGCCTGCACGTCGGCCGGGATGCTGGCCGGCATCTGCTTGAACGGGGTGTAGAACAGGTTGGCCTCGCCGCTGGCGTTGGCCACGTCGGCGATCGATTGGTCGCGGCCGGTCAGCGTCACTTTCGGCTGGCTGAAGCCGCGCGCCAGGCCGGCGCGCATGTTGACGATCTGTTCGTCGAAATAGCGCGGGATGTCGGCCAGGATCTTCAGATAGCGCTGGTAGTCGTCGCGGTTGCGCAAGGTGGCGCGGGCGCTGAAGCCCAGGTTGCTCCAGAACGCGGTGTCGCTGTTGAACGGCATCTCCCAGGCGCGAAAGCGCTGCTGATCCAGGAATACCGCGATCTGCTGGCGGTAGACCTGGTAGTTCACCTGATCCTGCGCCGACAGCTGCGCCTGGTCGATCGCGTCCAGTTCGCGCAGCACCTGTTGCCAGTACGCGGTGCGCTGGTTCTGCGTGGCCACGTCCACCTTGGGCAGGTGGTCGGCGGCCGCGCCCTGGCTGTCCTCGTCGTCGGCGCCGGCCGACTGCTCCTGGCGCCACTTCCACTCGCGCAGGTACAGCGCCTTGAAGCGCGCGGCGGCGTCGCCGGGCGTCGCGGCGGCGGCCTGCGCGGGTTGCGCGGCCATGGCGGTGCCCTGCCCTGCGAGCGCGCCGAGCATCGCCAGCAGCAACGGCGCGCGGAATCGGGAATTCAGGCTCATTGCGATGTCTCCGGAGTGGCGGATGCGGCGGCCTTGGTCTGCGCGATCCAGGCGTCGATGCGGGCGTCGAGCAGGTCCAGCGGCATCGCGCCGCCGCCGAGGATCTGGTCGTGGAAGGCGCGGATGTCGAAGCGCGCGCCGAGCTCGCGCTTGGCCTTCTCGCGCAGCGCCAGGATGTCCAGCTCGCCGAGCTTGTAGCCCAGCGCCTGGCCCGGCCACACGATGTAGCGGTCGGTTTCGGCCTGGATGCTGGGCTCGTCGTCGGACGGATGCGCGTGGAAGAAATCGATCATCTGCTGCCGCGTCCAGCGCTTGTAGTGCACGCCGGTGTCCAGCACCAGGCGGTTGGCGCGCAGCAGTTCGCCGGCCAGGCGCCCGTAGTCGCTGTAAGGATCCTTATAGAACCCCACGTCCTTGCCCAGCTTCTCGGCATACAGCGCCCAGCCTTCGACGTAGGCGTTGTAGCCGGACTGCTGGCGGAATGGCGGCAACGGCAGGCTCTGCGCGAGCGAGATCTGCAGGTGATGGCCGGGCACGCCTTCGTGATACGCAGTGGCTTCGATGTTGACCAGGGTGCGCTGCGCGTAGTCGCTGGTGTTGACCATCACCAGCGCCGGCTTGCTGCCCTGCGCATCGCTCTGCCAGTACTCCGCGCCCGGCGCGGTGCTGCGGAAATCGGCCATCGCGCGCACTTCCAGCGGCGTCTTCGGCAATTTGCCGAACAGCTTGGGCAGCTGCGGCTGCATCTGTGCGATATCGTCGCGGTAGCGCTGCAGGATCTGCTCGCGCGAACTGGCGAAGAACTTGCGGTCGCGCGCCACCGCCTTGCGCAGCGCGGGCAGATCGGCATAGCCGAGCTGCTTGGCGATGGCACTCATCTCGCCCTCGATGCGCGCCACTTCGGCCAGGCCGATCTGGTGGATCTGCTCGGGCGATTTGTCGGTGGTGGTCTGGGTATGGATCGCGTAGCGGTAGCGGCGCTCGCCGTCGGGCAGCGACCACAGCCCTTCCTGCGCGCGGCCCTGCGGCGCGTATTCGTTGGCGACGAAATCGGCCAGCCTGGTGTAGGCCGGACGCACCTGCTGGTCGATCGCCGCCAGCATCGCCTCGCGCAGGCGCGCGCGCTCGGCCGCCGGCACCGCGTCGGGGAAGCTCTTCAGCGGCAACGCGAACGGACTGTCGGCGCCGGCCGGCGCGGCGATCTCGCGCACCTGCGCCGGGATCCGCTCCAGCAGGTATTTCGGCTGCACCAGCCCGTCCTTGGCACCGGCGCGCGACAGCGCCACGACCTGATCGAGCAAGGCCGGGATCGCCTGCAGGCGCTTGATGTAGTCCTCGTAGTCCTTGACGCTGGCGAACGGAAACGCCTGCGCGTAACCCGGCAGCGCCAGCTGGATGCCGCCGACCGGCTCCAGCGGCATCTCGTCGTTCTTCAGCGCGATCGCCTCCAGCCGGTCGCGCAACTGGCGCAGCATCATCTGCAGGCTCAGCTGGTCCTGTGCCGACAGCGCCTTGCCGTCGATCGCTTCGAACCGCTTCAGGAAATCCGCGGTGGCCTGTTGCTCGGCCTGCAACGCCGCCGGCGAATAATCGCTCCAGCGGTCGTTGTAGCGCGTGTCGCCGATGATGCTGGCGAACTCCGGGTGGTGTTCGAGCTGGTACTGCCACTGCGCGTCGAGCAAGGCGGCGAAGGCCTCGCCCGGCTGTTGCGCCGGCGCGCCCGCCGCGGCCGCCGGTTGTGGCGACGCGGGCGGCGTGGCCGGCTGGCAGGCGGCCAGCGACGCCGCGGCCAGCGCGCAGGGGAGCAACAGGCGGGCGACTCTCATCGATTGACTCCGGTAAGCGAATGGAACCTCCGCGGCGGCGCTGCGACGGCGGCCGCCGCGTACATCAGGCGAACGGCCGATCGATCGCCGGCGACGGCGGGGTGAACCACTGCGCGCCGTGTTCGGTGACGTAGAAATGGTCTTCCAGACGCACGCCGAACTCGCCCGGCACCACGATCATCGGTTCGTTGCTGCAGCACATGCCCGGCGCCAGCGGCAACGCGTTGCCACGCACCAGGTACGGCGCCTCGTGGATGCTCATGCCGCAGCCATGGCCGGTGCGGTGCGGCAATCCCGGCAGGCGATAGTCCGGGCCCAGGCCCGCCGCCTGCAGCACGTCGCGCGCGGCCTGGTCCACCGCGGCGCAACTCACGCCCGGGCGCACCGCGGCGAACGCCGCCGCCTGCGCATCGTGCTCCAGCTGCCAGATGCGCCGCTGCTTCTCGCTCGGCTCGCCGAAGATGTAGGTGCGGGTGATGTCGGAGTGGTAGCCGTGCACGGTGCAGCCGGTGTCGATCAGCACCAGTTCGCCCGCATGCAACGCCTGCACCCCGGGAATGCCGTGCGGATACGCGGTGGCATGGCCGAACTGCACGATGCAGAAGGTGGAACCGTTGTCGGCGCCGAGCGCGCGATGCGCCTGGTCGATGAAGCGCACCAGTTCGGCGGTGGTGATGCCTTCGTGGATCAGGCCGGCGGCCAGCCGCTGCACCTGCAGGGTCATGTCGCAGGCCTGCTGCATCAACGCCAGTTCCGCCGCCGACTTGCGCATGCGGCAACCATCGACGATCGGCGTCGCGTCGCGGATCGCGATCCGGTCCAGCACCCTTCTGAGCCCGCTGTGCACGGCGAAGGCGACGCCCGGATCCAGCGCCAGCGCCTGCGCGCCGAGTTCGCTCAGCGCCTCGGCGACCAGCGCATGCGGATCCTCGTGTTCTTCCCACAACCGCTTGCGCACCGGGATGCGCAGCACCGCGTCCAGCGAGCCTTCCTCGAACGCCGGGCAGATCAGCAGCGGATCGCCTTCGGCGGTCAGCAGCATCGCCACCAGGCGCTCGCTGGCGCCCCACGGCACGCCGGTGAAATAGCGCAGCGAGGCGCCGGCGCCGATCAGCAGCGCATCGGCGCCCTGCGCGCGCAGCAGCTCGCGCGCCCGCGCCAGCCGCTGCTGGTATTCCTGCGGCTGGATCGGCGGCGCCTGGTTCGGCCACGGCTCCAGCTGCGCCCGCGCCATGGCCAGGCTCAGCCCGCCGATCTGCGCGGCGGCGCTCATGCCGTGCGCTCCACGTCGGCGACGCTCCACTGGCCGTCGATGAGGCGCTGCACGCCGCCGGGATTGCGGTCGCGCAGCAGCTCCGGCAACAACGCATCGGGCAGGCCGTCGTAGCTGTGCAACGCGGCGAAGCGGCGGATCGCGGCCGGCATGCCGACCGCGGTGAAGCCCGGATGGCCGGTGCTCGGGTACGGACCGCCATGATTCATCGCCGCACTGACCGCCACGCCGGTCGGCATCTTGTTGCAGATCAGGCGCCCCACCCGCGGCCGCAACGCGGCCGCCAGCGCGGCGAACGGCACGTCGTCGCTGCCATCGGCGGCACGGTACACGGTGCCGGTGAGATTGCCCTCCAGGCTGTGCGCCAACGCGGTCATCTGCGCCAGGTCGGCAGCGCGCACCACCAGGCTGACCGGACCGAACGCCTCGGTCTGCAGTGCCTCGGGCTGTTGCAGGAAAGCCTGCGCCGAAACCGCCAGCAAGGTCGGCGCGTGCCGATAACCCGGCTCCGGCGCGGCGTCGCCGCCGGCCAGCACGCTGGCCCCGGCATTGCGCAGCGTGGCCACGCCGCGCTGCAGGTGTTCGAGCACGCCGCGCGAGAACAGCAGGCTCGGCGCGGCGCCGGCGAAGTGCGCGCTGGCGGCGGCGACGAACGCATCGCCGTCCTCGCCCTCGGGCACCACCACGATGCCGGGATTGGTGCAGAACTGGCCGCTGCCCATCGTGCACGAGGCGAAGAATTCCTGCGCCAGCGCGGTGCCGCGTTCGGCCAGCACGCCCGGCAGCAGGAACACCGGATTGACGCTGGACAGCTCGACGTAGGCCGGCACCCCGGCGCGGTCGGCCGCGGCCTTCAGCGCCAGCCCGCCGGCACGGCTGCCGGTGAAGCCGATCGCGCCCAGCCGCGGGTCGCCGGCCAGTTCCAGGCCCAGCGTGTTGTCGAAGTGGTACAGCAACTGCACCGCCGCCGCCGGCAGGCCGTTGTCCAGCAGCGCCTGATGCGCGAGCTGCGCCAGGCGCTGGCTGGTGGCCGGATGCGACGGATGCGCCTTGGCGATGACCGGATTGCGCGCGGCGATGGCCGAAGCGAAATCGCTGCCGGCCACCGCGTTGAACGCGAACGGGAAATTGTTCGGGCCGAACACCAGCACCGGCTTGTGCAGCGGCCCCAGCTGTGCGCGCAAGCCGGCCGCGGTGTCGATCACCGGCTGCGTCCAGCTATGGCTGCGCACCGCCTGCGCGGCCTGGCGCAGCTGCCCGCTGGCGCGCGGCAACTCCACCTTGGCCAGGCGCGGTTCGACCGGCAGGCCGGTCTCAGCATGCGCCAGCGCGACCAGCTGCTCCACGTCGGCATCGATCGCCGCGGCGTAGCTGTCGAGGAACCCGGCGATGCGCTCGGTCGCCGCCGCGGCCAGCGCGTCGGCGACCAGCACCGCCGCGCTCAGCGCCGCTTCCAGATCGGCGGCGCCGCTGACCGGGAACTCCGGTCCGAACGCATTCCCGTCGCGCGGGTCCTCGGCGCGGAAACTGCCGCGCGCTTCCAGCGACGGCTGCCATTGGCCGGCAAGCAACAGCGGCTGCATGCTCATCTCAGATCCCGGGGTGGGTGGCGATGGCGTGGTCGATCACCTTCAGCGCCGCTTCGCGCTCGGCGCCGTCGACGACCAGGCGCGGTGCGCGCACGCGCTCGCTGCCCAGCCCGACCTTCTCCTGCACCAGCTTGATCAGCTGCACGAACTTGGGCACGGTGTCCAGGCGCAGCAGCGGCAGGAACCAGTCGTACAGCGCCTTGGCCGCCGGGTAGCCGCCGTCGCGGGCCAGTTCGAACAGCTTCACCGACTCCTTCGGATACGCGTTGACCAGGCCGGCGATCCAGCCCTTGGCGCCCATGCTGAGGCCTTCGACGATCGCATCGTCCATGCCCACCAGCAGCACCAGGCGGTCGTCGAGCAACTCGCCCAGCGCGGCGAAGCGGCGCACGTCGCCGGAGGATTCCTTGACCGCCTGCAGGTTCGGGAATTCGGCGGCCAGCTCGGCGATCTGCGCCGGGGTGAAATCGGTCTTGTAGGCGACCGGGTTGTTGTACAGGATCACCGGCAGGTCGGTGGCGGCGATGACCGCGCGCGCATGCGCGCCCATTTCGCGCCAGTCGGTGGAGTACACATACGGCGGCAGCACCATCAGGCCGCCGCAGCCGACCTGCTTGGCCGCCTGCGCCAGGCGCACGGCCTCGTCGGTGGACAGCGCGGCGATGCCCGGCACCACCGGGATGCGGCCGTCCAGCGCCTGCACCAGGGTCTTCAGGATCGCGACCTTGTCGTCGAAGCTGAGCGTGGCGGCCTCGCCGAGCGAACCCAGCGGCACGATCGCGGTGCAGCCAGCGTCGACCATGACCTGCGCATGCTTGGCCAGGAACGCGTGGTCGATGCTGCCGTCGGCGTTGAACGGAGTGGTGATGGCCGGCAGCACGCCGTACCAGAAGGAAGCCTTGCTCATGGGATTACACCTTGTCGAGGGTTGTGAGTGGAGGTTCGGGAAGTCGTGGATCGGGAAGCGATTGGGCGAGCGCGTCCAGACGCACCGGGAACAGCGGCGGCCGGCGGCCGTCGTCGGAAAAATCGTCGTGCCGCGGCGCCAGCCCCAGCTCGGTCAGCACGCTGCCGCAGATGCGGCCCTGGCAGGCGCCCATGCCGCAGCGCGAGGCCAGCTTGGCGTCGCGCAGGTCGGCATGGCCGCGCAGCGCCGACAGCGGCACGTCCTCGCAGCGGCAGACCAGCGTGTCCGCCGCGGCCAGCGTGCGGATGCGCGGGTTGAGAGCGAACTGGCGCTGCAGCAGCGCGGCGAACGCGCGTGCGCGTGCGCGCTGCGGCTGCAATGCCTGCGCCGCGGCCTCCTGCCCCGCCGCCAGATGCCCGGCGATGGCGCCTTCGACGCGCGCGCAATCGCGCCCGCCGATGCCCAGCGCCTCGCCGGCGGCGTACACGCCGGCGACGCTGGTGCGCAACTGCGCGTCCACCGCCACGCACGGATGCGCGCCGCTGCGCGCCAGGCGGCAACCGAGCAGTTGCGCCAGCTCCACGTTCGGCACCAGCCCATAGCCGACCGCCAGTTGGTCGCATTCGAGAGTGCGGCGGCCGCGCGGGCCGTCGATCTCCACCGAGCGCAGCTGGCTGTCGCCGTGCGCGGCCAGCACCACGCTGCCGCTGTCGTAGCGCACGCCGGCCAACTGAGTGCGCAGGCTCAGCGCCTGCAGCGCCTTGTCCGGCCAACGCCACGGCAGCTGCGCGGCGAAGCCGGCCAGCGCGCGCAGCGGCGCCTGTTCGACGATGCCCAGCACCCGCGCGCCGTGGCGGCGCAGCGTCGCCGCGCTGGCCAGCAGCAGCGGACCGCTGCCGGCGACCAGCACGCGCTTGCCGGCCAGCGGCCAGCCCTGCTTGGCCAGCGCCTGCGCGCCGCCGGCGCCGGTGACTCCGGGCAGGGTCCAGCCGGGGAATGGCAGCAGCAGTTCGCGCGCACCGGTGGCCAGCACCAGCGCGTCGTAGCCGATCCAGCGCGCGCCCTGCGGGCCGTCGGCCAGCAGTTGCCGGTCCTGCGCCATCAGCAATTGGGTCTGCGCCAGGAAGTCGATCTTGCTCGCCGCCAGTTGCGCCAGCACGCGCGCGGCCAGCTTCGGCGGCGCATGGGCCACGTCGTGGCGCCAGATCTGGCCGCCGGCGCGCGCCTGCAGATCGATCAGCGCCACGCGCCGGCCGTGCCCGGCGGCGGTCAGCGCCGCCGCCAGTCCGGCCGGACCGGCACCGGCCACGACCACGTCGTAGTGCAGCGCGCGCGGCTCAGCCATCGGTCCACACCTGCATGCCGTCGCGCGCCGGGGTGATGCAGGCGCGCAACTGGCCGACGCCGTCGATGCGCACCCGGCATTCGCTGCACACGCCCATGCCGCACAGCGGCGCGCGCGGCTGGCCGTTGCGCGAGCGGCGGAAATGCACCGCCACCTGCGCCACCGCCGCGGCCACGCTGCTGCCGTCCAGCACCTCGAGGGTCTGCCCGTTGACCTGCAGGCGCAGCATCGGCGCGCTCACGACAGCGCCCGCGCCGGCGCGAACGGCGCCGGGTCCAGTGCAGGCGTGCGCTGCAACAGCAGATCCAGCAACAGCCGCGCGCTGCCCAGCGCAGTGGTCACGCCCAGTCCTTCGTGGCCGGCGGCGACCCACACATCGTTACGCTCCGGCACCGCGCCCAGGTAGGGGCGGCCGTCGGGCGTGGCCGGACGCAGCCCGGTCCAGACCCGGATCGCCTGCAGCTGGCGCAACGCCGGCAGGAACGCGAACGCGCGTTCGAGCATGCGCTGCAGCATCGGCATCGACACGCTGCGGTCGCTGGCATCGAACTCGCGCGAGGAGCCGATCAGGATCTGCCCGGTCGGCCGCGGCTGCACGTTGAACGCCACGCTGCTGCCGTCGCTGCCGTGCGCGCTGTCGGCATAGCCCAGCTCCAGCAACTGATGGCCGACCAGGCCGGGATAGCGGTCGGTGATGACCAGTTGGCCCTTGCGCGCGCGCATCGGCAGTTCCGGCAGCAACTCCGGCAACGCGCAACCGGTGGCGACCAGCACCGGCCCGCTCAGCGTGGTGCCGTCGTCCAGCCGCAGTCCGCCGGCGGCCAGCGCCAGCGCGCGGCGCCCGGCGTACAGCTGCGCACCGGCGGCGAGCGCACGCTCGACCAGATGCCGCGCCATGCGCGGCGGATACACCACCGCTTCGGCGGCCACGCGCATGCCGCCGGCCAGCCCCGGCACCAGCGCCGGCTCCAGCCGGTACAGCGCCTCGGCATCGACCGCCTGGGCGTGCACGCCGGCAGTGGCCAGGCGCTGGATCTTGGCCGGGATCGCCTCCAGCTCGCGCGCTTCGCGCGCCACCCACAGCGTGCCGCAGCGGCTGAACTCGGCCGCCGGCAATTGCGAAAACTCTTCCCACAGGCGCAGCGAATACGCCGACAGCGCCAGTTCCGCAGGATCGTCGTCCATCGCCACCAGATGGCCCATCGCCGCGGCGGTGGAACCGCCGCCGATCGTGCCCGACTCGACGATCGCCACCCGCAGCCCGGCGGCGGCGGCCGCATCGGCGCAGGCCGCGCCGACGATGCCGGCGCCGACGACGATCAGGTCGAAACCGCTCATCCGGCGCCGATGCCCCAGGCGAACGGGTCCTGCGCATCGATCAGCAGCTGCGAACGCGCGGTGATGTGCGCCTGCCCGGTGATCCGCGGCAGCACGCCGCGGCTGCCGGGCACGTAGCTGCCTTCGAACAGGCTGCCGAGGATGCCCTCCTGGCGCCACACCTGGCCGGCGGCCAGCTTGCCGTCGGCGGCCAGGCACGCCAGCTTGGCGCTGGTGCCGGTGCCGCACGGCGAACGGTCGTAGGCCAGGCCCGGGCACAGCACGAAATTGCGCGCATCGGCACCGGCGTCCGGCGCCGGGCCGTTGATCTCGATATGGTCGATCTCGCCGCCGTCGGCGCCGCGGATGCCGGCCGCCTCCAGCGCCAGCCGCAGCGCTTCGGTGTAGGCGGTCAGCGCGCGCTGGTTGCGCAGCTCCAGCGCGCACGGCGTCTGCTCGGTGATGAAGAACCAGTTGCCGCCCCAGGCCACGTCGCCGCGCACGCGGCCGTAGCCGGGCACCTGCACCTCGATGCCGGCGGCGTGGCGATAGCTTTCCACGTTGTCCACCGACACCCGGCCGTCGCCGTGCAGGTCCACGCCCACCGTGCCCACCGGGGTCTCGATCCGATGCGTGCCCGGGGCCAGCCGGCCCAGCTCGGCCAGCGTGCGCACCAGGCCGATGGTGCCGTGGCCGCACATGCCCAGGTAGCCGACGTTGTTGAAGAAGATCACCGCGGCGCACGCATCGGCCGCGATCGGCGGCAGCAGCAACGCGCCGACCATGGTGTCCGAACCGCGCGGTTCGCAGGCGATGGCGCTGCGCCAGCGATCGAAGAGATCGCGGAACAGATCGCGCCGTTGCGCCAGCGGGCCGGTGCCCAGGTCGGGGAAGCCGGCGACGACGACACGGGTCGGTTCGCCGCCGGTATGCGAGTCGATCACATCGAGTGTATGCATAGGTCCATGCTCACATTCCGGGCCGCTGGCGGCTAGCAGCGTTTGCCTGTCATAAATGCGGAAATTCGCACAACCCGAACCTCCCCGCAGGCCCGACTTAGGCTAGGATCGGTCTTCAGGGACGGGCATGCCGCGGCGTGCCTGCCGCCGCAGCCTACAACCGCCCGGTGAGTGCAGATGGATACTTTGATTTCCGCGCTGGAAATGCAGACGCTGTTCGATGCGTTGCCGGACGTGGTGTTCTTCGTCAAGGACCGCGACGGCCGCTACACCCACGTCAACCTCACGCTGGTGCGGCGCCTGGGCAAGAAATACCGGGCCGACCTGATCGGCAAATCGGCGCTGGAAGTGTTCCCGCTGCCGCTGGGCGGCAGCTACCTGATGCAGGACCGGCGCGTGCTGTGCGGCGAGATGATCGAGAACCAGCTGGAAGTGCACCTGTTCCCGAACCGCACCCCGGGCTGGTGCCTGACCTTCAAGCGCCCGCTGTGCGAGCACAACGAGGTGATCGGCGTGGTCGGCATCTCCCGCGACCTGGGCCAGCCCGACAGCCGCCATTCGGCCTACGAGCGCATCAGCCGCGCGATGGAGCACATGCAGAGCCACTATGGCGACAACCTGCGCGTGCAGACCCTGGCCGACCTGGCGGAACTGTCGGTGGCGCAGCTGGAGCGGCACTTCCGCCGCGTGTTCCAGCTGACCCCGCAGCAGCTGCTGACCAAGATGCGCATCGAAGCGGCGATGCGCCTGCTGCACGGCGAGGAAAGCATCGCCAGCATCGGCCAGGCCTGCGGCTTCGCCGACCAGAGCGCGTTCGCGCGCCAGTTCAAGGCCACCGTCGGCATGACCCCGCGCGACTACCGCTCGATGAAAGGCAAGCTGTGAAGAGTCGGGATTGGGGATTCGGGATTGGGGATTGGCAAGAGCCCGCATCTGCGGGATGCCGCAAAATGCTGCTGTTGCGAATCCCCAATCCCGAATCCCCAATCCCGGCCCCAGACACCCAGGCATAACGGGCCCAAGTGGTAGCATTCCGCGTTTCCGGTCCACGCGTCATCCATGGTCAGCCTATTCCGCCGCAACAAGCCCCAGGACAACGCCGGCGAGAGCCGCACGCAGCGCTACAGCATCGAGGAACTGGCCGCCGCCTTCCCCAAGCCGGCCGGCGCCGAACCCGCTGCGCCTGCGCCGTCGGCGCCGCCTGTCAGCGAGACGGCGCCCGCCGCCCTCGCCCCTGCCCAGACCCCTGAGCCGGTAGACGCGCCGGTCGCCGAGCGCCCCGTGCAGGCGCCGGCCCCGGTCGCCGTTCCGCAATCGCGACCCGCGCCACTGCCGCCCGCGGCGCCCACCCCGCCGCCACAGGCCTACGTGCCGCCGCCGGCCGCTGCGCCGCAACCGAGCGTGCCGCAACCCACGCCCGCCCCCGTGCAGCCGGTTGCCGCGGCCGCCACCACCGCATCCGTGCCGTCGGCCGAGGCGGACCTGGTGCGCAGCGATGCGCTGCCCGCCGCGCCGGCCGGCAAGCCCGGCTGGCGCGAGCGCCTGCGCAACAGCAGCTTCGCGCGCAGCGTCGGCGGCCTGTTCTCACGCAATCCCAAGCTCGACGACGACCTGCTCGACGAGATCGAGACCGCGCTGATCACCGCCGACGTCGGCATTCCCGCCACCACGGCGCTGATCGAGAACCTGCGCAAGCGCATGAAGGCGCGCGAGTTCGCCGACGCCAAGGCGCTGCAGCAGGCGTTGCGCGCCGACCTGCTGGCGATCCTGCAGCCGGTCGCCAAGCCGCTGCAGATCGACCGCGGCGCCAAACCGTTCGTGGTGCTCACGGTCGGCGTCAACGGCGTCGGCAAGACCACCACCATCGGCAAGCTGGCCAAGCGCTTCAAGGACGAAGGGCACAGCCTGATGCTGGCCGCCGGCGACACCTTCCGCGCCGCCGCGGTGGCGCAGCTGCAGGCCTGGGGCGATCGCAACGGCGTCACTGTGATCGCGCAGGGCCAGAACGCCGACGCCGCCTCGGTCGCGTTCGACGCGCTGCAGGCCGGCAAGGCGCGCGGCACCGACGTGCTGATCGCCGACACCGCCGGGCGCCTGCACACCCAGACCGGGCTGATGAACGAACTGGGCAAGATCCGCCGCGTGCTCGGCAAGCTCGACCCGGCCGCGCCGCACGAAGTGTTGATGGTCATCGACGGCACCACCGGTCAGAACGCGCTATCGCAGCTGCGCCAGTTCCACGCCGCGGTCGGCGTGACCGGGCTGGTGGTGACCAAGCTCGACGGCACCGCCAAGGGCGGCGTGGTGTTCGCGCTGGCCCGCGAGTTCGGTATCCCGATCCGCTTCGCCGGCATCGGCGAGCGCCCGGAAGACCTGCGCGTGTTCGACGCCGAAGCCTTCGTCGACGCCCTGCTGCCGGAAGCGCTGGGCAGCTGAGCGCAAAGCCCCTCTCCCCCCGGGAGAGGGGTTGGGGTGAGGGTACGGCGCGAAAGCGTCTCGCTGTCCCAACAACCGCACGAGGCTTCGCCCGTACCCTCATCCGCCCCTTCGGGGCACCTTCTCCCGGTGGGAGAAGGAACGACTAGTGCCAGCATGCTCCAGCCAGACACCTTCCCCACCCGCCTGCTCGCCTGGTTCGACCGCAGCGGCCGCCACGACCTGCCCTGGCAACATCCGCGCAGCCCGTACCGCGTATGGCTGTCGGAAATCATGCTGCAGCAGACCCAGGTGTCGGTGGTGATCCCGTACTTCCTGCGCTTCCTGCAGCACTTCCCCACCCTGCCCGACCTTGCCGCGGCCGGCACCGATGCGGTGATGGCGCAATGGGCCGGGCTGGGCTATTACGCCCGCGCACGCAACCTGCATGCCGCCGCAAAGCGCTGCGTGGAACTGCACGCCGGCGAACTGCCGCGCGACTTCGACGCGCTGCACGCACTGCCCGGCATCGGCCGCAGCACCGCCGGCGCGATCCTGAGCCAGGCTTGGAACGACCGCTTCCCGATCCTGGACGGCAACGTCAAACGCGTGCTGACCCGCTACCACGGCATCGCCGGCTATCCGGGCCTGCCGGCGGTGGAGAAACCGCTGTGGGCGCTCGCGCAGTCGCATGTCGAAGCGGTCGCCGACGGGCGTATGGCCGACTACACCCAGGCGCAGATGGATTTCGGCGCCACCCTGTGCACCCGCGCCAACCCGGCCTGCGTGCTGTGCCCGCTGCAGGACGATTGCGTGGCGCGCCGCGACGGCCTGGTCGAGGCATTGCCCACGCCGAAACCGGGCAAGACCCTGCCCGAGCGCGAGGCCCTGGCGCTGCTGCTGGAAAACGCCGCCGGCGACCTGCTGCTGCAACGGCGCCCGCCGAGCGGCATCTGGGCTTCGCTGTGGACGCTGCCGCAGGCCGAGAGCGAAAGCGAACTGCGCGCCTGGTTCGAACGCGAGACCCGCGGCCGCGACTTCGACGCGGCCGAGCCGATGCCGCCGATCGCGCACACCTTCAGCCACTATCGCCTGCACCTGCAGCCGCTGCGCCTGCGCAAGGTCGCCTTGCGCGACGCGGTACGCGACAATGACGACCTGCGCTGGGTCACGCGTGCCGACCTGGCCGCGCTCGGCCTGCCCGCCCCGATCCGCAAACTGCTCGACGGCCTCTGATCGTCGCCCATCGCGCCACCAGGAACCGCCATGTCTCGCACCGTCTTCTGCCAGTACCAGCAACGCGACGCCGAAGGGCTCGACTACGTGCCGTATCCCGGCGACCTCGGCCAGCGCGTGTTCGCGCACATCGGCAAGGCCGGCTGGCAGGCTTGGCTGGCGCACCAGACCATGCTGATCAACGAGAACCGGCTGTCGCCGCGCGATCCCAAGCACCGCGCATTCCTGGAAACGGAACTGGAGAAATTCCTGTTCCAGGGCGGCGCATCCAAGCCGGAAGGCTACGTGGACCCCGAACAGGAATCCTGAGCCCAACCCCCTGTAGGAGCGGCTTCAGCCGCGACAGACCCTATCCGCAAAGCCGCAGCGCCCGCAAGCGCTGCGAAAAACCGCACCCATCCGCTTCGACACCGACAGCAACCGGCCCGACGCCGGCGCTATTGCCCCGGCGCCGTCTGCTGCGCCCGCTCCTGCACCTTGGCCTCGCGCAATTCCTTTTCCGAGATGCGCAGCGCCTTGACGTCGAGCGGGCGGATGCTCTGGATGCGGCACGGCAGGCGGATCGCGCCCGGGCTGCCGCCGATCACCAGCACGTCGTCGAAACGCGCCGACACCCGGTCGCTGAAATGGGTGATGGCGATGGTCGGCGCGAAGTCCAGATCCGGGCAACGGCCGCTCAGCTCCAGCAGATAGGCCTGGTTCGGCCGCGTCCATACCGCCAGCGCGCTGTCGCCGAGCGCGGTCCAGCCGCTGATCCGGTTGTAGTACTGGAAGTCGCGCACCGGCGCGGCGGCATGCGCGCGGTACAGCGCCAGGCGCTCGTCGTCGCTGAGCCGGTTGGTGGCGCAGCCGGCCAGCGCGGCCAGTGCGAGCAGTGACAGCAAGAGGCGTTTCATGGCGAATGCTCCTGTGGCGATGCGCGCATGATGCACCCGCGCCATGCGCTGCCGCGTGCGCGCACGCGGCACGTTCAGCCACAAGGCAGCATCGCGCACAGGAACCGCAGCCAGGCTCCAACCCCGTTGCCGGCCGTCGCGCGTTTGCAGCCTCGGACCCACACCGAGCGCCGACCATGCAGCCACGCCCGTACCGCACCGTCCTGCCGTCCCTGATCCTTGCCGCGCTGCTGACCAGCTGCAGCACCACCAGCGACGATCGCGTCGCCGCGCAAGCACCGGCGGCGATCGATGCCGCCGCCATGCCCGAGCTCTACGCTCCCAGCGAACGCCTGGCCAAGCCAGCGCCAGCGCCGGCGAAGATGCTGGCCCTGCCCGCTCCGCCTGCGCCGCCAGCGCAGGCCGCAGCGCCGGTCATGCCGTCGCCGGCCGGCAATGCCGGCATCGACGCCTACACGCGCCTGGCGCCGACGGCGCCGCCGCTGGACCGCGAACGCTACGACCATCCAAGCGACAACCCCGTGCACAGCGCACGCGAGCAACCGCTGTCCACCTTTTCGATCGACGTGGATACCGGCAGCTACGCCAACGTGCGGCGCATGCTGCGCGACGGCCAGCGCCCACCGGCCGACGCGGTGCGCGCCGAGGAATTCATCAACTACTTCGACTACGCGCACCCGGCCCCGCGCGACCGCGACACGCCGTTCCGCGTGTCCACCGAACTGGCGCCCGCGCCGTGGAATCCGCAGCGGCAGCTGCTGATGATCGGCATCAAGGGCTACGACGTGCCGCGCCAGGCCTTGCCGCCGGCGAATCTGGTGTTCCTGATCGACACCTCCGGCTCGATGGAAAGCGCGGACAAGCTGCCCTTGCTCAAGCAGGCCTTCGCCGTGCTGGTGCCGCAGCTGCGCGCGCAGGACCGGGTTTCGATCGTGGTCTATGCCGGCTCCGCCGGACTGGTGCTGCCGCCGACGCCCGGCGACCGCCACGCCGAGATCCTCGCCGCGCTGCAGCGGCTGCAGGCCGGCGGCAGCACCAATGGCGGCGACGGCATCCGCCTGGCCTATGCGACCGCACGGCAGAGCTTCATCGCCGGCGGCAGCAACCGGGTGATCCTGGCCACCGACGGCGACTTCAACGTCGGCACCGTCGACCGCGGCGCGCTGGAGACTCTGGTCGCCGACCAGCGCCGCAGCGGCGTGGCGCTGAGCACGCTCGGCTTCGGCCGCGGCAACTACAACGACGCGATGGCCGAACGCCTGGCCGACGTCGGCGACGGCAACCATGCCTACATCGACTCGGCGCGCGAGGCACACAAGGTGCTGGTGCAGCAGATGCAGGCCACGCTGCTGACCATCGCCCGCGACGTCAAGATCCAGGTCGAGTTCAATCCGGCGCAGGTCGCCGAATACCGCCTGATCGGCTACGAGAACCGGCTGCTGGCGCGCGAGGATTTCGCCAACGACAAGGTCGATGCCGGCGAGATCGGCGCCGGCCACAGCGTCACCGCGCTGTACGAGATCACCCCGGTCGGAAGCGCCGCAGCGCGCCTGCCGGCGCTGCGTTACGGCAAACCGGCGCAAGCGCAGGCATCGCTCCACGCCGGCGAACTGGCGCAGTTGCGGCTGCGCTACAAGCTGCCCGGGCAGGAGCGCAGCCGCCTGCTGCAGAGCACGATCGCGACCGCGGCGACGGCACAGCCCAGTGCGGATCTGCGTTTCGCCGCAGCCGTCGCCGCCTATGCCGACCTGCTACGCGGCGGCACCCACATCGATGGTTGGGACTGGTCGCAGGTAGCCGCCGCCGCGCGCGCAGCGACCGGCGAGGATCGCAGTGGCGACCGCCGCGAATTCGTCGAACTGCTGGCAGCGGCACAGCGCCTGGCCACGCCGCAGTCAGCAGCGGACGTGGCGGCGGCAGCGGCAACAGAGGCGGCGGTACAGGTATCCACGCGCTGAGCGCAGGCGCACGCGGACTGCGCAGGCAACGCCATGCGCAGCCGCATCGCCATACAGCCGCATCCGCGGACGGCGGGCACCGCCTTGGGTCGCCCGCGCCTGCCGCCGCGCTCAACGCTGCGCGGTCTTCGCCGATTCGCAGAAACGCTGCCGGTACTCCAGCGCCTTGGGCATCAGCGCCTGCAGGTTCTGGATCCGCGTGCCCGGGTTCGGATGGGTGGAGGCGAACTCCGGCGGCGCCTGGCCGCCGCTGCTGGCGCTCATCCGCTCCCACAGCGGCACCGCCTCCTGCGGATCGAAGCAGGCCGCCGCGGCCAGCATCAGCCCGACTTCGTCGGCCTGGGTCTCGTGGCTGCGCGCGTACGGTAGCAGGTAGCCATAGCCCATCGCCGCCATCGCCATCTGCTGCTGTTGCGGGTCCATGCCGCTGGCCGCGCCGGCCATCTGCCCGATCTGGGTCAGCTTCTGCTGCGCCATGCGTTGCGCGCCGTGGCGCAGCAGCGCATGCGCGATCTCATGGCCCATCACCACCGCCATCGCATCGGCGTTTTTGGCCACCGGCAGCAGCCCGGTGTAAACCGCCATCTTGCCGCCGGGCAGGCAGAACGCATTGGCCTGGTCGGACTCGATCACGTTGACGTCCCAGTCGAAGCCGCGCGCATAGTGCTTGGCCTGCATGCCGTGCTCGGCGGCCAGCGCGTCCTCGACCACATCGACCTTGGCGATCAGCCGCTGCGCGATCGCGCGCACCTGCTGCGCCACCTGCGACTGCGGATCGACCGGACGTTCCTGCGCCAGGATCTCCTGGTAAGCCTGCAGTCCCAGCGCCTTCTCGTCCTCCACGCCGAGCGAATTGTCGATCAGCACCTTCTCGCCGGTGTACGGATCCTCGCTGCGGTTGGAGAACCAGTAGAACCCCGCGTACACCGCGAAGCCCAACAGCACCAGCCAGCGCACGCCGCCCAGCGGCCCGCGGCGGCCCCCGCCCTGTTCCCCGCCCTGGCGGCCGAAGACGTTGCTCATATCCAATCCCCTTGCTGGCTGGTGGGCGGCGACGGCGCCTGCCTGTACGCGGCACTGTAGCCACGGGCGGCGCGAGGCCGCGTCAAATTCCGCGCACCAGGCGGAAACCGACCCTGGCGCTGGTGGTGTCGGAGTCCTGCATCAGCCGCCAGGCGGCACGGGTCTGCTCCGGCGCATTGGCCCAGTTGCCGCCGCGCACCACCCGCGAGCGGCAACCGGGGTTGTACCAGGCGGCGCCGTCGGCCGGCGCGCGGCGGTAGCTGGAATGCCAGCAATCGGCGACCCACTCGCTGAGGTTGCCGCCCATGTCGTGCAGGCCCCAGGCATTGGCCTTGAAGCTGGCCACCGGCGCCGGCCCCCAGAAGCCGTCGGCATAGCCGACGAAGGCGTTGTTCCAGTGCCGGCCGCTGGGCGAGACGTCGCCGCCGCCGGTGAAGTTGCCGGCGCCGGGCGGCGGGGTGCCGGCGTTGCCCCAGGGATAACGGCCGCGGCCGCCGGCGCGCAGCGCGTATTCGAACTCGGCCTCGCTGGGCAGCCGGTAGTGGCGCCCGGTCTGCTGCGACAGCCACGCCGCGTAGGCCTCGGCATCGCGCACGCTGACGTGCATCACCGGGCTGTTCGGCGCGGCGCGCGCGCCGTTGTAGCCGGACTGCCAGTCGACGCCGCTGCGGCGCACGAAGTTGCCGCTGCGCTCGTCGTAGACGATCGAATGCCCGCGCCGGGTCGCCCGCGGCCGCGCGCCGCTGAGCTCGACGAAGCGGCGGAACTCGGCCACGGTGACCTCGGTGATCGACATCGCGAAGCCGCGGTCGAAGCGCACGTAGTGCAGCGGCTGCTCGGCCGGCATCGCGCCCGGTTCGGTCTCGCTGGCGCCCATGCGGAAGCCGCCGTGCGGGACCACGATCATCTGCGGGCCGCGCTCGCCGTCGCTCATGCCGTCGGTGAACACCTGGCCGGGACGGAAGCTGCCGTAGTGCGTGGCCAGGTCGATGCGCTCGCGCAGCATCGCCGCCACCGGATCGCCCGGATCGGCGATGCGCAACACCTCGCCCAGTTTCTCGCGCGCCGCCTTCAGTCCGGCCGGCGTCGCCAGGTCGCGCAGGCCGGCGTCGCGCAGCGCGGCGATGCGCGCGCTGCGCACGCCCTCCACCCGCGCACGCGCGTCGCGCACGGTGGCGGCGGCGTCGCGGATGCGCGCCGCGCGCGCCAGCCAACTGCCGGCGGCGGCGAAATCGGATACCGTCGCGGCCGCCTCGGCGCGGCGGATCAGCGCGCTCTCCACCGCCGCCACGCCCTGCCGCGCCCGCGCGTCGTCCGCGTCCAGTTGCAGCGCTTCGCGGAAGTTGGCCAGCGCGCCGTTGCCGTCCTCGCCGAGCCGGCCGGCGCGCAGATCGTCTTCGCCGGCGCGGTTGTAGGCCAGCACCCGCTGCGCGGTCTCCACCCGCTGCTGCAGGCGCCGCACCGCCGGATCGTCGGCATCCAGCGACAGCGCCACCATCGCGATGCGATCGGCGCGCTCCAGCGCCTGCTCCTGCTGCTCCGATGCGCGCAACAGTGCGTCGCCAAGTTGCAGCAGCCGGCGCCGCGCCTTGCGCAGGCCGTCGCGCGCGACCGGGTCCTGCGGCGCCAGCGCGCGGATCGCCAGGTACAGCGGGATCGCCGACTGCGCGTCCTCGAACAGGCGGTCCTCGGCCAGCGCGCGCGCGGCGTCGCGGCGCGCCTGCGCCAGCTGCGCGCGTTCGAGCGTCGGCAGCGGCGGCTGCCAGCGCGCCACCGTCTCGGCGGCATCCTCGCCGCCGATGGTGACGCTGGGCGCCTGCACCGGCTTGCCGGCCGCCGTTGCCGCCGCCTGCGCGGGCTTGGCGGCGGCTTGCGCCGGCGGCGCAGGCGCCGGCCCGCTGCAGCCGCACGCCAGCGCGGCCAGCAGGGTCCAGGCGATCACGGTGCCGCTCGTACGCACGCTTCCTCCCAACGACATTGAGCTCCCGATGGCATCCGCGCCACTCCGTCCGTGCGGCCGGCGGGCCGACGTTAGGCTATTCTCGCCTGCCTGAGCAAACCCTGCATTCGACGGAAACCACGTGCCCTATTGGATCAAGCAACCCGCCGAGCTGGCCGAACGGCTGGCTCAGCGCCCGGCCAGGATCGGCCTGGATACCGAATTCGTCCGCGAACGCACCTACTGGCCACAACTGGCGCTGGTGCAGATGGCGGTGGCCGACGAAATCCTGCTGATCGACCCGCTGATTCCCGGCATGCCGCAGGCGCTGGCGCCGTGGTTGTCGGACCCGAGCATCCTCAAGGTCATGCACAGCGCCAGCGAAGACCTGGTCGCGTTCAAATGCGCCTGCGGCGCGCTGCCGCGGCCGCTGTTCGATACCCAGATCGGCGCCGGCCTGGCCGGCATCGGCGCCGGCATGGGCTACCAGAAGCTGGTACTGGAAATCACCGGCGTGCACCTGGCCAAGGGCGAAACCCGCTCGGACTGGCTGCGCCGCCCGCTGTCGCCGGCGCAGCTGGAATACGCCGCCGACGATGTGCGCCACCTGTTCGCGATCCACGATGCGCTGCAGGAACGGCTGCAGCTGCTGGACCGCAGCGCCTGGCTGCACGAGGACGGCGAACGCCTGCTCGGCACCGTGGAGCACGACGAAGGCGAACGCTGGCCGCACCTGGGCATGCGCTCGGCGCAATTCATGGACCGGCCCGCGCAGCAGCGCCTGCTGCGCCTGCTGCGCTGGCGCGACGCGCAGGCACGGCACAGTGACAAGCCGCGCAGCTGGATCCTGGACAACGAACTGGCCGCCACCCTGGCGCGCTTCCCGCCTTCCGACCGCCACGCGCTGCAGGCGCTGCTGGACAAGCACCCCAAGGCGCCGCGCAAGCTCGGCGACGCGCTGTGGCAGGCGCTGACCACGCCGCTGCCCGACGAAGCCGACGCGCCGCTGGCGCTGGCCTCCAGCGACGACAACAAGGCCGCCTTGAAGCGGCTGCAGGACGCGGTCTCCGCACGCAGCGCCGAACTCGGCCTGCCCGATGGCCTGCTGGCCTCGCGCAAGCACCTGGAAGCCTTGCTGGAAAGCGGCCAATGGCCGCAGCCGCTGGCCGGCTGGCGCCGGCGCGAACTGGAAGCGACGCTGCAGCCGCTGCTCGGCGGCGCGGGCTGAGATTCGGAGGCATTTGTAGGAGCGGCTTCAGCCGCGACAGGCGTTGTCGATGATGCCGTCTGTCGCGGCTGAAGCCGCTCCTACAGGGGCTGCCACCTGCGAACAGCGGCTCTACGGTCGAGCGGCGAGCATGCCCTCGGTTATTCCAAGCGCATTCCCTGCCGCGCCTGCCTCTCCGCCACGGTTTATCCACGACGAACCTGGGCGACACCAACGCCGCGCATAAAACCATCGCGCATAAAAAAGGCCAGGAATGCTGGCCTTTTTCGACCGATCAGTATTTGACCAGCGGGAACTTCAGATCCGGATGGCGCGCCTTCCATTCGTTGTAGGCGGCGGTGCCTTCCCATGCGGCGAACGCCTTCGGCGTGCGGCCGCGGCCGGACCAGGTCTCGCCGGTGTGCGGCAGCTGGTACTTCGGCTTGACCTCGCTGCGGCCGCCGGCGGACTTGGCGCTGGCCGCCTTCGGTGCGGCGGCGCTGCTCACGTAGGCGGCGATCTCGTTGCGCTGCTTGGCGCTGAAGAACTCGGAGAACTGCTCGAGCAGCGACAGGATGTTGGCGTGCGCGGCGCTGGTCTCGCCTTCGCGCGCCTGCTTCTCCTGCTCTTCCAGCTTGCGGATTTCTTCCTGCAGCTTGGCCTTGGCCTCGGCGATTTGTTGCAAGTTGCGAACTTCCGTCATTTTTCAAAGACCCGTGGATAAAAGATTTGGAACGGACGGAATATTTCATCCGGAACGACGAAATCGTCTGGCGAGGATTTCGGCCCGCGATTATATCGGCTCCGTCCGGCGGCTGCCTGGATACGGCGCCGCATTCCTGGCGCCGGCCGAGGCCGGAAACCGCGGACGATCGCATGAGGCGCCCTGACCTGCCGCCGCCTGGCGCGGCACCCGCGCCGCGCCGTGGCCGATCCGCCTCGCCCCTCTTGGCACGCATGCACCCGGCCAGTTACACTATGCGTCTGATGTGGGGCGGTAGCTCAGCTGGGAGAGCGTCGCGTTCGCAATGCGAAGGTCGAGGGTTCGATCCCCTTCCGCTCCACCACTTGTTCAGACGAAAGCCCCGGAGGCGACTCCGGGGCTTTTTTGTTGATCGCGTGCCGACATCGCCGGCGTCCATCCGCCGCGCATGCGGTGGAGAGGGCATCGATCCGCGGGCCGCCGCATGCGGTTCGGCATGCCTGGTCCGCCTCGCTGCGCAAGCCCGAGGCGGGCCGCCGCTGCGCGCGGCGGCCGATACCGCCGTTCAGCCCTGCTGTTCGCCCGACTTGGGGCCGCGCTCGTGCGCCTCGCGCAGCTTTTCGTCCTCCAGTCCCGGCCGCTGCTTGGCGACGTCGTCCTGAGCGCGGTCCTGCTGACCCTCGCGGATGCCCTGCTTGTCGCTGTGCTGCTTGTCTTGGTTCGCCATCTTCGGATCTCGCTGTGGCGGGCGGATGCCCTACCGCCACGACCCTAGCCGGTGCGCCGTGATGCGCGTATCACGGCGGCCGCGCGGAGCGCTCAGGCGGCCAGCGCCGCCGCAGGCGCGAGGCGGTCGGCAGCGTCGTCCATCGCCAGCAGGCGCCTGCGCTCCAGCAGGATCACCAGGCGATCGTGCAGCTTGCCCATGCCCTGCATCAGTTCGCCGCGGATGCTGCTGCCGAACGACGGCGCCGCCTCGATCTGCTGCGGCGAAATGTCCAGCACCTCGCTGACCGCATCGACCAGCAGTCCGAACGCCTGATCGGCGCCTTCGCGGTCCAGCGTCACGATCACCACGCAACTGCGCCGGGTGACATCGCTGGCGGTGCGCCCGAGCCGCAGTTGCAGGTCCACGATCGGCACCACCGCGCCGCGCAGGTTGATCACCCCGCGCACGCACGCGGGCATCGACGGCACCGGCGTCGGCGTGCGGTACTCGATGATCTCCTTGATGCCGACGATGCTCAGGCCGAACAGTTCCTGGCCCAGGTTGAAGGTCAGAAACTGCAACGGGTCATGCTCGTCCGCTTGCGCCGCGGCGCCATTCGTCGTGTTCTGCATCTCTCTCATCCTCTAGAAATTGACGAACTGCGCTTCGTCCGGAGATTCGTTGGTGGCGTAGGCCGCGGCCAGCGGGCGCACGCGCACCGCCTTGCCCGTCGCCCGCGCCGGCCGCACCACGCCCGTGCGCGGCCGCTCGACGCTGCGCGACGGCAGCGCGTCGTGGCCACGGCTCAAGCGGAAGAAGCCCATCGCCTGCTGCAGCGACTCGGCCTGCGAACTCATCTGCTCGGCGGTCGCCGCCAGCTGCTCGGAGGCGGTGGCGTTCTGCTGCGTGGTCTGGCTCAGCTGCGACACCGCCAGATTGATCTGGGTCACCCCGGAGGACTGCTCCTGCGATGCCGAGGCGATCTCCTGCACCAGGTCCGAGGTCTTCTTGATGCTGGGCACGATGGTCTCCAGCAGGCTGCCGGCGCGGTCGGCCAGGCCCACGCTGTTGGCGGCCACCTCGCTGATTTCCTGCGCGGCGACCTGGCTGCGTTCGGCCAGCTTGCGCACCTCCGCGGCGACCACGGCGAAGCCCTTGCCGTGCTCGCCGGCACGCGCCGCCTCGATCGCCGCGTTCAGCGCCAGCAGGTTGGTCTGGTAGGCGATGTCGTCGATGATGCCGATCTTCTGCGCGATCTGCTTCATCGCATGGGTGGAGGCCAGCACCGCTTCGCCGCCCTGCACCGCCTCCTTGGCCGCCTGCGCGGACATGCCCTCGGTGATCCGCGCGTTGTCGGTGTTCTGCCCGATCGAGGCGGTCATCTGCTCCAGCGAGGCGCTGGTCTCTTCCACTCCCGCGGCCTGTTCGGTGGCCGCCTGGCTCAAGGCCTGCGCGGTGGCGCTGACCTCCTCCGACGAACCGGCCAGCGACTGCGCGCTGTTGTTGACGTCGCCGACCACTTCCGCCAGCCGGTCGACCATCACCTGCAACGCCACCATCGCGCTGCTGGTGTCGTTGCGGCGGGTCGGCACCTGCACGGTGAGATCGCCCTGCGAGATGCGCCTGGCCACTTCCATCACCATGCCCGGCTCGCCGCCCAGCTCGGTCATCAGCGAACGCGTGATCAGGAACCCGATCAACACCGCGCACAGCGCCGCCACCAGGCTGCCGACGATCAGGGTGGTGCTGGTGCGCTGCTGCAGCTGTTCGGCCTCGGCCGCACGCGCCGCCAGCAGCGCGCTCTCGGCCTGGCGCACTTCGTTCATCTTGTCGCGCATGGTGTCCATGTAGGCCTTGCCCTTGGACGAGCGCACCGCGGCCGCCATCGCCTCCATCGTGGCGTTGCCGCCATTGACGTTGTGACGCAGCGCGATCTGCGGGTGCACCGCCTGGCTCAACCACTGTTCCTGCGTCTGCTTCAGCGCAGTCAGCCGCTCCTGTTGCTTGGCATTGTCCGCGGTCAGCTCGCGCGCGTTCTTCAGGTGTTGCTCGAATTCGGTGATGCCGGTCCGGTAGGGCTGCAGGAACTCGTCTTCGCCGGTCAGGGAGAAGCCGCGGGTGCCGGTCTCGATATTGATCAGGCTGCTGAGCGCGCCGTCCACTTCGGCGATCACCTTGTAGGTGTGCGTATTCCAGTAGTTGGCCTTCGACAGCGCGGTGACGTTGTAGTAGGCCACTGCGGCGAGCGCCACAAGGATGAGCAGGACGACCGAAAACCCGCCGTAGAGTTTGGTCGATATCTTGATGTTCTTTATCACGGCGTTCTCTCCGAAATGAAATGCGCGTTATGCAGACAAAGGGGCGCTGGATGGCGCCGCCGCAGCGGCGCCACGCGGCGCGTCACGCATGGCCCAGCAGCGCGTCGCTGCGCTCCAGCCGTGTGCTGCCCGGCCGGCGGGCGGCGACCGGCCGCTCGCGCGCTGCCGAGCGCGAGCGGGAATAGCGCGCCGAGGCCTCCGCATCGCTTTCGGCCGCCTGGGCGATGCCCGTCCGTGCATGTCCCGGCAACTGGAAGAACGCCATGCTTTCCTGCAATTGCAGGGCCTGCGAACTCATCTCTTCGGAAGTGGCCGCCAGTTCTTCGGAAGCGGTGGCGTTCTGCTGCGTGGTCTGGCTGAGCTGGATCACCGCCGCGTTGATCTGCGCCACTCCGGACGCCTGTTCCTGCGAGGCGGCGGTGATTTCCTGCACCAGGTCCGAGGTCTTCTTGATGCTCGGCACGATGGTTTCCAGCAGCCGTCCGGCCTTCTCCGCCAGTTCGACGCTGGAACCGGCGACCTCGCCGATCTCCTGCGCGGCGACCTGGCTGCGTTCGGCCAGCTTGCGCACTTCCGCGGCGACCACGGCGAAGCCCTTGCCGTGCTCGCCGGCACGCGCGGCTTCGATCGCCGCGTTCAGCGCCAGCAGGTTGGTCTGGTAGGCGATGTCGTCGATGATGCCGATCTTCTGCGCGATCTGCTTCATCGCCGAGACGGTGGCCACCACCGCCGCGCCGCCCTCCAGCGTTTCCCGCGCCGCCTGCGCCGCCATGCCGTCGGTGATGCGCGCGTTGTCGGTGTTCTGCCCGATCGAGGCGGTCATCTGCTCGAGCGAGGCGCTGGTCTCCTCCACCCCGGCTGCCTGCTCGGTCGAGGACTGGCTCAACGATTGCGCGGTCGCGTTGACTTCCTCCGAGGCGCCGGCCAGGGTCTGCGCGCTGGCATTGACCTCGCCGACCACGCGCTGCAGCTTGTCGACCATGCGCTGCATCGCCAGCAGCAACTGTCCCGCCTCGTCCTTCGAGCGGACCTCGATCAGGATGCTCAGGTCGCCCTCGGCCAAGGCGTTGGCGACATCCACGGCCTTGCCGATCGGCTTGGTCACGCTGCGGCTGATGAAGAAGCCCAGGCCAACGCCGAGCAACACCCCGACGATGATGATCGTGGTCAGCATCTTGGCGCCGCTGACGTGGATCGCGCGGGTTTCGGCGCTCGCCTCGGCGGCCCGCGTTTCCTTGATCGCCGCTAGTTCGCTCATCAGCGCGTCGAGCTCGTCGGACGCGCCGCGCACCTTGGCCGACAGACTGCTCAGTTCCGGATTGGCATGCTGCAGCGGCTCGCGCGCAACCTTCTCGACGAACTCGCCGCGATGCAGCAGATACTGCTTCCACACCTCGTCGAAACGCGCCAGCTTGGCCTTGGACTCCGCGCTGTTGAACGAGCCGCGCGCCTTGGCGATGGAATCGACCACATTGGCCGTGTACTTGTCGAGGCTGGCCAGATGCTTGGCGCGCTCCTCCTCGGTGGTGGCCAACTGCAGATTGGCGCGCGCGCGGCCGGCGTAGATCAGGTTGATGTTGGCTTCCTTGATGTTGGACAGGCCGAGCAGTTCGCGCTCGTACAACTGCGTGGCGTAGTCGTTGATGCGCCCGGAGTTGCGGATGCCGATGGCGCCGATGCAGGCGCCGATGGCAGCCACGATCAGAAACGCGCAGGTAAGCCTGATACCGATTTTCATATTGCCCAACATGATGTTTCCCCGATTTGTTTGATAGCGACCGCGTCGCGAGGACCGGTCTCGATGCTCCTTCCCGTTGCCGTCCATCTGGATCGGGAAAGAGCATCAATGCGCGAGCGGCGGCGATGTCCGTCTGTGGCATCGCCCGTTGCCTAAGCGCTATCGGCGCTCGCCGAAGCCGTCTTTAATCGGCGCCGAAGCTGCGGAATTCGGCACACAGGCAAGCGCGTGCGCGGTATCGATGAATACGCGCAGTCCCCTTTTGCGGCGGGCGTTGGATAGGGTGGAACGATGCCTGGCGCGCGCGGCGCTGCATGCAGCACTTGTTCTGTGCGGCGAGCTCGGGCCGATTGCGGCCGCCCGCGAACTGGAATGAAGACCTAGGTAATTTGTAGACAAAAAGTGAAAATCGCGCGCAACTGTCACAGGCGCATGCGCCGCGATGAATGAAATACCTTGCTGAACAGGGCGCCTGCGTGTACCGCGTCTTCAACGCAGCGCGGCGAGCGCCGCAGCGAGGGCGTCGCGCGCGCCCGCTGGGCTTGCGTCGGCCAGCCGCTGCCGCGCCATGGCGCTGTCGGCGGCGCTCAATTCCTGCAGCGGCTCGAACCGATCCGCCGCCCAGCTCGCCATCGGCAGGCCATCGCGGTACAGCACCCGCGCACCGGGCACGCGCGGTACCCGGTTGCCCGGCAATACGCTGCCGAGCAGGTTCGCCGGATCGGCCGCGGCCACGCATAGCCAGGCGCCGTCGTGCGGCTGGCGCCGCACTTGGCGCAGCAGGCCGATCGCCTCGGGCAGCGCGAACTGCTCGCCGGACAGTCCGCTGATGAAGCGCCCGCCGCGGATCTCGCCGCGCGCCTCCAGGCGCTGATAGACGCGCAGCAGTTCGCGCCACGGCGGCAGCCACGCTGCCTCGCGTTCGAGCAGGCGCCAGCAGATCACCCCGTAGCGGCGCAGCAAGGTCCGCGCCAGGTGTTCGAGCGCCTCGCCGCGCGCCGTGGCGTCGCCGGCATCCGCGGCGCCGCGCAGCAGCGCCCAGCGCCCCGCATCCTGGATACCGTACAGCGGCACCCGGCGCCGGCGCCGCGACAGCGCCGAGGGCCGCTTGGAGGCCGGCACCAGCAACGCGCGCAGGCCTGCGTAGCTGTCGCAGTGGATGCGGCCGGCGGCCACCAGCTCGGCCAGCGCTTCTTCCAGTTCGGTGGACAGCAGCCGCGTCGCATCGGCGATCTCGTCGAAGAACGAGGCGCCATGCGCCCCCAGGTAATCGGCGACCTTCTGCGCGCGCGACCCCAGCGTGCCCGGCTCGGCCTGCGGCGCCAAACGCGACCACTGCGCGGCGCTGCGCCGCGGCAGCAGCAGGATCGGCGTGCTGCGCAGCGAGCCCGTGCCGCCCGTGCCAGCCGCGCTGCCCGCTGTCGGGCGCAGGCGGGTCCACAGCGTGCGGCCGGCGCTGCACAGTTCGTCCAGCCAGGCCGGCGCGTAGTCGCGCACCCGTGCCGGCAACAGGTCGGCCTCCCACAGCGCCGCCGGCGCCTCGAAGCCCTCCAGCTGCGCCAGCACGCTGGCCAGCGCCTCCGCGCCGGCGACGCGGCCTTCGCCATCCAGGTGTTGCCAGCGGAACAGGAAGCGCGCGTAGTCGCGCGGCGCCACCGGTTCGATCTCGCGGCGCAGCCGGCCCAGCGTGTAGCGGTGGATGCGCGCCAGCAGATGGCGCTCGCACCACTCGTCGGCGCTGGCCTCGGCAGTGAAGCGGCCGGGCAGGATGTAGCCGTCCTGCTGCAACGCCAGCAGCGCCGCCTGCACCTCACGCAGCGGCATCCGCAGCGGCGCGGCCAGCGCCGCCGCGGTCACCGGCCCCAGCGCCGACAGGCGCGAGCGCAGCAGCTCGCGCAGCGCGTGGTCGCGCTGCCAGTCGTCGATCGCGTAGCCCTCCGGCACGGCGATGCGCGGCTGCGCCGCGGCCTGCGGATACAGCGGCGCGACCAGCGCCAGCGATTCGGCCGCGACCCACAACGCGATGCCGTCGCCACTGCCCTGCTGCAAGCGGGTGGCACGCGCATCGGCGGCCAGCTCGGCCAGCCAGTTCGTCCACGCCGGGTGCGCGGCGGCCTCGCCGTCGGTGAGCACGCCGAGCGCGACCAGCGCCTCGTGCATCTCGTCGCGGCTGCGCGGCTGCGGCCAGGCTTCCTCGCGCACCGCGGCGATCGCCTCCGGATCGAGCCGGCCGAGGTCGTCGGCGCTGTCCGGGTCCTGATAGCGGCGGCTGTGCACGGCCTGGGTGCGGCGCTCTTCCAGCGGCGCGTCGTCGAGGAAGGCGTACGGCCGCGCGTCCAGCGCCTCGGCCGCCAGCGGCGACGGCGCCGCCAGATCGCGCGCCAGCACGCGCACGCTGCCGTCCTCGATGCCGCGCAGCAGCTGCAGCCAGCCATCGCTGTCCATCGCCTCGTGCAGGCAGTCGTGCAGCGTCTGCGCGACCAGCGGGTGCTCGGGGATCTCGCGCTCGCCGACCAGATTCTCGCCGCAGGCGACCTGGTCCGGGAATACCGTGGCCAGCAGGTCTTCCGACTTCATCCGCTGCAGCTGCGGGGCGACCTTGCGCCCGCCGGTGAAGCGCGGCAAGGCCAGCGCGTTGGTGGCGTTCCAGCGCCAGCGCACGCCGAACAGCGGCGCGTCCAGCAGCGCCTGCACCAGCACGTCCAGCGCCGAGGACGCACGCAGGTAACGCGCGACCTCTTCCAGCGCGAAGCTGTGCCGGGTAGACAGCGACAGCACGATCGCGTCCTCGGTGGCCGCCGCCTGCAGTTCGAAATTGAAGGTGCGGCAGAAGCGCTTGCGCAGGGCCAGGCCCCAGGCGCGGTTGATGCGGCTGCCGTACACGCTGTGGATCACCAGTTGGGTGCCGCCGCTGGCGTCGAAGAAGCGCTCCAGCACGATGCAGTGCTGCGTGGGCAGCGCGCCCAGCGCGGTGCGTGCGCGGCCCAGATAGTCCACCAGCTGCTGCGCGGCGGCGGCATCCAGCGCCAGCTCCTGCTGCAGCCAGGCCAGCGCCTGCGCCGCACCGCCCTGCTCCAGGCAACGCTCCAGCTGCGCGCGCAACCGCGACACGCCGGCCGACAGTTCGTCGCTGCGCCCCGGCGCCTCGCCGAGCCAGAACGGGATGTTCGGCGGCGCGCCGCGCGCGTCCTCCACCCGCACCCTGCCCGGCTCCACGCGCAGGATGCGATAGCTGGCGTTGCCGAGCTGGAACACGTCGCCGCTGAGGCTCTCCACCGCGAAGTCTTCGTTGACCGTGCCGATGGTCTCCGCTTGCGGTTCCAGCAACACGCTGTAATCGCCGGTCTCGGGAATGGTGCCGCCGGAGGTCAGCGCCGCCATGCGCGCGCCGCGGCGCTCGCGCACGCGGCGGTGCACCGCGTCGCGATGCAGATAGCCGGCGCGCGGACCGAGCCGGGTGCTGAAGCCGTCGCACAGCATCCGCAGCACCGTGTCGAAGCGCTCGCGTGGCAATGTCGCGTACGGCCAGGCGCCGCGCACCAGTGCGTACAGCGCGTCCTCGTCCCATTCCTGGCATGCCACTTCGGCAACCAGTTGCTGCGCCAGCACGTCCAGCGGCGCGTCGAGCATGCGCAGCGCATCCAGTTCGCCGTGGCGCACGCAGTCGAGCAATGCCGCGCATTCGACCAGGTCGTCGCGCGACTGCGGGAACAGCCGCGCCTTCGGCGTGCCGCCGACGGCGTGGCCGGAACGCCCGGCGCGCTGCAGGAAACTGGCGATCGAGCGCGGCGAGCCGAGCTGGCACACCAGGTCCACGTCGCCGATGTCCAGGCCCAGTTCCAGCGAGGCGGTGGCGACCAGCACCTGCAGCTGGCCGGCCTTGAGCCGCTGCTCGGCGAGCAGCCGCGCCTCGCGCGCGAGGCTGCCGTGGTGCGCGGCCACCGCGTCGTTGCCGAGCAGCTCGCCCAGGTGCCGCGCGGTGCGTTCGGCCATGCGCCGGGTGTTGACGAACACCAGCGTGGTGCGATGCGCGCGCACCAACTCGGCCAGGCGCGCGTACACCTGCTGCCATTGGTCGTTGGACATGGTCACGCTGAGCGGCGTCGGCGGCAGCTCCAGCGCCAGGTCGCGGGCACGCGCATAGCCGATGTCGACGATCGCGCAATCCGGTTGCCCGGCATGCACCGCCGCGCTGCCGACCAGGAAGCGCGCGACCGCATCGATCGGCTTCTGCGTCGCCGACAGGCCGATCCGCAACGGCGGCGTCGCGCACAGCTGCTGCAGCCGCTGCAGCGACAGCGCCAGGTGGCTGCCGCGCTTGTTCGCGGCCAGCGCATGGATCTCGTCGACGATCACCGTGCGCACATGGCGCAGCGCGTCGCGCCCGGACGCCGAACCGAGCAGCACGTACAGCGACTCGGGCGTGGTCACCAGCACGTGCGGCGGGTGCCGCCGCGCCTGCGCGCGCTCGCGCTGCGGCGTGTCGCCGGTGCGCACCGCGGTCCGGATCTCCACGTCGGGCAGGCCCAGCGCGGCCAGCTCGGCGCGGATGCCGGCCAGCGGCGCCTCCAGATTGAGCTGGATATCGTTTGAAAGCGCTTTCAGCGGCGACACGTACAGCACCTGGGTGCGATCGGCGAGCCCGCCATCGCGCAGGCCTTCACGCAGCAGCGCATCGAGCGCGGCGAGGAACGCGGTGAGGGTCTTGCCGGAGCCGGTGGGCGCCGCCACCAACGTGTGCCGCCCGCCCTGGATCGCCGGCCACGCGGCCAACTGCGCCGGTGTCGGCGCGGCAAAACAGCGCTCGAACCAGCGGGCGACGGCAGGATGAAAGCGTGTTTGCACGAACGACATGCGGTCTCCTGCAACGCAGCATCGCGATCGAATGCGCTGCGGGCGAAAAGAGGGATGTCCCGATTGTCCTCGCTACGACAATCGAGTCAATCGCGTAGCGAAAACATGGTGACGTTACCAACGCAGATCAAGCGCCCCTGCGCGTGGCAGCTGTTTTCAAGGGGTTTTCGGTTAATGATTCAGTGAAATCCCAGCTGTCTACCACTTACACCGACATGCGTGGTTATGTTGTCGATGCCGTCACGCTCGCGCATCCAGAGTTCGCGCAACGGACGTGAAATTCGCTTCGGGGAGCCTTGCATGCAGCATGGCAGCATGATCGAACAACCGCGCCGATCCCGGCGCCGCCACGCCGTAGCGGCGCATGCCACGGCATTGCGCCACGCGCGCATGCTCGGCGATGGCCGCGTGCAACAGCGCAGCGCAAGGTGCGTGCGTGGCATCGGTGCACAACGGGGCAACGTCCGCACCGAAGATGATCGCAGCTTCACTGCATCCACTCGCTCGCCCTCGGCGGCATGGCGATTCAGCGTCGATTCCACTGCTTCACTTCCCTAGCCAGACCTTTCACTTCACTAGCCAAGGAGCATCACCAATGGCACACAGCAGCTCGAATGTTTCCACCGCCCACTGGGTGCAGCGCGTCAACGACAGCAGCGATGCGCTGGATCTCACGCCCAGCGTGTTCGAACGCGACGACCCGGTGTCCATCGCCCGTTCGCTCAAGCACTCCGCCGACCAGAGCGCACGGCGCCGCACCGGCCCCTACCGCTCGGCGATGTCGATGCTGACCTTCTACATCAACCGCGCCGGCAAGCAGCTGCCGGCCCAGCGCCGCGAGGTGCTGGAACAGGCCAAGGACGAACTGCGCAGCCTGTACGGCAAGCCGCGCAAGGGCGCCACCGGCTGAGCGCCGCGGCACGGCATCCGGGGGCGCAGCGTGATGCGCACGGCAGTTCCATGCGTCGCTAGCGCCCCCCGGCGCGTTCCGATTGCCCTGCGCCGAAGCATGGGCGCATGATCGCGCCATGACCAAGCAACCCGACGTTGCGGACTGGGTCCAGCGCCCTGCCGATACCGCTGCCGAACGTGGCCCCGTCGCCTCGGCGATGAGCGAGGATGCGCTGCTGCTGTCGCGGATCATCCTCGCCCAGGGCGAGATCGCCGCCGCCGGCAGCGACCCGCTGCAGGTGGTCGACGTGGTGACCCGCCGCGCGCAGGAGCTGACCCGCTCCAACGGCGCGGTGGTGGAGATGTGCGACGGCAACGACATGCTGTACTGGTCGGCCAGCGGCACCGCCGAACAGCACCTGGGCTTGCGCCTGCCCAGCAACGGCAGCCTGTCCGGACTGTGCATGCGCAGCGGCAAGGTGCTGCAGTGCGACGATTCGGAGCAGGACCCGCGGGTCAATCTCGAGGCGTGCCGCAAGGTCGGCCTGCGTTCGATGCTGGTGGTGCCGCTCACCTATGGCGATCGCGGCATCGGCGTGCTCAAGGTGATGTCGCCCTACCCCTGCAGCTACACCCCGCAGGACGTGCGCACGCTGGAAATGCTGGCGACCCTGGTCGGCGCGACGCTGGCGCTGGCGATGGATCGCGCCGCGCTGCAGACCGACATCGCGCGCCGCCAGAACGCGGAGAAGCATGCGTTCCGCGAGAAGGCGGCGATCGCCACGCGCATCCGCGAGGTGGTCGCCAACGAGCGCCTGCAGATCGTGACCCAGCCGGTATTGGCGCTTGCGACGCAGCGCATCGTCGGCGTGGAGGCCTTGTCGCGGTTCCCGTCCAATCCCGGCCTGGCGCCGCTGCGCTGGTTCGACGACGCCAGCAAGGTCGGGCTGGCGCTGGAGCTGGAGCTGGCCGCGGTGCGCAAGGCGCTGCCGTTGCTGGCGCAGTTGCCGGCGCCGCTGTACCTGGCGATCAACGTCTCCGCGCAGACCCTGCTGCACCCGCAGCTGGAGGCGCTGCTGCACGGCCACGACCTGACGCGGGTGGTGCTGGAGATCACCGAGCAGTTGCAGGCGCCGGACTATCCGCGCCTGTCCGCGCATATCGGCGCGCTGCAGCGGCAAGGCCTGCGCATCGCGCTGGACGACGCCGGCACCGGCTTCGCCAGCCTGCGCCACCTGCTGCACCTGTCGCCGGACATCATCAAGCTGGACCTGACCCTGACCCGCGGCATCGACGCCGAACCGCGGCGCCAGCGGCTGGCGCTGGCGATCCTGTCCTTCGCCGCCGAAACCGACGCCAGCGTCATCGTCGAGGGCATCGAGACCGAGAGCGAACTGGCCACGCTGCAGGCGCTGGGCGCGCGCTACGGGCAAGGCTACCAACTGGCGCATCCGGGGCCGCTGTCGGCGCACCTGGCGCGCTATCCGGCGATCGGCGACGCGGCGGACTGAGCGCTTGGGATAGATTCCTGTAGGAGCGGCTTCAGCCGCGACCGAAGCCTTTCCGGGAAGGTTTCGGTCGCGGCTGAAGCCGCTCCTACAAGGGATTGCGGCGTGCCGCATTGCGACCGCGCGCGGCGCGCATCCCGCGCGAACGCCGCGCATGAAAAAAGCGGGCCGAAGCCCGCTTTTTCCTTGCTGCAGCGCTGGACGCGGACGGCTTACTCGGCCGACACGCCCTCGCCTTCTTCCACGGCCTTCATCGACAGGCGGATGCGGCCCTGCTTGTCGACTTCCAGCACCTTGACCTTGACCAGATCGCCTTCCTTCAACACGTCGCTGACCTTCTCGACGCGGTCGCTGGAGATCTGCGACACGTGCACCAGGCCGTCCTTGCCCGGCAGGATGGTGACGAACGCACCGAAGTCCATGATCTTGGCGACCTTGCCTTCGTAGATGCGGCCCGGCTCCACGTCCGAGGTGATCTGCTCGATGCGCGCCTTGGCGGCCTGCGCAGCGATCGCGTTGACCGAGGCGATGACGATGGTGCCGTCGTCCTGGATGTCGATCTGGGTGCCGGTTTCCTTGGTGATCGCCTGGATGGTCGAGCCGCCCTTGCCGATCACTTCGCGGATCTTGTCCGGGTGGATCTTGATCGTCAGCAGGCGCGGCGCGTAGTCGCTCAGCTCCGAACGCGGGGTGGTCAGCGCGCTGGCCATCTCGCCGAGGATGTGCAGGCGGCCGGCCTTGGCCTGCGCCAGGGCCTGCTTCATGATCTCTTCGGTGATGCCTTCGATCTTGATGTCCATCTGCAGCGCGGACACGCCTTCGGCGGTACCGGCGACCTTGAAGTCCATGTCGCCCAGGTGATCTTCGTCACCCAGGATGTCCGACAGCACCACGAAGTCGTCGCCTTCCTTGACCAGGCCCATCGCGATGCCCGCGACCGGCGCCTTCACCGGCACGCCGGCGTCCATCAGCGCCAGCGAGCTGCCGCACACCGAGGCCATCGACGAGGAACCGTTGGACTCGGTGATTTCCGAGACCACGCGGATGGTGTACGGGAACTCTTCCATGCTCGGCATCACCGCCAGCACGCCGCGCTTGGCGAGGCGGCCGTGGCCGATCTCGCGACGCTTCGGCGCGCCGAAGCGGCCGCACTCGCCCACCGAGTAGGGGGGGAAGTTGTAATGGAACAGGAAGTTTTCCTTGTACTCGCCGCTGACCGCGTCGATCACCTGGCCGTCGCGGGCGGTGCCCAGCGTGGTGACCACGATCGCCTGGGTCTCGCCGCGGGTGAACAGCGCCGAACCGTGAGTGCGCGGCAGCACGCCGGCCTTGACGCTGATCGGACGCACCGTGTCCAGCGCACGGCCGTCGATGCGCACCTTGGTGCTCAGCACCGAACCGCGCATGGTCTGGTATTCCAGCTCGCCGAATTCCTTGGACAGGTCGGCAGCGACCCAGCCTTCGACGGTGGCGCGCGGCGCCAGCTGCGCCAGCACGTCCTTCTTGATCGCCGCGATCGCGTCGCGGCGCTGCAGCTTGTCGCGCACCTGGAACGCCGAGGCCAGCTGATCGCCGACTGCTTCCTTCAGCGCGGCGATCATGGCTTCGTTCTTCGCCGGGGCGACCCAGTCGGACGGCTTGGTGCCGGCTTCGACGGTCAGCTCGTTGATGACGTTGATGACCTTCTGCATCTCGCGATGGCCGAAGGTGACCGCGCCCAGCATCACCTCTTCGGACAGCAGCGCCGCTTCGGACTCGACCATCAGCACCGCGTTGGCGGTACCGGCCACGACCAGCTCCAGCTGCGATTCCTTCAGCTCCGACACGGTCGGGTTGAGGATGTATTCGCCGTTCTTGTAGCCGACCTTGGCGGCGCCGATCGGGCCCTTGAACGGGGTGCCGGCCAGCGACAGCGCGGCCGAGGCGCCGATCAGCGCGGCGATGTCGCCGTCGATGTCCGGGTTCATCGACATCACCGTGGCGATGATCTGCACTTCGTTCTTGTAGTCCTCCGGGAACAGCGGACGGATCGGACGGTCGATCAGACGCGAAATCAGCGTCTCCTTCTCGGTCGCACGGCCCTCGCGCTTGAAGAAGCCGCCGGGGATGCGGCCGCCGGCGTAGAACTTCTCCTGATAGTCGACCGTCAGCGGGAAGAAGTCCTGACCTTCGCGCGCGCTCTTGGCGGCGACGGCGGTGACCAGCAGTACGGTGTCGTCCATCTTGACGATGACGGCGCCGCCGGCCTGGCGGGCGATCTCGCCGGTTTCAAGGGTGACGGTGTGCTTGCCGTACTGGAAGGTTTTGGTGATTTTTGCCACGGGGTTTCCTTGGATGGTGCTGTCTTCGAATGGACCGCTGACGGCCCATGCCGCTGGCGGGTGGCCGGGAGGATCCGGCCGGTGACGCGGAGCGATCCCCGGGCCACGGTACTACCCAAAACAAAACCGCGGCGCATCGCTGCGCCGCGGTCGGGTTCGTTGACTCAGCGACGCAGGCCGAGCTTCTCGATCAGCGCCTTGTAGCGCTCGCCATCCTTCTTCTTCAGGTAGTCGAGCAGGCTGCGGCGGCGGTTGACCATTTGCAGCAGGCCGCGGCGGCTGTGGTGGTCCTTCTTGTGGGTCTTGAAGTGGCCGGTCAGCAGCTCGATGCGCGCGGTCAGCAGGGCGACCTGCACTTCCGGGGAACCGGTATCGGCGGCGCCGCGCTTGTTTTCTTCGATGACTTTCTGGGTGTCGATGGACATGATGTGTTTTCTCTGAGATGCGGGGCCGGCAGGAACGTGCTGATGAGACGCACCGCCTGGCTCGCCGATTGCGAAGGATTGCGCCGAAGCGCAGGGTTGCCGTAAAGGCCGCAGAATTGTACCGGCCCCGGCCGGTACGGACAAGGTGTTAACGCCGCGTCACGGCCGGGCCGGCTGCGTGGCAGCAGCACCGGGCCGCTCGGCGGAGTGCCGGATCAGAGGTTGAACATGCGCTGCGGCGCCAGCAGCCCGCCGGCATCGACCTCGCCCAGCCCCAGCGGCAGGCCGTCGTCGCCGAACACCGCGACCGCACCCGGCGCCCAGGCGGCATCGCGCAGGCGCTGGCCCATGCGGAAACGCTGCGCCGCAGCATGGTCCAGGCGCAACGCCGGGAAGTCGGCCAGGCCGGCGGCCAGCGGCAGCAGCAGCGCCTCCAGGGCCTCCGGCTCCTGCGCAGCCAGCTGCTGCAGCCGTTCCAGGGTCACCATCTGCGGTTGCCGGAACGGCTCCACCCACAGGCGCCGCAGCCCGGCGATATGCGCGCCGCAGCCCAGCGCCTCGCCCAGGTCGCGGGCCAGGCTGCGGATATAGGTGCCGGAACCGCAGGCCACGTGCAGGCGCAGGCGCTCGCCTTCATGGGCGAGCACGTCGATCGCATGCACCTCGACCTCGCGCTCCGGCGCCTCGATCGCTTCGCCGCGGCGCGCCTTGGCGTACAGCGGCTCGCCGCCCTGCTTCAGCGCCGAATAGATCGGCGCGCGCTGGCGGATGCGGCCGCGCAGCGGCGCCAGCGCCGCCTGCAGGGTCGCCGCATCGATCGGCGGCACCGGCCGGGTGCGCAACACCGCGCCCTCGGCATCGTCGCTGTCGGTGCTCACCCCGAGCACGATCTCGGCCTCGTAGGCCTTGGCCGATCCCAGCAGCAGCCCGGCCAGCTTGGTCGCCTCGCCGAAGCACAGCGGCAGCAGGCCGGTGGCCAGCGGATCCAGGCTGCCGGTATGGCCGCCCTTCTCGGCGCGGAACAGCCGCCGCGCCGCCTGCAGCGCCGCGTTGGAACTCATGCCGGCCGGCTTGTCGAGCAGCACGATGCCGTCGAGGCGGCGGAAGGAGATGCGGGGCAGTCGGGGGCCGAAGACGGGCATGGAGGAATCGGGACCGGGGACTCGGGACTCGGGACCCGGACACGCCGAATCGGGAGTCGAACGGTGAGGCCTGCGCTGCCGCAGGCCGGACTTGGGAAACAGCCGCCGAGCGGCGGCGGATCGCGGAGGCGACTACGGCAGGCGGCGACGCTGGGACAGCACGGCCATCGCTGCAAACACGCCCGGCTTGCCGCTCGCCGACACCGCTTGCGTGCGGCATCGATGCCTGCGCATCGTGCGGCCGTTCACTCCTTGGACGGAGCCGGCTCATCGTCGCCGTCGTGGTCGTCGGCTTGCTGCAACTCGGGGATGTCGCGCAGCAGGTTGTCGATGCGCTCGCCGCGATCGACCGAATCGTCGTAGTGGAAATGCAGTTCGGGCACGTGGCGCAGCTTCATCGCCCGCGCCAGCTCGCTGCGCAGTTGCGGCGCCAGTTCCTTCAGGCCCTTGACCGCCTCGGCGGAGCGCTCGGGCATCAACGCGGTGACGAACACCTTGGCATGGGCCATGTCGCGGGTGACTTCGACGTCGGACACGCTGACCGACGGCAGGCCGTGATCGCGCACGGCCGAATGCACGATCGTGCCCAGGTCGCGGCGGATCTGCGCGGAAACGCGATCGGTACGGTGAAAGGATTTGGTCGGCATATCGAAAATCTCTTTGTTCGGAACCAGGGAACCGGGAAGGACCGGGACGAGCGACGCGCATGCAGCGCCCCGCTCTTCCCAATCCCCAATCCCGACTCCCGAATCCCGGCTCTTACAGCGTACGCTGCACTTCGATGCGCTCGAAGCACTCGATCTGGTCGCCCGGCTTGACGTCGTTGTAGGCCTTCACGCCGATACCGCACTCGGTACCGTTGCGCACCTCGTCGACGTTCTCCTTGAAGCGACGCAGCGATTCCAGCTCGCCCTCGAACACCACGGTGTTGTCGCGCAGCACGCGGATCGGCTTGTTGCGCTTGACCACGCCCTCCACGACCATGCAGCCGGCGACCGCGCCGAACTTGGAGCTGCGGAACACGTCGCGCACCTGTGCGGTACCGATGATCTCTTCGCGGATTTCCACGCCGAGCAGACCGGACGCCACCTGCTTCACCTGGTCGATCACGTCGTAGATGATCGAGAAGTAACGCAGGTCGATCCCGTTGGTCTCGATGATGCGCCGCGCCGACGCGTCGGCACGCACGTTGAAGCCGATCACCGTGGCCTTGGACGCCAGCGCCGAGTTCGCATCGGACTCGGTGATGCCGCCGACGCCGGAGTGGATCACGTTGATGCGGATCTGCTCGTTGGACAGCGCCACCAGCGACTGCTTCAGCGCTTCCACCGAACCCTGCACGTCGGCCTTGATCACCAGGTTCAGCGACAGCTGGCCTTCGCCCTTGCCGAGCTGCGACATGATGTCTTCCATGCGGCTGCCCGCGGAGGACACCAGGCGCGATTCGCGGCGCTTGGCCTCGCGCTGCTGCGCCACGTCCTTGGCCAGGCGCTCGTCGTCGACCACGACGAAGTCGTCGCCCGCGTCCGGCACGCCGGACAGGCCCAGCACCTGCACCGGGATCGACGGACCCGCTTCGGCCGGCTGGCTGCCGGTCTCGTCGAACAGCGCACGCACGCGGCCGTACTGCACGCCGCACACCAGGTAGTCGCCGCGCTTCAGGCTGCCCTGCTGCACCAGCACCGTCGCCACCGGGCCGCGGCCCTTGTCCAGCGAGGATTCGATCACCACGCCGCTGGCGCGGCCCTCGAACACCGCCTTCAGTTCCAGCACTTCGGCCTGCAGCGAGATCGCGTCGAGCAGCGCATCGATGCCCGCGCCGGTCTTGGCCGAGACTTCGACGAACTGGGTGTCGCCACCGAATTCCTCGGCGACCACGTCCTGCGCCAGCAGTTCGTTCTTGACCCGCAGCGGATCGGCGCCGGACTTGTCGATCTTGTTGACCGCCACGATCAGCGGCACGCCGGCCGCCTTGGCGTGCTTGACCGCCTCGACCGTCTGCGGCATCACGCCGTCGTCGGCCGCCACCACCAGCACCACGATGTCGGTCAGCTTGGCGCCGCGCGCGCGCATCGAGGTGAAGGCCGCGTGGCCCGGGGTATCCAGGAAGCTGATGACGCCGCGATCGGTTTCGACGTGATACGCGCCGATGTGCTGGGTGATGCCGCCGGCTTCGCCCGAGGCGACCTTGGTGCGGCGGATGTAGTCCAGCAACGAGGTCTTGCCGTGATCGACGTGACCCATGATGGTGACCACCGGCGGACGCGGACGCTTTTCGCCCTGCTCGTCCTCGGTGTGCGCCAGCAGCGCGTCCTCGGCATCGGCACTGCCGGCGCGGACCGGCTTGTGGCCCAGTTCCTCGGTGACCAGTGCCGCGGTGTCGTGGTCGATGGACTGGGTGATGGTGGCCATCACGCCCATCTTGAACAGCGCCTTGACCACATCGCCGCCCTTCAGCGCGAGCTTCTGCGCCAGGTCGGCCACGGTGATGGTCTCGCCGATCGCCACTTCGCGCACCACCGGTGCGGTCGGACGCTCGAAGCCATGCGCGCCGCCGCCGCTGCGCGAAGGCTCGGGCTGGCGACGGCCGCCGCTGTTGCCGCCGCGCGGCTTGCCGCGCACGTTGGAACGGCGCGCGCGATCGGCGGCGGACAGATGCAACTGGCCGGCGAAGCGGCTGGTGTTGTCGTCGTCCTCGACGCCGGCGACCATCACGTGCGAGCCGCGGGTCTTGTGCTTGTTGCCGGCGTTGCGGTCGTCGCTGCGCGGCGCGGCCGGCTTCGGCGGATGGTGCGGCGCGCTGGCCGGACGCGGCGCCCGCGGCGCGGCGGCGGCACCGGTGCCAGCAGCGGCATTCGGATTGGCGGCGGACGCAGGCGCGGACGCGGCCGGCGGCGCCGACTCGGCTTCCACCTCGGCCTGCGCGGCCTTGCGCTCGGCTTCCACGCGGTCGCGCGCGTCCTGCTCTTCCTTGCGCTTGCGCTCGATTTCCTCGGCGCGCGCGCGGTCCTGCTCGGCGAGCCGCTGCTGTTCGGCCAGGTTGCGCTGCTTGGATTCCTCCAGCTTGCGCAGGATCTCGGCGCGCTCGTCATCCACCCGTCCGCCCGCCGACGTGCCCGCGCGCTCGGCGGCCAGATCCTCGGCCGACTTCACGTAGGTGCGCTTCTGCCGGACCTCGACATTGACCGTGGTCTTGCTGCGCCCGGCGCTGACCGTCACTTCCTGCAGCTTGCGCCGGTTCAGGGTGATCTTCTTCGGCGCGGCCTGGGCTTCTTCCTCGACCGGCTTGTCGGTCTTGCCGTGGGTACGGCGCAGGAAGCCGAGCAGCTTCATCTTTTCGGTACTGGTCACGACCTGGTCGGGACCGCTGAACTTCATCCCGGCCTCGGCCAGTTGAACCAGCAGTTTATCGACCGGCGTATTCACCAGTTCGGCCAGCTTGCGGATGGTGGTTTGCTGCGACATTCGGATCCTATGATCTGGTTGGCGCCCCCTCGCGTGCGAAGGTAGCGCGGATTCTAAGCCCTGATCGGTTCAGGGCGGCATTCATCGCTGACTCATTCGCCGCGTTCCAGTCGGGCGATCTCCTCGGCACGGGCGGCCAGGATGAGCGCAGCGGCGCGCTCCTGGTCCATGTCCTCGATGCCGAATTCGAGGATTTCGTCCGCAGCCAGATCCGACAGGTCCTCGCTGGTACGCACGCCGTGGCTGGCCAGCGCGTAGGCGGTGGCCTCGTCCATGCCCTCCAGCGACAGCAGATCCGCCGCCGGCACGCCGCTGTCGTCGCTTTCCTCGGCGGCCAGCGCCTCGTTGAGCAGCGCATCACGCGCGCGGGCGCGCAACTCCTCGACGATGTCCTCGTCGAAGCCTTCCACCGCCAGCAACTCGCCGACCGGCACGTAGGCGATTTCCTCGACCGAGTTGAAGCCCTCGGCGACCAGGATCGCGGCGATTTCCTCGTCCACTTCCAGCTTGTCCATGAACAGCTGGCGGGCGACGGTCTGCTCGGCCTCGGACTTGGCCGCGACCTGCTCGGCGGTCATCACGTTGAGCTGCCAACCGGTCAGGCGGCTGGCCAGGCGCACGTTCTGCCCGCCCTTGCCGATCGCCTGGGCCAGCCGGTCTTCGGCCACCGCCAGGTCCATCGAGTGCTTCTCTTCATCGACGATGATCGACTGCACCTCGGCCGGCGCCATCGCGTTGATGACGAAGTTGGCCGGGTTGTCGTTCCACAACACGATGTCCACGCGCTCGCCGTTGAGTTCGTTGGACACCGCCTGCACGCGCGAACCGCGCATGCCGATGCACGCGCCGATCGGATCGGTGCGGGTGTCGTGCGCCAGCACCGCGATCTTGGCGCGGTCGCCCGGATCGCGCGCGCAGGCCTTGATCTCGACCAGGCCCTGGCCCACTTCCGGCACTTCCAGCTTGAACAGCTCGATCATGAATTCGGGCGCTGCGCGGCTGATGAACAGCTGCGGGCCGCGCGGCTCCGAACGCACTTCGGCCAGGTAGCCGCGGACGCGGTCGCCGGCGCGCAGCACGTCGCGCGGGATGCCCTTGTCCTTGGGAATGAAGGCCTCGGCGTTGCCGCCCAGGTCGACATAGATGTTGCCGCGCTCGGCGCGCTTGACCACGCCGGTGACCAGCTCGCCGATGCGGTCCTTCCACGCGTCCACTACCTGCTGGCGCTCGGCCTCGCGCACGCGCTGCACGATCACCTGCTTGGCGGCCTGCGCGGCGATGCGACCGAAATCCGGGTTCTCGATCTGCTCTTCGATGTAGTCGCCGACCTCGACGCCTTCGGCTTCGTCGACCGCGTCCATCAGGCGGATCTGCCGGTCCGGCGATTCCATCACCACGTCGTCGGCCACCACTTCCCAGCGGCGGTAGGTTTCGTAATTGCCGTCCTTGTGATCGATGGTGACGCGCGTCAGCACGTCCTGATCGGGGTAGCGCTTCTTCGCCGCCGAGGCCAGGGCGGCCTCGATCGCGTCGAAGATCACTTCGCGCGGCACGCCCTTTTCGTTGGCGACCGCGTCGACTACCAGCAACAGTTCCTTGCTCATTCTTTCGCTCCGCGCGCAGCCTTGTCGGCTGCCGGTTCGTTGGATGGTTTCTTATTGGGTGTAGCGGTCTTGCCGGCCGACTTGGGACTCTTGCCCGGCGGCTTGGGGGCCTTGCCCGGCTTGGTCGGCGCCAGGCCCAGCGCCGCCCAGTCGGGCAGGATCCGCGCCTTGTCGATATTGTCGAAGTCCACCGCCAGTTCGGCGCCGTCGACCTCGAACACGATGCGGCCGGCGTCCACGTCCACCTGGGCGATACGCCCCTGCAGGCGCCGACGGCCCTGCTGCGGCAGCTTCAGCACCACCTTGGCCGATTCGCCCTGGTGGCGCGCGAACTGCGCGGCGGTGAACAGCGGACGGTCCACGCCGGGCGAGGACACTTCCAGCGTGTAGTTGCCGCTGATCGGATCTTCCACGTCCAGCTGCGCCGACACTTCGCGGCTGACCCGCTCGCAATCGTCGATGTTGACGATGCGCTCGGGCTGCTCGGCCAGCGGCACGTCGATATACAGGCGCAGCGTGGCGCCGCCCGGGGCCGGCAGGTACTCCGTCCCCAGCAGTTCCAGGCCCAACGCGTCCACGGTCGGGCCCAGCAGAGTCGCGATTTCGTTTGCCTTGTCGCTCACAGCCTGCCTTGCAGTTGAATGAATGAATTCGGTCCTGGCGGCGTTCCCGGACCCCGGAAACGACAAAGGGCCCGTTGGGCCCCTTGTCCGGTACGACTCCGGTAAAGCTGGATTCCGGTTGCAAAGACGGGAACATGCGTCTTCGCGAAGCCCAGACTTCCCTACTGCAGGCAACCGCTGAACTGGTTGCCGCCGTAGACAAATATGGTAGCGGGGGCAGGATTTGAACCTGCGACCTTCGGGTTATGAGCCCGACGAGCTGCCAGACTGCTCCACCCCGCAGCAGAAGCGGAATTATGAAGAACCAGTGCGATTATTGCAAGCCCTGATTTTCATCCGACCCGGCGGCGATGCCGCCGGTCTTCGAGCGACATGATAAACGCAAGCGACCGATAACGGAATACCGATAGCACCATTCGATGCACAAACGGCAACGCCGCCAGGACGGCGGCGTTGTCGCAAACAGCTTGAAAACAGCGCTTTTCGCGCGCGATCAGGCCAACTGCGCGAACGCGCGCTGGCACCACGCCATCAGCGGGCTCCAGGCCAGGCCCAGCGCCAGCAGGCCGATCGCATTGACGCCGAGCACCACGCCGAGCACGCGGTCGTCGTTGGCCGGCAACGGCTCGCCGACCGGCTCGTCGAAGTACATCACCTTGATCACGCGCAGGTAGTAGAACGCGCCGATCACCGCGCACAGCACCGACAGGATCGCCAGGCCGGTCCACCACAGGTTGTCGGTCGGCACCGCGAGCACCGCGCCGAGCACCGCCAGCTTGGCCCAGAAGCCCAGGAACGGCGGCACGCCGGCCAGCGAGGCCATGATGCACAGCACCAGCAGCGCCATCCACGGGTTGCGCGCGTTCAGGCCCTTGAAGTCGTCGATGTGCTCGGCCTCGAAGCCCTTGCGCGACATCGCGATGATCGCGCCGAACGAGGCGGTGGACATCACCGCGTAGCAGATCGCGTAGAACAGCGCCGCCGCATAGCCGCGCTCGCCGCCGCCGGCGATGCCCAGCAGCAGGAAGCCGATGTGCGAAACGGTGGAATACGCCAGCATGCGCTTGAGGTTGCTCTGCGCCAGCGCCATCAGGTTGCCGACCAGCAGCGACAGCGCCGCCAGGCCGCCGATCACCCAGTGCCACTGCTCGGACAGCGGGCCCACGCCCACTTCCAGCAGCCGGTAGGCCATGCCGAACGCGGCCAGCTTGGAGGCCGAGCTGATGAACAGCGCGATCGGCGCCGGCGCACCCTGGTACACGTCGGGCAGCCACATGTGGAACGGCGCGGCGCCGAGCTTGAACGCCACGCCGGCGATCATGAAGACGGTGCCGGTCAGCAGCAGCGTGCGCTCGTGGGTGGAGCCGATCGCGTCGTGGATGCCGGCCAGGCTCAGCGTGCCGGTGGCGCCGTAGATCAGCGACATGCCGTACAGCAGCAGGCCCGAGGCCAGCGAGCCGAGCACGATGTACTTCATCGCCGCCTCGGTGGCCATGCCGTTATCGCGGTTGGACGCGACCAGCGCGTACGAGCACAGCGCCAGCAGTTCCAGGCCCAGGTACACCATCAGCAGGCTGCCGGCCGAGACCAGGATCATCATGCCGACCGTGGCGAACAGCACCAGCACCGGGATCTCGCCCTGGTACAGCTTGCGCTCGCGCAGGTAGCTCCAGCCGTAGATCAGGGTCAGCGCGCTGAGGCCGACGATCACCGTCTTCATCACGTCGGCGGCGGCGTCGCGCACGAACATGCCGTTGAACACCTCGCCCTGCCCGCCCACGCCGGCGAGCAGCATCGCGAACACCGCGACCAGGATCGCCACCGAGACGATGTGGGTCCAGGCCTTGTTGCGCTCGCTGACGAACAGATCGAGCATCAGCAGGGCGAAGGCGCCGCCGGTCAGCACCAGCTCGGGGAGCAGGGGCGGCAGGTCGACGGCGGTCAGGGGCAGTAGCGCAGGGGTGGTCATCATCAAATCTCTGGAATCATTTCGCTCGACGGCCCGATTACAGCTTGCTGGTGGCGATCTGCGCCGCCAGCTTTGCGATCGAGGGTTCCATCAGGTCGGTCAGCGGCTTCGGATACAGGCCCAGGACCAGCACGCCCACCGCAAACACGCCCAGCACCAGCGCCTCGCGGCCGTTGATGTCCTTCAGCTCGGCCACGTGCGCATTGGCCACTTCGCCGAAGAACACGCGCCGGTACAGCCACAGGGTATAGGCGGCGGTGATCACCAGGGTCGTGCCCGCACCGACGGCCAGCAGCGGATGGGTCTGGAAGCTGGCCATCAGCACCATGAACTCGCCGACGAAACCGCTGGTCCCCGGCAGGCCGGCATTGGCCATGAAGAACAGCATCGCGAACGAGGCGAACCACGGCATCACGTTGGCCACGCCGCCGTAGTCGGCGATGCGGCGGGTATGCATGCGGTCGTAGAGCACGCCGACGCAGGAGAACATCGCGCCGGACACGAAGCCGTGCGAGATCATCTGCACCATCGCGCCCTGCAGGCCCAGGCGCGCCGCATCGGCGCTGCCGAAGCCGACCAGGGCGAAGGCGATGAAGGTGCCCAGGGTGACGAAGCCCATGTGCGCGATCGACGAGTACGCGATCAGCTTCTTCATGTCGTCCTGCACTAGCGCGACCAGGCCGACGTAGATCACCGCGATCAGCGACAGCGCGATCACCAGCCAGGCCCACTCGTTGCTGGCGTCGGGCAGGATCGGCAGGTTGAAGCGCAGGAAGCCGTAGCCGCCGATCTTCAGCGCGATCGCGGCCAGGATCACCGAACCGGCGGTCGGCGCCTCGACGTGCGCGTCCGGCAGCCAGGTATGCACCGGGAACATCGGCACCTTGACCGCGAACGCGATCAGGAACGCGAAGAACAACCAGGTCTGTTCCTTGGAGGTCAGCGACAGCTGGTACAGGTCGGCCAGCTGGAAGCTGCCGCCCTTCAGGTACAGGTAGATCAACCCGACCAGCATCAGCACCGAGCCGAGGAAGGTGTACAGGAAGAACTTGACCGCGGCGTAGATGCGGCGCGGACCGCCCCAGATGCCGATGATCAGGAACATCGGGATCAGCATCGCCTCGAAGAACACGTAGAACAGCATCGCGTCGGTGGCGGCGAAGATACCGACGGTGACGCCTTCCAGGATCAGGAACGCGGCCACGTACTGGTTGACCCGCTTCTCGATCGAGGTCCAGGCGCCGATCAGCGCCAGTACCGTGACCAGCGTGGTCAGCACGATCAGCGCGATCGCGATGCCGTCGACGCCGAGGTTGTAGCCGATGTCGTAGGCCGGGATCCACGCATGGGTCTCGACGAACTGCAGCGCGTCGCTGGCGTAGTCGAAGCCGGTGAGCAGCGGCAGGCTGAGGGCGAAGGTCAGCAACGCGACCAGCAGCGACGCCCAGCGCGCCGCCTTGGCGTCGCGCAGCGCGAGGATCAGCGCGCCGCCGAGGATCGGCAGCCAGATCAGGAGAGTCAGTAGGGGCCAGTTCGACACGTGTTCTTATTCCGTACAGGTCAACGCCAGAAATGCATCAGCACGCCCAACAGGGCAATGAGACCGATGATCATCGCGAAGGCGTAGTGATAGAGGAAACCGGATTGCGTGCGACGCAGCAGATTGGCCGCCAGGTCGATCACGCGCGCGGTGCCGTTGACCATGACCCCGTCCACGACATGCGTATCCACCGCGCGCGACATCTTGCCCAGGCCCAGACCGCCGCCGGCGAAGCCGCCGATCCAGAGCTTGTCGAACCCGTACTTGTTCTCGAGGATCCACACCGGCAGCGAGAAGGTCTTGCGCGCCTTCGCCGCCAGTTCGGGCTTCCACAGGTACAGGATCCAGGCCAGGGCGAAACCGGCCAGGGTCAGGAAGAACGGCGGCTGGGTCAGGCCGTGCAGCGCGAACGCGACCGGGCCGTGGAACTCTTCGGCCAGCGCGCCGACGCTGTCGCGCGCCGGGTCGTAGAAGTCGATGATGCCGCTGAAGAAGCCGACCGCCTGGCCCTTGATCGCCGCCGCGGCATGGTGCCCCGCCCAATCGGTGCCGAACAGCATCGGGCCGATGGTGAAGAAGCCGATCGCGATCGACGGGATCGCCAGCAGCACCAGCGGCACCGTCACCACCCACGGCGACTCGTGCGGTTCGTGCGCGCCGTGGTGGCCATGGCCGTGATCGTCGTGCGCGTGGTCGTCGTGCGCATGCGCCTGCACCTCGGCATCGGTGTGCGCGCTGTCGTGGTGCGAATGCACGTCGTGCGCATGCGCATCGCGGAAGCGCTCCTTGCCGTGGAAGGTCAGGAACAGCAGGCGGAAGCTGTAGAAGCTGGTGATCAGCACGCCGCCGAGCACCGCCCAGTAGCCGTAGCTGGCGATCCAGCTATGCGAGGTGTGCGCGTGGTGCTGCGCCGCCTCGATGATCGTGTCCTTGGAATAGAAGCCGGCGAAGAACGGCGTGCCGACCAGGGCCAGGGTGCCGATCACGCTGGTCCAGTAAGTGACCGGCATGTACTTGCGCAGGCCGCCCATCTTGCGCATGTCCTGCTCGTGGTGCATGCCGACGATCACCGAGCCGGCGGCCAGGAACAGCAGCGCCTTGAAGAAGGCATGGGTCATCAGGTGGAACACCGCCGCCGAGTACGCCGACACGCCCAGCGCCACGGTCATGTAGCCCAGCTGCGACAGCGTCGAATAGGCGACCACGCGCTTGATGTCGTTCTGCACGATGCCGATCAGACCGGTGAAGAACGCGGTGGTGGCGCCGACGACCAGCACGAAGTTCAGCGCGGTTTCCGACAGCTCGAACAGCGGCGACATGCGCGCCACCATGAAGATGCCGGCGGTGACCATGGTCGCGGCGTGGATCAGCGCCGAGATCGGGGTCGGGCCTTCCATCGAGTCGGGCAGCCACACATGCAGGGGCACCTGCGCCGACTTGCCCATCGCGCCGATGAACAGGCAGATGCAGATGATCGTCGCCACGTTCCACGGGTGACCCTGGAACAGCTGCACCTGGGCCAGGCCGCCGGCCGCCTCGTTGCCGAGCACCGCGGTGGCGTTGGCGAACACGGTGGAATAGTCCAGTGTGCCGAACCACAGCAGCACCCCGGCGATGCCGAGGATGAAGCCGAAGTCGCCGACGCGGTTGACCAGGAACGCCTTCATGTTGGCGAACACCGCGCTCGGGCGCTTGAACCAGAAACCGATCAGCAGGTAGGACACCAGGCCCACCGCTTCCCAGCCGAAGAACAGCTGCAGGAAGTTGTTGCTCATCACCAGGCTCAGCATCGAGAAGGTGAACAGCGAGATGTAGCTGAAGAAGCGCTGGTAGCCCGGATCGTCGGCCATGTAGCCGATGGTGTAGATGTGCACCAGCAGCGACACGAAGGTCACCACCACCATCATCATCGCGGTCAGCCGATCGACCATGAAGCCGACGTGGGCCGAGTAATGGCCGACCTCGAAGAAGGTGTACAGGTTCTGGTTGAACGGCACCGCGCCCTGCCCGACCAGCTGGTACAGGGTCCAGCACGACAGCGCGCAGCTGACCGCGACGCCGAGGATGGTGACGGACTGGGCGCCCTTGCGGCCGACCTGGCGACCGAACAGGCCGGCGACGATGCTGCCGAACAGCGGCGCAAGCACCACCGCGATCAGCAGACTCTTGGAGAGAGTGATTTCCATCTACGGGTCAGCCCTTCAGCGAATCGACTTCGGCCACGTTGATCGTGTGGCGGGTACGGAACAGCGTCACCAGGATGGCCAGGCCGATGGCGGCCTCGGCCGCGGCCACGGTGAGGATGAAGAACACGAACAGCTGGCCGGCGGCATCGCCGAGTTCGCGCGAGAACGCGACGAAGTTGATGTTGACCGACAGCAGCATCAGCTCGATCGACATCAGCAGCACGATGACGTTCTTGCGGTTGAGGAAGATGCCGGCCAGGCTGATGCAGAACAGCACCGCGCCGAGCGCCAGCAGGTGGCCTAGGGTGATCATGGCTGGCCCTCCTGCGGTGCCGGAGCCGGGGTGTGCAGCGTGGGCTTTTCGGCATCCATCTTGACGATGCGCAAGCGGTCGCCGGCCTTGACCCGCGCCTGGTCGCCGGGGTTCTGGGTCTTGATGCCGGTGCGCTTGCGCAGGGTCAGCATCACCGCGGCGACGACCGCCACGGTCAGGATGATCGCGGCGAACTCGAACGGCAGCAGGAACTGGGTGAACAGGGTCTTGGCCAGCCAGGCGATGTTGGAGGTGTCGGCGGCCTGCGCAGCGGCGTTGTCGGCCGGGAACGGGGTGGCGGTGCGCGCCTTGACCCCGATCAGGGTGACCATCTGCACCAGCATCGCCACCGCCACCACCAGCCCGACCGGCAGGTAGCGCACCCAGCCCTGGCGCAGCCGCGCGGTATCGATGTCGAGCATCATCACCACGAACAGGAACAGCACCATCACCGCGCCGACGTAGACCAGCACCAGGGTCACGCCGAGGAACTCGGCGCCCACCAGCAGCCATACGCAGGCGATGGAGAAGAAGGTCAGGATCAGGCACAGCACCGCGTACACGGAGTTGCGCACGCTGATCACCGCGCCGGCGGAGACCGCGGCGATGCTGGCGAAGATCCAGAAAGCGATATTTACCCAATCCATTTCAGGACCTCAACGGAAGGCGGCGTCGGCGGCGCGGCGCTCGGCGATCTCGGCTTCGAGCCGGTCTCCGATCGCCAGCAGCTGCGGCTTGGTGACGATGTTCTCGCCGCGGTTCTCGAAGTGGTACTCGAGCACGTGGGTCTCCACGATCGAGTCCACCGGACAGCTTTCCTCGCAGAAACCGCAGTAGATGCACTTGAACAGGTCGATGTCGTAGCGGGTGGTGCGGCGGGTGCCGTCCTCGCGCTTGGTCGAATCGATGGTGATCGCCAACGCCGGGCACACTGCCTCGCACAGCTTGCAGGCGATGCAGCGTTCCTCGCCGTTGGGATAGCGGCGCAGCGCATGCAGGCCGCGGAAGCGCACCGACTGCGGGAACTTCTCCATCGGGTACAGCACGGTGTACTTGGGACGGAACGTGTACTTCAGGGTCAGCCACAGGCCGCCGAGCAGCTCGAGCAGCAGCAGGCTCTTGAAGTAATGGGTGACTTTATTCATCGCTTACACGCCCTTGTGGATCACGCCGTAGAACACCATCAATGCCGTCACCGCGATCCACACGATCGTCAGCGGGATGAACACCTTCCAGCCCAGGCGCATGATCTGGTCGTAGCGGTAGCGCGGGAAGCTGGCGCGGAACCAGATGTAGGCGCTGGCGAAGAACAACACCTTCATCAGCAGCCACGGCCAGCCGCCGGTCCAGATCCAGTTGACCCACGGCGAAATATCCGCCGTGACCCAGCCCTGGATCGGGCTCAGCCAGCCGCCCAGGAAGAAGATCGAGACCAGGAAGCTGACCAGGATCATGTTGGCGTATTCGGCCAGGAAGAACAGCGCGAACGCGCCGCCCGAATACTCGACCATGTGCCCGGCGACGATTTCCGACTCGCCTTCGACCACGTCGAACGGCGCACGGTTGGTCTCGGCCACGCCGGACACCCAGTACACGATGAACAGCGGGAACAGCGGGATCAGGAACCAGTCGAAGAAGCCGGAGTTACCGACCTGCGCCGCCACGATCGTGCTCAGGTTGAGGCTGCCGGCGGCGATCATCACGCCGACCAGGGCGAAGCCCATCGCAATCTCGTAGCTGACCACCTGCGCGGCCGAGCGCATCGCGCCCAGGAACGCGTACTTGGAGTTGGACGCCCAGCCGGCCAGGATGATGCCGTACACGCCCAGCGAGGTCATCGCCAGCAGGTACAGCAGGCCGGCGTTGGCATTGGACAGCACCAGCTTGGCGTCGAACGGCACCACCGCCCAGGCCGCGAACGCCGGCGCCAGGGTGATCAGCGGCGCGATCACGAACATCGCCTTGTGCGAGCTGCTGGGCTGGATGATCTCCTTGAACAGCAGTTTGAACACGTCGGCGAAGGCCTGGAAGATGCCCATGCCCACGTACATCGGCCCGTGGCGCACGTGCATCCAGCCGATCAGCTTGCGCTCCCAGACCACGTAGAACGCCACCGAAATGATCACCGGCATGGCGATCAGCAGGATCTTCAGCACGATCCACAGGACCACGCCGATCGCGCCCAGGCCGACGAACCACTGGTGCAGCGGATCGACCACGTTCAACAGCATCTCGTTCATGCAGCCACCACCGTTACCCGGCCGGCACCGATCGGCGCCGTCGCACCATGGCCGGATTCGATCCAGGCCACCCCTGCCGCGACCCGCGGATCCAGCACCACCGGCAGCGTCGCGTTGCCGACGGCGTTGCCGACCTTGACCACCTGCCCGGCGGCCACGCCCAGTTGCGCGGCATGCTCGGGATGCAGGCGGATCGCCGGCGCGTCATTGAGCGGATGCGCCTGCAGCGCGGGTGCACGGCGCACCACCGCATCGGTGCGGTAGATCGCCGGCGTCGCCGCCACTTCGATGCCCTCGCCCGCCGCGGCGGCCTGCGCCGAACCGCGCAGGCTCACGCTGCGCGGCTGCACGCCGGCACGCAGGCCGGCCAGATCGGTGAAGTCGAAGCCGGCCAGCTGCAGTTCGCCGCCGAGCGCACGCAGCACCCGCCAGCCTTCGCGCGCCTGGTCCGGCAGCTTGCCGCCGGCACGCGCCAGCTGCTCGACGCCGTCCAGATTGGTCAGCGTCGCGTCGATTTCCGGCAGCGCGCCGATCGGCAGGATCACGTCGGCGACGTCGCGGGTGGAGGCGCAGGCGAACTGGCTGAACGCCACCACCTTGGCCCCGGCCAGCGCGGCGCGCGCGGCGCCGGCATCGGCGAAGTCCAGGCCCGGCTCGATGCCGTACAGCACATAGGCGCTGCGCGGCTCGGCGAACATGCCGGCCACGTCGCGCGCGCTCGGCAGCACGCCCAGCTTGGCCAGGCCGACCGCGTTGGCGCCCTGCGGGATGCGGCACAGCGCCGCGCCGGTGGCGGCGGCGAAGTCGCGCGCGGCGGCGCGCAGTGCGGCGGCCTGCGGATGGGTCTCGACCAGCGCGCCGACGATCAGCACCGCACGCCCGCCCGCGCCCTGCACCGCTTCGCGCAGCGCCGCATCGGCGAGCGCGGCGGCGAAGCCGGACGGCGCCACGATCTGCTTGCCGGCCTGGTCGAAGGCGAAATCGAAATCGACCGGATTGATCGAATACACCCGCGCCTGGCGCTGCATCCGCGCCTTGCGGATGCGCGCGTGCAGCAGCGGCAGCTCGTGGCGCAGGTTGCTGCCCAGCACCACGATCACGTCGGCCTGCTCGATCTGCGCCAGCGGCACCGCGAACGGCTCGGCCACGGCGGCGTCGGAGAAATCGCGGTTGCCGATGCGGTGGTCCAGGTTGCCGCTGCCCAGGCCCTCGGCCAGGCGCGCCAGCAAGGCGCCTTCCTCGTTGGAGGTGGCCGGGTGCGCGAGCACGCCCAGCGCGTCGCCGCGGTTGTTCTTCAGGATGTCCACAGCGGCGGCCAGGCCATCGGCCCAGGACACTTCCTGCCACTGGCCATCGATCTTGCGCAGCGGCCGCGTGGCGCGGTCGGCGGCGTACAGGCCCTGGTGCGAGTAGCGGTCGCGGTCGGACAGCCAGCACTCGTTGACCGCTTCGTTGTCGCGCGGCACGGTGCGCAGCACTTCGCCGCGGCGCACGTGCAGGAACAGGTTCGAGCCCATCGCGTCGTGGTAGCCGAGCGATTCGCGCGCGGTCAGTTCCCACGGGCGGGCGCGGAACTGGAACACCTTGTTGGTCAGCGCGCCGACCGGGCACACGTCGATGACATTGCCCGACAACTCGGTGGTCAGCGGCTTGCCGTCGTAGGTGCCGATCTGCAGGTTCTCGCCGCGGTACATGCCGCCCAGCTCGTAGGTGCCGGCGACGTCCGCGGTGAAGCGCACGCAGCGGGTGCACTGGATGCAGCGGGTCATCTCGGTGGCGACCAGCGGACCGATGTCCTCGTCCGGCACCACGCGCTTGCGTTCGTTGAAGCGGCTGACCGAGCGGCCGTAGCCCAGCGAAACGTCCTGCAGTTCGCACTCGCCGCCCTGATCGCAGATCGGGCAATCCAGCGGGTGGTTGATCAGCAGGAATTCCATGACGCTGCGCTGGTACTTCAGCGCCTTGTCGCTGCGGGTCTGCACCTTCATGCCGTCCATCACCGGCGTCGCGCAGGCGGGCGACGGCTTCGGCGACTTCTCGACGTCGACCAGGCACATGCGGCAGTTGGCCGCGATCGGCAGCTTCTCGTGGTAGCAGAAGCGCGGGATCGGGATGCCGGCCTTGTCGGCGGCCTGGATGATCATCGAGCCCTTCGGCACGACCAGGGACTGGCCGTCGATCTCGACGGTCACATGCCCCTCCGGCACCACGGCCGGGGTCGCGCCAGGATTGTTGGGTTGCGCGCTCATGCGGCGGCTGCCTCCAGCTTCTTGCCGTCAACCATCGAATGACCGTTGACGATGTAGTACTCGAATTCGTCCCAGAACTGGCGCAGGAAGCCCTGGATGGGCCATGCCGCCGCTTCGCCGAACGCGCAGATGGTGTGGCCTTCGATCTGCCCGGCGACGGTGCGCAGCTGGTGCAGGTCTTCCATCGTGGCCTTGCCGGCGACGATGCGCTCGAGCACGCGGTGCATCCAGCCGGTGCCCTCGCGGCACGGGGTGCACTGACCGCAGGATTCCTTGTGGAAGAACTGCGAGATGCGGCAGGCGAACTTGACGCAGCACACGCTGTCGTCGAGCACCACGATCGCGCCCGAGCCCAGGCCGGTGCCCAGCGCACGCAGGGTGTCGTAGTCCATCTGCAGGCCCTTGAGCTGCTCGGCCTTGAGCACCGGCATCGACACGCCGCCCGGGATCGCGCCCTTGAGGGTGCGGCCCGGCTTCAGCCCGCCGGCCATCTCCAGCAGTTCGTCGAAGGTGGTGCCCAGCGGCACCTCGAAGTTGCCGCCCTTCTGCACGCAGCCGGAGACCGAGAAGATCTTCGGGCCGCCGTTCTTGGTCTTGCTCAGGCCGAGGAACCATTCCGGGCCGTTGCGGATGATCGCCGGCACCGAGGCGTAGGTCTCGGTGTTGTTGATCGTCGACGGCTTGCCGTACAGGCCGAAGTTGGCCGGGAACGGCGGCTTGTAGCGCGGCTGGCCCTTCTTGCCTTCCAGCGATTCCATCAGCGCGGTCTCTTCGCCGCAGATGTAGGCGCCGGCGCCCAGCGCGCCGTAGATGTCGATGTCCACGCCGCTGCCGAGCACGTTCTTGCCCAGCCAGCCGTTGGCGTAGGCGTCCGCCAGGGCCTGCTCGAAGTGCTCGAACGGCTCGTGGTGGAATTCGCCGCGCAGGTAGTTGTAGCCGACCGTGCTGCCGGTGGCGTAGCAGGCGATGGCCATGCCCTCCACCACCGAATGCGGGTTGTAGCGCAGGATGTCGCGGTCCTTACAGGTGCCCGGCTCGGATTCGTCCGAGTTGCACAGGATGTATTTCTGCGGCGCGCCCTTGGGCATGAACGACCACTTCAGGCCGGTCGGGAAGCCGGCGCCGCCGCGGCCGCGCAGGTTCGACTGCTTGACCATCTCGATCACCTGCTCCGGCGCGATCTTCTCTTCGAGGATCTTGCGCAGGGCGGCGTAGCCACCGGTCTTCAGGTAGCTCTCGTACGACCACGGGGTGTCGTAGTGCAGCGTGGTGTACACCACCTGGTGCGGCAGCGGCGCGGGGCCGACCGGACCGGTGGGAGCGTGGGGATGCTGTGCCATTGCCGTTACTCCAACCCGTCCAGCAGCGCGTCGACCTTGTCCTTGGTCAAGTGCTCGTGATAGTGGCCGTTGATCACCATCATCGGCGCGCCGGCGCAGCCGGCCAGGCATTCTTCTTCGCGCTTGAGGTAGACGCGGCCATCGGCGGTGGACTGCCCCAGCTTGCAGCCGAGCTTCTTCTCCGCATGCGCGACCAGGTCTTCGGCGCCGTTGAGCCAGCAGCTGATGTTGGTGCAGAAGGCGACGTTGTTGCGGCCGACCTTCTCGGTCTCGAACATCGAGTAGAAGCTGGCGACCTCGTAGGCCCACACCGGCGGCAGCTCCAGGTACTTGGCCACGCCGGCGATCAGCTCGTCGGTCAGCCAGCCCTGGTTCTGCTCCTGCGCGGCGTGCAGGCCCTGCAGCACCGCCGAACGCTTGCGGTCCGGCGGGAACTTGGCCAGCCAGTGATCGATGTGCGCGCGCGTCTTGTCGCTCAGCACCACCATCGGATCGACGTCGCGCGCCGCTTCGAAATTACCTGTCGCCTTCATCGGTCGACCTCACCAAACACCAGATCATAGGTACCAATCATCGCCACCACGTCGGCCAGCATGTGCCCGCGCACGATCGCGTCCATCGAGGACAGATGGGCGAAGCCCGGCGCGCGCAGATGCACGCGGAACGGCTTGTTGGCGCCGTCGGACGCCAGGTAGCAGCCGAACTCGCCCTTCGGCGCCTCGACCGCGCAATAGGTCTCGCCGGCCGGCACGCAATAGCCTTCGCTGAACAGCTTGAAGTGATGGATCAGCGCTTCCATGTCGTCCTTCATGTCGGCGCGCTTGGGCGGGGCGACCTTGAAGTTCTCGACCATCACCGGGCCAGGATTGGCCTTCAGCCACTTCACGCATTGCTGGATGATGCGGTTGGATTCGCGCATCTCGGCCACGCGCACCAGGTAGCGGTCGTAGCAGTCGCCATTGGTGCCGACCGGTATGTCGAAATCCACCGCGTCGTACTTGGCGTACGGCTGCTTCTTGCGCAGGTCCCAGGCGATGCCCGAGCCGCGCAGCATCACGCCGGTCATGCCCCAGGCATAGCCCTGCTCCGGGGTGACCACGCCGATGCCGACGGTGCGCTGCTTCCAGATGCGGTTGTCGGTGAGCAGGGTCTCGTATTCGTCGACGCGGCCCGGGAAGGTGTTGGTGAAGTCTTCAAGGAAATCGAGCAGCGAGCCTTCGCGCGCGGCGTTGAGCCGCTTCAGCGCGTTGCCCTTGTGCCAGCGCGATTCCTTGTACTTGGGCATGCGGTCCGGCAGGTCGCGGTAGACGCCGCCGGGACGGTAATAGGTCGCGTGCATGCGCGCGCCGGACACCGCCTCGTACACGTCCATCAGCTCTTCGCGTTCGCGGAACGCATACAGCATCACCGCCATCGCGCCCAGATCCAGACCGTTGGAGCCGACCCACATCAGGTGGTTGAGGATGCGGGTGATCTCGTCGAACATGGTGCGGATGTACTGCGCGCGCTCCGGCGCCTCGATCCCCATCAGGGTCTCGATCGCACGCACGTAGGCGTGCTCGTTGCACATCATCGACACGTAGTCCAGGCGATCCATGTAGCCGATCGACTGGTTGAACGGCTTGGACTCGGCCAGCTTCTCGGTGCCACGGTGCAGCAGGCCGATATGCGGATCGGCGCGGACCACGGTCTCGCCGTCCATCTCCAGGATCAGGCGCAGCACGCCGTGCGCGGCCGGATGCTGCGGGCCGAAGTTCATCGTGTAGTTGCGGATCTCCTGCTTGCTCTCGGCAGGATTGCTGGCGAAGGCGTCGTGCGCCTGGTGGTACTCGCTCACTTGGCGGGCTCCTTGAATGCTTCGCCCGCGGCGGTCTGGTAGCGCGCATCGTCGCGGATCACGCGCGGCACGCCGACGCGCGGCTCGACCGAGGCCACCGGCTCGTAGACCACGCGCTGCTTGGCTTCGTCGTAGCGCACTTCGACGTTGCCGATCAGCGGGAAATCCTTGCGGAACGGATGGCCGACGAAGCCGTAGTCGGTGAGGATGCGGCGCAGGTCCGGGTGGCCGGCGAAGACCACGCCGAACAGGTCGAACGCCTCGCGCTCGAACCAGTTCGCGCCCGGCCAGATGTCGGTGACCGACGCCACCACCGGCAAATCCTCGTTCGGCGCATAGCAGCGCACGCGCAGGCGCTGGTTGTGGCGGTAGGAGATCAGCTGCGCGAGCACCGCGTAGCGCTGCTGCGGCACCGGCAACGGCTGGATGTCGCCGGCGGTCTCGCCGCTGGGGAATTCGCCCCAGGCGAAACGGCCCACGCCCTTGCCTTCGACGCCGCGGCTGAAGCCCTGCGACGACACGTCGTCGGTGTCCCACTCGTCGCTGCCGTAGCCCAGGTAGTCCACGCCGCACAGGTCGGACAATTGCTCGAAACCGAACTCGTCGCGCAGCGCCAGGCAGGTGGCGTGCCAGGCGTCGGCCGGCACTTCCAGGGTGACTTCGCCACGCGGAAGGACCACGAACACCTGGCTGCCGGGGAAACGGGCGCCGAGTCGGTCGCTAAAGGAAGATGCTTGCTCTGCCATGGGGGCTTGGCGTGCTCTTAAGAAGTAAGAGGAATCAGCGCGCGATGGTCTGGGTTCGCCAGATCTTCTTCTGCAGCTGCAAGATGCCGTAGACCAGCGCTTCGGCGGTCGGCGGGCAGCCCGGGACGTAGATGTCCACCGGCACGATGCGGTCGCAGCCGCGCACCACCGAATACGAATAGTGGTAGTAGCCGCCGCCGTTGGCGCAGCTGCCCATCGAGATCACCCACTTCGGGTCGGGCATCTGGTCGTAGACCTTGCGCAGCGCCGGGGCCATCTTGTTGACCAGGGTGCCGGCCACGATCATCACGTCGGACTGGCGCGGCGACGGGCGGAACACCACGCCGTAGCGGTCCAGGTCCAGGCGCGCGGCGCCGGCGTGCATCATCTCCACCGCACAGCAGGCCAGACCGAAGGTCATCGGCCACATCGAGCCGGTGCGCGCCCAGTTCAGCAGCGCATCGACGCTGGTGGTCACGTAGCCCTTCTCGAGCAACGGGTTCTCGCCTTCGGGACGCAGGATGTCGTCGACCCGCCCTTCCGGGATCGGGTTGGTCATCAGGCGATCCAGGGTCTGAATCACTCCCATTCCAGCGCTCCCTTCTTCCACACGTAGATAAAACCGAGGAACAGCATGCCGACGAACAGGCCCATGGTGACCAGGGAGCGAGCGCCCAGGTCCATGAACACCTGCGTCCACGGCACGATGAAGATGATTTCCAGATCGAAGACGATGAACTGGATCGCGATCAGGTAGTAGCGCACGTCGAACTTCATGCGCGCGTCCTCGAAGGCCTCGAAGCCGCACTCGTATGGCGAGAGCTTCTTCAGGTCGGGACGCCGGGGACCGAGGAACCGCCCCACCAGCATCAGCGCGACGCCGATTCCGGTGGCCACGATCAGAAACAGTAGGGAAGGCAAATATTCGGCCAGCACTCGCAATTCTCTCTTGCCTGTGCCCGCGCGCGTGCCGCGCAGGCATGGGATAGACGATTTTCCCCACAGGGACGTGACGTCCCTGCGCAGAAACCGTAGCCAAACAATGGTGCCCAAGAGGGGACTCGAACCCCTACGACCTAAGTCGCTACCACCTCAAGGTAGTGCGTCTACCAATTCCGCCACCTGGGCTTGCGTATCGCGCGCGGCATCCCGCCGCGCAACATATTGTAACCGTCTTCAGTCTTTCTGCGATGGGGCAGGCGACTTTTGTTGTGCATTTTCCGGCGCAGGCTGCGCGGGCACCGAGGCGGCAGGTGCGGCGGCAGCCGGTGCGGTCGCCGCCGGGGCCTGCGGAATCTGCAGTTCGCCGGCCGGGGCGGCCGGCGCCGGGGTCGCGGCCTGCGACATCACGCCGAGGTTGGCGTCCGCGGCCGGGCGCGCGCTGTGGCCGGCATACCAGGCCATGAACAGGCTGATGCCGAAGAACACCACCGCCAGCCACTTGGTCGACTTGGACAGGAAGTTGGACGCGCCGCGCGCGCCGAACACGGTGCCGGACGCACCCGCGCCGAAGCCCGACCCTGCCGCCGCGCCGGAACCGCGCTGCATCAGGATCAGCGCGATCATCGCGATCGCCACCAGCACGTAGACCACATTGAGGATGACCATCAGCATTTCGAAATCCGTCCGGACAGTTGCGACTTGAGTAGCGAGCGGCGCCAGCGCGGCGGCCGTTCGGTTAACGGGCGGCCGCCGCTCGCGCGATGGCCAGGAATTCCTGGGCGACCAGCGAAGCGCCGCCGACCAGCCCGCCATCGACATCCGGCTGCGCGAACAGCTCGGCGGCGTTGTCGGGCTTGACGCTGCCCCCATACAGGAGCGGCAGCGAATCAGCGATTCTAGCATCGTGGGCGGCGACTTCGCCACGGATGAAGGCGTGCACCGCCTGCGCCTGGGCCGGGCTGGCGGTACGCCCGGTGCCGATCGCCCACACCGGCTCGTAGGCGACCACGGCCTGGGCGAAGCCCTGCGCCCCAACCAGCGCCAGCACCGGCGCCAGCTGCGCGGCGATGACCGATTCAGTCTGGCCGGCCTCGCGCTGTTCCAGGGTCTCGCCCACGCACAGGATCGGGATCAGCCCGGCATGCAGCGCCGCGGCGAACTTGCGCGCGACCAGCTCGCTGCTCTCGTAATGGTACTGGCGCCGCTCCGAATGCCCGACCAGGCCGTACTCCGCACCGACATCGACCAGCATCGCCGCCGACACCTCGCCGGTGTAGGCGCCCTTCTCGTTGCTGCTCACGTCCTGCGCGCCGAAGCGCAGCGCGTGACCCTCGAAATCCTCGATCAGGTCGCCCAGGTATGGCAGCGGAGGCAGGATCACCACCTCCACGCCGTCGGCAGGCAGGCCCGCGGCGACCTCGCGCACCAGCGCGGTGGCGAAATGGCGGTTGCCGTGCAGCTTCCAGTTTCCGGCTACGATCTTGCGTCGCATCGGCGCGTTCTCCGGCGAAAAAGTGCCGAAAGGATAGCCGATGCGCGGTGAGGCCCGGCGCCGCCGCCCCGCTTCGCCGCCTCCGCTGCCACCCCGCCCCACCCTCTGCCGCCTCTGCGAGACCGCCATGCCCCAGCCTTCCGGCCATGCCCTGATCACCGGCGCCTCCAGCGGCATCGGCCGCGAGATCGCCCGCGAATACGCCCGCCGCGGCGTGCCGCTGATCCTCAGCGCGCGGCGCGAGCCGCTGCTGCAGGCGCTGGCCGAGGAACTGCGCGCGCAGGTGCCGGTGCAGATCGTGGTCGCCGACCTGGCCGACCCGGCGGCGCCGGCCGCGCTGGTGGCCGAACTGGAACGGCGCGGCCTGGCGGTGCGGATCTTGGTCAACAACGCCGGCTATGGCGTGCCCGGGCGCTTTCACGACAGCGACTGGGCCACCCACGCCGCCTTCCTGCAGGTGATGGTCGGCGCGGTCTGCGAACTGACCTGGCGCCTGCTGCCGGCGCTGCGCGCCAGCGGCCAGGGCCGCATCCTCAACGTCGCCTCGTTCGCCGCCCTGGTGCCCGGCGCCGACGGGCAGACCCTGTACGCGGCGGCGAAGAGCTTCATGCTGCGCTTCAGCGAATCGCTGGCGCTGGAAAATGCCGACCGCGGCGTCAACGTCTGCGCGCTGTGCCCGGGCTTCACCTGGTCCGAATTCCACGACGTGACCGGCACCCGCGAACAGATGGACAAGCTGCCGCGCTGGGCCTGGCTGCAGACCGCCGCGGTCGCCCGCGCCGGCATCGACGGCGCCGAACACGGCCGCGTGCGGGTGGTACCGGGCACGTTCTACCGCACGCTGCTGGGCCTGGTCGCGCTGCTGCCGAATGCGCTGCTACTGCGCCTGATGCGCCGCGGCTCGCAACGAATAAGGCCGTTGTGAGGCTGGGATTGGGGATTCGGAATTGGGGATTCGCAAGAGCGGGTTCCCGTGTTGCCTTGCGTCCGGTGCCTGCGTCCTGCCTTTGCGAATCCCCAATCCCGAATCCCCAATCCCAGCTACTTCAGCTTGATCTCGCGCAACCGCTCCTCCAGATACCCTTGCGCGGTGATCGGCTCGGGATAGCGGCTGGGGTTGTCGGCGCTCACGCACGAGGGCAGCACGTCGATGACGAAATCCGGGTTCGGATGCAGGAAGAACGGCACCGAATAGCGCGGCTGCCGCGCCTGTTCGCCCGGCGGGTTGACCACGCGGTGGGTGGTCGAGGGATACACGTGGTTGGTCAGGCGCTGCAGCATGTCGCCGATATTGACCACGATGGTGTCGGCGTCGGAGGTGAACGGCACCCACTCGCCCTGCTTGGACTTCACTTCCAGGCCGGCGGCGCTGGCGCCGACCAGCAGGGTGATCAGGTTGATGTCCTCGTGCGCGCCGGCGCGCACGTTGGGGATGTCGTCGGCGGTGATCGGCGGGTAGTGGATCGGGCGCAGGATCGCGTTGCCCGAATCGGTCTTGTCGGCGAAGTAGTGCTCGGGCAGGCCGATGTGCAGCGCCAGCGCGGCCAGCACGCGCGCGCCGAGCTGGTCCAGCGCCTGGTACAGGCCGTAGCCGTGCTCGCGGAAACCCGGCACTTCGCTCGGCCACAGGTTCGGCGGCATGACGTCGCGATACTTGGAATCGTCGCCGATCTCGCGGCCGATATGCCAGAACTCCTTCAGGTCGAAGTGTTTGGAGCCCTTGGCGGTTTCCACGCCGAACGCGGTATAGCCGCGCGCGCCGCCGCTGCCGGGCACGTGGTACTTGCGCTTGACCTCCTCCGGCAAGGCGAAGAACGCCTTGAACACGTCGTAGGCGGCATCGATCTGCGCCTGCGCGATGCCGTGGTTGCGAATGCCGGCGAAGCCCCACTCGCGGTAGGCCGCGCCCAGCTCGGCGACGAAGGCGTCGCGATCTGTGTCGAAGCGGGTGATGTCCAGGGTCGGGATGCGCGCAGTCATGGCAGGAACCGTCGTAATGAAGGAAGAAACGCCGCGATCAGATCAGCAGGCGGTACAACAGGTAGAAGGTGACCGCCTTGGCGACGACCACCGCGATGCCGATGGCGATCGACTCACGCCGCGTCACGGACCGCCTCGGCGAGCTTTTCCAGGGTGTCGCGCATCAGCGCGGCGTCGTCGGCCTCGACCGTGACCCGCAGCACCGGCTCGGTGCCGGACGGACGCAGGAAGGCGCGGCCGCGCCCCTGCACCGCCGCCTGCGCCGCGGCCAGCGCGGCCTGCACGCTGGCCGCCTCGGCCGGGCGCGCGCCGTGCTGCAGGCGCACGTTGACGGTCTGCTGCGGCACCTTGCGCAGGCCCTGCAGTGCCTGGCGCAGGCTCTGCCGCGAGCGCTTGAGCACTTCCAGCACCTGCAGCGCGCTGACGATGGCGTCGCCGGTGGTGGCGCGGTCCAGGCACAGCATGTGCCCGGAGGTCTCGCCGCCGAGCACGCCGCCGTGCTCGACCAGTGCCTGGTGCACGTAGCGGTCGCCGACCTTGACCCGCAGGAACGGCAGCTGCAGCGCAGCCAGCGCCTGTTCCAGCCCGTAGTTGGTCATCAGCGTGCCGACCACCGGCCCGCGCAGGCGGCCGCTGGCCTGCCAGCCGCGCGCCAGCACGTACAGCAGGTCGTCGCCGTCGACCGGGTTGCCCTGGTCGTCGGCCATCAGCACGCGGTCGCCGTCGCCGTCGAAGGCGATGCCCAGCTGCGCGCCGTGCTGGCGCACGTTGCTGGCCAGGTTGTCGATGTGCATCGAGCCGACCCCGGCATTGATGTTGAGCCCGTCCGGCGCGGCGCCGATCGCGATCACCTCGGCGCCCAGCTCGCGGAATAGCAGCGGCGCGATGTGGTAGGTCGCGCCGTGCGCGCAGTCCAGCACCACCTTCAGTCCGCGCAGGTCGAAACCGCGCGGCACGCTGGCCTTGCAGAACTCGATGTAGCGGCCGATCGCGTCGCGCGCGCGCATCGCCTTACCCAGGCGCTCGGATTCCACCGTGGCGAACGGCGCGTCGAGCGCGGCTTCGATGGCGCTCTCGGTGGCGTCGTCGAGCTTCTCGCCCTCGGCGGAGAAGAACTTGATGCCGTTGTCGTAGTGCGGATTGTGTGAGGCGCTGATCACGATGCCAGCGTCGGCGCCGAGCGTGCGGGTCAGGAACGCCACCGCCGGGGTCGGCATCGGCCCGAGCAGCTGCACGTCGACACCGGCGGCGACCAGCCCGGCTTCCAACGCCGACTCGAACATGTAGCCGGAGATGCGCGTGTCCTTGCCGATGACCACCGTCGGCCGCGCCGTGCCGGCGGCGCCGGCACCGAGCACGCGGCCCAGCGCATTGCCCAGGCGCATCACGAAGTCGGCGGAAATGGCGCCCTGCCCGACCCGGCCGCGGATGCCGTCGGTGCCGAAGTATTTGCGGGGGCTCATGGGGCTGGGAATCGGGAATTGGGAATCGGGAATCGGTCAAAGCCGGAGACATTCAGGGATCGCGAGCAATGCGCGCTTTCCACGCAATGCATCACGCGCGCGGTACCGCGAATCCCGAATTCCCAATCCCGACTCCCGGCCTTCACGCCGCCACCTCGGACTTGGCCGGGGCCGGCTGGCGCATCATCATCGCCAGCAGTTCGGACAGGCGGTCGCGCAGTTCGCGGCGGTCGCAGATCTGATCGATCGCGCCGTGCTCGAGCAGGAACTCCGAACGCTGGAAGCCTTCCGGCAGGGTCTCGCGCACGGTCTGCTCGATCACCCGCGGGCCGGCGAAGCCGATCAGCGCGTGCGGCTCGGCGATGTTGATGTCGCCGAGCATGGCGAAGCTGGCCGAGACGCCGCCGGTGGTGGGATGGGTCAGCACCGACACGTACGGCAGGCCGGCGTCGCGCAGGCGGCCGAGCGCGGCCGAGGTCTTGGCCATCTGCATCAGCGACAACAGGCCTTCCTGCATGCGCGCGCCGCCGCTGGCGGAGAAGCACACGAACGGCGCGCCGATCTGCAGCGCGGTCTCCGCGGCCAGCGCGAAGCGTTCGCCGACCACCGAGCCCATCGAGCCGCCCATGAAGGCGAAATCGAACGAGGCGGCGACCAGCGGCTGCGCCTTGAGCAGGCCCTGCATCGCGATCAGCGCGTCGTACTCGCCGGTGCTCTTCTGCGAGATCTTGATGCGTTCGCCGTACTTCTTCTGGTCCTTGAACTTCAGCGCGTCGGTCGGGCCCAGGCGCGCGCCGATCTCGGTCGGCGTGGTGTCCGGATCGAACAGCGAGGCCAGGCGCGCGCGCGCGCGGATCGCCATGTGGTGGCCGCATTTCGGGCACACCTCCAGGTTCTCCTCCAGCTCCGGCCGGTACAGCACGGCGCTGCAGTTGGGGCACTTCTCCCACAGGCCTTCGGGAACGCTGCGCTTCTTGCTGGGCGTGCTATCGGTGCGGATGCCGGAGGGCATCAATTTGCTGAGCCAACTCATGCGGAATGACGATCCAGTCGCGCGGCCCACCGGGCCGCCAAGGGGCGACAGTCTAGCGCGGTGCCAGATATCGCGCCGCAACGACATCACGCGGACCGCAGCGCCAGGTCTGTTGACGCAGCGCAACATGCTTGCCGCCGGGCGGCATCGACCGCCGGCGGAGACGGATCCTCAGCCCTGGTCCAGCGCCTGCCGCAGCGGCGCCAGGAAGGCCAATGCGCGTTCGCGCACCGCCTCCGCGCCGGTCGCCTCGGCCAGCGCCGCGACCAGCGCGCTGCCGACCACCACACCGTCGGCGTCCGCCGCCATGGCCTTGGCGCTGGCGGCGTCCTTGATCCCGAACCCGGCCACCACCGGCACCGCCGAGCGGGCGCGCAGCTGGCGCAGGCGATCGCCGGCGGCGCGCGTGTCGAGATGGTCGGCGCCGGTCACGCCGGCGAAGCTGACGTAGTACAGGTAACCGCGCGCCGCATCGCACAACAGGCCGATGCGCGCGTCGCTGGTGGTCGGCGAGGCCAGCACGATCAGGTCCAGCCCGGCGGCGGTGAAGATCGCCAGGGTCTCGGCCGACTCTTCCGGCGGCAGGTCGACCAGTAGCACGCCGTCCACGCCGGCGGCCACCGCTTCCTCGGCGAAGCGCGCGGTGCCGTGGATCTCGACCGGATTGAGGTAGCCCATGAGCACCACCGGGGTGGTGGCGTCGTCGCGGCGGAACGCGCTGACCGTCTCCAGCACGTAGCCCAGGCCGGCGCCGCGCGCCAGGGCGCGCTCGGAGCTGCGCTGGATGGTCGGGCCGTCGGCCATCGGGTCGGAGAACGGCACGCCGAGTTCGATGATGTCGGCGCCGGCCTCGACCAGCGCATGCATCGCCGGGACCGTCGTCTCCAGCGCAGGATCGCCGGCGGTGAGGAAGGGAATCAGGGCCTTGCGCGAGTGCGTGCGCAGGCGGGCAAAGGTGGCGTCGATGCGGCGCATGAGGAATCCAGGCTGATGAAGAAGAGGGTCAATCGGTCGGCGGCGCAGCGCTGGCAGACACCATGTGCGCAGGCAGTTCCGCCAGCGCGCGCTCGGGCGCTTCCACCGCGAAGCTGTCCACGCAGCAGCCGCAGCCGGTGTTCTCGGAACAGGCGCGCAACGCGCCGCGCCAGCGCTCCAGCCAGTCGAGCAGCAGCGCCTGCTCGCCCGGCGTGTCGAGTTCGGCGATCAGCGTCGCGCGTACCCAGCGCATCGCTCAGACCTGCACGCCTTCGCGCGCGGCGATGGTATGCACGTCCTTGTCGCCGCGGCCGGACAGATTGCACAGCACCAGCGCGTCCTTGGGCAGTTCGCGCGCCAGCTTGATCGACTGCGCCACCGCATGGCTGGATTCCAGCGCGGCGAGGATGCCCTCGGTGTGCGCCAGCAGATGGAACGCGGCCAGCGCCTCGTCGTCGGTGATGCCCTGGTACACCGCGCGGCCGCTGTCGGACAGGAACGCGTGCTCGGGGCCGACGCCCGGATAGTCCAGGCCGGCGGACACCGAATGGGTCTCGGTGATCTGGCCGTCGTCGTCGCAGATCACGTAGGTGCGGTTGCCGTGCAGCACGCCCGGGCGGCCGGCGGCGATCGAGGCGGCGTGGCGGCCGCTGGCGATGCCGTCGCCGGCGGCTTCGGCGCCGTAGATCTTCACCCCCGGATCGTTGAGGAAGGCGTGGAACAGGCCGATGGCGTTGCTGCCGCCGCCGACGCAGGCGCTGATCGCATCCGGCAGGCGGCCGTAGTCCTCGAGCATCTGCGCGCGCGCCTCGCGGCCGACGATGGCGTTGAAGTCGCGCACCATGCGCGGATACGGATCCGGGCCGGCGACGGTGCCGATGATGTAGAAGGTGTCGCGCACGTTGGTCACCCAGTCGCGCATCGCCTCGTTGAGCGCATCCTTGAGCGTGGCCGAACCGGAATGCACCGGCACCACCGTGGCGCCGAGCAGCTTCATCCGGTAGACGTTGATCTTCTGCCGCTCGATGTCGGTGGCGCCCATGTACACCACGCATTCCAGGCCCAGCCGCGCGGCCACCGTGGCGCTGGCCACGCCGTGCTGGCCGGCGCCGGTCTCGGCGATGATGCGGGTCTTGCCCATGCGGCTGGCCAGCAGCGCCTGGCCGATGGTGTTGTTGATCTTGTGCGCGCCGGTGTGGTTCAGGTCCTCGCGCTTGAGCAGGATCTGCGCGCCGCCGACTTCGCGGCTGAGCCGCTCGGCGTGGTAGATCGGGCTGGGCCGGCCGACGTAGTGCTTGAGGTCCTTGTCGTACTCGGCGATGAAGGCCGGATCCTGGCGCGCCTGGTCGTAGGCCGCGGCCAGCTCCTGCAGCGGTCCGATCAGGGTCTCGGCGACGAAGCGGCCGCCGTAGCGGCCGAAGTGGCCGTTGGCGTCGGGATAGGCGTGGAAGTCGCTGACGGGGACGGAAGACATGGCGCTCACGGGAAGCAGGACAGGCCCGCACTTTAACGCACGCGTCGTCCGGCAAAAACCGATAAAGTCTGCACCTATTCGTCAGGAAATCTCACATGTCCAGCCTGCGCCGCCTGCCCTCGCTGAACGCCTTGCGCGCGTTCGAGGCCGCGGCGCGGCTGCGCAGCGTCGGCGGCGCGGCGGCCGAGCTGCACGTCACCCACGGCGCGGTCAGCCGCCAGATCCGGCTGCTGGAAGAGGAACTGGGGCTGGCGCTGCTGCGGCGCGAGGGCCGCGGCATCCGCCCGACCGCGGCCGGCGAACGGCTGCGCGACGCCGCCGGCGGCGCCTTCGCCCAGTTGCAGGACGCGGTGGCGGAGCTGCGCCGCCCGGCACGCGCCAGCGCCCTGGTGCTGGGCTGCCCGGGCAGCATCCTGGCGCGCTGGATGATTCCGCGGCTGCAGGCGCTGCAGCGCGACCTGCCCGAGCTGACCCTGCACCTGTCCGCGCACGAAGGCGAGTTCGGCGCCGATCTGGACGGGCTGGATGCCGCGCTGCTGCTCGGCCAGGCGCCGTGGCCGGACGGCTGGCAGGTGCACGTGCTGGCGCCGGAGCGGATCGGCCCGGTGCTCAGCCCGGCCCTGCCGCAGGCGCGGGCGCTGGCGGCCGCCCCGCCCGCGGCGCTGCTGCAACAGCAGCTGCTGCACACCGCCTCGCGCCCGCAGGCGTGGCCGTCCTGGGCGCAGGCGCATGGCGTGGAACCCGCCGCGCTGCGCTACGGCACCGGCTTCGAACACCTGTACTACCTGCTCGAAGCGGCGCTGGCCGGCATCGGCGTGGCGATCGCGCCGCAGCCGCTGGTGGCCGACGACCTGGCCAGCGGCCGCCTGCTGGCGCCGTGGGGCTTCGCCGAGACCGGCGGCGAGTGGGCGCTGTGCGCGCGCCGGGAACAGCAGGACCCGCGGGTGCAGGCGCTGGCGGCTTGGCTGGCTGGCGAATTGCGGCAAGGCGGCGGTTGAGCGTGTTCTTTCGCTTGTCTGCCGGCGAACGGCGCTACGGCAATGCCATCACGTAGATAGCCCTCGCCTGCGGTGCGGTGCCGGCTGTCTGTCGCGGCTGAAGCCGCTTGTGTCTTATTAGGCTCTATCGTTGTAGGTGAGAGCGGAGTGCGGCAGGCCGTTTAGCCGCAGTGCCAAACGAGCACGAGTAGGAGTCAGTGCCGCCGCACTCCGTTTCTCCTGCCTTCTAAGCCCGAACAGTTGCCCGAGCCGCGAACTCGAACCTCACAAGCGTGGGCATTGGCAGGAGAGCTCTCGTCCCTGAGTCTACTGCGGAGAATGTCTATGCGTCGCTTTGTCGGGATCGATGTATCCAAGGCCGAACTGGTCATTCATGTCCTGCCGGACCAAGTGGCCTGGACCCAGTCCAACACGCCGCAAGGGCGGCATGAGCTAGTCCAGCGCCTGTCCACGCTGGCCTGCGAACGGATCGTGCTGGAAGCCAGCGGCGGCTATGAGACGGCGGTACTGCGGGCTCTGCGCCAGGCCGACCTGCCGGCGGTGCGCATGTCTGCCCAGCGCCCGCGTGCGTTGGCCAACGCACTGGGCCTGCACGCCAAGACCGACGCCCTGGACGCGCGGCTGCTGGCCATCGCGGCCGAACACATCCCGACCACACCCACGACCGTGTTGCCGGAGCACCTGCAGCAGCTACGCGAATGGCTCGACCTGCGCACCACCCTGGTCGGCCAGCGCGCCGCCCACCGGCGCCGCCTGGATCACATCACCAGCTCCCACGTGCGCCACCAGTGCGAGCAGGTCATCGCACTGCTGAATGAACAGATCCGGGCGCTGGACCGGCAGGTCACGCAACAGACCAAAACATGTTCGACCCTGCCCAAGGTCCCTGGGGTCGGAGCGATCCTGCGCGCCACCTTGGCCGCACGGCTGCCGGAACTGGGAACGCTGCCGCCGCGCAAGCTCGCCGCCCTGGTCGGGCTGGCCCCGTTCAATCGCGACAGCGGCGGCTGGAAAGGTCAACGCCGCATCACCGGCGGGCGCGCCGACGTGCGACGGGTCCTGTACATGGCCACATGGGCTTCCATCCGCGCAGGTTCGCCCCTGGCCAACACCTACGCGCGCCTGAAAGCTGCAGGCAAGCCGTCCAAGGTCGCTATCGTTGCCTGCATGCACAAGTTCCTGCGCTGGCTCAATGCCATCGCACGCGATCAGACCTCTTACGCGCCCCCAGTCATCGCTGCTGCATGACAGTTGACTCCTACATTGGCGCGCATGCTGCCGGAAACCACCGGCTGCTGCGACCGCCTCGGCGGGCCAGTTGCTGCTGCATGCCGTCGCGATGGATCTCGCGCACCTCTTCCACCGTGGCGATCAGTTGCGCGTGCACGTGGCGCAGCGTGTCCATGTCGATCACCGCGTGCTGCTTGGCGCGCGCGGTGCTCACCGAGGTCTGCCGCATCCGTTCGGCATTGCGGCGCATGATGTCGTTGGTGGCGCTGGACAGCGCCGCCGCGTTCTGCCTAGCTCAGCGACAGCTGGATCGCGATTGGCGCTTCCACAACGGAATGGCGATGTCGCGCACGGTGTTGAACTTATCGATTAACTGCAGCGCGTTGGCCTGGATCGGGCGGATCATCGGCAGCGCCTGGTCGGCGGCATGCAAGGCGGTGCCGCCCGCTCTAGCAGTTGGTGTTCAACTCGTGGCAATCGGCGCGGCGCACTTCCTCGACGAACTTGCGCATCTTGTGCCCGTCCTTGATGCCCGGCTGGCTCTCGATGCCGCTGGACACGTCCACGCCCCACGGCAAGGTGGCGATGATCGCGTCGAACACGTTGTCGGCGGTGATGCCGCCGGCGAGCAGGAACGGCCGGTGCAGGCCGGTCGGCAGGCGCGTCCAGTCGAAGGTCTTGCCGGAGCCGCCGCTCTCGCCCGGTGCGTGGCTGTCGAACAGGAAGCCGGCCGCGTTCGGATACTGCAGCTGCAGGGTGCGCGCGTTGATGTCGCCGCCGCCCATCGGCACCGCTTTCAGGTACGGCAGGTTGAAGCTGCGGCAGAAGCCGTCGTCCTCGTCGCCATGGAACTGCAGCAGGGTCGGCCGCACCGTGCGCAGCACTTCGCGCACCTCGTCCTTGGGGTTGTCGCGGAACAGCGCGACCACGTCGACCATCGGTGAGGCGGCCTGGCGCATCGCGCGGGCTTCGGCCGGCGCCACCCGCCGCGGGCTGCCATGGGCGAACACGAATCCCACCGAATCCACCCCAAGTTCGCCCGCCAGGCGGATATCGCCGGCACGGGTCATGCCACAGAACTTGATGCGGGTGCGATACAGGGTTCGATTCATAGGGTGACCTCGGCCGGTAGCTTCCAGTGATCGGGGTAGAGCGGACCGACGAAGACCAGTCCCTGCGGCGGGGCAGTCGGGCCGGCGACGCTGCGGTCGCGCCCGGCAAGCAGTTCGCCGATCCAGGAAACCGGCTTCTCGCCTGTTCCTACCATGATTAGGGAGCCTACGATATTGCGCACCATGTGATGAAGGAATGCATTGGCCTGGACCTGCACCTCGACGACCTCGCCGAGCCGTGTCACCGCGATCGACTGCAGCTCGCGCCGCGCGTGCAGCGCCTGGCACTGGATGCTGCGGAAAGCGCTGAAATCCTGCTCGCCCAGCAAGGCCTGCGCGGCGGCATGCATCGCCTCGGCCTGCAGCGGCCGCCGCTCCCAGCTCAAGGTCTGCCGGTACAGCGCCGGGCGTACCTGGCGGTTGAGCAGGCGGTAGCGGTAACGCCGCGCGCGCGCCGAGAAGCGCGCATGGAAATCGTCCGCGGCCGGCACGCACCAGCGCACGCACACCGACGCCGGCAAGCGCGCGGTGGCGCCGAGCATCCAGCCGCGCGGCGCGCGCGGCGCATCGCAATCGAAATGCACGACCTGGCATTCGCCGTGCACGCCGGCATCGGTGCGCCCGGCGCAGACCACGCTCACCGGCGTATCGGCCACCGACGACAGCGCCGCCTGCAGCGTCGCCTGCACGCTCGGCCCGCCGGATTCGCCGAGCTGCTGCCAGCCCTGGAACTCGCTGCCGTCGTATTCCACGCCCAGCGCATAACGCATCGCGTGCTACTCCGTCACAACGCGCACTGCGCGCCGCAGCGGCCACGGCGCTGCGCTGCGGTACGCGTGCGAATGTGGACGCATGCGCTGCCGGACGGCACGCGCGGCGGGCAGGTGCGGCCGCGGCGACAGCGCGATCGCGACGCAGGTCCCGTGGACCGCTACGCCGGCGTCGCGCGCAGGCCGGGACAGCACCTGGCGGCGTGTCGGAGGCAGCGTCGCAAGTTCGGAGGGGTGTTCGCGCATCGTCGCATTCCCTGTCGAGGCAGTACGGCGGCGGCGCCTGCGCCGCACGCCGCCTGCGCGCATCAGCTCAAGCGCGCCAGCAGCTGCTGGGCTTCGGCGCGCGCCGCCGGATCGCCGCCGGCCGCCACTTCGGTCAGCAGGGTGCGCGCGGTTTCGTTGTCGCCCAGGTCCATGTAGGCCACCGCCAGCTCCAGCCGCTCGCGGCCGATCGGCGGATACGCGGGCGCCGGTTCGACGCTCGGCTCGGCGGCGGCAGGCAGATCGCCCTGGTGCCAGGTCGGCTCCTGGCGTTCGGCCACCAGCGGCGCGACCGGTGCCGACACCGGCGGCGGCTGCCGCCATGGTGCGTCGGCATCGAGCGGCGCCTGGGTCGGCAGCGCGACCTCGGGATCGGGCTGGAGCGCGAAGTGCGGATGCTCCGCGGCAGGCGCGGCGTCGGCGTCATCGTTGTCGTCGTAACGCGGCGCATGCCCGGCCAGTTCGCGCTCGAACGCGTGGTCCTGGTAGGCCCGCTCCTCGTCGGCCGCGTCTTCGGCCACTTCGCGCTCGTGTTCGTGTTCGTCCAGCGGCGGCAGATCCGGCGCATCCACCTCGCGGTGCGCCACCACCGGCACCGCCGCGGCCAGTTCCGCCGCGTCGTAGCCGTGACGCGGCAGCGGCGGCAACGGCGACGGCTTGCGCCGGCGCGACAGCAACAGCGCGCCGACGCCCAGCACCAGCAGCGCCAGCCCGCCCCACAGCCACAGCGGCCAGCCGCTGGAGGCCGCGGCCGGCGCGGGTTGCGCCTGCGCCTGGGCCTGCCCGGATTGCGCCAGGCGCTTCTGCGCCGCGGCCAGGTCGCTGTCCTTCAGTGCGATCAGTTGCTGCTGCTGGGCCTTGAGCTTTTCCAGCTGTTCGACCCGCGAGCGCAGTTCCTGGACCTCGGCATCGCGTGCCGCGAGGTCTTCGCGCGCCTGCTGCAATTGTTGAGTCGCCACCATGTCTCCCTCGTCGCCGGCACCGGTGCCGGACTTGGTTCCTGCGTTGTCGCGCTGCGCCGGTACCGCCGGCGCGATTTCCAGGCGTGCGCCCGACGCCGCCGCGGCCGTCGCGGCGGCGGGTTTGGCGGCGGCCGGCGCAGACGCCTCGGCCTGCTGCGCCTGCGCCGGCTGCGGCACCGGCGCACGCGCCTGGCGCCATTGCGCGGCCTGCTCGCGGACGATGGCGGTGGCCGCGGCGGCATCGATGCTGGCCAATTCTTCCTGGCGCGGCGTGCGCAACACGGCGCCCTGCTTGAGCAGGTTGACGTTGCCGCGGATGAACGCATCCGGGTTGGCGCGCAGCAGCGCGACCATGGTCTGGTCCAGCGAATGGCCGCCGCTGCGCGCCAGTTGCCCGGCGATCTGCGACAACGTCTGTCCGCGCTGCACCGGCGCCAGCGCATCGCCGGGCGCGGCCGCAGGCGCCGGGGCGCTGCGCACCGGCGTGGCCGGCGCGGTCGACAGCGCAGGCGGCGGGGTGTTGGCGGCCGCTGGCGGCGCCGTTGCCGGCGACGGCTCGCTGCGGACGATGCGGTCGGACGGCGCGGCGGCGGCCGGCGCATCGATCGCCGGCGCGTCGATCGCGGCGGCGGTGTTGGGCGCATCGAGCAAGGCCGAATACTCGCGGATCAACCGGCCCTGGCCCCAATCGACCTCGATCAGGAAGCTCAGCGACGGCACCTCCACCGGCATCTGGCTGCTGACGCGGATCACCGCGCGGCCCTGGTTGGTCTGCGCGAAGCGGAACTGCAGGCTGCCGACCAGGCCGTCCGGGCGCTCCAGCCCCACCCGGGCGAAGGTCGCCGGCGAAGCCAGCGCCACGCGCGCGTTTTCCAGTTCGCCCGGTTCGTTGGAGATCACCGGGATCTCGGCCAGGAACGGCTGGCCGGGCTTGGACAGGACGCGGATATCGCCCAGTCCCAACGCCAGCGCGGCCTGGCTGCAGGCCAGCAACAGCAGCGCGCACGCCGCGCGCCAGGCGTGGCCCGGAGCGGATGCAATGGACGTGTTGGCGCCGCCATGGCGGCGGCGGAAGAAGCGTGGTTGTAGGCGCATCACGCCCCTGCCCTTGGTGTCATGGCGTGCAATATAGCCGTTGGCCTTTGGATTGTGGCGTTCGTCTACGCGGCCGTGCGACGGAGCCTGCATAGCGCCGCGCTGCTTTGCCTCATTGCCCCAGGGGACCATGGCCCACTTTTGCAGGCAGGAAAGCGCCACGAAGGGGCGGATGCGGGGACGGGCATAGCCTCGTGCACCAAACTCCGCGAGTCGCTTCGCGCCGGACCCTCACCCCAACCCCTCTCCCGGCGGGAGAGGGGCTCGGCTGTTCCTTCTCCCCTCGGGACCATGGCCCCCTTTTCGGGGGAAGGTGGCCCGTAGGGCCGGATGAGGGTACGGGCGAAGCCTCGTGCACCCCTCAACTCCGCGAGTCGCTTTCGCGCCGGACCCTCACCCCAACCCCTCTCCGGATGGGAGAGGGGCTCGCGGCTGTTCTCTTCTCCCCTCGGGAGAAGGTGCCCCACAGGGGCGGATGAGGGTACGGGCGCAGCCTCGCGCGCCCCACACTCAGCGAGACGCTTTCGCGCCGTACCCTCACCCCAACCCCTCTCCCGATGGGAGAGGGGAGCGTCGCTCAGCCTTCCTGCGCTACCAGCTCGGCCAGCTGCACCGCGTTGAGCGCGGCGCCCTTGCGGATGTTGTCGGAGACGATCCACAGGTTGAGGCCGCGCGGATGCGAGATGTCCTCGCGGATGCGGCCGACGTAGACCGCGTCGTTGCCCGAGGCGTGGGTGACCGGAGTCGGATAGCCGCCGGCCTTGCGCTCGTCGACCACTTCCACGCCCGGCGCGGCGGCCAGCAGCGCGCGCGCCTGCTCGGCGCTGACCTTGCGCGTGGTTTCGATCGCCACCGCCTCGGAATGGCCGTAGAACACCGGCACGCGCACCGCGGTCGGGTTCACCTGGATGCTGTCGTCGCCGAGGATCTTGCGCGTCTCCCAGACCAGCTTCATCTCTTCCTTGGTGAAGCCGTTCTCCAGGAAATCGTCGATGTGCGGGATCAGGTTGAAGGCGATCTGCACCGGGAAGCGCTGCGGGTCGATGTCCTGGAAATTGAGCAGTTGGCCGGTCTGCTTGCCCAGTTCCTCCAATGCCGAACGGCCGCCGCCGGAGACCGACTGGTAGGTGGCCACATTGATGCGCTCGATGTGGTACTCGCGGTGCAGCGGCGCCAGCGCCACCAGCATCTGCATGGTCGAGCAGTTGGGATTGGCGATGATGCCGCGCGGGCGCTGTTGCAGCGCTTGCGGGTTCACTTCCGACACCACCAGCGGCACGTCGTCGTCGTAGCGGAAGGCCGAGGAGTTGTCGATCACCACCGCGCCGGCCGCGGCGAACTTCGGCGCGTACTCCTTGGAGATGCCGCCGCCGGCGGAGAACAGCGCGATGTCCACGCCGGTCGGGTCGAAGGTGGCCAGGTCGAGCACGGTGACCTTCTGGCCCTTGAACTCGACCTGGCCGCCGGCGGAGCGCTCGGAGGCCAGCGGGTACAGGGTGGCGACGGGGAAGTCGCGCTCGGCGAGGATGTTCAGCATGGTTTCGCCGACAGCGCCGGTGGCGCCGACGACGGCGACGTTGAAACGACGGGATTGGTTGCTCATGGGAGATGGTTCGATCGGGTAGGAGAAAAAGGGAACAGCCGCACTGCCAGCTGGATTCGGGGAACCTCCCGAGCGCGCCGCTCAGGTCGCCGGAGGTTCCCTATCGTTTTTTGCCCGCGATGCCGCCGTCGCCAGTGCCGTCGCCAGCGATCGCATCCAGGTTCAACGCATTCGGCGGACGCCCGGCGTCGGCGCCGAAGCCCAGCGCGGCCAGCAGGTTGTCCACCGCCAGCGCCACCATCGCGCGGCGGGTGGCCGCGCTGGCGCTGCCGATGTGCGGGGTCAGCACCACGTTGCGCAGCGCCAGCAGCTCCGGGCGCACCGCCGGCTCGCCTTCGTACACGTCCAGCCCGGCCGCGGCCAGGCGCCCGTGCGCCAGCGCGTCGGCCAGCGCCAGTTCGTCGACCAGGCCGCCGCGGGCGATGTTCACCAGCGTCGCCGTGGGCTTCATCTTCGCCAGCGCGGCCGTATCGACGATGTGGTGCGACTGCGCCGAATACGGCAACACCAGCAGCAGGTGATCGGCGCGCGCCAGCAGTTCGTCGAAACCGACGTACTCGGCCGCGTGCGCACGCTCCACCTCGGCCGGCAGGCGGCTGCGGTTGTGGTACAGCACGCGCATCGAGAAACCGGCGGCGCGGCGCGCGATGGCCTGGCCGATGCGGCCCATGCCGAGGATGCCCAGGGTGCTGCCGTGCACGTCGGCGCCGAGCATGGTCTGGAACGACCACTGCCGCCACTGCCCTTCGCGCAGCCAGCGCTCGGACTCGGTGATGCGCCGCGCGGCGGCCATCAGCAATGCGAAGCCGAGATCGGCGGTGGTTTCGGTGAGCACGTCCGGCGTGTTGCTGGCGACGATGCCCGCGGCGCTGAGCGCGTCCAGGTCGAGGTTGTTGTAACCGACGCCGACGTTGGCGATGGCGCGCAAGCGCGGCGCACCGGCGATTTCGGCCGCGCCGATGCGCTCGTTGAGGGTCACCAGCGCGCCGTCCAGCGGTGCCAGCGCCGCGGCCAGTTCCTGCGGCGAATACCTGGTCACGTCCGCGGTGGTGGTCAGCGCGCAATGCGCGCCGAGCCGTGCGACGACATCGTCGAACAGCGGCTGGCTGACCCACACCCGTGGCCGCGACTCAGCCATCGCCACCGCCGGGGATGCGCGGCGTCACCGTGCCGACGTCGCCGCACTGCGCGCGATGGCGCAGCGCCTGGTCCATCAGCACCAGCGCCATCATCGCCTCGGCGATCGGGGTAGCGCGGATGCCGACGCAGGGGTCGTGGCGGCCGGTGGTGATGACGTCCACCGCCTGCCCGTCCACATCCACCGTGGCGCCGGGCAGGCGTAGGCTGGAGGTGGGCTTGAACGCCAGCGAGGCGACGATCGGCTGGCCGGTGGCGATGCCGCCGAGCACGCCGCCGGCGTGGTTGGACCGGAAGCCGTCCGGCGCGATCAGGTCGCGGTGCTCGGTGCCCTTCTGCGCCACCACGGCGAAGCCGTCGCCGATCTCCACGCCCTTGACCGCATTGATGCTCATCAGCGCCGCGGCCAGTTCGCCGTCGAGCTTGCCGTAGATCGGCTCGCCCCAGCCGGGCGGCACGCCGTCGGCGACCACGGTGACCTTGGCGCCGATCGAATCGCCGGACTTGCGCAGCGCGTCCATGTAGCTTTCCAGCTCCGGCACCTGCGCCGCATGCGGCCAGAAGAACGCGTTGTTTTCCACCGCGTCCCAGGCGAAGCCCTGCGGCAGCAACGGCCCGAGCTGCGACAGGTAACCGCGTACGCGTACGCCGTAGCGCTGCGCCAGCCACTTCTTGGCGATCACGCCGGCGGCCACGCGCATCGTGGTCTCGCGCGCCGAGGAGCGGCCGCCGCCGCGCGGATCGCGGATGCCGTACTTCTGCCAGTAGCTGTAGTCGGCATGGCCCGGGCGGAACTGGCGGGCGATGTCGGTGTAGTCCTTGCTGCGCTGGTCGGTGTTGCGGATCAGCAGGCCGATCGGGGTGCCGGTGGTGCGGCCCTCGTAGACCCCGGACAGGATCTCGACCTCGTCGGCCTCGCGCCGCGCCGAGGTGTGGCGGCTCTTGCCGGTGGCGCGGCGCTGCAGGTCGTGGGCGAATTCGGCCGCGTCCAGTTCCAGCCCCGGCGGGCAGCCGTCGATCACGCAGCCGATCGCCGGCCCGTGCGATTCGCCGAAGGTGGTGACGGTCAGCAGGGTGCCGAAGCTGTTCGCGCTCATGGCCGCCGGCTCACCGGCTCGCGGCCAGGTCGGCGATGCGCGCGTGGTGCGCGACCAACTCGCTGGCTTCCACCGCGAAGATGCCCATCTGCCCGACCTTGAACTCGACCCAGGCGAAATCCACTTCCGGCAGCAGCTGTACCAGCGCGCGCTCGGATTCGCCGACTTCGCAGATCAGCAGGCCGTCCTCGCTCAGGTGCGCAGGCGCGTCGCGCAGGATCTTCAGCGCCAGGTCCAGGCCGTCGTCGCCGGCGCGCAGGCCCAGTTCCGGCTCGTGCGCGTATTCGGGCGGCAGCGCATCGGTCTCGGCATGGGTGACGTAGGGCGGATTGGTGACGATCAGTTCGTAGCGGCGCCCGCCCAGGCCGGCGAACAGGTCGGACTTGACCAGTTCGACGTTGTCGGCCAGCAGCCGCGCCTTGTTCTCCGCGGCCAGCGCCAGCGCGTCGTCGCTGATGTCAACCGCGTCCACCTGCCAGTTCGGGTTGTAGTGGGCCATGGCGATGGCGATGCAGCCCGAGCCGGTGCACAGATCCAGTGCGCGCTCGACCGGGCGCCCGGCCAGCCACGGCTCGAAGCCGGCCTCGATCAGTTCGGCGATCGGCGAGCGCGGCACCAGCGCGCGCGCGTCGCTCTTGAAGCTGAGCCCGGCGAACCAGGCCTCGCCGGTCAGGTAGGCGGCGGGGATGCGCTCGGCGATGCGGCGCTCGAACAGCGCCAGCACCTGCGCCTTTTCCGGCGTGGTGACGCGCGCGCCGCCGTAGGCCGGACCCAGGTCGTGCGGCAGGTGCAGCGCGTGCAGCACCAGCTGCGTGGCTTCATCCAGGGCGTTGTCGTAGCTGTGGCCGAAGCTCAGTTCGGCGGCATTGAAACGGCTGGTGCCGTAGCGGATCAGGTCGATGATCGTGTGGAGTTCGGCGGCCGCGTCGGCAGTCATGGCAACAGGCAAGGCAATTCGGCCCCCGATTATAGAGGCCCGGCCGCTATCATGAGCGTTCGTTGCAAGGGAAATCAGTATGTTCAACCGCAACTTCGGCATTGTTCTGGTGGTCGCACTGGCCGCCGGCCTGGGCCTGCTGCTGGCCCAGAAGTACTTCGGTGGCGGCGCTTCGGCGTGGCCCGAGACCCGCAGCGTGCGCCTGTACCCGCAGCCGCGCGCCCTGCCCGACTTCCACCTGCGCCAGTCCGACGGCACGCCGCTGGTGCCCGGCGAGCTGAAAGGCCACTGGACGCTGGTGTTCCTGGGCTTCACCGCCTGCCCGGACGTGTGCCCGACCACCCTGGCCGACCTGGCCCGCGCGCAGCAGCAGTGGCAATCGATCCCGGAGCCGCTGCGCCCGCGGGTGCTGTTCGTCTCGGTCGATCCCGAGCGCGACACCCCGTCGCGGCTGGGCGCCTACGCGCACGGCTTCCACAAGGACACCCTGGCCGCCACCGCCGACGTGCCGGAACTGGAACGCTTCGCCACCGCGCTGGGTTTCGTGTTCCAGAAGGTGCCCGGCAAGCATTTCCAGGAAAACCCCAACGACTACAGCATGGACCACTCCGCCGCGATCGCCGTGCTCGACCCGCAGGGCCGCCAGGCCGGGCTGATCCGGCCGCCGTTCGAGCCGGCGGCGATCGCCGCCGACCTGCAGGCGCTGACCAAGGCGACCGCGCCATGAGCCCGCTGACCACGCTGACCTACGTGCTGCCGCACCGGCTGCTGTCCTCGCTGGCGCGGCGCCTGGCGTATTCGTCGCGGCCGGGGCTGAAGCAATGGCTGATCGATACCGTGGTGCGCCGCTTCGGGGTGGACCTGGCCGAGGCCGCCGAGCCCGATCCGCGCGCCTACCCGACCTTCAATGCGTTCTTCACCCGGGCGCTGAAGCCCGGCGCGCGCGTCGCCGACCCCGACCCGCAGGCGCTGCTGATGCCGGCCGACGGCCGCATCAGCCAGCTCGGCCCGATCCAGGACGGGCGCATCTTCCAGGCCAAGGGGCAGTCGTTCACCGCCGCCGAGCTGCTCGGCGACGATGCCGCGGCGGCACCGTTCGCGAACGGCCTGTACGCCACCGTGTACCTGTCCCCGCGCGACTACCACCGCGTGCACATGCCCTGGACCGGCACCCTGCGCGAGACCGTGCACGTGCCGGGACGCCTGTTCAGCGTGGGCCCGGACGCGGTGCGCGACGTGCCGCGGCTGTTCGCACGCAACGAGCGCCTGGTCTGCCATTTCGACACCGACTTCGGCCCGATGGCCTCGGTGATGGTCGGCGCGCTGCTGGTGTCCGGCGTGGAAACGGTGTGGGGCGGCGTGGAAATTCCGCGCTACGGCGACCGCATCACCCGCAAGGACTGGCGCGGCAAGGGCATCGTGCTGGAGCGGTTCGCGGAAATGGCGCGCTTCAACTACGGCTCGACCGTGATCGTGCTGCTGCCGCCGGGCGTGGCGCAGCTGGATCCGGCGCTGGCGGCGGAAACCGCGGTCCGGCTGGGCCAGGCGCTGGCGCGGCGGCTGCGCTGACGCTCGCAGAGGCCGCGGCGCGACCCCATGTTGGGCGGACCTGCGGCGCGCCCCATGGACCCATTGTGGGAGGGACTTCAGTCCCAACGCATTGGTGGTTGAGTTGAGACCACGCACGTATTGAAAACGACGTGTCGCCGCACCCTCATCCGGCGCTGCGCGCCACCTTCTCCCGGTGGGAGAAGGACCATGGCGCTATCAACTTCTCGCAAACAGCCGCGGCACGGCCCCGTGCGGGATGCCCTTGTGGGAGGGACTTCAGTCCCGACGCGTGGCGGTCGAAACAATGCACGTTACTGGCGAAACGCCGTGTCGCCGCACCGCACCCCATCCGGCGCTGCACGCCACCTTCCCCCCAAAAGGGCGCCGTGGTCCCGGCGGGAGAAGGGACCGGCTACTTGTCGCAGCCGGTCATCTTCAGCGACTGGCCCGGCTTCAACGCATAGCCCGGCGCGCGCAAGCCGTTGGCCTTGGCCAGCTGCTTGATATCGCAGCTGTAGCGGTCGGCGATGCGGCCCAGCGTGTCGCCCTTGGCCACGCGGTAGCTGCGCACCTGCTTGGGCTTGGGCTTGACCGGCGCCGGGCGTCCGGTGGCGACCGTGGTCGGCACGCCGGCCACCGGCGTCACGTCGCCCACAGCAACGTTGCCGGTGGGATCGGCGACCACGGGTGCGTTGCTGCGGATCGCGGCGTTGACGTCGGCGGTGATCAGCGCGCGCGCCAGGTCGGCGCGCGGGCCGCTGACGCAGTAGCGGTTGTACAGGCCGACGATCTTGGTGGTGGCGTTGATGGTGACCCCGGCCGGGATCCAGCCGTCGGGCTCGTAGCGCGGGTTGAGGTTGCGCAGCGCGCGCATGTAGCCGTCGCGGGTGCCGTCGCTGCCCAGGCAGATGGTCAGCTCGTAGATCGTGGTGGACTTGGCCAGGCGCAGCGTCGCCGGCTGCGCGTTGATCTTCGGGAACGCCACCCCGTACTGCTGCGGGTGCAGGAAGATCCACGCCGCGGCGATCACCATCGGCACGTAGTCCTTGGTCTCGGCCGGGAACTGGTTGTACACCTGCGCATCCCAGAAACTGCGCCCCTGCATCTGGTTGAACACGCGCGCGGCGCGGCCCTCGCCGCCGTTGTAACCGGCCAGCGACAGTTCGATGCTGCGGTTGAGTTCGGCCATGCGCTCGTTGATGTACACCGCGCTGGCCTCGGCGGCGCTGCGCGCGTCGTAGCGGGTATCGAAGCCGGTGCCGTCCGGGCCCAGCCCGAAGCGGCGCCCGGTGGCCGGCATGAACTGCATCAGGCCGGCGGCGCCGACCCGCGAATTGGCGTGCACGCGGCCATTGGATTCCTTGGCGATGATGCCGAACAGCAGCGCCTCCGGCAGCCCGCGCTTTTCCCATTCCGGCCACATGATCGCGCGCAGGTTCTGATAGTTCTCGTAGCTGTTCATCAGCGACGGGCGCATGTCGGTGAGCCAGCGGCGGATCCCGGCCTGCACCGCCGGGTTGTATTCGACCATCGCATCGAAGGCATGCCGCTGGTCGTTGAGCAGGCTGGCCGCGCGCGCCGCTTCCGGCACGTTCGCGGCCAGCGGGCTGATGTGGTCCGGATCGGCCTGCAGCGGCGCGGCGCCATCGTCGACCGCATCGGCGTCGGCATCGCTCGCCGCGCCCTGCGCGTCGGCCTTGGCCTTGAGCAGGCGCTTGTACGCGCCCAGGTAGGTGCCGACCTGGCAACCGCGCTGCTTGATGCAGGCATCGACCACGTCCTCGATGTCCTCCAGCGCCGCGTCGCTTTCCTGGGTGCCCTTGGGGTCGCTGTTGCCGACCAGCACCATCGCGTCGTTGTAGCGCTTCTCGGCGGCCGCCAGACGTTGGTCGAGGACCGCGATGGCGGCCTTGTCGCGCGCGGAAACACGTTCGGCGTGGGCGGAAGGCGCGGCGCAAGCGAGCGCCAAGGCAGCCACGGCGGGCCATCCATGGGTGATACGGAACGAAAGGGGCATGAGGGGACGCGACGACGGAAAGGCCGCAGGGTAGCCGCCGCTGTCACATCGCGGCAAGGTCGGGCACGCGCCGGCACCGCGCCGGCGGGGCATTCGTTCATCGCTGCGGCCAGGCAAACCGCGGCCGCGGCGCCTCGCGGCGAGCGGGCGCCGGCGCGAACGCCTAGAATCCGCCCACCTCACCGCGGAGCTGTTCATGGACCCGATCCTGCTGGGCAAAGGCCTGACCGACGACATCGCGGTGCTGCTGCAGCCGCGCCTGGGCAATCGCCACGGCCTGGTCGCCGGGGCCACCGGCACCGGCAAGACCGTGACCCTGATGACCCTGGCCGAGGGCTTCTCGCGGATCGGCGTGCCGGTGTTCATGGCCGACGTGAAGGGCGACGTGGCCGGATTGGCGATGGCCGGCGACGGCAACGAGAAAGTGCTGCAGCGCGCCAAGGACATCGGCGTGGCCGACTACGCCCCGGCCGCCAACCCGGTGGTGTTCTGGGACCTGTACGGCCAGCTCGGACACCCGGTGCGCACCACCGTCAGCGAGATGGGGCCGACCCTGCTGGCGCGGATCCTGGAACTCAACGACACCCAGGCCGGGGTGCTCGACATCGTGTTCAAGCTGGCCGACGACCGCGGCCTGCTGCTGCTCGATCTGGACGACCTGCGCGCGCTGCTGGCGCTGGTCGTCGAACAGCGCAAGGACATCTCCACCGAATACGGCCTGGTCAGCGCACCGTCGGTGGCGGCGATCCAGCGCGCGCTGCTGCGCCTGGCGCAGGACGGCGGCGAAGGCTTCTTCGGCGAACCGGCGCTGGACCTGGCCGAACTGATGCGGGTCGGCAGCGACGGCCGCGGCGTGATCGGCATCCTCGCCGCCGCGCAACTGGTGCTCAAGCCGCGCCTGTATTCGACCTTCCTGCTGTGGCTGCTGTCGGAACTGTTCGAGCGGCTACCGGAAGTGGGCGACCTGGACAAGCCCAAGCTGGCCTTCGTGTTCGACGAGGCGCACCTGCTGTTCGACGACGCGCCGCCGGCGCTGGTGCAGCGCATCGAGCAGGTGGTGCGGCTGATCCGCTCCAAGGGCGTGGGCGTGTACTTCTGTTCGCAGTTCCCCGACGACGTGCCGGACAACATCCTCGGCCAGCTCGGCAACCGCGTGCAACACGCGCTGCGCGCCTACACCCCGCGCGACCAGAAGGCGGTGCGCACCGCTGCCGAGACCTTCGTCGCCAATCCCAAGCTGGACGTGGCCAAGACCATCTCCCAGCTCGGCACCGGCGAGGCCTTGGTCTCGACGCTGCAGGACAAGGGCGTGCCGATGCCGGTGCAGCAGACCCTGATCGCGCCGCCGCGCTGCCGGATGGGCGCGATCTCCGACGCCGAGCGCGCGCAGATACGCGCCGCCAGCGTGGTCGGCCACCGCTACGACACCCCGGTCAACCGCGACTCGGCGGCGGAAATGCTGGCGCGCCGGGCCGAACAGGTGGCCGAGAAGACCGCGGCACCGGCGGCGCGCACGCGCGAGCAGGACGACGCGCAGGACAGCGGCTTCGGCCAGGCGGTCAAGGACGCGGTGTTCGGCACCAAGCGCCGCCAGGGCATGCTCGAGGCGATGGCCAAGCAGACCTCGCGCACCGTCGGCAACCGCATCGGCCAGCAGATCGTGCGCGGCATCTTCGGCAGCATCTTTGGCGGCAAACGCTGAGCGTGGCGGATGGCAAGGCTGGCGTTGCCGCCGATGCACGTACCTGCGGATACGGCCCTGCATACAGCCCGGACACGCCCCTGTAGGAGCGGCTTCAGCCGCGACAGGGTTCACCGGGAACGCCCGTCGCGACCAATAGTCCGAGACAGCCCACAGCCAATCCAAAACACGGACGGAGCCGACAGGAAAACACCCTACTCCAGCAATCCCTGCAGCTTGGCGTACTGCAGCAGCATGATGGTCTTGCCGTCGGCGATCGCGCCCGACTCGATCATCGCCAACGCGCTGTCGAGCGGCAGTTCCAGCACCTCGATCTCCTCGCCTTCGGCGGCGATGCCGCCGCCCGCGCCGACCTTGTCGCGATCGAAATACTCGCCCACGAAGAAATACAGTTTTTCGGTGACCGAGCCCGGGCTCATGAACGCCTCGAACACCTTGCGCACGTTCTCGATCCGGTAGCCGGTTTCTTCTTCGGTCTCTTTGCGGATGCAGGTCTGCGCATCGTGCTGGTCGAGCAGCCCGGCGCAGGCTTCGATCAGCATGCCGTCGGGATTGCCGTTGAGCAGCGTCGGCAGCCGGAACTGGCGGGTCAGCATCACCGTCTGCCTGGCGCGGCTGTAGAGCAGGATGGTGGCGCCGTTGCCGCGGTCGTAGGCCTCGCGCGACAGCGTCTGCCAGCTGCCATCGCTGCGCTGGAAATCGAAGGTGACCTTGCGCAGCACGTACCAATTGTCGGATAGCACCTCGACCTTTTCGATACGCACACGCGGATTGCCTGTGGCGGGTGGGTTCAAGCAATACTCCCTGCGTTGCGCTGGCGCGGTGCCGGTGCCCGCAGCGGATTTGCCGCCTTGGAATGCCGGCAGTTGCCGTGGAGCGTCCATTCTAGCCGCGGTACCGCATGGGGCAGCGAACCGCACAGACACACCGTGCCCGCCGCAGTGCCAAACCCAGTGCGGCCCTGCACGCCGCGAAACTGCTCTGCCGGCCTGCACTGCACGCCGGTGCCCGGACCGCAAGCATCGGCGCAACGAGCGCGATGCGCAGCCCTGCCCTGCCCGGCACGGCCGCGCCCGGACCAAGCGCGCGAGCGCCCCCGATTGCACGCCCGCCCGGCGCGTCGCACAATCGGCGCACATTGAACGCAGGGGGCGTCATGGAAGACCGTCATCGCGCCGGCGCAGGCCGCGCGCGCCGCAACACACCCGAACCTTTCTGGGCGCGCACCCGCGCCATCGCGCTGTATCCGCTGCGCGGCGGCGCGCTGTTCGCGCTGATCGCGCTGACCCTGTGCGGCCTGCTGGGCATGCTGCCGGGCATCGGCTGGATCATCGGCATCGTCACCTCGCTGGCGATCTACAAGTACGCCTTCGAGATCCTGCGGCATACCGCCGACGGCTACATGGAGGCGCCCGAGCGCGGCTTCGACATCGGCGATGGGGTGGTGCTGCGGCTGCTGGCGCTGATGATCGTGCTCGGCGTGGTGGTCGCCGCAACGGCCGTGCTCGCGGGGCCCGTCGCGGGCCTGCTGATGTTGCTGGCGGTGGTGTTCCTGCAACCCGGCTTCCTGATCTCGCTGGCCATCGACGGCAGCCTGCGTCGCGCGCTGAATCCGGCCGTATCGATCGGCCTGGCGCTGCGCATCGGCTGGCCGTACCTGGCCGCGTTCGGCCTGCTGTTCGTGATCCAGGCCAGCGCGCTGACCGCGGCCCGATGGCTGCAGAACTACCTGCCGCCGCTGGCCAGCGACCTGGCGGTCAGCGTGGTCACGACCTGGGGCCTGTTCGCCGCCTTCCATCTGCTGGGGTATCTGGTCTACCAGTACCACGAGGTGCTGGGCTACGAACCGGCTTCCGGCAACGACGCCACGCATGCGCGCCACGATCCGGACCAGCGCGTGCTCGACGAAGCCGAACAATTCGTGCGCGATGGCCACACACCCGAGGCGCTGCAGCTGCTGCGCGGCGAAGTGCGCTCGCGCGCGGTCAGCCTGGCGGTGCACGAGCTGTACCAGCGCCTGCTGCGCAACGGCGGGCGCGCCGACGACCGCCGCGACCACACCCGCCAGTACATCAATCGCCTGCTGCAGGAAAAGCAGGAGCGGCGCGCACTGGCGCTGCTGCGCGAAGCGCTCGACGCCGATCCGGATTTCGTCCCGCTGCTGCCGGAACAGGCCTCGCTGCTGGCCGAGCGCGCGCAACTGGCCGGGCAGTTCAAGCTCTCGCTCGACAGCCAGCTCGCCGCACTGCGCGCCTGGCCGAAGGCGGCCGAATTCGGCGCCTGGTCGCTCGCCGCGGCGCTGCTGCTGGCCGAGCGCTTCGGCGACGACGCGCAGGCGCGCGCGCTGTTGCAGGACGCGCTCGTGCGCTGCGAGGACGAGTTGCAACGCGGCAAGCTGGAAGCAGCGCTGAAGGCGCTGACGATCGCGCCGGCCTAGCGCCGGCGCGCGCCCCGGGGCGGCCATGCCGCCACGAACGGGCACTCAGCGGCCATGCCGCCACCAACGGCACTCACGCGTTGGCGAGCAGGAACCGCGCCTTGTCCGCCTGCGGCAGATCCGGGTAGCGCTCGATCACCGCGAGCAACAGGCGGCGCCACTCCGAGGGCGCCTGCTCGCCATGGCCCAGCGCGAGCCGGAACCAATGCTGCGCCTGCTCGGTGCGCGGCACCGCCGCATCCTGCGCCAGCAGCGCCTCGGCATCCTGCAACCGGCCCAGCGCCAGCCAGCGATCGAACAGCAGCGCACGCGTCGCCGCATCCACGGCGCTGGCAGCGGCCATGCAGTCGCCTAGCACCGTCGCCTGCGCCTGCGCTTCCTGCGCCGTGGTCGCCGGCAGGCGCAGCAGTTCGATCGCGCGCGCCTGCGCGGCTCGCCCGTCGCCGGCATTGCGCGCGACCCGGTAGCGCGCCTGCGCCACGTCGAAGCGGCGCGGCTGCTCGGCGGCCAGTTCGTCGAGCAGGAACGCGGCCTCGCGGTTCTCCAGCCGCCCCAGGTGCCGCTGCGCGCGTTCCCAGCGGTCGTCGGCGACGACCGCGGCCTCGTCGCGCATGAAGCCCTCGCGGGTCTGCCGCATCGCCACCAGCGCCGCGCCGAGCAACGCGCCGGTGACCAGGCCGCCGGCATGCGCGTCGAAGCCGATCCCGGCATCGCCGTTGGCCAGCAGGTTGTACAGCTCCCACCCCAGCCACAGCGGCAGCAACGCGATCGCCGGCCCGCGCACGTAGTCGAACACCACCGCGAACCAGTAGAAGAAGCGCACCGGCCGCCGCCCCCAGACCACGCAGAACGCGCCCATCAGCGCGGCGATGGCGCCGGACGCGCCCAGCCCGCCGCCGGCCTCGCCCCAGCGCCAGTACGCGCTGACCGCGCTCGACCCGAACGCGCCCAGCAGGTACACCAGCAAGAATCGCCAGCGTCCGATCGCCCCTTCCAGCAAGGTACCGAGCACGACCAGGAACAGCATGTTGCCGAACAGATGCAAGGCGTCGGCATGCAGGAACGTGCAGGACAGCATCCGTGCCGGCGACCATTCGGAACTGCGCTGCAGATGGCGCAGGGTGAACACCCGCTCCAGCAGCGCGTCGTAGCGCGCGCGCAGCGGCGCCCAGGCCTGCCGCGCGGCGGGATCCGCGAACGCCTCGCCGCTGCGCAACGCCTGCACGAAGCGCACGTCGTTGAGGCTGGCACTGCCGACGAACTGCGCCTGCTGCGCCGCCGGCACGCGTTCGAACTCGGCCAGCGCCTCTCCGCGCCCGCTGCGCTGCAGGTAACGCGCATACGCCGGCGCCTCGTAGGCACCGAGCCCGGAATCGAGGTAATAGTGCTGCGCCTGCTGCAGCGGCACCGCGTCCTGGCGCTGCCAGCCGAAATAGATCGCCGCGTTGAGCAGCACCAGCAGCAGCGTGACCAGCGGAAAGTTCTCCCGCGACAGCGGCTTGTGCAACGGCAGTATCAGCATCGAACAACGTCCGTGTGGATGGCCGCGCCAGCTTCGGCCATCGCCCGCGGGTGCGCAAGCCGCACGCACGCGCTAGCATCGCCACCCCGCTCCACCGCAGTGCCGATCCGATGAGCCGCTGGCGTCCCCCTGCCGAGAAAAGCACCGCCCTGATCACCGCCGAAGGCCACGCCCGGCTCAAGGCCGAGCTGGATGAGCTGTGGCGCGTGCGCCGCCCGGAGGTGGTCAAGGCGCTGGCCGCGGCCGCGGCCGAGGGCGACCGTTCGGAGAACGCCGAGTACACCTACCGCAAGAAGCAGCTGGGCGAGATCGACCGCCGCGTGCGCTACCTGAGCAAGCGCCTGGAAGCGCTGCGGGTGGTGGACACCGCGCCGTCCGATCCGCAGGCGGTGTTCTTCGGCGCGGTGGTCGAGCTGGAAGACGCCGACAGCGGCGAGCTGCGGCGCTACCGCATCGTCGGCCCGGACGAGACCGATGCCGGCCGCGGCTGGATCAGCATCGATTCGCCGCTGGCGCGGGCACTGCTGAAGAAGCGCATCGACGACGAAGTCGAAGCGCAGCTGCCCGGCGGCCGCCACAGTTTCGTGGTGGTGTCGGTGGACTACGCGGGGCGCTGAGCGCCCGGCTGTCGCGCAGGCCGGCTGTCGCGCGAGCTGGCCGGCAATGCCGGCCAGGCTTCAAAGCACCTGCAGGTTCAACGCCTGCCGCGGCTGCGCCGCGCCCGCCGGCAATGCCTCGCCGAACAGGTCGTGTTCGTCGCTGTCGGTGATTTCCACATCGACCAGATCGCCCTGCTGCAGGCCGCGCTCGGCGCCGTTCTGGATATGCACCAGGCCGTCGATTTCCGGCGCATCGGCCTTCGAACGCGCCACCGCGATGCCGTCCTCGAGCAGATCGACCAGGCATTGCTGCACGCTGCCGATCTTGGCTTCCAGGCGCGCGGCGGAGATGTCGGCCTGCTTGGCCATGAAGCGCGCCAGCCGCTCCTGCTTGACCGCTTCCGGCACCGGATCGGGCAGCGCGTTGGCGCTGGCGCCTTCCACCGGCGAATAGGCGAACGCGCCGACGCGGTCGAGCTGGGCGGCATCGAGGAACTCCAGCAACTGCTCGAATTCGGCTTCGGTCTCGCCGGGGAAGCCGACGATGAAGGTCGAACGCAGGGTGATGTCCGGACACAGCGCACGCCAGCGCTGCACCCGCTCCAGGGTGCGCTCGACCGCGCCCGGCCGCTTCATCAGTCGCAGGATGCGCGGGCTGGCATGCTGGAACGGGATGTCCAGGTACGGCAGCAGCTTGCCCTCGGCCATCAGCGGGATCACGTCGTCCACGTGCGGGTACGGATACACGTAGTGCAGCCGCGTCCACACGCCCAGTTCCGACAGCCCCTCGCACAGCGCCTTCATCCGCGTCTGGTAGCTGCGGCCGCGCCATTCGCGCTCGGCGTATTTCAGGTCGACGCCGTAGGCCGAGGTGTCCTGCGACACCACCAGCAGCTCGCGCACGCCACCCTTGACCAGGCGCTCGGCCTCGCGCAGCACCTCGTCGACCGGGCGCGAATCCAGGTCGCCGCGCATCGAAGGAATGATGCAGAAGCTGCAGCGGTGATTGCAGCCCTCGGAAATCTTCAGGTAGGCGTAGTGGCGCGGGGTCAGCTTGACCCCGACGCCGTCCTCGTCGCGCACGCCATGGCGGCCGCGCGGCAGCAGGTCCACGAACGGGTCGTGGCGCGGCGGCAATGCCGCATGCACCGCCTCCATCACGCTCTGGTAGTCCTGCGGACCGGACACCGCCAGCACGTCCGGGTAGGCCGCGCGGATCTGCTCCGAGCGCTTGCCCAGGCAACCGGTGACGATGACCTTGCCGTTCTCGGCCATGGCCTCGCCAATCGCCTCCATCGATTCGGCCACCGCCGAGTCGATGAAGCCGCAGGTGTTGACCACCACCACGTCGGCCGCATCGTAGCTGGGCACGATCGCGTAACCCTCCACGCGCAGCTGGGTGAGGATGCGTTCGGAATCGACCAGGGCCTTGGGACAGCCGAGGCTGACGAAGCCGACTTTGGGGTTCGCGAGAGACATGGGATGGAGGCCTGGGTCCAAGGGACCTGGGAGAAAAACCGCGCGAAGTATACCGGGGCGGGAGGCGCCGCGCGGCCGGACGGCGCGGCGGGCACGCGAGCCGCCGTACATCGGCTGCCCGTCCCGAGCGCGTTAACGGCGGCCTGGCCGCCGGCGTGGATAATCGTCGCTTCCCTCCCCCGCCACAGGAACACCCCATGGGCCACTGGACTACCCTCGATACCCCGCACGGCCAGGTCTCGGCCTGGCACGCCGTGCCGGACGCCACTCCGCGCGGTGGCCTGGTGCTGATCCAGGAAATCTTCGGCGTCACCGCCTACATTCGCGAGGTCGCCGACTTTTACGCCGCGCAAGGCTACGAAGTGCTGGCGCCGGCCCTGTTCGACCCGGTGGCGAAGGACATGCAGCTGAACTACGACCAGGACGGCGTGCAAAAAGGCCTGGAACTGGTCGGCGCGCTCGGCTTCGACAAGGCGCTGGACATCGTGCAGGCCGCGGCGCTGGCGCTGGCGCCGGCCGGCAAGGTCGGCACGCTGGGCTACTGCTGGGGCGGCAGCGTCGCGCTGCTGGCGGCGTTGCGGCTGGGCCTGCCGTCGGTGAGCTACTACGGCGGGCGCAACACCCAGTTCCTCGACGAGACCCCGAAGGCGCCGGTGCTGTTCCACTTCGGCGCGCAGGACAGCAGCATTCCGCCGGACTCGGTGCAGCAGCATCGCGAGAAATTGCCGCAGATGCAGACCTACGTGTATCCGGCCGGGCATGGCTTCGACCGCCACGTCGATCCGAACCACTACGACGCCGACAGCGCCGCCAGCGCACGCGAACGCAGCCTCGCGTTCCTCGCCGACCAATTGCGCTGAGCTGCGGCGATGGCGGATTTCGTTCTCGATCCGCGACTGGAAGCCGACAGCGCGTTCGTCGCCGACGGCCCGCTGTCGCAGGTGCGGCTGATGGACGACGCACGCTTCCCGTGGCTGCTGCTGGTGCCGCGCGTGGCCGACGCCAGCGAATGGATCGACCTGGACGGCGCCCAGCAGCGTCTGCTGCTGGCCGAGATCAACCAGCTCTCGCAGCTGCTGCGCGGCGAGCCGGGCGTGCACAAACTCAACATCGGCGCGCTGGGCAATATCGTGCGCCAATTGCACGTGCACCTGATCGGGCGCCACGAAGGCGATGCGGCCTGGCCTGGGCCGGTGTGGGGCAGCGGCGCGGCGCAGCGGCTGGACGCCGATGTCCTGCAGACCCGTGTTGCGGCGTGGCGGCAACGGCTACGATAGGCGCCCTTTTAGCGGAAGCCGCGCCTCCATGAAATCCAATGTGATCGCCGCCATCGTGCTGATCGTGATCGGCCTGGTGTTCCTGGCCAACAACCTGGGCTGGACCAATCTCAGCCTGGGCCGGCTGATCGCCACCTGGTGGCCGGCGATCCTGGTCGCGGTCGGCGTGGGCATGCTGTTCGGGCGCGGCAAGTAGTCGGCGCCGGGATTGGGGATTGGGGATTCGATCCGGCAATCCCCGCCTTCCGGCCGCCGATGCGCGACGGCCGGGGTCCGCATCAACGGCGGAAGTTGACCACCTGGGTGCCGGCGATCAGGTCGTGCAGGCAGCGCTTGTCCTTGCGGAAGATGAACAGCGCATCCACCAGCGCGTAGAAGTTGCCGACGATCGGCACCATCGACAGCAACTGGGTCGGCAGGTAGCGCAGCAGGATCAGGCGCCACAGCGGCGGCTGTTCGCCGTGGAGGTCGACGATGCGGATCGACAGCAGCTTCTTGCCCCAGGTCTGCCCGGTCTTGGCCAGCGGATAGCCCTGCACCACCACGAACACCGCGAACGCCAGCGCCACGTAGCCGGCCATGACCAGCATCGGCATCTGTTCGCCGCCGCGTGCCGCATCCATGACCCGGCCGAAATAGCCGGTGAGCGCGGCCAGCGGCAGGAACGTCGCCAGCGAGATCACGCCGTCGATCAGCGCCGCGCCCAGGCGCTCGCCGCGGCCGGCCAGCGCCTCGGTGCCGTCCAGCGCCAGCGGCGCCGACGGCAGCGGCGCTTCGGGTGCCTGGTACGGATTGGGATCGTTCATTGCTCGCTCCTTGTGCGATGGGGAAAACTCAGGTCTTGGGCAGGGTCACGCCGGTCTGGCCCTGGTACTTGCCGCCGCGGTCCTTGTAGCTGGTCTCGCAGACGTCGTCGGCATCGGACTGGAAGAACAGCATCTGCGCCACGCCTTCGTTGGCGTAGATGCGCGCCGGCAGCGGCGTGGTGTTGCTGAATTCCAGGGTGACGTGCCCTTCCCACTCCGGCTCCAGCGGCGTGACATTGACGATGATGCCGCAGCGCGCGTAGGTGCTCTTGCCCAGGCACACCACCAGCGTGTCGCGCGGGATGCGGAAGAATTCCACGGTGCGCGCCAGGGCGAAGCTGTTCGGCGGGATGATGCACTCGTCGGCCTCGATGTCCACGAAGCTCTTCGGATCGAAGCGCTTGGGATCGACGATGGTCGAGTTGATGTTGGTGAACACCTTGAACTCGCGCGAGCAGCGCACGTCGTAGCCGTAGCTGGAGGTGCCGTAGCTGACGATGCGCTCGCCGTTGAGCTGCTTCACCTGGCCCGGCTCGTAGGGCGCGATCATGCCGTGCTGCTCGGACATGCGGCGGATCCAGCGGTCGCTCTTGATGCTCATACGTCTTCCTGATGCCTGGGGCGGCAGGCCGGAACCCGCCCGCCGGGAGCGCGGCCGACGCCGGAGCGGGCCGCAGTGACCGGCGATTCTATCCGGTCGCGGCGCGTTCGCGGCAGCCGCGGCGGCGCTCAGAGCAGCGAGGCGGCGATCGGGATCGACGCGCGCGGCCGCTTGCGCAGTTCCTCGGCCAGGCGCTGCGCAGTCGCCAGATAGGCCAGCGCGGCGGCCGAGTCCGGGGCCGCGGCGACCACCGGGGTGCCGGCGTCGCCCTGCTCGCGGATCGCGATCGCCAGCGGCAGCGATCCCAGCAGCGGCACGCCGTACTGCTGCGCCATGCGCTGGCCGCCGCCTTCGCCGAACAGGTGCTCGACATGGCCGCACTGCGTGCAGGTATGCACCGCCATGTTCTCGACGATGCCCAGCACCGGCACCTCGACCTTCTCGAACATCTTCAATGCCTTCTTCGCATCCAGCGTGGCGATGTCCTGCGGCGTGGTCACGATCACCGCGCCGGCCACCGGGATCTTCTGCGCCAGGGTCAGCTGGATGTCGCCGGTGCCCGGCGGCAGGTCGATCAGCAGGTAGTCCAGATCGTCCCACAGCGTATCGGTGAACAGCTGGGTCAGCGCCGAGGTTGCCATCGGCCCACGCCAGATCATCGGCGTGTCCTGGTCCACCAGCAGCCCGATCGACATCGCCTCGATGCCGAACGCACGCATCGGTTCGATCGACTTGTTGTCTGGGCTGTCCGGGCGGCCGCTCAGGCCGAGCATGGCCGGCACGCTGGGGCCATAGACATCGGCATCCAGCACCCCCACCCGCGCGCCCTGGCGCTGCAGCGCCAGCGCCAGGTTCACCGCGGTGGTGGACTTGCCCACCCCGCCCTTGCCGGAACCGATGGCGATGACGTTGCGGATCCGCGGCAGCGGCGCGAGGTTGGGCTGGACGGCGTGGGCGGGAATGCGGGGACGGTCGGTCATGGGGGAACTCGCGGAGGTGATGCCGGCCTGCGCGCTGTGCGCTGCAGCCGGCGAAAAAAGAAAGGGTGACACAGGGCGAGCGTCTTGCGTATCGGGCTGGATGCCGTCGGCGATCGGCGACGCGACGCGACGCGCGCAGTTGCGCATTCGAACACCGGATCGCCGACGCAGACGGCTCCCGCAAGGACCGCCAGCAAATGCGCGGCGGTGGCTCGCGGCGGCGATCAAGCACGCATCCATGGCAGCGGTGCAATTCGCCATCGCCACCCATTCCCCATTATGGCGAAACGCCTCACCGCATTGGTGCATGCAATGCATGCGGTTGATCGGGTTCGCAGCGATGTTTCTTCGCGTAGAGCGTTGGCTTTCCGGGCTTTCAAAACGCGCCGGGAAGCACCCCAAAAAGCCATTCATCTACCTGTCCAATCCAGGCCCCGGATTGGTGCAAAGCAGCGCGACCGATGGCGCAACCGCCATCCAGCGCCATATTTGCCGGGCGTTTGCTGCCCGATCGCTGCAGATGCAACCATTAGCACCGAAACGTGACAGACCTGTACAAACCGCGTTAAGTTCGTGTTACGTTTGGGTCGCTCGCATGGATGCGATCCCAATTCAAGGCATATGCCGTGGCACGACGCCACCCGCCTTTTTCTTTATTGATTTCCGGGGATAGAGAGAAATGACCGCTCGTCAGACACGTAGTTTCAAGCACAGCCGCCTGAGCGCGGCGCTGGTAACCGCCATGGTCGTGCCGGCCGCGTTCAGCGCCTTCGCGCAGGACAGCGGCCAGACCAAGGCCACCGACCTGGAGAAGGTCACGGTCACCGGCTCGCTGATCCCGCAAAGCGAGATCGAGACCGCCACGCCGGTCACCACCATCACCGCCGAAGACATCAAGGCCCGTGGCTTCAACTCGGTGGCGGATGTGCTGCAGAAGAGCTCGTTCGCGACCGGCGCGGTCCAGGGCGGCCAGACCTCCGGCTCGTTCACCCAGGGCGCGAAGACGGTCAGCCTGTTCGGCCTGTCGCCGGGCTACGTGAAGTACCTGATCGACGGCCGGCCGATGTCGAACTATCCCGCGCTGTACAACGGCAGCGACACCTTCAACAACATCAGCGGCATTCCGATCGACCTGGTTGACCGCATCGAGATCCTGCCGGGCGGCCAGTCGTCGCTGTATGGTTCCGACGCGATCGCCGGCGTGATCAACGTCATCCTGAAGAAGAAGATGGACGGCGCGGTGTTCAGCATCCGCGGCGGCGGCTACTCCGAAGGCGGCGGCAGCAACTTCCGCGCCACCTTCGCCGACGGCTGGACCTCGGCCGACGGCCGCACCTCCGTCCTCGGCGGCGTGCAGTACGAAGAGAAGGATCCGATCTGGGCCTACGACCGCGACCTGACCAAGCAGTACAACACGCAGGGGTATTCGCGCACGCTGGTCAGCCGCGACTTCCTGGTGTACAGCCCGTTCACCAGCTACAAGTTCCTCGACCCGGCCAACTGCGGCAATCTCTCCGGCCTGTTCGGCGGCACCATGGCCCTGCAGCAGCGTCCCGGCTTCGGCGACGAGTACTACTGCGGCTCCAAGTACACCCCGGGCTACCGCACCCTGGACAACGGCCAGAAGTCGCTGCAGGCCTACGTGCACGGCACCTTCGACCTCAACGACAACGTGCAGCTGTACGGCGACGTGCTCTACAGCAAGGAGCAGGTCAAGTACAACTCCGGCGGCAACTACCTGTGGTGGGGCACCTCCGCCGACTTCGGCTACTACTACGACCCGAACCTGGACGACCTGGTCAACCTGCAGCGCTCGTTCGCGCCCGAGGAAGTCGGCCCGAACGGCTTCAACGACACGATGAGCCGCGACACCAGCGAATCGTTCCGCGTCACCTTCGGCGCGCAGGGCACGCTGGGCCAGTCCAGCTGGGACTACGACGCCGGCGTCACCTACACCCAGTACAAGCTGGAAGAACGCAATTTCGTCCGCTTCAAGGACGCGATCGACAATTTCTTCATCAACAAGGTGCTGGGACCGCAGCAGGGCCTGGATCCGTACTACAACGCCTATCCGGTCTTCACCCCCGACTACGCGGCGTTCTACAAGCCGATCACGCCGGAGGAATTCGCCAGCTTCACCGGCCATGCGACCAACAAGAGCAAGACCTCCGACGGCATGCTGCGCCTGCAGGCCACCAACGCCAAGCTGTTCGGCCTGCCCGGCGGCGACGCGGGCCTGGCGGTGGTCGCCGAATACGGCAAGCAGAAGTGGGACTACGATCCGGCGCCGGAAATCCTCAACGGCGAAGTGTGGGGCCTGACCTCGGTGGCCGGCGGCGGCGATCGCGACCGCTACGCGCTGACCTCGGAACTGCGCATGCCGGTGTTCGACCCGCTGACCATCACCCTGGCCGGCCGCTACGACGCGTTCAAGGCCAGCGGCACCACCGTCGACAAGCCGACCTACAGCATCTCGCTGGAATACCGCCCGTTCCAGTCGCTGCTGTTGCGCGGCAAGTACGGCACCGCGTTCCGCGCGCCGACCCTGTCCGACCAGTACCAGGGCCAGAGCGGCTACTACAACTCGGTGATCGACTACTACCAGTGCGCGCAGCGCGGCTACCTGCCGGGCAACACCGACAACTGCCCGGCCGCCTACTCCAGCCGCCAGTTCTTCGGCACGCAGTCCGGCAACCTCGCCCTGAAGCCGATCAACGCCGACGTGTGGAGCGCGGGCTTCGTGTGGTCGCCGGTCGACCGCATGGCGCTGACCTTCGACTACCTCAACTGGGACATCAGCGATGAAGTCACCCAGCAGAGCGCCGATGCGCTGAGCCTGCAGGACTACCGTTGCCGCGCCGGCATCGACGACATCAACTCGGCACTGTGCACCACCGCGATGGCGCAGGTCACCCGCAACGCGGCCGGCCAGATCACGGCGATCTATACGCCGAAGGTCAACGTCTCCAACCAGAAGCTGGAAATGGCCGTCGCCTCGTTCCGCTACGGCTACGACTTCGGGCGCTGGGGCGACCTCAGCACGGTGGTCAGCTATTCGCAGAAAATCAGCCACGAATACACCCAGTACGCGGGCGACGAGCCGGTCGACCTGCTCAACAATCCGTACTGGAGCGTGGACCCGAAGCGCAAGTCCGATGCCTCGGTGACCTGGGAGATCGGCGACTTCTCGACCACCTGGTACGCCAGCTGGTTCGACAAGACCCCGAACTACGCGGCCACGATCAGCGAGAATGGCTACGCCGCGGCGCGCGCCGGCAAGCTGCCGTCGCACATCACCCACAACGCCAGCGTCACCTACAAGGCGTTCGAAGGGATGGAGCTGTCGCTGATGGTGACTAACGTGTTCAACAAGATGCCGCCCTTCGACGCCTCCTACCCGGGCAGCTCGAGCTCGCCGTACAACTCGTACAACTTCGACGTGTACGGCCGCGCTTACTACCTGGAAATGCGTTACGCGTTCGGCAAGTAATACGCAGCACCAGGCAACACCGGAGCCCACCCGCAAGGGTGGGCTTTTTTTTGCTCTTCGCGGACATGCGCGCCGCCACCGGCGGCGGCTCTCGGCTGGGCGGCCGCAGGGTCAGGCCGCAGTGCGCGGCGCTCGCCTTCGCTGACCTGTTCCCCAGGCAGCGCTTCAGCCGCTGGTACGTGCCTGCGCAGCCAACGACTGCGTCTCCAGCAACTGCTTCAGCTCGGCAAGATCCTCGCCGTAGCGCTGCCAACGCCCCATGTAGTCGCGCGTCATCGAGGTGCGCACCTGCACGACGCTGGCGGTGGCCACCGGCGCCTGGTTCTGCTCGAAGCGCAGGCAGGCCTCGTCCCATGGCAAGCCGCAGAACGCCAGCAGGCGGCGCGTGGTCGGCTCCTGCTCCAGCACCAGGTCCGCGTAGTCGATTTCCAGCAGACGCTGCGGGAACAACCCGCGCCAATGCGCCATCAGGCGCTCGAACATCAGGTAGTAGCGGCCGACGTCCATCAGGTCGAAGGAATAGTCGTAGTACGGCGAGGACAGCGCGAACAGCTGGCGGAAGTTGCTCAGGCAGGTGTCGATCGGATCGCGCCGCAGGCAGACGATGCGCGCGTTCGGCAATGCGCGCGCGATGTGTCCCACATACAGGAAATTGTGCGGCAGCTTGTCCACGAAACGCGGCTTGGCAGCGGTGCCGGGGCGGGTGGACTCGACGTAGGCGCGGCCGAGTTCGCGCCAGTCCAACCCCTGCAGCCGGGTCAGCGTGGGCACGTCCAGGATCGCCGGCGACGGCGTGCGCACCAGGCGCTTGAGCGCCACCGAGAAATTCTGCAGCTCGCCGGCCGAGTGCACCTGCGGATGGCTGGACAGGATCCGGTCCACCAGGGTGGTGCCGCTGCGCGGCATGCCGACCACGAAGATCGGCTCGTGGCTGTCGAAGCCGGACGCAGGCGCGTCGTCGGCGCGGAAGGCCTGCTGCAATGCCTCGAACAGCACCGCATCGCGCTCGGACGTGTAACCGCGCGCGCGCTTCTGCACCGCCTTGCCCTGCACGTAGCCGCGGAACGCGGCATGGTAGTCGCCGAGATCCTCATGTTCCTTGGCCAGTGCCAGGTTGAGATACAGCACCGCTTCCGGCACGTCGCCAGCCGACGCCAACGCCTGCTCCAGCATGGCCAGGTTGTTCTCGTCCGCGCTCCACTTGCGCAGCTGCGACAGCGACAGATAGACCTTCCAGTAGCGCGGCTCCAGGGCCAGACAGGCCCGGTATTCCTGCTCGGCTTCCTGCAGGCGCCCGGAGAACAGCAGCGAGGTGCCCAGGTTGTAGCGGAAGCTGGCCTGTTGCGGCGCGAATTGCACCGCCTGGGTGAACGCCTCCAGCGCCGCGACGTGCTCGTTGACCTGGGTGTAGACCACACCCAGCGTATCCAGGGTGTGCGCGTCGGTCGGCCGCAACGCCATCGCTTGGTCGGCGAAACGATGCGCCTCCTGCAAGAAGCGCCCCATCGCCAGCACCTTGGCCAGCTGGGTCGCGTAGTCCGCACGCTGCGGATTCAAGGTCGCCGCCTGATACAGGTGCGCCGCGGCGGCCTGCATCTGCTTCAGTTCCAACGCCGCCACGCCGGCCACGAAATGCACGCCGGGGTGTTGCGGTAATCCACGCAGAAGATGCTGCGCAAGCCGCTGCGCCTGGCCCCAGTCGCGCTGGTTGAGCGCGGCGACAGCCTGGTTGTAGAGCTGAACCTGTTCGGTCATGGATGCGCCTGATCGTCCCCCGGGAAACCGGCAACGCCACGGGATAACCGCAGCGCGCCGAACCGACATTATGCCCGGCACCACAAAACCGTGACCGGCGTGATCCTCCTCCAAGCGGTTACAGACAACCCGGCCAGGCGAATGCTGCGTCTGCCGGCCACCAACCGCCGCCGCCCAGCGCCCAGCCATTTCCTTCGCAACGATCGCCACTGGCCAGGATCCGGTCGCTCGCTGCGGGTTCCGAAGTGGCCATACCAGGCAACCGCCACAACAGCGCATCGAAACCATCGGCCAGCGCCGCGACGCCATGACCTGACAGCCAGGCCCGACATTGCGACATGCGGTACTGGCAGCTACATCGCGCGAACAACGAGCCATCTGCCCAGGATGGAGAAGAGGCACAGGCTGCGATCGGCTAGCGGGCGCTGTGGCGCATCAGATGCAACTCAATGCGCCCCTGATCATGGCAATATATATGCTGAATTCGTCATTTTTATCGACTTCCAAAAAACCGCCGCGACGTGCAGGAATCGAACCGAAGTCTGGCTGCGAACCCATCAAAACCTGTGGTTTTTGTCACATCATTACAATAGATTTCGCCAATTGACACAATGTACGATCACCCATTCATATATCCATAGGCACTGGCTATCTGCGCATTTCTGTGATCCGCAGTCCATCTCCAACTCGCCATTTATACGAATTGCCGCACTTTCGATGCGGATGATGGCAGATCAGGCCCCAACCCGTTGCATGCGCTAGCACGCCGTCATTACGTTTGGGTTAAGGCCGCCCGGGGGGACGGTCTGCCACCCCACGTCATCGAAGGTAAGCAATGAGCAACTACCCCGATCGAAAGGCATTCAAGCGCACTGCCCTGGCCATGATCCTCAGCGCTTCACTGGCCCAAGGCGTCGTCCATGCGCAAAGCACCACCGGCAGCATCTACGGTTCCGCGCCGGCCAGCGGCACCAGCATCACCATCCAGAGCGATACCGGACTGAGCCGTACCGTGCCGGTCGACGGCAGCGGCCACTACAGCCTCGGCTCGCTGCCGATCGGCAACTACACGGTGACCCTGCGCCGCGGCGAGGACACCATCGACACGCGCAAGAACGTCCTGCTGCGCGTCGGATCGGGTACCGAAGTATCGTTCGCGACGGCCGACGCGACCACGCTGGAAGCGCTGACCGTCACCGCCGCCAGCGTGCCGAAGATCGACGTCACCAGCACCGCGTCGCGCTCGGTGATCACCTCCGAGCAACTGGACACGCTGCCACTGGGGCGCAGCGCAGAAGCGATCGCGCTGCTCGCGCCGGGCACCGTGGCCGGCAGCGGCGCCTTCACCAACGGCAGCCGCTCGGTGGTGTCCTTCGGCGGCTCCGGGGTGACCGAGAACGCGTATTACATCAACGGCTTCAACGTCAGCAATCCGCTGAACAACCTCGGCGGCCTGAGCCTGCCCTACGGCGCGATCGACCAGCAGGAAACCTATACCGGCGGCTACAGCTCCAAGTACGGCCGCTCCACCGGCGGCGTGATCAACCAGGTCGGCAAGCGCGGCACCAACGAGTGGCACTTCGGTTTCCAGACCACCTGGGCGCCGGATTCGCTGGCCAGTTCGCCGCGCGACGTCTGGTACCCGAGCGCCAGCCTGCCGAGCAACTACGCCTACGAAAACCCCGACCTCGCAGGCACCCTGTATCGCCGGCGCAAGGGCGACACCAGCAGCAACACCACCTACAGCGCCTACGCCGGCGGCCCGCTGATCGAGGATCGCCTGTTCGTCTTCGTCGCCGGCGAATCCAGCAAGACCGATGGCATCGACACCAACGACAAAGCCGACACCGTCCAGGCGCGCAACCACTACAACTACAGCGCGCCGAAGTTCTACGGCAAGATCGACTGGAACATCAACGACAGCAACATCCTGGAATACACCCGCATCCAGAACACCGACCGCCGCGCCGGCTACTACACGTCCTTCGACTACGACACCCTCAGCGAAGGCGGCCGCACCGGCACCTATCCGGACACCTACAAGCTCACCGACACCTACGACATCTTCAAGTACACCGGCTACCTGACCGACAACCTGACCTTGAACGCGACCTGGGGCCGCAGCCTGGAACGCGATTACCAGGCCAATCCGGTGTCCTCGGACCTGCCCTACATCAGCGGCGCCACCAACCAGGACCCGTCGATCACCGGCGGTACCGCGATCACCAACAACCAGGCCTCGACCACGGTCAAGAACGCCAACGCGCAGAACAAGACCCGCGGCCTGCGCGTGGAGCTGGAGTACCGCATCGGCAACCACGACCTGACCGCCGGCGTGGACAACATGTACTTCAACGCCTACAACGAAGGCGTGGACACCAGCGGCCCCGGCTATCGCTGGATCTACAGCAAGGCGTCCAACCCGGACGTGGCCATCGATCCCAACCTCGGGGTCGGCGCCCCCGGCGGCGACGGCTATTACGTGCAGAAGTACATCTTCACCACCGCCACCAGCATGGCGGTGGAGCAGAAGGCCTACTACCTGGAAGACCGCTGGCAGGTGAGCGACAACTGGCTGGTCACCCTGGGCGTGCGCAACGACAAGTTCACCAACTTCAACAGCAGCCATGTGGCGTACGTGGACAGCGGCGACCAGTGGGCCCCGCGCGCAGGCGTGAGCTGGGACGTGTTCGGCGATTCCTCGTTCAAGCTGTTCGCCAACCTCGGCCGTTACTACCTGGCGCTGCCCAACAGCGTCGCCATCCGCGGCGCCTCGGCCTCGACCTACACCCGCGAGTACTTCACCTATACCGGCATCGATGCGAACGGCGAGCCCACCGGCCTGACCGCGCTGGGCCCGGGCCCGGTGTCGAGCAACGGAGAGTACGGCGAAGCGCCGGATCCGAATTCGTTCACGCCCAGCGACCTGAAGTCGCAGTACCAGGACGAACTCATCGTCGGCTTCGAGAAGACCATCGGCGAGAAGTGGAACTCCGGCGCCAAGGTCACCTATCGCAAGCTGCAGTCGGCGATCGACGATGTCTGCGACAGCGACAAGATGTCGAGCAAGCTCACCTCGCTCGGCATCGATCCGGATTCGGTCACGATCCCCGGCTGCGTGCTGTTCAACCCCGGCGAAACCAACACCTACAAGCTCGCCAACGTGGACGGCTCCGGCTACACCACGCTGAAGATGTCGCGCTCGGACTGGGGTTTCACCAATTCGGCCAAGCGCAACTACGCCGCCGTCGACCTGTTCCTGGAGCATCCGTTCGATCAGAAGTGGTACGGCCGCATCGACTACACATGGTCGCGCAGCTTCGGCAACACCGAAGGCCAGGTGAAGTCGGACATCGGCCAGACCGACGTTTCCAAGACCCAGGACTGGGACTCCGCATCGCTGATGGAGTACTCGGGCGGTTATCTGGCAAACGACCGCCGCCATCAACTCAAGGCCTTCGGCGCCTACCAGTTCACGCCGGAGTGGATGGTGTCGGCCACCGTGAAGATTGCCTCCGGCATGCCGAAGTCCTGCCTGGGCTACTACGGTACGGACGAAAGCGATCCGATCAGCTATGGCTCGGCCTACCACTACTGCGCTGGCAGCCCGTCCAGCCCCGGCCAATCCGGCCGCCTGCCCTGGACCAAGCTCGTCGACCTGGGCGTGACCTATCGGCCGGCCTTCGCCGACCACAAGCTGGCGTTCGGCCTGCAGGCGTTCAACGTGTTCAACGAACGCAAGCCGGTGCAGATCGACGCGACCTACGAGACCGACCCCTACACCGTGTCCAACACCTACGGGATCGGTACCTACTACACCCAGCCGCGTTACGTGCGCCTGTCGGCGTCCTACGACTTCTGACGGTCGGCGGCGGGACGCCCGGCCAGGACGTTCCGCCGCGACGCGGCGCCGCTCTCTCTTGCCCCGGCCACGCCGGGGCCTTTTTTTTGCGTGGCGCCGGCAGGGATGGCCGGCGATGCCTCAGCGGCCCAGCAACGCCATCGCCGCATTGTGCCCAGGCGCGCCGGTCACGCCGCCGCCCGGGTGGGTGCCGGAGCCGCACAGGTACAGGCCGGGAATCGCGCCGCGGTAGTTGGCCTGGCCGAGCATCGGGCGCGCGCTGAACAACTGGTTGAGGCTCAGCGCGCCATGGAAGATGTCGCCGCCGATCAGGCCGAAAGTGCGCTCCAGGTCCAGCGGGCTCAGCGCCTGCCGGCCCAGCACCGAGTCGGCGAAGCCCGGCGCGTAGCGCTCGACGGTGGCGATCATCAACGCGGCGACCTCGTCGCGGTGCGCGTCCCAGCTGCGCCCGTCCGGCAATTGCGGCGCCACGTGCTGGCAGAACAGGCTGGCCACGTGCTGGCCGGGCGGCGCGAGCGAATCGTCCAGGGTGCTGGGGATCAGCAATTCGACGATCGGTTCGCGCGACCAGCCATGCTCGCGCGCATCGCGGTAGGCGCGGTCCATGTAGTCCAGGCTCGGCGCCAGGATGATGCCGGCGGTGAGGTGGTCGCCCTGCCCCGGCAGCGCGCGGAACTCGGGCAGCCGCGACAGCGCCACGTTCATCCGGAACGTGCCCGAGCCGCAGCGCCAGTGCGCCATGCGCTCGCGGGTGGCGGCCGGGACGTGCGCCGGGTCGAGCAGGCGTTCGTACAGCAGCTTGGGATTGACGTTGGCGACGACGCGGCGCGCATGCAGGCGCTCGCCGTGCTCGGTGACCACGCCGACCGCGCGCCCGTCCTCGACCAGGATCTCGCGCACGCCGGCGTCGGTGCGGATCTGCGCGCCGGCGGCGAGCGCCGCCCTGGCCATCGCCTGGGTGATCGCGCCCATGCCGCCGAGCGCATGGCCCCACGCGCCCTTGACCCCGTTGCTCTCGCCGAACACGTGGTGCAGCAGCACGTAGGCCGAGCCCGGCGTGTACGGGCTGGCGTAGTTGCCGACGATGCCGTCGAAACCGAACAAGGCCTTGACCGGGTCGCTCTCGAACCAGCGCTCCAGGTAGTCGGCGGCGGAGATGGTGAACAGGTCCAGCAGTTCCTGGCGCAGGCCGGCATCGAGCGCATGCAGGCGGCGGCCGAGGCGGCCGGCGCGCAGCAGTTCCGGCAGCGCCTGCATCCAGCCGCCGTCGGTGACGTTCGGCGGCGGCTGCAGCGCCAGCGCGCGCAGCACGTCGGCGATGCGTTCCAGCCGCGCTTCGTAGACCGGCAGGCGTTCGGCGTCGCGTTGCGAGAACTTCGCCACCTGCGCCTGGGTGATGCCTGCGCCGGCCAGCAGGTAGCGGTCGTCGGGCAGCGGCACGAAGTTGTTGCAGCGGCGCGGCACGATACGCAGCCCGTGCGCGGCCAGGTCCAGATCGGCGATCACCTTCGGCTGCAGCAGCGATACCGTGTAGGACGCCACCGAATTGCGGAATCCCGGGTGGAATTCCTCGGTGACCGCCGCGCCGCCGACCACGCCGCGCCGCTCCAGCACCGTGACCTTCCAGCCGGCCCGCGCCAGGTAGGCGGCGCAGACCAGGCCGTTGTGGCCGGCGCCGACGATCAGGGCATCGCAGGACGGTTCGCGCTTCATTCCCCCGATGATACCGGCCCACGGGCCCCTCGGCCGCCGGGCGCGCCCGCCCGGCCCATGACCTTCGACACCCCTGAAACCCGGGGCAGCGGCGTACAGTCTCGCCACGGCCTCCGGGCCATTCCGTTATCCACGCTGGCTTGGAGCTTCCTTGTGACTTTTCGCAATCCGCAGATGCTGTTGTTGACCCTGGCCGTGAGCGCCGCCCTGAGCGGCTGCAACAAGCCCGACGCGGCGGCGCCCGCCGCCGACACCGCCAAGACCGAGGCTGCCGCGCCGGCGCCTGCCGCCGCGCCGGCCGAGCTGAAGCTCGACATCAGCAAGCTGCCGCCCTACAACGCGTTCAACGCCAACGACCTGGACGCGACCAAGGAGGCCTGCAGCGACTTCGCCGGCTACGTCAACGGCAAATGGCTGGCCGCCAACGAAATTCCCAAGGACCGCAGCAGCTGGGGCGCGTTCTCGATCCTGGACGAGCGTTCGGTCGCCGTGCAGCACCAGTTGGCCGAGCAGGCCGCCGCGGCCACCAATGCGCAGGGCGTGGACAAGATCGTCGGCGATTTCTGGTCCTCGGGCATGGACGAAGCCAAGGTCAACGCGCAGGGCATCGAGCCGCTGAAGGCCGACCTGGCCGCGATCGACGGCCTCAAGGACGGCCCGGCGGTGGCCGAGTACCTGCGCCAGAGCGCGGCCAAGGGCGAGAACGGGCTGTTCGGCTTCGGCGCCGAGGCCGACTTCAAGAACTCCTCGATGAACATCGCCTACGCGATGCAGGGCGGCCTGGGTCTGCCCGACCGCGGCTACTACTTCGATGCCGACAAGAAGGACAAGCTCGCCGCCTACCAGGCGCACGTCGCCAAGGTGCTGGAGCTGTCCGGCGTGCCGGCTGCCGATGCGGCCAAGCAGGCCAAGGACGTGGTGGCGCTGGAAACGCGCCTGGCCAAGGTCTCCAAGTCCAGCGAGGAGATGTCGCGCGATGCCGAGCTGGCCTACAACCCGGTGACCCCGGCGGATGCCGACAAGCTGGCCCCGAACTTCCCGTGGACCAAGTTCTTCGAATCGCAGGGCGTGGCGGTGCCGGAAAAGTTCTCGCTGGCGATCCCGGCGTTCCACCAGGAAGTGAGCAAGGCGCTGGGCGACACCGATCCGTCGGTGTGGCGCGCCTACCTGCGCTTCCACACCGTCGACAGCGCCTCGCCGTACCTGAGCGATGCGTTCGCGCAGGAGAGCTTCGCGTTCTACGGCAAGGAGCTCAACGGCCAGGCCGAAATGAAGCCGCGCTGGAAGCGCGTGCTGGGCAGCATCGAGGACGGCGCCGGCGAGGCGATGGGCCAGATGTACGTCAAGGTGGCGTTCTCGCCCGATGCCAAGACCAAGATGCAGCAGCTGGTGGACAACCTGCGCCAGGCGCTGAAGGCGCGCATCGAGAACCTCACCTGGATGAGCCCGGAGACCAAGGCCAAGGCGATCGCCAAGTGGGAGACCTTCACCCCGAAGATCGGCTACCCGGACAAGTGGCGCGACTACAGCGGCCTGAGCACCCAGCGCGACAGCTACCTGGACAACGTGCGCGCCGCCACCGCGTTCAACTACAAGTACAACCTGAGCAAGATCGGCAAGCCGGTGGACAAGACCGAATGGGGCATGACCCCACAGACGGTCAATGCCTACTACAACCCGCTGCAGAACGAGATCGTGTTCCCGGCCGCGATCCTGCAGCCGCCGTTCTTCGATCCCAATGCCGACGAGGCGTTCAACTACGGCGGCATCGGCGCGGTGATCGGCCATGAGATGACCCACGGCTACGACGACCAGGGCGCGCGCTTCGGGCCGACCGGCAACTTCGAGAACTGGTGGACGCCGGCCGACGCCAAGAACTTCGCCGCGCTCACCGGCAAGCTGGTCAAGCAGTTCGACGAGTACAAGGTGGACGGCAAGCCGGTCAACGGCAAGCTGACCCTGGGCGAGAACATCGCCGACCTGGGCGGCCTGTCCACCGCCTACGACGCAATGAAGAAGGCCACCGAGGGCAAGGACGACCCGAAGGTCGGCGGCATGAGCCGCGACCAGAACTTCTTCCTCAACTGGGCCACCGTGTGGCGCACCAAGTACACCCCGCAGAACGCGATGGTGCGCCTGACCACCGACCCGCACGCCCCGGCGCAGTTCCGCGCGATCGGCGCGCCGTCGAACCTGCCGGCCTTCGCCGCCGCGTTCCAGTGCAAGGCCGGATCGCCGATGGTGCGCGCCGGCGACAAGCAGGTCGTGATCTGGTAAGCGCAGCCTGCGCTGCAATGCGAAAAGGCCCGGCATGTCCGGGCCTTTTCTTTGCGCGCGGCGCGCGCGTTTGCGCGGAGACGGCCGCCACCGCAGCGGCCCGACGCGCGCGCAACGGCGCGGCGGCGACACCCGCACGCACGCCCGGCGCGCACGCGCGCATCCATCTGAACCGGTTGGGGAAAGCCGCGCCGCACCTGGGTCACAGCTGCGGGCCGCAGCTTGTTAAACTCCGCCGACTTTAATCCTGACCGGATTCGCTCCCGATGCCCAATGCCCGTCCGCTTGCCCTCGCTGTCGCCCTCGGCCTGATCGCCCTGGCGTCCACCGCCGATGCCGCGCCCAAGAAGAAGCGCGCCGCCGCCAAGGCGCCCGTCGTCAGCCCCGCCTGCACCGATTTCTACGATTACGCCAACGCCGACTGGCTGAAGAGCAACCCGCTGCCGCAGACCGGCGCGGTCACCGCGCTGGGCCAGCTGTCCGCGCGCGCGCAGCAACAGCAGCGCGACCTGCTCGACGCGGCGATGCAATCGCCGCAGAACGACGTGCAGAAGGCGCTGGGCGATTTCTGGGCCAGCGGCCTGGACGAAGCGGCGGTGGAGAAGGACGGTTCCAACCCGATCGCCCCGCTGCTCAGCCGCATCGACGCGATCAAGAAGGCCAAGGAAGTCCCGGCCTCGATCGCCGCGCTGCACCAGGTCGGCATCCCGGTGGCGTTCAACTTCGGCGCCGACGTCGACCTGAAGGCGCTGGACCGCCATATCGGCTACTTCATGCAGGGCGGCATGGGCCTGCCCGACCCGGCCTTCTACACCCGCACCGACGCCGACACCGTCGCGCTGATGGGCCGCTACCGCGCCTACGTCAAGCAGATCCTGACCCTGACCGGCACCCCGGCCGCCAAGCTCGAAGCCGACACCCAGTCGGTGCTGCAGATCGAGACCGCGCTGGCGCGCAGCGCCAAGTCGCTGGCCGGCATCAACAACCCGTTCAACAACTACGCGCCGATCTCCACCAAGGAGTTGAACAAGCAGTACCGCAACCTGCAGCTGGACGCATTCCTGAAGGCGCAGGGCGTCAACGACGACCTGGTGTCGATGGCCGATCCGGAGATGTTCAAGCAGCTCGACGGCATGATCGTCAGCATCAAGCCCGATCAATGGAAGGCCTACCTGCGCTGGCGCGTCGGCGACGCGATGGCGCCGTACCTGTCCAAGAGCTTCCGCGACGCCAGCTTCGAGTTCCGCGGCCGCGTGCTGGAAGGCCAGACCCTGCCGCCGCAGCGCTGGTCACAGGTGCTGGACGCGATCAACGTCGCCGCCGGCCCGATGCTGGGCCGCGAATACGTCGGCCGCTATCTCAATGCCGACACCCGCCGCCAGGCCGAGAGCATCGCCGACCAGGTGCGCGACACCGAGATCGCCGCGCTCAAGCGCAACACCTGGCTGAGCGAGTCGGCGCGCGCCGAAGCGCAGGCCAAGCTGGCCGCGCTGAAGATCGAAGTCGGCGCGCCGCGCCGCGACCTGGACTACAGCGTGCAGCCGATGGGCCGCGGCAGCTTCGGCGGCAACATGCTGATCGCCTCCACCTGGCGCCACCGCGAGGAAATGAAGCGCATCGGCAAGGGCAATGCCGACCGCCGCTGGGACGTGCTGCCGCAGCAGCCGGCGTTGACCTACGACCTCGCCCAGAACCGCCTGATCGTCACCGCCGCGGTGCTGCAGCCGCCGGTGTTCGCCGCCGGCGGCGATCCCGCCGCGCTGTACGGCGGCTACGGCGCGCTGGTCGCGCACGAACTGATCGGCGCGATCGACAGCAAGGGCAGCCAGGTCGACGCCAAGGGCGAACTGCGCAACTGGTGGACCCCGGAAGACAAGAGCGCGTGGACTGCGCTCAGCGCGCGCGCCGCGGCGCAGTACGGCGCCTACGACTTCCCCGGCGTGAAGGGCGCCAAGGTCAACGGCCAGCTGACCCAGGAACAGGACCTGACCGACATCGGCAGCGTCGAACTGGCGTGGCAGGCCTATGCCGCCGCCCAGCCCGCCGCCGGCGACGCCGGCAAGCAGGCGTTCTACAAGGCCTGGGCCGGCCTGTGGGCGCAGCAGCTGTCGCCGAACGAAGCGGTGCAGCGCGTCACCGCCGACGTGCACGCGCCCGGCCGCTGGCGCGCCAACGGCCCGCTGGCCAACCTGCCCTCCTTCGCCGCCACCTTCACCTGCAAGGCCGGCCAGCCGATGGTGCGCAGCGACGCCGAGCAGATCCGCGTCTGGCCGTAACCGCGGTTCGGCACGCAGTGCATGCACGCCGGCGCGGGCCACCGCGCCGTCGTGGCGGGATAAGCGGTCGCATCCGATGACGGTCGCCAGCGCCGCCGCGCGCGAGGAGGCAGGACGCAGATGAAGAAGACCAGGACGCTCGCGGAAAAGGCGATTTCCTCACTGCTCGCGCCGCATGGCTTCGCCAAGAACGGGTCGGTGTGGACCCTGGAGCTGCCCGGGTCCGTGCTGGGCGTGCAGCTGCAAGGCTCGCGCTTCGCCGCCGGACGCGCGTACCTCAACTTCCTGGCCTGGTACCCGGCGCTGTCCGCGCAGCCGCACAGCGGGTTTCGGTCCGACTTCCACCTCTCGTTCCGGGGCGACGACGCCCATGCCGAGGCCATCCAGGCCGCACTGACCTTCGACGGATCGGAGACGGAGCTGCACGCCTACGCGTCGCAGCTGGACACGCTGTTCTTCGCGGCATCGCTGCAGCGGCTGCTGCGCCTGTCCACCCTGGACGCGGCCATCGCCGCGGTGCGGGCCGATACGATGCGCGGCTATTCGCTGGCCCTGTGGAACGCGGCCTATCCCGATGCGGCGGCCATCCCCTGACCGAACGACGGCGCGACGCGCCCACCGTACCGCGCGATCGCAGTAAAGATCGCTGCAGGAGCGTAGCGCTCCCGCCAGGCATCGCGGCGCGCGTCGGCGACGCCGCGGGGCCCGATGACCGTCAGCGCACGATCCGCGGCCGCGGTGGCTTGCGCTTGCCGAACGGCGGCTGGCCGCGCCAGTAGCGGATCAGCAACCAACCGAACAGCATGCCGCCCAGGTGCGCGAAGTGCGCCACGCCCGGCTGCCAGCCGGTGAAGCCCATGACCAGCTCCAGCGCGCCGAACACGATCACGAAGGTGCGCGCCTTCATCGGGATCGGCGGGAACAGCAGCATCACCCGCTGGTTCGGGAACAGCATGCCGAACGCCAGCAACAGGCCGAACACGCCACCGGACGCGCCCAGGGTCGGATACGGATCGCCGCCGTTGCTGACCATCCACCAGCCGACCAGCAGCTGGCACAGGCCGGCACCGGCCACGCACACCAGGTAATAGGTCAGGAACCGCTTGTTGCCCCAGGTCTGCTCCAGCGGCCCGCCGAACATGTACAGCGCCAGCATGTTGAACAACAGGTGCGAGAAGCCGCCATGCAGGAAGCCATAGGTCAGCAACTGCCAGATCTGGAAATTGTGCCCCGGCGAAAACGCGTCGAAGTCGCTGAGCGGCCACAGCATGAACGGCGCGAAGGTGTCGTCGCCCAGCAGCAGCTGCAGCAGGAACACCACCACATTGCCGATCAGCAGGGCTTGGGTGACAGGCGGGAGTCTGGGAAACATGGTCGTGTCCGTGGCAACTGCCGACCATCATAGCCGCTCGCTATTGCGGCCCCCATAACGCCGCGTCGAGGTCGCGCGCCGCTGTTGGGGCGCGCTTCACCCGCCCGCCCTGCACCGCCACGCCTTCGGCGCGCAGCCGCTGGCACTGTTCGCGAAAGCCGCGCGAGCCTTCCGGGAACGCGATGCGTCCGTCGCTGCGCAACACCCGGTGCCAGGGCAGCGCCGGATCGGCGTTGTCGCCGAGCACCCGCGCGACCAGGCGCGCGCGGCCGGGCAGCCCGGCCAGCATCGCCACTTCGCCGTAGCCGCGCACCTGGCCGGAGGGGATCGCGCGGATCGCCGCCAGGATCCGCGCCTGCGCCGCCGCCGACGCCTCGGCGGCCGGGGTGGGACGCTGCCCGCTCACGCCGGCGCTGTCCGTGCGGGCCGCGACACCGCCAGCACCCCGCCCAACACCAGCAGCGTGCCGACGATCTGCCACGGCCCCATCGCCTCGCCCAGCAGCAGCACGCTGAGCACGATGGTCGACACCGGGCCGAGCATGCCGATCTGCGATGCCAGGCCCGAGCCGATCCGCCGTACCGCCAGCATCGTCGCCAGCACCGGCACCGCCGTGCACAAGGTGCCGTTGAGCAGCGACAGCGCGTACACCGGCGTTGGCAACAGCAGGGCGTGCAGCGGCCGCAGCAGCAGGAACTGGGCGATGCACAGCACACAGGCGACCAGGCTGGCGTAGGCGGTCAGCCGCACTGCGCCGATCCGCGCCACCATCTGCCCGCTGCCGACCAGGTACAGCGCGTAGGCCAACGCGCTGCCGAACACCAGCAGGCTGCCCCAGGCGGTACGCGCGCCGCCGACCTGCAGGTCGTGGCCGAAGGCGAGCAGCACGCCGAGATAGCTCAGCGCCAGCGCCCACAGCTGGCGGCGTTGCGGCCGGCGGCGGAAGGCGATCACGCCGATCAGCAACACCAGGGTCGGGGTCAGATACAGGATCAGCCGCTCCAGCGTGGCGGTGATGTAGGCCAGGCCGAGGAAATCCAGGTAGCTGGCCAGATAGTAGCCGAGCACGCCGAGCACGACGATCCGCCAGCGGTCGCCGCGCTGCAGCGGCGGCGCCCGGCGCGCGGCCCACAGCGCCATCGCCGCGAAACACGGCAAGGCCACCAGCATGCGCAGCGCCAGCAGGGTCACCGCGTCCACTCCGTAGCGGTAGCCGAGCTTGACGATGATCGCCTTGCCGGAAAACGCGATCGCACCGCCGGCGGCCAGCAGCACGCCGCCCAGGTCGGCATGCGCGGTCGCCAGCGGCGAGGCGGCGGAGCGCTCGGACGCGCTCATCGCGGACCGGCGCCGAAGCGAAAACGAAAATAGGCAGCGTGCATGCCACCCATTCTACGGCGGCTGTCCGCTACGCCCAGCGTTGCGGAGCCGACCTCGCCGGCGCCACCGATGCGCGACGTGCATAGCTCCCTTTCCCACCGGCGACCGAAGGAAGTCCCCGTGGGAGAGAGGGATTGGGGTAAGGGTAAGGTGCGAAGCGCCTCGCGGATTGGATGTACGAGGCTGCGCCCGCACCCTCATCCGGCCCTACGGGCCACCTTCTCCCGGCGGGAGAAGGGAACAGCCGCGGCGTGCAGAGCCCCTCTCCCATCGGGAGAGGGGTTGGGGTGAGGGTACGGCGCGAAGCGTCTCGCGGATTTGGATATACAAGGCTTGCGCCCCCTTAAGCCGATCCTTCGGGCCACCGTTCTGCCGTACAAACGACATCGCGGCGCGGCGTGCAGGAGTGGCATGCACACCCGAAAAGGGGATGGGCGGTCGGACCGCGCTCATGTGCCGACGTCAGCGCCACCCTGTATGCAGAATCGCTGCGACTTCGAGCCCCTCAGCGCATCAACACCACTTCCTCCGCCGAAGTCGGATGGATCGCCACCGTGTCCTCCAGCTGGCGCTTGGTCACGCCCAGCTTCAGCGCCACCGCAAATCCCTGCAGGATCTCGTCGGCGCCATCGCCGAGCAGGTGGAAACCGACCACCCGTTCCTCTTCGCCGACACAAACCAGCTTGAACAGGCTGCGCTGCGGCGAGTCGGCCAGCGCGTGCAGCATCGGCCGGAAATTGCTGCGATACACCGTCACCGCGTCGCCGTAGCGCGCCCGCGCCTGCTCTTCGCCCAGGCCGACCTGGCCCAGCGGCGGATGCGAGAACACCACGCTGGGCACATTGTCGTAGTCCAGCCGCGCCTGCGGCCGGTCGCCGAACAGGCGATCCATCAGCTTGCGTCCGGCGGCGATCGCCACCGGGGTCAGGCCGACCTTGCCGGCCACGTCGCCAATCGCGTACAGCCCCGGCACATCGGTGTTCTGGTAGTCGTCGACCAGCACCTCGCACTTGTCGCCGATGCGCACACCCAGCGCTTCCAGGCCGATGTCCTTGCTGTTGGGACGCCGCCCGATCGCGAAGAACACCTGGTCCACGGCCTCGCCCGGCTGCCCCGCGCCATCATGCAGCTGCAAGCCCTGCTCGCCGCGGCGCAGCGCCGTGGCGCGATAGCCGAAATGCAGGCGCACGCCCTGATGGCGCAGGTTCTCGGCGAGCTGCCGCGCCAGCTCCGCATCGAAACGCTCCAGCAGGCGCTCGCCCTGCACGAACAGGTCGACGCGGCTGCCCAGCGCCTGCAGCAGGCCGGCCAGTTCCACCGCGATATAGCCGCCGCCGACGATGCCCACGCGCGGCGGCGCCTCGCACAGATTGAAGAAATCGTCCGACACCAGGCCCAGCTCGGCGCCCTCGATCGGCGGCCGCAGCGCATGCGCGCCGGTGGCGATCACCACGTGGCGGGCGCTGACCCGCACGCCATCGCCGCATTGCACCGTATGCGCATCCAGCAGCCGGCCGCGCTGCGGAATCAGCACCACGCCGTCGGCATCCAGGCGCCGCCGGTAGCTGGCGTGGATGTTGCCGATATAGCCCTGCCGATGCGCCACCAGTTCCGGCCACGACAAGGTGGAACTGGGGATGGAAAACCCGATGTCGCGCGCCAGGTCGATGCGCCCGACCAGGTCGGCGGCCAGCCACATCGCCTTCTTCGGCACGCAGCCGATGTTGACGCAGGTGCCGCCGAGCGCACCCGGCTCCAGGATCGCCACGCGCGCGCCGAGGCCGGCAGCGCGGAACGCCGTGGCCAGGCCGCCGGAACCGCCGCCGAGCACCAGCAGGTCGTAGTCGTAGACGGCATCGCTCACTGGAAACGCTCCACGCGGTGCGGCGTGGTGTCGATCGCGGGCGACTGCCCGGCTATCAGGTCGGCCATCGATTGTCCTGTCGTGCTGTTCATGCGGATTCCGAGCATGCCATGAGCGGTGGCACGCCATGCGTGAGGACGCGGCGGCGGATCGACGATCGACCCGTCGTCGCTGGCCGTGCGCGCCGCGCCGGTTTCACTGCGTGCCATGACGGCGCATCGGTTGCCAACGCAGATAGCTCGCCGAACGCCACAGCCATTCCACCGGACCGAAGCGGAAATGGCGCAGCCACAGCTGCGACAGCGCCACCTGCAGCGCAAACAGCGCGAACGCGAACGGGATCTGCCAAACGCGCGGCAGGCGCTCGAAATAGCCCAGGCCATAGCCATAGAACAGCGTGGTGCACACCAGCGACTGCAGCAGGTAGTTGCTCAGCGCCATGCGCCCGGCCGGCGCCAGCCAGCGCAGCGCCGGGGCGAAGCGAAGCACCCAGGCCGCATAGCCCAGCGCCATCATGCCGCTGGCCACGGTGGCCAGGGCGAACGCGCCGGCCAGGCGCAGGTCCAGGCGCGCCGGATCCATCCACGGCTCCAGCCGGAAGCTCAGCAGCATCAGCGCCATGCCCAGCGGCAACACGCCCCAGCGCAGCGCCGCCAACAGCCGCGGGCGCCGCTGCGGCTGCTGCGCCAGGCCGCTGCGCACGCACCATGCGCCGAGCAGGAACATGCCGAAGATGGTCGGCGCGTTGAACACCAGCGTGCCCAGCGTATCGACCAGGTCGCGCAGGCGCTGCGCGGTCGCCTGCGCGTAGCTGCCGTGGCCGAACACCTGTCGCTGTTGCTGCAGCGCCGCCGCCGCGCGCTGCGCCTGCTCGGCCATGCCCTGTCGCCACTGCGCGGCGCCGTGCGGATCGGCCTGCGCCGCCGAGCCGATCGCGCCGGTCAGCAGCGACAGCAGCGGCGAGCACAGATAGACCGCCAGCGCCATCCACGGCAGCCAGCGCGTCGGCGCCTCGCGAAAGGCCAGCAGCATGAACGCCAGCAGCGCATAGCTGACCAGGATGTCGCCGGACCACAGCAGCACCGCATGCAGCACGCCGATCAGCAGCAGCACCGCGCTGCGGCGCACGAAGAAGCCGCCGAACTCGCGCCGCGCCGCCTCCGCGCGCTGCGCCATCACCGCAAAGCCCATGCCGAACAACAACGAGAACAAGGTGTAGAACTTGCCCTGCACCAGCAGGTAGACCGCCGCATCGGCGATGCGGTCGGCGCCGCGCAACAGCGGATCCAGCCCGGTCATCGCCGTATCCAGCGGACCGACGAAGCCTTCGATGTTCATCAACAGGATGCCAAGCAGCGCGAAACCGCGCAGCACGTCCATGACGACGATGCGTTCGGCGGGCGCGACGGGCTGCAGCACGGAAGCGGAGGAAGCCAAGGCGTGGCACCGGACGAAAGACCGGCGATCATCCGTCGCCGCGGCGCGAATGCGCCAAGGCGCATCGCGAAGTACATGCACTACGCATGGGGCCGAGCGGCCAGTGCGGCGGCGACGCTCGCCGAACCGGCGAGGCAGCGCCAGCGACGCGGCGCGCACCGGCACGGCGCAGACGGATCCCGCGAATGGGACCCGCCCCCACGCTCACTCAGTGGTGGTGACCGCCGTCGCCGTGTACGTGGCCGTGCTCGATCTCTTCCGGCTTGGCTTCGCGCACGTCGAGGATCTCCACGTCGAAATGCAGGTCCTTGCCGGCCATCGGATGGTTGAGGTCGACATCGACCACGCTCATGCCGACCTTCTGTACGGTCACCGCACGCGGGCCGAAGTTGGTCTGCAGGACCACCTGGCTGCCCGGCTGCAGCTTGGTCGCGCCGAAATGCTTCTTCGGCACGCGCTGGGTCAGGCCCTCGCGGTAGTCGCCGTAAGCGTCCTTGGCGGCCACGTCGACGCCGAAGCTGGCACCGGCTTCCTGGTCCAGCATCGCGTTCTCCAGCCCCGGGATGATGTTGCCGTGGCCGATCAGGATCACCAGCGGATCGCGGTCCTTGGACGTCTCGATCGGCGCCTGGCCGGCTTCGGAGACGGTGTAGTGGAAACGGACGACGTGGTCTTTTTCGATCTTCATGTGCAACTCTGCGCTGTGGCTGCCGATGGCAGACGGTGTGGACGGCTTGTCGGCCGCCGGGGGCGCCGCCATGATGGCGGCCATCTAAGGTTGCGCATTATCCCGGCTCCATGCAGAACAAGCCAGTTGCACCGTCCGCGCGCCGCCGCCTTCCCTGTTGGGCAACCCTGCTGTGCATGACCGTCCTGGCCGCCTGCGGCCGCCACGAGGTGCGCCCGTCGCGCCCGCCGCCGGTGGCGGTGCGCAGCTGGCCGCAGGTGGCGCCGGCCAACCCGGCCGCGGCCAACGCGGTGCTGATGCGCGCATTGGGGCTGGTCGGCACGCCCTACCGCTACGGCGGCAACACCCCCGACTCCGGCTTCGACTGCAGCGGTCTGGTCGCCTATGTCTACCGCGACATGCTCGACCTGCAGCTGCCGCGCACCTCGCGCGAACTGGCCGCGGTACAGGGTCCGCGGATCGATCCGCAACGCCTGAGCACGGGCGACCTGGTGTTCTTCGGCAGCGGCGGCACGGTCAGCCATGTCGGCATCTACGTCGGCGAGGGCCGCTTCGTGCACGCCCCCAGCACCGGCGGAACGGTCCGCCTGGACTACCTGGATGGGGCGTACTGGCGCGACCACTACACCGGCGCCAAACGCGTACTGCACTGAACTGTGGTTTCGCTCACATTCATAATTACGAAATATTAACGTAATTTGAACTTCCTCTTCTCTTCTACAGGGCATGATCGCCCATCGTTTGAATTTGTGATTGAAGCGTGACGACTAAAGCCAAGACCTCTCCAGGCAAGACCTCCGTCCCCCGGGCCGCCTTCCGCTTAATCTGCACCGCCTCGCTCTGCCTCTCGGCCGTTCCGGCCCTGGCCCAGTCGGCCCCGGCCGACACCGTGGTCCCCGAAGCGATCGCCCCGGTGGCATCCGCCCAGGTGACCGCCTCCACCGGCAGCACCAGCACCGCCTCCACACCTTCCCAGCCCGCGACCGCCAAGCCGGTCGCCGCGCCGGCCCCGGCCCCGGCCCGCAGCAAGGCCGACGCCGCCGCCACCGCCACCCTGGCCGCCCTGCTCCCGCATCTGGCCGCCAACGACACCATTCCGCTGATGGACCGCTCGGCGATGTTCGCCGGCGACATCAGCCGCCTGCTGGCCAACTACGACGTATCCCAGGCCCCGCTGCGCGAAGGCGTGGTCCCGGGCGGCGACAAGGTGCAGTCGGTGCTCAAGCGCGCCATGGCGCTGCTCGGCACCCCGTACCGCTGGGGCGGCGAAGACACCGAAGGCTTCGATTGCAGCGGCCTGGTCGGCTACGTGTTCCGCACCGCGCTGGGCATCGAGCTGCCGCGCGTATCGCGCGAGATGGCGCGCGAAGCCAGCGCCGAACTGATCAAGGACCGCGACGCGCTGGCCCCGGGCGACCTGGTGTTCTTCGGCCGCAAGGGCCGCGTCGACCACGTCGGCCTGTATGTCGGCGAAGGCCGCTTCCTGCACGCGCCGAGCCGCGGCAAGGACGTGCGCGTGGACACGCTGACCAGCGGCTACTGGAGCGAGAAGTTCGTGCAGGCGCGGCGCGTGGCGATGTAAGCCACCCCGACCGCCACTACCAAGGAAAGGCCGCTGGCGACAGCGGCCTTTTTTTACTGCGGCGGTTCGCGGCCGACTGGCCGGCCGCCCTCAGCTGTCGCCGTATTGCCGCGGCAGTTCCGCGCCGTCCGCCTGGAGCTTCATCGCCGACCCGCCGGCACGATACGCTGATCCGCCTCGATCATGTCACCGGGATGTCGATGACCCCACTCCCCACGCCCGCACAGGCGCTGGCGATCGCGCAGTCGCTGCTGTCCACCCGCTATGCCGGCGCGGCCTTCGGCTTCGCCGCCGGCTCGATCCTGCGCGGCGAAGGCACGCACCTGTCCGACCTTGACCTGGTCGTGGTCTACGACGGCCTGCCGGCCGCACGCCGCGAATCGTTCCTGGCCGACGGCGTGCCGGTCGAGGCCTTCGTGCACGATCCGGGCACGCTGGCCTGGTTCGTCGATGACGACGCAGCCCGCGGCCGTCCCAGCCTGCTGCACATGATCGCCGGGGGCACCATCGTCGGCACCGCGACGGAGCCGGCCCGCGCGTTGCAAAGCCAGGTCGCCGCACGGCTGCAGGCCGGGCCGCCGCCGCTGACCCAGGCGCAACTGGACGCGCTGCGCTACGAGATCACCGACCTGGTCGACGACCTGTGCGGCGAGCGCAGCGCCGCCGAGATCGTCGCGATCGGCGCCGTGCTGCATCCGCGCCTGGCGGAACTGGCGCTGCGCGGGCGCGGCCACTGGCATGGCAGCGGCAAGTGGGTCCCGCGCCTGCTGGCACGGATGGACCCGGCCCTGGGCGAGCGCTTCGCCCAGGCCTTCGCTGCGCTGTTCGCCAGCGCCGACTGCGCGGCGGTGCTGGCACTGGCGCAGCAGGAACTGGCCGCGCAAGGCGGCCGGCTGTTCGACGGCGACTGCCGCACGGCGCCGGCGGACTGGCGCGCGTAAACCGCGCGCTCAGGCCTGGTAGTGGGAGATGGTGTCCTCGATGCCCTTGCTCAGTTCCATCACCTTCAGCGCGTACTCGGCCAGGCGATGGTCTTCCGGCGTGTCCGGCTGCCACGACGGCACCGGGGTCGGCTTGCCTTCCACCCCGTCCAGGGCCACGAACACGATGATGCAGTGGGTGCACAGCCGCGAGTCGCCGTCCATCGGGTCGCGCGCGCGCACGTCGATCGCGAAATGCATGCTGGTGCTGCCGGTGTAGACCAGCTTGGCGCTGACCGTGACCATGTCGCTGATCCGGATCGGCGAGACGAAGCGGATGCCGCCCACCGCCACGGTCACGCTGTAGTGGCCACTCCAGCCCACCGCCGCGGCGTAGCCGACCTGGTCGATCCACTTCATCACCACCCCGCCGTGGACCTTGCCGCCGTAGTTGACGTCGATCGGCTCGGCCAGGAAGCGGAAGGTCAGTTCGCGTTGCGTGCCGCTCATCGGGGCTCCGGGGAAGGGAAAGAAACTGAAGTCTGCCACGTACCGACGCCGCAGGCGCCACGCTGCCGCAACGCGCGGATGGGCCAGTTCAGGGCCAGCGACAACGCCGCGCACCTTCGCCTGGCCGGTGACGCCCGCCTCGCGATCGCGACGGCCTAGGCAGCCGCCAAGGCCGGGTTGTCGCGCTTGCGGATGCACAGCCACGGAAAGTGCGGTTGCCGCCAGCGCAGCGCACGCAGGCAGCGGGCGCGCAGGCTGCGCGGATCGAACATTCTGCGCAGCACGATGCCGTCGAGCGCGGCCCAGGTGTGCTGGTGGTACTGCCCGGCCAGCTCCGCACAGCCCAGGCCGGCGAAGTAGCGCAGGCTGCGCGCGGCGCTGGCCTGCGCCTGCGCGGCGTCGGCGTAGAACGGACTGTCGATCACGTGCAGTTCGCCATCGTGCTTCAACAGGCCGAGCAGGCGCGCGATCAGCGCGCGCGGGTCGGCGAAATACTGGATGCATGCCGGCAGCACGACCACATCGAAGCGCTGCGGCGGCAGCGGCAACGTGTGGATGTCGCCGGCGACGAAGCTCAGCCGCGGATCGGCCGCGAACACGCGTGCGGCCTGCGCCAGCTCGGTGCGGTTGACATCGACGCCGCAGACCTCGCGCTGCAGGCCGTCGGCCAGCCGCCGCGACAGCCAGCCGTTGCCGCAGCCCAGTTCCAGCAGCGGCCCGCTGCCGCCGCGCGCCTGCAGGTGGCGCAGCAGGCGCCGGCACGATTCGGCACGCACCCGCCATTCGTGGCTGGCGCCCAGCGCACCGCCAGGATGCGGCAACGTGCGCACCTGCGCATCGCTGTAGACGCGGCCTTCCTGCTGCCGGGCTGCCAGGTACTGGCGTTCGAACGGATCGGCGGCCAGCACCTGCTGCACCAGCACGCCGTCGACCGGCGTCAGCCCGGGAAGCCGCTGCAACTGTTCGCGCAGACCGGTCGCTGGCGTGCTCACCGCGCGATCAACGCAATTGGCCGGACCCATCGGCCGGCGGATCTTCCACACCGACGTTGCTCGACGCCGCCTCGTACACGCTGCGGTCGAGCAAGCCGGTTTCCTTGGCCACCAGCACCGGCACCAGCATCTGCCCGGTGACGTTGGTCATGGTGCGCATCATGTCCAGGATGCGGTCGATCGCATACAGGTAGCCGATCACTTCCAGCGGCAGGTTGGCCGCGCTCAGCACCACCGTGGCCATCACCACCGCGGTGCCGGGCACGCCGGCGGTGCCGAAGCTGCCCAGCACCGAGGCGATCAGCACCACGAAATACTGGTTGGCGGTCAGCGGCACCCCGGTGTATTGGGCGATGAACACCGCGCACAGCGCCGGGAAGATCGCGCCGCAGCCGTCCATCTTGATGCTGGCGCCCAGCGGCACCGCGAACGCGGCGTAGTCCTTGTTGACGCCGAGGTTGTGGGTGATCGAGCGCATCGCCACCGGCATCGCGGCGAAACTGGAGGAACTGACGAAGGCCACCTGCATGCCCGGCGCGGCGCCGCGGAAGAATTTCCACGGATTCAGCCCGTGCGCCAGCAGCAGCCCGCTGTACACCACCAGGATGTGGATCGCGCAGGCCAGGTACAGCGCCAGCACAAAGTTGCCGAACGGCAGCAGCTTCTCGAAGCCGTAGCTGCCGACCAGCGAGGCGATCAGGCCGAAGGTGCCGAGCGGGGTCATCTCCAGCACGAAGCGGGTGACCTGGATCATGATCTCGCTCATCTGCCCGGCGAGCTTGCGCGCCTGCGCCACGCGCTCGCCGAGCTTGACCATCGCAAAGCCGAGCAGGCCGGCGAAGAAGATCACCGGCAGGATCGAACCGCGCCCGGCCGCCAGCACCGTCTCGCCGGCCGCGTTGGTCCTGGTGCCGATGCCGGTCAGCGCGTAGAAAGGGTTGGACGGCACCACGTCCAGCAGCACCTGCACCGGGCTGGGCACGTCGCGCGGCTTCCAGGCGCTGTCCACGCTCAGGCCGAAGTGGCCGGCGCCCGGCTGCAGCAGCGCGCCCACGCCCAGGCCGACGCCGACCGCCAGCGCGGCGGTGAGCACGAACCACAGGAAGGTGCGCCCGCCCAGCTTGGCCACCGATTGCTGGCCGTGCAGCGAGGAGATCGCGTTGATCACCGCGAAGAACACCAGCGGCACCGCGATCATCTTGATCAGGGTCACGTACAGGTCGCCGAGCGGCCCGAACCAGGTGTCCGCCGCCGGCCCCATCGCCCAGCCGGCCAGCGCACCGAGCACGAAGCCGGCCACCACGCGCTGCCAGAACGGGATGCGCAACCAGGCGGTCACCACTTTCATCGATGCTGTCCAGAAAAACTCGGGGTCCTGCACCATAGCGCAAGCCGGCGCGGGCGACGACGCCATGGCTGGAAAGGCGCGATGTCATCGGCGTGCCTTGTCGCAGCCGGCATAATGCAGGGGACTTCGTGCCCAGGGGCCATTCCTCGCATGCGTTACCTCGTTCCCGCCTTCGCCGCCGCGTCCACCCTGTTGCTGGCGGCCTGCGCCAGCGCGCCGCGCGCGCCTGCCAGCGCCGCCGTCGCGCCCATCGCCGTGCCCGCCGTTGCCCATCCGGGCGGCGAGACGCCGGACTGGTGGTACCGCAGCGGCGCGGCCAAGGCCGCCAACAACGGCGCGATGCGCGGCAAGGCCAAGAACGTGATCCTGTTCCTGGGCGACGGCATGAGCCTGACCACGGTCGCCGCCGCGCGCATCCTCGACGGCCAGCGCAAGGGCGCCTCCGGCGAGGAGAACCAGCTGTCGTGGGAAGCGTTCCCGGCCACCGCGCTGAGCAAGACCTACAACACCGACTCGCAGACGCCGGACTCGGCCGGCACCATGACCTCGATCACCACCGGGGTGAAGACCCACATGGGCGCGATCGGCGTGTCCGCCGGCAAGCGCGAGGCCTGCGCCGACAGCCTCGGCAAGCACTTGCTGACTTGGCTGGAACTGGCCGACAGCGCCGGCCTGAACACTGGCATCGTCACCACCACCCGGCTGACCCACGCCACCCCCGCGGCGACCTACGCGCACACCCCCGAACGCAATTGGGAAAGCGACACCGACCTGCCCGAGAAGGCGGTGGCCGAAGGCTGCCGCGACATCGCCCAGCAGATGGTGGGCGCGCGCTTCGGCCGCGGCCCGCAGGTGATGCTGGCCGGCGGCCGCAGCCAGTTCACCACGGTCGAACAGCGCGATCCGGAATACGACGACAAGGTCGGCCTGCGCCTGGACGGCCGCGACCTGGTCGGCGAATGGCGCCAGCGCCATCCGCAGGGCGCCTACGTCTGGAACCGCGGGCAGCTGGAAGCGGCGCAGAACGCGCCGGCGCTGCTCGGCCTGTTCGAGCCGGACCACATGCAGTTCGACCACGACCGCGACCAGAGCGCGGCCGGCGACCCGAGCCTGGCCGAGATGACCCGCGCCGCGATCCGTACCCTGTCGCGCGGCAAGGACGGCTACGTGCTGATGGTCGAAGGCGGCCGCATCGACCACGCCCACCACGCCGGCAACGCCTACCGCGCGCTGGACGAGACCATCGCCCTGTCGCAGGCGGTGCAGGCCGCGGCCGAGGCGACCTCGGCCGAGGACACGCTGATCATCGTCACCGCCGATCATTCGCACACGCTGAACTTCGTCGGCTACCCGCAGCGCGGCAACCCGATCCTGGGCAAGGTGCGCGGCACCAGCGGCGAAGACGCCAATACCGGCGAGCTGGCGCTGGACGGCAACGGCCAGCCGTACGCCACGCTCAGCTACGCCAACGGCCCCGGCTACACCGGCGCCAGCAACCAGCAGCCGGCCGGGATCAAGACCTTCCCGCACGCGCCGAGCAGCTTCGAACCGGTCAAGGGCCGCCCCGACCTGACCCATGTCGATACCGAGCAACCGGACTTCATGCAGGAAGCGCTGGTGCCGACCAAGGCCGAGACCCATGGCGGCGACGACGTCGGCATCTGGGCGCGCGGCCCCGGCAGCGATGCGTTCCGCGGCAGCCTGGAAGAGAACGTGATCTACCACGTGATCGTGCAGGCCACACCGAAGCTGCGCGGCCGCCTGTGCCAGGCCGGCACCTGCAACGGCGACGGCGTGCCGGTGCAGTTGCCGAAGCCGGAGGCATTCGTGGCCGAGGCGGCGAGCGCCACCGCCAAATGAGGGTGGCGCGGCAGCGGCGCACGATGGTGGCCAGGCGGCGGGCAGCGGCGCTGACCGCGTTGGCCGCGCTCGCGGCGGCGCCAGCGGCCTGGGCGCAGGCCGACAACGCGTGCCGGATCGCCGATCCGAACTCCGACCGCGCCATCGTGCCCGGCTGCAGCGTGGGCGCCGACGGCCGCCTGCGGCTATCGCCACAGGTGGCGCGGCAACTGCCGTTCGATGCCGACGGCCTGTCCGTGCTGACCGTCGACACGCAGTTCTACTACGTGCGCGCCGACGGCAGCAGCCTGCCGGTGATCACCTGGGACAACGGCCCGGACTATTTCGCCGAGGGCCTCACCCGCGGCATCTTCCACGGCCGCATCGGCTTCTACGACCTGCACCTGCGCGAAGTGATTCCGCCGGTGCACGATTTCGCCTGGCCGTTCGAGAACGGCGTGGCCAAGGTCTGCGACGGCTGCCGCCGCGGCACGCCCGATGGCGACGGGCACACACCGATGGAAGGCGGACGCTGGTACGCCATCGACCGCAAAAACCGCGAAGTGCCCGAACCGCAGCGCTGAGCGCGTCCGTCGCACGGGCAGCAGCGTCGGCCTATCGACAAAGTGCGAGGCGGACTGCCCGCTTCCCTTCGCAGCGCCCAAGCCGCCAGCACGGAGCGGGAGCTTGCGGCAAGAAGATGGTGCAGCCGCGCAGCGTCGAAACGAAGCGGCGGCCAGGCCGGCGACGCAAGCGCACGCTCGCGATCCAGGCCACTCTTCGCCGCCCTTTCCAGCGCAATCCGCTGCGCAGCTGCGACGCATCGTCCGCAACACGCTTCGCGGCCACGCCGCCAGCCTCTAAAGTGGCGCGATGAAGTCCCATTCGGATAGCGCATCGCCCTGCGCCGTGAGCACCGCCCTGCCCGACCCGGCGCCGGCAGCGGTCCTGGTCGGCTTCAGCGGCGGGCTGGATTCCAGCGTGCTGCTGCACGCGCTGGCGCGGCAGCCGCAGTACCGCCGCGCCGGGCTGCGCGCGCTGCATGTACACCACGGCCTGCATGCCGACGCCGACGCCTGGGCCGAGCACTGCGCCGCGCTCTGCGCCGCGCTGGCGATCCCGCTGCAGGTGCTGCGCGTGCAGGTGCCGCGCGACAGCGGCCACGGCCTGGAAGCGGCGGCGCGGCAGGCGCGGCGTGCGGCCTTCGCCCAGGTGCTGGGCAAAGGCGAGTGGCTGGCGCTGGCGCAGCACCGCGACGACCAGGCCGAGACCTTCCTGCTGCGCGCGCTGCGCGCTTCCGGTCCCGACGGGCTGGCGGCGATGCAGCCGCTGCGCGGCTTCGCCCACGGCATGCTGTGGCGCCCGTTGCTGGCCTTGCCGCGCAGCGAACTGCATGCCTATGCGCAGCGCCACGCGCTGCGCTGGATCGAAGACCCGAGCAATGCCGACCCCGGCTTCGACCGCAACTTCCTGCGCCTGCAGGTGTTGCCGCTGCTGCGCCAGCGCTGGCCGCATGCCGAGGCCGCGCTGGCGCGCAGCGCGCAGTTGTGCGGCGAGGCCGGCGCGCTGCTGGACGCCGGCGACCAGGCGGCACTGGAGGCGCTGCACGAGGACGCCGCCGCGCCGCTGTCGCTGCCGCAGCTGCGCGCGCTGCCGGCGCCGCGCCGCGCACGCGTGCTGCGGCGCTGGGTCGCGCAAGCGGGCCTGCCGCCGCTGCCGGCCGCCGGCCTGGTGGCGATCGAGCACACGCTGCTGCATGCGCGTGCCGATGCATCCGCGCAATTCGCCTGGCATGGCGCGACGCTGCGCGGCTGGCGCGATGCCTTGTACGCCGAGCGCGATCCGCCGCCGCTGCCCGCCGACTGGCAGGCGCAGTGGGACGGCCGCGCACCGTTGGCGCTGCCCGACGGCCGCTGCCTGCGGCTGCACGCCGACACGCCGTTGGCGTTCGACGCCCCGCTGCTGGTGCGCTTGCGCCAGGGCGGCGAACGCATCCTGTTGCCTGGGCGCATGCACTCGCAGGCGCTCAAGCAGGTGCTGCAGGAACGCGCCGTGCCGCCCTGGCAGCGCGCACGCCTGCCGCTGCTGTTCGATGCCGAACGCCTGCTCGCCGCCGGCGACCGGATCGTCGCCGCGCCGCTGCACGCCTGGCTGCAGGCGCACGACGCCAGGCTGGTTCTGGACGCCGCCGCCACGCCATCGTCACCCGCCTCGCATTGACCCTGCCGCCGACGCCGCGCACACTTCCGCGATGCCCAAGAAGTCACTAGAAGAAGCCTCCCCGGTCGCCCGCTTCGAGCAATCGCTCGAGGAACTGGAAGTGCTGGTGGAGAAGATGGAAACCGGCGAGCTGAGCCTGGAGCAGTCGCTAAGCGCCTACGAGCGCGGCGTCGGCCTGTACCGGCAGTGCCAGCAGGCGCTGGAACAGGCCGAACTGCGCGTGCGCCTGCTCAGCGATCCGGAACAGCCGGACACCGCCGAGCCGTTCGATCCCGCTCCGCTCCATGGCGGCTGACGCCGCGTTCGCGCGCTGGCGCCAGCGCGTGGAAACCGGCCTGGATGCGCACCTGCCCAGCGCCGCCGCCGCGCCGCAACGCCTGCACGCGGCGATGCGCCACGCCACCCTCGGCGGCGGCAAGCGCATGCGCCCGCTGCTGGTCTATGCCAGCGGCGCGCTGTTCGCCGCCGACGAAGCCCGGCTGGATGCGCCGGCGCTGGCGGTGGAGCTGATCCACGCCTATTCGCTGGTCCACGACGATCTGCCGGCGATGGACGACGACGCCTTGCGCCGCGGCCGTCCCACCGTGCACATCGCCTTCGACGAGGCCACCGCGATCCTGGCCGGCGATGCGCTGCAGAGCCTGGCCTTCGCCCTGCTCGCCGGTGCCGACGGCGCCGATGCGGGGTTGCGCGTGCGCTGGCTGCAGACCCTGGCCGATGCCGCCGGCGCGGCCGGCATGTGCGGCGGCCAGGCGCTGGACATCGACGCCACCGGCACGGTGCAGCCGCTGGCCGACCTGCAGCGCATGCATGCCTTGAAGACCGGCGCGCTGATCCGCGCCAGCGTGCGCCTGGGCGCGCTCGGCGGCGGCGCCGACGCGGCCGCGCTGGCGCAGCTGGATACTTTCGCCAGCGCGCTGGGCCTGGCGTTCCAGGTGCGCGACGACATTCTCGACATCGAGGCCAGCTCCGAACAGCTCGGCAAGACCGCCGGCAAGGACGCGGCGCAGGCCAAGTCCACCTATCCGGCACTGCTCGGCATGGACGGCGCCAAGGCCAAGCTCAGCGAGCTGGCGGCGACGATGCGCGACAGCCTGCAGGGCCACGGCGCCCGCGCCGACACGCTGGCGGCGCTGGCGCGGCTGGCGGTGGATCGCTCGCACTGACGCGATCCAGGCGCTGCCTTTAGATCCAAACGCTGCCTGTAGGTCCAGGCGCCGCCTATATATGCTCATGTAGGAGCGGCTTCAGCCGCGACAGGCGCTACAAATAGCCCTGAAGCCGTCTTTTTTCAGTGCATATAGCGCACTGTCCGCAGAGTCATGTGGGAGCGACTCCAGGCGGCCTCGGGCCATCAGTCGCGACGGCCTTGCCGGTAACGCCCGTCGCGGCTGAAGCCGCTCCTACAAGGTCATGCGGGCGAACGGATGGCGAAAGAATCCCGCTAGCGCGGACGCAACTCCACCAGCACCACATCGTTCGCACGCATCCGCACATCCACCTGCGCCGTGCCGTCCTTGCCGACCCGCACGCGCCGCAGTTCGGGCGCATCGGCGGTAACGCCCTGCAGCTTGCGCAATTGCTCCGCGCTCAGCGCCTTCGGCGAGCCCATGCGCAGATAGGCGCTGTACGCATCGTTGGCATCGAACCCGGTGCGGCGGATCGCCAGCGCATACGTGCCCGGCGCCAGTCCATGCAGTTGCAGGCGCAGCGGCGCGGTCGCGGCCGCCGGCAGCAGCTGGGTGAAGTACGGGCGGTTGCTCTTGTCCTGCTGCGGCGTCACGAACTCCCAGGCCAGCAGCTTCAGCACGCCGCCGTCGTAGGTCGCATAGCTCTGCGCATCGGCGTTGCGCAGTTGCCGCTCGCCCAGCGCATTGAGGTACTTGTAGGCGAAGTACGCCGGCTTGCGGATGCCCTGCGGATTGAGCAGGCCGAAGCCGCCCTGGAACGGCGCGGTCGGCGGGCCCGGCTCCTCGAACAGGTCGCTGTAGGTCCAGTAGCTCATGCCCTGCACCAGCCCTTCGCTGGCCTTGAGCTTGCTCAGGATGTAGGCCGCGCTGAGGTAGGCGTCGTGCACCGGGTCGCGCGGCGTGTAGCTGGTGCTCCACTCGGTGAAGTACAGCGGCAGCCCCGGCATCGCCGAGGCCTGGATCTGCTCGCGCACGCGGCGCACGTCGCCGACGATCGCATCGGGCGACGGCGACAGCTTGGTATCGCTCTCGCCCTTCTCGTCGAGGAAGCCGCCATCCACGCCGTAGGTGTGGGTGGTGATGAAATCCACGGGCGTGCCGGCGGCGTGCGCGTGGGCGATGAACTCCGGCACCCACGCCGCGCCCGCGGTCGACGGCCCGCCGACCTTGAGCTGCGGATCGATGCGCTTGATCGTCTGCGCCGTCGCGTCGTACAGCGCGAAGTATGCGGGCTGGTCGGCGCCCTCCCAGAAGCCGGCCAGGTTCGGCTCGTTCCAGACCTCGAAGTACCAGCGGCGCACTTCCTCCTCGCCGTAACGCTGGCGCGCATGGCGCACGAACGCGTCCACCAGCGCAGTCCACTTGTCCAGCTGCGGATGCGAGGTGTTGCCCTTCCAGTAGAAGATCTGCTGGTCGGAGCTCTTCATCGCCTCCGGGGTGAAACCCAGTTCGACGAAGGGACGGATGCCCATGCCGAGCATGCGGTCGTAGAGTTGGTCGAGCTTGCTCCAGTCGTAGACCGGGCGCCCGTCGACCTCGCGGTAAGTACCGAGCACGTCGTGGAAGATCGCGTGGAAGCGCAGATAGCGGAAACCCAGTTCGTCGCGGGCGGTGCGCAGCTGCGCCAGGCTGTCTTCGCGCAGCAGCGTGCCCGGATAGTCCGAACCCACCGACAGGTCGTAGAAGCGATCGCGCAGCGTGGTCGGCCCTTGCACGTCCAGCGCGATCTCGCGGGCCGCGGGCTGCGCCGCGGCGACCGCGGCCAGCGACACCAATGCGGCAGCCAGCAACAGCCGTAGCACTCCCATGACATCCCCTCTCCCAAGGCGCGAAGGCCCGACTCTAGCATCCGCCTGCGCAGCGGCGAACGCGCGATGTGCGACGCCGCACGCGCGTCCGCTGTGGCGAATCGACGCGCCGCGGCAGTCGCGCGAACGCCGGTTGTGGGACCGATCGCCCGGTTCGCTGGACGGAATCGCAGACAAACGCGCAAACGCCGGTTGCTCGCGGATCGTCGGGCTAGTTTGCATACGCCCACGCATGGGCACCCACTTTTCGACGGAGAAAGCCTGCATGAAACACGTATCCCTGATCTCGGCAGCCATCGGCTTGAGCCTGGTCGGCATCATGTCGGCGGCCACTGCGCAATCGCAGCTGTCGCGCGCCACCACACCGTTGCAGGTCGAGCTGGCGCCGGTCGCCGACGCGGACGGCCAGTACCGCGGCCAGGTCGCGGTCACCGTGCGCAACACCAGCGAACGCGTGGCGCGCGTGCCGAAGTGGGAATTGCCGCTGGGCGAACTCGATGCCAGCCTGTTCGAGATCGCGCGCGACGGCAGCACGGTCGATTACGTCGGGCGCCTGGTCAAGCGCGCCGCGCCGCGCGCCGAGGATTACGTGACCCTGCAGCCGGGCGAAGCGCGGCACGCGCAGATCGACCTGGCCAACGCCTACGACCTGTCGCGCAGCGGCAACTACACCATCAACCTCAACGCGTCGCTGCAGTACGCCGCCTTCGCCGACGGCGAGCGCGTGCAGCGCGCCGACGGCCAGGCGCAGACCGTGTCCAGCGCGCCGCTGACGCTGTGGCTGGAAGGCCGCGGCCGCGCGGTGCGCAACGACCTGATGGCCGGTCCGCAGGCGGTGGTCAACGGCATCAACTACACCTCGTGCAGCACCAGCCAGATCAGCACCATCGGCAGCGCGGTGAGCTCGGCGCGCACCTATTCGCAGAACGCCAAGACCTATCTCAACGGCGGCAGCACCGGCGCGCGCTACACCACCTGGTTTGGCGCCTACAACGCCAGCCGCTACAGCACCGCCACCTCCAACTTCGTCAACATCGACGCGGCGATCGACCAGAACAACGGCCAGGTCACCATCAACTGCGGCTGCAGCGACAGTTCCTATGCCTACGTCTACGCCAACCAGCCGTACCAGATCTACGTCTGCAACGCGTTCTGGAGCGCGCCGCTGACCGGCACCGATTCCAAGGCCGGTACGCTGATCCACGAGATGAGCCATTTCACCGTGGTCGCCGGCACCTCCGACTATGCCTACGGCCAGAGCGCGGCCAAGAGCCTGGCCACCAGCAACCCGGCGCGCGCGGTGAAGAACGCCGACAGCCACGAATACTTCGCCGAGAACAATCCGGCGCAGAACTGAGCCAGGCGGCGGACGCACTGCGCGCGCGGACGCTGCCGGCAGACGATGCTGGCAGCGTTGTCCCGGCGCGGCGCTGGATGGCGGCCGCGCCGGAATCCGGGCCTCGGCCGTGTTCGCAGGGCTTGCGCTGCAACACCGAGACCCGGCCGCCTTGCCTGTCCCAGCCCGAATCCTCGGCGAAGCCGATGCGCGGGCCTTGGCCATGGCGCCTGGCAGCGCCGGCGCAGCATCGCGCAGCGGCGGGCGCCCCGCGGCGGCACGGGCAGCCATCGCGGCCAGGAATCGCACGCAGTAGCGGGCCTCGTCCGTCCCACGCGCCGAACCGGCAGCCGCAACGAAAAAGGCCCGGCGATGGCCGGGCCTTCCTGCGCAACGGTGCCGCGCGGCTTACTTGATCAGGCGCAGCGCGAACGGGTAGCGGTAGGCCACGCCTTCGTTGGCCTTGATCCCGGCCAGGATGCAGAACACCAGGTTCACCACCCACACCACCGGCATCAGCAGGCCGCCGATCACGATGACGCTGAGCACCACGCAGATCACGTAGGCGATGGCGACGGTGATCTGGAAGTTCAGCGCTTCCTTGGCCTGGTCGTTGAGGAACGACTTGGCCGGGTTGTCCTTGTTGATCAGCCAGATGATCAGCGGCACGATGAAGCCGGCGATGATGCCCGACAGATGGGTGATCAAGGCGACCGTGCGGTCTTCCTGCGGACCGGCAGCAGCCGGCGGCGGCGGCGGTGCGGTCACGTTGTCGAATTCGCTCATCGGTATTCCTTTCCTTATGGTGGTGAGTGGGCAAGGCGCTTCGCGCGCCACTCTCGGCGGCCCGCGCGAGCCTGTCAAGTCGTCCGCACCCCGCGCGGCGGCGGGCACCTGCTCAATCGCCGCCCCGGCGCAAAAGCGGGTGGCGGTAGCGCTGGCCGCGCGCGGCCGCGACCGTGGCGGCCAGGCCCAACCCCATGCCCACCAGCAGGACCACGATCAGCACCGGCAGCGCGATCAGCGCCGCGCCGAAGATCAGCAGTGCCGGGGCCAGCAGCAGCACGCACAGCAGCGACACGCAGGCGCCGAGGGCCAGCGCCTGGGCGCAGTGCGCGGCAGCGAAGCGCAGGCGCCGCCTGGTCGCCAGCCACAGGCAGGCCGGCGGCAGCCACAGCAACGGCAGCGCGTACAGCAGGTAGGCGAGATGGACGTTCGCGGCAGCGAACGCACCCAGCCACATCGACAGATGCGCGGCCGCCGCCAGCGCGCGCTGCAGCGCCGATGCGGCCGGATCCGGCGCCGCGGCGCGCACGCCCGCGCGGTGGTCGCGTTCGCTCATGCGCAGTCCGGACCGGGGAGCGGCGGCCTCAGTCGTTGCCGGCCACCGTCATCTTGCCGACCAGCACCGAGCCGATGTGCACATGCGAGCGCACGTCGATGTCGCGGCCGACCGCTTCGATGCGCTGGAACATCTCGCGCAGGTTGCCGGCGATGGTGACCTCGTCCACCGGATAGGCGATGGCGCCGTTCTCGATCCAGAAGCCGCCGGCGCCGCGCGAATAGTCGCCGGTGACCGGGTTGACGCCGTTGCCCATCAGTTCGGTGACCAGCAGGCCGCGCGGGATGCCGGCGGCGATCGACGCCAGGTCGTCCGCGTTGGCCGCCACCTGCAGGTTGTGCACGCCGCCGGCGTTGGCGGTGGTCTGCAGGCCGAGCTTGCGCGCCGAGTAGCTGCCCAGCACGTAGCGCTGCAGCACCCCGCCGGCAATCAGCGGCGCGTCGCGGGTGGCCACGCCCTCGGCGTCGAAGGTCGCCGAGCGCAGGCCGCGGCGCAGCTGCGGCAGTTCGTCGATCGCGAACCAGTCCGGGAACAGGCGGGTGCCGACGCTGTCGAGCAGGAAGCTGGCGCGGCGGTACAGCGCGCCACCGGACACCGCGCCGAGCAGGTGCCCGACCAGCGAGCGCGCCATCTCCGGGGCGAACAGCACCGGCAGCTCGCCGGTCGGCAGCGAGCGCGGCTGCAGCCGGGCCACGGTACGTTCGGCGGCGCGGCGGCCGATCGCCGCCGGCTGTTCCAGGTCCTCGCGCGCCAGGGCGCTGCTGTACCAGTGGTCGCGCTGCATGGCGTCGCCCTGGCCGGCGATCAGTGAGCAGCCGATCGAATGGTGGGTGCTGCGCTCGCGGCCGACGAAACCGTGCGAATTGGCGTACACCGACAGGCTCTCGCTGCTGCCGACCGAGGCGCCGTCGGAATTGGCCACGCGCGGGTCGGCATCGCGGCCGGCCGCCTCGCAGGCCAGGGCCAGCTCGATCGCCTCTTCGGCCTCCAGCGCCCACGGATGCCAGCGGTCCAGCTCGGGCATGTCGCGCGCCATCAGCGCCGCGTCGGCCAGCCCGGCGGCGACGTCGTCCTCGGTGTAGCGGGCGATCGCGCAGGCCTGGGCGACGGTCGCCTCGAGGCTGGATTCGTGCAGGTCGGCGGTGCTGGCGCTGCCCTTGCGCTGGCCGAAGTAGACGGTGACGCCGATGCCGCGGTCGCGGGTGGCCTCGACCGTTTCCACCGCGCCCAGGCGTACGTTGACGTCCAGCCCGCGGTCTTCGCTGCAGCTGACCTCGGCCTGGCTGGCGCCCAGTTCGCGCGCCCGGGTCAACAGCCGCTCGGCGATATCGGACAGGCGCTCCAGCCGTTCCAGGCTGTCGTCGCGGCGCAGTTCGGAAGTGATCGCGTTCAATGCTTTATCCTGTAGAGGTCACGGCTCCGCGCAACGCGGAGCGGAAAATTCGAATTGGAAAGACGATGCGCGGACGCGACGAAGACACCGGTGAATTCCGCGGCGACAGCCGCAGCCAGCAGCGCCGCGCGGCGCTGGAAGTGCTGAGCCTGGGCGAGAAGCTGGTGGCGCTGACCCCGGCGCAGCTGGCCAAGCTGCCGGTGCCCGAGTCGCTGATCCCGCATATCGCCGAAACCAAGCGCATCACCTCGCACATCGCGCACAAGCGGCAGCTGGCGTTCCTGGCCAAGCAGATGCGCCGCGAGGACGACGCCACCCTGGACGCGATCCGCGAGGCGATGGACGTCAACAGCGACGGCGCGCGCCGCGAAGTGGCGGCGATGCACCGGGTGGAGGACTGGCGCACGCGGCTGCTCGCCGACGGCGACAGCGCGCTGTCCGACCTGTTGAACCAATACCCCGAGGCCGACCGCCAGCACTTGCGCCAGCTGATCCGCAACGCCAAGGAAGAGCGGCTGAAGAACAAGCCGCCGCATGCCTACCGCGAGTTGTTCCGCGAGTTGCGTGAGCTGGTGCTGGGGGCGGATGCGGGACTCGGGATCGGGGACTCGGGACTCGAAGAAGCGGACCTCGACGCGCTCGAGACCGATCCCGACGAGCGCGATTGAGCCGCGAGCGGCGCGACGCGCGATACCGCCTCGGATCAACCGGCGACGCCGCCCGACGGCGCAGCCAGCCACACCGGCATCGGCATCGCCGCCACGCGCGGCGCTACCGATTCCCGTTTGCCGATTCCCCATTCCCGGCACTCAAGCCGTCCCGCCCACGGTCAAGCCGTCGATCAGCAGCGACGGCTGGCCGACGCCGACCGGCACGCTCTGCCCGTCCTTGCCGCACACGCCCACGCCTTCGTCCAGCGCCAGGTCGTGGCCGATCATGCGCACCTTCTGCATCGTCTCCGGGCCGTTGCCGATCAGCGTGGCGCCCTTCACCGGCGCGGTGACCTTGCCGTCCTCGATCAGGTAGGCCTCGGTCGCCGAGAACACGTACTTGCCGCTGGTGATGTCGACCTGGCCGCCGCCGAAATTGACCGCGTACAGGCCCTTCTTCACCGAGCGGATCATCTCCTGCGGGTCGTGCTGGCCGGCCAGCATGTAGGTGTTGGTCATGCGCGGCATCGGCAGGTGCGCGAACGATTCGCGGCGGCCGTTGCCGGTCGGCGCCACGCCCATCAGCCGCGCGTTCAGCGAATCCTGCATGTAGCCGACCAGCACGCCGTCTTCGATCAGCGTGGTGCAGTTGGTCGGCGTGCCTTCGTCGTCCACGTTCAGCGAGCCGCGGCGGCCGTCGAGGGTGCCGTCGTCGACGATGGTCACGCCCGGCGAGGCCACGCGCTGGCCGATGCGCCCGGCATAGACGCTGGTGCCCTTGCGCGCGAAGTCGCCTTCCAGGCCATGCCCGACCGCCTCGTGCAGCAGCACGCCGGGCCAACCCGGACCCAGCACCACCGGCATCACCCCGGCCGGCGCCGGCACCGCGTCCAGGTTGACCAGCGCCTGCCGCAAGGCTTCCCTGGCGAAGGCTTCGGGGCGGCCGTCGGCGAACAGCACTTCGTAGCCATAACGGCCGCCGCCGCCGGCATAGCCGGACTCGCGGCGCCCGTCCTGCTCGACGATCACCTGCACGTTGAGCCGCACCAGCGGACGCACGTCGGCGGCGAGCACGCCGTCGCTGCGCGCCACCAGCACCGTGTCCACGCCGCCGGACAGGCCGACCATCACCTGCTGCACGCGCGGGTCGGCGGCGCGCAGGAACTGGTCCAGGCGCCGCAGCATCTCGACCTTGAGGTCGTTGCCCATGCCGTCCACCGGGTCCAGCGCCGGATACAGCGCGCGGCCGTTGCCGCGCAGCAGCGATTGCGCCGGCTGCGCGCCGCCGTCGCGGGAAATCGCCCGCGCCGACTGTGCCGCGGCCAGCAGCGCGTCGCGGTGGATGTCGTCGGAATAGGCGAAACCGGTCTTTTCGCCGGAAATCGCGCGCACGCCCACGCCCTGCTCGATGGAATGGGCGCCGTCCTTGACGATGCCGTCCTCCACGCTCCAGCTCTCGCGCCGCGAATGCTGGAAATACAGGTCGCCGAAGTCGATGCCGGGGCCGAGCAGCGTGCCGAAGGCGCGCTCCAGGCTGGTGGCGTCGATGCCGGCGGGAAGCAACAGGCGGGTTTCGGCGAGGCTGAGGGCGTTTTCGGTCATGGGACTCAACATGGGGGACGGGGGCGCTCAGCGCAAGCGCCGGCGGCGCGGCGCAGGCGCCGGTTCAGGGACTTCCGGACGACGCCGGCGGCGCCGGCGGACGCGCCGATTCGCGCTCGATCACCTCCACCTTGGGGTCCTTCCACGGGCCGGTGACGCGGTAGGTACGCGCGCCGATCGCGCCCAGCGGCTTGCCCAACACCGCGTTGGCGGCGGCGCCGACCGCCGCGCCGACCGGGCCGCCGGCGACCGCGCCGACCACGGTCAGCAGATTGCCGGATTTGGGATTGACGTCGATGGTCTGGTCGAACTGCTGCGCGCGCAGGTCGGCCTGCCCGCGCACCTTGATCTCCGCGGCTGGGCCGTCGATCAGCATCGATTCGCTGCGCGCCACGCCGTCGCCGAACTGCACCTGGCCGTCGATGCGGTTGAAGGCGAAGCCCTTGGAGAAGAAATCGCGGAAATCGAACATCAGCCGGCGCGGCAGCTGCGCCACGCTGAGCAGGCCGAGCACGCGCCCGGCGCCGGGGTTCAGTTCCAGCAACTGGCCGTTGCGCGCGGCCACGTCGAGCTGGCCCTGCAGCGTGGCCAGCTGGAACCCGGCCGGGTCCCCAGGCCAGGCGGCGCGCAGGGTGAGCGTGCCTTCGCCGCCGCGCAGCTGGCCGCCGAAGTCCAGGTTCTGCATCAGTTCGCCCAGGTCCTGGCTGTCCACGCTGGCGCTGAGCTGGGTGCGCGCGGTGGCGCCCTTGCCGCGCCAGTCGCCGCTGATGTCGATCTTCTGCTTGTCCGAGCGCAGGTGCAGCTGGTCCACCTGCATGCCGTCGCCCAGCTTGCGGGTGCGCAGCGAGGCCGCGCCGAGGTTCATCGCGCCGAACCGCAGGTCGTCCACGTCCAGCGCCAGCGCCGGGATCGAGGCCGGATCGATCGCCTCGGTCAGCGGCCGCACCGCCGCAGCCGCGGCCGCGGCCGTAGGTGTCGGATCGGATGCCGCATCCGCCGGCGCCGTGGCCGCAGGCGCGCTCGCGGTCGGCGCGGCGCGCCAGTGCACCCGCGCCAGGCGGCCGCCGAGCACCCCGCCGTCCTTGCTCGGCACGCTGAGCTCGCCGGCCAGCGCCGGTCCGTCCAGATGCACCGCCACCGTGTCGGCCTGCGGCTGCAGCCGCAGGCGGGTGTTGTCGAACACGCCGCCGAGCAGCAGCAGGTGGTCGGCCAGCACGTCGATCTGGCGCAGCGGCATCGGGTCTTCGGCGCCCGGCGCGGTCGCGGTGTTCGGATCCGGACGGCTGACCAGGCCGATCCAGTCGATCGCGTTCAACGAGGCGGTGCGTCCGCTCACGGTCAGGCCGCTGCTGGGCGGATCCTCGGTCACGTGATCGCTGCCCATCACCACCTTGACCCCGGTCTTGCCGTTCTGGCTGCGCGCGACCAGCGCCATCAGCTTGCCGAAGGCCACCTCGATGCGCCCGGTGCCGACCGGCAGCGGCACGTTGACCGAGGTCGCTAGCGGCGCGGCCGCGCCCTTGTCCATCGGCGCCGGCAGCAGCAGTTGCGTGCCGACCAGGTCCGAGCGCAGTTGCAGGCGGCTCGGTGGCTGTACGGCGCCGTCGGCGGTATTGGGCAGGGCGACGCCGATGTTCCAGCGCGAGCGGCCCTGCACGAAGGGCTTGAGCCAGGCCATTTCCGGCGCCCGGTCGAGCAGTTCGTCGGCATCGGCCGAAATGCTCAAGGCCGCCTCGAACGCCTGCTGCGGATCGCTGACGCCGTCGCCGGCACGCAACGCCAGTTGCCCGGCATGGCCGTCCTGCAGCACCGCCAGCTGCGGCGCCTCGAAGCCGGTGTCGCGATAGTCGGCGCTGCCGCGCATGTCCTCGAAGGCCACGTCCCAGCGGCTGTCGGCGATGCGCGCGCCGAGCAGCTCGACCTTGCCGCGCAGATGATGGGTGCCGACGTCGGCACGCAACGGCTGCAGCAGGTCGAAGCTGACATCGGCCGGGCCGGAGGCGCTGAGCGCGTCCAGGGTGTCGCCGTAGCGCTTGCGCAGCGGACTCTGCCGCAGCATCGCCAGCAGCTTGCCGGTCTCGGCGCGGCTGTTGGCCAGCACGCTCAGCTGGCCCTGCTTGTAGTCCGGCAATACCGCCGACAGCCGATCGATCGGCACCCCGCCCATCTCGCCGCGGCCATGCACCTCGAAGCCGTTGCCGATGAAGGCCACCTCCGCATCCACCTTCTCCACCGCCGGCCATTCGCGCTGGAAACGCACCTTGGCGTCGTCCAGCCGCGCGGTCGCCTCGAAGCGGCCGTTGTGGTCGACGAACGGCCAGTCGTCCAGATCGCCGGAGACCAGCGCATGGCCGTCGCGCAGGCGCCCGCCCTGCAGCGCGGCGTCGAGCCAGTCGGTGGCGGCCTTGCTCATCTTCGAATGCACCCAGAACTTCTTCGCCGCCACCACCGGCGCGTCCTGCAACTGGGCGGCCAGGTCGATCCACGGCCGCGAGCCGTCGGCCTGGAAGCGCAGCCCGCCGCGCACGTCGGCGCCGTAATCGCTGCCCTGCACGCGCAGCGCGGGCGTCGCCACGCGCAGGTCCTCGCCATCGCGGAACACCACGATGCGCCCGGCCAGTCGCACGTCGTGGGGCACGCCGAAGCCGCTGGGCCAGTCGAAACGCACCGGGCTGGCGGCATCCAGCACCAGCTCGCCGCCCTGCGCGTCGCCATCGAAGCGGCCACGCAGGCCGCTGACGCCGGGCGACTGCCCGACCGGCGCGAACGCCAGATCGGTGAGGCGACCCTGTCCGTACAGCGGCCCGCCTGCACGGCCGGTCAGCGCCACCTGGGTCAGCTGCAGCCGCGGCCGCGCCGCGTGCAGCCAGGCGCGCAGCGACGGCGACAGGCTGTCGCTGAGCGCGGCCACCGCCAGCAGCGGCGCCAGGTCCAGGTGCTCGCCGAGCAGCGCGAAGCGGCGCCCGCCGGCCACGGTCAGCCCGTCCAGGCGCTGGGTCGGCTGTCCGGCCTGGCCGATCTGCAGCTGCGGCGCATCCAGCCGCCAGCCGCCGTCGATCAGCCGCCAGCGCGCGGTGGCGCGCAGCGTGGTGAATGCGGTCTGCGGCCGCGCGCCGCCGGCGACCGGCGCCGCGCCGCTCAGGCGCAGGTCGCGCAGCGTGGCCTCGCCGCTGACCCCGACGATCCGATGCTGGCGCAACTGCGCCCAGCCCTGCACCTGACCGTCGCCGCCGTCGATGCGGATGCCGCCGGCCTGCAGCAGCCCCGACCAGCCGGCCAGCTCGGCCGGGCGCGCGGCCACATAGGCCTGGCCGTTGCCGCGCCGGCGGTCCATGTCCAGCACCGCGGTCAGTGGCGCCTGTCTGGGATCGATCCAGCCCTGCACGCCGACGCGCAGGCGGTCGCCGTCCACGCGCAGGCGCAGGTCGATCTTCGGCAACGTCGCCTCCACGCCCAGTTCCGGCGCGTGCACCGCCAGCCGGCCGTCGATGACCTGCAGCTCGCCCAGGCCCTGCAGCGCGTCCAGCGGATCGCCGCCCTGCCCGGTGCTCGGCAGGCCCTGCACCGACCAGCTGCCGTCGGCGCCGCGCAGCAGGGTCAGCGCCAGCCCGCGCAGGCGCAGCTCGGTGAACGAGCGGCCCGGCAGCAGGCCGGCGTACATCGACACCAGCACCTCGGCCTGGCCGATGCGCACGCCGTCGCCGGCGCCCACGCGCAGGCCGTCCAGGCGCAACAACGGGCCGCGCCGGGTCCACGCGGTCTCGACCCGGTCGAACCGGATCGGGCGCCCGGCGCGTTCGCTCAGCCAGGCCTGGATCCGCTGCGGATGCCGTTCCACGAACGGCAACGCCTGGCTCAGCGCCCCCACCACCAGCGCCACGCACACCAGCCCGATCGCCACCGCGTAGAACGCGAAACGGCGAGCCAGGCGCAGGCGGCGGCGCAGGGGCGTATGCATCAGGTGCCGGGATTGGGTATTGGGGATTGGGGATTCGCAAAAGCGAGGATGGCGCGCGCGCAGGCCGACCGGTTGCGACCAAAGCGCTCAACCAATCCCCAATCCCCAATCCCCAATCCCAGCCTCACAACAGCACCACGTCGAACTGCTCCTGCAGGTATTGCTCGTCGGCCTGGAAGCGGATGCTCTTGCCGAGGAATTCCTCCAGCTCGGCCACCGCCGAGGATTCCTCGTCGGTAATCCGCGCCACCACCTTGGTCGAGGCGATCACCAGCAGGCGCGCGGCATCGAACTGGCGCACCGCGCGGGTGATCTCGCGGAAGATCTCGTAGGTCACGGTCTCGGCGGTCTTGATCGACCCGCGCCCGCCGCATTCCGGGCAGGGCTCGGACAGTTGCCGCTCCAGGCTCTCGACGGTGCGCTTGCGGGTCATCTCGACCAGGCCCAGCGGCGAGAACTCGTACACCGTGGTCTTGGCGTGGTCGCGCGACAAGGCCTTTTCCAGCGTGCGCAGCACCTGGCGGCGGTGCTCGGCGTCGTCCATGTCGATGAAGTCGATGATGATGATGCCGCCCAGGTTGCGCAGCCGCAGCTGCCGCGCCACCGCCTGCGCCGCCTCCAGGTTGGTGCGGAACACCGTTTCCTCGAGGTTGCGCTGGCCCAGGAACGAGCCGGTGTTGACGTCGATGGTGGTCATCGCCTCGGTCTGGTCGATGACCAGGTAGCCGCCGGATTTCAGCGGCACCTGCTTGTCCAGCGCGCGCGCGATCTCGTCCTCCACGCCGTACAGGTCGAAGATCGGGCGGTCGCCGGTGTACAGCTCCAGGCGCTCGGCCAGCACCGGCATGTACTTGGCGACGAACGCCTGCAGCCGTTCGAAGGTCTCGTGCGAATCGACCTTGACCTTCTCCACGTCCTTGCGGATCAGGTCGCGCACCGCGCGCAGCGGCAGGCTCAGGTCTTCGTAGATGATGCTGGCCGGGGCGCCATCGCGGCCGCGCCGTTCGACCACGTTCCACACCCGCGACAGGTAGGCGATGTCCTCGGCCAGCGCCTCGGCCGGCTGGCCCTCGGCATTGGTGCGGATGATGTAGCCGTAACCGCCGTGGCTGGCGGCCAGGTCGGCGACCAGGGTCTTCAGCCGCAACCGCTCGGCCTCGTCCTCGATCCGCGCCGACACCCCGATCACCCGCGACTGCGGCAGCAGCACCAGGTAGCGCGAGGGAATGCTGATCTGCGTGGTCAGCCGCGCGCCCTTGCTGCCGATCGGGTCCTTGACCACCTGCACCACGATGTCCTGGCCGTCGCGCAGCAGTTCCACGATCGGCACTCCCGCCGCCGCCGGCAGCGGCGGCGCCTCGTCGGTGTCGCCGTTGGCCACCGGCGCCGGCCGCACCACGTCGTTGGCGTGCAGGAACGCCGCGCGTTCCAGCCCGACCTCGACGAACGCCGCCTGCATGCCCGGCATGACCCGCTGCACCCGGCCCTTGTAGATGTTGCCCACCACCCCGCGGCGCCAGCCGCGCTCGATGTGCAGTTCCTGCAGCATGCCGTTCTCGATGACGGCCACCCGGGTCTCGCGCGGTGTGACGTTGACCAGGATCTCTTGCGACATCAAAGCACTCCGAAGGCGCGCAGCAGTTGGGAAGTTTGGTGCAGGGGCAGGCCCATCACCCCGGAATAACTGCCGTCCAGGCGGCTGACGAAGCGCTCGGCGCCGCCCTGGATCGCATAGGCGCCGGCGCGCCCCATCGGTTCGCCGCTGGCCACGTAGTCGGCGATGTCCTGCGCCGACAAGTCTGCGAAGGTCACCGCCGTCGGCACCAGCACCAGCTCCTCGCGGCCGGCGGCGACCAGCGCCACCGCGGTCATCGCCTGGTGGGTGCGCCCGGACAGGGCCGCGAGCATCGCCGCGGCGTCCTCGGCGCCGGCCGGCTTGCCGAACACGCGGTCGTCCAGCACCACCTCGGTGTCGGCGCCGAGCACCACCGCATCCGCCGCACCGGTCAGCTGCGCCAGGCCGGCGCGGGCCTTGTCCAAGGCCACGCGGCGCACATAGGCTTGCGCCGATTCGTCGGCCGCGCGCACTTCCGGCACCTCCAGATCGAGGATCCGGAACGGCACGCCAAGGCGCGTCAGCAGTTCGTTTCTGCGGGGGGAACGGGAAGCGAGATACAGCATGGCGGAAGGATAACCCGGCCGGCCTGACTGAACGATCGCTAATTCCGCAGGCGCAGCCTCGACCCCGCTGCGAATCACGACGCGTTCATCGTCGCGGCAACACCCTCGCCCCACCTTCATGGAGAACATCCGATGCGCGCACTATCCGTCCGTCCGCTGCTGCTGGCCCTGACCCTCGCCCTAGGAGGCACGATGACCGCCCATGCCCAAACCGCCGCGCCGGGCTACGCCGTGCCCGCCGACGGCACCCTGCTCAACATCGCCGCCCAGGCCGAGGCCAAGCACGCGCCGGACGTGGCCACGCTGTCGGCCGGCGTGGTCACCCAGGCCAGCGACAGCGCCGCGGCGATGCGCCAGAACGCCGAGCAGATGACCAAGGTGCTGGCCGCGGTGCGCGCCGCCGGCATCGCCGACAAGGACGTGCAGACCAGCGGGATCAATCTCAGCCCGCAGTACAAATACGTCGACAACCAGGCGCCGCAGGTCACCGGCTACCAGGCCAGCAACTCGGTCAACCTGAAAGTGCGCGACATCGCCAAGCTCGGCAAGGTGCTCGACGCGCTGGCCGCGCAGGGCGCCAACCAGATCAACGGCCCCACCTTCGAGATCGACGATCCGGAACCGCTGTACGACCAGGCCCGGGGCGACGCGCTGAAGAAGGCGCAGGCCCGCGCGCAGACCTACGCCAAGGCGCTGGGCCTGCGCGTGCGCCGCATCGTCAGCATTTCCGAAGGCAGCGGCGGCGGCGTGCGGCCGATGCCGATGATGCGCACGATGGCGATGAAGGCGGAGATGGACAGCACGCCGGTGGCGACCGGCGAGAGCAGCGTCTCGGTCAACCTGGACGTGGTGTTCGAACTGGGCAAGTAAGCCCGGCCGCTGCCGAGCTTGCGACGATGGCGCCTGCGGGCGCCATCGTCGTTTCTGCGCCATGCGCTTGCCGTGGCGCGGCGCTGCGTGGGCGCAGATGTCGCCGCTTGCCATGGCGGCGGCAACGGGTGCAATGTCGAAGACGCGGGCGGGTGCCGCATCGACCCCGTCCGCCGCGCTGGCGCGTTTGGTCGTACCGCAAGTCCACAAGACGCACTCATCATGGAGGTGGATCATGGTTCGCACGCAACTCCCCGCTCCCTCGTTCGGTATCGACCTGTCGCGGATCCTGGCGCTCAGCGCCGCGATCGGCCTGCACCTGTTGGCGATGCTGCTGTTGCTGATCCCGCTCTCGCACGTGGCGCCGCCGCAGGAGCCGGCCAAGGCGCAACCCGCCTGGCAGCAGCCGATCGTGGTCCCGGTCACGCCAACGCCGCCGCAAGCCACGGTGCAGCCGGAGAAGCGGCCCATGACCCAGCCGCGGGTGCCGACCGCCGTGCCGACCCCGACGCCGGTACAGGCGCCGCTGGTGGACAGCAGCACGCTGCCGATGCAGGCCGAGGCCGCCGACCCGGCGCCCGCCGCGGCCGAGCCGAGCGTGCCGCTGGAGCAGCCCAGCGCGCCGGTCGCCGGCATGCAACTGCAGTACCTGCGTGCGCCGGCCCCGCCCTACCCGCGCGAGGCCTTGCGCGACGGCCTGCAGGGCAGCGTGTTGCTGCGCGTGCTGGTCGGCGTCGACGGCCAGCCGCTGGAGGTCAGCATCGCCAAGAGCAGCGGCCACCGGATCCTCGATCAGGCCGCGCGCGAGCAGGTGCTGAAGCGCTGGAAGTTCCATGCTGCATTGCAGCAGGGGACGCCGGTTCAGGCTTACGGGCTGGTGCCGGTGGATTTTTCCCTGGGCCGTTGAGGCGCCTGCCTCCGTCCCGCTGCGGCAGCCGCGGCGGGACAGATACGCGCCCAGGATTCACTGAAATTTCACAATCATTCCAAGTACATGGCACGCGTCCGACCCAGGCAGGTCGGCGCCCTTGCAGTTCTTAGCCGTACAACTCGCGTTTCCAGTTAGGAGAGAGACTGTGAACACCCAGAATCAATGGCGTGCGACCCGCCGCCTTGTGCTATGCGCATGCGTGGCCAGCGCCCTTGCGGCCACCGCGGCAGTCCCGGCGGCCCTCGCCCAAGAAGCGGCGACCAACCTCGACCGCATCACCGTCACCGGCTCCAACATCCCCCGCACCAATACCGAAACGCCCTCCCCGGTCCAGGTGGTCACCCGCCAGGAAATCGACCGCACCGGCAAGAGCACGGTGGCCGAATACCTGCAGACGCTGACCTCCGATGGCGCCGGCTCGATTCCCAAGAGCTTCGGCAACGGCTTCGCCGGCGGCGGCGCCGGCATCTCGCTGCGCGGCCTCGGCGCCGGCTCCACCCTGGTGCTGTTGAACGGCCGGCGCATGGCCACCTACGGCCTGGCCGACGACGGCCAGAAGGTGTTCACCGACCTGAGCACCATCCCGCTGGACGCGGTCGAGCGCATCGACATCCTCAAGGATGGCGCCTCGGCGATCTACGGTTCCGACGCGATCGCCGGCGTGGTCAACATCATCCTGCGCAGCGATTTCGAAGGCGCGATCCTGCGCGGCTCCTACGGCATGTCCGGCGACAGCGACGGCAACGCGCGCAAGGCGACCCTGACCGCCGGCACCGGCAACTTCGCCAGCGACGGCTGGAACGCGTTCCTCAGCCTGGACGTGGGCAAGACCGACGCGATCAAGATCGGCGACCGCAAGGACCGCAAGTGGATCGGCACCGGCGACATCCGCCGTTACGGCTACGACGCCGCCGACGTGCAGTTCATCACCGGCGCCTATCTCAGCGGCGGCACCGCCGGCGGCGCCGGGCCGAACGGCTCGGTGTTCAACAACGATGCCACGCCGCATCTGGTGGCCCTGCCCGGTTGCGCCAGCGTCAGCACCATCCCCGGCCAGACCGACGCCACCGCCCAGGCCCAGGGCTGCCTGGGCAATGCGGTCCAGCAGTACCGCGACCTGAGCCCGGAGGAGGAATACGTCAACGTGTTCGGCCGCGCCAGCTTCGCCTTCGGCGAGGGCGGCGAGATCTATACCGAGATCGGCTACTCGAAGAAGGAAACCGTGTTCTCCAACACCCCGTCGGCCGTATCCGGCGGCTGGGGCTATCCCGGCGGCCCGGTCAACGCCAACAGCGGCGCCGGCGCCACCGTGCTCTACGCCGGCCATCCCGACAATCCCCTGCCCTATGCCGCGCGCCTGCGCTACAGCGCCTGGGACGTGGGCCCGCGGGTGACCGACAACACCAACGAGTTCAACCGCTTCCTGGCCGGGGTCAAGGGCAACTGGGGCGAGTGGAGCTACGACACCGCCTACCTGCATTCGGGCACCGACCTGGTCAACAAGCGCACCGGCTTCCTGCGCTACAGCGCCGTGCAGTGCGTGCTCGGCAATCCCGCCTGCCCCGCCGGCACCTGGCGCATCGGCGACGATGCCGGGCTGAACTCGCAGGCGCTGTACGACTACATCTCGCCGACCATCAGCGCGCGCGCCAAGTCCAGCCTGGACATGTTCAATTTCACCGTCTCGCGCAGCCTGGCCGACCTGCAAGGCGGCCCGCTGGGCCTGGCGATGGGCACCGAATGGCGCCGCACCAGCAACAGCCTGACCCCGCAGACCTATACCGACGTGGGCGACATCATCGGCCTGGGCTACTCGGCCTACGACGGCACCCAGAACGTCTATGCCGCCTACGCCGAACTGTCGGCGCCGGTGCTGGAGCAATTGGAGCTGTCGGCCGCGGTGCGCTACGACAAGTACGAGAGCGGCGACAGCAAGGCCACGCCGAAGCTGGGCGTGAAGTGGACTCCGGCCGATTGGATTGCGCTGCGCGCCAGCTACGCCGAAGGCTTCCGCGCGCCGAACCCGGCCGAGAACGGCGACGGCGGCCTGGCGGCGTTCTCCAATGCCGTGGATCCGGTGCGGTGCGCGATCGATCCGGCCAACGAGTGCACCGCGCGCTCGGTGGCGATCATCACCCGCCCCAATGCCGCGCTGACCCCGGAAGAGTCCAAGAGCTACTCGGTGGGCTTCGTGCTGCAGCCCACCGCCAGCACCTCGCTGACCGTGGACGCATGGGAGATCAAGCGCACCAACGAGATCGCCCAGGGCAACACGCGCGACGCGATCCTCGCCGGCGATGTATTGCGCGACAGCAACGACATCGGCGGCGTGGCCAATAGCGGCACCATCCTGGCGGTCAACACCGACTACGTGAACGCCAATTCCTCGCGCGTGCGCGGCATCGACACCGACATCCGCCAGACCTTCGCCATCGGCCCGGGGCAGCTGGAGCTGGACGCGCAATGGAGCCACCTGCTCAAGTTCGAGCGCACCGAAGGCGACACCACCTACGACTACGTCGGCACCCACGGCAACTGCGACGTGACCAACTGCATCGGCACCCCGCAGGACCGGATCAACGTCGGCGGCACCTGGAAGCAGGACGCCTGGAGCGTCAGCGGCGTGATCAACTACATCTCCAGCATCGACAACAAGGACAGCCGCGGCGGCGACTACCTGGCGTTCCATGCCGACGGCAGCCCGGTCGAGAAGATTGCCTCGTTCACCACCTTCGATCTGTCGGGTCGCTGGAACATCACCGATGCGTTGGAACTGAATGCTTCGGTGCAGAACGTATTCGACCGCATCGCGCCGCTGGATCCGTCCACCTACGGCGCGGTCAACTACAACCCGCTGCACTACAGCGGCGCGGTCGGCCGCTACTTCACGCTGGGCGCGAAGTACACGTTCAACTGATCGGACGCGTTGCGCTACACGAAGAGGCCCGGGTTCGCGCCCGGGCTTCTTCGTTTGCCGATGCTGCAGGCCGCATGGCGATTTCGCTGCGGCGAAGCGCGGCCGGCGCAGCGTACACGCGCCGGGCGAATCAGGCGACTCCGACGCTCACGCGCGATGGTAGGGATGGTTGGCCAGCATCGCCGCAGCGCGGTACAGCTGTTCGGCCACCACCAGCCGCACCAGCATGTGCGGCAGGGTCAGCGGGCCCAGCGACCAGGATTCGTTGGCCACCGCCAGCACCTCGGGCGAATGGCCTTCGGGGCCGCCGATCAGCAGCGCCAGGTCGCGGCCCTGGCCGCGCCAGTGCTCCATGCGCTGCGCCAGCTGTTCGGAACTGTGCTGCTTGCCGGGCACGTCCAGCGCCACCACCAACGCGTTCTTCGGCAGCGCCGCAAGCACGCGGCGGCCTTCGTCCTCGATCGCGCGCTGCGCATCGCGGCCCTTGCCGCGCAGCCCGGGTTCGATCTCGACCAGCTCCAGCGGCAGCCAGTGCGACAGGCGCTTGCGGTATTCGGCGAAGCCCTGCGCGACCCAGGCGGGCGCGCGTTCGCCGGTGGCGATGAGCCGCGCCTTCATCGGTACGACCGCCGCGCGCGTCTCACCAGCGCTCCTGGGCGAACACCACGTCGAACATGCCGTCCTCGATCTGTCGCTCGATCGCGCGCGCCCGCTCCAGCTTGAGCCAGTGCTTGAGCGTGTCCGGCTGCCGCACCGCCGCGCGGTCTTCGGCGCATTGCCGGATCTCGTCCTGCAGCTGGCGCTTGAACTGCGCCAGCAACACGTCCAGGCGCTGCGGCTGCGGACGACGCTCTTCGTACAGGCCATAACGTCCCATGAAGTCGTCGACGATCTGCGCCAGCTCCTGCTCGACCTGCTTCAGTTGCGTGGCGAACATGCTGTTGTAATCGCGAATCCGCTCCTCGGCCATCGCCGCGATGGCGGCCTGGTCCAGCTGGCCGATCTCCAGCTGCAGTTCCAGCAGGGTCAGCAGGTCGTCGTCGCGATAGGCCTGGTTGAGCCGCTGCATCAACGCGGTCTTGCGTTCGCGCTGCTGCGGATCGGGCTCGCGGTCCGGATGCAGGGCCGCGACCAGGTTGCGGTACAGCGCGCGTCGCGCCTGTTGCGGATCGGCGAGGCTCTCGGCGGTCTTGCCGGCACCTGCACGGCGACGCTTCGCGCGTTGCTGCGCGCGCCCGGCCGCGTGCGCCTGCTGCGCCTGCAGCCGCTCCTGCACCTGCGCGTACAGCGCCTCGGGCGACTGCACGTGCCGCAGCTCGTCCTCGGTCAGGCCGAACTCCTCGCCGATCAGCGATGTCAGCACCGCCTCGGACTCGGCCAGTCCCTGGTCAAAGCCAATCGGGCTGTGGCGGTCGTAGATGCGCTTGAGCGCGTCGTCGCCGCCGTCCTGGAGCAGCAGCGCAGCCAGTTCGCAAATCGTCTCGGACAGATCGGCGCGATCGCGCTTGCTCAGCTTGTACGCGGCATGCGCGGCATCCAGTTCCCGCAGCAGTTGCGCCTGCGCCGCGTCGCGCGCCTGCAGCAGCGGCTCGACCTGCTCGTGGAACCGCCGTTCCCAGCGCGGCAGCGCCTCGTGCCAGGCGCGCAATTGCACGCGCGTGCGCTCGAGGCGTTCGATCAGCGCGCCGAAGCGCTTGCGCGCGGGAGTCGCGCGCGACTGCACGACTTCGCCGACCCCGACGCTCACGCGCACCGGCGCCGCATCGCCGCCGGCGCCGCGCGCGGCGTCGCGCCGCTTAGGCATCGCGTGCCGGTTCGTCGTCGTCGCTCGGCGGCTGGTCGCCGACCGTCCACAGCCGCTCCAGCGCATAGAACTCGCGCACCCGCGGCAGCATCACGTGCACCACCACGTCGCCGAGATCGACCAGCACCCACTCGGCCTCGCGCTCGCCTTCCACGCCCAGCGGCATCACGTCCAGCTTCTTGGCGTACTTGATCACCTCGTCGGCGATCGACTTGACGTGGCGGGTAGAGGTACCGGAGACCACGATCATGTAATCGGTGACGCTGGACTTGCCGCGCACGTCGATTTCCACCGCGTCCTTGGCCTTGAGCTCGTCGAGCGCGGTGCGGACATGGGCGAGCAGTGCCGGCAACGACGGCGGCGGATTGGGCAGTTGGGTCTTGATGACGTGGGCTTGACTGGACAAAGGTGCGAACTCGATGGAATAGGCGAATTATAGGGAACTGCGCGAAGACGCGTATTCAGCTAGCGCGCGCGGGGCCGCCGGGGGCGGCCGCATACAGTCCGGCGACGCGGATGTAGTCCGCGACCGCGGCCGGCACCAGCGCCGCCCAGTCGTCGCCGGCGGCGATGCGCTCGCGCACCTGGCTGGCCGATTCGCTGCGCAGCGGCTGCCGCAGGCACCACAGCAGGCCGCCCGGCGCACCGGCCAGCGCCTGCGGCGACGCCGCCCAGCGCCCGGCCACCGCCTGCGCCAGTTCGGCCGGCAAGGCGCGTTCCCAGCCGCTGCCGGCACGGTCGGCGACGACCAGATGCGCCGCGTCGAGCAGGCTGCGCCAGTCGCGCCAGCCGTTGAAGCCGACGAAGCTGTCGGCGCCGATCAGCAGCGCCAGCGGCGCCTCGGCGCCGAGTTCGGCGCGCAGTTCGCGCACCGTGTCGATGCTGTACGAAGCCACGCCCGGCCGCGCCAGCGCGCGCTGCAGTTCGTGCCGGTCGAGCAGCAGCCCGGGTTCGCCGTCGATCGCCAGCGCCAGCATCGCGCAGCGCTGCCGGGCATCGGCGCCCGGCGCCTGGCGATGCGGCGGATCGGCGGCCGGCATCAGCCGCACCGGCACCCCGAACGCATCGCACGCCGCCCGCGCGATCGCCAGGTGGCCGTTGTGGATCGGGTCGAAGGTACCGCCGTAGATCAGGGTGAGCGGCCGGGATTGGGGATTGGGGATTGGGGATTCGTCAGCAGCGCTAGCACCCACCGTCCTCGCAGCGCCGCCGTTGCCAATCCCCAATCCCAACTCCCGAATCCCAGCCGTCATACCACCAACAACCGCACCGCCCGCGCCTCGGCGATGGCCAGCAGCAGGCGTTCCAGGGCGATCCAGGCGTCGCCGTCGGCGCGGCCCTTGGCGATGCGGTCGATGCGTCCGGCTTCGGCGGCGAAGCGTTCCCAGCGCCGCGTCTCGGCATGCCGCTGCAGCGCGCGCTTGAACGGCGCCTGGCGCGATTCCCAGATGCCCTGCCCCTTCATCTCCGCGGCCAGGTTGCCGCCGGCCGCCTGCACCTTGGCCAGCGCCGCGGTACGCAGCAGTTCCTTGATCAGGATCGGCAGCAAGGCCGCCACCGCTTCGCCCTCGGCGCGCAGGCCGGCGAGCATGCGCCCGACCACCGGCGCCTGCCCGGCCAGGGTGGCCTCGGCCAGGCGGAACACGTCGTAGCGCGCGGCATCGGCGACCAGCGATTCCATCGCCGCCACGTCCAGGCTCTGCCCGTCGGCCAGCAACGCCAGCTTGTCGATCTCCTGCGCGGCGGCCAGCAGGTTGCCTTCGACGCGCTCGGCCAGGCGCTGCACCGCGCCGGCATCGGCGCGCAGGCCCTTGCTGCGCAGGCGGCGTTCGATCCAGTCGCCCAGTTCGTGCGGCTTGATCGCCCAGGCCACGGCGATGACGCCGAGCCGGCCGACCGCGTCGGCCCACTTGCCCTGGTGCGCCTTGCTCCATTCGTTGCAGGTGATCAGCAGCACCACGTCCGGCGGCGGATCGGCGCAGAACGCGCTGATCACCTCGCCGCCTTCCTTGCCGGGCTTGCCGCTGGGCAGGCGCAGTTCGATCAGCCGGCGCGGGCTGAACAGGCTCGGCGCGTTGAAGCTGGAATACAGCTGGCTCCAGTCGAAATCGCGGCCGTCGGCGTCGAACACTTCGCGTTCGCCGATGCCTTCGGCGCGCGCACGCGCACGCACCGCGTCGGCGGCCTCGAGCACGCGCAGGATTTCCGGGCCGGCGATCAGATAGACCGGATGCAGCGGCTGCGCGGCCGGCTGGGTGACGAGTTGTTCGGGACGCAATTCCATGGCGGCACCTAGGGCCTGTCGCTGCGCGCCGCCAGCGGATCGCCGCAGACGGGCGAGCGACGGGCGGCGGGCGCTGGCCGACGGATCAAGGCTGCGGCGAGGTCGCCGGCGGCGTGCCGGCGTCCGGCTTGCCTTCGACCGGGGTGCCGGTGGCCGCGGGCGGCGCCTGGTTGACGTTCTTGCCGTCGCGCACCTCGGCGCGCACCACGCTGTCGATCCGGCGCAGCATCGAGGCCGACATCTCGCGGCGCAATTCGTCGGCGAGGATCTCGCGCTCGGTGGTGGTACCGGTGGCGTCGGTCGGCGGCGACACGTAGTCGCGCGACAGCTCGATCACCTGCTGCGGCACCAGCACGCTGCCGTCGGCACGGCGGAACACGAAGATCGCCGCGTAGCGCAGGCTGTATTCCTGGGCGCGGCCTTCGGCGTCGAGCGCGATCGGCAGGTCGCCCCAGCGCTCGGACAGCACTTCCAGGCGCGCCACGCCGGTGTTGACCTCTTTCGGCGCGATCTCCGCACCGGCGGCGCGCAGGCCGCGCTCGAGCAGCTTCACCAGCTCGCTGTACGGCGCCGAGGAGACCACCTTCACCGAGGGCGTGCCGGCCGGCAGGGTCAGCTTGTCGCGCAGATGGAAGCCGCAGGCGGTCAGGGACGTCGCGAGGACGAGGGCGAGCAGGAGTCGGGTCATAGACACAGTCTGGAGGAGCCGGCTGGGCGCGGCAACAGGCGGCTAGCCTGCCGGATGCCGCGTGAACGAGGGTTGAGATGTGCCGAGGCGCGCGCCGGCAGCCGTGCCGCGGCGGCGCGCATGCCCGCGGCGGCGTGGTTCACGCCGCCACCAGGTTCACGATCTTGCCCGGCACGATGATGATCTTGCGGATGCTCAGGCCTTCCAGGAACTTGGCCGTGTTCGGCTCGGCCTGGGCCAGCGCCTCGATCTGCTCGCGCGGGGCGTCGGCCGCGACCTCGATGGTGCCGCGCAGCTTGCCGTTGACCTGCACCGCCAGGGTCAGCGCGTCGCGCACCAGCGCGGCCGGGTCCGGCTGCGGGAACGGCAGGTCTTCCAGCAGCGTCGGCGCATGCCCCAGCGCCTGCCACAGCGCATGGCTGGCATGCGGGGTGATCGGGTTGAGCAGCAGCACCGCCGCTTCCAGCGCTTCCTGGCGCACCGCGCGGCCCTGTTCGCTGGCGTCGTCGAACTTGGCCAGCGCATTGGTCAGTTCCATCACCGCGGCGATGGCGGTGTTGAAGCTGTGGCGGCGGCCATAGTCGTCGGCGACCTTGCCGATGGTCTCGTGGGTCTTGCGCCGCAGCGCCTTGTGTTCGGCGCCCAGCGCGGCCGCGTCCAGCGCCGGGGCGGCGCCGTCGGCGACATGCCTGTGCACCTGCGCCCACAGCCGGCGCAGGAACCGCGCCATGCCGTCCACGCCGGCCTCATTCCACTCCAGCGACTGCTCCGGCGGCGCGGCGAACATCGAGAACAGGCGCACCGTGTCGGCGCCGTACTTGCCGACCATCGCCTGCGGGTCCACGCCGTTGTTCTTGGACTTGGACATCTTTTCGGTACCGCCGATGTGCACCGGCCGGCCGTCGGCGATCAGGCTGGCGCCGACGATGCGGCCGCGCTCGTCGCGCTGCACGTCCACCTCGGCCGGGTTGATCCAGTCCTTGGAACCGTCGCCGTTGTCGCGGTAGTAGGTCTCGGCGATCACCATGCCCTGGGTCAGCAGGTTGGTCGCCGGCTCGTCGCTGTCCACCAGGCGCGCGTCGCGCAGCAGCTTGTGGAAGAAGCGGAAGTACATCAGGTGCAGGATCGCGTGCTCGATGCCGCCGATGTACTGGTCCACCGGCAGCCAGTAGTTGCCGCGCTTGTCGACCATGTCCTTGGCGCCGGGCGAGGTGTAGCGCGCGTAGTACCAGCTCGACTCCATGAAGGTGTCGAAGGTGTCGGTCTCGCGCTCGGCCGCCGCGCCGCACTGCGGGCAGGTGGTCTTGCGCCATTCCGGATCGGTCTTCAGCGGCGAACCGGTGCCGCTCAGCGCCACGTTCTCCGGCAGCAGCACCGGCAACTGGTCTTCCGGCACCGGCACCGCGCCGCAGCTGGCGCAGTAGATCACCGGGATCGGGCAGCCCCAGTAGCGCTGGCGGCTGACGCCCCAGTCGCGTAGGCGGTAGTTGATGCGGCGCTGGCCCTGGCCCTTGCGCTCGAAGCGCTCGGCCAGCGCTTCGAACGCGCCCTGGTAGTCCAGGCCGTCGAACTCGGCCGAGTTGACCAGTTCGAACTCGCGGGTCTTGTCGGTGTACCAGTCGCGCCAGACGTTCGGCTCCCAGGTGCGCTCCTCGTCGTTCTTCGGCGCCTTCAGCGCGATCACCTGGCGGATCGGCAGCGCGTACTTGTTGGCGAACTCGAAATCGCGCTGGTCGTGGCCGGGCACCGCCATCACCGCGCCGGTGCCGTAGCCCATCAGCACGAAGTTGGCGACCCACACCGGGACCTGTTCGCCGCTGATCGGGTGCACCGCCACCAGGCCGGTGTCCATGCCGCGCTTTTCCTGGGTCTCCAGTTCGGCCTCGGATACGCCGCCCTGCTTCAGCTCGGCCAGCAACGCGGCCAGCTGCGGATTGGACTTGGCCGCATGCAACGCCAGCGGATGCTCGCTGGCGATGGAGACGAAGGTCACCCCCATCAGCGTGTCCGGGCGCGTGGTGAACACGCGCAGCGGATCCAGCGCCGCGCCGTCGGCGTCGCGCACCTCGAACTGGATCTCCAGGCCTTCGGAACGGCCGATCCAGTTGCGCTGCATGGTCTTGACCGACTCCGGCCAGCCCGGCAGCTGGTCCAGGCCGTCCAGCAGCTCCTGCGCGTAGTCGGTGATGCGCAGGAACCACTGCGGGATCTCGCGCTTCTCCACCAGCGCGCCGGAGCGCCAGCCGCGGCCGTCGATGACCTGCTCGTTGGCCAGCACGGTCTGGTCGACCGGGTCCCAGTTCACCACCGCGTTGCGGCGATAGGCCAGGCCCTTGCGCATCAGCCGGGTGAACATGCGCTGCTCGTGCACGTAGTACTCGGGCCGGCAGGTGGCGAACTCGCGCGACCAGTCGATCGCGTAGCCCAGCGACTTGAGCTGGCTGCGCATGTGCTCGATGTTGGCGTAGGTCCACTTCGCCGGCGCGGTCTTGTTCTTGATCGCGGCGTTCTCGGCCGGCAGGCCGAACGCGTCCCAGCCCATCGGCTGCAGCACGTTCTTGCCGTTCATGCGCTGGTAGCGGCTGATCACGTCGCCGATGGTGTAGTTGCGCACGTGGCCCATGTGCAGCGCACCGGACGGGTACGGCAGCATCGACAGGCAGTAGAACTTGGGCTTGTCGGAGGTCTCGTTGACCTCGAAGGCGCGGGTGGCGTCCCAGAACTGCTGGGCGGACGATTCGACCTGCTGCGGGTCGTAGGCGGTGGGCTCGACGGCGGACATGGAAACGGGCAAGGGCCAGGCGGCAACAAAGCAGGCAAGGGTACCGCAGCGCAGCAGGCGGCTCCAATCGTGGCGACGGGCGGTGCCTGCCGGCGCCCGGTCCGGGGCGCCGCGCACGCATCGCCGCCAGCGCGGCGGATACCGGGAAAACCCCGCTCGCCGCGCTGCTCTGTGCGGCGGAAGGACCGCGCAACGGCCTTGCGCCGGACAGGTTCGATGCGCGGCGGGACGGCGCCGATTGCGCGGCGCCGGCCGGGTCAGCCGCCGCGCGGCAGCCGCTGCGGCCCGGGCCGGCAGGCCAGCAGCGCCAGCCAGGCCCACCACAGCGCGAACACCAGCCGCTGCGCCAGCGCCGCCGACAGCAGCGCATCCAGCGCGAACGCGCCGAGCGCGGCCAGCAGGGCCACCGCCAGCGCGGTCCGCGCCCAGCCGCGCGCGCCGGGCTGGCGCCAGGCACCGACGGCCAGCAGGCTGGCCGCCGCCACCAGCGCCACCACCCACAGCAGCCAGGCGCTGGCGTGCAGCTGGGTGGCGCGCGACTCCAGGTCGGCCGGGTCCAGCGGCAGCAGGCCCATGCCGGCAAAGGCCAGCCCGGCCAGCAGCAGCAACTGGCCGCCGACGCGCAGCGACCAGGGCGCGCCACGGCCGCTACGCTGCAGCAGGCGCAGCGCCAGTGCCACCGCCAGCGCGCCGGGCAGCACGAAGGCCAACAGGTCGAAGGCCCAGGCATGGGCGATCCCGCTGGCACCGAGCAGCGCGACCGGATGCGACCACGGCAGGTAGCCCGGCAGGGCCAGGCCGAAGCCCACCACCGCGGCCACGGCGACCAGCGCCAGCAACGGCCCTGCATAGCGCAGCGCCTGATCGTATCGGTTCGCCATCGTGTCTCCGGGCACCTGCGCCGCCACGCCACCGCGGCGCGGCAAACACCCATTGTCGCCGCTGCGGCGGCGGCTGGCACCCTGCGCGCCCGGCACGATCGCGATCGCCGCGGCGACGGCGCGCAAGGCCCGTCGCCGGCCCGCGCACCCTTGCATCAGCGCCGGTCTGTCACCATAGAACCCATCATTCTTCGCCAGCCACGATGCCCCCATGTCCGACATGCCCCACGTTTTCGACGCCAAGACCGAGACCTTCGAAGCGGAAGTGCTGCAGAAATCGCTGCAGACCCCCGTGCTGGTGGACTTCTGGGCGACCTGGTGCGGCCCGTGCAAGACCCTGAGCCCGATCCTGGAGAAGCTGGCCGCCGAGTACCACGGCGCGTTCGTGCTGGCCAAGGTCGATGTGGACCAGGAGCAGCAGATCGCCGCCGCGTTCCAGATCCGCTCGGTGCCGACCGTGTTCCTGGTCAAGGACGGGCAACTGGTCGACGGCTTCCCCGGCGCCATGCCCGAAGGCCAGCTGCGCGAGTTCCTGACCCAGCACGGCATCGCGCCGCTGCCGGCGCCGGCCGAGGCCCAGGACGACGCGCCCGCGGCGCCGCTGGACCCGCAGGCCGAGGTGCTGCGCCTGCGCGAGGCGGTGGCCGCCGAGCCGGACAAGGACGAACTGAAGCTGGACCTGGCGCTGGCGCTGGTGAAGACCGGGGCGGCCGGCGAAGCCGAGGCGCTGATCGATGCGCTGCCGGCCAACCTGGCCACCGACGAGCGCGCGGTGCGCGCGCGGGCGCGGCTGGGCTTCGTCGGCGCGCTGCAGTCGGCGCCGCCGCTGGAAGCGCTGCAGGCCGCGGTCGCGCAGGACCCGGCCGACCTGAAGTCGCGCTACCTGCTCGGTGTGCAGCGCCTGGTCGCCGGCGAGGACGAAGCGGCGCTGGAGCAGTTCCTGGAAATGCTGCGGCAGGACCGCGGCTTCGAGGACGGCCTGCCGAAGAAGTCGCTGATCAACGCGTTCCGGGTAATCGAGGACGAGGACCTGGTCGGCCGCTACCGGCGCAAGATGTCCGCGCTGCTGTTCTGAGCCGCACGCGCAAGGCGGAACACGGCCGTGCCTGCGCCAGGCCGGCCGTTGCGTGAGCTCGTGGCGTTGCAACGCCAACGCCCGCCGCCCAAGCCCACCATACCCATGCGAATGGTAAGCTCGCCCTCCCCTAGCGCTGCCTCCCGTCCGCAATGAAAGCCTCCCTGTTCCGCCTGGGCCTGAACCTGTGGCCGCCGTTCCTGTTCGCCGGCATCCACCTGGTGGAGCTGAGCCCGGACTACCGCTACGCGCGGGTCGAACTGCGCATGCGGCCGTGGAACCGCAACTACGTCGGCACCCATTTCGGCGGCAGCCTGTTCGCGATGACCGATCCGTTCTGGATGCTGCTGGCGATGCAGAACCTGGGCCGCGACTACTACGTCTGGGACAAGGCCGGCAGCATCGAGTTCGTGCGCCCGGGGCGCGGCACGGTGACCGCGCAGTTCCGCCTCGACGACGCGCTGCTGGACGAACTGCGCGCCGCCACCGCCGGCGGCGACAAATACCTGCGCTGGTTCGACAACGAGATCCTCGACGCGCAGGGCGAGGTGGTGGCGCGCACGCGCAAGCAGCTGTACGTCAAGCGCAAGCCGGCGCGCTAGCCATTCGGCGCCGGTGGCGAGGGTGCCGGCGCATCAGGGCCGCAGCCGGCTGCCCGGCAACGGCAGGCGCAGCGCATCGCCTTCGCCGTCGGCATACAGCGCCACCTGCACGCCCTGCCCGTCGGCTGTCGCCTGCAGCGGCCGCCGCTGCCCGCGCAGATCGGCCGGCAGCGCGGCCAGGCTCTGCGTGCCGGGATGCGCGCGCAACCACAGCAGGGCCGAGGTCAGCCGCATCGCTGCCGCGGCATCCTGCAACGACGCCTGGTAGCGCGCGAAGTCGGGCGGCGGCATCCGCGCCATCGCGCAACCCAGGGCATTGGCGACGCAGCCCATCGACAGCGCGGCCACCGGTGCCGACACCTGGGCCGCGGCCGGCGGCCGGTCCGCGTCCAGCGTGGCGCGCGCATCGGCGGCGCAGGCGCGGGTGAACAGCGGCGCCTGCATGGCCTTGCTGCGCTCGGCGTCGAACGCCAACGGGACCAGCGCCGATTCGTACCAGCGACGCTGCGCGGCGTGGCGGTCGCTGGCGAGTTCGTCGAATGCCGCGAACGTCCACTGCGCTTCGCCACGCAGCGGCCCGCACAGGCTCACCGCATCGGTCTGCAGTGGCGCGAACGCTTGCGCGCACTGCGCAGGCAGCGCCTGCTGCGGCGGCAACTCGGCGAGCATGTCGGCGAACAGGCGCGCGTTGCCGCGCAGCATCGCCGCGCCGATCACCGAGGTGATCAGGTTGTCGCCGCTGCTCAGCAGCGCCCGCGCCACCCCGGCATCGTTGCACACGCCCAGCAGCGCTGGTTCGGTGCGACCATCCACGAACTCCAGCGCGTGCTGGGTCAGCGGGATCTGCAACAGCGAAAAGGCCGGCAGCTGGAGGTCGGTGCTGCCGGTGAAAGGACTGCGGTACGCCGATGCGTCGGACGCGGCCGGCATCGCCGCCAGCAACGGCGCCTGGGTCGCAAGGGCCGCGGCATAGGCTGGACGCGCCGCGCGCACGTTCTTCAGGCAATCGTCGCCGCGCCAACGGCATCGCGGCGGGCTGGCCGCCGGCCAGTCGGGAACGCGCGGATAGCGGCTGGCGACGCTATGGAAGGCGACGCCGGCAGGCCATGCCCTGAAGCGCCGCGCGTCCTCGTCGAGCAGGGCTTGCCGCTGGGCCGAGGGCACGGCGTAGGGCAATAGCCACAGGTCCGCGAACAGGTTCGGCCCCCGCAGCGGCGGCGGCGGCTGCCGCAACTGCGCCAGCGCGGCGCGCTGCTCCACCGGCACCGGCCACAGCCGCGACGCCAGATACAACGCCGCGCCCAGCAGCAGCAGCGCGCCGACCGCGTACCCCAGCCACTTGCCGATCCTCGCCACGCCGCTTCCCCAATCGCGCCTGCACGAAGTGCGCCATCTTAGCCGCCGGGCGCAGCGGCAGGCGCGGCGCGCCGCTACACTAGGCGGATGTCGCCCGATACCCCCGCTCCGCACCCCCGCCCGTCCCTGCAACGGCTGTTCTTCACCGGCCTGCTGACCCTGCTGCCGATCTGGCTGACCTGGGTCGTGGTCAAGTTCGTGTTCGTGCTGCTGTCGGGCATCAGCAGCCCGTGGGTGGTGCCGCTGTCGGCGCGCATCGCCGCCTCGTTCCCGCGCGAGATGGGCTGGGTCACCGCGCTGTGGGTGCAGAACACCATCGCCCTGATCGCCACCCTGGCGGTGATCCTGCTGGTCGGCATCCTCAGCCGGCGCATGATCGGCCAGCGCCTGCTGCGCTGGTTCGAGGCCGTGATGCGCCGCATTCCGCTGGCCAGCGTGGTCTACGACAGCGTGCGCAAGCTGGTGGACATCCTGCAGACCCAGCCCGGCAGCACCCAGCGCGTGGTGCTGATCGACTTCCCGCATCGCGACATGAAGTCGGTGGGCCTGGTGACCCGGGTGATCAAGGAACAGGGCAGCGGCCGCGAGCTGGCCGCGGTATACGTACCGACCACGCCGAACCCGACCTCCGGCTATCTGGAGATCGTGCCGGTGGAGCTGCTGACCCCGACCGACTGGAGCGTGGACCAGGCGATGAGCTTCATCATCTCCGGCGGCGCGGTGGCGCCGGACAGCGTGCCGTTCACCCGCACCATGGACCGCTGAGGAAAGACGAATGCGCAACGGCACGCTCGACGACCGCGCCGTCCGCCTGTTCATCGGCCTGGCCGCGTTCTTCTGCGTCAATGCCGCGCTCGCCGAGTTCATTGGGGTCAAGATCTTCGCCCTGGAAGACACCCTGGGCATCGCGCCGCTGAACTGGAACCTGTTCGGCCAGACCGGCTCGATGAACTTCACCGCCGGCACCTTGCTGTGGCCGCTGGTGTTCATCCTCACCGACACCATCAACGAGTTCTTCGGCCGCCGCGGGGTGCGCTTCATCTCCTGGCTGGCGGTGGCGCTGATCGGCTATGGCTTCCTGTTCGCGTTCGCGGCGATCGCGCTGGCGCCGGCCGGGTTCTGGGTCGGCGCGGCGCAGAACCAGGGCGTGCCGGACTACCAGGCCGCGTTCGCGGCGGTATTCGGCCAGGGCCTGTGGACCATCGCCGGCTCGCTGGTCGCGTTCCTGGCCGGGCAGCTGATCGACGTGGCGGTGTTCCACCGCATCCGCAACGTCACCGGCGAAAAACACGTTTGGCTGCGCGCCACCGGCTCCACCGCGGTGTCGCAGCTGATCGACAGCTTCGTGGTCATCTACATCGCCTTCGTGCTCGGCCCGCAGCACTGGTCGATCCCGCTGTTCCTGGCGGTGAGCACGCTCAATTACATCTGCAAGATGCTGCTGGCGGTGCTGCTGATCCCGCTGCTGTACCTGATGCGGCGGCTGATCACTGACTACCTGAGCCCCGAGCGCGCCGAGCAGTTGCGCGAGGAAGCCGCGGCCGACTGAGTGCGCGGATCGGCCGCGCCGCTGCGGCGACGCGTGGGATCCACGCGCTCCGATGCATCCCGTATCCGCAAGGCCGGCGCGCCCGGCTTCACGCCGCTGCACGGCCGGCGCAAACGCCGGAGACAACCGCCCGGCCTGGGTCGCGCGCGCCGCGCGCATCCGCCGAACCGGCCGCCCAGGTCCTGCACCTTGCCGGTTTTTTCCTGACCGCGCGCGCGGCGGTGGGTGGCCTCCACGGTGCGGATCGGGCAAGCTCCCGTGCTCGCTTGTCGTTGGAGCCCGCAATGCCGCCCAGCTTTCCCCGCCTGCTGTCGCTCGCCATCGCCGCCGTCCTGAGCCTGTCGCTGGCCGCACCGGCGGACGCGGCCAAGAAGAAGGCCGTCAAGAAACAGCAGACCACGCAGACCCGCAGCAAGGCCAAGAAGGCGCGGCCGGCGCCGGCACCGGTGGTGCTGACCAAGGCGCAGCAGCTCAACCGCCTGTACGACGACTACTGGGAAGCGTCGCTGAAGCTCAATCCGCTGCAGGCCACGTTCCAGGGCGACAGCCGCTACAACGACCAATTGCCGAACTTCCTGTCCCCTGCCTTCCGCCAGCAATCTCACGACTTCACCGTGCTGTGGCTGGGCAAGGCCGAGGCGATCGGCAAGGACGGGCTGAGCGGGCAGGACCTGCTCAGCTACGAGATCTTCGTCAGCGACGCGCGCAATGCGCTGGAAGCGGAGAAGTACCCGAGCTGGATGCAGCCGGTGAACCAGTTCTACAACGTCGGCAGCATCATGGTGATGCTCGGCTCGGGCACCGGCGCGCAGCCGTTCCACACGGTCAAGGACTACGACAACTGGTCGCGGCGCGCGCTGGGCATTCCCGCGCTGTTCGACCAGGCCATCGCCAACATGCGCGAGGGCATGAAGGCCGGCGTGGTGCAGCCGCGCGCCTTGATGGAAAAAGTGTTGCCGCAGCTGGATGCGATCATCAAGCCGACCGCCGAGGAGAGCCTGTTCTGGGGCCCGGTGCGCAACCTGCCGGCGGACATGCCCGAGGCCGACAAGCAACGCATCGCCGCCGAATACAAGCGCATGATCGAATACCGGATCATGCCGGCCTACCGCGAATTACGCGGTTTCATCGCCACCGAATACCTGCCGGCCACGCGCAGCACCGCCGGCGTCGGCGCGCTCCCCGGCGGCGCGGACTGGTATGCGTACAACGTGCGCCAGAGCACCACCACCGACCTGAGCCCGGCGCAGATCCACCAGATCGGCCTGGACGAGGTCGCGCGCATCCAGGCGCAGATCCAGGTGGTGATGAAGCAGGTGAAGTTCCGCGGCTCGATGCCGAAGTTCTTCAAGTTCATGCAGACCGACAAGCGCTTCACCTTCAAGAGCGAAGACGAGCTGCTGACCTATTACCGCGGCCTGGAATCGCGGGTGGACGCGGCGGTGCCGCGCCTGTTCGCGCTGAAGCCGAAGGCGGCGTTCGAGATCCGCCCGGTGGAACCGTACCGCGCGCAATCGGCCGCCGGCGGCTCGTACATGCGGCCCAGCGAGGACGGCTCGCGCCCGGGCATCTTCTACGTCAACACCTACGACCTGCCCAGCCGCAAGACCTGGGATGCGGAAGACCTGTACCTGCACGAAGCCATCCCCGGCCATCACTTCCAGCTCGGCCTGCAGCAGGAGCTGAGCAACCTGCCCAAGTTCCGCCGCTTCGGCGGCGAGACCGCGTACATCGAGGGCTGGGGCCTGTACACCGAATCGCTGGGCAAGGAACTGGGCCTGTACCAGGATCCGTACAACTACTTCGGCTACCTGCAGAACGAGTTGTGGCGGGCGATCCGCCTGGTGGTGGACACCGGCCTGCACAGCAAGGGCTGGACCCGCGAACAGGTGATCGACTACATGCTCGAGAACTCGGCCACCAGCCGCACCGATGCCGAAGCGGAGGCCGAGCGCTATATGGCCATCCCCGGACAGGCGCTGTCCTACAAGATCGGCGAGATGAAGATCCTGCAGCTGCGCGAATACGCCCGCACCCAGCTCGGCGCCAAGTTCGACATCCGCGAGTTCCACGCCGAGATCCTGAAGGACGGCTCGGTGCCGCTGGACGTGCTGCAGGAGAAGATCGAACGCTGGGTGGCGAGCAAGAAGGGCTGAGCGAGGCGCAAAGCCTGTGTAGGAGCGGCTTCAGCCGCGACCGGATGTATCGGTAGAGCGGTCGCGGCTGAAGCCGCTCCTACAGTGGATTTCCGGCGCGTCGGGCCGATGGGATTGCTCCTGGTCGCGCTCGCCGGATCAACCACCGCGCAACGTATCCGCACGCAGCCGCTGCGCCAGCTGCGCGATCGCGCGCGGCGTGGTGCGGCAGCAACCGCCGATCAGGCGGGCACCGGCCGCGCGCCAGGCCTCGACATGACCGACCAGACCGCAGGCATCGCCGCCGCCATCCCAGCGCTTGTCCGCGGCGTCGTAATGCTCGCCGGAGTTCGGATACGCCAGCAGCGGCAACCGGGTCAGCGTCGCCAGATGCTGCAGCGCCGGAGTACACAATGCCGGCGCGATGCAGTTGACACCGAGCGCGACCACCTGCGGATGGTCATCGAGCAGCGCCACCACCTCGCGCAGCGGCGTGCCGTCGCTGAGATGCGCGGCATCGCGCAGGGTGAACGAAAACCACGCCGTGCTCTGCGGGAACTCCTGCAGCAATGCCAGCAACGCGGCGATCTCCGCCGCCGACGGCTGCGTCTCGCAGGCCAGCAGTTCCACGCCCGCGGCGACCAATGCGGCGATGCGCGGACGGTGGAAGTCCAGCATCTGCGCCTGTGGCAATGCGTAGTCGCCGCGATACTCCGAACCATCGGCCAGATAGGCGCCATACGGCCCCACCGAACCGGCGATCAGCAGCGGGCCGGCCTCGGGATGCGCGGCCCGATAGGCGTCGCGCGCCTGCAGCGCCAGCTCCGCGCTGCGTGCGATCAGCCGTAGCGACTGCACCGGATCGATGCCGCGCGCGGCGAACCCCAGGGGCGTGGCCTGATAGCTGGCGGTGATCGCGCATTGCGCGCCGGCTTCGAAATAGTCCAGATGCACCTGGCGGATCAGCTGCGGTTGCTCGAGCAGCACCTTGGCCGACCACAGCGCATCGTCGAGATCGCAACCGCGCGCCTCCAGTTCGGTGGCCAGCGCGCCGTCGAGCACGATGCAGCGGTCGTCGGCCAGCAGCGCGGTCAATGGGTTGTGCAGCATGCTCGCATCCTCGCCGGCGATACGTGATGCCGCCATTGTGTCAGGCGTTGGCCGCTACACGGAATGTCGCCGTTTGCGCACGCCGCTCGCTGCACACACGCAGCGATTCAGCAATACATGATCCAGACGCACACTCGACGCTGCGCTATGCTCGGCGCATGACTTGCCCTCTTCCTTCCCCAACGGAGCAGCGCATGACGTTCACCGCGTTGACGCCGCTGCCGCACAGCACCGATCCTGCCGCGGCATCGGCGTTCCACACCGAAACGCTGGATTTCCAACTCGACAATAGCGACGCATACACCGACTACGCCTCGCTGCGACATGGGTCGCTGGCGCTGAGGCTGGGGCCACGGCAGGCCACCCGCAATGCCGCCGCTGTCGGCCAGGCGCCGTGCCGATGAGCCTGACCCTGCGCGGCGTGCACCACGTGGCGATCATCGCCTCCGACTACGTGCGCTCGAAGAATTTCTATTGCCGCATCCTCGGCCTGCGGGTGATCGCCGAGGTCTACCGCGACGCGCGCGACTCCTGGAAGCTGGATCTGGCCCTGCCCGACGGCACCCAGATCGAACTGTTCTCCTTCCCCGCGCCGCCGCCGCGGCCCAGCCGCCCGGAAGCCTGCGGCCTGCGCCACCTGGCGCTGCGCGTGGACGATCTGGACGCCGCCGTCGCCCACCTGCAGGCGCAAGGCGTGGTCACCGAACCGATCCGCGTCGACGAATACACCGGCCGCCGCTTCACCTTCTTCGCCGACCCCGACGACCTGCCGCTGGAGCTGTACGAGATCGGCTGAGCGCCGCCATGCCCGGGCCGGCAGGCCCGTTGCATCTCCATCGCAGCCGCGCATTCGCCAGGGCACAGCGTCGCCGATGGCAATGACTTCCGGCGCATGCGGCAGCGCACGCGCGTGCCAATACTCGGCCATCGACCAGGGGAAGGTACGCCATGCTGCAGATCCGCGAGTTGTCCAAGACCTACGCCAATGGCGTCCATGCGCTCAAGGGCGTCACCCTGGACATCCCGCGCGGCATGTTCGGCCTGCTCGGCCCCAACGGTGCCGGCAAGTCCTCGTTGATGCGCACCCTGGCCACGCTGCAGGAGGCCGATACCGGCAGCGCCACGCTCACCACCGCCGATGGCCAGACCATCGATGTGCTGCGCGACAAGGATGCGCTGCGGCGCAGACTCGGCTACCTGCCGCAGGATTTCGGCGTCTATCCCAAGGTCAGCGCGCTGGACCTGCTCGACCATTTCGCGGTGCTGAAAGGACTCACCGAGCGCCGCCAGCGCAAGGAACTGGTCGAAGGACTGCTGCAGCAGGTCAACCTGTGGGATGCGCGCAAGCGCAAGCTCGGCACCTATTCCGGCGGCATGCGCCAGCGCTTCGGCATCGCCCAGGCGCTGCTCGGCAATCCGCAGCTGGTCATCGTCGACGAACCCACCGCCGGCCTGGATCCGGAGGAACGCAACCGCTTCCTCAACCTGCTGGCCGAGATCGGCGAGAACGTGGTGGTGATCCTGTCCACGCACATCGTCGAGGACGTCACCGACCTGTGCCCGGCGATGGCGATCATGAACAAGGGCCAGGTGCTGCTGACCGGCCGCCCCGCCGACGCGATCGCCACGCTCAGCCAGCAGGTCTGGCGCAAGCAGGTGGCCAAGAGCGCGCTGGCCGATTACGAAGCGCGCTTCACCGTGTTGTCGACGCGCCTGGTCGCCGGCAGCCCGGTGATCCATGTGTTCAGCGCCGAGTGCCCGGAAGCGGGCTTCGAACCGGTCGCGCCTGACCTCGAGGACGTGTATTTCCAGCGCCTGCGCCAGCAGGCGCGGGCCGCCTGACGGAGCGCCGACCATGATCCTGGCTTTCCTGCGCTTCGAGCTGCGCGAGCAGCTGCGTTCTCCGCTGCTGTGGCTGCTGGCCGCGCTGCTCGCCCTGCTCGCCTTCGGCGCCACCTCCAGCGATGCGGTGCAGATCGGCGGCGGCATCGGCAACGTGCACCGCAACGCGCCTTCGGTCATCGCCACCATGATGACCGTGTTCACCCTGATCGGCCTGCTGGTGGCCACGCTGTTCGTCAGCAACGCGCTGCTGCGCGATTTCGAGCTGGGCACCGCCGAACTGGTGTTCTCCAGCCCGGTGCGGCGCCGCGACTATCTGCTCGGACGCATCGGCGCGGCGCTGCTGGCCTGCATGGTGATGTACCTGGTCATCGCGCTGGGCATCTTCATCGCCCAGTTCATGCCATGGATCGACCCGGTGCGGCTGGGGCCGGTGGCCGTTTCGTCGTATCTGTGGACGCTGGCGGTAATGGTGCTGCCGAACGTGCTGTTCGCCACCGCGCTGCTGTCGCTGCTGGCGGTGACCGCGCGCAACGTGCTGTGGGTGTATGTCGGGGTCATCGTGTTCCTGGTGCTGTACGGGGTCAGCCGTGCGGTGCTGGCCGACCTGGACAACGTCTGGGCGGCCACGCTGTCCGAACCGCTCGGCATCCGCGCGCTGGCGCAGACGCTGCGCTACTGGTCGGCGGAGGAGCGCAACCACAACCTGCCCGAACTCAGCAGCTACCTGCTGGCCAACCGCGCACTGTGGCTGGGCGTGTCGGTGCTGCTGTTCGCGGCGACCTTCGCCCTGTTCCGCACCGAACGCAGCGGCACCCGCCGCCGTTTCGGCCGCAAGCAGCCGGCGCCGGCGGTCGCGGCGCCCTTGGCCGCAGCGGTGACCGCTGCGCGCAGCGTGCCACTGCCGGCCGTCGTCCCGTTCGCGCAGAACGGCGCCGGCTGGCGGCAACTGCTGCGACAGGTGCGTTTCGACACCCTGGGCGTGTTCCGCAGCGCGCCGTTCGTGGTGCTGCTGCTCCTGGGCATCGCCAATTTCGTGCCGCAGGCCCTGTTCGGCGGCAGCGTCTACGGCACCGACGTCTGGCCGGTGACCTCGATCATGCTGCAGGGGCTGCAGAACAGCTACAGCTTCCTGCTGGTGATCATCGTGCTGTTCTATGCCGGCGAACTGGTGTGGAAGGAACGCGGCGTGCGCATCGACGGCATCACCGATGCGATGCCGGTACCGAACTGGGTGCCGCTGCTGGGCAAGCTGTTGACGCTGATCGCGGTGATCGCCGCGTTCCAGGCGGTCGGCGCGCTGGCCTCGATCGCGGTGCAACTGGGCAAGGGCTATACCCAGATCGAACCGCTGCTGTATCTGAAGACGCTGGCGCTGGGCTCGGTGTTCTACGTGTTGATGGGCGGCATGGCGCTGGTGCTGCAGGTGCTGAGCAACAACAAGTTCCTCGGCTATGCGCTGCTGATCCTGCTGATGGTCGGGCAGGTGGCGCTGTCGATGCTCGACTACACGCAGAGCCTGTACAACTTCGGCAGCTGGCCGAATGCGCCGTATTCGGACATGAACGGCTACGGCCACTTCCTGCCGGGACAGCTGTGGCTGCAGGGCTACTGGGGCCTGTTCCTGCTGACCTTGCTGTTGCTGGCGGCCGCCTTTTGGCCGCGCGGCGTCGGCAACGGAGCGCGCCAGCGGCTGCGGCTGGCACGGCAGCGCCTGCGCGGCGGCGCCGGCGTCGCGACCGCGCTGTCGCTGCTGGCGTTCGCCGCGGTCGGCGGCTGGATCTACTGGAACACCAACGTCTACAACACGTTCCGTTCGCCCGACCAGGAAATGGACCTGCAGGCCCGCTACGAGCGCGAGTACCACAAGTACAAGGACCTGCCGCAGCCGCGCATCGTCGCCGTGTCCAACCAGGTCGACCTGCACCCGGAAACGCAGTCGGTGGTGGTCGATGCCACCTGGACCGTGCGCAATACCCACGCCACGCCGATCGGCGACGTGCACCTGGGCATGAGCGGCGAGGACGGCGACGACACCCTGGTCGCGGTGGACCTGGGCGGGCAGACCCTGGTCAAGCACGACAAGGCGCTGGGCTACCGCATCTACCGGCTGAGCACGCCGCTGCAGCCCGGCGAGCAGCGCACGTTCCGCTTCCGTCTCGATCGCCATCCGCATGGGCTCACCGTGCGCCAGGCGCAGACCGAGCTCGTGGACAACGGCAGCTTCTTCAACAGCCGCATGATGCCGTGGTTCGGCTACAACGAGCAGCAGCTGATCGAGGACCGCAACGAGCGCCGCAAGCGCGGGCTCGGCGAACCTACGCGCATGCCCAAGCTCGAAGACCAGGCCGCGCGCGCCAACACCTATGTCGGCAACGATGCCGACTGGATCGATTTCGCCACCACCATCTGCACCGCGCCGGACCAGATCGCGCTGGCGCCGGGCTATCTGCAGAAGGAATTCGTTCGCCAGGGCCGGCGTTGCTTCAGTTACGCGATGGACCGGCCGATGCTGAATTTCTACGCCTACCTGTCGGCGCGCTGGCAGGTGAAGAAGGCGCGCTACAAGGACATCCCGATCGAGATCTACTACGACGCCAAGCATCCGTACAACGTGCAGCGGATGATCGAGGGCGTGCAGAAGTCGCTGGCCTACTACGAGCAGCACTTCACCCCGTACCAGCATCATCAGGTGCGCATCATCGAGTTCCCCGGCTACCAGAGTTTCGCCCAGTCCTTCGCCAACACCATCCCGTACTCGGAGTCGATCGGCTTCATCGCCGACCTGCGCGACCCGGACGACATCGACTACGTGTTCTACGTCACCGCGCACGAAGTGGCGCATCAGTGGTGGGCGCACCAGGTGATCGGCGCCAACGTGCAGGGCGCGACCATGCTGTCCGAATCGCTGGCGCAGTACTCGGCGCTGATGGTGATGGAGCAGGAGTACGGCCGCGCGCACATGCGCCGCTTCCTGAAGTACGAACTGGACCGCTATCTGAGCGGGCGCGGCGGCGAAAGCCTGGAGGAGTTGCCGCTGTACCGGGTGGAGAACCAGCAGTACATCCACTACCGCAAGGGCTCGCTGGTGTTCTACCGGCTGCGCGAGGAGATCGGCGAGCAGGCGCTGAACCGTGCCCTGCACAAGTTCCTGCTGGCCAAGGCCTTCCAGCAGCCGCCGTACACCACCTCGGCCGAGCTGCTGCAGTTCATCCGCGCCGAGGCGCCGCCCGAGCAACAGGCGCTGATCACCGACCTGTTTGAGCGGATCACCTTCTACGACAACCGCGTCGAAACCGCGACCGCGCGCAAGCGTGCCGATGGCCGCTACGACGTGACCCTGCAACTGCGCGCCGCCAAGCACTATGTGGACGGCAAGGGCAAGGAGCGCGACGGCGCGCTGGACGACTGGATCGAGGTCGGCGTGTTCGCCAAGGGAGCGTCGGGCAAGGAACGCGACGAGAAGGTGCTGTACCTGCAGCGCCTGCACGTGACCACCGCCGCGCCGACGCTCACCGTGACCGTGGACCGCTTGCCCAGCGAAGCCGGCTTCGATCCGTACAACAAGCTGATCGACCGGGTCTCGGACGACAACCGCAAGCAGGTGACGCTGCAATAACCAGGGCTGCGGCTGCGGCGGCGCGCGCGCCGCCGGCCAGCCAGGGCCGCGCGCCGCAGCCTGGAGCGCGCGCCACCGCCGGCCGCCGGTCCGGCCGCGCCGGCGCCTCGCTGAACCGCCCGCGGCCGGCGATTCCCAGCACCATACGCTTGGGTATACAGTCGGCCCCAGGTCGGCATCGCGCCGACCGCTTCGCACACACCCTGGGAGGGGACACATGCGCACCACCTTCAAGACCCTGCTGCTGGCCCTGCCGCTGAGCGTGGCCGCGGTCGTCGCGCAGGCCGCCGACACCTCGCCGGTCGGCCGCTGGCAGACCATCGACGACGAAACCGGCAAGCCCAAGTCGATCGTGCAGATCGAGCAGGCCGCCAATGGCACGCTGAGCGGCAAGGTCGTCGAGATCCTGCAGTCCAACCACGGCCCGAACCCGCTGTGCGACAAGTGCGACGGCGAGCGCAAGGGCAAGCCGATCAAGGGCATGACCATCCTGTGGGGCCTCAAGCCCGACGGCACCGCGGTGTGGGACGGCGGCTCGGTGCTGGACCCGGCCAAGGGCAAGACCTACAAGGCCAAGGTCACCCTCACCGACGGCGGCAAGAAGCTGCAGATGCGCGGCTACATCGGCATCGAGGCGCTGGGACGGACGCAGACCTGGATCAGGGAGTGAGGTGCCGGGATTCGGCATTCGGGATTCGGGATTGGTAAAAAACGGGGCGCCTTCGGGCGCCCTTTTTTCAGGAAATCGCTAACGCCTGGGCACCTGCTCTTCCAAATCCCCAATCCCCCCATCCCCAATCCCGGCCTTCCAGACTAATGCGATAATCGCGCTCCCCCAGGATCGCCGTTCGCCATGACCCGCACCGCTCTCGTCACCACCGCCCTGCCCTATGCCAATGGTCCGCTGCACCTGGGCCATCTGGTCGGCTATATCCAGGCCGACATCTGGGTGCGCGCGCGGCGGCTGCGCGGCGACCGCACCTGGTTCGTCTGCGCCGACGATACCCACGGCACGCCGATCATGCTCGCCGCGGAGAAGGCCGGGGTCACGCCGGAAAACTTCATCGCCAACATCCAGGCCAGCCACGAGCGCGACTTCGCCGCGTTCGGCGTGGCCTTCGACCACTACGACTCGACCAACTCGGAGGCCAACCGCGCCCTGACCGAGGCGTTCTACGCCAAGCTCGACGCCGGCGGCCACATCGCGCGGCGCTCGGTGGCGCAGTTCTACGACCCGGCCAAGGGCATGTTCCTGCCCGACCGCTACATCAAGGGCATCTGCCCCAACTGCGGCAGTCCCGACCAGTACGGCGACAACTGCGAGGTCTGCGGCGCCACCTATGCGCCGACCGAGCTGAAGGAGCCGAAGTCGGTGATCTCCGGCGCCACCCCGGAACTGCGCGACTCCGAGCACTTCTTCTTCGAGGTGGGACGCTTCGACGGCTTCCTGCGCGAATGGCTGGCCGGCGACGTCGCCCTGCCCGGAGTCAAGGCCAAGCTGATGGAGTGGCTGGACAGCGAGGGCGGGCTGCGCGCCTGGGACATCTCGCGCGACGCGCCATACTTCGGCTTCGAGATCCCCGGCCAGCCGGGCAAGTATTTCTACGTGTGGCTGGACGCGCCGATCGGCTACCTGAGCAGCTTCCAGACCCTGTGCGCGAGCCTGGGCGAGGCGTTCGAGCCGCACCTGGCGGCCGGCACCGCCACCGAGCTGCACCATTTCATCGGCAAGGACATCGTCAACTTCCACGGCCTGTTCTGGCCGGCGGTGCTGCACGGCACCGGCCACCGCGCGCCGACCCGTCTGCACGTCAACGGCTACCTGATGGTGGACGGCGCGAAGATGTCCAAGTCGCGCGGCACCTTCGTGATGGCGCGCACCTACCTGGACGTGGGCCTGGAGCCGGAGGCGCTGCGCTACTACTTCGCCGCCAAGTCCTCCGGCGGCGTGGACGACCTGGATCTGAACCTGGGCGACTTCGTGGCGCGGGTCAACGCCGACTTGGTCGGCAAGTTCGTCAACCTGGCCAGCCGCTGCGCCGGTTTCATCGACAAGCGCTTCGGCGGCACGCTGGCCGACACGCTGCCGGACCCGGCGCAGTACGCGCGCTTCGTCGCCGCGCTGGCGCCGATCCGCGATGCCTACGAGCGCAACGATCCGGCCAGCGCGATCCGCCAGACCATGGCCCTGGCCGACGAGGCCAACAAGTACATCGACGAGCACAAGCCGTGGGTGATCGCCAAGCAGGACGGCGCCGACGCGCAGTTGCAGGCGGTCTGCACGCAGGGCCTGAACCTGTTCCGCGTGCTGGCCGGCGCGCTGAAGCCGGTGCTGCCACGCACCAGCGCCGAAGCCGAAGCCTTCCTGTCCGCGCCGCTCACCGCCTGGGAAGACCTCGACGCGCCGCTGCTGGCGCACGTCATCCAGCCCTATGCCCCGCTGTTCACCCGAATCGACCCCAAACTGATCGACGCCATGACCGACGCCTCCAAGGACACCCTCGCCCCGGCCCCCGCAGCGACCAAGCCCGCGCCCGCCAAAACTGAAACGAAGGCCGCCACCAATCCCGAATCCCCACTCCCGAATCCCGGCGTCATCGGCATCGACGATTTCGCCAAGCTCGACCTGCGCATCGGCAAGGTGCTGGTCTGCGAATTCGTCGAGGGGTCGGACAAGCTGCTGCGTTTCGAGCTGGACGCCGGCGAACTGGGCAAGCGGCAGATCTTCTCCGGCATCCGCGGCAGCTACGCCGAGCCGGAAAAACTGGTCGGCCGCAGCGTGGTGTTCATCGCCAACCTGGCGCCGCGCAAGATGCGCTTCGGCCTCAGCGAAGGCATGATCCTGTCGGCCGGCTTCGACGGCGGCGCGCTGGCGCTGCTGGATGCCGACAGCGGCGCGCAGCCGGGGATGCCGGTGCGTTGACCGCTGGGATTCGGGAGTCGGGATTGGGGATTCGTTGAAGCGGGTCCCTTGTCCGATCCGCTTCATGACGCCTTTGCGAATTCCGAATGCCCAATCCCCAATCCCTCGCTCTTTTCGACTTCGACCATACCGTCACCACCGCCGATACCTATTCGCGGTTCCTGCGCCGCGTCGCCACGCCGCGGCAACTGGCGCGGGCGAAATGGTCGGTGGGGCCGTGGCTGGCCGGGTATCGGCTGGGTCTTGTCTCGGCGCATGCGCTGCGCAGGCGGGTCACGCGGATCGTGTTCGCCGGCCGTGCCGTAGAGGAGATCGCCGCGCAGGCCCAGGCGTATGCGCGCGAAGTGCTGCCGACGCTGCTGCGCCCGGAGATGATGCAGCGCATCGCCTGGCATCAGGCACAAGGCGACAGCGTGGCGCTGGTATCCGCGTCGATTGACCTGTACCTGCAGCCCTGGTGCGAGCAGCATGGGCTGGGGCTGATCTGCAACCGTCTGGAGACGCGCGACGGCCAGCTGACCGGCCGTTATGCCGATGGCGATTGCGGGCCGCACAAGGTGCGCCTGATCCATGCGCACTACGATCTGGCCGCCTACCCGCGCGTCTACGCCTACGGCGACAGCCGCGAAGACCGGCCGATGCTGGCGCTGGCCCACGAGCGCTGGTACGGCGGCCGCCGGATCGCCTGAGCCGATGACGCTGCGCCAGACACCGCCGCCCCTTCCGTCCGCTGCGCAGCGCGTGGCCGCCTCCGCGGCACGCAGCGACGCCAAAGCGACGCCACCGCGCGACCGCAGCGCGGTCATCGCCTTGTGGATCGTGGCGCTGGCGATCCTGCTCGGCATCGCATTCGCCGTCAGCATGTGGGGGTGGCGCATCTACCCCGCGGCGCGCAGCGACGACGCTTGGGTAGCGACGCCAGCGTCGCGCCCCGGTGGCGCCATGCCCGGCGCGCCGGCCGCCGTCTCCACGCATGCGTCCACGGACGACGCGACCGTGGTGATCGCCCGGTTCCGCGAGGACGTGCTGCCGGCGATCCGGGTCGGCCAGGCTGCGCAGGTGCGCCTGGCCGACGGTGAAGGGATCGCCTGGCTTGGTCACGTGCAGGCGATCGGTACCGCTGCGCACGAGGCGGAGGGGACGCTCGAGGCGACCGCGCAGGCCGGCAACCATGTCCAGCGCGTGCAGCGGCAACCGGTGCGGATCGTGCTGGACCGTGCGCAGGCCGCACCCGCCACGCTGGAACCGGGCACCGCGGTCCAGGTCGTGATCAACACCAGCAGCGCGCCCTAGGGCGTGTCATCAATCCCCGAGCGTGGCGCGCCGCGGTTGCGCGCGCCTGTGGCAAGGAAGAGCGAGGAAGTGGACGTCCGTCCATGCCCGAGCGATGACGCGGCCATGGGCGCGCGCAATCGCGGCCCTTCGGGTTGGGTCTGGCAGGCGCGCTACACTGTGCCGCTCGCCACGCTGGCGTTTCCGCTTTTTCGCCTCTGTTCCACGCCGTGCGCTGCCGCGCGCCGCATCCGCCATGAAGCCCGCCCACGACACCCTGCTCGAACGCCTCGATCGCCTGCTGCCGCAGACCCAGTGCGGCCAGTGCGGTTTCGACGGCTGCCGCCCGTACGCCGCGGCGATGGCGAACGGCGCGGCGCAGGTGGACCGTTGCCCGCCCGGTGGCGATGCCGGGGCGCGGGCGCTGGCGCGCGTGCTCGGCAGCGCGCCGCTGCCGTACGACCGCCGCCGCGGCACGCACAAGCCGCCGCAGGTGGCATTCGTGATCGAGGCCGACTGCATCGGCTGCACCAAGTGCATCCAGGCGTGCCCGGTGGATGCCATCGTCGGCGGCGCCAAGCACATGCACACCGTGCTGGCGCCGCTGTGCACCGGCTGCGAATTGTGCGTGCCGGCCTGCCCGGTGGATTGCATCGAGTTGCGCCCGGTCTAGCCGCGCGATTCCCCAGCGCGGATCGCCACGCACGCGGGTGCGCGGTGCAAACAAGTGGAAAGGGACGAACGCAGCTCCACGTTGCGTGGTGCTGCAGTCCCGTGCGGGCGCTGGTGCGCCCCGGTCCCTGGGGACCGGACATGCAAAGACACCGACCGGCTGCGTGCCGCGCGACCTGATACGGCCAGCCCGGACTGGATGACCGTGCTGGCGTCCGGCATCGGCCACGCCGTCAGCGCATCCGGATCGGCGCCCGCTGCGTATTGCCAGCTGTCACCGTCTCGCGGAAGCGCCACGCATGCCCATGCCGATCGCCACGTCCCCCCTCGCCCGCGCGCGCGCGCCGCTGGCGGCCGCTGTGTGCCTGGCCGCACTGGGCAGCGCCGTCCCGGCGCGGGCCATGCTGCACTACGACGGCCTGGCGTATGCGCCGAACGGCCAGCAACTGCTGTACCGCGAGAGCCACTGGGTACGCGACGACGGCGCGCGGCTGGTGCTGTACCGCTGCGCCGACGGCACGCCGTTCGCGCGCAAGCGCGTCGCCGACGGCAGCATCGCCCCGGATTTCGAACTGGTGGACGCGCGCAGCGGCTACCGCGAAGGCGTGCGCCGCGCCGGCGGCGGGCGGGTGATGTTCAGCCAGCGCGACGGCCAGCCGGAACGCAGCGCGCCATTGCCGGCGACGGCGGCGCCGCAGGTGATCGATGCCGGGTTCGATGCCTTTCTGCGCATGCATTGGGACGCAGTGAGCCAGGGCACGCCGCAGCGCGTGGCCTTCGTGCTGCCGGGTGCGCTGCGCACGCTGGAGTTTCAGATCAAACCGGCAGCGGCCGACGCCGGCGTGCAGCGCTACACGCTGTCGGTGGACGCCTGGTACGGCGGCGTGCTGCCGAACATCGCCGTCGCTTATGCGCGCAGCGATCGCCGCCTGCTCGAGTTCCGCGGCATCGGCAATGTCCGCGACGCGCGCGGCCGCTATGCGCAGGTGCGTATCGAATTTCCCGAACGCCTGCGCGAGCAGGCCGACGACGCCGCATGGAACCAGGCGCTGCAGCAACCGCTGGTCGCGCAATGCGCCGCGCGTTGAAGCGCGCCGGCACCGTCTTCACGCCCGCTTCCGCCGCGGCCGCTACACCCATGCCAGCGCACCGCCCATCCCCCGACGAGGAACATCCATGGCCAAGGCCTATCTGTGGTTCAACGCTGCGCTTTACGCGATCCTGGCGCTGTGGTGCACGCTCCTGCCGGCGCAGACTGCCGCCGCGGTCGGCTACATCGGCCTGGACCGTTCCGGGCAGTCCGAATACCTGGTCATCTACGGCGGCCTGCAATTGGGCATGGCGTTCCTGTTCGGCTATTTCGCCCGCAGCGGGCAGATCCGCACCGGCTTGCTGCTGGCGCTCGCCTTCTACGTTCCGATCGTGCTTTACCGCAGCGCCAGCCTGCTGCGGCTGTGGCCGGTCGGGCCGACCACCACCGGCCTGGCCGTCTTCGAAATCGCATTGCTGCTCGCCGCGCTCGCCCTATGGCGCAGGCAGCGTCGTTGAGCGACGCGCGCGCCGAAAGCCTGTAGCATCGCTGCCACCTTCGCCACCGCTCCCCGGCATGACCGAGACGCCCGATCACGACGAAGCAGGCCAATTGCTGGTCGCCACTGCGGCCGGCGACAGCGCCGCGTTCGAACGCCTGTACCGCACCACCTCGCCGCGCCTGTTCGGCGTGTGCCTGCGCATCGTGCCGCAACGCGGCGAAGCCGAGGACGTGCTGCAGGAGGTGTTCACCTCGGTCTGGCGCAAGGCCGCGCAGTTCGATCCGCAGCGCGCGCGCGGCCTGACCTGGCTGACCATGATCGCGCGCAACAAGGCCATCGACTACCTGCGCGCGCGTGCGCCGGCGCGGCAATCGGTGGCGCTCGACGACGCCGGCGAGTTGCATGACGACGGCCGCGATCCGCTGGCCGAAACCGAATGGCGCGTCGCCGGGCGGCGCCTGGACGTGTGCATGGGCGAACTGGAACCGCCGCGCGGCGACCTGATCCGCACTGCATTCTTCGAGGGCATCACCTACGAGGAACTGGCCCACCGCAGCGGAACGCCGCTGGGCACGGTCAAGAGCTGGATCCGGCGCGGCCTGGCCAAGCTGAAGGCGTGCCTGGAACGATGAACGCATCCGTGCCCGATCCGCAGGAAACCCCGCCGCCGCGCGACGTGCTGGCCGGCGAATACGTGCTTGGCGTGCTCGATGCGGGCGAACGCCGCGCCGCCGAACAACGCATCGATGCCGACGCCGAATTCGCCGCGGCGGTGACGCAATGGCAGCGGCACCTGATGCCGCTGGCCGACGAGATCGCGCCGGTCGCGGTACCGGAACGCGTATGGGTGCGCATCCGCGCATCGCTCGGCCTGGATGCGCCGGCGCCGCGCGCGCCGACGGCGACGCCGGGCTTCTGGGAAAGCGTGCGCACCTGGCGTTGGCTGAGCGCCGGCGGCTTCGCCACCGCAGCGGCCTGCATGCTCACGCTGATGGTCGCGCGGCAGCCGCTGCCGCCGCCAACGCCCACGCCGCCGGTCGCGACAACGCCAGCCGACACCGGCATCGCGATGACCTCGACGCTGATGCAGGACGACGGCAAGCCCGGCTATGTGGTGCTGATGGATGCCGACAAGAAGCGCATCACCCTGACCCCGCTGGCCGGCAGCCGCGACCCCGCGCGCGTACCGGAACTGTGGCTGATCCCGGCCGACGGCAAGGCGCACTCGATGGGCGTGTTCGACGACGCGCAGGCGCGCGCGGCGCGCATCCCCGACGCGTTGATGCCGTTGCTCAGCGACGGCGCGCTGCTGGCGGTGACGATGGAACCGCCCGGCGGCGCGCCCAACGGCGTCGCCACCGGCCCGATCGTGGCCAAGGGCGGCATCAGCACGCTACGCCTGGCGCCGTAGACAAACCACGCGCCACCCTTCCCCCTCCGGGGGAAGGTGCCCCGAAGGGGCGGATGGGGGTACGGGCGAAGCCTCGCGCATCCAGAGGCGCCAACCTGTCCGTGCCGACGTACCCTCACCCCAACCCCTCTCCCGCAAGGAGAGGGGCTAGTGCAGCTCGTAGACAACGCAGCGCAAACTGCACTTCCCTCCCCCTCCGGGGGAAGGTGCCCCGAAGGGGGCGGATGAGGGTACGGGCGAAGCTTCGCGAATCCAGAGGCGCCAACCTGTCCGTGCCGACGTACCCTCACCCCAACCCCTCTCCCGCAGGGAGAGGGGCTTAAGCGCTTCGCATCGGTGGCATCTCGGCGTCTCGCGCGACGCATGATCGCCAAAGCACCGCGAACCCCGCACATTCACCCGGCCACCACTCGCGCGCAGGCAGCATGCCGCAGCCGTCGCGCATGCGCCGGGTAGCCTGATCCTCCGACGATTCCGATCTGTGTGGACGCCGCCTCGCGCGGCAACCGCATGCGCTGCCCTGGCCGGCCATCCGCGCCCGCCGCAGCGCGCACAGACGCCGCGACGCGAGTGCATCCGTCTTCCGGCTTTGTCCGTATCGCTACCCGAATCCCCCACGAGATGCGCTTGTGCCGAGCCCCGTTCCGGACCATCCCCGTGAACCCACCGCCGCGCCCGCCAAGGCGCCCGCGCGCCGCGGCAGCGTGGCGCGCACGTTGCGGCGCTGGTTCGACACCGGTGCGGAAATCGAACTGGACGAGGCCCGCGCCGATCGCATCGACTGGCTGCGCGCTGCGCCCTATTTCGGCCTGCACCTGGCCTGCCTGGGCGTGTTCTGGGTCGGCGCGTCGTGGTTCGCGGTGGGCATGGCGCTGGCGATGTACGCGGTGCGCATGTTCGCGCTCACCGGCTTCTACCACCGCTACTTCGCCCACCGCGCATTCAAGACCTCGCGCGTAGTGCAGTTCCTGTTCGCCGCGCTCGGCGCCACTTGCGTGCAGCGCGGGCCACTGTGGTGGGCCGCGCATCACCGCAACCACCACCGCCACACCGATACCCCGGCCGATCCGCATTCGCCGCGCCAGCATGGTTTCTGGTGGAGCCATAGCGGCTGGTTCCTGACCCCGCGCGGCTTCCGCACCGACTGGGAGGCGATTCCGGATCTGCGCCGCTTCCCGGAACTGCGCTTCCTCGACCGCTTCGATCTGCTGCTGCCGGTGCTGCTGGCGCTGGCGCTGTTCCTGCTCGGCGGCTGGCTGCAACGCCACCATCCGCAACTCGGTACCGACGGGCCGCAGCTGCTGGTGTGGGGCTTCTTCGTCTCCACCGTGGCGCTGTTCCATGCCACCTTCACCATCAATTCGCTGGCGCACCGTTTCGGCAGCCGCCGCTTCGCCACCCGCGACGACAGCCGCAACAACGCATGGCTGGCGCTGCTCACCTTCGGCGAAGGCTGGCACAACAATCACCACTTCTTCCCCGGCGCGGCGCGGCAAGGCTTCCGCTGGTGGGAAATCGACCTGACCTGGTATGGCCTGAAGGCGCTGTCGTGGATCGGCCTGATCCGCCAGCTGCGGCCGGTCCCGGCGGGGCTGGTGCGGGCACAGGCGCGCGCACGATGAGCCGCATCGCGGTGGTGGGCTCGGGCATCGCCGGGCTGGGCGCGGCATGGCTGCTGTCGCAACGGCACGAGGTCACCCTGTACGAGGCCGCCAATTACCTCGGCGGGCACACCCATACCCACGCGATCGAACTGGGCGGCGCGGAGTACGCGGTGGACAGCGGCTTCATCGTGTTCAACCCGCAGCACTATCCGCTGCTGAGCAAACTATTCGCGCAACTCGGCGTGGCCGCGCAGCCGACCACGATGAGTTTTTCGGTGCACGAGGCGCGCAGCGGCCTGGAATACAACGCCGGCAGCCTCGGCGGCCTGTTCTGCCAGCCCGGCAACCTGGCCAGTCCGCGCTTCTGGCGCATGCTCGGCGATCTGCGCCGTTTCTACCGGCAGGCGCCGCAGGTGCTGATCGATGAAGCGCAGGCGCAGCTGACGCTGGGCGAATTCCTGCAGCGGCACGGCTATTCGGACGTGTTCCGCGACGCGCATCTGGTGCCGATGGCGTCGGCGCTGTGGTCCTCGCCTTCGCAACAGATCCTGCAGTTCCCGATGCGCCAGCTGATCGGCTTCATGGCCAACCATCACATGCTGCAGATCAGCGGGCGGCCGCAATGGCAGGTGGTCCGCGGCGGCTCCAACAGCTACGTGCGCGCGCTGCGCAGCCGCTGGCGGGTGCACGAGCGCATCGGCACGCCGGTGCGTTCGGTGCAGCGGCTGTCGCAAGGCGTGTCGGTGCTGACCGATGCCGACAGCGACGCCGATGCGCAGCACTACGACCACGTGGTGCTGGCCTGCCACGCCGACGACGCCTTGCGCCTGCTCAACGACGCCAGCGCCGCCGAGCGCGAGATCCTCGGCGCGATCGCCTACCAGGACAACGACACCGTGCTGCACACCGATGCGCGCGTGCTGCCGCGCAATCGCCGCGCCTGGGCCGCCTGGAACGCGCATGTGCCGGCAGACCCGGACGCGCCGTGCACGGTCAGCTACTGGATGAACGCGCTGCAATCGATCGCCTCGCCGCAGCCGTTCATCGTCAGCCTCAACCGCAGCGACGACATCGATCCGGACAAGGTGCTGCGGCGCATGCGCTACCGGCATCCGCTGCAGACCCACGCCTCGGTCGCCGCGCAGGCGCGCAAGGGCGAGATCCAGGGCCAGCGCGGCACCTGGTTCGCCGGCGCCGGCTGGGGCTTCGGCTTCCACGAGGACGGCCTGCGCAGCGCGGTCGACGTGGCCGCCGGGCTGGGGGTACCCTGGCCATGAACCTGCTGCGCAGCGCTACCGTGTCCGCCCCGCCGGCTGGCGCCGTCTCGACAACGCCGGCGGCGGCGGGCACGACCTCGCCGGGACTGCACAGCGCGCTCTACAGCGGCTGGGTCCGGCATCGCCGCCATGCGCCGAAGGCGCTGGCGTTCCGCTATCCGCTGTTCCTGATGTACCTGGATCTGGCCGAACTCGACCAGGTGTTCGCGCGGCGCTGGCTATGGTCGGTCGGCCGCCGCAACCTGGTCGAATTCCGCCGCAGCGATTACCTGGGCGACCCGGCGCAAGCGCTGGACGACGCCGTGCGCGACCGCGTGCAGCAGCACTGCGGCGAGCGCCCGCTCGGCGCGGTGCGCATGCTGACCCACCTGCGCTACTTCGGCCACTGCTTCAACCCGGTCACCTTCTACTACTGCCACGACGCGCAGCAACGCCTGCACAGCATCGTCGCCGAGATCACCAACACGCCGTGGAAACAGCGCCACGCCTATGTGCTGCCGGTCGCGGCCGCACGCAGCCGCGGCAGCGTGCATGCCTGGCGTTTCGACAAGCGCTTCCATGTCTCGCCGTTCATGGCGATGGCGCACCAGTACGCCTGGCGCCTGAGCGAACCGGGCGCGCAGTTGCGCGTGCACATGGACGTGCTGGATCCGCAGCCGGCGGCCAGGCGCTTCGACGCCACGCTGGTGCTGCAGCGGCGCGAGATCTGCGGCGCCAGCCTGGCGCGCGCGCTGCTGCGCTATCCGGCGATGACCCTGCAGGTCGTGGCCAAGATCCACTGGCAGGCATTGCGCCTGTGGCTGCGCGGCAACCCGGTGCACGACCATCCCGATCATTCCCTTCCGCGAGAACGCCGATGAACGCTCCGCACGCGCCCTCCTCCGCCGCTGCCGCGTTGACCCCGGCCGCGCCGCCGCTGCGCGGCCTCGACCGCCTGCTGCGGCGCCGCCTGCTCGCCACGCTCGACGGCTTGCGCGATGGCCAGCTGCACATCGAGGAAGCCGGCGCGCTCACCAGTTTAGGCAGCGCCACCCAGGCCGATGGCGCACTGCACGCGCACCTGCGCATCCGCGATCCGCGCTTCTACCGCCAGGCCGCGCTGAACGGCAGCGTCGGTGTCGGCGAGGCGTACATGGACGGGCTGTGGGAATGCGACGACCTGGTCGCGCTGGTGCGCCTGCTGGTGCGCAACCGCGAGCGCCTGGACGCGATGGAGACCGGCCTGGCGCGTGTCGGCGGCATCGCGATGCGTGGCCTGCATGCGCTGGCGCGCAACACCCGCGCCGGCAGCCGCCGCAACATCGCCGCGCACTACGACCTGGGCAACCCGCTGTTCGAACTGTTCCTGGACCGCAACCTGATGTATTCCTCGGCGATCTTCCGCGACGAAGACGCCGCGCTCGGCGATGCCGCGCTGGAACGCGCGGCCGAGCGCAAGCTGCAGCGCATCTGCGCCAAGCTCGACCTGCAGCCGCATCACCACGTGGTGGAGATCGGCAGCGGCTGGGGCGGTTTCGCGCTGCACGCGGCCACGCGGCACGGCTGCCGCGTCACCACCGTGACCATCTCGCGCGAACAATACGAGCTGGCGCGGCAACGCGTGGATGCGGCCGGCGTGGCCGACCGCGTCGAGGTGCTGTTGCGCGACTACCGCGACCTCGACGGCCGCTACGACCGGCTGGTCTCGATCGAGATGATCGAGGCGATCGGCCACCAGTACCTGGACACCTATTTCGGCAAGGTCGGCAGCCTGCTCAAGGACGACGGCCAGGCGCTGATCCAGGCCATCACCATCGAGGACCACCGCTACGCGCAGGCGCTGAAATCGGTGGATTTCATCAAGCGCCACATCTTCCCCGGCAGCTTCATTCCCTCGGTGGCGGCGATGACCGGCGCGATCGCGCGCGCCAGCGACCTGCGCCTGTTCAACCTGGAAGACATCGGCCCCAGCTACGCGCTGACCCTGCGCGCCTGGCGCCAGCGCTTCATGGCCAAGCTGCCGCAGGTGCGCGCGCTGGGCTACGACGAACGCTTCATCCGCATGTGGGAGTTCTACCTGGCCTATTGCGAAGGCGGCTTCCTGGAGCGCTCGATCGGCGACGTGCACCTGTGGCTGAGCAAGCCGGGCGCGCGCCCGGCGCAGTTCGCGCCGGCACTGGCGGGCGAGGCATGAGCAACCTCGCCAACTACGTCGCGCTGCAATTGCTGTGGCTGGCTGCGGTGATGGGCGCCGGGCGCGGGCTGGCCTGGGCCGGCCCGGCGGCGCTGGCGTTGTTCGCGCTGTACCAACTGCAGCCGCGCCGCCGAGCGCGTGGCGATGCGGCGCTGATGGCGCTGGCCTTGCTGCTCGGCGCCGGCGTGGATACCGCGCTGGCCGCGGGTGGCTGGGTGCGCTACGCCGCAGCGCTGCCGCCGGCGCCGTGGGCGCCGCTGTGGATCCTGGCGCTGTGGGCCGGTTTCGCGCTGACCTTCAACCATTCGCTGGCCTGGGTCATGCACCGTCCCTGGCGCGCGGCGCTGTTCGGCGCGGTGTTCGGCCCGCTCGGCTACGTCCTGGCCGCGCGCGGCTGGCAGGCGGTGACGCTGGGTGCGCCGCTGCTGCACGCGGTCGCCGCGCTGGCGCTGGCCTGGGCCGCGGCGCTGGCCGTGCTGAGCGTGGCGACGCGGCGTCTGTCGGCGACTGCGCAGCCCGCGCCACGCATCGCAGGGGTCGCGCCATGAACGGCTGGCCGCTGCTGCATGTGGGTGTATTCACCGCGCTGGTGATGCTCGCCGGCTGGGCCTGGCAGCGGCGCAGCCGCAACGCCGGCGTGGTCGATGTACTGTGGTCGGCGTGCATGGCGCTGGCCGCGGTGTATTGCGCCTGGCGTGCCGACGGCGCCGCGCTGCCGCGCGTGCTGACCGCGGCGATGGGCGGGCTGTGGGGCGCGCGCCTGGCCTGGCACCTCGGCATGCGCGTGTTCGGCGATGCGCACGAGGACGGCCGCTACCGCGCGCTGCGCGAGCACTGGCACGGCGACCAACGCAAGTTCCTGGCGTTCTTCCTCGGCCAGGCACTGGTGGTGGTGCTGTTCGCGCTGCCGCTGTCGGCCGCCGCGCACAATCCGCTGCCGCAGTGGAGCGTATGGACCACGCTGGCGCTGGCGACCTGGCTGCTGGCGGTGGGCGGGGAAAGCCTGGCCGACCGCCAGCTGGCTGCGTTCCGCGCCGATCCGGGCAACAAGGGCAAGACCTGCCGCCGCGGCCTGTGGCGCTACTCGCGACATCCGAACTATTTCTTCGAGTTCGTGCACTGGTTCGCCTACGTGTTCCTCGCGGTGGGCGGCGGCGCGCTGTGGATCGGCGTGGCCGCGCTGGGACCGCTGCTGATGTTCGCGTTCCTGTACCGCGTCACCGGCATTCCCTACACCGAACAACAGGCGCTGCGCTCGCGCGGCCAGGACTACGCCGACTACCAGCGCAGCACCAGCGCCTTCTTTCCGTTGCCGCCGCGGCAATGACCCCGCTCCCAGGAGATTCGCCGATGTTCAGCACCCTCGCCTCTTCGCCTGCGCCGGCCTTGCCGGCCGAACCGCTGGCCACCCGCGTGGCCGAATCCGGCCTGCTGCCCGATGCGCTGCTGCGCGCGGCGATGCGCAAGCTGTGCACGCAGCGCCTGCGCGACGAGCGCAGCGGCGGCGCCGACGCGGCCTGGGAACGCCAGCGCGCCTTCGTCGAGGCCCTGCGCGGCAGCGCCATCGCGATCGAGACCGAAGCCGCCAACCGCCAGCACTACGAGCTGCCGCCGCGCTTCTTCGAGCTGTGCCTGGGCAAGCGCCTGAAGTACAGCAGTTGCTACTGGGATGCCGGCACGCACGACCTGGACGCGGCCGAGGAACGCATGCTGCACCTGTACGCCGAGCGCGCGCAGCTGCGCGACCGCCAGCGCATCCTCGAACTGGGTTGCGGCTGGGGGTCGCTGACCCTCTGGATGGCCGAGCACTATCCCGGCGCGCGCATCACCGCGGTGTCCAACTCGCGGCCGCAGCGCGAACACATCGAGGCGCAATGCCGTGCGCGCGGGCTGCGCAACGTGGAGGTCATCACCCACGACGCCAACACATTGAGCTTGCCGCAGGCGAGCTTCGATCGCGTGGTGTCGATCGAGATGTTCGAGCACATGCGCAACTACCGCGAACTGCTGGCGCGGATCGGCCAGTGGCTGGTGCCGGGCGGCCGGCTGTTCGTGCACATCTTCTGCCACCGCGACCTGGCCTACCCGTTCGAGGTGCAGGGCGAGGACAACTGGATGGGCCGGCACTTCTTCACCGGCGGGCTGATGCCGGCCGCCGACACCCTGCTGCAATTCCAGGACGACCTGGCGCTGGAACGGCGCTGGCTGCTGTCCGGCGAGCACTACGAGAAGACCGCCAACGCCTGGCTGCGCAACCAGGACCGGCATCGCGCCGAACTGATGCCGGTGCTGCAGGCCACCTACGGTGGCGACGCGAAGATCTGGTGGCAGCGCTGGCGCATGTTCTGGATGGCCTGCGCCGAGCTGTTCGGCTACGAACAGGGCCAGCAGTGGGGGGTGGCGCACTATCGGTTCGTCAGGCGCTGAGGCGCCGGGATTGGGGAGTCGGGATTCGGGATTGGCAAAGGCGGGCTGTGCCCTGAAGGGCGACGTGATGCGGATCGGCCCTTGGCCCGATCGCATGGTCAGGCAGCCGGAAGTGGAGATCGAATCCCGAATCCCCAATCTCCAATCCCGGCTTTCCAATCACACGGCAGCAGTGATCACGATCTCGATCTTCCACTCCGGGTTGGCCAGCTTGGCCTGCACGGTGGCGCGCGCCGGGGTGCTGCCCGGGCAGACCCAGGCTTCCCAGACCTTGTTCATTTCGGCGAACTCGGCCAGGTCGGTCATGTAGATCTCCGCGCGCAGGACCTTGCTCTTGTCGCTGGCGGCACGCGCCAGCAGTTCGTCGATCGCCGCCAGCACCTGGCGGGTCTGGCCGGCGATGTCGGCGCTGGCGTCGTCGGCGATCTGCCCGGCCAGGTAGGCCACGCCGTTGTGCACGGTCATTTCCGACATGCGCGGGCCGGTATCGAAGCGCTGGATCATGAGGCGGTGTCCTGAAGAGGGGAAACCCGGGCATTGTCGCGCGATTGCGCCAGGCCTGCAGGCCGCCACAGCCGGTAGGCGACCAGCAGCAGCCAGGCCAGGATCAGCACGATCGCCAGCTTCTGGGTCAGCCCGCGCGGCGGCGCGCGCCACAGCACGTGCACCCACAGCGCCACGAACGCGGCCACCGCCAGGCGCGACAGCGTGCCGGCACAGCCCCGCCACGGCGCCTGCCGGCGCAGCCAGGCGCTCTGCAGCAGCATCGCAGTGGTCGCGCACAGGAACGCGGTCTGCGCGAACAGCGCGTGCAGCATCGGCGCCAGCAACGGCGCACGCTGCGGCAGGTAACTGTCGCCGATCGCCACCCCGCACAGACCCAGCCCCGCCACCGCGAACAACAGCAGCGGCGCGGCGCTGCGCGCCTGCGGCGGGGCCTGCGCGTACAAGCCGGCCGCCATGGCGACGATGCCAGCCGCCAGCAGCACGTAGACGGTGCGCAGCAGCAGCCCGCCGGGGCCGTGCAGGTACATGCTCAGCGTCGCCTGCTGCCAGTGCAGGTCCGCGCGCAGCAGTTGCAAGGCCAGCGCCACGCCGAGGAACAGCAGGCACAGCAGCGTGGCGAGGGCCCCGGCGGCGCGCGGCCACTGCGGCGGCGCGGCGGCGGGGGCCAGGGACGTCGGCATGGGATGGCTCCGGGTCGTGGCGGGGAACGCGATGCGCGACGCCTGCGCGCGCCCGCACCCTGCGCGCACACCGACGCGGTGCCGACGTGCGATTCCACTATGATGCGCGTCGCCGGTGTCGCCGGTACAGCCCAGGCCACCGGATAACGCGATGCACCAGCCCCTTCCCGCCTGCAGGCGCACCAGCCCGATGCACCGCACCGCCGACGCCGCGTGCCTGCGCGACGCCGCTGGCGTCTGCGCGCAGTTCCCTCTCTCCTTCGCTTACGCTCCCCTGCAATGACCGACGCCGCGCCCCCCGTTTCCCCGTCCCCCTCCGCCGCTGGCTGGCGCCGTGCGCTGCCGGTGGTGTTCAGCCTGGCGATCCTGGCGCTGGCGCTGCGCGCGCTGGCCACCGAGTTCAGCACCCACGGCTACGCCGCGATCCGCCATGCCTTCAACCAGCTCAGTGTCGGCCAGATCGCGCTGACCCTGCTGCTGGGGCTGAGCAGCTATGCCTGCCTGATCGGCTTCGACGCGGTCGGCCTGCACCGCAGCGGGCGCAAGCTGCATCCGATGCGGATCGGCGTCACCGCGTTCCTGGCGCACGCGGTCGGGCAGACCCTGGGCTTCGCCGCGCTCACCGGCGGCGCGGTGCGCCTGCGCGGCTACGGCCGGGTCGGGCTGAGCCTGGCCGAGATCGGCCAGGTGGTGCTGATGAGCACGCTCGGCTTCGTGTTCGGCGCATGGCTGCTGCTGGCCCTGGCGCTGACCCTGGAACCGGCGTCGGCGGCGCTGGCGCTGCCGCTGGCCTCGCCGGCGGTGCGCGCGATCGGCATCGCACTGCTGGCCGGCTTCGGCCTGATGCTGCTGCTGGCCGGGCGCGACGGCCGCACCCTGCGCTGGCGCAGCCACGAGCTGTGGCTGCCGGACCGGCGCACCACGCTCGGCGTGACCGCGCTCAGCGTGGTCGAACTGGGCCTGGCCAGCGCCGCGTTCTACGTGCTGCTGCCGAACGAATCGGGGATCGAATTCGTCGGCTTCGTCGGCCTGTACCTGGTTGCGGTGGTGGCCGGATTGATGTCCACCGTCCCTGCCGGGCTGGGCGTGTTCGAATGGAGCCTGCTCAAGCTGCTGCCCGGCGTGGCCCCGGCCGCGGTGCTGGCCGCGGCGCTGATTTACCGCATCACCTACTACGTGGTGCCGCTGCTGCTGTCGGTGCTGATGGCCGCGGTCTCGGGCCTGCGCCAGCCGCTGGCGGCCAGCGCCGGCGGGCTGCGCGTGGCCTGGGGCACGCTGCGCCCGTGGCTGCCGCAGATCATCGCCATCGCGGTGTTCGCGGTCGGCGCGGCGCTGGTCATCGACGGCACCCTGCCGACGCCGAAGCGGCGCCTGGGCATGGCGCCGCTGTCGATCGTGGAGACCTCGCACCTGCTGGCCAGCCTCGGCGGCGTGGTGCTGCTGCTGATCGGCCAGGGCCTGCAGCGGCGCAGCCATGCGGCCTGGGTGCTGGCGATCGGCATCTGCGTGCTGCTGCCGCTGCCGGCCTGGCTGCGCGGCGGCCACGCCTCGGTGGCGCTGTCCTCGCTGGTGGTGGCGGCCGGGCTGTGGGGCGCGCGCCGCGAGTTCTACCGGCAGGGCGCACTGCTCGACGAGGCCTGGTCGTGGCCGTGGCTGCGCAACCTGGGGCTGGTGCTGATCGCCACGGTGTGGCTGCTGTTCTTCGTCTACAGCCACGTCGAATACCAGAACGAACTGTGGTGGCAGTTCGCCACCTCGGCCAATGCGCCGCGCGCGTTGCGCGCGGTGCTGCTGGTCAGCGTGGCGGTGGTGGTGTTCGGGCTGGCGCGGCTGCTGCACAGCACGCGCTCGCCGCTGCCGGCGGCGGACGCGGCGCAGCTGGACGCGCTGGCGCCGGTGCTGGCCGCCGCCACCGACACCCAGGCCTGCCTGGTGCTGACCGGCGACAAGGCGCTGCTGCCCGACGAGGCCGGCCAGGGCTTCGTGATGATGCAGCGCTACGGCGGCTCGCTGGTGGCGATGGGCGACCCGGTGGGGCCGCCGGAGGTCGCGCGGGCGCTGATCTGGCGCTTCCGCGAGGAAGCCGACCGCATGGGCCTGCGCCCGGTGTTCTACCAGGTCGGCGAGCAGCACTGGCAGACCTATCTCGACCTGGGCCTGACCCTGGTCAAGCTGGGCGAGGAAGCGATGGTGTCGCTGGAAGACTTCCACCTGGAAGGCCGCGACCGCGCCGACCTGCGCCAGGCCTGGAACCGCGGCAAGCGCAGCGGGCTGAGCTTCCGCATCGTGCCGCTGGAGCAGATCGACGCGCTGATGCCGGTGCTGGCCGACGTCTCGCAGCAATGGCTGGAGGAAAAGGCCGGCGAAGAGAAAGGCTTCTCGCTGGGCAGTTTCGATCCGGCCTATCTGCGCCGCTTCCCGATCGCGGTGGTCGAGGCCGAGGGCAAGGTCGTGGCCTTCGCCAACCTGTGGCAGGCGCCGGCCGGACAGGAGCTGTCGGTGGACCTGATGCGGCACATCGCCGATGCGCCGAAGGGCACCATGGATTTCCTGTTCATCGAGCTGTTCCTGTGGGGCCGCGAACAGGGCTACAAGCGCTTCTCGCTGGGCATGGCGCCGCTGTCGGGCCTGGCCCAGCACCGCCTGGCCGGACGCTGGAACCGCTTCGGCAACCTGATCGTGCGCCACGGCGAGCGCTTCTACGGCTTCACCGGCCTGCGCCGCTTCAAGTCCAAGTTCGCCCCGGCCTGGCGCACCCGCTACCTGGCCGCCCCCGGCGGCATGCACCTGCCGGCGGCGCTGCTGGACGTGACGCGGCTGATTTCGCTGGATCCGCGGAAGCCTGATTGACGGCGGGGATTGGGGATTGGGGATTCGGGATTGGTAGCGCTCTTGCGAATCCCCAATCCCGACTCCCCAATCCCAGCATTCAATCGATCCGCTGCAAGATCTGCTTGGCCAGTTCCGCGTAGTCGCCCTTGAAGTGATGGTCGCCGGGCAGCTTCACCAGCTGCGCGCCGCCATGCGGCAGGTCCGGGCACAGCGCGTCGTCGTCGTCTTCGCCGTAGATGCACAAGGTCTGCGCGCCCGGCATCTTCGCCACTTCCGGGGCGATCGGCAGGCCGTCGTCGCCGGAGCTGATCCAGTTGGAGACGTGGAATTCGTAGTCGGCGGTCTTGCCCAGCGACAGCAGCGCGGTGGCCTGCACCTGCTCGCGCATCGCCGGCGGCAGTTGGTTGTAGGCCGCCGGCAACACGTCGGCGCCCTGCGAGAAGCCGATCAGCACCACCCGGTCGCGCTGCCACAGGCGGCTGTAGTGGCGGTAGATGCGGTCCAGGTCGGTGGCGAAGCCCTGCGGGGTGCGCTCGCTCCAGAAGTAGCGCAGCGAGTCCACGCCGACCACCGGGATGCCGGCCTCGGCCAACGCACCGGCCACCTGCTGGTCGAGCCCGGCCCAGCCGCCGTCGCCGGAAACGAAGATCGCGAACACCTGCGCATGGTCCTTGCCGGCGGCCGCATCGTCCGTGGGCACCGGCACATCCACCACCGGCAACCCGGCCAGATCGGCCGGCGTCGGCGGCAGGCTGACCCCGCGCTGCGCGCCCAGCGAGCGCACCGCCGCGCGCAGGCCGGGCAGCGGATCGCCGCTGGCGCTGCGGCGGAACTGCCGCGCCTGCGGCACCTTCTGCAGGAACGCGTCGCTCTGCTGGGTGCAGCGGGCCTTGCCCGGCGCATCGATCGCCGCCAGCCACGGCAGCGGCAGCGTCGCCGGCTGCAATGCGCGCGCCGGCGCGGTGATGCCGGCGCCGCAGATCTGGTCGTCCAGCACCTGCACCGGACAGAAATCCTCGGTGACCAGGCCGGCCAGCAAATGCTTGGGCGCCTGCGCCGCGACCGCATAGGCCAGCGCGGCGCCGTCGCCATCGCCGACCAGCAGCGGCAGGCGGTAGGTCGGTACGTGGTAATAGGCCTGCACATAGCGCGAGAAATTCTCCACGTCGCCGGCGGAGAAGCCGCAGGTGCCGGGGATCTTGGCCAGCACCGCCTGCAGGTGCGCACCGTCGATCACCACCACCATCGCGCCGTCGTCGCGCAGCGCCTCGATCTGGCGCATGCGCGCCGCCTCGCCGTGCTTGCCGCCGGCGAACCACAGCACCACGCGCTGCGCCTCGCCCTTCGGCAGCAGCACCGGCACCTGTTCGAAGCGGCCGTGGCTGAGTTTCTCAGGGACCGCGGCCGCTGGCGCGGCCGGCGCTGGCGCCGCGGCCGTCGTCGCGGGCGCCGCCGAGGCGGCAGCCGCGGCGCTCAGGCCGGCCAACGCACATCCCCACATCCATCCGCCACGCAGTCGCATCATCCGGCAATCCTGAAAGGGCCAATCCTGAAAAAGCAGGTAAAGATAATCCCGAACGGCAGCGGCGCGAAGCGCGGCGCGGGCGACGGTTCATGCGGGGTACGCCGCCAGCGTGGCAGCGCAGCGCCACGCGGCGGTGCCGGCGCGGGGTGCAGCGACGCGCAGCGGGCGCTCACGCGCCCGGATCGGCCTCGGGATGGCGCAGCCGCCAGGCCGCCAGCGCCTGCCGATAGCGCGCCACTTCTTCGTTGTACAGGTCGTGGACGCACAGCGGACAGCCGCTGTCGCAGCAATCGCTGGGCAGCGGCGGCTGCGGCGCCTGCGGGCGCGGATCGGCAGTGGCGGGATCGGAATCGGACATCACGGTGCGCAGCGGGTGGCACGCCAGCGGCGTGAACAGGCGTGCATTGTAGAACGCCGCCGCCGGCTCAGCCGATCGCCTGGCGCAGGTTGGCGCGCGCCGTCGCGTCGTAGCGCGCATGGAACCAGTCGCTGAGGAAGATGCGCGGCTGCGCCAGCACCGTCTTCAGGAACGCACGGCGCTTGCGCCGGTACAGCCAGCCGGGGACCACGTCGCGGTATTCCTCGGCAATGGCGCGATCGTAGGCGGCGAACCCGGCGGGATCGGCGCCGAGGATGGCCATGTCGCAGTCCAGGAACAGCGCCGCCTCGGCATCCACCGCGGCGGCGGACAGTTGCCCATGGCGCGCGGTCAATTCGATCAGCGCGGCGACGCGCGCCGCGTCCAGCCCGGCATCCGGCAACCACTGCGCGATCGCCGCCTGCGCCATGCGCGCCGACTGCGCCTCGTTGTCGCCACGCCCGGCCTGATACACCGCGTCGTGATAGAGCACGGCCAGGTAGACCTCGCGCGGCTGCCGCCAGCCCACCGCCGCGGCGACTTCGGCATAGTGGCCCAGCACCGCCTGCACGTGGCCGAAGTGGTGATACGCGCGCGGCGGCGTCGCATAGGCCGCCTGCAACTGCTCCCACTGCGCGGCGGGCAGGGCCAGCGGCGGCGCCGGCTCGTTCATCGCATCGCCTCGCCGCCCGCAGGCGCAGACCCGGCCGCATCCGCCGACAGCGGCCAGGTCGCCTCGTGCACATAGCGCCCCTGCCCTTGCACGCTGCGGATCAGGCTCAGCGTGGCGACCGTGCAGCGCAGCTCGGGCACGGTTTGCGGCGGCAGTGTCTGCTCGTCGTAGCTCAGGGTGAGATGCGGGACAAAGGCCGGGTCTGCGCGCGTGGCCACGCCCTGGCGGCCGAGTTGCTGCTGCAGGGCCTGGCGCAATCGGCGCAGCGCGGGCGGCTCGCCGGCGCCGAGCAACACCAGCGGCCGCGTGCGGGCGCGGCCGCCGAAGCTGGCGACCCGATCGAAACACAGCTCGAACGGCGCCGCCGTCACTGCCTGTCCGGCGGCATGCGCCTGCTGCAGCAGCCGTGGCGGAATGCCCGCGTACTCGCCCAGGTAGTGCAGGGTCAGGTGCAGCCGTTCCACCGGCAACGCGCGACCGCGCAGGCCATGCTCGGCACGCAGGCGCTCGCCGATGGCGAATGCCCGCTGCGCGGTAGCCGGGTCCGGCAGTACGGCGAAGAACAGGCTTTCGCGCGGCGCCGGCGCAGCGAAGCCGAGCGAGAACTGCGCGTTTGCGGAAGCAGGATCGTGGGCCATCGGCAGAAGTGCGGAAGCCGCGGGCGCTGCGGCGACGGACAGGAACCGCCATGGTAGCAAGCGCGCTGCGCCCGGCGCGCGGCCGCTCGCTGCGAAAACGCAAAAGGCCGACCGGACGGAATCCGGTCGGCCTTCGCGCCTTGTGGCATCGGCGCGATGCGATCCAAGCTGATCGCGAAGCACCTTGCCGGCGATCGCAGCCGGGCCAGCCCGGCCTGCAGCTTACGCCGCGTTCTTCAGCGCCAGCTTGCGGTTGCGCATCACGTCGTGGCAGGCGCGCACTTCCGGCAGCAGCTTGGTCGCGGCATCGCGCGCGGCGACCGGCGTGTCGCTGTCGGCGATGGTTTCGTTGAACGCCTTCAACAGGCGATCCTCGGACTCTTCCAGTTCGGCGACATAGCCGTACTTGGTGTCGCCCAGCGTCGCGCGCACCTTGCCATACAGCTGCTGCATGCTGCCGACCAGGGTGCCGTGCTCTTCGGGCTTGCCGCCGACCGCCTGAACCACGGCGCTCAGGCTGCTGACGATGTCGGACTTGACCCCGGCGATGCGCAGGAACAGCGCCGACAACTCGCTATCGCCGACCTTCTTCGCCGCTTCTTCGTAAAAATCCTTGCCGTCGCGGGAGATGGCGATGAGGTCGTTGAGGCTGTGGGTGGTCTTGCTCTGAATGCTCATAGGTAGAACTCCTTCTGCAATGGGCCGGCGAACATCGCGCAACGGGCAGGTCCGACCGAGTTCCTGGATGTCGCCTGGCCTCGGTATGAAGCGTGTGCCGCGTTGCGTCGTGGGAGGGGATGCTGGACGCCGCGGCATAAAGTGCACGTGAGCCGAAACGCCTGCGTCCTCACGCGGCACTGGCAGGCATGAACAGGCATTCAGCGCCGGCGCGTGCGGTGCCTTGGCGATATTTTCGCCAGGGCACGCGCACGCACTGGCGCAGCTCGCCGCAGCCCGGTTATCCACATGTTTGCCCAACGCCCATCCACAGCCGCTGTGGATGAATGGGCGACGCCGGCCAGTCCCATCCGGCCACCCGGCGCCGTCAAGATCGACTTCGGCGTCCGCCAGCCGCGCGGCGTCCGCAAAGGGCTATATTTGCCGCAAGACCTCCCATTCGGGACCGCCAAGAGGTGCGCCATGTTCGGCTGGACCGCATTCGCCCTGGTCGCCGCGACGGCGATCGCGCCACCGCCGGCGCCGCCCGCGCCCGAAGAGATCATGCGCATACCGCCGGCGCTGCATGTCCTGGTGCAGCAACGCATCGACCGGCACAGCGCGCCCGAGCAGCGCCTGCAGCAGCTGGTGCGGCTGGCGTTCGATGTGGACGGCCTGGATCTGCAGTACGACGCCAAGGCCACCAACAGCGTCGCCGAGAGCTATGCCACGCGGCGCGTCAACTGCCTGTCCTTCACCCTGCTGTTCGTGGCCCTGGCGCGCGATGCCGGGCTGGACGCGCAGGTGCAGGAAGTGGGCCGGGTGCTGAGCTGGTACGAGGACGGCAACGCGCTGTACAACGCCGGCCACGTCAACGTCGTCGTGCGCATCGACGGCAGCCTCCGCAGCGTGGACCTGGACCGCAGCGTGCTGATGGACCGGCGCGGCCCGCAGCCGATTTCCGACCGCCGCGCACTGGCGCATTACTACAACAACCGCGGCGCCGAACTGATGGGCGACGGCGCGCTGCCCGCCGCGCAGCAGCACATGGCGATGGCGCTGAAGATGGACCGCGACTTCGCCCCCGCCTGGAACAACCTCGGCGTGCTGGCGCTGCGCCAGGGCGATCCGCAGGCGGCCGCACAGAACTACGCGACCGCGCTGTCGATCGATCCGGGCCACGTGTCCGCACTTTCCAACGCCGCGATCCTGTACCGGCACCTGGGCGACAGCCGGCGCGAGGCGGCGATGCTGGCGCGGCTGCAGCGCGTGCAGCTGACCGATCCGTTCCACCAGTACCTGCTCGGCAACGAGGCCGAACGCCGCCAGGACTATGCCGCGGCGATCGGCTACTACCGGCATGCGCTGCGCCTGTACGACAGCGCGCATCTGCTGTACTTCGCGCTGGCCCGCGTCTATCTGCTCAATGGCGATCCGCGCCGCGCGAACTGGGCACTGCAGCAGGCGGTGGCGCACGCAGACAAGACCGCGCGGCCGCGCTACCAGGCCAAGCTGGAGGCGTTGCGGCGGCTGTCCCACAACGCGCAGGCGCAGCGCTGAGCCGCCGCGGGTGGCTCGCGCGGGCGGGTGTGGCGCCACCATTGCCACCCCATACCTTCATGCGTAAGCCGCCGCGCCAGGCGTGATCGCGCCAGCGCGGCCCTACCCGCCTCAGCAGGCCCGCGCCAGGCGCGCACGGCGCGCGTCGTGGCGCGCCCACAGGTACACCAGCAGGCCGCCCAGCGCCGCCGCCGCGCCGACATAACCGGTCGACGTCCAGCCCAGCCCGGCGCTGATCGCGATCCCGCCCATCCACGGCCCCAGCGCGTTGGCCAAATTGAAGGCGGCATGGTTGGACGCCGCGGCCAGGGTCTGCGCCTCGCTGGCCACGTCCATCAGCCGGGTCTGCAACACCGGCGCCAGCGCGCCCATCGTGCCGACCGCGACCACCGCCGGCAGCACCGCCCAGGGCGAGTGCGCGGCCAGCGGCCAGGCCAGCAGCACCGCCATCGACCACAGCAGCACCAGCGGCACGGCGCGGAACTGCAGCCGGTCGAACAACCAGCCGCCGGCGAGGTTGCCGAGCAGGCCGCCGAAGCCGAACGCGCACATCGCGAACGGGATCCAGCGTTCGGACACGCCGGTGACCTGGGTCAGGGTCGGCGCCAGGTAACTGAACACGCAGAACATGCCGGCGAAGCCGACCGAGCCGATGCCCAGCGCCAGCCACACCTGCGGGCGGTTGAACGCGCGCAGTTCGCGCAGCGGCTGCTGCCGCGGCTCCTGCGGGTCGGCCGGCAGCAGGCGCACGACCAGCACCACGGTGAGCACCGCGATCGCCGCCACCAGCGCGTACGCGTAGCGCCATTGCGCCACCTGGCCCAGCCAGGTCGCCAGCGGATTGCCGACCAGCACCGCCAGATTGAGCCCGAGCAGCACCCGGCTCACCGCCGCGCCGCGCTGGTCGGGGCGGCTGATCGACGCGGCGACCAGGGTGGCCACGCCGAAATAGGCGCCATGCGGCAACCCGGCGATGAACCGCACCAGCAGCATGCTGTGGTAATCCGGCGCCAGCGCGCTGGCCAGGTTGCCAACCGCGTAGAAGCCCATCAGCGCCAGCAGCAGCGTGCGCCGCGGCCAGCGCGCGCCGACGATCGCCAGCAGCGGCGCGCCGACCACCACGCCCAGCGCGTAGGCGCTGATCAGATGCCCGACCTGCGGCTCGTCGATCGCCAGGCCGCGCGCGATGTACGGCATCAGGCCCATCGTGGAGAACTCGCTGGTGCCGATCGCGAAGCCGCCCATCGCCAACGCGAACAGGATCAGCACGTAGCCGCGGAGCGACAGCGGCGCCTGAGGAATGACGGGAGTGGACATGCCCGGGACCTGATCGAGGGCTGCCCATTATTGTGCATCGCAGCATGCAAAGGCACCCGTGCGCGTGCAACACCGCGTTGCAGCGTGTCCGTGCGCAGCGCGGACGCCGCGGGAGCTGTATGGCTTCAGCCTGGCTCGCAGCGCCGCAGGCCCGCGATGTCCTGCCGCACGCAGTGCCCGCACCTTGTTGCGAAAGGAGCATGCATGCGCCGCATCCGGCTCATTCCATCGCCGCCGACGCATCGGCCACGGGCGACGGCGACGGCGCGCGGTACAGCACCTGCCCGGCGCGTATCGTCGCGGCGACATCGGCGTAGGCCAGCGGATCGCGCAGCGGATCGCCGCGGACCAGCACCAGGTCGGCGTCGTAGCCCGCTGCGATGCGTCCCTTGCGCCGTGCATAGCCGAAGCGCTGCGCGGGCGCGGTGGTCAACATCGCCAACAGGGCGCGGCTGTCGACCCCCGCCGTACCGAGCAGGCGGATCTCGCGCCGCGTGTCGGCCTCGTCGATGAAGCCGACGTCGGTGCCGAACAGCAGCGTGCCGCCAGCCGCGCGCAGCGCGCCCACCTGCTGCCGCGCCGCGGCCGCGAAGCGCTCGAGCACCGCGGGCGGCGCGTTCTCGCGGCGCAGCTCCAGTTCGAACAGCGCCAGCGTCGGCACCAGCGCCACGTCCTGCCGCGCCAGGCGCTGCGCCAGCCCCGCCGGCCACGGGCCTGCCGCCGGCGTGGTGTGGGCGAGGATGTCCACGCCCGCGGCCAGCGCGATTTCGATGCCGCGCAGGTCGGTGGGATGGGCGAACACCGGCTTGCCGACCGCATGGGTGGCGGCCACCACCGCCGCGGCCACCGCTTGCGGCATCGGCCGCACGCCCTCGGCGCCACCGACGATGGCGCCGGTGAACAGCTTGCTGCCGTCGGCGCCGGCACGCAGCTGCGCCTGCGCCCGTGCCTGCGCGGCCTGCGGCTCGGCCACTTCGGCACTAGCCACGTGCTGCGCGGCGAGGAAGTCGCGCACGTAGATCGGCGTGCCGTGCTCGGGATAGAACGGCGCATCCACGGTCAGCAGCAGCGGCCCCAGCAATTCGCCGGCGGCGATGCGGCGGCGCCAGGCTAGGGTGTTGCCGGGCAGGCCGGCCAGCTCGAACGCGCTGGTGAAGCCCCAGCGCGTCAGCTGCTCGCGCAATTGCGCCTCGGCCGCCGCTGCCGGCGCCGCCGCCGCGTCCAGCAACGGCGGCGCCAGCAGGTGCACGTGGCTGTTCCAGAAGCCGGCGAGCACGGTGCCGCCGCGGCCGTCGATCCGCTGCGCCTGCGCCGGCAGCGCGACCGCAGCGCGCGGGCCGACCCGCACGATGCGGCCATCGCGCACCAACACCACCGCGTCGTGCAGCGGTCGCGCCTGCGGCGAGGCGATCACCGTGGCGCCGACAATGGCCAATTCGCGGGCATGCAGCCGCGGCGCGGCCAGGACCAGCGCCAGCAACAGACAGAGGGAAAGACGCATCGGGCGATACCAGGCTTCGGGGACGCGGCAAGTCTAGGCAGCGCCCCGCTCGCCGCCATCGGCGAAGCGTCATGCCTTGCGCATGACAGCCATCACCCGGCCGGGCGGCGCCGTCCCAGCACACCGATGACCGCGCTGGCGAGGTCGTTGCGGACAACGCACTGTCCCATCGCGACCGCGCGAAACCGCCCGCAACGTCCCCATGTCCTGATGGCCGGGCATGTGCGTGTCCTCGTGGCTGCGCCGCCCCGCCCTCCTTCCCCCCGTTCGAGACCTTGCCGATGACCACTTCCGCTTCTCCCCTGTTCGCCCCGCTGCGCCTGGGCGCGATCGAACTGGCCAACCGCATCGTGATGGCGCCGCTGACCCGCAACCGCGCCGAAGGCGAAGGCCGCATCCCCTCGCCGCTGGCGCCCGAGTACTACGGCCAGCGCGCCAGCGCCGGGCTGATCGTCGCCGAGGCCACCCAGATCAGCCCGATGGGCCAGGGCTACATGGATACGCCCGGGATCTACAGCGAGGCGCAGGTCGCCGCCTGGAGGAACGTCACCGCCGAGGTGCACCGCCGCGGCGGCAAGATCGTGCTGCAGTTGTGGCACGTGGGCCGCATCTCCCATGTCAGCCTGCTGCCGGACGGCGCCGCGCCGGTGGCGCCGAGCGCGCTGCGCGCCAACGCCAAGACCTACACCGCCGAAGGCTTCAGCGACGTCTCCGAACCGCGCGCGTTGCGCCTGGACGAGATTCCGGCGCTGATCGAGGACTACCGCCACGCCGCGCGCAATGCCATCGCCTCCGGGTTCGACGGGGTGGAAGTGCATGCCGCCAACGGCTACCTGATCGACCAGTTCCTGCGCGACGGCAGCAACCATCGCGACGACGCCTACGGCGGCAGCATCGAGAACCGCACCCGGCTGCTGTTCGAGGTGGTGCAGGCGGTGGCGCAGGAAATCGGCGCCGAACGCACCGGCGTGCGCCTGTCGCCGGTGACGCCGGCCAACGACGCGCACGACAGCGATCCGCAGCCGCTGTTCGAGCGCGCGGTCGAACGCCTGGATCCGCTGGGCCTGGCCTTCCTGCACGTGATCGAGGGCGCCACCGGCGGCCCGCGCGACAACATCGCCTTCGACTACGCCGCACTGCGCGCCAGGTTCCGCGGTCCGTGGCTGGTCAACAACGGCTACGACAAGGCCCTGGCCGAGCAGGTAGTCGGCTCCGGCGCTGCCGATGCGGTCGCGTTCGGGCGCCCGTTCATCGCCAACCCGGACCTGGTGGAACGGCTGCGCCGCGATGCGCCGCTCAACCCGCTGGACGCGAACACGCTCTACGGCGGCGGCGCCAAGGGCTACATCGACTATCCGACGCTGGACTGAGATGCCAACAAGCGTGCAGCGGCGGCAGGCACGCGCCGCCGCTGCGCTTCAGGGCGTCGCCGCGGCGTGCGGCGGCGCGTCCGCAGCCAGATGCGCCTGCAGGAAGCCGGCCACGCCGCTCCACAGCGCGGCGCGATGATCGACTTCGGCGAAGCCATGGCCTTCGCCCTCGAAGGTCAGACCCACCGGCGGGTTGCCGGCCATGTCCAGCATCCGCTGCATGCGCCGGGTGTGTTCGTAGTCCACGCGCCGGTCCTCCAGTCCGTGCGCCAACAGCACCGGCACCTTGATCGCGTCGTAGCGGTACAGCGGCGAGGTGCTGGTCATCTGCTCCAGCTGCGTATTCGGATCGCCCAGCCGGCGTTCCAGATTGGCGCGCCCATCGGCAGAGCGCGCGCCGTCGCTGGCGGTATAGAACAGGATCCGGTCGGCGACCCCGGCGATCGACGCCACGCAGCGGAAACGCTGCGGCCACCGCATCGCCATCACCAGCGCCGAATAACCGCCATAACTGGCGCCGAGCACGCACATGCGCTGCGCATCCAGCGGATAGCGCGCCAGCGCCTGCACGATCGCCGCGTCGATGTCGTCTTCGATCAACGTGCCGAAGCTGCCGCGCCCGGCTTCGCGGAACGCGCGTCCATAGCCGTCGGAGCCGCGGAAATTGACCCGCAGCACCGCATAACCGAGCGAAGCGAGGAACTGGGTGTCCGGATCGAAGCCCAGCGAATCGGCCACGCCGATCGGCCCGCCGTGCGGGAACACCACCAGCGGCTTGCGCCCGCCGCCCGGCGGCAAGGTCAGGAACGCCTCCAGCGGCAACCCGTCGCTGCCCTTGAACTTGATCACGTCGCTGGGCGCGAAGCGCATGCCGTGCAGCCAGGGCATGTCCTCGGCGATCGCGGTGGCCGCACGCTTGTCCAGATCCAGATGGAACAGTTGCGGCGGCTGGTCGCTGGCGTCGGCCCACAGCACCATCTGCCGTCCGTCCGCGTTGCGCGCGGCGATCTGCACGTTACGCCCGGGCAGCGCGGCGCTCAGCGCGCGGCCGAGGCGTTCGTCGGTGCTTTCGAAGTAGTGGCTGACCAGGCGCCCGCTCTCGTAGTAGGTGACCCCGATCGGCGTGCGCCGCGGCCCCTGGATCAGATCGACCACATCGACCCCGGGCTGGCTGAACAGCGTGCGCACGACCTTGCGCGTGGCGACGTCGTAGGCGACCAGGTCGCGCTGCGCGCGGCCGTCGTCGGTCACCGCATAGATCTCGCCCGCATCGAAGGACAGGCCGACCGGCTGGAAATCGCGCAGGTCGCTGAGCGTCATCACGTCGCGGTAGGTCGCACCCATGCCTTCGCGGTACATCAGCACGTAGTCGTCGTCGCGCCGCACCACCGCCAGGCGCAGCCGTCCGTTGCCGTCGGTCAGCCAGCCCACGTCGCGTTGCAGGCCGATGTTCAGCCGTTCCTGGAAGCGCGGCCGCCAACGGTCGATCGCCGCCTGGCTGGACACGTCCAGCAGCTGCACCGAATTGTCGCCGTTGCGCAGCGTGGTGGCGTACAGCACCGTGTTGGGCGTCTGCGGCAGGGCATCGACGATGTAGCCGCCATCGGGCAGGGTCAGCGGGCTCCACTTGCGCGTGCCGTCGGTCGCGGTGTCCACTCGCATGCCGCGCACCACGTCCGGACCGTGCGGCACGCGCACGGTGAACAGCAGCGCATCGTTGCCGGCCCACAGCAGCTGCTTGATCGGCTCGACGCTGGTGGCCAGCAGGCGCTGCTGGTTGCTGGTCAGATCCAGCAGCTCGATGCGCCATTCGTCCTTGCGCTCGTGCAGTTGCAGCGCCAGCAGGTCGCCGCGCGGATTCAGCTCCAGCGCCTTGACCAGACCGCCACGAAACAACGTGGCCGGGGCGATCGGCATGGCGCCCGGCGGCGGCGGCGCGCGCAACGCCGCCTTCGCCGCCGGCGCGGCGCCGGGATGCTGCGCCAGCGCCTTGCGGTAGAACTGCGGGAACGGATCGGGATAGTGCCCGGAATAGCTCAGTTCGTACTGCGCCCACAGCGCAGGATGGGTCTGCTGCAGCCAGTCCAGCGCCGCCAGCGAACGGTTGACCATGCCCATGTCGACGTTGAACAACGACTCGGGACGGAACAGCAGATCGCCCGGATAGGTGATGCGTCCAGGCTGGATGTGGAAGCGGAATTCGTCGCTGTCGCGCAGGCTGTAGCTGAATTGCGGCAACAGCATGATCTTGCGCCAGGCGTAGTCGCCGACCGGCGCGATGTACAGCCGGTAGCTGATCCCCGGCTTGAGCTGGGACATGATGCCGGCGCCGAAGATCTTGCCGTCCTTGTTCAACTCCACGCCGTGGAGTTCGACATCGGTATCCACCGCGACCAGCACCAGGCCCTCGTCGGGCGCCAATTGCGGCGTCTGCCCCGGTTTGACTTCCTGCATCCGCGCCCATGCCGGCAGCGCCAGCAGGCACAACAGCAACAGCCCTGCCAACCGGCACCCCACGCGAGCGCCGGCCGCCACACCCTGCTTGTCCATGCGTCCCCTGTTCCTTCGTTGGACGGCGCCCCCCGGCGCCCGTCCGCATCATAGCCGCGGCCGGGGCGGCGCGCAGGCCGGCCCGCGCCAGGATCTAAAGGGTGAGCCGCTCGCCGAGAAAATCGATGAACACGCGCAGTTTCGGCAGCATGTGCCGGCCCGACGGCCACAGCAGGTGGAATGTGCCGATGGAATCGACGTGGTCGTCGAGGACCGTGCGCAAGTTGCCGGCCTGCAGTTCCGCGCGCACCGAGTGCTCCGGCAGGAAGGCGATGCCGCAGCCGCGCAGCGCCAGGCTCAGCCGCGTCTCGATGTTGTTGCAGACCATCGAGACCGGCAGCTGCAGGCCCGCCGCCGCGGCGCCCAGCGGCCACGCCTCCAGGCGCCCGCTGCTGCGGAACCGGTAGTGCAGGCATTGGTGCGCGGCCAGGTCCATCGGAAGCCGCGGCGTGCCATAGCGCTGCAGGTAGTCCGGCGAGGCGACCAGGCAGCGCCGGAAGCTGCCCAGCCGCCGCGAGGCCAGCCGCGAATCGTCCGGCTCGGCGACGCGCAGCACCGCATCGAAGCCTTCCTCGATCACGTCCACCAGGCGGTCGTCGAAATCCAGGTCGAGCTGGATCTGCGGATAGGCGCACATGAAATCGCCCAGCACCGGCAGCAGCACGTTGTTGTTCATCGGCAGGCTGATCCGCAGCCGCCCTTTCGGCGTCCCGGCGAGGCTGCTCAGCTCGCCGCGCGCCGCCTCCGCCTCGGCCAGGATGCGCCGGCAGCGCACCAGGAACAGCTGACCCTCGGCGGTCAGGGTCAGGCTGCGGGTGCTGCGATGGAACAGGCGCACGCCCAGCGACTGCTCCAGCCGCGCCACGCTCTTGGCGACGGCCGACGCGGACACGCCCAGCACCCGCCCGGCCTCGGCGAAACCGCCACTCTCCACCACCTGTACGAAGCCACGCAGGCCGCCCAGACTGTCCATCGCACCGCCACCATTGCGGACATTCATGTCCTCGCAGCCAGGAACTCTACCCGTCTTTTTCCGCAATCGGCTGGCGTCCACGCTGCACCTCCCTCCTCCACGAGTCGCGCCGATGTCCATTCCCTCCGCCGTCGCCACCCCTGCCCCGGCCCACGCGCCGGCGCTTTCGCCGCACCACGCCGCGCCGCTGGATGCCGCGATCGATGCCGCGCTGCGCCAGCAGCGGCTGGTCGGCGCGGTGGTGCTGGTCGCCCACCGCGGCAGCTGCGTCTACCGCCGCGCCGCCGGCTGGGCCGACCGCGAGGCGCAGCGGCCGATGCGCGAGGACACCGTGTTCCGGCTGGCCTCGGTCAGCAAGCTGGTGGTGGCGACGGCTGCGCTGGTCCTGGTCGCGCAGGGCCGCCTGGACTTGGACGCGCCGATCGCGCGCTGGCTGCCGTGGTTCCGTCCCGCATTGGCCGACGGCCGGGTGCCGGACATCAGCCTGCGCCAGTTGCTCAGCCACAGCGCCGGGCTCGGCTACCGCTTCCTCGAACCGGCGGACGGCGCGCATGCGCGTGCCGGCGTCTCCGACGGCATGGACAACAGCGGCCTGAGCCTGGAAGACAACCTGCGCCGGCTCGCCGCAGTGCCGCTGCAGTACGCGCCCGGCAGCGGCTGGGGCTATTCGCTGTCGATCGATGTCGCCGGCGCGGTGCTGCAGGCGGCCAGCGGCCAGTCCTTGCCGGCGCTGGTGCGCGAACTGGTCACCGCGCCGCTGGGCATGCAGGCCACCGCCTTCCATGCGCAGGACGCGGCAAGCCTGGCCGTGCCCTACGTCAACGGCGACCCGGCACCACATCGGCTGGGCGAAGGCGAAGTCGTCGCGCCGTTCGCCGATGGCGCCGGCATCGTGTTCCATCCTTCGCGCGCGCTGGACCGCGACGCGTTCGCCTCCGCCGGCGCCGGCATGGTCGGCAACGCCGACGACGTGCTGCGCCTGCTGGAGACGTTGCGCGGCGGCGGCGCGCCGCTGCTGCCGGCCGCACTGGTGGCCGAGATGGGCCGCGCACAGGCCGGCGACTTCGGCCCGCCGGACGGACCCGGCTGGGGCTACGGCCTGGGCTTTGCGGTGCTCCGCGATCCCGCGCCGACCGCGACCCCGGAAGCGCCCGGCACCTGGCGCTGGGGCGGCGCTTACGGGCACGCCTGGTTCGTCGATCCGGCGCGGCAGCTGAGCGTGGTGGCGCTGACCAACACCCTGTACGAAGGCATGTCCGGTGCGTTCGTGGTCGAGCTGCGCGACGCGATCTACGCCAGCCTGCGCGGGGTGTCGGCATGAGCCGCGACTGCCTCGCGCCGTGCCCGACCGCGTCCGCCGCGATCGCGCCGCCGGCAACGCGGCGCCTGCCGTGGAGCGGCCTGCTCGCGCTGGCCTGCGCCGGCTTCGTCACCATCCTCACCGAAGCGCTGCCGGCCGGCCTGCTGCCGCAGATGGCGGCGGGGCTGGGCGTCGGCGAAGCCTGGGTCGGCCAACTGGTCAGCGTCTACGCGCTCGGCTCGCTGCTGGCGGCGATCCCGCTCACCGCCGCCACCCGGCGCTGCCACCGACGCCCGTTGCTGTTGCTCGCCATCGCCGGCTTCGCGCTGGCCAATACGGTCACCGCGGTATCGGCCAGCTATCCGTTGATCCTGGCGGCGCGCCTGCTCGCCGGCGTCAGCGCCGGGCTGCTGTGGGCGCTGCTGGCCGGCTATGCGAGCCGGATGGTGGCGCCGGCGCAGCAGGGCCGCGCGATCGCGGTGGCGATGCTCGGCACGCCGCTGGCGCTGGCGCTGGGCGTGCCCGCCGGCACCCTGCTCGGGCAGCAGTGGGGCTGGCGCTGGACGTTCGGCGCGATGTCGCTGCTGGGGCTCGGCCTGCTCGGCTGGGCCCGCGCCGCGCTGCCCGACTTCACCGGCCAGGCGGCGACCGCGGCGCTGCCGCTGCGCCGCGTGCTGGGCCTGCGCGGCATCGCCCAGGTGCTGGCGGTGATGCTGCTGTTCGTGCTCGCGCACAACCTGCTCTACACCTATGTGGCGCCGCTGCTCGCGCTGTCGACCGCGGCGGCCGCGCTGGACGGCTACCTGCTGCTGTTCGGCGTCGCCTCGCTGCTGGGCATCGTCGCGGTCGGCGTGTGGATCGATCGCTGGATGCGGCCGCTGCTGCTGGCCAGCATTGGCCTGTTCGCACTCGCCGTGCTGGCGATGGCGCTGTGGCCGCGTTCGCCGGCGCTGCTGGCCGCAGCACTGGCGGCCTGGGGCGTGGCGTTCGGCGGTTGCGCCACGCTGTTCCAGACCGCGATCGCGCGCCGTGCCGGCGACGCCGCCGATCTGGCGCAGTCGATGGTGGTCACCGGCTGGAACCTGGCGATCGCCGGCGCCGGCGTGCTCGGCGGCATGCTGCTGCAGCGTTGCGGCGCCGCCGCGCTGCCGTGGGCGGCGCTGGTGCTGTTGGTGCTGGCGTGGGCGTTCGCGCAACGCCGGCAAGGCTGGGCCGACGCCGGCGGTTGAGCCGGCGGCTCGGCCGCCGCGGCGCTGTCCGCGGCGTTGGCGATCGCTGCCGCCTCGGTCCGACGCTGGTGCAGCGTCGGCGATGATGCCCGCGATCATGCGCAACGACCGTCGTGCGGCGCGCGCTGCGCACCGCTGCACGCAGCGCGCGATGGCCGCGGCGCGCGTTTGCGCAGCGTGTCAGGCCTTGCGCAGGAAGCAGGTCTTCAGCACCAGGCCCTTGATCTTGTCCGAATTGCCTTCGATGTGCTCGGCGTCGTCCTCGACCAGGCGGATGCCGCGGATCACCGTGCCCTGCTTCAGCGGAATCGACGAGCCCTTGACCTTCAGGTCCTTGATCACCACCACGGTGTCGCCGGCCTGCAGCACGTTGCCGTTGCTGTCGCGCACCACCGTTGCCGCGGCGGCGGCGGTGTCCGCCGCGGCCGGCCACTCGTAGCCGCAGTCGGCGCAGATCCACAGCGCCCCGTCGACATAGGTGTTGTGCAGGGTGCATTGCGGGCAGGCGGGTGCGGCGGACATGGGATTCCTTGATACGGCGACGACGGGAAGACGCCTATTGTAGCCGCCCGCTCCACGCCGCCGCGTGCCGCGGCTCCGGCCGCTCTTCCCGCAGGAATCCCCATGTCCGCCGCTTCCGGTTCCCGCTTTGCGATCTATGCCGCGCTCGCCGGCAACCTGGCCATCGCCGTCGCCAAGTTCGTCGCCGCCGCGTTGTCCGGCAGTTCGGCGATGCTCAGCGAAGGCGTGCATTCGCTGGTCGACACGGTCAACGAGCTGTTGCTGCTGTACGGCCTGCGCCGCGCCGCGCGGCCCGCCGATGCCAGCCATCCGTTCGGCTACGGACGCGAGCTGTACTTCTGGAGTTTCATCGTCGCCCTGCTGGTGTTCGCGCTCGGTGCCGGCGTATCGCTGTACCAGGGCATCGCGCATGTGCGCAATCCCGAGCCGGCCAGCAACCACACCCTCAACTACGTGGTGCTGGGCCTGTCGATGCTGTTCGAGGGCGCGTCGTGGTGGGTGTCGCTGCGCGAGTTCCGCGCACGCAAGGGCGCGATGGGCTATGTGCAGGCGTTCCGCGAAAGCAAGGACCCGAGCCTGTTCACTGTGCTGCTGGAAGACAGCGCGGCGCTGATCGGCCTGTGCATCGCGCTGCTCGGCCTGCTCGCCGCGCAGTGGCTGCAGATGCCCGAGCTCGACGGCGTGGCCTCGATCGGCATCGCCGCCGTGCTGGCCTGTTCGGCCTTCGTGCTGGCCCGCGAGACCAAGGGCCTGCTGATCGGCGAACCGGCGGCGCGGCCGCTGAGCGATGCCTTGCGCCGCATCGCCGGCGCCGATCCGGACGTGCGCGCGGTCAACGGCGTGCTGAGCGTGCAGATGGGCCCGGAGCAGGTGGTCGCCGCGCTCAGCGCCGAATTCGAGGACCAGCGCAGCACCGCGCAGATCGAGGCCTGCATCGAGCGCATCGAACGCGCCGCGCGCGCCGAACATCCGGAATTGCAGTCGCTGTTCGTCAAGCCGCAAACGCCCGAGGCCTGGCAGGCGCGGCGCAGCGCGTTGCGCACGCCACCGCCTGCCTGAATGCGCGATCCGGCGCGCCGGCTTGCGGTCCGCCGCCGCTTTTCGTTAGGGTAGCCGGGTAGCGCCTCCCATCGCGCTGTGACTGTGCCGGCGTATCCCACTCCCTACTGAATGAGGTTTCCCATGGAGATCGCCAATGGCCTTGTCGCCACCATCCACTACACCCTGACCGACGATGCCGGTGAGGTGATCGATCAATCCGCGCCGGACAACCCGCTGAGCTATCTGCACGGCGCCGGCAACATCGTGCCGGGGCTGGAAAAGGCGCTGACCGGCAAGCGCCCCGGCGAGCGCGTGCAGGTCGACGTGATTCCGGCCGAAGGCTACGGCCCGCGCCACGAGCAGCTGCAACAGCAGGTGCCGCGCAGCTCGTTCCCGGATGCCGAAGGCCTGCAGCCCGGCATGCAGTTCCAGGCGCAGACCGACCAAGGCCCGCTGCTGGTCACGGTCACCGAGGTCGGCGCGGAGCTGGTGACCATCGACGGCAACCATCCGTTGGCCGGGCAGGTGCTGCACTTCGCGGTGGAAGTGGCCGGCGTGCGCGATGCCACCGAGCAGGAAAAGAGCCAGGGCCACGCGGGCGCGGCGCTGTAAGCGCCCGCACCCGGCTGCACCCGCACGAGGCCCGCGATCGCGGGCCTCGTGCATTGTGCGGCGGCGGCGGCCGGCTTGCGCCGCGCTGCGGCTTGGCGCACAGTGCGCGGCCCCCTGCCCGGCCCCGCAGCGCCATGAGACTCGGCATCGATTTCGGTACCAGCAACTCCGCCGCCGCCGCGGTGATCGATGGCCGCGTGGTGCCGATCGGTTTCGGCGACCAGCACCAGTTCCGCACCACGGTGTACTTCCCCGAGGTGATGCGCGATCCGTCCGATTTCGAACTGACCCCGGCGCTGGAGCGGCAGGTGGACGAGCTGATCGAGGCCGGGCGCCGCGATGCGGCCGCCGCCGGCCGCGAGCGCAGCCGCGACGACTTGCGCCGCGACGCGATCCGGGTGGTGCGCCGGCAATGGATGGAAGCGCAGATGCGCGAGCCGCGCAGTTCCGCGGCGCTGCTGCAGAACGCGGTGTACGGCGACGCCGCGCTGGATGCGTATTTCGTCGAGGGCGAAGGCAGCCTGGTGCAGAGCCCGAAGTCGATGCTCGGCTACAACCTGCATCCGCGCGCCAAGCAGACCATTACCGGCATCGCCACCCATATCCTCGAGCACATCCGCCTGACCGCCTCGCAGCAACTCGGCCTGCAGGTGCGCAGCGCGCTGCTCGGGCGCCCGGTGCAGTTCCGCAGTTCGATCGGCGAGGCCGGCAACGCGCAGGCGCTGCAGATCCTGCACAGCGCCGCGATCGCCGCCGGCTTCGACGACGTCGAGTTTCTGGAAGAACCGGCCGCCGCGGCGATGCACTACCACGCCGGCAGCGGCGAGCGCCACGACGCGGTGGTGGTGGACATCGGCGGCGGCACCACCGACATCGCCCACGCCAGCGTCGGCGGCGACGGCGCGCCGCAGGTGCATCGCGCCTGGGGCATCGCCCGCGGCGGTACCGACATCGACCTGGCGCTGAGCCTGGCCAGCTACATGCCGCTGTTCGGCCGCGGCAGCACCCGCGTGCCGTCGCACCACTACGTCGAAGCGGCGATGGTGCAGGACACCACCCGCCAGCGCGATTTCCGCCAGCATCGCTACGACGACGTGCCGCACCCGTACGACACCCGGCTGCAGGCGCTGCAGGACACCGGCAACACCGCGCGCCTGTACCGCGCGGTGGAGCGCAGCAAGATCCGCCTCAGCGACAGCGCGCAGCACGAAGAGGCGCTGGAGTACATCGAAGCCGGGCTGCAGGTGCAGGTCCGCGCCGACGAGCTGACCCACGCCGCGCGCAGCTACCTGGAAGCGCTGGGCGAATTGCTCGCGCAGGTGCGCAGCGACATCGCCGGCGATCCGGCCGCGGTGTTCCTGACCGGCGGCATGTCGCGCGCCGGCTACATCCAGCAGGTGGTGGCCGCCGCGTTCCCGCAGGCGCGCCTGGTGCACGGCGACCCCTCGTTCGGCGTGGTCCAGGGCCTGGCGCTGGCTGCCGCGCAGCGCTGACCGGCGCAGGCCGCGGCGCTGCGCCAAGCTCGCCGCAGCGCGCGCCGGCACGGCCGCAAGTCTCTAGCGCAGCTTCCGTTCATACGCAAGGGGCGCGACTGGCGTAATATGCGCGGTCACGCTCCAGCGTCACGTTTCTACGCGCGTCTCGTCCGGCCGTTTCTGTCGCCCGACTCGCTCCTCTTCTCGCGCCAGCCTCCGTCCCGCCTCGGGCCGGATCCACCGGGAATGCCTGTGTCCGGCTACGCCACCCAGATCACCACGCCCAGCCTGGGCGGCCAGGACGATCGCCTGCACTCGCTATCCGATACCCAGCAGCGCTCCGATCCCGAGGCGCAGGCCGAAGCGGTCGTTAGTCGGCGCGACGTCGCGCCCGCCGGTGGCACCACTTGAGCGCGCAACCGGCAACACCGCACGCCCCGGCCGAACCCGCCATCGCCTGCGATCGCTGCGACGCGATCTGCTGCCGTCTGACCGTCTTGCTGATGCCCGACGACAGGGTGCCCGACCACTACACCGAGCACACCGCCGAGGGCCTGCACGTGATGGCCCGCGACGAAGACGGCTGGTGCGTGGCGGTGGACAGCAAGCGCATGTGCTGCTCGATCTACGAACAGCGCCCGACGATCTGCCGCAAATTCACGATGGCCGGCCCGTATTGCCGCGACATCCGCCGCATCCACCACGATCAGTTGGCGCGCGGCATTCCCCTGACGATGTACTGACTGCAGGAGATTCACCATGGCACGTCCCACCAGCAAGACCCCGCCCCCGACCGCCAAGACCGCACGCAGCAGCAGCGGCGACAAGGCGCAGAAGGGGCTGAGCCGCGAGCGTATCGAGGCCGACATGGCCGCGTTCCGCAAGGCCGGCGGCCGCGTCGAAGTGCTCGGCACCACGCGCGTGCTGAAGAAAGTCGACGAAGCCGAAGCCGGCTGAGCATGCGCGCCGCGCCACCGCCGCCGGCGATGTCGGCGCCGTCTTCACGGCGCCGGCCGATAATCCAGGTCTCTTCAGCTGCGGCAGAGGCACGCCATGCTCCTGCGATCCCTCTCCGCTGAACTGGGCCAGCCGGCCTGCGGCAATTGCCGCGATGGCGAACTGCTCGACTTCGGCGTGCGCATGGCGTTCCAGCCGATCGTCGACGCGCGCACGCGCACGATCTACGCCTACGAGGCGCTGGTCCGCGGCGAGGACGGCAGCGGCGCGGCCGCGGTCTTGGCGCGGGTCGGCCCGCAGCAGCTGTACCGCTTCGACCAGACCTGCCGGGTACAGGCGATCGCCACCGCGGCGCGGCTGGGCCTGCGCACCCGGCTGTCGATCAATTTCATTCCCAACGCGGTCTACGACCCGGCGACCTGCATCCGCCTGACCCTGGCCGCGGCCGAACGCTACGGCGTGCCGACCGGCGATCTGATCTTCGAAATGAGCGAGTCCGAGCACATCCGCGACCTGCCCAAGGTGGTGCGGATCCTGCGCGACTACGCGCAGCGCGGATTCCTGACCGCGATCGACGATTTCGGCGCCGGCCACTCCGGGCTCAACCTGCTGGCCAATTTCCAGCCGCACCTGCTCAAGCTGGACATGGCGCTGATCCGCGACATCGATAGCAGCGCACCGCGCCGGCATATCGTCGCCGGCATCGTCGGCATGGCGGCGGCGCTGGGCTGCCAGTTGCTTGCCGAGGGCGTGGAAACGCCCGCCGAATACCGCACGCTGCGCGCGTTGGGCATCGACCTGTACCAAGGCTTCCTGTTCGCGATGCCTGTGCTGGAGGCGCTGCCGGAGATTCCCGCCGAACGCTGGGACAACCTGGAACAGGCCGCCTGAGCGACGCTGGGCAGCGCGCATGCGCTGCGGCGATGGCGTGGCGGCGACGGCGCTGACCAGGCGCCTGCCGTACTTGCCCGATGCGGCGACGATTGCGACCATCGCGCCTCCCCCGCCATGCCGAATCCGCCGATGTCCTCGCTCCACACCATGCTGCCGCCCTCGGTCCACCGCTGGCTGGACCTGATCGTGCCGGGTACGCAGATCGCGCTGATCGTGCTCGGCGCATGGCTGTTGCGCACCTTGTTGCGGCGACTGGTACGGCGGCTGAGCGAGCACCACGCCTTGCCGCCGGAACTGACGATGCTGGCGCGCCGCGGCAGCGGCTTCGTGATCTACACCACGGCGCTGCTGCTGATCCTGGATCGGCTCGGCGTATCCGGCACGGTGCTGTGGACCGCGTTCACCGGTTTCGCGGCGGTGGCGGCGGTGGCGTTCTTCGCGGCCTGGAGCGTGCTGTCGAACATCTTCTGCACGCTGCTGATCTTCGCCACCCGGCCGTTCCGCCTGCACGACCACATCGAACTGCTCGAAAACGGCGAAAAGCCCGGGCTCAAGGGCCAGGTGGTGGACATCAACCTGATCTACACCACGCTGCGCGAGGACCGCGGCGACGCGGGCGACAGCGTGCTGCAGATTCCCAACAGCCTGTTCTTCCAGCGCAGCACGCGGCGCTGGCGCGGCCACCCGGTGCCGCCGGGACTGGGCTAGCGCGCAAGCGCACGTCCTAACAAGACACTGATCGCACGCACGCTATCGTGCCTGGTCCGTGCGCCGCCTCGCGGCGCGCGTCCCCCCATCGACAAGGTGCCCCATGGAACAACCCGTCCACCCGTTCGCCGACCTGTTCGCCCAGTTGGGCCTGCCCAACAGCGAAACCGAGATCCGCCAGTTCATCGGCCGCCACTCGCCGCTGCCGGACACGATGCGGCTGGAGGAAGCGCCGTTCTGGACGCCGGCGCAGGCGCAGCTGCTGCGCGAGGAGCGCGTCGACGACGCCGACTGGGCGATGGTGGTCGACCAACTCAACATCGCCCTGCACGCGCGGCCTGTGCCGCCGGTCAGCGACGCCGCCAACGACGACTGAGCGCGCCCAGGGCGTGCCATCCATTCCCAAGCAGATCGCGCCGCTCCTGCACGTTGGATCGAACGAGCCCGTGGCCACCCCTGCGCGCTGAGACGGCAGCGTGCACGCGCGACAGCGGCCCTGCGGGTTGGGCCTGTCAGGCCCAACGCGACCTGCTCGGGAATGGAAGACACGCGCTAGCGCAGCTGGCTGTCCTTGCTGCCGCGGCGGTTGTAGCCGCTGTGCTCGTGCTGTTCGTGGTCGTGCGCTTCCTGGCAGGCCACGCACAGGCGCACGCCCGGCACCGCCTTGCGCCGCGCCTCGGGAATCGGCGCATCGCAGGCCTCGCACCGCTCCAGGCTCGGCCCCTGCGGCAGCTGGCTGCGCGCACGCTTGATCGCATCTTCGACGGTCGCGTCGATCTGGTCCTGCACCGCGCCGTCGTTCGCCCAGCCTGTGGCCATCGCCGTCTCTCCTGTGTCGCCTTTGTTCGATGATGCGGCCGGCGCCCGGCGATTCAATGGCGGGCGCCTTCACATTGCTTGGGTGTTCACGCTGTCCCCATTCCCGCCTTGCGGCAACGCCTAGCGCTGCGCCAGGAACCGCTGCAAGCGCGGCACCACGAAATCCAGGAAGACGCGCACGCGTTGCGGCAAGCGCGGGCCACCGCGATAGAGCGCATGGATCTCCTCGGTATCGCCCTCCACCGCTTCCTGCAGCACTTCCACCAGGCGGCCCGCGGCCAGATCCTCGCGCACGTGATAATCGCCCAGCCGCGCCAGGCCGATGCCGGCGACGGCCATGCGCCGCACCGTTTCGCCGTTGTTGGCGAGCAGCGCGCCCTGCACCGTGCGATCGACGATGCGGCCGCTGTGCGCGAGCGGCCACACCGGTGCGGCGCGGCGGAAATTGAAGCCAAGACAGCTGTGCCGCGACAGCGCGTCGATGCTGCGTGGCGTGCCGTGCCGCGCCAGATAGGCCGGCGCGGCGACGATCTTGCGCTGCGCCACACCGACACGCCGCGCCATCATGCTCGAATCCTGCAGGGCGCCGACGCGGAATGCGACGTCGGTGCGGTCCAGATACAGATCGACCATTTCGTCGGACAGCGAAAGATCGACCACGATCTTCGGATGCGCCTGCCAGAACGCCGGCAGCACCGGTTCCAGGCCGAGAATGCCGAACGCCACCGAGGCATTCACCCGCACGCTGCCGCCGGCGCTGGCCGCGTCACGCCCGAGGTCGCGTTCCACGTCGTCGAGTTCGGCGAGCAGCGACAGGCTGCGCTCGTAATAGACCTGGCCTTCGGCGGTCAGCGACAGGCGCCGGGTCGAACGCTCGAGCAGGCGCACGCCCAGCCGGGCCTCGATGCGGCCGATCAACTTGCTGACCGTGGACGGGGTCATGCGCAGCAGGCGCGCCGCCGCAGAGAAACTGCCGGCTTCCACGACCCGCAGGAACACCTGCATTTCGCCGGCCCGATTGTCCATTGCGCCAACCTGTGAATTCGCTTCACAGATCATAAGCAGGCGCGGCGGATTATCAAACCTGTCGCCACGACCTATCGTGGCCCATCTCGACCGAGCTGCAGCCGATGCCTCGCCAGGAAGGGCCGAGCAGTCGCGGCCACGCCTGGCGGCAGCGCGAACGCCGCACCGGCGCGTGCAGCACGCCACACCACAGCCAATCCCGCCGGATGCGGCCAGCGCCGCACCGCCCCCTCTCACCGAAGAAGGATGACCTCATGGATCTGCAACTCGACGGCAAGACCGTCCTCGTCACCGGTGCCACCGCCGGCATCGGCCTGGCCATCGCCCGCACGCTCGCCGCCGAAGGCGCCGCGCTGATCATCTGCGGCCGCAACCAGGCCAATCTGGACACCGCCGCCGCCAGCATCGGCGGCAACGTACGCAGCGTGCTGGCCGACCCGGCGACCGCGCAAGGCGCCGCAGCGCTCACCGCCGCGGTGCCGCAGGTCGATGTGCTGATCAACAACCTCGGCATCTACGAATCCAAGGAGTTCGGCGAGATCAGCGATGCGGACTGGCTGCGCTTCTTCGAAATCAACGTCCTCAGCGGCGCACGCCTGGCCCGGCATTACCTGCCCGGCATGCTGGCGCGCGACTGGGGCCGGATCATCTTCATCTCCAGCGAAAGCGCGGTGCTGGTCCCGTCCAACATGATCCATTACGGCATGACAAAGACCGCGCAGCTGGCGATCTCGCGCGGCCTGGCGGCGACCACCAAGGGCACCCGCGTCACCGTCAACGCGGTGCTGCCCGGCACCACGCGCTCGGCCGGCATCGAGGACTTCATGCGCAGCGTCGCCAGCGATCCGCACATGCCGCCCGCGGACATGGAGCGCGAGTATTTCGCCAAGGAACGCGGCAGTTCGCTGATCCAGCGCATGATCGAGCCGGAAGAGGTCGCCAGCCTGGTCGCGTACGTGGCCAGTCCGTTGTCGGCAGCGACCAACGGCGCGGCCTTGCGCGTGGACGGCGGCATCACGCCGACCATCGTGTGAGCAGACACCCCGGCAACACGATGGCGCTGGCGCCGCAGTGCGCAATCGCTGCAGGCGCGTAGTGCCGCCACCGCGCAGCGACCGCAAGGCCGCGCGCCGGCTACCAGATCAGGTCGTCCGGCACCTGGAAGCGGCTGTAGTACGCGTCGTCCTCGTCGCTGGCCGCCGGCGCGGCCTGGGTGGTGTCGAGCACGATCGCCGCGGGATCGCGGCTGGCCACCTTTTCCACCACCGCGCGCGGAATCGGCGCATAGCCGGCGTCCAGCCGCGCGATCACCACCGCACCGCTGATCAGCTGCGCGCGCAAGGCCGCATCGACCCGCAAGCGCTGGATCTTGCCGGCATCGGTGAAGTGGTAGTCGATCTCGCCATCGGCCTTGAGCTTATTGCTGTCCACGATCTGCCGCGCCTGTGCGCGCTGCTCCTGCGCCCGCGCCTGCGCGTTGCGCTCGGCGGCCAGCGCGCGGTCGCGCTCCACCCGCTCCAGCCGCAGCCGCTCGCTCTCCAGCTGCTCGGCGCTGGGCGGCGGCGGCGCCTTGCCGTGGCGCGCCTTGGCCTGCTCGCGCGCGACCTGCGCCACCTGGTTCTTCTTCACCAGGCCGGCCTTGAGCAGTTGTTCCTGCAAGGGATTGCGCATCGGGAAAATCCAGTCGATCCAAGACGTTGCCCGCCATCTTACCCGCTGCGGCCGGCACGGGCCGCGGCCGCGGCTCGTGCCGGCCGCCATGCCGCGCTATCGTGGCGCCATGCAAGCGCTGAAATACCTCGTCGGCTATCCGCCGCATGTGCAGGACCAGGTCCGCGAGCTGATCGCGCGCGATCGCCTCGGCGAATGGCTGCGCAAGCGCTACGACACGCCCAATCCGGTGCGCAACGACCGCCAGCTGTACGACTACACGCTGGCGCTGAAGGACCGCCACATGCGCAGCTCCGAGCCGCTGCACAAGGTGATCTACGACAACCGGCTGCAGGCGGTGAAGCACGCGCTCGGCACCCATACCAGCATCTCGCGGGTGCAGGGTGGCCGGCTCAAGGCCAGCCGCGAGATCCGCATCGCCGGCGTATTCCGCGACGCGCCGGCGGCATTCCTGCAGATGATCGTGGCGCACGAACTGGCGCACCTGAAGGAAAGCGCGCACAACAAGCCGTTCTATCAGCTGTGCACGCACATGGCGCCGGACTACCACCAGCTGGAATTCGATCTGCGCCTGTATCTGACCCAGCTCGATCTTGCCGGCAGCACGGACAGCTGAGCGGCACCACGCATGGCCGTGCGGCGACGGCTGCACGTACACTGCCCTGCCCTGATCGCCGAGCCGTTCGATGTCCGCCCCTACCCGCCTCGACAAATACGTGGCCGCCATGCTGCCGTGCTCGCGCAGCGAAGCGCAGCAGTACATCGAGGGCGGCTGGGTCAGCGTGGACGGCGTGGTGGTCGAGGAACCGCAGGCGACGGTGACCACGCAGCAGGTGACCCTGGCCGCCGACGCGCAACGCGGCGCGGTCGAACCGGCCACCTTGCTGTTGCACAAGCCGGCAGGGCTGAATCTGGACGCCGCGCTGGCCCTGGTCAGGCCGGACACGCGCAGCGCCTTGGACATGGCCAACGTGCGCGTGCTGAAACGCCACTTCCTGCGCCTGAGCGCGCCGCTGCCGCTGGAAGACGCCGCCAGCGGCCTGCTGGTGCTCAGCCAGGACGGCCGCGTGTTGCGCCGCCTGACCGAGGACGCGAACTCGATCGAACAGGAATTCGTGGTCGAGGTGCGCGGCGAACTGCGACCCTACGGCATGCTGCGGCTGGCGCACGGCCTGGTGTACCGGCAGCGCAGCCTGCCGCCATGCAAGGTCAGCTGGCAGAACGAGGACCGCCTGCGCTTCGCGATCAAGCACGTGCAACCCGGGCAGCTGCAATACATGTGCGCCGAAGTCGGACTGGAGGCGATCAGCCTGCGGCGCCTGCGCATAGGCCGCATCTCGCTGGGCAAACTGGCACCGGGCGAATGGCGTTATCTGCCGGGCGGCGAGCGTTTCTGAGCGGCGGCGGCCGCGACCGGTGACGCGCCGACGCACGGCGCGCATCCCTGGCGTCTAGCACGATTGAACCTGGCGGCGCGAAGACCCCCTGCCTTGCGGCCTATTGCACGCCTCGCTGCACGCGGCAGACACTCGCCGCGAACGCAGGGGAGACGCGCATGATCGCAACGCTGCTGGCAGCGACACTCGCGTTGGCGCCGAACGACGCCGCTGTCGCGCAAGCCGACCTGCAGTTTGCCGCCGCGCGCATCGCCGCCGATCATCCAGGCCTGGCCCCCGGCGTGGACCCGGCGCTGGCCGCGCAGGCGCAGCAGGCGGCGAGCGCGGCACAGGCCCAGGCGCGGCGCATCGTCGATCGTGCCGGCTATGCCCAGGTCATGCAGGACTATGTCGCCTCGTTCGGCGACCCGCATGTGGCGATCGAACTGGACTCGCCCGACGGCGCCGCCGCGAGCACGACCGCACCCGCACCCGACACCGCCTTGCAGGGCGCATTCGAACGCCTAACGCCGGCAGCCTGGAAACTGACCCTGCCGACCTTCTATGCCGGCGATCCCGGCTTCGAAACGACGCAGGCCGCGATCGCCGCGGCGGCGGACGCGCTGCGGCACCACACGCCTGCACTGCTGGTGCTGGACCTGCGCGGCAACGGCGGCGGCGCCGCGGCGCCCGGCGATGCGGTGCTGGCCGCGATCTGGGGCGCGCAGGCGCTGCCCGCGCTGGACCGCCGCCGCGCCAGCGCCTCGCTGTGGCGGGTGTCCGACGGCGTGATCGAAAATCTGCAGACGCGCCGCGCGCGCATCGCCGCGCGCTACCCGCAGGAACTGCCCGGCTTCGACCGCTTGCTGGACGGCCTGCGCGCGGCGCAGCGCCGGGGCGAGGCGCTGTACCGCGATCCCCTGCCGAGCGCGGCCGCCGGCACCGTGCCGCAAGGCGGCCCGGCCCGCATCGTCGCCATCACCGATGGCGCCTGCATCAGCGCCTGCCTGGATTTCATGGACCGGCTGCTGGAAGGACCCGGCGTGGAGCAGGTCGGCCAGCCGACCGGCGCCGACACGCTCTACACCGAAGTGGAACGCGTGCCGCTGCCGAGCGGGCGCGCGACGTTGCTGCTGCCGATGCAGCGGCTGGAGGGACGCCGGCGCGGCGCGATGCAGGCCTATGCGCCGCGCGTGCGCCTCGACGACGACGCGGCGGTGAGCGCCTGGCTGCGCCGCGAAGTGGCCGCGCTCTCGTCACCTGCCGGCACCGCACCGTAGCGCCGCATTGCGGCTCGACCGGGAGCGATCGATCCGGGAGTGTCGCGCGCGCCTGCACCGCAACGCGCTACGGCTGCGCCAACGCGCGCTCCACCGCCTGCTGCGCCAATGGCGCCATCACCGCGTAACCGGCGACGGTGGGATGCACGCCGTCGTAGGCCAGCGCCTTGTCCATGCCGCCTTGGCGGTTGCTGAGCTTGCTGTGGTAGTCCAGGTACACCGCGCCGTGGCTTTGCGCGTACTGCTTGATCCAGGCATTGAGCGCGCGGGCCTTTTCCGCCGGCTGCAGGCCTGGCCGCCACGGGTACTCGCTGACCGGGAGCACCGAGGCCAGCACCACCTTGATGCGGTTGGCCTGCGCCAGCTCGAGCATCGAGCGCAGGTTGTCCTCGATCATGCGCTGCGTGGTCAGGCCGGTGTTGCCGGCCAGGTCGTTGGTGCCGGCCAGGATCACCACCGCCGCCGGCTTCAGCTCGATCACGTCCTGGCGGAAGCGCAGCAGCATCTGCGCGGTGGTCTGCCCGGAGATGCCGCGGTTGACGTAGGGCTTGCCGGGGAAGAACGTGCTGCCCTGCATGCGGCCCCAGGCATCGGTGATCGAATCGCCGTAGAACACCACGCGCTGTTCGCCCGCCGCCGGCGGCGCCAGCGCGGCGTTGTCGGCGCGGTAGCGCTCCAGCTGCGCCCAGTCCAGCAGGCGCTTCTGCAGTTCCGCCACCTCCTTGGACTGCAGCGTATCGGGCGCGCGCGTGTACAGCGCATCCACCTTGCCCTGCAATGCGTCGGCGGCCGGCGCGGTGGTCTGCGCGAACGCAGGATGGGCGAGACTCAGGCACAGCGACAGCAGTGCGACACGCGACAAGGGCTTCACGATCCATCTCCAGTTCGGGGAAACGCGTCACCCTAATCCAAATCGGGCGCTTGCGCGCGGGTGCGGTTCGGGGAGCGTGCGTGGCATTGTCGATGCGCCGTTGTCCACGTTCTTGAGCACGGGGGCTGGCCTGTATTTCACCACTGCGAGGCTTCGCCCGTACCCTCACCCCAACCCCTCTCCCGATGGGAGAGGGGCTTTTGCCTGCTCCGGTGAATCGCGTTGCCGCCGGCGGGCTGCAGCTCAGTTGCTGGCGGCCGTCTGCCGCGGCAGCGTCACCTGGAAACGGGTGCCGTCCTGCTGCGAGGAGCTGACCTCGATGCGCCCGCCATGCGCCGCGACGATCCTGTCGACGATGTACAGGCCCAGGCCCAGATTCGCGCCGGCGACCTGCGGCGTGCCGTCGGCGTGCGCGGTCGTGGTCAGCGGCTCGAACAACGAGGCCAGCATCGCCTCGGGAATCGGCGGCCCCAGATTGTGCACGCTCAAGCCCACCTCGTCCGTCGCCACGCCGTTCAATGCGACCGTGATCTGCTGATCGCGGCTACCGTATTTCAATGCGTTGTTCAGCAGGTTCGCGACCACCCGGCGCAGCCGCATCACGTCCCAGCTGCCGTACACATCGCCGACCGTGGTCACCTGCATCGCCCGTTTCGGATAGATCATGGCCATCTCGTCGACGACTTCCCGGGCCAGCGCCTCCAGGCTGGCCGCTTGCGGACGCAGCGGCGTGGGCACGCCCACGTTGTCGCCGGTAAAGTCCATCAGGTCGTCCAGGATCGCCTTCATCTGCATGGCACTGCGCATCAACACACGCGCCTGCGGCGCTTGCGCCTCGCCTTGCCCCAGCATCAGTTCCGCGCAACTCGTCACCGCCGACAACGGCCCGCGCAGGTCGTGGCCGAGGATGCCCATGAACAGATTCTGGGTCTGCCCCACGCTGTCCATGAAGGCGCGGACCGAATCGGCCAGGACCTGGTCCAGCGCCTCGTTGAAGCGGCTCATGTCCGGCAGATCCTGCACGCCCGGCGTATGTTCGGATCGACTCCACAGGCGCATCACGCTGGCGCGCAACGCACGGAATTCCGACACCAGCTGCATCACGCCGAAGCCATGCTTGATCCGTTGCCGGGCATGCAGGCTCGCCGCGCCGCCGGTCTCGAATTGCTCCGAGCCGGCGTCCAGCGACCTGAGCCGCAGCTCCGTTGCGTTCATCGGCGCGCGCATGTCGGCGACGATTTCGGCCAGCAGTTGCGCAGCGTGATCGCGCAGCTGGTACGTGCTCATCGCCTCGCCTTCCGCACCGCGGGAACGCGCGAACGCGATCCAGTCGTCGCACAGCGGCTCGATGTTCGCCTCGATGAAATTGGCCAACTTCATGCCGGAACCCTCGCACTCGGGCGACCGCACCGCCGCCAGGCACGCCCATGCAGCACGAGCATGGCCCCCGCGCCACTGGCGGCCGTCGCCGCGCCGCGTTCCAAGCAAAACATCCCCATTGCCTCAGCCCCCAGCGTCGATGCGCCAGCTTAAACATTCCTGGTTGGGTGCGTACACCCGCCCCCGCCGGATCGGGCGAAGCGCCGCCATGTGGCGTCGCAGCAAACCGGTTTTCGCTATGGGCGCGCCACTGCTTGGGCCGCGCGCGCGCCGCTGAACGGTTCGATCTTGTGCACACCGAGGCCGCAAGGCACACGGCAGTCCCGATTCGGAATCGGGGCTACGCCAATGGCGAGCCGCAAGGACAGACAACCGAACGCGTCCTACGCAAGGGCACGCCACGCGCAGACTGTCACCAAAGCGCCACATGGCCGCCTCCGCTGCGGCCAATCGCAGACGTGCCGCTGCGCCACATGCGCGGCATTCAGTCGCCACTCATGCGCCGCCGACTGCACGCGTGGCGCGCAACAAGCAACGCCCGCATGCCGGATGCCGACCCCACAAGCCGTTGCCCGGCAAGGAAAGCGGCAAGTGCCCAAGCGCGTACGCCACGGCATGGCGGCCATCGGGCATGCACATGTTTGCCACGCGATGCCAAGCGCCCGATTGTTTTTGGCTATCCATGCAACCTTTTCGCCACCCCTAACTTTTTTGTACGTACATGACATGCGCTGTTTTCCGTTCCTACCATTGCGCCGGTAGTGAGGGGGGGTCCCCACTCCAAGCCCCGAAGGACACCGCATGAACAGGCATTACGCGCAACGCAAACTCTCCGTGCTGTGGCTGGCGTTGGCTCCCGGATTGATGCTCGCCACGGCGGCATCGGCACAATCCGCAAGCACTGCTCCGGCGCAAACGTCGAACGACAGCGCAGCGTCCGCCAACCCGCAAGGCGGCAGCTACGACAACGCGAGTTCCAGGCCCACCGCCGGCTATGGCGCGGTGTTCGGCGGCGGCGCGCCGTACGCCACTCGCAGCAGTTGGGAAAACGCCGGCGGCGGCTATCTCAACACGCGCTTCGCCCCGGCCGAATGGCAGATCACTCCGTTCAACGCGGCGCGGCTGAAGACCGCATGGACCTTCACCACCGCCGGCGACGTGTCCGCCACGCCAACCGTGCAGGGCAGCGCGCTGTACGTGCCCGACTGGGGCGGCCAGCTGTATCGCATCGATAGCGCGCTGGGCAAGGCGGTGTGGCAGGTGAAACTGTCCGACTACACCGGCAACGCCGCCTCGCTGTCGCGCAACAGCCCGGCGATCGCGCGCGACAGCGTGCTGGTCGGCGACCAGGCCAGCGGCACGGTCCTGGCGATCGACAAGAACACCGGCAAGCTGCTGTGGAAGACCGTGGTCGAGGCCAATGCGCAAGCGCGCATCACCGCCTCGCCGGTGGTGTACGGCGATCGCGTCTACGTCGGCGTGTCCTCCGGCGACTGGGGCGGACTGAGCCCCGGCTACAAATTTTCGTTCCGCGGCAGCGTGGCCGCGCTCGACCTGAAGACCGGCAAGCTGCTGTGGAGCTTCCGCACCGCGCCGGAAGGCTATACCGGCGCCTCGGTGTGGGGCACGCTGGCGATCGACCCGCAACGGCAGCGCGTCTACGCCACCACCGGCAACAACTACTCGGTGCCGCTGGACGTGGCCAGCTGCGTCAAGAACGCCAATGGCGACAAGACCGCGCAATTGGCCTGCCTGGCGCCGGACAACTACGTGGACTCGGTGCTGGCGCTGGACATGCGCAGCGGCAAGCCGGTGTGGACGCGCCGCCTGCAGGGCGCCGACGCCTGGTCGCTGTCGTGCCTGGTCGCACCGACCATCGGCGTGTGCCAGGAACCGCAGGGGCCGGACTACGACTTCAGCGGCGGCGGCGCCAACCTGTTCACTGCGATCCGCAACGGCAAGCCGCAGGCGCTGGTCGGCGCCGGGCAGAAGAGCGGCGTGTATTGGGCGTTCGACGCCGACAGCGGGCGCACCGTGTGGTCCATCCAGGTCGGTCCAGGCGGCACCGCCGGCGGCATCGAATGGGGTTCGTCGGTGGATCCGTTCAAATCGCGGGTCTACGTCGCCATCAACAACAACAACCACACCAGCTACACCCTCGCCCCCGGCAACACCGAGACCTGGAACGCCGGCTCGTGGGCGGCGCTGGATGCGGCCAGCGGCAAGATCCTGTGGCAGGTGAAGGTGCCGGGCATCGATCCGATCCAGACCACGTTCGGCGCCGGCGGTCGCGGCCCGCTCGCGTCCTCGCCCGGACTGGTCTACGCCGGTTCGATGTCCGGCGCGATGACGGTGCTCGACGCCGAGACCGGCAAGACCCTGTGGAGCTTCGATGCCGGCGGTTCGGTGTCCAGCGCGCCGGCCGTGGTGGACGGCGCGGTGTACTGGGGCGCAGGCTATAGCCGCTTCAACTTCGGCACCGGCGTGCACAAGCTGTACAAGTTCGTCCCGGCGCGCTGATCGCGCGCTCGCAACCACACGCAAACGCACGTCCCCGCCTCTCCTGCGCATGCAGGAGGGGCTTTTTGTTGCGTGGACGACACTGACGAAACTGCATGCGCATCGCGCCGATCGCCTGCGCCGGCGCACAGCACGGCCTTCAGGCGAACGTGCCCCATGCAGCACCGCAGGTTTCGCATGACGACGAAAACGAGGCGAGAGGTGTCTACGAAATCGACCCCGATGGCGTGACACCGCGCACGCTATCGCCGTGTCGGCGCCCGTAGCCTCGGCATGCACCGTGGAAATGGGTGCAACGGCATCCGGTCCCCTGCCGGATGGTCCAGTCGTCTTCTAGCAGAAGGAAGATCCATGAATCGCAAGAACGCGCTGTATCTGGCCTTGCTGGCCAGCGTCTCCGGGCTTTCCCCCGTCGCCATGGCCGCCAATCCCCCCGCGGCCGAGATGGACTCCGCTCCTGTCGAAGCCCGTCCCAATGCCGCCGCCCTCGGCGGCGCCGAACTGCGCAGCCTCGCCACCGGCAGCGCGCATGCGCCGCGCGTCATCGAACTCGGCGCCCCCGACAGCGCCCAGGCCGCGAAGATGAAGCAGCTGCGCGGCCAGCAGGTCAAGCATGGCCAGCCGCTGCAGATCGGCTTCTCGCGCGACATCGCCAAGCCTGCGATCAACCTGCGCCGGCTCAGTTGGCAGAGCCTGCCCAACGGCGCGCAGGTCACCAGCTTCGAGATCGTCTCCACCGATGCGGCGGCGCTGCGCGCGGCCTTGCAGCTCAGCGGCAGCGGCGCGCAGCCGGGCGATCCAAGCAAGGCGACGCTGCGCTTCGCCGGCGACGACGGCCGCGTGTTCGAACAGAGCGGCGCCGATTTCGCCGGCAGCGAGCCGGGCTGGTCCGCGGCGGTGGCCGGCTCGCGCCTGGTGGTGGAGATCGAACTGCCGGCCGGCCAGTATCCGCAGGGCTTCGCGCTGAAGATCCCGCAGATCTCGCACATGGACATCAATCCCGTCGCCAGCGAGGAAATGATGCGGCCCATGATCGGCGAGAGCGATTCGTGCGAACGCGACATCGTGTGCCGCGCCAACCCCACCAGCGGCTTCACCTCCGCCGCCAAGTCGGTGGCGCGCATGGTGTTCAGCACCAGCAGCGGCTCCTACCTGTGCACCGGCACCCTGCTCAACAACAGCAACTCGCCGAAGAAGTACCTGTTCTGGACCGCCGCGCACTGCATCAGCACCCAGACCGTGGCCAACACCCTGCAGACCTACTGGTTCTACGACGCCACCACCTGCAACGGCTCCACGGTCAGCTCGTCCTACACCACGCTCAGCGGCGGCGCCTACCTGCGCCACGCCAACACCACCCGCGACACCTCGCTGCTGGAGCTGAAGACCGCCCCGCCCAGCGGCGCGTTCTATGCCGGCTGGAGCAGTTCGGCGATCGGTTCCACCGGCACCGCGATCGAGGGCATCCACCACCCCGCCGGCGACGTGAAGAAGTATTCGCTGGGCAGCGTCACCGCGCTGTCGTCGTCGATCGACGGCAAGTCGCCGCTGTACAAGGTGGTCTGGAACACCGGCGTCACCGAAGGCGGTTCGTCCGGCTCGGGCCTGTTCACCGTCAACAGCAGCGGCACCTACCAGCTGCGTGGCGGCCTGTACGGCGGCACCTCGTACTGCAGCGCGCCCAGCGATCCGGACTACTACTCGCGCTTTTCCGACGTGTATTCCACCATCCAGCCCTACCTGAGCCCGTAAGCCCAGGCCCGGGAGGGCCGTACTCCCGGACCGGACAGGCCACGCCGCGCGTGGCCTGTCCTTGCGGCCTGCCACCGCCCTGGCACACAGCGGTTACACTGGGTGCCATCCCACACACGGCAGGCATCCACTTGGCAAAGCCCAACTATTCCTTCGAAAAACGTCAGCGCGAAATCGCCAAGAAGAAACAGCAGGACGAGAAGGAAGCGCGCAAGCGCGAAGCCCGCGAGGCGGCCAAGGCCGCGGCGGACGCCGAAGCGAAGACGCCCGACAGCGACGACTGAGCGGACCCGGCGGAACCGGTCCCGCACCGGCTCCCGCCATCGCCATCGCGTTACGCGTTGCCTGCCTGCGCACGACGCGCTGGGCGCCAGCGGATGCCTGCACTGCAGATGCCGGGCGCTGCCCGTTCACCACAGTGCCGCCTTCCCAGATGCCGTACGGCATCCAGGCCGGCGATGACCTACCAGACTCGGTTCCACGCTCCGGTCCTCCTGGCAATACGGGCCCGGAATCCCGCAGGCAGCCCGAGCAGCGCGGATGCCGCTCTCCGGCGCAGACGCGACTCAGCCGACCTTCTTGGCCAACGCGGTGCCCAGCAGGAACAGCACCACGGCGATGGCGATGCCGGCCCAGAACAGGAACTTGGCGATGCCCATCGCCGCGCCCGCGGCGCCGGTGAAGCCGAGCGCGCCGGCGATGAGTCCGATGATGGCGATGATAATGGCCCACTTGATCATGCTGCAGTCTTCCCGAATTCGATGAGGGAGCGCTGCGCCAGGCGACGCGGCGCCACGGCCGCCATATGCGACCGCATCGTGGGCAATGCTAGCCAGCCTGCCATGCCGCGCATGTGAAGCGCGGCAGGCGTCGGCGTGCTTGCGACTCAGGCGACGCCGCTGTCCGGCGCCGTGGCCGCAGTGGATGGCAACGTCGCCGGGAACCATTGCGCGCGCGCCAGCCAGCCTTGCAGGAACTTGTCGTCGACTGGGCGCTCCTGCGCCAGCCGCTCGTAGTAATCGATGCGGCCCTGGCGATACAGCGCATACACCTGCGCCTGGTCGGCAGCCTGCAGCGCAGCCAGCGTGGCCGGTCCCATCTCCCCGTCCGTGGCCAGGCCCTTGGCGCCCAACTGCAGCAGGATCCGTTGCAGCAACAGCACCGCCTCAGTCCCGGCATTGACGTAGAAATCGAACAGGATTTCGGCCAGCGGCTGCGAGGCGATCTGGTCACCGTCCAGCTTGTTCCAGTACTCCTGCTTGTAGATGGCACCGGCTTGCTCCGGGGTAAGCGCGCGCAGCGCCTCCAGCGTCGGCGCCTCACCGAGCAGGGACTGCGCGTAGCGCTGGAATGTGACCAGGGTGATGCCAAGGTTGGTGGCGCCGCCGGGATCGGCCGGATCGTCCACGAAGCCTCCTTCGAACTTCAGCAACTGCGGCAGATACAGATCGAACGACGCCATCGGCTTGCTCCTGGAAAACGATAGGATCGACTGTACGCAGTGTGGCAGCGGGCGGGCCGCGACGCTGTGCCGCAGGGAACAGGCATCGCGCCGCCGGACACGTGCGAGCAGGCGCACCGCGGCCGAGCGCTCATCCGCCCGCGGTCGCCTGCGCCGGCTGGCCTGGCACCAATCCCAGCAGTCGCTCGGACGTGCGTGCGGCCAGTTCGATATCGGCCCACGCCGGCTGCGGTTGCGCCGGCGGCACCTGGCTGAGCATCAGCCGCCGCGGATCCTCGTAGTCCGGGAAGGTACCCGACCAGAACTGCGGCGAAAGCGGCAGCGCGTGTTGCAATACAGTCTGCATGTTGACGATGGAGTGCCGCGACAGCAGATGCACGAACAGGGCGCCGCGCACGTCGTGGGCGGTACGGAATTCCTGTCCCACCGGCACGTAGCCGAACGTCGAGGGCGGCAGCGCCGGCACATAGTCCCAGTAGTTGAAGCAGCGCGTGCTGTCCGCCGCAGCGATGTGCTGCGCATAGGCCTGGCCCCAACTCGCCTCGCCGACCATGGGGCTGCAGAAATTGATGTTGCAGGCGCGCACGGCCGGCTGGCTGAGCGCGAGATCCAGCGAGAACAGCTGGCTCAGCGCGCCGCCCAGGCTGTGCCCGGTGACGTACACCTGGCTTGGCGCGAAATGCGCCAGCAGCGCGAAAACCTGCTCGCGCATCGAGGCGCGCATGTTGCCGCCCTTGCCGTCGTAGATGCCGTAGAAGCCCGCCGATACCCGCGGCGTCGGCGCGGCCGTACCGGCGCTGGGCACGAAATCGGTGGTGGTGAAGTCCAGATCCTCATAGACGTCCAGATCCGAATCGGTGCCGCGGAACGCGAACAGGCAGGTACCGGCGTCCTCGGTCGACTGGAACAACAAGCCGAACAGCTCTTCGCTGCCGCCGAACGGATCGCCGTCCCAGCCGGACCAGCGGGCGATCAGCCGATAGTTGGAAGGCGCCAGCACCGGCTTGCCCTCGAAGGCGGCATAGGCAGCAATGCTGGCCTGGGCCATCGCCAGCGTCAGCAGCGGATCCAGCGGCGCTTGCGTCGGGGGAATCGCATTCATCGTCGATCGTCCTTTGCCGAAAAAAAGCGGGAAATTGCGGCCGTCACCGAGCAGTTGCAGCAGCGGCGCCAGACGTACCGCTGGCAGGCGCACAGACCGCATGCGCGCCTGGCATCTAGTAACAGCCTGGCATCTAGTAACACTGGCAGACGTGGCGCGTTTTCGATCCCGATTCCATCGCCGCCGCGCGGCAACGCTTGTCTACCGCCGCTGGCATCCGCTTGCCTGCTCACCATCACCATCGGCCAGCCTGCCGCCTCTACACGCTCCGTCGACGTCTCCATCACGGTTCACGCGCGCATCGCGCGGCACAGTGCCGACAGGCATTCACGCCCTATCGGAGACCCGCATGGCCAGCCCGCAGGAACTGGAAGAGAAATTCTGGAAAGCGCTCAAATCCGACCGCACGGTCATGCTCGGCCTGGACGGCGTCGAGGACGGCCATGCGCGGCCGATGACCGCGCAATTCGAAGGCGACCGCGGCGGTCCGATCTGGTTCTTCACCTCCAAGGACAACGCCCTGGTGCAGAAGCTGACCCAGAGCCAGCGGGTGATCGCCGCGTTCAGCGCCAAGGACCACGACCTGTTCGCCAGCATCAGCGGCACCCTGAGCGTGGACAACGACCAGGCGGTGATCGAGCGCCTGTGGAACGGCTTCATCGACGCCTGGTACGAGCAGGGCAAGGACGATCCCAAGCTGGCGCTGCTGCGCCTGGATCCGGACCACGCGCAGATCTGGCTCAACGGTTCCAGCCTGATGGCGGGCATCAAGGTGCTGTTCGGCATCGACCCGAAGCGCGATTACCAGGACAAGGTGGCGGACGTGCCGCTGCGCTGAGCGGCAGGCACGCATCCTGACAGGCCGCAGCGCGCGCCTGTCGGGCCTATTGCCAATGTCCTTCGCCGCGGCACTGCCTCGGCGAAAAGGACTTTTCGCGCCCCCCGGATACCAGCAGCGCTTACACGCGTTGATACGCCATCTCTTCTCCCCTGCTTTACCTGCGGCCTCAAGCGGCATAGCCCTGGGCGGGATCGCCTGGCGCATCCATAATCAGCGCCAATCCCTTCAGCGCCGACCAGACCGTCACGATGCCGCAGCCTTTATCCGAAGAAGACCTGCAGACGGTGCACGAACGCGCCTACGAGCGTTTCGACGCAGGACAGCTGGAGCGGGCTGCGCACCATTTCGCCACTTTGCTCGCGCATGCGCCGGACGCACGCCACTACCACTACATGCAAGGGCTGGTGCACAAATACCGGCTGGATTGGCGCCAGTCCCTGCACCACAACCTGCGTGCGCTGGCGCTCGCCGAAGAAGCGGACGAAGCCGCGCACTGGAATGCCGGCATCGCGGCCACCGCCATCGGCGACTGGGCGCAGGCGCGGGCGCAATGGGCGGCGTGCGGCATCGGCGTCCCCGAAGGCGATGGGCCGATCGAGACGGATTTCGGCGTGGTCAGCGTGCGCCTGAACCCTTGGGCCCATGGCGAAACCCTGTTCGCCCAGCGCATCGATGTGGTCCGCGCGCGCTTGCTCAATGTGCCGCTACCGGAAAGCGGCCACCGCTACGGCGACATCGTCCTGCACGACGGCGCCGCAACCGGGCGGCGTGCGTTTCGCGACCGAACAGTACCGGTCTTCAACGCCTTGGCACGCTTGCAGCCTTCGCCATTGCGGACCTTTGCGGTGTTCGCGCATTGCCCTGCCCCCGAGTACCGCGACGCGCTCCGGGACACACCCGCCGGTCACGAGATCGCCCTGGTCGAGGACTGGACCGAAACCCTGGTCCACTATTGCCTGCGTTGCAGCTACGGCGCGACCACGCATCCGCACCACGACATCTCGACCGACACCTGGAAAAGCGACCGCGATTTCGGCATCGCCGCCGCCCAGCGCAGTTCGCTGGACGCATGGTTGCAGCAATGGCAGGACGGTGCCGCAGGACGTCGCATCGATGCGTTGGAACTCCGCGAGACCGCCCCACCGCTGCGCCAGGATGGCACGGCCTGGTGGATCTCGCCGGACGACACGGACGACGACGGTATGGCCGAGACGTCCTAGCGCATCGGCAAGCGTACCGACGCCGCGTCCAGCAGCGCCAGCGCCGCCTGGCGGCGCCCGATCCGCAGCGAACGCCCCAAGGGACTCAAGGCATGCGGCTCGGCATGCCTGTGTTGTTCGTCGAGCGCGTGTTGCATGCGCTCCGACAGCGCCCAGTCTTGCGAGATCGCCCGTGCCACCCGCGCCGTCCATTCTTGCAGCAACTCGGCCACGATTCCTGCATCAGGTACGAGTGCCGGCTGTTTCGCATACGCATCGCGTACCACCTGCACCACCGCGACCGAACCCAATCCATACAACAGCGCCAGCAGCTGCGCGGCCGCGAGATCCTCGCGCTTTGCAGCCTCGGCTTGGCGCGCAGTGGCCTTCGCCGACAGCAAGGCGTGCTCCCACAGCAGCGCCGCGCAGCGGCCGAACGCGCTGCCGTCGTCGGCGATGACCGGCTGCAGCAGCGCGGCCAGCACGATCTGGCGCAGGCCCTCGGTGCCGAGCAGGGCCACCGCGCGCTCCAGGTTCTCGATCGGCTCGGCGTGGCGGCGGTACGCGGCACTGTTGGCGATGCGCAGCAGGTTGCCGGCCAGCGCCGGATCCTGGCCGAGAATCGCGGCGATGGCCTGGACGCCGGCAGCGGGATCGTTGAGCGCGCGGGTCAGCTGCGGCAACAGCTGCGGGCGGCGCGGCGTATAGCGCGGATGCGCGTCGATGCGCGCCAGCACCGCGACGGCGGCCGCGGCGATCTCGGCCTGCGCGGCATGCGCCGCCGCGCTCGGCTCGGGTGCAGGCATGTCGGCGAACGCCAGCGCGTACAGGCGCAGCAACAGCGCGGTTTCCTGCTCCGCGGAAAGTTCGGCGGCAATAGCGGCCACGCCCTGCCCCGGCTCCGCCGCGAGCGCCGCATCCGTGCCGGCGTCTTCTCCTATGGCAGGGTGCGCAGAGGCTGCGGCTGTTCGCGCGATGGCGCCCGGCGCCACAGATCCGCGCGGCCGTCCGCGACGCCACATCCAGCCGCCGACGCCCAGCAGCAGCGCCAGGGCAACGCCCGCAATCCAGATCGACGGCAGCATCATCGGCACCCGCGAGGTCGCCAGAGTCCCCACCCGGCTGGAAGCGCAACCACGGCCAGGCGCGCCACGCCATTCAAGCATGGCGCGCGGGTCGCTGCCCGAGCGGCGGCGCCGGCCTGCACGCAAGCCCGCAACGACCGCGCAACGCCGGCGCCATGCACGCTCAGGGCGCCGGCGGCGCCGCGCGATGCCCGTAGCTGAGCACCCGCGTCAGCTTCCAGCCGTCCTGGTCCTGGCGCCACACCATCACGAATTTGGCGATGCCCTCGCAGCGCCCGCTGGCCAGCTCGCAGAAGCGGTGTTCGCCTTCCTCGATCGCACCGAAGTCCTTGATCGGATAGACCCGCAGCGTGCCGTCCACCAATTCGCGGCGCACCTTGCCGCAGATGAACTTGCGCGTGTTGTCCACCACCGTCTTGCGGTCCCAGCTGGCGCCGCCGGTGTCGTGGTAGAACTCCACGTCGGGCACGAACAGTTGCTCGAACGCCGCCATGTCGCAGCGGTTGTAGGCGCCGAACACGCGCTGGTCCAGTGCGGCGACCGTGTCGAACAGCGGCCCCGCCGTGCCGTCCTCGGCCGGCGCCGCGGCCCGCGCCGTCGCCGCGCAGGCCACCAGCAGAAGTAGCGATCCCCATGCCTTCATCCGCCATCCCCACGATTGTCGATGCGCAACTATGCGTCCCCCCGGCCGCGCCTGCAATGGCGCCAGGCGCATGCCGCAGGCAGCGCGCCCGGAGGGGGCAACGCTGACACCGTCGGCTGCAGGCGATCGTCAGCGCGGGCGCCGCAGCCGCCGTGGGCCACCGACGGCGGCTACATGTTGCGTCGGTACTCCCCGCCCACTTCGTACAGCGCGTGGCTGATCTGCCCCAGGCTGTGGGTCTTCACCGCCTGCATCAGCGCGGCGAAGACGTTGCGGCGTTCGCGCGCGGCGCGCTGCAGATAGCCCAGGCCCACCGCATCGCCGGCAGCCGGCGCAGCGGCGGCTGCGGCGTGTTCCGCCTGCAGCGACTGCGTCGGTGCAATGCGGTTGCGGCGCTGCTGCCAGTCGCGCACGTTGGCGATCTGCTGGCCCTTCTCCTCCTCGGTGGAGCGGATCAGCTCGATCTGGGTCGCGGTCTCGCCGGCGTGCTGCTTGGGCAGGAAGGTATTCACACCGACCAGCGGCAGGCTGCCGTCGTGCTTCTTGTGCTCGTAGTACAGGCTCTCTTCCTGGATCTTGCCGCGCTGGTACATGGTATCCATCGCGCCGAGCACGCCGCCGCGCTCGCTGATCGCCTCGAACTCCTTGTACACCGCCTCCTCCACCAGGTCGGTGAGCTGCTCGACGATGAAGCTGCCCTGCCACGGGTTCTCGCAGAAGTTCAGCCCCAGCTCCTTGTTGATGATCATCTGGATCGCCACCGCGCGGCGCACGCTTTCCTCGGTGGGGGTGGTGATCGCCTCGTCGTAGGCGTTGGTGTGCAGGCTGTTGCAGTTGTCGAACAGCGCGTACAGTGCCTGCAGCGTGGTGCGGATGTCGTTGAACTGGATCTCCTGCGCATGCAGCGAGCGGCCCGAGGTCTGGATGTGGTACTTCATCATCTGGCTGCGCTCGTTGCCGCCGTAGCGCTCGCGCATCGCCCGCGCCCAGATGCGCCGCGCTACCCGGCCGATGACGGTGTATTCCGGATCCATGCCGTTGCTGAAGAAGAAGCTCAGGTTGGGCGCGAAATCGTCGATGCGCATGCCGCGCGCCAGGTAGTACTCGACGATGGTGAAGCCGTTGCTGAGGGTGAAGGCGAGCTGGCTGATCGGGTTCGCCCCGGCCTCGGCGATGTGGTAGCCGGAGATCGACACCGAATAGAAGTTGCGCACCTTCTGTTCGACGAAATACTGCTGGATGTCGCCCATCATGCGCAGCGCGAACTCGGTGCTGAAGATGCAGGTGTTCTGCGCCTGGTCCTCCTTGAGGATGTCGGCCTGCACCGTGCCGCGCACGCTGGACAGCGTCTGCGCCTTGATCTGCGCATAGGTCTGCGCGTCGACCAGTTGATCGCCGCTGACCCCGAGCAGGCCCAGGCCCAGGCCATCGTTGGTCGGCGGCAGCTCGCCGTGATAGCGCGGCCGCGGCCGGCCCTCGAACAAGGCCTCCAGGGTCCGCTCGGCCTGCGCCCAACGCTGCGCATCGGCCTTGAGGTACTTCTCCACCTGCTGGTCGATGGCGGTGTTCATGAACATCGCCAGGATCATCGGTGCCGGGCCGTTGATGGTCATCGACACGCTGGTGGTCGGCGCGCACAGGTCGAAGCCGGAGTACAGCTTCTTCATGTCGTCCAGGGTGGGAATATTGACCCCGGAATTGCCGATCTTGCCGTAGATGTCCGGGCGCGGCGCCGGATCCTCGCCGTACAGGGTGACGCTGTCGAAGGCGGTGGACAGGCGCGCGGCCGGCTGGCCCACGCTCAGGTAATGGAAGCGGCGGTTGGTGCGCTCCGGCGTGCCCTCGCCGGCGAACATGCGGATCGGGTCCTCGCCGGCGCGGCGGTACGGATACACGCCGCCGGTATAGGGGTAGCTGCCGGGCAGGTTCTCCTTGCCCAGGAAGGTCAGCAGCTCGCCCCAGCTCTTGTAGCGCGGCGCGGCGATCTTCGGGATCGGCTGGTGGCTCAGCGATTGCCGGTAATTCTCCACCCGGATCGCCTTGCCGCGCACTTCGTACTCGGTGACGTCGTCGGTGATCGACTTCAGCCGCTGCGGCCACTCGCGCAGCAACTTCAGCGACTCGCTGGACAGCGTCTGCAGCGCGTCGTTGTAGCGCTGGCGCAGCAGCAGCAAGGTCGCATCGACGGCGGTGGCGGACGCGTCGGCGCTGCGCGCGGGCGGCTGCAGCTCCTCGACCGGGTAAAGCTCCAGTTGCTTCGGCAACTGCGGGTCCTGCAGTTCGTGCAGCGACTGCCAGAACGATTGCGCGCGATCGGCGGCCTCGGCCTGGCGTTCGATGCCGGCGTTGAGTGCGCGGCCCTGTTCGGCGATCTCGGCCAGGTAGCGCACGCGCGCGCCGGGGATCAGCACGGTGGCGCGCGGCTCCTTCAGCGTGGTGTCCAACTGCGGCTGGAAATCGCAATGCGGCGACGGTGCGGCGCGGTGGGCAGCGTCGTGCGTTTCGGCCCCGGCGGCGGACGTCTCGAGGCCCAGCTTCGCGCGCAACAGCCGGCACAGGTTGACGAACATCCAGCTGATGCCCGGATCGTTGAACTGGCTGGCGATGGTCGGATACACCGGCACCGCCTCGTCCTCCAGCTGGAACGCGGCGCGGTTGCGCCGCCACTGCTTGCGCACGTCGCGCAGCGCGTCCTCGGCGCCGCGCCGGTCGTACTTGTTCAGCACCACCAGTTCGGCGAAGTCGAGCATGTCGATCTTCTCCAGCTGGCTCGGCGCGCCGTAGTCGCTGGTCATCACGTACACCGGGAAATCCACCAGGTCGATGATCTCCGAATCGCTCTGGCCGATGCCGGCGGTCTCCACGATCACCAGGTCGTAGCCGATGCCTTTCAGGAACGCGATGCAGTCCTTCAACACCCGGTTGGTGGCCGCATGCTGGCGGCGCGTGGCCATCGAACGCATGTACACGCGCGGGCTGCGCAAGGCGTTCATGCGGATGCGGTCGCCGAGCAGCGCGCCGCCGGTGCGGCGCCGGCTCGGGTCCACCGACACCACCGCGATGCGCATCTGCGGGAAGCCGGCCAGGAAGCGGTTGAGCAGTTCGTCGGTGACCGAGGACTTGCCGGCGCCGCCGGTGCCGGTCAGGCCGACGACCGGTGCTGCGCGCCGCTCGCGGGACTCGGGGCTGGGGACGCGGGACTCGGAGGTCCCAGCCAGGCCGGATTGCCACTGCTTGCGCAGCAGCGCCAGCTCCGCCTCGGAGAACGCGCCATCCTCCAGCGCCGACAGCATCCTGCCGATGCCGATCTCGTCGTCGATGTGCGGCAACAGCGCGCCGGCTTGCTCCGGGTCCCGAGTCCCCGGTCCCGAGTCGCGCGCACGCGAAGCGCGCGCCACCACGTCTTCGATCATCTCCACCAGGCCCATCTTCATGCCGTCGTTGGGGTGGTAGATGCGCTCCACGCCATAGGCCTGCAGCTCGGCGATCTCCTCCGGGGTGATGGTGCCGCCACCGCCGCCGAACACCCGCACATGGCCGGCGCCGCGTTCGCGCAGCATGTCCACCATGTACTTGAAATACTCGACGTGGCCGCCCTGGTAGGAGGACAGCGCGATCGCGTCGGCGTCCTCCTGCAAGGCCGCGCGCACCACGTCCTCGACGCTGCGGTTGTGGCCGAGATGGATCACCTCCGCGCCCTGCGCCTGGATCAGCCGGCGCATGATGTTGATCGCCGCATCGTGGCCATCGAACAGGCTGGCAGCGGTGACGAAGCGCAGCGGGCTGGTGTCGGCTTGCGGCAGCGGCACGCGGGACGCGGGAATGCTCATCGGGACGACATCGGCAAGAGAATGGCGCAATTCTAGGCGCGCAGCGCAGCGCGGGCAGGTTGCGCTGCAACATGCGGCGACCGCCTGCACTGGCGGCGCAGGCGGCACCGGACGCCACGGCGACCCCAGTTATCCGAGACATGAACGCGGCCGAGCGGCGCGTCAACAGCGGCCGCGCCTGCCGCGTTTGCGTTGGCGTCGGCACACCGCCGATGTCCTTGGAGAATCGCATGTCCATTCGTCCTTTGTTGCTGGCCTCCCTGCTCGGCAGCGCGCTCGCCGGCGGCATGCTGGCCGCGCCCGCGCAGGCGCGCCCGGTGGTGGAACTGTCGGTGCAGACCGCACCGCCGCCGCCGCGGTTCGAACGCGTGGTGGTGCGGCCGGGTTACGTCTGGGCGCCGGGCTACTGGCATTGGAACGGCCGCCGCCATGTCTGGGTCGCCGGCCACTACGTGGTCGAACGCCCGGGCTATGTCTATGTCGGCGCACGCTGGGAACACCGCGGCCCCGGCTACCGCTTCCACGACGGCTATTGGGTGCATCGCTAGACCGCAGCCTGGCGGGGTGCGGTCGCGGCCGGCGCCGCCATCATGCTGCGCGGCGTCGTGACCGTCTTCATCGCGCTCTGAGATAGTGCGCGAACCACGGCACGCGCCGGTTTCCGGGAGAACGAACGCATGTTCAGGCATTCGCGGTCGCGTGCGTTCCCGACGTGGTCGCCGGCGCCAGCCGTGCGTGGCGCCGGTCGGGTGCGCGCTGCGTCGCGCACCGCAAGCCCTCGCTGGCCTGGCCCGATGCGGCGCTCGCTGCGAGCGGGACGCTAGCGATGCCGTGGCGCGTCCCGCCAGGAACCTATGCGATCAGCATCACCGTGCTGGCGGTGGCGATCGCCAGCGTCGCCGCGTGGCGCGAACGCCCCACCGACGCGGCCTCGAGCCGGGGACTCGGCGAAGCCATCGACGCCACGGCGAAGACGGTCGCGGCGCGCAGACCCATCGCCGCTCCCGTCGCCAGCGCGCCGGCCGTGCCCAGCGCCGCCCCGACCATCGACGCACCCCGCTTCGACCAGCAAGGCCGGCTGCTGCCGGATCCGGAGTTGCGGCGCTACCTGGATCGCTATCTGACGGCCGTGGATGCACCGGCCGTGGCGACGCAGCGCCAGGGCCTGGAGCGCGACCTGGCCGCGATGCCGGCCGCGCAGGCAGGCCAGGTCCTTGCCTGGTTCGATCGCTACGCCAGCTATCTGCAGGCCGAAGCGGCAACTGCGCCGCGCGGCGCAGACCCGGAGCAGCACGCCCGGCAGACGCGCGCCCTGCGCGAACGCCTGCTCGGACCGCAAGCGGCCAGCGCCTTCTTCGCCGACGAGACCACCACGCACTGAACGGTACGGCGATCGGCACCGGGTGACAAAGGCACCCTCCGCCCCGCGTCCCCACGTCGCCGGAGCGTCGCAAGAGGGGCCGAGATGCCTGTCCCGCATGGGTCTGCAGGGAGCTCCCGGAGAATGCACGGCGCGCAGGCAATTGCTTTAAAATGCGCCTATCGCGACGCTCAGGACCCGTTCCGGAACCCGTCGCGTTTTTCGTTTTGCGCACCCTCACTAGGAAGTTCCTGGAACCACGGTGTCCACACCTGCAACGCCAGCGGAGCCCCCATGCTTTTCGAAACGCTAGCCACCACCGGCCACGAACAAGTCGTCTTCTGCCACAACCGCGACGTGGGCCTGCAGGCGATCATTGCCATCCACAACACCGTGCTCGGCCCCGCCCTGGGCGGCGTGCGCATGCGCCCCTACCCGAACACCGAAGCCGCGCTGCACGACGCGCTGCGGCTCAGCCGCACGATGACCTACAAGAACGCGCTGGCCGGGCTGAACATCGGCGGCGGCAAGGCGGTGATCATCGGCGACCCCAAGGCCGACAAGTCCGAAGCGCTGTTCCGCGCCTTCGGCCGCTACGTGGATTCGCTGGGCGGACGCTACATCACCGCCGAGGACGTCGGTACCGACGTCAACGACATGGAACAGATCTACCTGGAGACCGAATACGTCACCGGCGTGCACCAGGTACACGGCGGCTCCGGCGATCCGGCCCCGTTCACCGCCTATGGTGCGCTGCAGGCGCTGATGGCCTCGCTACAGCGCAAGCTCGGCCACGAGGAGATCGGCAAGACCAGCATCGCCGTGCAGGGCCTGGGCCACATCGGCATGGAGCTGGTGAAGCTGCTGAAGGAGCGCGGCGCCAAGCTGTACGTCACCGACCTGGACCCGGCGCTGGTGGAACGCGCGGTCGCCGACTACGGCGCCGAGGCGGTCAAGCCGGACGAGATCTACGACGTGGCCGCCGACGTGCTGGCGCCGTGCGCGCTGGAAAGCGCGATCGACGAAACCACCCTGCCGCGGCTGAAGGCGAAGATCATCTGCGGCACCGCCAACAACCAGCTGGCCAATGCCGCGGTGGGCGAGGAACTGCACCGCCGCGGCATCCTCTATGCGCCGGACTACGCGGTCAACGCCGGCGGGGTGATGAACGTGTCGCTGGAGATCGACGGCTACAACCGCGAACGCGCGATGCGCCTGATCCGCAGCCTGTACCACAACCTCGGCAAGATCTTCGACCTGTCCGAGCGCGACAACATCCCGCCGCAGCAAGCCGCCGACCGCATCGCCGAAGCGCGCATGCACGCCATCGGCAAACTCAAGCTGCCGCTGGGCCGCACCGCCCCGCGCTCGATGGGACACCTGCGCGGCGAGTAGCCGAGCCAACACCAGAACTCCCGACGCGCAGCGCGTCGGGACTGAAGGGCACCTCTAATAACCTCAATTACGAGAATTGCACGCTAGACACATCAATCACTTGCGAGTGCTTGGGCTGAGCTTTTTGGGTTTATTAGAGGTGCCCTGAAGTCCCTCCCACAAAAACCGGCACGCCATCGGCAGGCCACATGCCCCTGTAGGAGCGGCTTCAGCCGCGACAGTCGAAGAGGGAAACCCGACGCTGCCTCGGCACATTGGGATGAATCATTGTCCGCGAATCAAGCGACTGCTTCGGCCCGCACTGCATCACCACCCCAGCCAGCGATAGACCGACGCCGCATCGCAGAGCTCAAGCCCCCCTGTGGGAGCGACTTCAGTCGCGACGAGCGAAGAGGCAGACCTGACGCTGCCTCGGCACGTCGAGACCGAAGCCTTCCACGAATCGAGCGCGCGGGCCGCACCAGGCCCGCACCGCTTCAGAACCCCAGCCGATACCGCAGCGACAGCGCATGATCGTCGCCACGCGGGCCGAAGCGCTGGTCGTAGCCGAGGCCCAGCGCGCTACTGCCCCAGCGCCGGTCCAGGCTCGCGCCGAACAATCCGCCCGAACGCGCCGGCTGCAGATCCACCAGCGGCGCCCACGCGTCCACGCCGACGAAGCTGGCCTGGCGCTGCAGCCCTTGCGCGGCCAGGGTCTGCTGCCATTCGGCATAGCCCTGCAGCGACCAGCCGCGCCCGCCGTAGCCGGCGCGCAGGCCGGCCAGCGCCTGGCTGCGCGACGAGGACGCGGCCGCGGCCATCAGTCCGAAACCGTCGCCGCCCTGCTCGCGGAAGCCGTCGCTGTCGATGCGGCTGTAATCGGCGCCGGCGTACGGCGTCAGCGACACCTTGCCGCGGCCGAAGCGGTAGCCGACCTCGACGCTGCTGGACAGGAAGCGTCCGGCGTAGCGGCTGGACGCATCGGCGACGCTATCGCCGAGCAGCAGGCTGCGATCCAGCTGGCGCCGGTACTGTCCGGTGCCGAGCTGCGCCAGCGCATAGGCATTGCCGCCGACCGCACCGAGATAGGCCTGGCCCTGCACCTGGCGGTCGCGGCTGTGGTCCAGGCCGCCATCGCCGCCACTGTCGGCGCGGCTCTCGCCGAAGGCGAAGCCGGCCACGCCGTGCTCGCCCAGGCGCAGGTCCTGGCCCATCATCCAGCCGTCGAGCTGGAACTGGCTGCCGGCGAAGCTGCCCTGCCCGGTATCGCCCAGGCGCTGGCTCCACGCGCCGATCGCGCGCGGTTGCGCGACCAGGCTGTCGAAGCGGCCGGACAGCGCGCGCCGCTGCAGGTCGATGCTGTCGAAGGTCATCGCGGTGGCCGCCGCGTGCGCTGCGCCGGACAGGCTGCGCAGCGTCGCAGCGGCGGCGGCCGCGCTCGGCGATTGCTGCACCGCGCCGGCCGCCTTCAGCAGCGACGCATCGACCGTCGCCGGATCCTTGCTCAGCTGCGCATCCAGCTGTGCGAACGCCGCATCCACCCGCTTGGCGGAGGCGAGCGTGGCGGCAGTGATGTTGCCGAAACTGGCCGCCGCGGCGGTGACGCTGAGCGCCTGCACGGTGATCGACGCGCTGGTGCTGTCGTAGGCGAGCGACGAGGTCAGGAACACGTTCGACGGCGTGGTCACCGACGCGAACGTGCCGCTCAGTCCGCCGCTGGTCTCGAGCACCTTGTAGGCGGTGTTGTTGACCACGTAGTCGCGCTTGCCGAGCACGTACAGCGAGCCGCCCTGCAACGTCGCGGTGCCGGTCACCGAGAGCTTGTCGCCGACCAGCAAGGCCAGCCGGCCGTTGCTGTCCTGCACGTAGTTGCCGCTCAGGCTCAGCGTCGCGGCGCCGACCTGGAAGGTGCCGGAATTGCTGACGTTGCCGCGCAGCGGCCCGGTGCCGATGAAGGTGGCGCCGTTGCTGATCGCCACGTTGGAGCCGCCCAGGCTGGCCGCGCTGAGCGTGCCGGCCTGCACCTGGGTGGTGCCGCTGTAGCTGTTCTGGGCGCCGCTCAGGATCAAGGTGCCGCTGCCCTGCTTGATCAGCCCGCCGCTGCCGGCGATGTCGTTGGCCCAGGTCGAGCTGCCGCTGAAGGACACGCTGACGTCGCCCCAATCGAACCTGGCGGGCCCCAGCACCGCCTTGCCGACGTTGAGCAGGCCGTAGCCGAAGGTGGCGTCCACCCCGGGCGTGCCCAGGTCGGTGGCGGTGCCGAGCAGGGTCTGCCGCAGCAGATCGTTGCTGAAGTAGGGAAACGCCTGCCACACCAGCGCCGCGGCGCCGGACACCAGCGGCGCCGCGTACGACGTGCCGCTGCCGTAGTAATAGTCGGGATTGGCGGTGGCGGTGGTCGCTTTGGGATCGACGAACACTTCCGTGCCCGGCGCCACCAGGCAGTAGTGCATGGCCACACCGCAGGCGTTGGAATACGACTCCAGCTTGGTCCCGGTGCTCGCATCCACCGCGGCCACCACCAGCCAGCCGCGTTCCAGGTCCGCCGCCGGACGGGTGCCGCCGGGGCCGGGCTGGCTGGGCAGCGACGCGACGTCCGACGGATCGGCCTTGGCTTCGTTACCCGCGGCGAACACCACCAGCCCGCCGTTGCCGATCACGAACGGGCGGTACTCCTCGGCGATCGCATTGGTGGCGGTCGCATCGGTCCAGTAGATGCCGCCCCAGGAATTGTTCATCACCTTGACCCCGGCGTTGATCAGGTCCTGGTGCACGGAGACCAGGCCCAGCGCGCCGCTGGTCTGGTTGCCCTGGCCGCTGCCGTCGTCGTCGGGCGAGGTGTCGCTGATGATGCGCGCCGACACGATCTGCGCGCCGGGCGCGATGCCGCCCGGCCACGCGCCCACCGGCTTGCCCGCGGCCAGCTGCGCGACCGTGGTGCCGTGGCCGTCGACATCGTCGACGTTGACGTTGTTCTTGGCCGGATCGACATAGATCAGGTCGGACACTACGCGTCCGGCCAGCGCCGGGTGGCTGCGGTTCACGCCGGTGTCGACCACGCCGATGCGATAGCCGCTGCCGTCGTAGCCGGCATTGTGCGCGGCCAGCGTGTTGGTCAGCGCCAGATGCGCGTCGAACGCCGGCTGCGGCGGGGGCGGCGGCGAGCTCGGCGGCGAGGTGGGGGGAGAGGTCGGCGGCGGCGGTGGCGGGGGCGAGGTGGGCGGCGGCGAGGTCGGTGGCGGATCGCTGCGGGTCAGCCCGCCACCGCCGCCACCGCCGCCGCACGCGGTCAACGCCATCGCCAGTGCGGTCGCCAGCAGCGACCGGGCCATCAACTTCTGCATGATCTCTCTCCGAAGATAAGCACGCCGGCCAAGCCCGCCGACAACATTGCGTTAGCGGCCGCAAACGGGCGGCCTGAATTCGACACGAATCTACACCGGAATCCGGCCCCCGCCACCCTCCCCGCCCGTGCCCCGCGATTGGCAGAAGCGGCGCCGAGGCAGATAATCGGCGACTAATCTTTCGTAAGGGTTTGCCATGACCGAGATCGTCATCGCCGCGGCCAAGCGCACCGCCATCGGCTCCTTCCTGGGCCAGTTCAACGGCGTGCCCACGCCGGAACTCGGCGCCGCGGCCATCCGCGCCGCGCTGGAGCAGTCCGGCATCCCCGCCGCCGACGTGTCGGAAGTGATCATGGGTTGCGTCCTGCCGGCCAACCTCGGCCAGGCGCCGGCGCGCCAGGCCGCGCGCGCGGCCGGCGTGCCCGACGCCACCGGCGCCACCACGGTCAACAAGGTCTGCGGCTCGGGCATGAAGGCGATCATGCTGGGCCACGACCTGATCAAGGCCGGCTCGGCCAGCATCGTCGTCGCCGGCGGCATGGAATCGATGAGCAACGCCCCGCACCTGCTGCCGAATTCGCGCACCGGCAACCGCTACGGCAATTTCCAGGCGGTCGATCACATGGCCTGGGACGGCCTGACCAACCCCGACGACGGCCAGGCCATGGGCGTGTTCGGCGAGGCCACCGCGGAGAAGTTCGGCTTCAGCCGCCAGGACCAGGACGCCTACGCGATCGAGTCGGTGACGCGCGCGCAGGCCGCGCAGCGCGATGGCGCGTTCGACGCGGAAATCGTGCCGGTGCGCGTGACCACGCGCAAGGGCGAGGTGGTGTTCGCCAGCGACGAGCAGCCGGCCAAGTCCGATATCGCCAAGATTCCCACGCTGAAACCGGCGTTCAAGAAGGACGGCACGGTCACCGCCGCCAGTTCCTCCAGCATCTCCGACGGCGCCGCCGCCACGGTGCTGCTCAGCGCCGACGACGCGGCCCGCCGCGGGGTCGTGCCGCTGGCGCGGATCGCCGGCCATGCGACGTTCTCGCAGGCGCCGGAATGGTTCACCACCGCCCCGGTCGGCGCGATCCAGAAGCTGCTCGGGCAGGTCGGCTGGAGCCTGGAGCAGGTCGACCTTTTCGAAATCAACGAAGCGTTCGCGGTGGTGCCGATGGTACCGATCAAGGAATTGGGCCTGGACCCGGCCAAGGTCAACGTCAACGGCGGCGCCTGCGCGCTCGGCCATCCGATCGGCGCATCCGGCGCGCGGCTGGTCGTGACATTGGTAAACGCGTTGCGCACGCGCGGCGGCCGCCGCGGCATCGCGACCCTGTGCATCGGCGGCGGCGAGGCCACGGCGGTAGCCATCGAATTGATTTGATTGGGATTAACCCCTGAAACACAAAAATGAATGCGCGTGCGCTTGACAGCCGACTTTGGCTTGTCATCATGTTGAGGGCGCGCAATAGCGCGTTGCCTAACTAAACGACGAGGATAGACACACATGAGCATCAACAAGCTGCTGATCGCAATGGCCCTGGGCCTGGCCCTGGCCGCGTGCTCGAAGCAGGAGCAGGCGCAGGACGCCGCTGCTTCGGCCAACGAAGCCGCCACCGACGCGCAGGCTGCCGCTGACCAGGCTTCGGCCGCTGCTGCCCCGACCGCCGATTCCGCCCAGGCTGCTGCCGACACCGCCGCTACCGCCGCCAACACCGCTGCCGACGCTTCGGCCGCTGCTGCCGCTGCCCCGACCGATGCCGCTGCCGACAAGGCTGCCGACACCGCCAAGGCTGCGGAAGACACCGCCGACAAGGCCAAGGACGCTGCCGAAGAAGCCAAGAAGTAATCACTTCTCGCTTCAGGCACGTCTGAAGAAGCCGCTGGTTCGCCAGCGGCTTTTTCTTTGCCCGCGATTTGTCCGACCGCCTGCCCAACCGCTTGCGCGCTAACGGCGCTGCCCGCTGCGCCGGGCTTTCGGCCGACGCTATCATTGGCCAGCGCGTGCGCTTGGCCGGCGCCATCGGCGCCGCCGCTTCCCGGCCGCATTTCCTTCGCAACGGACTGGCCAATGATCGTCGGTATCGACCTCGGCACCACCCATTCGCTGATCGGCGCCTACTTCGAGCAAGGCAGCCGTTTGTTTCCCAACGCGCTCGGCGAGGTGCTGACCCCGTCGGTGGTCAGCATCGACGACAGCGGCATCCTGGTCGGCCAGGCCGCGCGCGATCGCCTGGTCAGCCACCCGCAGCGCAGCGTGGCGGCGTTCAAGCGCTGGATGGGCAGCGACCGCGAGACCGTGCTGGGCGAGCACCGCTTCCGCCCGGAAGAACTGTCGGCGATGGTGCTGCGTTCGTTGCTGGCCGATGCCGAAGCCGCCCTCGGCGAAAAGGTGCGCGAAGCGGTCATCAGCGTGCCCGCGTATTTCTCCGATGCCCAGCGCAAGGCCACCCGCGCGGCCGGCGAACTGGCCGGCATCCGCGTCGAGCGGCTGATCAACGAACCCACCGCGGCCGCCCTCGCCTACGGCCTGCAGGAACGCCAGGGCCATGGCCGCTTCCTGGTGCTGGACCTGGGCGGCGGCACCTTCGACGTGTCGATCCTGGAGATGTTCGACGGCGTCATCGAGGTCCACGCCAGCGCCGGCGACAACTTCCTCGGCGGCGAGGATTTCCTGGGACTGCTGCTGCAGGCGTTCCTGGCCGACCATGCGCTGGCGCCGCAGGCGCTGAGCGTGCAGGAGAGCGGTCAGCTGCGGCGGCGCCTGGAAGCGGCCAAGCGCGAACTGTCCAACGGCCATGAAGCGACCGTGCAGATCGGCGTGGGCGGCCAGGCCTTGCACTGGACGCTGCACGAGGAACGCTTCAACCGCCTGGCCGAACCGCTGCTGCAGCGCATGCGCGCGCCGCTGGAACGGGCGATGCGCGATGCGCGGCTGCAGCCGGCGCAGCTGGACGAGATCGTGTTGGTCGGTGGCGCGACGCGGATGCCGCTGGTCGCCAGGCTGGTCACGCGCATGTTCGGACGGTTGCCGATGCGCCACATCAATCCCGACCAGGCGGTGGCGCTGGGCGCGGCGGTGGCGGCCGGGATGAAGGCGCGCAATGCCGCGCTGGAAGAAGTGATCCTCACCGACGTGTGCCCGTATACGCTCGGGACCGAAGTCGCCTCGCGCGACGCGCAAGGTCAGCTGCGCACCGGCCTGTTCCATCCGATCATCCAGCGCAACAGCACCGTGCCGATCAGCCGCGAGGACAGCTTCTACCCGGTCCACGACGCGCAGGAACACCTGGTGATCGACGTCTACCAGGGCGAGAGCCCGCTGGTGGCCAAGAACATCAAGCTCGGCGAATTGCGGGTGGCGCTGCCCAAGCACCTGCCCAACGCGGAGAAAGGCGTCACCGCCCGCTTCACCTACGACAACAACGGCCTGCTGCAGGTGGAAGTGACCGAGCACCACAGCGGCCTCAAGCACGAACTGATCCTGGAGCAAAATCCCGGCCTGCTCGGCGCCGAGCAGATCCGCGAACGGCTGGCCGCGTTGCAGGCGCTGAAGATCCATCCGCGCGAACAGCAGGACAACCTGAGCCTGCTGGCGCGCGCCGAACGCATGTACGAGGAATACCTGGACCTGCGCGAACAGATCCAGGCCTGGATCGTCACCTTCCGCGGCGCGCTCGACACCCAGGACCTGCGCCTGATCGACGACCACCGGCGACGTCTCGGCGAAGCGCTGGATGCGCTGGAGCAGCGCGCTTGAACTGGGCGTTGCGGTGGCTGCAACTGCCGCCCGATGCCGACGAAACCGCGATCAAGCGCAGCTACGCCAGGCTGCTGCGCCAGCATCGCCCGGACGCCGATCCGGAAGGTTTCCAGCAACTGCACGCGGCCTACCAGGCCGCGCTGGCCTGGGCGCGAGCGCGCGGCGAGCAGGCCGACGGCGAGGTCGGAGACATTGCAGCCGACGATGCCAGCGCCGCTGCAGCGGCCGCGCCCGCCGCCGGCGATCTGGGCGCCAGCGATGACGATCGCCACGACGCACAGCCGGATCCAGCGACCGCGTCCGCCACGCAAAGCGATTTCCTCGACGGCCACCGGCCACACCCCGAGACCGGGGATCGCGACCTACACCCGACGCAGCAGCCACCGCTGACGCCATCGCCCCAGGCCGACGTGGCCGCGTCGCCGACAGTCGACCCCGATGCGCTGTGCGACGAGCTCCTCGCCATGGCCGCGCGCGCCGAGCCGCAGGCGCTGCAGCAGTGGCTGGAACGGCAGCCTGCGCTGTGGTCGCTGCGCGACAAGGCGCAGATCGGCTGGCTGTTGAGCCATCGCTTGCAGCAACAGATGCCGCCGATCCAGCGCGACGCTCTCGCGATCCTGCTCGGCTTCTTCGGCCTGGACGACATCGCCGCCGGCCCCGCGGCGCAGGCCTTGCCGATGCTGCAGGAGCGCCTGCACCTGGCCTGGGAAATGCAGCCGGAAAACGCCGAGGCGCTGGCGCGGCGGGTGTATCCGACCACTGCCGACGCATATCGGGTGCCCGCGCTGATGCGCCAGCTGAGGCGTCCGTTCTCGCTGCCGCAGGCGCTATGGGCGAGCCTGATGCCAGGGCGGCCGCGGGCGCTGCGCCGATTGCTGCTGCGCCTGGACCAGGGCCGTCTGCACACCCTGCCCGCGCCGCTGGAGCCGCAGCAGCTCGAGTTCTGGATGAGCGCGACCGAGGCCGGCTACCTGACCCGGGCGCGGCTGCTGGTCGGCTTGGCGCGCTGTATCGCGGGCTCGGCGCTGCTGGCGGGCGTGCTGATCCTGTTCACCGCGCTCAGCGCCTGGTCGGCAGAGCCGGTGCCGCTGTCCTACGGCGTATCGCGCAGCGGCTTGATCGCCTTGGCGATCGTGGCGCTGTGGGCCGCGTGGCTGCTCGCCGGCACGCTGCTGCGCTGGCAGGGCGAGGCGGAGATGGACATGCGTTCGCCGGCGCCGCGCTGGCTACGCTGGTCGTTCGTGCCGCTGCTGGCCGGCATCGGCCTGGGCATCAGCGAAATCCCCGGGCAGCAGCTGCCCGGCAGCATCGTCGCCACCATCGCCCTGCTCGTGTCGATCGTGCGGCTATGGCGGCGCAGCGGGCGCCCCTACCGGCCGAACAGCGCCATTCTCTGGCTGGCCTTCCTGAGCTACAGCATGGCCCAGTCGCTGCCGGTCCCGCTCAGCGCGGCGCTGGCGCTGGGCCTGTGGACATGGGACCTGCTGCGCCATCGCCGGCTGCGCTGGCGGCGTTCCTGAACGCGAGCCGCTGGCGAGCGCCGGCATTGACGCCGGCTGCATGTGCGCCCGCCTAGGCTGCGCCGCATCAACCCGCAACGGAGAACGCGCATGACCAAGACCCCGATCGTCGCAGTGGCCTTGCTGGGCGCCCTGGCGCTGGCCGCCTGCCAAGGCCCGGAAGCGCAGCAAGCGCAGCGCGACGCCAAGGTGGCCGCAGAGCAGACCGGCGAAGCGGCCAAGGAAGCCGCCGACCAGGCCGCACAGACCGGTCGCGAAGTCGCCGCCGAAGCCCGCGATGCGGCACACCGCGCCGCTAACTCCGAGGCGGTGCAGGATGCCTCGGCCGCTGCCAAGGAAGCCGCGGCCGATGCCAGCGAAGCCACCGCCAGCGCGGCGCAGAAACTCGCCGACAAGGCGCGCGAGAACGCCAACGAAGATCCGCACAACGGCGACAAGGAAACGCATTGATCGCATCGCCGCACTCGCGCACCGCGCGAGTGCGGCCGCTAGCGTGGCGGCAGCGCGGACCGTAGCGCCGCGCTACCCAGGCAAGACCGGCGTTGCTGCGCTGCCATCGCAATCCGGCCGCGCCGCGACGTGACCTACGCCACCTTTTGTACGCGGGCGTTCTGTCGATCCGGTCCCTGGTTACAATTGCCCCATGTCGACGTTTCAACGCGTGCGGATCAGAACCCGCCTAGCGCTTCTGTTCTCCGCCCTGGTCTTCGTGCTGATCGGGGCCGGCGTGTTCATCGGCGCGCAGCGCTCGATTTCCGATGCCGAGCGCGTGGCCCACACCCACCAGGTGCTGCGCAGCATCGAAGAAGTGCAGTTGGCCCTGCTGCAGGCCGAGACCTCGGCGCGCGGTTACGAACTGACCAACAACGAGGCCTACCTGAGCAATTACCAGGACAGCGCCGAACGCGTACCGCTGCACCTGGCGAAATTGCGCGCCCTGGTCGCCGACAACCGGGGGCAGGCCGCCAACGTGGATGTCCTGGAGCGGCTGGTGCAGACCCGTTTGGCGCAACTGCGGCAAATGCTCCAAATCTACCAGCGCGACGGACTGGCCGCGCTGCAACAGGCGATGGCGCCGAGCGTGTTCAAGGCCTCCAGTGCGATCCGCGATCAGGTGCAGCAGATGATCGAACTGGAGCAGCAGCTGCTGCAGAGCCGCGACCTTTCCAACCAGCGCAGTTCCGATCTGCTGTTGATCCTGGCCCTGGCCGGCCTCCCGTTCGGCCTGGGCAGCGTCTGCGTGGTCTACGCCTTGTTGTTCCGCGAATTGCGCAACCGCAGCAACGCCGAGCAGGCCGTCTCGATCGCCAACGACAAGCTGGCCGCCAGCGTGCAGGACCTGGAGCGCACCAGCGCCGACCTCAACGCGCTCAGCCGCTACACCGGCCTGCTGCAGAGCTGCATGAACCCCGAGGAAGCGCTGGCGGTCACCGCGCGCATGCTCGCCGCGCTGATGCCCGAAGCCGGCGGCAGCGTGTACCTGTTGCGCGCATCGAAGGACCGCGCCGAGTCCATCGTCACCTGGGGCGAGGCGCCGGTACGCAGCGAAGCGGCCTTGGCGCCGGAAGCGTGCTGGGCGCTGCGCCGCGACAAGCCGCATTTCGTGCATGCGTTGCGCCATGACGGCGCGTGCGCGCACCTGCTCGACGATCCGCAGGCCATCGGCGCCAGCAGCGCCTGCATTCCGCTGTCGGCGCAGGGCACGCAGCTGGGCTTCGTGTTCCTGGCCGGTCCCGGCCCGGGGCCGCTGGCGCGCATCGGCATCGCCGAAGCCGCGGCCGAGCAGCTGTCGCTGGCGCTGAGCAACCTGCGCCTGCGCGAATCGTTGCGCCTGCAGTCGATCCGCGACCCGCTCACCGGCCTGTTCAACCGCCGCTACCTGGAGGAGTCGCTGAACCACGAACTGGCGCGCTGCGCACGCCGCTCGATGCCGCTGTCGCTGCTGATGCTGGACGTGGACCACTTCAAGAACTTCAACGACCTGCACGGCCACAGCGGCGGCGACAGCCTGCTCGCCGCGGTCGGGCAGATGCTCACCTCGCGGCTGCGCAGCGAGGACATCCCCTGTCGCTACGGCGGCGAGGAATTCACCGTGATCCTGCCCGAGACCACTCCCGAGGCGGCGTTGGCGATCGCCGAGCAACTGCGCAGCAGCGTGCAGCAGATCAGCGCCACGCTGGACGGCAAGACGTTGCCCGCGGTGACGTTCTCGATCGGCCTGGCCAGCTATTCGCGCGACGGCGTGGTCGCCACCACCCTGCTGCGCAAGGCCGATGCGGCGCTGTACCGGGCCAAGCGCAGCGGCCGCAACCAGGTGCAACAGTTCGATCCGGCGCTGGACGGGATGGGCTGAGGCCGATCGCGTCGCGATGGGGGGGCGCACTGCGCCTGGAGTGCCTGCTGCGCAGGCCGGTGGAGACGACAAGGCCTCCCCATTCGATCGTGCTGCAGGCGGTGAATCCCATCGCGGTGCACGGAGCGCGTTTTAGCGATGGTTGTCACAAAACCTACGCGATAGAGCGGCGATAGTCCGGTTTCCCCCGACTGGAGACGTCTGCGCATGTCCATCTGGAAAGATCAGGGTACCCCGCGCAAGGATGGCCTGCCGTTGCCTGGCGCGCCCGGCGGCACCGCAGTGCCCGAGCCGCGGCCGGCCACCGAGCCGGCGGTCGGCGAGTCCGCGGCCAGCGTCGCCGCGGCCGCTCCCCTCCCCGCACGCGCCGCACCGCCGGCGGCAAAGGAGTCGCTGATCGCTGCCGACATCACCATCGAAGGCAAGATCGAAGGCGCCGGCCACATCCGCATCGCCGGCAAGTTCAAGGGCGACGTCAACGTGCAGGGCGACCTGACCATCGAGACCGGGGCCAAGCTCAGCGGCGGCGTGCGCGCCAACAAGGTGATCATCGCCGGCGAGCTGGAGGGCAACATCGAATCGGCGTCGCAGGTGGAGTTGCTGGCCTCCGGCGCGCTGATCGGCGACGTCAAGGCCGGCTCGCTGACCGTGGCGTCCGGCGCGCGGATGCGCGGCCAGGCCGATTTCGGCTGGGACGACGACAAGGGCCGCAAGGGCAACAAGCCGAGCACGGAGCCCGACGCCGGCGCATGAGCACGCCGCGTCCCGGCACCCCGGGGGCGACCCGGACCTGCCCCCACTGCAAGGCGACGATCCTGGAAAGCGCCAGCGTCTGCCCGGCCTGCAAGCACCACCTGCGTTTCGACTCGGCGGTGCTGCAGCAATCGGCGGCGACGGCGACGGTGCCGCTGCGCGTGCAGGGCACCATCCAGCATCCTGCCGACGGCACCGCGTGGGAATACACGGTGGTGGTGACGATCCGCAACGGCCGCGGCGAGGAGATCAAGCGCCAACTGGTCGGCGTCGGCGCGATGCTGGACGGCGAGGAACGCACTTTCACCTTGTCGGTGGAAGCGACCCAGGCCAAGGGCGGCGGCAAGCGCGGCACGCGGCATTGAGGCCGGCGTAGCCCCTCTCCCGTCGGGAGAGGGGTTGGGGTGAGGGTACGGCGCGAAGCGACTCGCGGCGTTCGGGTGCACGAGGCTGCGCCCGTACCCTCATCCGCCCCTTCGGGGCACCTTCTCCCGACGGGAGAAGGGAGCAACCGGCTAGCCCCTCTCCCACCGGGAGAGGGGTTGGGGTGAGGGTACGGCGCGAAAGCGACTCGCGGAGTTTGAGCGCACGAGGCTGCGCCCGTACCCTCATCCGCCCCTGCGGGGCACCTTCTCCCGATGGGAGAAGGAACAGCCGCAGCCCCTCTCCCACCGGGAGAGGGGTTGGGGTGAGGGTCCGGCGCGAAAGCGACTCGCGGAGTTAGAGCGCACGAGGCTTCGCCCGCACCCTCATCCGCCCCTTCGGGGCACCTTCTCCCGAGGGGAGAAGGAACAGCCGAGCCCCTCTCCCCAGGGGGAGGGGTTGGGGTGAGGGTGCGGCAGCTCGCTATGTCACATCAATAATCAGGGCAACACCCGCGCCAACAACACCTCCACCGGCACCTCCGCGTCCAGCGTTCCGAACGCCAGCCCGTGCGCGCCGGCCAGGCGGCTGCGCACGAATACGTCGGCGGCGGGGCTGTCGCTGCGCAACAGCAGCGCCGCCTGCAACGCCAGCGCGATGCGTTCGCTGATGCGGCGCGCGGCGTATTCGTCCACGTCGCCGTTGCCGGCCAGCGGCGCGCGCAGCGCATTCAGTGCCGCGTCGTAGTCCGGATTGAGGCCAGCCGCCGTCTCCAACTCGGCCAACAGCGCCGCCGCGCTGGCCGGCTCGCGCGCCAGCGCGCGCAGCACGTCCAGGCACTGGATGTTGCCGCTGCCTTCCCAGATCGAATTCAGCGGCGCCTGCCGGTACAGCCGCGGCAGAATCGATTCCTCGACATACCCTGCACCGCCCAGGCATTCCTGCGCTTCGTTGACGAAGGCCGGCGCGCGCTTGCACAGCCAGTACTTGCCCAGCGCGGTGGCGATGCGCGCGAACGCGGCGTCGGCCGGATCGCGTTCGGCCGCGTCCACCGCGCGCGCCACGCGCATGGCGAACGCGGTGGCCGCCTCGGATTCGATCGCCAGGTCGGCGAGCACGTTGCGCATCAGCGGCTGCTCGACCAGGCGCTTGCCGAACGCCACCCGGTGCCGCGCGTGATGCAGCGCCTGCGCCAGCGCCATGCGCATTTGCGCGGCGGCGGCGAGCATGCAGTCCAGCCGGGTCAGCATCACCATGCCGATGATGCGTGCCACGCCACGCCCTTCCGCGCCGATGCGCTGCGCCCAGGCGCCGACGAATTCGACTTCGCTGGACGCATTCGACCAGTCGCCGAGCTTGTCCTTCAAGCGCATCAGCCGCAGCGCGTTGAGCCGGCCGTCGGGCAGGCGCCGCGGCAGCAGGAAGCAACTCAAGCCGCCCGGCGCCTGCGCCAGCACCAGGAAGCCGTCGGACATCGGCGCGGAGAAGAACCACTTGTGCCCGACCAGCGCGTACTCGCCGTCGCTGCCCAGCGGCGTGGCGACAGTGGCGTTGCTGCGCACGTCCGAGCCGCCCTGCTTCTCGGTCATGCCCATGCCCAGGGTGATGCCGGCCTTGTCGGCGATCGGCACGTCGCGCGGGTCGTAGTGCGGCGCGGCGGCCTTCTCCGCCCACTCGCGCAACGCCGGCTCCTGGCGCAGCACCGCGACCGCGGCATGGGTCATCGTCAACGGGCAACTGGTGCCGGCCTCGGCCTGGTGATGCAGGTAGCTCAGCGCCGCCCGCGCCACGTGCGCGCCCGGTTGCGGCAGGTGCCAGGACAGGCCGGCCACGCCGTGGGTCTTGGCCGCATCCAGCAGCTGGTGGTAGGCGGGATGGAATTCGACCGTGTCGATGCGTTGGCCGAAACGGTCGTGCGTGCGCAACCGCGGCCGGTCGCGATTGGCATCGAAGCCGAGCCGGTACAGCGTGTCGCCGGCGAGCGCGCCGTACTGCGCCAGGTGCGCGGCGTACGCCTCGCCGCCCTCGCGCGCGACCGCGGCGCGCAACACCGCATCGTCGGCCCACAGGTCGCGCGGCTCGAACGGCGGCGGCTGGTTGTCGACCACGTGCGTGGCAAAAGCAGGCAGGTCCCGTTGCATGCAGCTCCCTCCCAGAAGTGCGTGCCGCATTGTGGCCGATCCGCAGGCGTGCGGCGAACCGCTCGCGTGGATTCTCATCTCCTGCACAGCGCATTGGACACAGTGGCGGGCATGCCGAAACCCGCTTCCCAGGACCTGGTGGTGCTGCGCCCGGAAGGGCTGTACTGCCCCGCCGGCGATTTCCATATCGATCCCTGGCGGCCGGTGCCGCGCGCGGTCATCACCCATGGCCACGGCGACCACGCCCGTGCCGGCATGGGCGAATACCATTGCGCCGCCGCCGGCCTGCCGATCCTGCGCTGGCGCCTCGGCGAGCAGGCCTACCGCGCCTACGACTACGGCGAACGCTTCGCGCTGGGTGCGGCGACGGTGTCGCTGCATCCGGCCGGGCACGTGCTCGGCTCGGCGCAGGTGCGCATCGAGGTGGACGGCGAAGTGTGGGTGGCCTCGGGCGACTACAAACGCCAGCCCGACCCGACCTGCGCCGCGTTCGAAGTGGTGCGCTGCGACACCTTCATCACCGAGGCCACCTTCGGCCTGCCGGTGTACCGCTGGCCGGACACCGCCGCGGTGGCGCGCGAGATCGTCGCCTGGCGCCACGAATGCGCCGCGCGCGGCGAGGCCGCGGTGCTGTTCTGCTATGCGCTGGGCAAGGCACAACGGGTGCTGGCCGAACTGCAGCCGTGGGACGACCAACCGGCGCTGCTGCACGGCGCGGTCGCCGCCGGTGTGGCGGTCTACCGCGACGCCGGCATCGCGATGCTGGACACGCAGCCGGTCGCCGAGATGGACAAGCGCGCCGACTACGCCGGGCAGCTGGTGCTGGCGCCGCCGTCGGCCGCGGGCAGCCCGTGGCTGCGCCGCTTCCGCCACGCGCAACTCGGTTTCGCCTCCGGCTGGATGCGGCTGCGCGGCAACCGCCGCCGGCGCAACTACGACCGCGGCTTCGTGGTCTCCGACCATGCCGATTGGCCGGACCTGCTGCGCACCATCGCCGAAACCGGCGCACGCCGGGTCATCGCCACCCACGGCAACACCGACGCGATCATCCGCGCCTTGAACGAACGCGGCGTCGCCGCCGAGGCGTTCCGCACCGACTACGGTGCCGAGGAATGAAGCGCTTCGCCGCGCTGTACCGGGCGCTGGACCAGAGCACCGCGACGCTGGACAAGCGCGCCGCGCTGGTCGCGTATTTCGAGCAGGCGCCGCCGGCCGACGCGGCCTGGGCGATCTGGCTGCTGAGCGGCGGCAAGCTGCGGCGCATCGCCAACACCCGCGAACTGCGCGAGTGGATCGCGCAGGAAAGCGGCCTGCCCGGCTGGCTGGTGGACGACAGCTACGACCATGTCGGCGATCTCGCCGAAACCCTCACCCTGCTGCTCGACGATCCGGCCGAAATTTCCGATCCGGCGCCGCTGCGCGACTGGATCGAGGAACGCCTACTGCCGGTCGCCGCGCAGGACGAAGCCGCACGCCGTGCCGCGGTGCTCGCCGGCTGGCGCAGCCTCGCCTTCGACGAGCGCCTGCTGTTCAACAAGCTGCTCACCGGCGCGCTGCGCGTGGGCGTGTCGCAGCGGCTGGTGCAGCAGGCGCTGGCGGCGATGTCGGGGATCGACATCGCGCGCATCGCCCAACGCATGCTCGGCGCCTGGTCGCCGACGCCGGCCGCGCTGGAAGACCTGTTGTCGCACGACGTGCTGGCCAGCGACCGCCAGCAGCCCTACCCGTTCTTCCTGGCCTCGCCGCTGGAAAACGAGGCAGCCACGCTGGGTGCGATCGACGACTGGCAACTGGAATGGAAGTGGGACGGCATCCGCCTGCAGTTGATCCGCCGCGCCGGCGAGACGGCGCTGTGGTCGCGCGGCGAGGAACGTCTGGACGGCCGCTTCCCCGAGATCGAGACCGCCGCGGCCACGCTGCCGCGCGATGCGGTGATCGACGGCGAACTGCTGGGCTGGCGCGACGGCGACGCCGCGCCGCTGCCGTTCACCGCGCTGCAGACCCGCATCCAGCGCCGCAAGCCCGGCGCCAAAACGCTGGCCGACACGCCGGCGCGGGTGCTCGCCTACGACCTGCTGGAACTGGACGGCATCGACCTGCGCGAACAGCCGTTGGCGCAGCGCCGCGCGCAGCTGCAGGCCTTGCTCGACGCGCATGCCGATCCGCGCATCGTGCTGTCGCCGCTGGTACAGGCCGTGTCGTGGGAGGCGGCCGCGACGCTGCGCGAGGATGCGCGCGAACGCGGCGTGGAAGGGCTGATGCTCAAGCGCGCAACGTCGCCGTATCAATCCGGGCGCCGCCGCGGCGACTGGTGGAAGTGGAAGATCGACCCGCTGACCATCGACGCGGTGCTGCTGTACGCGCAGGCCGGCCACGGCCGCCGCAGCACGCTGTACACCGACTACACCTTCGGCCTGTGGGACGGCGAACAGCTGGTGCCGGTGGCCAAGGCGTATTCGGGCCTGGACGACAGCGAGATCCTGGCGCTGGACCGCTGGATCCGCGCGCATACCACCGAGCGCTTCGGCCCGGTGCGCGCGGTGACGCCGTACCACGTGTTCGAACTCGGCTTCGAGGCGGTGAACAAGAGCAGCCGGCACAAGTCCGGCATCGCGGTGCGGTTCCCGCGCATCCTGCGCTGGCGCCACGACAAGCCGTTCGCCGAGGCCGACCGGCTGGCCACGCTGCAGGCGCTGGCGCGATGACCGCGGCGCAGGCGCGCAAGCGCCCGGCCGACGCGCCGCTGTACGCATGGTTCGCCGCGCAAGGCTGGCAACCGCTGCCGTTCCAGCGCGCACTGTGGCAGCACTACCTGGACGGCGGCTCGGGCCTGCTGCATACGCCCACCGGCAGCGGCAAGACCCTGGCCGCATTCGGCGGTCCGCTGCTGGAAGGCCTGCGCGAGCAAGCCGCGCTGCAGGCGGCAGCAGCCAGGCGGCCGCGCCGCGCGAAGACAGCCGTTGCCGCCAAAACCGCGTCGGCACCGAAGTCGCGCCGGCAGGCGCAGCGCGAGCTGAAAGTGCTGTGGATCACCCCGCTGCGCGCGCTCGCCGCCGACACCTTGCGCGCGTTGCGCGAACCGGCGGAGGCCTTGGGCCTGGACTGGCAGATCGGCCTGCGCACCGGCGACGCCAGCGCGCGCGACAAGCGCCTGGCGCGCAGCGGCAAGCTCGACGTGCTGGTGACCACCCCGGAATCGCTGGCGCTGCTGCTGTCCTATCCGGACACCGCGCCGCAGCTGGCGACGCTGCGCTGCGTGATCGTCGACGAATGGCACGAGCTGCTCGGCAACAAGCGCGGCGTGCTGCTGCAGCTGTGCCTGGCGCGGCTGCGCGCGTGGGCGCCGGCGCTGCGCACCTGGGGGCTGTCGGCCACGCTCGGCAATCTGGACGAGGCGCGCGACGTGCTGCTGCCGCATGTGCCGCACGCGCCGATCGTGGCCGGGGTCAGGCCGCGCACGCTGACCCTGGAAACGCTGACCCCGGCCAGCGGCGAGCGCTTCCCCTGGGCCGGCCATCTCGGCCTGGCGCAACTGCCGCGGGTGCTGGAAAAACTGTTCGCGGTGCGCACCAGCCTGCTGTTCACCAACACCCGCGCGCAGGCCGAACTGTGGCACCAGGCGCTGGAATCGGTCTGGCCCGAGGACGCGCAGAGCCTGGCCCTGCACCACGGCTCGCTGGATCCGGCGCTGCGCCGCGCCGCCGAGCAAGGCCTGCGCGACGGCAGCCTGCGCTGCGTGGTGGCGACCTCGAGCCTGGACCTGGGCGTGGATTTTCCCGCGGTCGACCAGGTGCTGCAGATCGGCAGTCCGAAGGGCGTGGCGCGCCTGCTGCAGCGCGCCGGCCGCGCCAAACACCGCCCCGGCGAGGCCGGCCACGTGCTGTGCGTGCCCTCGCATGCGCTGGAGCTGGTCGAGTACGCCGCCGCGCGCCGCGCCATCGCCCACGGCCGCATCGAATCGCGCCCGTCCCCGCGGCTATCGCTGGACGTGCTGGCGCAGCACTGCGTGACCTGCGCGCTGGGCGGCGGCTTCCGCGCCGACGCGCTGTTCGCCGAAGTGCGCGGCAGCGCCGCGTTCGCCGCGCTCGATGCGCCCACCTGGAACGCGGTGCTGGAGTTCGTGGTGCAGGGCGGCCGCGCGCTGGCGCAGTACCCGGACTACCGCAAGGTGGTGCTCGACGAGGACGGCGTGTACCGCGTGCACGACCGCCGCATCGCCCTGCGCCACCGGCTGTCGATCGGCACCATCACCAGCGACTGTAGCGTCGCGGTGCGCTTCCTGCGCGGCGGCCGGCTCGGCGCGGTGGAGGAGCAGTTCGTCGGCCGCCTGCGCCGCGGCGACCGCTTCCAGTTCGCCGGGCGCCTGCTGGAACTGGTGCGGCTGGAAGACATGACCGCCTACGTGCGCCTGGCCAAGGGCGGCGACGGCAGCGTGCCAAAGTGGATGGGCGGGCGCATGCCGCTGTCCTCGGCGCTGGCGCACGAAGTGGAGGCGGTGTTCGCCGAACCGCGCGGCGAGGAGGAACTGCGCGCCTTGGCGCCGCTGCTCGGCCTGCAACGCGCCCTGTCGGCGCTGCCGTCACCGCAGCGGCTGCTGGTGGAGAGCGTGCGCGCCCGCGACGGCCGCCACGTGTTCGTCTACCCGTTCGCCGGGCGGCAAGTGCACGAAGGCCTGGCCGCACTGCTGGCGCTGCGCTGGGGCCGGCGGCAACGCAACACTTTCAGCTTCGCCGCCAACGACTACGGGCTGGTGCTGTCGCCGGCGCAGGAGGTCGCCACCGACGCCGCCCTGCTGCGCGAACTGCTCAGCCCCGAGCACCTGTTCGAGGACCTGCGCGAAAGCCTCAACCTGGGCGAGCTGGCGCGGCGCCAGTTCCGCGAGATCGCGCGCGTGTCCGGCCTGCTGCCGCCGAGCCTGCCCGGCGGCATGCCGCGCAGCCTGCGCCAGCTGCAGGCCTCCAGCGGCCTGCTGTACGACGTGCTGAGCCGCTTCGATCCCGGCCACCTGCTGCTGGCGCAGGCCGAACGCGAAGTGCTGCAGGGCGAAATGGAACTGACCCGGCTCGCCGCCACCCTGCACGACTGCGCCGCGCGCGACCTGGCCGTGTACACGCCACGCAGCCTGACCCCGCTGTCGTTCCCGCTGTGGGCCGAGAGCATCCGCGGCCAGCTCAGCACCGAGGACTGGAAGGCGCGGGTGATGCGCGCGGCCGCGCAGCTGGAACAACGCCATGCGCGCTGAACTGGACTGGCGCCTGGCCGGCGAGCCGATGCGCCTGCTCGGCGAACGCGCGTTGTACTGGCCCGCGCGGCGGCGGCTGCTGATCGCCGACCTGCACCTGGGCAAGGCCGACGTGTTCCGCCGCGCCGGCATCGGCCTGCCCAGCGGCGGCACCGCGCTCGACCTGCAGCGGCTCGCCGCGCTGGTGCAGGCGCAGGCGGCGCAGGAACTGTGGATCCTCGGCGACGTGCTGCACGGCGCCGCGCCCGCGGCCGCGTGGCAGCGCGACTGGCATGCCTGGCGCGCCGCGCATCCGCAGGTGCGCGTGGCCGCGATCGCCGGCAACCACGACCGCGCGCTGGCCGGCGCTGGATTGGACATCGCCTTGCTCGGCGAACAGGTCGAGGACGGCCCATTCGCGCTGCGCCACGACCCGGCGCCGCACACCCATCTGCACGTGCTGTGCGGACACCTGCACCCGCTGGCGAAGCTGCCCGGCATGCGCCAGCGCTGGCCCGCGTTCTGGCTGCGCGAACGGATGACGGTGCTGCCCGCGTTCTCGCAGTTCACCGCCGGCGTGGCGCCGGTGCTGGCGGCGGGCGAACGCCTGGTCGTCTGCGTGGAAGGCGCGGCGCTGGCGTTGCCGGCGGCAGTCGAATAACCCGTCGCTGCGGATACAGTGCTTGTTTCCTGTAGGAGGGGCTTCAGCCCCGACGCGTTACCGGTAACGCGTCGGGGCTGAAGCCCCTCCTACAGGGAGCGCAGGTGCCGCGGCATCGCGACACGCCGGCCAAGCGCGGCACCCATGCCGATCGCCATCCGCACGAACGCGCTGGCTCACTGCACCTATTCGCCTTGCACCTATTCGCCTTGCAGCTGTTCGCCCTGCACCTGCTCCGCCGCACCCGTTGGCGCAACCTGTGCCTGCGCCAACGCCTGCAAAAATCCAGGGTCCAGCGGCAGCTTGCCGAACCAGCCGTGCTGGGTGCCGCTGAGCACGCGCAACATGTGCCCGCGCCCGCCCGGCATGCGCCCGGCCGGCAACATGCCCAGGTCGCGCACGCGCGCCACCAGGTCGCGTTCGGACTGGAACAGCGGGGTCAGCCAGCGGCTCCAGAACTGGTACAGCGCCACGTGCGCGTGGCGCTGCGCCTGGTAGCGCGCCAGCGCCGCGTCCAGGTCCGGGGCTTCGCGCAAGCTCTCGCTCAACACCCACGCGTCCATCAGCGCCATGTTGACGCCCTGCCCCAGCTGCGGGCTCATCGAATGCGCCGCGTCGCCGGCCAGCACCAGGCGGCCGCGGTACCAGCGCTGCTGCACCGCGTCGCGATAGCTGGCGCGCGCCAGCTGCGCCGGCTCGCATACCTGCGCCAGGCGCTCGCGCGCCTGCGGCCACAGCTGCGCGACCTCGTCCAGCCACACGTCCATGCCGCGCGCCTGCCAGGCATCGAAATCGGCGGTGGGCAGGCTCCAGAAGAAACTCATGCGCGGCTCGGGATCGCCGGGCCGGGTGCCGACCGGCAGCAGCCCGATCATCTTGCGCGCGGCCACGTAGCGCTGCCGCAGTTCGTCGGCGAAGGCCCAGTCGCCGCGCGGCAGCAGGCACCACAGCGCACCCCACGGATAGACCCGGTCCAGGCGCGTGCCCTGCACCTGCGCACGCAACGCCGAGGCCGAACCGTCGCTGGCGATCACCAGGTCGAACGGGCCATGCCAGCGCCCGTGCTGGTCCTGCACCCGGCGCAGGCCATCGTCGATGGCGACGATGCGCGTATCGCGCTGCAGCTCGGCATAGCCGTCCCATGCCTGCGCCAGCAGCGCGAACAAGGCGCCGCGCTGCATGCCCAGGCCGAACAGGCGCGGGTCCAGGTCGCGGTAGCGCACGTCCATCACCGCGCGGCCGCACGGCGTTTCGCCGTACAGGCGGCGCACCGGCGCGCCATGCGCCAACGCCTGCCCGAGCAGGCCGATCCGCCACAGCACCTGCAAGCCGGTCGGCTGCAGCAGGAAACCGGCGCCGACCGGACCCGGCTGCGGCGCGCGCTCGAACACCTGCACCCGATGGCCGTCGCGCGCCAGCAGCAGCGCCAACGCCTGGCCCGCCGTGCCGTAGCCGACGATGCCGATCTGCATCCGTTGCTTCATCGCATCCACTGATTGCGGGCGACACCGCCGCGGTATCGCCTTCCATAAAAAACCCCGCCGAAGCGGGGCTCAAAAACAGCTCAGCCGAGCAAGCGTTTTACTCGACAGGCGTAATATTGGAGGCCTGCGCGCCCTTCGGACCCTGGGTCACGTCATAGCTGACACGCTGTCCTTCCTGCAGGCTGCGGAAGCCCTTGGAATTGATCGCGGAGAAGTGCGCGAATACATCGGCGCTGCCGTCTTCCGGTGAAATAAAGCCAAATCCCTTGGCGTCGTTGAACCACTTGACGGTACCGTTCGGCATGGTGATGCGAGACCTTGTGCAATGAATGGGTGGTGGTTGTGCGGCAGCCCGCACCGGCGGAGTATGCAAAGCTTGGGCAACGAAGACAATCACCCGCGCGCCAGTTCGCCGATCAGCTCCGGCAGCCCCGCCGACGCCGCCTCCACGTTCGCCAGCACCTCGGCCAGGGTGATTTCCTGTGCGTCGCCGCAGCCCGCGGCCCAGTTGGCCACGATCGCCAGGCACACGTATTCCAGGCCCAATTCGCGCGCCAGGCCCGCTTCCGGCATGCCGGTCATGCCGACCAGATCGCAGCCGTCGCGGCGCAGCCGCGCGATCTCTGCAATCGTTTCCAGGCGCGGGCCCTGGGTGGCGCCGTAGCAGCCGCCATCGACCACCTCGGCACCGGTCACGCGCGCCGCGGCCAGCACCTTGCTGCGCAGCATCGGCGAATACGGGTGGCCGAAATCCACGTGCAGCACCTCGCTGCCCGGCTCCTCGCTGAGCGTGGAGACGCGGCCCCAGGTGTAGTCGATCAACTGGTCCGGGCAGGCCAGCACGCGCGGCCCGAAACGCTCGCCGATGCCGCCGACGGTGTTGAGCGCGAGCACCCGCGTGGCGCCGACTTGCTGCAGTGCCGCAAGGTTGGCGCGGTAGTTGATCTTGTGCGGCGGCAGCGAATGGCCCTCGCCATGCCGGGCCAGGAACGCGACCCGGTGGCCGAGCAGCGTGCCGATGCGGATCGGGCCGGACGGGCTGCCGTAGCGGGTGTCGACCTGGCGGGTCTCCACGTCGTCCAGTTGGGCGAGCTTGTAAACGCCGGTGCCGCCGATCACGGCCAGTGCGATGTTGTCCATGCGGATCCTCGAATCAGAACGTGCGCGCACGCCGGCCGCGACGGCCGGCGCACGATGGGGAAAAAGGCGCCGCGCCCTATTCCTTCATCGCGTAGATCGCCGGCAGGTTGCGCAGGCCTTCGTTGACGTCCATGCCGAAGCCGAACACGTAGCGGTCGGGCACTTCCACGCCCGTGTAGTCGGCATGCACGTCGTCCACGCGGCGGTCGTGGCGCTTGACCGTCAGCGCCGCGATGCGCACGTCGGTGGCGCCCTGCTCCAGACACCACTCGCGTACCGCCTTCAAGGTCAGGCCTTCGTCGAGGATGTCGTCGAGCAGCAGCACGCGGCGCCCGTACAGCGCGGTGGCCGGGCGGTGCTTCCACACCAGTTCGCCGCCGACGGTCTCGCCGCGGTAGCGGGTGGCGTGCAGGTAATCCAGCTGCAGGTCCTGGCCGCGCGCGCCCAGTTCCAGCGCCAGCTGCCCGGCGAACGGCAGTGCGCCGTGCATGATGGTCAGGTAGACCGGGATCTCGCCGCGGTAGTCGGCGGCGATGGCGTCGGCCATGCGCGCAATGGCCTGGTCGAGATGCGGACGATCGACCAGCAGGTCGGCCTGGGCCAGGGCCTGGGCGATGGTAAGAGTGGACATCAGGCGGTTTTTCCGAGGGTTGCGAGCAGGTGGGATTGGGTGTGGCCGTAGCGGGCATCGGCGAGCAGGCCGTCCCAGCCGAGGGCGCCGCGGCCGATCAGGCCGAGCAGCGCGGCGGTATTGAGCGGGCGGTCGCGCACGGCCTGCAGCGATGCTTCGACCAGTTCGGGATGGCAGACCAGGACCACGTCGCAGCCGGCGTCCAGGTGCGCGGACACGCGCGCGGCGACGCCGCCGGCGGAGAACGAGGCGGCCATGCCGATGTCGTCGGAGAACACCACGCCGCGGAAGCCCAGCTCCTGGCGCAGGATCTGCTGGATCCAGCGCGGCGAATAGCCGGCCGGTTCCGGCGCCACCTGCGGGTAGACCACGTGCGCCATCATCACTGCATCGGCGCCGGCGGCGATGCCGGCGGCGAACGGCACCAGGTCTTCCTGGCGCAGCACGTCGAGCGGGCGCGGATCCTTGGCGGTGTCGACATGGGTGTCTTCCAGCACCGTGCCGTGGCCGGGAAAGTGTTTGAGCGTGGCGGCCATGCCGACGCTGTGCATGCCGCGTACGTAGGCGCCGGTGAACGCGGCCACCACCTGCGGATCGTCGCTGAAGGCGCGGTCGCCGATCGCGCGGTTGCCGCGCGCCAGATCCACCACCGGGGCGAAGCTCAGGTCCACGCCGCTGGCGCGCACCTCGCTGGCCATCAGCCAGGCATGCTGCTCGGCCAGCGCCAGCGCCGCATCGCGGTCGCGCGCATACAGCGCGCCGAAGCCATGCAGCGGCGGCAAGGCGCTGTAGCCCTCGCGGAAGCGCTGCACGCGCCCGCCTTCCTGGTCCACGCAGATCAGCTGCGGCCGCGGCGCCGCGGCGCGGATCGCCGCGGTCAGTTCCAGCAGCTGCGCCCTGGAAGCGAAATTGCGTTTGAACAGAACCACGCCGGCGACGGCATCGTGCTGCAGCCAGTCGCGTTCCTGGGCGGTGAGTTCGGTACCGGCGACGCCGATCGCGAGCATGCGGGGGATTCTCCTGCCAGCGCTGTTCAGCGCGCCTGGGCGGCATTGTCGCAGATGACGGCGCCGGCGGCAGGCCGGCGCCGCCGCGCGATGCGGCGCGGGCGCGGTGAACGCATTGGATCCCGGCCAGGTTGCCGCGTTGCGACAGCGCCTACACCGCGCAGCCGTCGGGGCCACAGTCCCGCGTCGCATCCGGCGCCGGCGCCGGCGGCAGCAAGCCGCGCAGGGTCGAGGCGAACACCTCCGGCGGTTGCGCGCCCTGGATCGCGTGGCGGCCGTCGATGACATAGGTCGGTACCGCGCGGATCCCCATCGCCTGCGCCTGCTGCAGCTGCGCCTGGATCTCGGCCAGGCCCTCGTCGCCGTCCAGCAGCGCCTGCACCCGCGCCGCAGGCAGCCCACCGGCGGCACCGGCGGCGAGCAGCGTGTCGGTCTCGGCCAGGTTGCGGCCCTCGGCGAAATGCGCGTGGAACAGCGCCTCGGCCACCGCGTCGACGTCGCCTTCGCGCGCCGCCAGCCACAGCAGCCGGTGCGCCGGCAGCGTGGTCACCCGCACCTGGCCGCGATCGAAGTCGAACGGCAGGCCCTCGGCACGCGCAGTGGCCTGGGTCTGCGCCAGGATCTGCTCGGTGCGCGCGGCACCGCCGAACTTGGCTTCATAGGCCTTGCGCAGCGGCACCGGCTCGGTGCCGGCATCGGGATCGAGCAAATAGGGATGCCAATGAATCTCCAGCGCCGGCGCCTCCGCGCCGAGCGCCGCGATGCCTTGCTGCAAGCGGCGCTTGCCGATCCAGCACCAGGGGCAGACTACGTCGGACCAGATATCGATGCGCATGAGCGGGGATTGGGGATTCGTGATTCGGGATTGGCAAAAGCATAAACCCGATCGCCTGGCGTGACCCGCCTTTGCCAATCCCTAATCCCCAATCCCCAATCCCTGCCACTGAGAGAAGGGATGCGAGGCCAGCGCCAGGTTGTAGTAGCGGGGGTCGTCGGTGACTTCGGCGCCGATCCAGTCGGGTTTGGCGAAGGCTTCGTCGGCGCTCTCCAGCTCGATCTCGGCGACCACCAGCCCGGCGTTGTCGCCGAGGAACTCGTCCACTTCCCACAGATGGCCCTGGTGCTGCACCAGGTGCCGGCGCTTGTCGATCAGCCCGCCCACGCACAGCGCCAGCAGCGCGCGCGCATCGTCCAGCGGCAGCGGATACTCGAACTCCTGGCGGGTGTGCCCGAGCTCGCGCGACTTCAGGTTGAGGAAGGCCTCCTGGTCCTGGATTCGGACCCGCACCGAGGCCTTCTGCGCGCCGCTGTCCATCGCCGCCTGGTCGTTGATATAGCCCTGCGCCATCGGGATCACCCGATGCGCCGCGGCGCGCCAGCCGTCGCCGGTGACGAGGAATTTGCGTTCGATTTCTACAGGCATGGGATTGGGGATTGGGGATTCGGGATTGGTCAAAGCATAAGCCAGCGCGCAGACGCCGCTGTTACGAATCCCTAATCCCCACTCTCCACTCCCGGCTTCTCGAACACCGCGATGCTCTCCACGTGCGCCGTATGCGGAAACATGTCCATCGCGCCGGCGGCCTTCAGCACGAAGCCCTGCTCGTTGACCAGGTAGCCGGCGTCGCGCGCCAGCGAGCCGGGGTGGCAGCTGACGTAGACGATGCGCTGGAAGCTGTCCAACGGCAGCTGCCGCAACACCTCGATCGCGCCGGAGCGCGGCGGGTCGAGCAGCAGCTTGTCGAAGCCCTGTTGCATCCACGGCGCCTGGCGCTGGTCCTGGGTCAGGTCGGCGGCGAAGAACTGCGCGTTGTCCAGGTCGTTGCGCTGCGCGTTGTCGCGCGCCCGCGCCACCAGCCCCGCATCGCCTTCCACGCCCACCACCTCGCGCACCGTGCGCGCCAGCGGCAGGGTGAAATTGCCCAGCCCGCAGAACAGGTCGAGCACGCGGTCGCCGGGCTGCGCGTCGAGCAGCGTCAGCGCCAGCGCGATCATCTTCTGGTTGAGCGCAGCGTTGACCTGGATGAAATCCAGCGGCCGGAACGCCAGCTCCACGTCCCACTGCGGCAACCGGAACGACAGCGGCACCTGCTGCGGGTACAGCGGATGCACGCTGTCCACGCCGCCGGGCTGCAGGAAGATGGCGAAGTCGTGCGCCTGGGCGAACGCCACCAGCGCCGCCTGGTCGCGCGCGCTGAGCGGCTGCATGTGGCGGAAGGTCAGCGCCACTGCATCGTCGCCGGCGATGAATTCGATCTGCGGGATGTCGCGCTTGCCGTCCAGGCTTTCGACCAGTTCGGCCAGCGCGCTCACCTTGAAGCCGATCTGCGGAATCACCGTGTGGCACACCGACAGGTCGGCGACGAAGCGCGGATCGAGCTCGCGGAAGCCGACCAGGGTCTTGTCCTTCTTCTCCACCCGGCGCACCGAGAACCGGCCCTTGCGCCGGTAGCCCCAGGGCTCGCCGGACAGCGCCGGCAGCACCGTCTGCGGGGTCACGTGGCCGATCCGCTCCAGATTCTCGGTCAGCACCCGCTGCTTGGCCACGATCTGCTGGTCCTCGGCCAGGTGCTGCAGCACGCAGCCGGCGCAGACCCCGAAATGCGGGCAGCGCGGCTGCACCCGCTGCGGCGACGCCTGCAGCACCTGCAGGGTGCGCGCCTCGTCGAAATGGCGGTTGCGCGCGGTGGGTTCGGCGAGGACCGTCTCGCCGGGCAGCGCGCCGGCGACGAAGGCGACCTTGCCGCCCTCGCCCTCGGGGCGGGCGACGCCGCGGCCGTCGTGGCTGAGGTCGGCGATGTCGGTCTGGAACGGGGTGCGGTCTAGGCGTTTTCTGGATCGGGCCACGTGGCGGCAGGCTGCGGGCGGAAAAGGGCGGCCATTGTCGCAGATGCGCCAAGGCCTGCCGATGCGCGGGAGCGGCCCTGCCGTGCCCGGGCGCGTGCGCCGATGTCGCCAGCAAGCGCCCGGCGCGGCGCTCCGGAGTGCCCTCGCCTGCACCGGTCCGGGCCAGCGGCACCCGCAACCGCTGGCCCGTGGCACCCGCTTGCAGACGCGGCGGCGGCGGCGCAAAGTGGTGCGACGCATCGTCGCAGCCGCTAAGATGCGCCCAGGCCGCATGGAGGCATAAGGATGGCATCGACCCAGGACCCTGTGACCCGACTTTTGCTGGTCGAGGACGACCCGATCAGTCGCACGTTTTTGCAAGTGACGCTGGAATCCCTGCCCGCGCAGGTCGATCTGGCCGACACCGTCGCTTCCGCGCTGGCCAGTGCGCAGGCGCGGGAACACGACCTGTGGCTGATCGACGCCAACCTGCCCGACGGCAGCGGCGCCGACCTGCTGCAGCGCCTGCAGCGGCAACGCCCCGGCACCCTGGCGCTGGCGCATACCGCCGACGCCAGCGGCACGATTCGCGAGCAGCTGCTCGGCGCCGGTTTCGCCGAAGTGCTGCTGAAGCCGCTCACGCCCGAACGCCTGCTGCAGGCGGTACGCCGCTTGCTGGCGCGTGGCCGCGTCGGCGCGGCGCCGAACGCGGTGGAGGCGGCGATGGACTGGGACGAGACCACCGCGCTGGTCGCGCTCAACGGCGAGCGTTCGCACCTGATCGCGCTGCGCGAACTGTTCCTGGCCGAGTTGCCCGGCACCCGCGACGCGGTCGCCTCGGCGCTGCAGCTCAGCGACGAACAAGCGGTGCGCAACCACCTGCACCGTCTGCAGGCCAGCTGCGGCTTCGTCGGCGCCGCCCGGCTGGCGCGCGCGGTACGCCAGCTGCAGGGCGACCCGGCCTCGTCGCAGGCGCGCAGCCAGTTCAGCGAGGCGGTTGCTGCGTTGCTGCATTGAGCGGGGATTTGGGATTGGGGATTGGGGATTCGTAGAAGCGGGCGTCGCTGCATTTGCCGCACGCCCCGCACACCCCTGTAGGAGCGGCTTCAGCCGCGACACACACCGTCGGCAAGCCGGTGCGGTGGGGACCGGTCGGGGCTGAAGCCCCTCCTACAGCAAGCCGGCCGGCGAAAGCGCGGCTCAATCGGCCGTCGGTGCCGGCGATTCGGGCGCTTCCGGTGCGTCAGGCGCTTCCTGCGTTTGCGCAGCTTCCGCGTCGCGGCGCTGGCGGGTCAGGTCCTGCAGCATCTCCCACGACTTCAGGCCGCGCCCGCCGAGGTGGTGCAGCAGCACCACGCGCATGCCGCGGCGCAGGCCGGGCAGGTCTTCGGCCACCGGCATCTCGTCGGCGGCCAGCGCCAGCAGCGCGCGGCCGGTGGCCATGCCGCTGCGTTGGTCGTGACCGCGGTCGCTGAGCAGGCGGCGCGGGCCGTGTTCGGCGTCCAGCACGTAGCGCGCGGCCGGGTCGATCGGCTCGCCGTCGCCGTCGTGGCGCAGGTCGAATCCCACGCCCAGCGCGTCCAGCAGGTCGCGTTCGAAGCAGCGCAGCGTCCACGCCAGCGGCGCCTCCGCGCCCAGCCGTGCGCGCACCCGTGCGTAGGCCAGGTACAGGTCCGGCGCGGGATCGTCGCGCGGCGCCAGGCGCAGGGTCAGCTCGTTGACGTAGAACCCGGCGAGCATGCCGTCGCCGCTCAGGCGCGGCGCCGTGTCCAGCACCTCGGCCGCGCGCAGCTGGGCCAGCTCGCCGCGGCGCTGCGCGCTGAAGCGGATCGACTGCAGCGGCTGCAGCGCGGCGCGCAGCGGCTGGTTCTTCGGCCCCTGCACGCCCCGCGCCAGCACGCCCAGCCGGCCGTACTGCGCGCTCAGCACCTCGACCAGCAGGCTGGTTTCGCGCCAGGGGCGTGTGTGCAGGACGAAGGCGGGTTCGTGTTCGATGAGCATGGGAGTTTCGGGACTCGGGACTCGGGGCTCGGGACTCGGGACTCGGGACTCGGGACTCGGGACTCGGGACTCGGGACTCGAAGATGCTGTCCGGGAACGCATCGCTGTCAAGCGATCTGATGGGAAAAGCGCCACTTGCTGTTAGGCAAAACGGCGCAGCTCATCCACTTCGAGCCAACGCTTTTTTGTGGGAGGAGCTTCAGCCCCGACGCGTTACCGGTAAGGCGTCGGGGCTGAAGCCCCTCCTACAGAAAAGCGGGAATGCGGCGAACTTGCGAAAATCCCAAGTCCCAAGTCCCAAGTCCCAAGTCCCGAGTCCCGGCTTATTCCCCGTACCCGAACGCCTTCAGCGCCGCCTCGTCGTCCGACCAACCCTCGCGTACGCGCACCCAGGTCTCCAGGAACACCTTGGCGCCGAACAGGCGCTCCATCTGCTGCCGGGCCTTGGCGCCGATGTCCTTCAGGCGGGTGCCGCCCTTGCCGATCACGATCGCCTTCTGGCCCTCGCGCTCGACCCAGATCACCGCGCCGATGCGCAGCAGCGCGCCGTCCTCGGCGAAGCGTTCGATCTCCACCGTGGTCGCGTACGGCAGCTCTTCGCCGAGCTGGCGCATCAGCTGCTCGCGGACCAGTTCGCCGGCCAGGAAGCGCTGGCTGCGGTCGGTGATCTCGTCTTCGCCGAACATCGGCGGCGCTTCCGGCACCAGGCCCAGCAGGTCGCGCACCAGCGCTTCCAGGCCCTTGCGCTTGAGCGCGGAGATCGGATGCACCGCGGCGAAGCTGCGGCCGTCGCTGACTTGCTGCAGGAACGGCAGCAGCGCGGTCTTGTCCTTGAGCCGGTCGACCTTGTTCACCACCAGCACCACCGGGATGCCGGCATCGCTGAGCACGTTGAACGCCAGCGTGTCCTCCTCGTCCCAACGCCCGGCCTCGATCACCAGCAGGCCGGCGTCCACGCCTTCCAGCGAGCCGCGCGCGGCGCGGTTCATGACCCGGTTCATCGCGCGCTTCTGCTCGCGGTGCAGGCCGGGAGTGTCGACCAGCACCAGTTGCCCTTCCGGGAAGCTGGCGATGCCCAGCAAGCGGTGCCGGGTGGTCTGCGGCCGGTTGGAGACGATGCTGACCTTGGCGCCCACCAGGGCGTTGGTCAGGGTGGACTTGCCCACGTTGGGGCGGCCGATCACGGCCACGCTGCCGCTGCGGTAAGGGGAGGCTTGCTCGTTCACTTGCTGGAATCCAGTTGCTCGATGGCGGCGGCGGCGGCCTGTTGTTCGGCCAGCCGTCGCGAGGTGCCCTCGCCCTCGGTGGTGAGGGCGGGCTCGGCGAGTACGCAGCGTACCCGGAATAGCTTGGCGTGTTCGTCGCCGGTTTCGCTGATCAGTTCGTAGCTCGGCAGGGTCCGCTGCCGCGCCTGCAGCCATTCCTGCAGCCGGGTCTTGGCGTCCTTCTCCGGCTTGCCCACCGGCAGTGCGACCAGCGCCGTCTCGAACCAGGGCAGGATCACCGCACGGCAGGCCTCGAATCCCGCGTCCAGGTAGATCGCCGCGACCACTGCCTCGACCGCGTCGGCCAGGATCGAATCGCGGCGATGCCCGCCGGACTTCATCTCGCCCGGCCCCAGGGTCAGCCGCTCGCCCAACTCCAGCTGGCGGCCGATGGTGGCCAGCGAGGCCTCGCGCACCAGTTCGGCGCGGGCGCGGGTCAGCGCGCCTTCGTCGGCCTTGGGCCAGCGCCGGTACAGCGCCTCGGCGATCAGCTGGTTGACGATGCTGTCGCCGAGGAATTCCAGCCGCTCGTTGTGCGGCGCGCCGGCGCTGCGATGCGTCAGCGCCTGCGCCAGCAGCTGCGGGTCGGCGAAGCGGTGACCGATGCGGTCGCCGCGCAGGATCGTCTTACTCGCCACCGCGCGTCGTCAGGTCCTGGGTGATGTCGAACTTGCCGACCACGTCCAGGTTGGCGACCAGCGGCTTGCGCACTTCGTAGGCCACATGCATCTTCCAGCCCGAATCCATGCGGTCGAACTTGACGTCGTCCGGCTTCACGTTGTCCGAGTTGTTGATGTCCAGGCGGCGGAACAGCAGCATCTTCGCCTGCGACGGATCCATGTCGGCGCTGCCCGGCTCGGCGGCCAGGCCCTTCATCGCCGAACGCACCGCGTAGTACTCCATGTACATCGGGAACAGCTTCATGCCGATGTAGGCGAAGAACCCCACCACCGCCAGCACGATCACGAACGAGGTCAACGTCATACCGCTTTGCTTGTGCTTCATCGCGCTTCCCCTTACGCCAGAAATCACTGGATGCCGGTCCCGATCCGCGAGGGATCGAAACTGCCGCTGCAGAACCACCCTTCGCAATTGAGCCAGACCAGGAACGCCTTGCCGCGCAGATTCTCTTCCGGCAGGAAGTGGGTCTGGGTCCAGAAGCGGCTGTCCTCGCTATTATCGCGATTGTCGCCCATCACGAAATACTGGCCCGCCGGCACCACCCAGTCGCCCTGGCCGGCCGGATTGTTGCGGTCCAGCCACTCCAGTTCGGTGTGGGTGCGGCCCGGCAGGTATTCGGTGAGCAGCGTGGCGCCGGTCATCTCCGCGCCCTTGCCCTTGCCGACGTACTCGCCGCGCACCTGGTACTTCATCGGCGTGCCATTGATGTACAGGGTATCGCCGTGGAAGCCGATGCGGTCGCCGGGCAGGCCGATGACGCGCTTGATCCAGTTCTCGTCCGGCTTGTGCGGCGGCTTGAACACCACCACGTCGCCGCGCTTGGGCTCGCCGACCGGGATCACCTTCTGGTTGGTGATCGGCAGGCGGAAGCCGTAGGAGAACTTGTTGACCAGGATGAAATCGCCGACCAGCAGGTTCGGCATCATCGAGCTGGACGGGATCTTGTACGGCTCGGCGATGAAGCTGCGCAGGATCAGCACCACCGCCAGCACCGGGAAGAACGCCCGCGAGTAATCCACCAGCACCGGCTCGGAGTCCAGCAGGCCGGCGCGCGCGGCACGGCGCTTGGCGAAGAACAGCTTGTCCAGCAACCAGACGATGCCGGTGGCGAAGGTCAGGACCACCAGCGCGATTTCAAACCATTTCATTCGTGTTCCTTCGGAACGGGATTTGGGATTGGGGATGAGGGGATTCGGCAGAGCGGGATCGGGCAGGCTTGCGCTCTTGCCAATCCCCAATCCCGAATCCCCAATCCCGGCTACTTCTCCATCTGCAGCACAGCCAGGAAGGCCTCCTGCGGGATTTCCACGCGGCCGACCTGCTTCATGCGCTTCTTGCCTTCCTTCTGTTTTTCCAGAAGTTTCTTCTTGCGCGACACGTCGCCACCATAGCATTTGGCCAGCACGTTCTTGCGCATCGCCTTGACCGTGCTGCGCGAGATGATCTGCGAGCCGACCGCGGCCTGGATCGCCACATCGAACATCTGCCGCGGGATCAGGTCCTTCATCTTCTCGCACAGCTCGCGGCCGCGCCGGTCGGCATGGCTGCGGTGCACGATGATCGACAGCGCATCGACCTTGTCGCCGTTGATCAGCGTGTCCACGCGCACGAACGGGCCGGCCTCGAAGCGCAGGAAGTGGTAGTCCAGCGAGGCGTAGCCGCGCGACACCGACTTGAGCTTGTCGAAGAAATCCAGCACCACCTCGGCCATCGGCAGTTCGTAGCTGATCTGCACCTGGCTGCCCAGGTAGTTGATGCCGATCTGGCTGCCGCGCTTTTCCTCGCACAGGGTGATGATGTTGCCGACGTAGTCCGGCGGGGTCAGGATGTTGGCGCGGATGATCGGCTCGCGGATCTCCTCCACGTTGTTCAGCGGCGGCAGCTTGGACGGGTTGTCCATCGGAATCACGCTGCCGTCGGTCTTGAGCACCTCGTAGACCACGGTCGGCGCGGTCGAGATCAGGTTGAGGTTGTACTCGCGCTCCAGCCGCTCCTGCACGATCTCCATGTGCAGCATGCCGAGGAAGCCGCAGCGGAAGCCGAAGCCCATCGCCTCGGAGCTTTCCGGCTCGAAGCGCAGCGCCGCGTCGTTGAGGCGCAGCTTGTCCAGCGCCTCGCGCAGGTCCGGATAGTCCTCGGCATCGACCGGGAACAGGCCGGCGAACACGCGTGGCTGCATTTCCTGGAAGCCGGGCAGCGCGTGCGGCGCCGGATCGGCGGCCAGGGTCAGGGTGTCGCCGACCGGCGCGCCGTGCACGTCCTTGATCGAGGCGTTGATCCAGCCCACTTCGCCGGCGCCCAGCGCGGGCAGCTCCTTGCGCTTGGGGGTGAACACGCCGACCTTGTCGACCAGGTGGGTGCGGCCGGTGGACATCACCAGGATCTTGCTGCCCGGCTTGATCTCGCCCTGCATCACCCGCACCAGCGAGACCACGCCCAGGTAGTTGTCGAACCAGGAGTCGATGATCAGCGCCTGCAGCTTGTCGGTGTCGCGCGGCTTCGGCGGCGGGATGCGGTGCACGATCGCTTCCAGCACCGCGTCCACGTTCAGGCCGGTCTTGGCGCTGACCGCGACCGCATCCTCGGCGTCGATGCCGATCACCGCCTCGATCTCGGCCTTGGCGCGGTCGATGTCGGCGGTCGGCAGGTCGATCTTGTTGAGCACCGGCACCACTTCCAGGCCCTGCTCCACCGCGGTGTAGCAATTGGCCACCGACTGCGCTTCCACGCCCTGCGCGGCGTCCACCACCAGCAGCGCGCCCTCGCAGGCGGCCAGCGAGCGGCTGACTTCGTAGGAGAAGTCGACGTGGCCGGGGGTGTCGATGAAGTTCAGGTGGTAGACCTGCCCGTCCTTGGCCGTGTACGGCAAGGACACGGACTGCGCCTTGATGGTGATGCCGCGCTCGCGCTCGATCGGGTTGGAGTCGAGCACCTGCGCTTCCATCTCGCGCGCCTGCAGGCCGCCACAGAGTTGGATGATGCGATCGGCCAGGGTCGATTTGCCGTGGTCGACGTGGGCGATGATGGAGAAATTGCGGATGTTCCGCATCGAATCAGAGGACATGAGGTGGGCGGCGGCCAGGACCGTCGTCAGGATAACGGGCCATTATCGCATGGCCGGAGGGAGCCAGGCGCCCCGGCCGCGGCACGCCGCTGCGCGCAGCGGCGCGGGCACCGTTCCGGGGAACAAATCCCAATGAAATCAAAGGCGGCCAGCGAACCGGGGTTCGCTGGCCGCCATCGGCACTGCCGCGATCGGCCGCTCAGTCGACGCTGATCGCGATGAACTGGCTGGCCGGGCTACCCGGCGCGCGCACCAGCAGCATCACCACGTCGCCCTTCTTCGCGCCGGCGGTGAGCTTGCGGAACTGCGCCGCATTGGCCACCGGCGTGCGCCCGACCTGCAGCACGATCATGCCCGGACGCAGCTGCGACTTGCTCGCCACCGCGCGGCTGACCTGCGCCACCTGCACGCCCTCGTCGGCGCGCAGGCCGAGCTTCTGCCGCACCGGCGCCGGGATTTCCTCGACGCTGATGCCCAGCGCGCTGCTCTCGGCGGCCTGCGGCGCCGGCGCCGCGCCACCGCGGCCCGGCGACTGCTGGCCCATCGCCACGCCGTCGTCGCTGAGCTCGCTCAGGGTCACGCTGATGTCGCGCGGCTTGCCGTCGCGGATCACGGTGACCCGCGCCTTGCTGCCCGGCGGCAGCATCCCCACCAGCGGCGGCAGGTCCTCGCGGGTGTTGATCTTCTGCCCGTTGAAGGCAACGATGAAGTCGCCCGGCTCGATGCCGGCCTTGGCCGCGCCGCTGCCCGGCTGCACGCCGTTGACCAGCGCGCCGCGGGTGTCGGTCAGGCCCAGGCCCTTGGCCTCCACGTCGCTGATGTTCGGCTGCATGGTCACCCCGAGCATGCCGCGGCTGACCTTGCCGGTCTTCTTGATCTGCTCGACCGCGCTCATCGCCAGGTCGATCGGGATCGCGAAGCTGATGCCCATGTAGCCGCCGGACGCGGAGAAGATCTGCGAGTTGATGCCGACCACCTCGCCGCGGGTATTGAGCAGCGGGCCGCCGGAGTTGCCCTGGTTGATCGCCACGTCGGTCTGGATGAAGGGCACGTAGCGCTGGTCGGCGTACGGGTTGCTGCGCCCGGTGGCGCTGACGATGCCCGCGGTGACCGAGTGGTCCAGGCCGAACGGCGAGCCGATCGCCACCACCCACTGGCCGGGCTTGAGCGTGTTGGAATCGCCCACGCGCACCGTCGGCAGGTTCTTGCCGTCGATCTTCAGCAACGCCACGTCGTACTGCTGGTCGCTGCCGACCACCTTGGCGGTGAATTCGCGGCGGTCGGTCAGCTTGACCTTGACCTCGCTGGCGCCGTCGACCACGTGATGGTTGGTCAGCACGTAGCCGTCGGGCGAGATGATGAAGCCCGAGCCCATCGAGCGCCCGCCCGGGGTCGCGTCGTCGTCGTCCGGCCCCTGCTGGCCCGGCATGCCCGGTTGGCCCGGCATCCCTTCCGGCCCGAAGAAGCGGCGGAAGAACTCGGGGATCTGCGCATCGTCGGGCATGCCGCCGGCGCCGGCGCGGGTGGCCGCGGCCTTGCGGCTGATCGTGGTTTCGACGTTGACCACGCCGGGGCCGACCTGTTCGACCAGGTTGGTGAAATCGGGCAAACCGGCGACCAGCTGCGGCGCGGGCGCCGCGCGCGGCGCCGGCGCGGCGGCGGCGGGCGCGGCCGACTCGGGCTGCTGCGCGCAGGCCGCCAGCGGCAGGGACAGGGCCAACACGCCCAGCAGATGGTTGCGGATACGGTGAGTCATCGGACGCGAGCCTCCGGTTCGGGAAAGGGAAGGAAAACAGGGGCGGTGCCGCGGGCACCGCGCGCCGGAGCGAAGCACGCGCTTCGACCGACGCCTGGGTTCAAGGCTGCTGCGGCGATGCCGGCGCCGCGTCGGCCGGCAGCCGCGGCTCGAACGGATAGAACGCCGCCGACGCGCCCTGGCGCGGGAAACTGGCGGTGAACTCGCCGCCGGACGCGGCCGGCGCCAGCGCCGAGCGCGGCCATGGCCGCGCCTGCAGCGGCGCCGCCTGGTGCGCGAACGGATCGCCGGCATGTTGCTGCGCGAGCGCCTGCCCGGCCGCCGTGGCGGTCAGCGGCAGTGCGGTCGCCGCAGGCCGCGACGGTGCCGCGGCGGCGACCGCGCGCACCGGTTCGGCAGCCCGCGCCGCGCTGCTGCGCGCGGCCTGCTGGGTCCGGGTCGCGCCGCGGCGGACGGCGGTGTCCTGGCGCCGGTTCGCCGCGATGGCCACGGCCGGGGCCGCGGCGACCGCCGCGCCGAGGTCGCCCTGCGGATCCGCCGGCGTCGGCGCCGGCGCCTGCGGCACGGCGGCTGCCGGGACCGCCGGTGCGGCGGCGGCAGGCGCGTTCGAGCTGGCGACCTGCACCGGCGCTGCCGCGGGGGCCGTGTCGGGCAGGCGCTCGCGGGTCATGAACAAGGCGATCGCGGCGACCGAGGCCGCCAGCGCCGCGCTTCCGCCCCAGCGCCAGGCGCGGCGGCCGCCGGCGGCCTCGCTGGCGCGCGCCACCTCGGCGCGCTGCGCCTCGGCCGCCACCGCCTGGCGCACGCGCTCGCCGAAATCGGCCGGCGCCGGCATGCACACGCGGCCGCGCAGGATGTCGCCGCACAGCTGCCAGCGTTCGTGGCAGCCGGCAAGCTCTTCGTCGTGCTGCAGCCGGCGCACCACGAAGCGCGCCTCGTCGGCCGGCAGCTCGCCGTCGATCAGCGCCGACAGCTGCTGCCGGTAGTGCAGTTCGAACTTGTCCGGCGCGGCGGCGCCAGGGGTCGGATCGGGCGGGGAAAGGGGCGTGCTATCGGTCATACGCGGTGTCGCTCACGAGTGGCGCTGTCGGTATCCAGCAGGGGACGGAGTTCGGCGTCGATGGCGTCGCGCGCGCGGAAGATGCGCGAGCGCACCGTGCCGATCGGGCAACCCATCTTCTGCGCGATGTCCTCGTAACTCATCCCGTCCACCTCGCGCAGGGTGATGGCGGTTCGCAATTCTTCCGGCAACGCATTCACCGCCTTCATCACCGTCTGCTCCAGTTCCTGGCGCATCAGTTCGCGCTCGGGCGTGTCGGTGTCGCGCAGGCGCGTGCCGCTGTCGAACTGCTCGGCGTCGAGCACATCGACATCGTCGGTGGGCGGCCTGCGGTTGTGCGCAACCAGGTAGTTTTTGGCGGTATTCACGGCGATACGGTGCAACCAGGTGGAGAACTGGGCGTCGCCACGGAAATTCCCTATCGCGCGGTAGGCGCGGATGAAGGTGTCCTGGGCCACGTCCTGACATTCGCTCCAGTCGGCGATGTAGCGCCCGATCAGGCCGACGATCCGGTGTTGGTACTTGCGCACCAGCACATCGAACGCCGCGCTTTCGCCGCGCTGCACACGCCGGACCAGTTCCAGGTCCAGCTCCTGAGGTGTTTCGACATCGGCCATAACGGGCCGCACTCCTGTCAGCCCAACCTACGTCGGACCATCTGACCGCCAATCCGGAAAAAAGTTCAGCGCTCCTGCGGACCGCCGCCCCACGACGTTAACCAGCGTTCCGTTAGGCTGGCGCCATGCCAGCGGTCGCGGGACTCTGCGTCACTCCCCGTGGATTGGGATTTGACGCAACGGAAACAACCTCTGGATGATAACGATCTTCTCCATACATAAGCGGATGGTCCTCCCATGCTCTCAGGCTTCGACGGGCTCCGATTCAGTCACTGGCAAGCGGATATCCGCGACGACGGCGTCGTCGTGCTCAGCCTCGACCGCCAGGACGCGCCCGTCAACGCGCTGTCGCAGGACGTGCTGCTGGAGCTGGGCGATCTGCTCGAACGCATCGCCATCGACCCGCCCAAGGGCGTGGTGATCCGCTCGGCCAAGGCCAACGGCTTCATCGCCGGCGCGGACCTGAAGGAATTCCAGGAATTCGACCGCCGCGGCACGGTCAACGACGCGATCCGCCGCGGCCAGGCCACCTTCCAGAAACTCGCCGAACTGCCCTGCCCGACCGTGGCCGCGATCCACGGCTTCTGCATGGGCGGCGGCACCGAGATCGCGTTGGCGTGCCGCTACCGGGTCGCGTCCAGCGACGGCTCCACCCGCATCGGCCTGCCCGAGACCAAGCTCGGCATCTTTCCCGGCTGGGGCGGCAGCGCGCGCCTGCCGCGGCTGATCGGCGCACCGGCAGCGATGGACCTGATGCTGACCGGGCGCACCGTGTCGGCTTCGGCGGCCCGTGCCATGGGCCTGGTCGACAAGGTCGCCGCGCCGGCAGTGCTGGTCGATACCGCGGTGGCGCTGGCCTTGACCGGCAGCGCGCGTCCGTTCAAGCAGCGCGCCACCGCCTGGGCCAGCAACACCTGGCCGGCGCGCAAGCTGCTGGCGCCGCAGATGCGCAAGCAGGTCGCGCGCAAGGCGCGCAAGGAACACTACCCCGCGCCGTACGCGCTGATCGGGGTGTGGGAGCGCAGCGGCGGCGGCGGCATCCAGGCGCGGCTGGACGCCGAGCGCAAGGCGGTGGTCAAGCTGGCGAGCACGCCGACCGCGCGCAACCTGATCCGCATCTTCTTCCTCACCGAACGGCTCAAGGCGCTGGGCGGCAAGGATCACGGCATCCGCCACGTGCATGTGGTCGGCGCCGGGGTGATGGGCGGCGACATCGCCGCCTGGTCGGCCTACAAGGGCTTCGAAGTGACACTGCAGGATCGCGAGCAGCGCTTCATCGATGGCGCCTTGACCCGCGCCGGCGAGCTGTTCGCCAAGCGGGTCAAGGACGACAGCAAGCGCCCGGCGGTGGCGGCACGGCTGAAGGGCGACCTGGCCGGCGACGGCGTGCCGGTGGCCGACCTGGTGATCGAGGCGATCATCGAGAACCCGCAGGCCAAGCGCGAGCTGTACGAATCGCTGGAGCCGCGGATGCAGCCCACGGCGCTGCTCAGCACCAACACCTCCTCGATCCCGCTGACCGAACTGCGCGAGCACATCCAGCGCCCGGCGCAGTTCGCCGGCCTGCATTACTTCAACCCGGTGGCGCAGATGCCGCTGGTGGAGATCGTCTGCCACGACGGCCTGGCCGCCGACAACCAGAAGCGGCTGGCCGCGTTCTGCAAGGCGATCGACAAGCTGCCGGTGCCGGTCGCCGGCACGCCCGGGTTCCTGGTCAACCGCGTGCTGTTCCCGTACCTGCTGGAAGCGGCGACCGCCTACGCCGAGGGCATCCCCGGCCCGGCGATCGACAAGGCCGCGGTGAAGTTCGGCATGCCGATGGGGCCGATCGAGCTGATCGACACCGTGGGCCTGGACGTGGCGGCCGGCGTGGGCGCGGAACTGGCGCCGTTCCTGGGCCTGCCGATTCCCGCCGCGCTGCAGACGGTGGAGCCGGGCAAGCGCGGCAAGAAGGACGGCCAGGGCCTGTACGCCTGGGAGAACGGTCGTGCGAAGAAGCCGGAGCTGGGCAAGGACTACCAGGCGCCGGCCGATCTGGAAGACCGGCTGATCCTGCCGCTGCTCAACGAAGCGGTGGCCTGCCTGCACGAAGGCGTGGTCGCCGATGCCGACCTGCTCGACGCCGGGGTGATCTTCGGCACCGGCTTCGCCCCGTTTCGCGGCGGCCCGATCCAGCACATCCGTGCGACCGGCGCCGACGCGCTGCTGGAGCGGCTGCGCGCGTTGCAGGCGCGCTACGGCGAGCGCTTCGCGCCGCGCCCGGGCTGGGAGGCGCCGGCACTGCGCGAACCGGTGGCCTGAGGTCGGTTCGCCCCCGGCGCACCCGTTCTCCGCGCCCCTGTAGATACCGTCTTCCCCTCTACCAGGCAAGGGCCTTTTGAGGATCGAAGGGCGTGCGCGATTTGAGCACGCCGTAGGCGATGTGCAGCAGCTTGCGCATGGCGGCGCAAATGATCTGCTTGTTG